>FLNV01001010.1_pt1 | contig 498576 bp, 524 predicted proteins | sample 1140351 | NCBI WGS metagenome assembly FLNV01 (sample SAMEA3878207, study PRJEB12797) | bioreactor metagenome | biome: Moose rumen | place: Sweden | collected 2011-10 | reverse complement strand
ACAATAATGCTTTAACATCTACAACGAAATACCCAGTAAAACCAAATTGACTCATTGCAATATTTGGTATAGAAGGATTATCAAATAATGATTTAGTACTTGCAATTTGCAATTTATTTTGGAACATAGGAAGAATCAAAGTAGAATACCAAACTCCTACAAAGGCAATTGCCAATATTAAAGAAGAAGCTATTCCAGTCCAGAAACCTCTCTTTTCCTTCATTTTTCTATACTTATTGTTAAGTGTCTTTCTTTCTTCTGTATCAAATTTATCTGAAAAATCAATCGTTTCATTTCTTTGCATTAATTTGATTCTAGGATCAATAAATAAATAAAAGAAAGCTAAAAATACTACTGGAATTAATATTAGCCAATAATTCCACTGAAAACTTTGAATATAATCTGTAAAATAATCACGAACAGCTCCAGCCTGTGAAGTAGTACCAAAAGATATATATACTCCTAAATAATTATAGAATCCTGTTTGTGCAACAGCATATATACCATAAGCTAAAGCAACTATGAAAGATAAAATATTATTGCCCAATCTTCCTAAAAAAGATCCGATCCCAGCAACCAAAAGACTAATAATATTGATTCCTACAAAAATACGTAACATAGACCAATCAATAATATTCAATCCTGTAATTATTCTAAAAATAACTTCTGAAACAAATAGAGTCAAAGTTAAAAAGAAATAATTTTTAAATACATTACTATAAAATATTTTCATCTTATCTCTCCTTCTCATCATTATTAATTAAATCACTAACCGGTTTATAAGTAAACCTATAATTTTCCAAAACTCCATATTTTTTCAAATTTTCCATATGCAATTTGGTAGGGTATCCTTTATGTTTAGCAAAACCATATTCTGGATATTGTTTATCTAATTCATACATCATTCGATCACGCGTAACTTTAGCTATTACCGAACCAGCTGCAATACTTAAAGATAATGCATCACCATGAACTATATCTTGATAAGGAATATCAATATTTGTTAATTTCATAGCATCACTTAAAACATATTCTGGCTTAATCTTCATATTATCAATAGCTAATTTCATTGCCAAACGAGATGCTTCCAAAATATTTATTTCGTCTATTGTTTTTGCGTCAACAACACCTACTCCAACAGAAACAGCATCATGCATGATGATATCATATAATTTTTCTCTTTTTTTCTCAGTTAATTGTTTACTATCGTTTAATCCAGGACAAGAATAATTAACAGGCAAAATTACACAAGCAGCCACAACAGGTCCAACCAAAGGACCTCTTCCAGCCTCATCTACTCCACCTATTAAAGTATATCCTTTCCTATACAATTCTTTCTCATAATTAAGAAGTTCCTCTTCGTCTACCTTTACTTTCATATTTTAATACCAACTCCTGATTCACATCCAAATCTACAAAATTATCCAAATCAATTGGATGCATAACTTTTAATTCTTCAATTCTTTTATGAACAAGTTCAGAAGAATCAAAAAGTTGATATGGTTTATAATATGTTCCTCTAACAAAGACATTTGCAAACTCCATATCAGAAGAATGAACCAATAAATTCCAATTCAAATTATCATAGCCACATTCGCATGCAAGTAAATATCTTGCATACATTTTAGATAAACTAATTCGAAAATCTCTCGTCTTATGAAGTAATTTATCTCTTCGAAAAGTATTATCTTTATTCTCAATAATACCCAGAAACAAAAATTTACCATATAAATCATTTAAAGCATTTAATAATGATGGATCATTACTAATGATTAAAACTTTTTCTTCACTACTATACTGAAAAGTATCTAAAAAATCAATAAAGGTAGTCATCTTGTTTACAATATATTCATAACTTCTACCTTTCATATTAGAATTACTACTATGTTTTAAATAAAACTCCATAGACTTTAAAAATTTATTTTTTAATTCTGGAGAAATCGTATGTAAATATAATTTATTATTAAAAAACTCAATAAATTCCTGCGACATCTAATCAATCCTATCAAAAGTAAGACCTTTCACTCTTTCACTTTTTATATCTTCTAAGATAGTCCTACTTACTCTATCATAATCAACTTCTCCACCTGAAATAATAGCACCAATTCTTTTTCCTATAACATCATATGTTTCATCTAAAAAATCAAAATCTATACTATCTATATTATATCGTGTTTTCAAAACATTTGGATAATACTTTTCATACGTTTTCAAAATATGAACAGCCACACGATCAATTGGAAGTATATCTCTAGGTATAGCAGAAAAACTAGCTAAATTTAAAGCAATCTCATCATTATCTAATTTAGGCCATAAAATACCAGGACTATCTAATAATAAAATATCACTATTTGTTTTCAACCAATTTAAACTCTTAGTAACACCAGGATTATTTCCAACATTAGCAACTTTTTTACCAGCCATACGATTAATTAAAGTACTCTTTCCAACATTTGGAATACCAATTACTAAAGCACGAATATCTTTTCTAGCCAATCCTTTACTCTCTCTTTTTTCTTGAATATTTTTCGTAATCTCATGAGTTAAATTAACTAATTCACTTAAACTATTATTTAAAGATAAATCACATAGTAATACATGGTAACCTTTCTCCTCATAATACTTAACCCATTTATTAGTTTCTTTTAAATCACATAAATCTTTTTTAGTCATTATAAGTATTCTAGGTTTATCTTTTATTAATTCTTCTATATCTTCTATCTTACTAGATCTTGGTATTCTAGCATCTATAACTTCATAAACAATATCAATTAAATCATATTTTTCTTTAATTAATCTCTTGGTCTTAGCCATATGCCCAGGATACCAATGTATTTGTTTTTCATCCTTCATGAGAATCACTCCCTAACTATATAATTATAACATAAAAAAAAGCGAATTATTCATTCGCTTTTTTCTTTCTACTAAATACGATTAATAATATACCACTAACAATTGCAGTAAGTACAATCAATACAATAATACCTACTCTTGTATTTGGATTAGGAATATCATAAACTGATACATGTATTGTATATGCAGTAAATGCATATTTAAATGAAATATCTGTTTCACCTATCTTTAACGGAATAATTTTACCATCAACTATTTTTAATACAGATGGATCTAATACATCAAAATCAATTCCCTCTAAACTATCTATATCTTTAAAAACACCTAACACATCAAAACTATCAGACAACGCAATTCTTCTATAATCTTCTAAAGATTTACATATTTCTCTATTAATAACCATGTTATACACATGTTCAACTTCAACATCGTCTAAATATTGGAAAGCTATTAAATGAGCAGCATAGTCTTCTTCTTTTTGAGCTTTAACTTCTACAAAATGACCAATACCTAAATATAATGTTGTTAAATGGTCTTCACTCCAATAAATATTAGAATGGATCTTAAATCTGCTTAATTCGTCTTCTATAGGTGTAATAGCAACTCTATTAGCATAACTCTTACCATCTGCCAATCCATTATTATTAGATACCTTATAAAAATATGAATTATAACCATCACCCATATATCCGGATAACACAAGATTTAAATCATTATAATTAGATAATACCCAATAATCTTTATAATATTCATATAATTCATCATCTTCACTTAATTTTTCAAAATGCCAAATAGTTTTATCTTCTGGTTCATCATCTAACATAAAATATGATTTTTTACCATTAACAAGATTATATTCAGGATAAGCATATACATATTGATGATATAAATCACCATCTACTAATATATAAGAATCTCTATCATTATATTCATAATACCAATTATCAGTAAATAATACATAATCGTTACCTGGTTTAATATCTTTAGGTGATACAGATACCCATCCACTTATTTTTTCTTTTTCATAACTCACATCATTCTTACTGAATGATTTATATTCACCATCTTCAAAGAATTTAACTTCATATTCAATTTCAGTTACACCATCTTCTTCAAACATAGGTAAATCTTCAAATGCATCTTCAAAATCATTACCATTTTTTAATACAATAATTCCGTCTTCAACTGCTTCTCCATTTGCAAACAATTGTAATTTAATTTCCTTAGTACTCTTATCAATACAATCATCACAATTTAATGAAACATTAATTGTTTGATAAAAATCTCCTATATGATTTGCTTTAACAGCCATCGGGAACAATACTAGTAGCAATAATAAAAAAATATACTTTTTCATAACATACCTACTATTCTAATTTAATAATAGCATTACATATATAATTAATCAATTAAATTATATATAACAAATGTAAACAAAAAAAGTAGATTAAAATCTACTTTTTTATCTAATTATTATATGTTCAAAATATTGTTCTTGGAATTCTGTTAAGGCATTAATTGCATCATCATTATATTCTTTGCCATCTGGTACAATTACTAATTTATCATCGTCATCATTCGTTCTGTGAATAATAGCAATACATTTACCTTCAAACTCTTCTACCGGTTGAAATACACCTAATACGTAACAATCTAATTCTTCTCCATCACCACTTATTGTATTAGGTACATATCCATAATTAACTGGATATATAAATCCATGTTTAGGATGTTTAGAACCAAAAGGTCTATCTATTTTAACTTTTAATACTTTATTTAAATATTCTTTATTCATTTTCTTTACCTTTTAACTCTTTTCTAAGTATTTGAATCTTTTCTTTATCTTCTACATATTCCATTCTTGGTTTAACAAAATTATTAGATCCTCTTTTTTCAAAATCATATCTAGGAATTAATTGAACATGAAAATGATTCATTGGTCCATCACACATAGTACATAAATATACACTTTCTGATGAATATACTTTCTTAAGAATAATCATTACTTTCTTAGCTAGTAAATAAATTCTTTTACAAGTTTCATCATCAATTTCCATCATATCTTTAAAATGTTTTTTTGTACTTATTGCAACATGACCATTGGCTCTTGGATTCCCAACTAAGAAAACCTCAAAGTATTCATCTTCATAAATAATTTTATCAGAATTATCTCCGTATAATACTTCTCCATTCTCTCTATTAAAACATGTTGGACATATGCCTGCATCAGTTAAATCAGCATTGGTAACTTTACCTTCCTTAACTAATTCAACAATTTCTTCACGAGACTTACCTCTAATATCCATAAACGACCTCCAAAGTTACAAGTATTATAACATAAAAAGAGTAGATAATATCTACTCTATTTTCTTGCTGTTATGCCATAATATCTTCTTATTAATCGAATACCTTCAGGATATGTGTTTTGACTAACATATTCATCTAGCTTGTCATCTTCTATTTCTGGAGAATAAAAATCTTTAAAATCTCCTTCTTCTTCTGAAAACTCATCTAATATTGGAACCTTTCTTAAAAATGCGGATAACAATTCTTTTGATTTAAAATATTCTCTTTCATGTATTGAAACCAATTCTACATCTTTGAATCCAGCTGCAAGTACTGCTTCATAATCTAATATGCTTATTGGTTTAGAATCATTCATAGCTTGACCTCTACCAAACACTAATTTTAGCCCATAACAATCAAACATGTCTACTCCACGTATTAACAATACTCCTCCTGGTTTTAATGTTTTGTATATCTGTTTTGGATCTGTAACTGTGTTTCTAGCTACAACTACATCATAATATTCATCAGGGACATCCATTGCCAGATTGTTCATAATTCTAAAAGCTACATTAGTGCGATCACTCAAACTTAAGTTTTTCTTAGCAGTTTCTATCATAGCACTAGAATAATCTGTTCCAAGTATTTCTTTTACTTTTCGTGGGAAACGAGATAATACTTTTTCACCACCACCAGTTCCTAAATCTAATATTCTTGATTCCTCATTTGTTACTTTCTTTAAAATCTCATACATGTCCCAATTAGTTAATTTCTCAGAAGTTATTTGAAATTCATCAAAGCTCCAATCCTTTACTTGTTCATAGTATTCGAATTCATTTACTTTTGCCATAATTTTCACCTTTCTTTCATTTAATGTGGTATTAAAAAAGAACCTCCTTTCATGAACAGCAAATACTACCACAATATTTACTTGTAGTTTATTTGTTATTCATGAGGAGATTCTAAGGTTCTCATCATTATTGACCCAGTATAGAATACTTCTTGGTAATAAAACGCGAATAACGAATTGATTTATTACAAGAACAATATATCAAAATACTTAATACTTGTCAAAATTATATCCTTTTTTTATAGTACTCTACTTTTATGACAGTACCATCTGGATAAACTTCGTTTGCAGTTTTAATAAACTCTGTAAAGCCATAATGATTATATATAGCTTTATTATGTAATTCCTCTGGTTCTACTCCAACTGTAACATATTTATATCCTTTTTTCTTTAAGTCATGAATCATAAATTGAAACAACGGAGTAAAAAATCCTTGATTTCTGTATTCTTCTATTGTTCTAAAAGCCGTTAAATAAGCTGTTTCATCATTTACTAAATCTTCTCCATTTTGAACAATATCAGGACTTAGAGATGCTGTTGCTTCACAAATAATTTCGCCATTTAAAATACCATAATAAGGTATTTGTGCCCCATACTTTTTACATTTAATAGCTTTTTCTTTCCATATTATCCAATTAGATTTATCAGTAGCATTTTCTATCTCATAATCCCATTTCTTATTCATTTCTTTTATACTAGCAATCTTACAAATATAATTATCCATATATCATCTAACCTTTTTTAAAGCATAATATTCTTCTAAAGTCTGATTACTAGAATATAGTTCTTTTGCTAATTCTTTTCCAACATAACGAAAATGCCAAGGTTCAAATTGAAATCCTGTAATACCTTCTTTTCCTTTAGGGTAACGAAGAATAAAACCATATTGATAGGAATTCTGAAATAACCACATTATTTCAGGATCCGTTTCTTTTTGTTCTTCTATCATTTCTCCATGACGACGAAAAATAATATCAATCGCTAATCCTGTTTGATGTTCACTACCACCAGGAGGAGCAACATATTGAGTAGCATGTTCAAATCCTTTTTCCAGCGCCGTAGATTCAAACACCCTTTTTTGATATTCATAAGAGCGATAAGAAGAATCAATAAAAATTTCATAACCTTCTATTAAAGCTTCTTGTTGCATCAAGTGAAATTGTTTATATGCATCTATATCCAAACGATTAACATAGGATTTATCTATTTTCGAACCCATAGGTTCATGTATTTCAACCATAGTACTTGGAACATAATTTTCTGCTAATAAATGATCTTTATTAACTAAAATTGTATAATCCATATTATCACCTCTTTTATTATATTATAAAATCAAGAATATCTACGTGTTAATTTTTTTTCTTTTTTATCTTCTTTTTCATGCAATCGAGTAACAATTAAATCAGGATAATCCGTAATATAAATAATATCCTTATAATAATTTCCAGCCTTTTCAATTACATCATACAAAGCAGTTGTATTATTAATTGTCCATACAGCTAACATTTTATCATTATCCTTAACATATTCTACTATTTCTGGACTCATTAAACGATATGGAATCCCTATATTTTCAAAATCTTCCATATAATGTAAATCACTAGAATGATTAATAAGAGCTAAACAATTATAAGGAGTATGTTCTTGAACATACTGAATACCTTTTAAGTCTAAACTTTGAACAATAACATTACTCATATCTACTCCATCCAGTTCTTGAAGTAATTCGTTCGTAAAAATTTCAATATTATTATCAAATTTCAAATCCAATAAAATCTTCTTATCTTTACACGCTTTCAATCCTTCTTGTAATCCTACTAGATGAAATGGACGATTCCATAATTGAAATCTTCTATCTAAAACCAAGTAATGATCCTCATCATTCCAAACAATCTTCTCAAAGGGAAATATCTCATAACTAAATTCTGTTTGCATTACTTCCTCATATGTTAAACCTGATATATACTGAGCATAATCTCTTGTTTTAGATAGCGCATTATTATGTGATAAAACTATTTTATTATCTTTTGTTAATCTTGCATCAATTTCAATATAATCTATATATTCTTCATCAGCTGCTAAAGAAATTGCTTCTTTCGTATTTTCTACTTCTAAAGATGAAAAGCCTCTATGAGCGGTTACTTGAAAATCATCATCTTGGATAGATTCTACAGAACTCTTTATATATTGATTTAATTGAACAGCTTTTGCTTTACATAAATGAAAAGTAGTTCCAGAGGTTATCAAAGCTACTGTAGTAGCATATATAACAAAATCTTTAATTTTCATTTCATACACCGCCTTTTTTAGTTTATTATTATAACATAAAAAAAATTCTATGAAACCATTCTTAAATAATCTCATAAAATCCCTAATATAATAAAAAGAATCAATAATATTTCTTTTTCAAATAATCATAGCGTTGCAATAAACTATTTCTAAAAATCTGATAAGAGTCATCAAAACTATTATCATTTTTTATCCATCTTCTCTGTTGTTCCTGTTTCATATTCGTATAAGAAAACAAAGTATAGTTCATATCAGCACTAGAAGAAATCAAAGAATGATAATCATCTAAATCACGAATGATATTTTTTAACAAAAATAAATGTTCTCGAAAATATTGTTCTGTTCTTTCTTTATAATCATTTCGTTTCATTAAAGATGCATAATAATTTTTTACCATTCTTTCTTGTAAAGATGAATTATTCAAAATATAATCCTCATCCAATTTAGCATAATTATAACTTCTATTCATAGTATTATCCATGTCCCAAATTGGCCCGAAATGTAATTTACCATCTTGCATATAAAAATAATTACTTCCACGAAGAACATCATAATTTAATGATACTTCTTGAATAAAATAAAACTGAATAGCACTATCAATATCAATGTACTTTTCTAATTCTTCAATGGAAACACTTGGATCAAATATCATCGTTTCAATATGATCAATATATTCTTTAATATTTTGAATATTCGCTTCACTAGCATCAGGATTATCCACTTTGTATTGAAATCCATTTTTACTTATAAAATCATAATCCCCTGGATGATTACTTATTTCTATTAAAAAATCATTATCTCCAATTTCAACTCTGTTTTCTTTAACTTCAACTTTACTTGTTAATAAATAACTACCTTTATATTTATGATTAATATATAAATCAACAGGTTTAAATTCAGGTGTATATTCCATATCCATATAATTTGCTAAATTAAACCACATTGCATTTCGAGATAACGATCCATCCCAAGTATTTGTTAACAGATTCCAAGTTTTTGCTTCCTTCATACCAAACAATGATTTCTTTTGATCAAATTTAATCTGAAAAGGTTTTTTAGGCCTTTTCCAAGTAGAATGCCCTCTACCTCTCATTTTTTCAATACGTATCTTTTCATTTTGAACAAAAGCATTCCCGGATTTTGATACCGAATGATTAAATGATTCAATAATATTCTGATAATCATCATCACCATGATCTAAATCAATAAAAATAGAATCAATATCGGATTGCAGAATCTTAACAGAATAAGTTTGATTTCCTATTTCAAACAAAAAATTTTCAAACATAACAAAACTATTTTCTGATTTATTATAAAGTCTTTTTTGAATAATGCCATTATCGATATTAACATAAGAAACAGAAAAATCATTAAAATCTACAACTAAATGACGAAGATTAAAACTTTTTGGCAAAAAGAAATAATATATATTATCGACTTTAATCCAGTCTACTTTTTCATTGGGATTATCAGAATCATACATTGTAATAGTATCAATAGATACTTCCGTTCTTTCTCTATAATTCAGATGTGTTAAATCTTTCATATAAAAAGGACTCCCTAATGTAACAAATAAGAAAAAAATCTTAATAATAATATTTTCTTTCATATACTACACCTATAAATTATTATATCATTTTTATAGAAAAAACAGACAGTATTATCTGCTCTTTTTTAATATTTTTACAAACGAAGGTATTTTCTTTACCACTTCATTTTTTAAAGAACAATCAGCAAAGTCTCCAATAACTAATCCATACATATAATCCCTCCTATATATCAGTTTTTGTCATCTCCATCATCCTTAGGTGATATCCATTTTTTTCATAAAAATATTTTCCTAAATCATTATATCCAAATACCTCAATTAAAATATCTTTACATCCAATAGATTTTAAATATTCTTCCATTGCTTCTAATAGTATTTTTCCGTATCCATGACTGCGACAATGTTTTGATACAATTAGTTCATCAACTTTTCCTCTCTTAGGGGCATGAAATCCATAGGACTGTTCTTCCTCATTATGAATAGAACCAACAATAACACCTACGATACTATTATCCTCTTGATATAACAATATTTTTCCAGATTTATCTTTGACTTCATCCATCATTTCATCAAAATATTTATCTTGAAAATCATCAGTTACAATGTTATATCCTTCTTTGTCAATAGAAGCAATATACTCTTGTAATTCTAACAATAATCTTTTAACGTCATCTTGATACTTTTCACTATACTCAATAATCATTTTGCTACCTCATTTCATCTATTCATTATTATATCATCTTTAAAAACACAAAAAAACAGATATAACTATCTGTTTTTCTTTAAATAATCAATTAATTGCTTATACCCTGTATCATTCCACATTTTAAGTCTAACATCATCTTTAAAAGAACCTAGAGTCTTCGTTTGACCTTCTGGAATAAAGATAAAATCCCAACTCCATCCATATTTACCTTGTAATCTTCTAGAGATAGTACCTTCTGTAATAGACTTAAATACAACAGGCTCTTTTCCATATTCACAATATGCTAGTACTTGAACAAATCTAGCTTTTCTATTCTCTTCACCACGCATTAATTTAAGAATTCCTTTTTCTCCAATTGTATCTCCAACATAATGTGTATATGCTGCTGGGAACCCTTTTAAAGCATCAATCATAATTCCAGTATCATTTTTTACTACATTACATTTTAACTGTTCTGAAGCATATTTTGCTGAGTAAGCAGCTACTTCTTCAATAGAATCCGCTTGAATTTCTATTGTATCCATCTTCACATTATCTACTTCATATCCTGCTGGTTCTAAAAATTCTTTTGCTTGAGCTACCTTAGCCCAATTACCTGTTACTAAAGTTATTTTCATATCATCATCCTTCTTTCCTTATTTTTATTTCTTCTTCAATAACTTTCATAATATCTTGAAATACATTCTCCGAAACATTATCTCGATTAATTTTAATAATTCGATCTTTATATATTTTAGAAAATTCACGATATAATTTTGCACATTCTGTTAGAATACTTTTCTCGCTCTTTGTATATAAATTAAAATCTTTTTCTTTTCTATCTCTTTCTTCAGCTCTTTTTATAGATTCTCGAATATTCCCATCTAATAGAATTGTACGATTAGGAATCATATTAAAATTATTTAAAAAACTATAAATCATATTTGAATATTCTTTTGATGAACCATTATACTTTTTAGATAACATAATTCCTTCCACTATACATATCGTATCATATCCTCTATCACAAATAACAATTTTTCCATCATTTAATAATGGCTCTATATAATTTGCTTCATCAAAAGATTGTTTTGCTGCAATTAATAGAGTTTCTGCTTTAGGATTTCCTATATCAAAAAATCGACTCTTTGTAGAATATAATATTTCAAATAATGTATCAGAAAAACCTTTATGATTTCCATCTGTTATTTCATCTTGAAAGACAATATCAGGATTATTCTTATACTTTTCTTTCAATTGTTGAAAAAAATAAGTTTTTCCCATACCACTAATTCCTTCTAGTGTAATTAATCTGCCTTTCATATTATCACTTCCTACTCTACGTAACCATTCTCCCACATGAAGTTTACCCATTGCTTTTGTGTAATTTTATGAACAAAAACAATATCCATATCTTCATGGTCTAACTGTAGATTTTCCATATCTTCATTTAATACTAAAGAATAAATAGCGATTACTTTTTTACCTTTTTTAAGCAATTCATTTACTAATAAATTAACACTTCTTCCATGACTAACAATATCTTCAAATAATATGTATTCATCAAAAGAGTCGTCTAATGTACTATTAACAATTTCTGCAGTTCCATAATCCCATTTTTGATCAGAATTTGTCATTTTAACTTGTACAACATCTACTCTTCTAGCATCAATTCTATGAGATACAGCAACTAATAATGGTAATCCTCCTCTAGCAACACCAATAATACCAAATTTTTTATTACCAAATTTTTCTTGAATATCTTTGCTAATCAAATCAACTGCTTCCAAAAATTCTTTTTCTCCATAATAGATCTTCTTCTCTGGATTTCCATCATTCATCAAAACATTTTCTCTAAGACATCTTTTCATTTTACCCTCCTATCAATGGATCAACCATGTGATTATCTTTAAATCCTTCCATTCGATCACGGCAAGCTGTACATTTCATACAAGGTTTTGCGCCATTTTCATAACAAGTCCATGTTTTTTCAAATGGTACTTTTAGTTTTTTACCCCATTTTATAACTTCTTTTTTAGACATTTTTACAAGTGGTGCAACTACTTTTACTTTTCTACCACTTCCTAATAGTATTGCTAATGACATAGCCATGTTAAAATCCTCATCACAATCTGGATATAAAGGTCTTGCAATTCCTTCATTATGAATACCATAATAAATTACATCTATTTTTTTACTAATAGCAACAGAAGTAGCTATAGATAATAATAATCCATTTCGAAAAGGAACATTTGTAGAAACATCTTCATCTTCCTTTTTTAACTTCATTTGTTCTTCATAACCAATTTTGGGAATAGGAATATTAGAATTACTTAACATAGAAGAATCTGAATATTGGAACAAATCATCAATCTTCATTTCCAATTGTTCTACTTTATAACATTTACATAAGTCTTTTGCAGCTTTTAATTCCTTTTTATTCTTTTGACCATAATCAAAACTTAATGCAGTAACATTACTAGAACCATATTCAGCAACTGCTTTTGCTAAACAAACAGTACTATCTAATCCACCACTAAATATAACCAAAACTTTCATCGTTTACCCTCCAATATTCTTGCCATAAGTACACCAGAAACGGAGGCCATCATTAATCCAATTGTGAGACCTCCTCCAGTTCCTATAGAATATAAATTTTCAAGGGAGGTTTTAAAGTTACGATCAATAACCAATTCATTTCCATAGAACTTTATCTCTGGACCATACATTAAGTTATCTGCTCCAGCAAATCCTGGAATAACTTTATCTACTTTTTGTATAAATTCAATTAAGTTTGTTATCGTTCTGTAATCTAATACATAACTTAAATCAAATGGATATGCTGTTTCCATAGTAGGAACTACACTATTCTTTTTCATCTTTGCAACCGTTGTTTTCTTTCGATCAACTAAATCTCCAAATCTTTGAACAATTGCTGTTCCACCACTTAACATATTTGCTTTCTTAGCTATATTAAATCCATATTCAATTGGACTATGAAATGGATGTTGAAATTTATAAGAAACAAGTAATGCTAAATTAGTATTATTACTTTTCTTCTCTTTATAAGCATGACCATTAACTAAAGTACAACCATTATCATATGTTTCAGGAGTAACAAAACCACTTGGATTTTGACAATAAGTACGAATTCTATCATGATATCCACTAGAAAAACCAATAATCTTACTTTCATATAATAAATCATTTACATATTGCATTGTTTGATCAGATAATTCATACCTTACTCCAATATCCATATATCCATTACGACATTTAATTTTATATTTTAAACATAAATTTTCTAGCCAACTAGATCCATCAACCCCTACTGCTAAAATAACTTTATCCGCATAAAACTTTTCGTTCTTACAAACAACCCCTGTTACTTTTTTATCTTCAACAATCAAGTCGATAATCTCTTTTTCAAATAACATAGTTACTTTATCTTCTAAATATTGTTCTATCTTATGAAATAATTCATGTGATTTTTCCGTTCCCAAATGTCTAATAGGAACATCAACTAAATTCAATTTCTCTTTTTTCGCTTTATCTTGTAATACATGAATTTCATCTAATCGATCAATTCCTTCTAATTCATCTGTAGCTCCAAAATCTAAATATATTTGATCTACATAATTCATAGCATTTTTGATTTCATCATTAGAATAATATTTCTTTATATAACTATCTCCTTTTCCTCCGATATACAAATCTTCAGAGTTTTTATTATAAGAAGACAAATGATAAGATAATAACTTACCATCAGAGAAAGCCCCAGCTCCAGAAAAACCACCAATAATATTACAAATAGGTTTACATTTTACACATCTACCTGTTTTTTTAATAGGACATACTCTATTTTCTACTCTCTTTCCTTTATCAATTAGAAGTATTTTCTTTTTAGATTTCAACTTAGTTAACTCATAAGCACAAAAGATAGAACTAGGTCCCATTCCTACTATAATTACGTCGTATTTTTCTTGCATAATAGCTTTCCTTTCGTTATATAAAGATCATCAAATCCATAAATTGAATTCATTCTTTTTAAATATTCTTTCTTTCTATTCTCAGGACATTTTTCAAACCCCTGTATCAAAACTTTACAGATTTCTGCAACAGTTTCAGCTGAACGATTTGTTGTATCAATTCCTATATAAGGAATATCATATTGATGAACAAAATCTAACATAACATCATAACCATCTACCATGGCTTCCGAACTTTTCAAATCAGAATCTTCAGGATTTCTTTTTCGTATTCTTTCAATTCTTTGCTCTAAAGGAGCATATAAGAGAAAAGTAATATCAGGAATAACACCTAATGACATAATAGTACTTAGTACTTTCTCATCAATATTATCTTTCTCAAAATAAACCATTGAAGTAACGCTTCTTTCTACAATAGAATCCTTATTATCATCATTATCAATCATCATCTTCAGAGTGAAAAAGATAGCAGACATTTGCTTATTATCACTACTACGAACATACTTCATTAACTTTTTATAAAAAGTTCTATCCATACCTAATTGGTCAATCAATTTTTGTTCATAATGTTCATAGCCCAAATCCTTGGCTAATAGTTCAGAAACTGTACTTTTTCCAACTCCATCCATTCCTTCAATAGCAATTTTCATAAATCCTCCTAATTATTTTCTAACTTCTTATAAGAATTAATTACTTTATAAGTAAATGGCGTAGCAATAACTTCATATCCTACTTTCCAGAAATATTGACTTATTATCATTGTTAAGATTGCTGAAGTTGGAACTGTTCCCGTAAAAGCAATAAGAACAAATATTAAAGTATCTAATAATTCTCCAACAATAGTAGAACCAATTGTTCTCATCCATAAATGTTTTTCTTTTGTTAACTTCTTAATAACATCTAGAACAAAAGCATTTGATAAACTTCCAACCAATACAGCTGACAAAGAAGCAACAAATAGTCTTGGTGTCGTTCCAAGGATAACCTTATATTCATTTTGTAATGACCAAGTAGCTGCTGCAGGTAACTTAATTGTTAACAAGAAGAACAAAGACATAAATGCATTAAAGATAAAACCTAGAATAATAACAAATCTTGCTTTCTTATACCCATATACTTCAGCAATAATATCACCAATAATATAAGTAAATGGAAATAACAATGCAGATGTTGGTAATATAATACTCCCAATACTAAATAACTTAACTGCTGTAATATTAGATATTAAAAGTAATACAGTAGAAGTAACTGCTATTAATACAAAGTATATAGAATATTTATCCTTTCTAATATTTTCAATTTTCTTTTTCATCATAATCCCTCCTTAATTGCATTATAATGCAAATAAAAAAAGAAGAATAATGCTTCTTTTTTAGAATAAATATTATTTTTTTTTATTAAAAAAATAAGTTATGAAAGCAATAAAAAAAGTTATACTAAATAACTTTTATAATTAGTATAACTTTTACTTATAATCACCTGTTTGAATAATCTTTCTTAAAACCTTATTAGCGCTTTCTTCTTCTAAAACTCTTTCGTCATGATACTTTATATCTGTAAAATTATCTACTTTAATAGTAGGAATATGAGCTTGTAAAGCTGCATCTATTCCTCTTTTAGAATCTTCCATTGCTAAAGAATCTTTTACATCTACAAGTGTTTCCTTTAATGCTTTTATATAAGCTTCTTCACTTGGCTTTAAATGTTCTACATCTTCTCTAGCTATAACACAAGTAAATAATTCATAGATTTTTTCTTCATCATTTAAAATATCTAAATAATGTCTTCTACATGTTGTAACCAAAGATAATATGTAACCTTTCTTTTTCAACTCACGTAATAATTCAAAATTATCTTTGGCTTCATCTTCCTGTATAATTTCACGAAAATAATTAACATATCGATCATATACCATAGACATGATTTCACTATCTGTTACAGAATCTAAAACAGAACTAGTAGAACGAACATAAGATATCAATTGAGCATTTTGTTCTAATTCATATTTACGATAATCATCTTTTGAAACAGACGCACCATATTCTAAATTTAATACATCCAAAAAACAATTACAAAATGCTTTTTCACTATTGATTAGTGTTCCGTCCAAATCAAGAAAAATCCCCCTAAGCACATAATCACCCCTCGATATTAATTATGATTAATATAATTTGAATAATTTGCTTTAATTCTCCATCTAATACAATTGATTTTTTCAAATCACCTTTGATTACTTCTTTATCTCCATAAATATGTTTTGGTATTTCTAATCCCAATTTATCTAATAAACCTTCAAAGAATATCTTATTTGTTTTTGTTACGTAATGAACATCATAAGGAAATTTCTTTAATAATTGAAATAAAGCTAATAACTCTGTTGTATCAAACATCTTATTAGCAAAGTAATGATAAACAACTTCTTGAATATGTTGATCATTACTTAATCTATATAAACCCCATTTTAATCTTTGACCAAATATTTCTTTTAATTCTTTTGTATTTTTTTTATAAAAATCTTTCTCCAAATCTGAAAGTATATCATCAATATTTAAATAAATACATTTATTCTTATTAGAAACATATTTCTTATAAATATGATTTGCTACAATATCACGATATGGTTCAGTAGCTTCTGTTAAAGAAACTTCATGAAACATCTTAACAAAACGATTTAATTCTTCATTCATTTCTTCTCTACTATAATCTTCATTGTTAGCAATAATCTCAAATTCAACAAAGCCACCAATTTCTTGTAATTTATCAATCATAACATTACATTCATATGGCTTATGTTGATAAGAATATATGATTCTTTCTTTATCTACATTTACATAAGAATAAAATCCTAAAGAAGAAAATAATGATACATAATTTTCATATTCTAATAAATCTGCTTGAATATTATTTTCTATCTTAGAGTATTGACCTAACAATTTTAATGATTTACCTTTAAAAGTAATTTCCATATCTTTATGATCGGTTTTACGAATTCGCAAACAAGTTCTATTTTTAATAAAATTACTATTCAAATCCGTAAAATACTCATCGTCTTCTACAATACTCTTTACTCTTTTTAATCCCAAAACTTCACATTGATGAATTAATTTTTCTGGTTCAATACAATAATACTTAGATTCTGTTTCAATTCTTACTTGCACACTGATCACTCCTTACTTATTTTAGCAACCATATACTCCCCTAATATATTCTTAAACTTATGATATTCAATTTTGGAATTTTTAAATTTTTCATTAATAATACTTTTTAATTGGAATTCATTTAAATAACATCTACCAACATCTTTTAAGAACTTTGTATACAAATAAACATTTAAAAACTTTGATAAACCTCCTATTTCTTTTGGATTTAATATCTCTACAATAACAATTTCATTAGAAATATTATCTAACATATCAAGTAAATTATTAATACCTAATAAATTATTCATATGATGTAATGTATTCTTAACAAAACTAACGTCATATGATTTTTCTTTAATCAAATTCTTTTCTATATTATCATTGGTAAAAATAATATTTGGATCATTTTGAATCTTTAAATAATTTAAACAAATATCATTCCCAACAATTGTTTTATATTTTTTCTTTCTAGCTATTTCAAAGATATCAGAATTATCTCCACAAGATATATCTATAATGCTTTCCTTATTTGGAATTAAATCAACTAACAATTGGTAAAATTCTTCTTTTTTACGCTTTTTCTTCGTTAAGAAAAATCTTTTAATTACTTTTTCATGAAACTTATATCTACGAATATATTTTTGACTCATAGAGATTTCTTTTTCAACATTAGACGAAATATATAATGTAGAGAAATTACTTTCATGGTAATCACACAACTTTTTATAATTCTTTGGTAATTCTTCACTACGTGCTCTCTCTAAATTACTATTTGTAGACTCTTGAATACGGAAAGCAATCACCAACGTATTTCCGCAGTAACAAACCGGATAAAAGTTTGTAATTTTAATGGAACATAAAAGTGACATATCTGCTATAACATCTAAAATATTAGTAATAGAATCTCTATCCATAAATTTTTTATTTTTTAAATAATAATAATATTTATCATCATACAACAAGAATAAATATTTTTTCTTTGTTAAATTTAAAGACAATTTATTCAAGTTATAATGTTCCTTTGTAAACTCTATATACTCAGTCTTCATATATCTCTTCCTTTATAAACTTCTCACCGATGTTCGTTAGAAAACTGTTAATATATACAAGATTTATTTCCATAGTAGGTAATTCTTCTTTTAAATTAACATATTCAATAATGCCCTCTTCTACTAAATAGTCGACAGCATCTTTTACAACATAACCAACACCCATGTTTCTTCTAACAGAATCTATAATTAATTCTTCAGTACCATATTCTAATTGTGGTTCGATTTCTAAATTATGTTCTTTAAATAAATTATTAATATTCTTTCTTAATGAACTTCTTGCAATAGGGAGTATAATACATTCTTTTTCCAAATCCTTAATACTATTAATTTTAGCTTTATGATCAACATTTTTAATAAATACAGTTTGTAATATCTTAACAGGTTTAACAATCAAATTATTATAAATAGAATCAATTGGTGATGAATCAATTACTAAATCAACTTTTCTTTTTTCCAAGTATTCAATTAAATCCACTGTAGATAAATCGATTAAAATAATTTTAATATTTGGATGGTTCTGACGAAAATGTTTCATTTTGCCCATCAAATAATTACGAACAATATGAGATTGTACTCCAATAACAATCTTTCCATTTTCAGAATCATTCATAGAATCCAATACTCTCTCACAAGATTCCAATAAATTTTTACATTCATTTAAATATCCTACTAAAACTTCTCCTGCCGGTGTTAATGAAATTCCTTTATTTGCACGATAAAACAAAGTAACACCCAATTCTGTTTCCAAATTAGAAATACTTCTAGATACAGCAGGTTGTGTAATAAATAATTTATTAGATGCTTCTAAAAAACTTTTACAATTAGCAACTTCTAAAAAGATTTTAAATGAATTTAAATTAATATCTTTCAACGTCACCACTCCCTTATGCCAATATAATACAAAACATTTGATATAAAAACAATTAAGATTATTTTATAGTGTTAAAACTTTTATTTATATCAAACAGAAATAAAAAAGAACTAAATTCTTAATATAACTTAGCTCCTGCCGGAATAGAATCATCAACCATTAGTAAATGTAATTTTTCTTCTCCATCTTCTGTATGTACAGCAGAGATTAACATGCCACAAGAATCAATTCCCATCATACTACGTGGTGGTAAATTCAAAATGGCAACAACTGCCTTTCCAACCAATTCCTCTGGTTCATAAAAAGCATGAATACCACTTAGAATAATTCTATCTGTTCCTGTTCCATCATCTATTGTAAATTGTAATAATTTTTTACTTTTTGGAACAGCAACACATTCTTTAATTTTTACTATTCGAAAATCTGATTTACTAAACGTATCAAAATCAACATATTCTTCAAATAGAGGTTCTATTTCGATATTCTTCTCTTCCATACCTATTCCTTCTTTCTATTACTATCCATTGTAACACAAAAAAGTAGGGATAATCCTACTTTTTACGCTTGAATTGTAAATGAAATACTTTTTCCTTTTGGCTGATTATCTTTCATTATTTCTTCAAAATCTTTTTGAAGAGCAACTTTTTTATATATTTTTCTTCTATTAAAGTCCGTAGTATTTCTATATAATTCTATCAGTTGTTCTTTCATCTCATCACTATATTGATTAGATTCATGTAACATCTTTTGATAATAATAGAATTTATCTACAACTAGCAATGGTAATCCAAAATCACCAGCAGCTTTTAAACATTGTTCATTAAACTTAGCTCTTTTTATTTCTTCTAATATTTTATGAACTGCATATTTAGGAACATCTTGAACATTTGGATAAACTCCCATGCTATCTACTATTTCCTTTATATGATTACTTAATATAGATGATACACCTTTATAATCATCTTGAATAATTATTTTACGTTCTTCATCACTTAAAAATGAAAGTCTCTTTTCTATATAATCACTTAATATCATATAATGATTGGAATCTTTGGCACTATCGCTCATCATAATAATATACTGAGGCATTCTCTTAAAATGTTGATGAACATTTCCTAAATTATTTCTTCTTTCAATAACAATTTCATTATAACCTTCTGTAGAAGATAACATCATAGATGGTACAAAAAAGTGAGCTCTACTTCCATTACCTTCCATTAATTGTTCTCCACCATTATAAGTTCTAGAGTACATCCCAATAGAATCAATATCTGTATTTCCCATTCCATGAATAGAACTACCTTCTAAATTATCAAATCCTAAAATGATAACATTATCATCTCTTAATCCTAAATGATAATTGCTTAGATAGCTACAAGCTACAAAATGGTCTTGTACTTGTGGAAAATCTTCCCATTCAGCTCGGAAGTTTTCCCCAGCTAAATTACCAGAACAAGTTCCTACACAATGAATCATGAAACGGAAGTCATCTCTCATCATAGTAACAGGTATCTGATAATCACCATATTTAACTTGAGATAAAGTTTCTTCTCTTTCACTACGTTTTTCATTATATTTAAATAATGATTTAGAATATAAATCTGTGTACTTTTTCTTTAAATAAGTATCAAATGGAATTACATTATTATATTGATAATCTTTATTCTCTTCATATAATCGCTTTAATAATGTTATATCATTACAATCAATAATACTATTTAATAAATATAACATCTGATATACATTTTTAGGTAGCTCTGTATTTTCTAACTGATTGATAATACATTTACGCATATCATAACAATAAAACAGATTTATTTCACATGCTTTTTTATAAGAAACATTAAAGAAATATTGAACTAAAAACTGTTTAAAAGTAAAAATATTATCAGTATCCTTAATCATTTCATATTTTTCATTTTTTAATTTATTCAAGTCAGATAACTCTTCTTTTCTTGTTACATGATAATAATTTCTCTTATCTTGTAATAAAGTAATCAAAGAATAAAATTCTTCATTAGTTAACTGCTCTAACTCAAACGTTTCAACAAGTTCATGATACAAAGGAATATTTTTAACAGCATGATAAACCATATTAGCAATATCATATGTTTTATAATCCCATTCATTTAGAAGACGAAAGATAATTTTCTTCTCTTTTTCATTTAAACGAATTAACATTATTTCGAATAATGGATCATTGATAAATCTTTCAAAATGATTTTCATCTAATGAAAAGAAATCTGTATCAAGCATTCTTGTAATCATAAGGTCAAATAAATCCTTATTCTTTGGATAATATTCAAATAACCACTTTGCTCTCTTATAAAAATCTGATTTAGATATATGAAGTTCTTGACAATACATTTCTACTAAATCTTCTCTTTTTAATATATCTTCTGGTAAAGTACATTGTACAGCCAAATCCATACGTTTACTTTGAATACACTTTTCTAAAAAAGAAGAAGAATTAACTAGACAAAAAGGTACTTTATCTACTTCACCAATAACAGAAAAAATATAATCCATATTTTCTTCTATTAAAGTTTCTATACTCTTCATTTTCTTATCATAAGAATGATTATATGAGTTAGCATCTATCATTAAAGATAGCAATGTGAAAAATTCATCACTTGTAAATTGTTCTTTATTTAAAAACATTTTATTTAACAATTCATTAGTACCATAATAATAAGGAAGTTCTACTCCATCTTTCAATAAAACAACTAATGTCTTTAAATTATCAATAGAATACGTTTCTAATTCTTTAATTAAATCTGTTCTTCTAAGTTTCAAAATAATCTTAATGAACTCATCACAAGAAGCTACAATACTTGGAAAGTAAGAAACGGTTTTCATTTTTCCAACAATATCTTCAAATATAGAAGAATGATTCTTAATATATTCATTTACTTCTCCCGATCCATCAAAAAATGAATAAAAGAAGTTTTCAAAATAAATTCGATCATCTAACAAATGTTGGACAGCAATATTTCTCATAGCATCCATCACTTCAGGTTGAAAAATATAACCATTTTTCTTTAAATAATAACCAACATCCTCATCTTTTAATAAAACCTGAACAATTCTTTTAGATGAAGAATCATCTTTAATAGAAATTGGAACATCATAAAAAGAAAACAAACCATATTTGCCACATTGTATAATAGCTAAGAAAACATAATTTGGATCATATTGTTCAAAATTATCTATTTTCTCACCAACACGTACATTTTGAATCATTTTTAAAACTTGCTCATATGACATTTTTTGGCACCATCCTACATTAAATATTTTATCATAAATGAGCAAATAAAAACAGATGTATCCATCCGTTTTTTTATTTTTCTATTGTTGTTCTATTTCAATTATTTCTTTAATTAACTTTTTACCTTTTTCGGCACAATTATCATATTGATGGCATAAATACATTCTACTCTTTTCCAAGTCTTCTTTTGGCATCTTATAAACATTACCATCAAAATAATAACCACTAATAATTTCATTATTATGATTAAAAACCAAGATTGGCAATAAATCATTACTAATTTCTACTAATGGAACATGATCTGCTTCAAAATTCCCAGTTGCATATCTTGCACATCCACCATCAATATTCATCCAATTTTGTTCAGGATTATAATGAAATGGTTCATCTTTTAATGGTGTATGTCCTCTTAAAACAAAATATCCTTTTTTTCCTAAATTATTATATCCAAGAAATGGTCCTCTAGTAAAGAAACCAATACCATATTCTTCTTCTCTTTTCCAAACACAATCTTCAATTTCAGGAGTATTATCTTTTATTATTAAATGGCATTCATCATACACCATTTTAGGAGGCATTGAATGAACAAGTAATATTTTATTCTTTTGAATTTCTTCTGTAAATTTCTTATAGATATTTAACGTTCCAACAAACTCATAATACTGATCTGCTTCTTCTATAGGATAAGCATCTAGTTCTCCTTCTGTCATCCATCCACCATTAGATATCCAAGGACCAAAATGATCAATATGACCAGTTTTCTTCATATCCAAATAAGCTTGATACATCATCAACTCATGATTCCCACCTAAATAATGTATCTGAACTTTGCCTTTTCCTAAAGAACGTTTCATAACATCATCTAACATACGCATAGAATCGATTCCTCTATCAATTAAATCTCCATTGATATACAACTCTACATCTTCAAATAAACTCATGTTATCTAAATAAGCCATAATAGAATCATATACTTCTCCATTACCATGCAAATCACTAACAACAAAAGTTCTCATATTATCACCCTACAAATCTTCAAATACTATATGATCAATATCAACAACTGTATCTCCATCAATCATTAAACGAAAAACATCTGGAGCATTTAATTGACCATCTAATAATACTTTATCTTTATATACAATTTTTACATTTTTTTGATTATCTATATATTCTAAATTAGCAAACTGAAGCAAATAGAAACATATAGCATATCCATGACTAAAAATAGCAATTCTTTTATCAGAATTTTCATTTATTATTTCATGAATAACTTCATTCATTCGTTGACAAACATCTTCTTGAGATTCTCCACCCTCTGTTTTAAAACTTTTATCTTGATACTGTCTTACAAACCAATCAGGATATTTAGAATCATTTGGTTTTCCTACTCTTCTTTCATCCAATCTTTCATCAATAGTTACTGATAAATGATACTTATCTAATAAATATTTAGCAGTTTGTAGTGTTCGAACACAATTACTAACATATACTTTATCTATATGTTCTAATTCTTGTTCTTCACTTAACTTTCTTGCTCTTTCTTCTCCTTCAATACTTAAAATATCTTTTTCATTTTTTATTAATTCACTTTGAGAAGTATAATAAGAACTAATCACTTTATGATCAAAACGAGTAGAATGTCTAATCAAATAAATAGTAGTCATAATATCACCTATAAATAGTATAACATAAATGTTATAATAAATTAGAGATGATAATATGATAGAAGAAAACATAAAAGAAATAACCAAATATTTAAATAATGATTGTACCTTAATTGCAGTCAGCAAGACAAAACCAGTAGAAATGATAAAAGAAGCTTACAACGAAGGAATAAGAGACTTTGGAGAAAATCATGTTCAAGAAATATTAGAAAAAATAGATAAATTGCCTAAAGATATAAAATGGCATATGATTGGTCACTTACAAACAAATAAAGTAAAAGATATCATCGATAAAGTATATCTAATTCATTCTGTAGATAGTATAAAATTAGCAAAAGAAATCAATAAACAAGCAGAAAAGAAAGACATTATTTCCAGCATTCTTTTAGAAATTAATATTGCTAATGAAGATACAAAATATGGTTTTAAAATAGAAGAAATAGAAAACGCCATAAATGAAATAAACAAATTAACCAACATTCGTATCAAAGGATTTATGTGTGTTGCTCCGTTCACTCCTACTCCTGAAGATAATAGAACTTATTTTCAAAAAATGAATGAATTAAAAAAGAAATATAAATTAGAAATATTATCAATGGGTATGAGCAATGATTATAAAATAGCCATACAAGAAGGAAGTAACTATATTAGAGTAGGAACAAAAATATTTGGTGAAAGAAACTATAACAAATAAAAAGGAATATATCTTAATATATTCCTTCTTTTATTACCAATTGTTTTACTTTCTTACGATCTTTACCAGCTTCATCCCAGAAATCTTTAGGTCCATATGACCACTCTTCTGGTTCAAAATACTGAATATTACCTTTCTTATCAGACCATACTTTTAAGAAATATCCACCAACGCTATTTATTAAACCTTGTTTTTGTTGGAATTGTGTCTTAGCACATAATGCAGGTACTTCCAAACATTGAATATTTCTATATACAAAATGATAACTCTTATGATAATGTCCAATTAATAATACTTTAGGTTTATTGTGAGATTCTAATATATCTATTCTCTTTTGAGGTTTATAAGATAAACTTTGGGCAGATCCTCCTCCTGGATGATCCAATACATATTTAACACCATCAACAGTTATTGCCCCAGTATCTTGTCCCAAATATATCATATCTGGTCTGCAAATACTTACCCATTTATTAACAGTAGCACCACCATTTTTATAATGTGTTTCATCATGACTTCCTAAAATATAGTAAGTTGTCATACCGTCTACTTTAGGATACATGTCTACAACATATCCAGCTTGTTCATCAAAATTATGTAAGAATTGTAAACGAGGATTTTCAGCACGATTAGGATAATTACCATCTGTCATATCTCCTACATGTAATACTGTAGTAATTCCTCGATTATATGCTTCTTGATATAACTCATTTAATAAATGTAATTGTTGTTGATTATTACCAAAATGAGTATCAGAAACAACTAATATTTCACTATATATTAAATCATCTGGATTTGCTTTACTATATGTTGCTTTTTTAGTAATGTTTTTCTTAAATACCATATCATTACCATTTGGAACAATTTCAACTTCTTTACCACAAATTTCCCACATATAAAGTAAACCTTTTAATTCTTTATAGCTAACATGAAACTTTTGCATATATGCATCAATTGTCATACCATTTCTAACGTAACGATAATATCTTAATGCGTTTTCAACACTAGCAGTATCTAACTCTCCAGGCATTCTTCCTGTTGGAGCTACACTAATACTAGTTCCTTTAAAATCTTGTTTATTTGTAACATAATAAGGAGAATCAATAGCACTTACACTATCTAATAATCCTTTCTCATTTGTTTTAACAGTTACATACCATGCTCCAATTGTATTTGCATAGCGTTTTGTTTTCATTTCATTATCTGTTGCCACAACACTTGGTACAGAAATAACTTTAACATCACGATAAGAATACTTTTCCATCTGAAGTAATCCACCATATACCAATACATCTGGTTTATCTTCGCTACGATAAGCATCTATTGTTTGCTGTGTTCTATAAGAAGAAGTATAAGTTTTAGCAAGTTTAGAACTCATAACTTGCATCTTAACTCTATCAATTGTAATATCACAAATATCCTCACCTAAATAAACCATATCTGGTCTTTGATCAGCTACTCTTTTTCCTAAATTGATTTTATTATAACTAATATGTTTATCATCCAACTTCCCAGAAATAAAATAAGTTGTAATACCTTCATATCGAGGATAATTAGCGACAATATAATCTATTTGAGCTTGTGTATCTGGTAAAAAATTAGATTCATCTGTAATTGGCTTTAATCCAGCAGATATGTTTCCACAGACAATAACATTATGAATACCCATCTCTTGAGCTTTACGATAAATATCATTTAAAATTGCTAACTGTTGAGATTTAGAACCCAAACGTACATCAGATATAGCAACAAACTTAAATTCATTAGAATCATCTGTTTCAAATGAATAAGTACTAGTTTCTTTATCTATAACATCTCCCTGGTTAATTAAATGAACTCCATCATTATATTGTTTAACAATAATATTCATTCCTGCATCTTTCAAATCATAAACAAGTCCGATAACTTCTAAATCTTTAAGACCAAGTGTAGCTGAAACCACTGAAATATGTTTCTCTTTTTGAATAAGTTCTAATAATTTATCAATTGTTTCCTTAGGATACTCTTTAGGGCCCAATTCATCTTCCATTTCTTCTAGTTGTTCTTCTAATTCTTCAATTTTTTCTTCTTTTTTCATTGCCTAATTCCTCCCCACAAAAAAAGTAGGCACCTATCCCGTGCTACTTTAAAATATTAAATAATAAGTTGTAATACCAAAACTCTCTACCATCATATTATCAACTCTACCATTCTAGTAATAGTATAACAAATAAACAAAAAAAAAGGAATATCATTTTAATAATAAATCTGATATTTCTTTCACTTTTTTCTTTGTACTACACATTAATGTAGAATCATATTGTATAGATTTCCCACCTTTTCTTTCCCAGTCCATACAATTAGCTGGATCATCATCTAATATAATTGTTTGACGATTTGGCATGTAAACTATACTTTTTGGTTGCTCAGGTAATACATAATGAATAGGAACAAGAATCCCAGCTTCTCTTAATATAATACCTTTTTCTTTTCCTTCTTCATATGAGTGAATTCTAGTAATAAATCCTTTTAAAATACCTAACTTCTGTAACTCTAAAAAGGTTTCTGTAGCTCCCGGTATTTCATTACAGTTTCTTAAAAAAGTTTTCCAATCAATGCTATTTAAATATTCCATCCAAGGATCTAAAGCTGTCTCTCCTCGCATAACTTGATTATGTCTTTCTTGCGAATCAAGAAAAACGCCATCAAAATCAGATAACAATATATCTCCTGGACTAAAATACTTCATATTGACCACCCACTGAATTAAAACCATTATAACACAGATAAAAAAAGTTGTGTACTATTTAAACATTTCTAGAATTGCCTTCTTATAAATATCTTTAGCTATTTCTCTTCCATTTTCATGTTGATGAATAAAATTATCCATCATAACACCACTATTAATTTCCATTAATAAATATTCATTATCCGTCGTTTTTACAATATCAACACTACCAAATGGAATATCAATATTTAAATTATTTATAAAATCAGAAATATGAGTTCTATCATTATCTAATATATCTAAAGAACTAACAGATCCTCGAGACAAATTAAATCTCCAATCATATTCAAATACTTCTCCTTTTTTAAGTATTTCATCATTTTGATAGTTCTCAAAATATCTAGGATTGAATTTTTTTAATAATTGTCCAATACTAGAATTCCCATCTCCAACAACAATAGGTCTTATTTTTTTGTATATCAATTGTATTTTATTATCAACAACAATGCATCGATATTCATTTTTTATATCTATATAAGGACACACACTAAAAGAAAAATACTTATTTCTTATTTTCTGATATCTTGTTGCTAATTCATCTTCACTTGTAATATGAAATACTCCTAATCCACAAGAACCACTATTTTCTTTAATAACAATATTCGAATGATACTCATGAAATAAATCCAGTAAATATTCATATGTATTACATCCAATTGCATAATCATTATGATTGTTTTCAAAATACACTATATGATGTTTAATAATAGGAATCCCTAAAGTAGACAATACATCATACATAGCATATTTATCATCTATCATTTCCCCAAAACCATGTCTCGTAGTATCAAACTTATACCCAGAAATAAATCTTCTTACTCCATCTTTTTCTAACATAACAATCCAATCTTTAGATAAAAAAGTATAAGTAATACCCATTTCATCACAAATTTCTTTTAATATTTCATGAAATATATTTTCCATACTTTCACCCCAAGCAATAAGATTATATCATAAAAAAAATAACAACAGAGTTGTTATTTTATTTTCCCAAATTTTCCAAAAGGAAATAAGACAAATTTAGCAGTTCCTTTTAATTGTTTATCATTAAATGCACCATATATTCTACTATCTGCTGAATTCTCTCTATTATCTCCCATAACAAAGTATTCATTATCACCTAATTTAACTTTTTCAAAATCTTTAGTAGTTCCTTTACTATAACTTTCTTCTTGTAAACGATCATTAACATAAACCTTACCATTCTCACAACTGATTGTCTCCCCAGGCATTGCTATAACTCTTTTAATTAGATCCTCATTGTTATGCCTTACAACCACTACATCAAAACGATCAATATGTTCTAACTTATTTAATATCATTAACTCTCCACCATCAAGTGTAGGAGACATACTTTCTCCACTAACAATAACAGGAGTTGCAATAAAAGAACGGAATAATACAACTACAATCAATATAATTACATAAGGTAATAATTCTAAGAATATTCTTTTTATTTTCTCTTTACCATGTACTTCTTCTATTTTCTTTTCTTCTTTTTCCATGTCATTTCACCATAACCATTATATCATTTTTTACTCTTTATGTTATAATTTAATTACAAGGTGATGTTATGAAGAAAGAAAAAAAAATAAAAACACTAGAATTGTTAATTATGATTACTATTATCTTATCACTTGCAATTATATCTACATTAGCTTATAAATATCTTCATAACGATGTAAATCAAAGTACAACTTATAAAGTAATAGATTATAGCGCAAATAAAATAACAAAATATAAAAAAGATTTGGAAGAATCTTATATTTATAACATTCCATATCAAGAATACATTAATAAAGAACATAGCTATTATAATATTTTCGTTAAATCAACAGATAATATCATTAATGGTTTAGTAGAAATTATTGTTATTAATTACTATGAAGAATTACCAATAGAAGAATCTACTGAAGAAACTGAAGTAGAAGAAATACAACCAATAAATATCAATACAAAAAGGATTAAAACCTACTGTGATTCTTTTAACGAAATAGAATACGACTATACATATTCTTGTACATATGAAAATAATACACTAACGATAAGAAATGATTTCAAAATTCCAATCACAACAATGAATAAAAGTAAAAAAGAAAAAACATGGAATATAGAAGAAGGAACAAAGTTAAGTGATTATATCAAAGAACTAGAACAAAATAACATAGATTATCAATTTGTAAACGAAATCAAATAAAAACATCTGTATAACAGATGTTTTTTAATACAAATTAATTTCTTTCTTTTACTTTGTATTCTTTTTTCATACCTTTTAAGAAGTTTAGTTTTGCTCTTCTTACAACACCCTTCTTAACTACTACTATTTTATCAATAGATGGTGAGTTAACTGGGAATACTCTTGTAACTCCTATACCATAAGATTTTTTACGTACAGAGAAAGTTTCAGATACAGATCCACCTTTTTTAGAAACTACAAGTCCTTCAAAAGCCTGGATACGTTCTTTCTTACCTTCTTTTACCCATACATCTACTCTTACAGTATCTCCAACACGGAATTCAGGAATATCTTTTCTAACATGCTTCTCATTGATTTTATCAACTAAATTAGCCATAAAATTACATCCTTTCCTATACTATATTTACTTACCAGAAAATCATAGAACTAACTTATCCAGCGGATTTCCCTCCTTGAAGCAATTAAGATTATAACAAATAATACTATGTTTTGCAAGTTAAATCATTATAACTACACAAAAAGATAATAAACAATAAAAAAGAAAGAACTACATACTTCTTCCTTTACTTCTTTCCATTTGTTCTAAATAAATTGCTTTTTGTTTAATTTGAACTTGTTTCATACGCATTTCATTTTCTATTAAACGTAATTTCTTTAAAAATAATTTCTCTTTTTCTTCATTGATATATTTTTCATATCTTGTTAACAAAATTTGTCTTACTAATTCAACTTCTCCTAAGATAATTTCACAATCATCACTAGTAGCATCATCATCATTAATTACACGTAAAGCAAGGCGAACTACTTTATTAAAAGACTTATCAAATTTCATAGATAAAATTCTATCTATCATCATACGATCAACAATAGTAACTCTATTTACTTTAATATAGTTACTATTAGGTCTTGGTCTAAAAGTATAACCATCTAACTCTTTAATAGAAACAACACTATCATCAACATGTCCCTTATTAATTAAGTAGCCTGCCATAGTTTCACCTTCTTACTTCAACAAATCAGGTCTTCTTTCTTTAGTTTTTTCTAAAGATTGTTCATAACGCCATTTATCAATCTTGGCATGATCTCCAGATACTAATACTTCTGGAACTTCTAATCCTCTATATACACGAGGTTTTGTATAAGTAGGATAATCTAATAAATAATTTTCATTAAAAGAATCCTCTATATGAGATTGTTCATTAATAACACCAGGTATCAATCTTACAATAGAATCAACCAATACCATTGCAGGTATTTCTCCACCCGTTAATACATAATCTCCTATACTGATTTCCATATCTACAAAGTTTAAAATTCTTTCATCAAATCCTTCATAGTGACCACAAATAATAATTAAGTGTTTTTCTTTTGCTAAATCATAAGCAATTTTTTGCTTATATGGTACTCCAGATGGAGTAAGCAATATTATTTTTGATTCAGGTGTTTTTATCTTCTCCAAGCAATCCACAATTGGTTGACACATGAGAACCATACCAGCTCCCCCACCAAAAGGAGTATCATCTACTTTTAAATGAGGATCTTCTGTGTAATCTCTAAAATTATGAAATTCTATTTCAACTTTACTATTCTCTTGTGCTCTTTTTATAATTGATTCAGTAAATACTCCATTAAACATTTCAGGAAATAAAGTTAAAATATCAATTTTCATAGCATCAATCCTTCTGTATTAGAAACATGTATCTCTTTTTTATCTATATCAACTTTTTGAATAAAATTAGAATGATGAGGAATATAAAAGCTTTTCTCTCCGATTACATGTAACAAAACATTACTATTATTATACACTATTTCATCTACTTTACCAAGTAATCTATCATCTTCTAACACATTCATTCCTACAAGTTCTTCTATTACATAATCATCATTATTTAAATGCAAATCTTCTCTTTTAACATAAACACTCATCTTTAAATAAATAAGAACTTGATTAATATTATCATAGCCTTCTAATGTAACCATATCAAATTCTTTATGCTTTCGATAGGTTACAATTTTATGTTCTTCATGTCCTTCTCCAAAATATAAAGAGAAACCAGGCTTAAAAATAATATCTTTCTTATCAAAATTACTTTTTATTCTAAGTTCTCCTTTTATACCGTGAGTATTTACTATCTTTCCAACATATAAAAAATCCATATTAACCTCTCTTATCAAATTCATAAAGAATAATACTAGTTGCTACAGCTACATTTAAACTTTCTACATCTTTATTCATAGGTATATATAAATAATGATCACACATATCCAGTAATTCTTCATGAACACCATTGCCTTCATTACCCATAATAATAGCAAATTTTTCTGGAACATTTATTTTATCTACATGTTCCCCACCATTTACACGGGTACCAAATACTTTATATCCATTACTTTGTAATTTCTCTACTATATCCTTAATATTTTTTCTTAAAATATTCATATGAAAAATCATACCTTCACTACTACGTAATACTTTATCATTATATAAATCTACAGTATTCATAGATAATATAATTGTATCTATATGAAAAGCTAAACTACTACGAATAATAGTACCAAGATTACCAGGATCTTGAATATCATCTAAAAGTAATACTTTCTTTCCTATTTCTCTATCTTCAAACTTTTTAGCTATGCCAATTACTTTTTGAGGATTCATCGTATTAGATAATTTTTTTATAACATCATATGTTACATAAGTAGTTGGAATATCATAATATTCTTTCATTCCATCACATTGAAACAATTCTAATAATACTCCTTCTTTATAAGCTTCTTCTACTAAATGTTCTCCTTCTACCAAAAACTTACCTTCTATATCACGATATTTTTTTTGAAGTAATTTACTAGCATTCTTAATTCTTTCATTTTGTAATGAGCTAATAACTTCCATAAAATCAACTCCTTAATATTTTTCTTGCTTTACTATATTCTGGAAATCTTATACTTACTTGATTCCAAAAATTCTTACTATGATTTGCTTCATAAAAATGACATAATTCATGTACAATTACATAATCAATTAAAAACACATCTTTTTTTATTAATTCACTATTTAATGTAATAATTCTTTTTGTTACATTATTAACTCCCCACCTAGTAGTCATTTTACGAATACGTAATTGAAAAGAAGGTATATTTGAAAATAATGGTAATAATTTATCAATTTCCTCTTGAAAAACTCGAATACATTCATTTTTTAACCATTTTTCTAACATCTTTTCATTTTTTGTATAAATCATATCTTCATCTATATATAACTTCTTAATACTTTCATCATACACAATCGTATATTCTTTTCCTAGATAATAAAATCTTAATTCTCTTTCAATTCTATTTAATTCTTTTTCATACATACGAAGTAATGATTTCTCATTTTCTTTTACTAAACGATATATTTCATTCATCGAAACAAATCTATTACAAGTAATATATAATATACCATCATTTTTAAAGCGAAAATAAATATTCTTATTTTTCTTTCGTATAACTTCAATAGGTACAATGTAATTCCCAAGTTGAACATCCATATAACCACCTATAATCATTTTAGCATAAAAAAAGAAGTATTAGAAATCTAATACTTCTGGACTATATAATTTTTTATATAATTTAGAAGATTTCATAAGCTCTTCATGTGTTCCACTATGACTAACTTTTCCATCATCAATTACATATATTAAATCCGCATCCATAATCGTAGAGAGCCTATGAGCAACGATTATAATTGTATGCGTACTTACTAAATCATCAATAGTCTTCTTTATATATTCTTGTGACTCATTATCTAAAGCACTAGTTGCTTCATCAAATAGAATAACTTTCGTATCTTTAAGAAGTGTTCTTGCAATAGCAATACGTTGTTTTTGTCCTCCAGATAAGTTAACTCCACCTTCTCCAATAATTGTTTCATATTGTTCTGGTAAAGACATAATATAATCATCTATATAAGCTTTCTTACATACTCTTCTTACTTCTTCCAAAGATACATCCTTTTTAACTACCCTAAAATTATCAATAATACTTTGATTGAATAAATAAGGAGTTTGACGTATTACAGATATATTCCTTCTTAAAGATTCTTCACTTAAACTTTGAATATTTGAACCATTTATTTTAATTGTTCCTTTACAAGGATCAAAATAACGTAACAATAAATTAAACAATGTAGATTTACCTTCTCCTGATTTACCTACAATAGCAATTTTCTTATTTGGTTCTAATTTCATTGTTAGCCCTTTTAGAATATATTCTTCATCTTCAGGTCGATATTTAAAAATAACATTATTAAAATCTATTTCTATTCTCTTATCACGAATATCCTTATGTCCAAATTTTTCATCATCATATAATTTATTATTCAATATCTCATCAATACGTTTCAACGAAACCGTTACTTTATTATAAGCGACTCCAAATTCTGATAAAGATTCAACCACTTCATCTATTCTCCAAATATATCTTTCAATTAAGATGAATGCCGCTAAAGAAATACTTCCAGCAAATGTTTGAACACCTAATGTTACTAATATTGCAAATTGAATAACAAAATAACATAGATTATTAAATGCATAATAATAAGTTTCCGTTTTACCAATCTTTTTTTGTTTTCCAAATAAATTTTCTATAATTGTAAAGATATTTCTATTTATATTATCCTTGATTCCTAAAGCTTTTATCTCTCTAATTCCGGATATATTTTGCGTTGCAATTTTAATATATTCATCGGATTCTTTCTTAATTTCTTCTTGTGTCTTTTTAATCTTAGGATAATAAATATTAGAAAGAATAAACATAACAATACATAATAATATTAATTCCAATCCAACATATAAAGATACAGTAAAAGATATAACTACTATAATTAGTGCAATAATTAATCGACATGTTAATTTAATCAACTTTTGTAACAATTCTAATATACGATCAGGATCTGTATACATACGATTAATAAATTCTCCAACCCCTATATCTTCAAAGGCAATAGCAGGCATATCAGAAACCTTAACATATAAATCTTTATTAACATTTTCCATGAACTTCTTTTCAAGTCTATTATAAATTAAATCCGTAGGCATCTGAATAAATACCCAAGCTATGATAATAATAGAACTCCATAAGATAAGACATATGAAAAATAATCTTTGTTTTCCATTTGCAATAGCATCAATAGCTTCCGCCCATATAAATGCATTTACAAGTGGTTCAAAATATTTCATGACGGTAAATAATACATATAGAAACAGAAGAAATTTGTCATCTTTAAAATATCGAAATAATATTTTAAAGTTTTTCATATCTATTTCCTTTCCACAAAAAAATAACTCTAGGAGTTATTACACAAGTATCTCACAGAAATTGTGAGAAAATGTAATAAAACGATTCTCCCCATTGTTAGATTTTAAATTTTTCATTTGAATTTTATTGCTCATTTTCTCACTCCTCTCTCTGTAAAATTCAATAGTAATATAACACCATTACAACATAATGTCAACCCAAAAAGGTTGACAATTAAAAATACTCTTTCGAGTATTATCTTAATTTCACAATAATCATTGTAGATGAAACAACAAGTAGAATCATTACGATTACTATTGTTGGCGTAATTACTTTCTAATTATACTTTTTATTTTCTTTAACAATTTGTATAATCCATTGACAGGAGAAATAGATAATTCAAAAGAACCTAGTAATTCTTCTACATATCCACCAAATCCTTTTTTAAATTCATATACTCCTCTATCTTTTCCTTTTGGATTAAAGACATCTTGAATACCATAGAAATTATATCTTTTATAATGATTTTCAATAGCATATTTAATAATATCCCATTGAATCAAATATTGACCATTAAATTTAATATATTCTTCATAAGAACCACTAAACAAATAAACAACTTCATCACCATATGTCATAAACATAGCACAAGCTAGTACTATTTCATCATCATGATCTTTTTGTAATTCTTCTACATATGCAATATTCTTGTTATTTGTTGCTATGTCTTGTTTAAAATTTTCCCTTTTCTTCTCATTCGCTGGAGCATCAGATAATTTAGATATTTTTTCTTCTAATAAACGATTATTTTCTTCTAAACTTTCTTTATATTCACTTAAATGAATAGAACAAATCAAATATTTAACTTGATCTTTAAAAGCATTATACATATCTTGATAGTATTCTAATGATTTATCTGGAAAACCTCTTCTTAAACAAGTGCTTTCTGTACATTCTTTAAATATATTTAATTCATCATAATCAATTTGTCTTACATGCAACTTATATTTATTAATACATTTATTAATAATATTCTTATGATTAGACTTAAAATCTTTAAATATTTCATCTTCTGATTTATTTAAATCCAAACAATATGTCCATTTTACCTGAGCACCATCTGGATGATCCACATAGCCCAATTCATGTAAGTATTGAGCAACATCACGATTATCTTCCCCTTCTATTTCATTTGCATCCATATCTCTTGTTACATTCACAATATATGGATCGATAAACAAACGTAATGCTTTCTTTTCTTTCAAATACTTCTTCACTTCCGAAGTCATAAAAGAAACTAATTCTTTATCATGATAATCTAATATAAAACCTTTATATGCTTCAAACGATTTATACCCTAAAAAAGAATGAGAAGTTTCTGCTATCAAAGAAGCTGCCACTACCTTATCATCTTTTTTCACCCCTACTACATATACAGGAATACCTTCTTTTTCCATTCTTTCTTTCATCATAATTGTTTGAAAGAAATTTTTAGTATCTTGAGTATCTACAAACTTACGAAATTCTTCATCAGTTAATTCTGTAAAATTCATATTATCACCTCTATTAAGTATACAATAATTCATTAAATAAAAAAAGACTAATCACTTAGTCTTCTTCTGGAATAACAGGAGTATCTTCTACAGACTCTTCAGGAGAATTGTTCTCTAATTGTATTTGCTCTGTATAATAAGATACTTTATCATTATATTCTTTTAATAACGATTGATAAGTGTCATTATCTTTTAAAGATACATTTTCATAAACACTATCATATCCAATAATAATATCTATTACTTGTGCACTTTGCTTTAATAATTCTTCGTTACTTAAATTATCATTATTAATCTCAATCTTTTGTATATCTTTATTTAATATAGATAATATATCAGAAACAATTGTTTTTTGATAATCTTTAGATTTTTGATAATACAAATTATCTTCTTCCACTCTACCAAAGAAATAATATGCATTATTATAATCTTTACTATGATAGTAATTAATTGCTTCATAATATGTTCTACCATCTTCATATATTTTTTCAATACTCTTTATCAATGCATTGTAATCATTAACAGCAAATAAACGAACAATATCACCATTTTTATTTGTGACACTATAATCATATAACTTATTAACTATACCTATTAAACGAATCTCTTCTGATTGAAACGCATCAGAATTATCTATTTCATTCTCTTTATATGTATCTACCCACACAGTAACAATATCATTACTTTTTTCATGTACAATATTTAATTTATTATCATCATCTGCAACATATTCTAATATTTCCTGTATTTTTTCTGTATTACCATCATGATATGCATCATTCATAATATTTTCTACATCTTTTAAATAATCATTAGAATGATCTTCTTTTTTAGGGATGAATAAAAGTATTCCAGCTATAATAACTACCACACATAAAGCAATTCCTATGCTTAAAAAGAATGTTCTTTTCCTCTTAGAAATACTACTATCAGATGATAAATCATCTAATAAACTTTCTTCTTGTAAAATAGAGCCATCAACTACTATTTTTTCAGAAGAAACATCGTTTAATATTTTCGCTTCTTCATTTACTTCCTCTATTTGTTTATTGATTTCATCTTCAAAAGTTTCATTATATATATCTTGACTCAATTCATCTTTCATGTTAATTGCTATCGTTTTATCATCTAATAAATCCTTAATTTTAGCACCACAATAAGGGCAAACATCTAGTTCGCCGTTAGAAATCTTTTTACCACACTTGTAACACTTCATCTAACCACACCCTTATTATCATAATCATACCACATTTTTTAAAGAACTTGAATGATTTTATTCTTTTTCCAAAATAGTATATAATAAGTATAGGAGTGATTAAATGAATAACGAACCAAATATTACTGAAAATGATATTTTTTTTGCAAACTATGTTGTAGGATACAAAGGAATCCCATATAATTCAGTAATTCTATTAACAAATGACAAAGAAAAAGCATCATTAAATCTTACTTTTCAAATAAACAATAACAACTATAGCTTAAAAATACCATATCAAATTATAAAAGATATCAAATTCACAACAAGAACAATAAGCAATAATCAGCAAAAAAAAGTTATGGATTATAATATGCAAAGTAGTTTAATCTCAGCTGCTTTTTTTGGAGGCAATCCAATTTTACAAATGGCAGGATCATCTGTAATCAATAGTTTCTTGGATACAAACTCTAATAATTACAATAAAGTATCATATGATATTGAGTATGAAATAGAAATAGACTTCATGATGAATAACGAAGAAATTAATCTAATATTAAATTCCCAAACATCCCCAGAGGGATTTATTAACCAACTTAAAACATTTTTAAATATACAATAAAAACTAACCTTTCGGTTAGTTATTTTTCATGGTGCCACCTATAAGAATCGAACTTATAATTGAACCTTACCATGGTCCCGTTATACCATTTAACTAAGGCGGCATGAAAACTATTCTGATTCTTGAACAGTAGCATCTACAGAATAGCTTTTTTCACATATATTTTTTTCCTCATTTAAAGAAAAACCCTCTTCACAGACTTTTGTAGCATCTTTGTAATCATAATAAACACAATTTTTTTCTACCAATTCTCCAGAAGGACATCGATAACCTCCAGAAGAATAATAATATTTCCTACAACCAAGATCTATATTTTTATAACCACTAGGACAAACTTTTTTTAACTTGCCTTCAACTTCATCTTGTACAGATTCAATACATTTGCCTTTATCATCTTTTTTCTTACAAGTCGTTCTAAAACAAGTACGTAATCCAGCTGTTATTGTTTCATTATCATTCTCAGGATCTGGACATTCAATTGTAGTAATATAATCTGTAGTATCATCAGATACACACATACTATTAATATAAGGATAATAGCCCTTTGAACAAGCTTTTTCACCAGTAGTTGCTGGTAAACTTAAAGAAACGTATTTACACTGATTCTCCTCTAACTCTTCTCCTTCATCACATTGAAGGATAATTTCACTTGTTTCATAAATATTACAATGATCATCTTCTAAAGTTCCATTTTCACAATAATACTCTTTATGAGCATGACTAAAACCATCACAACCTGTGATGACAAAACAAAGAATAATAATCATAATAATATTTTTCTTCATAATCATACCCTCTAATAATATAATACTATAAAAAAGAACAAAAAAAAACTACTAAAGTAGTTAGAAAACTATTCTTCAGTAGCGTCTTCAGTAGCTACAGCGATAACTTCTTTACCTTTGTAGTAACCACATTTAGTACATGCACGATGAGGTTGGATAGTTGCACCACACTTAGGGCATTTCGTTAAAGTTCCAACTTCTTTTTTTAAGTGAGTACGACGCATTCTTTTTTTAGTTTTACTTGTTCTTCTAAAAGGAACTGCCATGATTTCACTCCTTCCCGTTCTTATCAAGTAGCTCTAGTAAAGGAGCTAATCTTGGATCTAACTTTTCTTTCTCTTCATCTACTAGTTCCCAGCCATCCCCAGATAAGTCATATTTTTTATCAGGATCCTTACGGACACTGATGGGAACCTCTAGAACAATATTTTGCCATAAAATGTCCATAATATCAAGCTTTTTTAGCTCATTTTTCGTATTTTCGTCACTATTTTCGCTTAATATCTCAGATATTTCAAATTGAAATGGATAATCTATTGGTTCCAAAGAGACAGCATCTAATAATACCATACTTCCCTCAACATCACAATCAAATAATATTTCATTGGCTAAACTATAATAAGCTCTACCTTTTACTTTTACATTCTCAAGTTTCTGAATTGGAGTATTTTTGATATATTCTTCTCCAAAAGATACTACATCATCAATAATAATACCTTTTTCATCTACTTTGGCTAAATCAATAAACATTGTACCACCCACTAGCTCCACCATTATACCAACTTTTATTGAAATATACAACCGAATATACTAAAATAAAAACGTAAGAAGGTGTCACATGGAAACAATAGGAATAATAGCAGAATACAATCCATTTCACAATGGACATTTATACCATATCAATAAAATTAAAGAATTATATCCTAACTCACTAATTATTCTTGTCTTAAATGGTTATTTCACTCAACGTGGAGATATATCTATTCTAAATAAAGAAGATAAAACAAAGATTTCTTTAAGTAATCAAATCGATATAGTTTTGGAACTTCCATTTATTTTCGGTACCCAATCTGCAGATATTTTTGCATATAATAGCATAAAACTATTGAATGAATTAAAAGTTAATAGAATTATATTTGGTAGTGAATCAAATAATATAGAATTACTAAAAAAAGTAGTAGATATTCAAAATAATGACCCAGAATATAATACCAGATTAAAATCATATCTAGATGAAGGAGTTAATTATCCTACTGCCATGAAAAAAGCATTAAAAATGGAAGAAGACATTAGTAATCCAAATGATTTATTAGGTATTTCTTATTTAAAAGCAATTACAAAAATCAATCCGAATATTATTGCAGAAACAATCCAAAGAACAAACGATTATCATGATATTGAAAGTAATGAAGGAATTTTAAGCGCCTCTAATATAAGAACAAAAATACAAAACGAAGAAAATATTTCAAACTTTATTCCAAAAGATGTTCTTCCACTAATAAACCCAATTACTAATAACAGTTTATTTAATCTATTAAAATTTAAAATACTAACAGATAATGATTTAAGTAAGTATCTAGATGTAGATGAAGGAATAGAATACCGAATAACAAAATGTATAAACTCTTCCCAATCACTAGATGAATTAATTGTAAATGTCAAAACAAAAAGATATACCTATAATAAAATATGTCGTATGTTCTTACATATTCTAATAGGTTTAACCAAAAAAGATAATCTAGATGCGAGATTAGACTACATAAAAATACTAGGTTTTAATAATAAAGGACAAGAATATTTAAAGAAGATTAGAAAAGATATCTCCTTGCCAACAACACCAAACAAAGAATCACTTGTTTATAAATATGAAATAAAAAGTGCATACTTATATGAACAAGCTACAAAGAAATCATTAAATAACTTTGACAAAAAAAATATACCAATAAAAACAGAGTAATTACTTACTCTGTCTTTTTCTTCTACTTAAATTATTCAAAAAACTTTCAAAATGTTTATGGGATTGATATAACAAAAAAGATACAAATATACAATAGATAACAAAAACACCAAATAAAAGCATACCGATGTTAAAATTATATTTAAAAGCATACATTAGAGCAATAATTGCAAAAGCAATTCCTGCTATTAACAATCCTTTTATTCTTAAATTATAACTATATTCATCTGTATATCTCAACTTATACTCTCTTTTTAATCCGTTTCTGTATGTTCTACTCATTCTACGATATTCTCTAATTGTCACAAACATCACCTATCAAACATTAACATTTTAACATAAATATTGGGATAATAAAAGCTAAAAATTATTACCATTCCATCCCCAATTAGAATACTCCCCATAACTTACATAAACATTATCAGGAGATATTTCTAATTCATCATTCAATATTGTACATATTGTTTTTGTCATTTCGTTATAACATTCTGAAGAACTACTTCCATACATTTTTACATCAACATAAGCTATATTCTTATTATTATCACCTTTAAAATATAACCTACATTGATCAACAATCTCCAACATTAACCAAGATTCACTCTTACCAATAATTGTAACAGCTTCTCCTATTTTTGTTTTAATATGTACTTCTTGTTCTTTTTCTATTTTTTTATTACTTCTAACTTGAATATATGGCATTTTATAAACTCCTTATCTTAAATGAAAAATCCCTATTACTAGGAATTTTCTTCATATTCTACGCAATAAGAAGATAGTTTATCATCTCTACTATGATTATCAAGTGAACTAAATACATCACATTTACTATATGTTATTAAATACATTCCAAACATATTCTTGTTACTTCTAACAATACTAGCATTCTTTACAAACATATACTCATCATAATCATATTCTTCACCCAACATATTTTTAAATTTGTTAGATGAATCATAATAATCATAAAAATTTTGATAAATATCATTTAATTCTTCACTAATAGCTCCTTGAGGATTATCATATTGATCCATAATAGCTTGATATACTTCATCAATTGTATAATTAGTTTCCTTTAATTCGACATTAGGATTGGGAATATAATGAATATCCTCATCGCTAGATTCTCCTTCACCTGGTTCCAACACAGCAGCTTCTTCATCAACAATACCTTCATTACTCTTTTTAGAATAAGAAGTTTCATTAACAGAAGTAATAGCAATATATCCAGCTAGAATAACTACTAATACTAATGAAATAGTAGCTATATATGTACTTGTTGAATATTTAAATCTCTTCATAATAATCCCTCCGTATTATCAGTTTCCATTATAACATAACTAAAAAAATAATAAAATTATTTTTGACAATTCTTGCAATAATAAGTACTACGTCCTCCAATATATATCATATCAATTAAATTATGACATTTCCTACAAGGTTCTCCTTGCCTTTTATGTACAAACAAATTTTGTTGAAATCTTCCTGTTACACCTAATTGACTCGTATAACTTCTAATGGTTGTTCCTCCACATCGAATAGCTTCCTCTATTATTCTTTTAGAAGAATGAACAATTCGTTCACATTCCTTATACGTTAATCGTTTCCCCTTTTTTAACGGGGAAATACCAGCATCAAACAAAACTTCATTAGCATATATATTTCCTAAACCAGATATAATAGTTTGATCTAATAACAATGTTTTAATTGGTAAACTACTTTTATGAAAACGTTCACGTAAATACTCTTTACTTAATCTAGAATCGATTGGTTCAATTCCTTGTTTACGTACAGGTTCATAATTATCTATTTCATCTTTTTTTACCAAACACATTCTGCCGAATTTTCTAGTATCATGATAACGTAAATCTTCACCATCTTCAAAATGAAATATCACATGTTCATGTTTTAATACTTCATCATGAGAATCTTTTATGAAATATTTACCTTCCATTCGAAGATGACTACACAAATAATAATCTCCTATTTCAAATAATAACCATTTACCGCGTCTATATATTTCCGAAAAACTTTTATTAACAAAGAATTTCTTAAATTCTTCTAAATCAGACTCGATCATTCGGTCATAATAAACATTAACGCTTTTTATTCTTCTTTTTAGTATTCTTTTTCTTAGTACTTGTCTTACTGTTTCCACTTCCGCTATTTCTGGCATCTTGTTTTAAACTCCTAACTTTTGGTTTTGTTTTTCTCTTTTTCTTTTCTGTTGGATTAACTAAATTAATATCAACAACATCACCAAATTTTAACAAATAATCTTGCAAAGAAATAACGAAAGAATTGATATCAATCATAGATATACCACCATTTAAAACGATATCAATAGTAATATGTTTAATTCCTCCAAAGGAATTCAATAATATTCTTTCAATCTTTTTAACTTCACTACGATTTACAATTTCTTCTTCAACTACCTTAGTTAATTCTTCCTCTTCCATGAACCCAAAACTATTTTTAATAAGTTTGAATGATTTATAGATAATAATTAAAGAAATAAGTATGACACCTACACGATCCGCATATCGAAATACAGATACCCATTTACTTACTTTGCCAAAGACTAAAGTAGCAAGAATAATACCATATAAAACAAAATCTAAAGTACTATGTAAATTTCCATAACTTAACAAACCTTTTTTTTGTTGATAATGGATATTGGTATAAAAACATCCAATTAAATAACGAGCTAATAATGCTAATACCATAAATAGTAAAATCCATAAACTAGGTTTCCAAATTTTCGCTTGAAAAACATACATATTAAAGCCAATAACACCTAATATAACAACAAATCCAAGTAGAGAACTAATAATACCTTTCCATTTTCTATTCTCTTTTCTCTTATATACAAATAAAGAGAAAAGAATTAATAATAAATCCAATATACCAGTTGCTAAAAACGTATAACTATGACATACAAATCCAGCTACTACCTTTAATAGCAAAACAACAATATCTGCTAAAATAAAATTTTTTACTTCTTTCATAACCACACCTACTTCGTTTCATACCAATCAGTTCCAAAATCTCCTGAAACCTTAAATGGTACATCTAATTGAACACATGTTTCCATATTACGAGTAACTAATTCTTGTAATACATCTTTTTCACTTTCTAAACAATCAAATATTAATTCATCATGTACTTGTAATAACATCTTTGATTTTAGATTCTTTTCTTTCATTTCTTTAAATATCTTAACCATAGCAATTTTCATAATATCAGCAGAAGATCCTTGAATAGGAGTATTCATTGCTATTCTTTCTCCACTTTGACGAATCATAAAATTCTTATTATTTAATTCATCAATAACTCTTTTTCGATTAAATAAAGTTTTTACATATCCATTCTTATATGCGTCTGCAACAATATTATCCATATAATCTTTTACACCAGGATATAACTCATAATATTTTTCTATAAACTCTTTAGCTTCCTTAGGACTGATTTCTAAGTTTTCCCCCAAACCAAATCCACTAATTCCATAAACAATCCCAAAGATAACTGCTTTTGCTGTCTTTCTTTGCTTATCAGTAACTTCTTCAATTGGAATATTATACATATCTGCTGCTACAAATCTATGAATATCTTGTCCATCAATAAATGCTTGTTGTAATTCCTTAGAACCACTAATATGAGCAAGTACTCTTAACTCCATTTGAGAATAATCAGCACTAAAGAACATATCATAAACTGGTAAGAAAGCTTTTCTTATTTTTTTGCCTTCATCATCTCTAGTAGGAATATTCTGTAAATTAGGTTCTACAGAAGATAATCTTCCAGTTCTTGTTAATGTTTGTTTATAAATGGTATGAATCTTACCATCCTCATGTATATAATTTGTTAAGCCTTCTAAATAAGTACTTTTTATTTTGGTTAATCCTCTATACTCTAATATCTTTTTAGCAATAGGATGAACACTTTCTAATTTATTTAAAATACTAACATCTGTTTTATATCCTGTCTTTGTTTTTTTAGCAAATGGAAGATTTAACTTTTCAAATAGAATAACACCTAATTGTTTAGGACTACTTATATTAAACTTTTCTCCTGCAAGTTCATATATTTCTTGTTCTAAAGAAGTAATCTTATCATTCATTTCTACTTCCATATTTTTTAAAATAGAAGCATCTACCTTAATACCCTCATATTCCATATTTGCTAAAACTTCTACCAAAGGCATTTCTATATCTTGGAACAATTCCAACATATCATCCTTTTGTAATTTTTCCAAATAAGAATTTTTAGTATCATATATAAATCTAGATTTTAAAACGATATCTTTTTTATCGAACCCATTTTTTTGACTTTGAGAATAGAAAGTTACTTCGCATCCATCACTATTCATCAAATATGCAATATCATCTTTAACATTCATATTTAATAAATAACTTGCAATCATAGCATCATAACATACATTTATTTCTAATCCTTCTTTTTTCAATAACACATAATTTTTTTTCTGATCATATGTGTATATTTTTTTATCTCGAAGTAAAGGAATAATCTCCTCTAATATTGTATTAGGTACAAAGTAATTATTCTTAGAATCACTTATACTTACACCAACAATATTTCCTTCATGATAATTTTCTTTATCACACTCTAAATAAAAAGCAATTTCTTCTCCATATATTTTTAAATCCTCACTACTTTTTACATTGATAAATGGAATTTCATTTTCGCTATGAACAGAAGACTCTACATTTTTTTTAATAAAAGAATAAAACTCTAATTCTTCATAAATTTTATTTAAAGCAATGAAATCTGTTCCTTTATATTGAATATCATCTAATGAAACATTTAATGGAACATCACGATAAATCGTAGCAATTTCTTTACTAATAAATGCACTCTCTTTATCTTCAATCAGCTTTTCTTTCATCTTACCTTTTATTTCATCAATATGTTCATAAATATCTTCAATTGTATCATATTGTTTTAATAAATTAATTGCTGTTTTATCACCAATTCCTTTTACTCCTGGAATATTATCAGAAGGATCTCCTGCTAATGCTTTATAATCAATTATACGAATTGGTTCAAATCCCCAATCTTCTTTAAAAGATTTAGGATTATATCGAATATAATCTTTTTGTTTTAATAACTTCATATCTGTTTCATCAGATAATAATTGTAATAAATCTTTATCCGAACTGATAATAGTAGCTTCATAATCATCATTTTCTTCACACATTTTAGCAAATGTTCCTATAATATCATCTGCTTCATATGGTTCTAATTCAAAATATGGAATACCCATAGCATCCAAAATATCTTTGGCAACTGGCATCTGTAGTTTTAACTCATCAGGAGTAGCAGCTCTACCATCTTTATAAGTTTCATACTTTTGTTTCCTAAAATTTTTACCTATATCAAAAGCAACGGCAATATACTCAGGTTTTTCATCATGAATAATTTTATTTATCATACCAACAAAACCATATAATGCATTTGTTGGCATTCCTTTACTATTTTTCATAATATTACCTGTATATGCAGTTGCATAATAACTTCTAAATACTAAATTATTACCATCGACAAGAATAACTTTCTTCATGAATATCACCTACAATTATTATACCAAACAAACGACATTTTATCTTTCTTTTTTAAGCAAAAAATGTATTTATTAGAAGAATTATTACTTTTTTTCAACCTTCTTTTTCAAATGATACATATCTGCGAAGAACCAATAAAAAATTATATAGATTATTTTTTAATAATATGCTATCATTTATAATAGAAGAGAGGTTATAAAAATGAAAAATTTCGATTTCAAAAAACTACTTGTATTTCTTGTTATAATAGCAGCATTAGCACTTGTTATATTTTTTGTTGTAAAACTAACTAGCAACGAAAAGAAAACTTCTGATGAAGAGACAAAAATTCTAGAACAAATTGGTCTAGATTATATATCAAAACTTACAGAAGGATATATTAGTGATTATAATGGATTGGATTTACTTTATAATTATGATGAAACAGTAACCTATGAAACACTAACTCCTGCAATGGTATTACATTCAGCAACAAAATATATAATCAATACAGAAATGAATAATGCAGTATCTACAGTAGCATTAGAAAAAGTAACTAATGATGTTGATTTTGATGCATCAAATTATACTGCTTTTAATGGTGAAGCAATAAGACAAGCTATTAAAGAATTATATGGTGTTGACTTTACAGATACTTCAGCAATGGATGAATTAGGATTTACTTATAATTATTATTATGATAGTAATTACGATATCTATTTAAAAGGAATTAATAGTCAATTCAGTGGATTTAACTATGATAATGGAATAAGATACTATGTTGTTAAAACTGTAAAAGATAAAAAAGAAGATAGTTTAAAAATGGAATTTGCTGTTGCATTTACACATATTACAGAAGAGCAAAAAATGGACTATGCAAAAGAAGCCACTGGTGAGACAATTATTGTAACACAAGAAATAAAAGATGAATTCCCTAAAGATAAAGTAGATGAATTTGAAAAATATACAATCACTCTAAAAAAAGATGGAGATAATTACGTATTTGATTCATTTAAAAAAGGATCTATTTAGATCCTTTTTTTATGGATTAAAACAAACTTAATTGATTACTTTCAGACATATTATCTAAGCATCCTAATTCTTTTAATTTTTCCAAAGAACTTGTATTAACTTTTCCTCGTTCTCTTAAATCCTCTACAGAAATAAATGGTCCTCCACGTCTTGCTTTTACAATTGCTTCCGCAACGTTCTCACCAAGGCCATCTAATGCTCTAAACGGTATTATTAATCCTTTCTCGTCTTCTGTAATAATAAACTTCTTACCATCACTCTTATCTACATCTATATTTTTAAAATAGAATCCTCTACAAACCATTTCTAAGCATAACTGTAAGGTTTCTTTTGTATCCAAATCTTTGTTAGACGCTTGATTACCTTTTGCATCTATTTCATCTATCTTAGCCCTTATTGCCTCTTCTCCACGAATCATAGAAGCAATATCAAATTGATCTCTACGAATAGAAAGATACGCACAATAATAAAGAATCGGATAATGTACTTTAAACCAAGCAATACGAAATGCTGATGTAACATAAGCTGTAGCATGAGCTTTAGGGAACATATACTTAATTTTACGACAAGATTCAATATACCACTCTGGAATATTATTTTCTCTCATATATGCTGCATGTTCTGCCCAAGCTCCAGGATCCTTAGATGGTTTTCCTTTACGTACAAATTCCATAATTTTAAATGCCTTTGCAGGTTTCATTCCCCATTGAATTAAATTTACCATAATATCATCACGACAACCAATAACATTCTTAAATGGAACTTCTATCTTTCCTTCTGCATTTGGCGTACATAAATCTCTAGCATTCCCTAACCATACATCTGTACCATGAGATAAACCAGATATTTTAATCAACTCAGCAAATGTAGTTGGTTTTGTTTCTTCAAGCATTCCTAGTAAGAAAGATGTACCAAATTCGGGAACTCCTAAAGTTCCAGTAGGACAATACTTGCGTCCATCTTTATCAGTTAAACCACGTAACTTATAACGATCAACTCCGAGTATTTCAGGACCAGTAAATATTTTCATGGTATCTGGATCTCCTAAATCAATAGCAGTTACATCAAATGGTTCTCCATGTGTAATATATTGAACAGCTAATTCTTGTAACATACGAAGTACCGTTGGATCATCGTGTCCTAGTATATCTAATTTTAATAAATCCGCATCAATAGCATGATAATCAAAGTGTGTAGTTCTCCATGCAGCCGTTGGATCATCTGCCGGATATTGGAATGGTGTAAAATCCCAAATATCTTTATAACTAGGTACAACAACAATACCTCCTGGGTGCTGTCCGGTAGTTCTCTTAACTCCTGTACATCCAACACTAATTCTTTCCACCTCTGGAGTTCTAACAAAGGACTTAATAATTCCTTTTTTCTTCAAATCATCTTTACCTGTAACAGCTAACCCATAACTTTGTGTTTCTATTTTTAATAAATCATATAAACGTTCTTCATAAAAACCTTGAACATATCCAAATGCTGTTTTATCAGCAACAGTACCGATTGTTCCTGCACGATATACATTATCCGTACCAAATAATACTTTTGTATAATCATGTGCAGAAGCTTGATTATCTCCTGAAAAGTTCAAGTCAATATCTGGAACTTTTTCACCAGCAAAACCTAAGAAAGTAGCAAATGGCATGTCATTTCCTTGATGAATCATCACACTACCACATTTTGGGCATTTCTTTGCTGGTAAATCAAATCCTGATGGATAATTTTCTGAATATGCAACTCCATTCTCGTCCATAAATTCACTATGCTGACAATCTGGACAATAATAGTGTGCCGGTAATCCATTACACTCAGTAATACCCATCATAGATGCAACAAATGAAGAACCTACGGAACCGCAAGTATCACATTATATGCTGGTTCAACAGCAACAAATAATGTATTAACAACTGATGATAGTGAAGAAATTCATGAATCAGAAGAAGCTACATATACAGTAGATAAATATGCTGATGGTGAAGAAATAGTTTACTCAGTACAAGAAAATACAATCGATGGATATGAAGCATCAGAACCAGCTATAACAACTGAAGGAAATGTAACTGTATTTACAATCACAAATACACATGAGGTAGAAACAGATGATGTTACTATTAAAAAAATCTGGGACGATGATGATAATCATGAAGGATTCCGTCCAGAATCAATCAATGTTCAATTATATGCAAATGGAACAGCAGTAGGAGATCCAGTTTCAATCTCAGCAGAGAATGCATCTGAAGATTCTGAAAATACATGGACATATACATTCGAAGATTTAGATGTATATGCTAATGGAGAAGAAATTACATATACAGTTGATGAAGTAGATGAAAACGGAGAATCTACAGAAATTGCTAACTATGAAAAATCAGTAGATGTATTAACAATTACAAACTCTCGTGATGTTGAAAAAACGGAAGTAACAGTTACAAAAGTATGGGACGACCAAAACGATAAAGAAGGATTCAGACCAGATTTTGTTACAATCGAACTATATGGAGTTGATAAAACAACTGCTTTATCATCAATAACTTTATCTGATAATTCTTCAAAAGATAAAGAGGGTAACTGGACATATACATTTGAAAATCTAGATGTATATGCTAATGGTGAAGTAATAGATTATACAGTAGAAGAAGTTAAAACAGATGTTATAACTGGAACAGATTCTACAGGAACATACGAAATATTACCAATTCAAGGAACTCAAGCTACTGGTTATACAATTACTAATATACATACACCAGAAACAACAGAAGTAACAGTTATTAAAATTTGGGACGACAATTCTAACCAAGACAGAGTAAGACCTGAATCAATTGATATTAATTTAACATCAAAAACAGACTCTGAAGAAGAAGCTAAACTAGAAAGAGTAGTAACTTTAGATGGTACAATTGATACAATTGAATATGAAGAATGGAAAGCAAAAATAAGTGGTCTACAAAAATATAGAAACGGCGAAGAAATTAAATATACTTGGACAGAAGATGAAGAAAGTCTTACAGAAGGTTATGAATTAACTAGTACAACTAAATCAGAAGATGGATTAACAACTACATTAACTAACCATCGTGATACGGATAAGATTACTATTAATGGTAAGAAAGTTTGGGACGATTCAGATAATAACGATAAGATTCGTCCAACAGATGGAATTGACGTTCAATTATATGCTAATGGTACTGCAGTAGGAGAACCAATTCATGTTGAATATAACGATAAAAAGGAATGGTCATTCTCATTCCCTGACTTAGAAGTTAATAATGCTGATGGTGCTATTACTTATACTGTTGATGAAGTAAGTGTTCCAGAAGGTTATACAAAAGTAACTACTGAAGCAAATCCTACAGGTATTGGTAATAAAGCAAATGGTTATACAATAACTAATAAACATACTAAAGAAACTACAAGTGTTAAAGTAGAAAAAATATGGGCTGACGATGATAATAGAGACGCTATTCGTCCAGAATCAATTACTATCGAACTATATGCTAACGATACAGATAAAGTAGGTAGCAAAGTTCTTGATGGTGTTAAAGATGAAAATGGTGAATATGATTCATGGAAAGCTGAATTTACAGGCTTAGATAAACTTCTAAATGGTAATGAAATTACATACACAGTAGTAGAAGTTCCAACAGAAGTTATTAATAACAATTCTAAGACAGGATATGCTATTAATGTTGATGGTGACCAAGAGACTGGTTATACAATAACTAATACTCATGAAATTGAAACTACTGAAATAAAAGTTACAAAAGTATGGGATGATGACGACAATAGAGACACTATTCGTCCAAACGTAGTAACAGTTAACATTTATCAAGATGGAAGTAAAACAGCTTACAGAAGTGAAACAGTTACATTCGAAAATGATAAATCAGAAAATACTTGGTATTATACATTCACTAACTTACCTAAATATAAAAATGTTGAAGGTAAAAAAGTAGAAATTATATATACTATTGATGAAAATAAAGTAACTGATTATACTGGTGAAGTTGATAATAAAACTTACACTATTACAAATACTCATACTCCAGTTAAAACTGAGATAAGTGGATACAAAGTATGGAGAGATAGCAGCAATAGAGATGCTAAGAGACCAACTAAAGTAACAGTTAAATTATATGCTGATGATGTATTCTATGAATCTAAAGAAGTTACTGGTAGTGGAGATGAATGGAAATATACATTCGATGAATTACCAAAATACAAAAATGATAAAGGTACAAGAACAGATGTTAACTATACTGTTGAAGAAGTAAATGTTCCAGAAGGTTATACTTCTACAATAGATGAAAATGATCCATTTATCATTTACAACACTTATGAAGCAGAAACAACGAAAGTAAGTGGAGAAAAAACATGGAATGATGATGACAATAGAGAAGCACTTCGTCCAACAAGTATCACAGTTGTATTAATGGCTGATGGTGAAGAAGTAGATACTCAAGAAGTTACTGAAAATAAAGAAGGCAAATGGTTATACTCATTCGATAAATTACCTAAATATAAAAATGTTGAAGGTAAAGCTCAAGAAATAGTTTATACAATTTCTGAAGAAGCTCCAGAAGGATATGCCCCAACTTATGATATGAGTGGAAATGTAACAAATATTGAAAACGTTCATGCAATTGAAAAAATATCAATAGATGGTACAAAAGTATGGGATGATGAAGACGATATTGAAGGTTTCAGACCTAAAACTATCACAATCAACCTATTAGCTGATGGTAAAAAAATCGATTCTTACGAAGCTACTGAAGCAGATGAATGGAAATATTCATTCCCAGATTTACCAAAATATAAAAATGTTAATAATGAAAAAGTAGAAATTTCATACGAATTAACTGAAGAATCTGTAAATGGATATGAAACAAGTATTGAAGGATACGAAGTAACAAATATCCATACAGTAGAAAGAGTATCATTCCATATTACAAAAGTATGGGACGATGATAACAATAGAGATGGTATCAGACCAAAATCTATCGTTGTAACTTTAAACTCTAATGGAGAAGCTAAAAAATCAATTACTCTAGATGGTGTTAAAGATAAAGAAGAAACAGAACCATGGGCATGTGACTTCAAAGATTTACCTAAACATAGTAAAGGTCAAGTAATTACTTATACTATTACAGAAGATGTTCATGAAGGTTATACTTCAAGTGTTACAGATATTGATGATAATACTACTGAAGTTACTATAACAAATACTCACGAACCTGAAAGAAAAGAAATCACTGGTAAGAAAACTTGGGAAGGTGATGAAGATTCTATCGCAGATAGACCTAAATACATCACAATCAAGTTATATGCTGATGGAGAATACTTAGATACTATTGTAGTAAGAGCAGAAGACGAATGGAAATACATCGTTGAAAACTTATATAAATACAAAGGTGGAGTTCCTATTACTTATACAATCGAAGAAGAAAAAGTAGAAGGATATATAACAACTATCGATGGATTTGATATTACAAATACAAAAGAAAGTACTGGAGATGTAGTTCCAGATGAATTACCTCCACATACTAAAGTTGATTATAATGCAATCTACGAATTCATTATTCTTGGATTATCAGGAACAGCTCTATTATTCAGAAAAGAGTATTAAGAAAAAAGTCTATGAAAATAGACTTTTTTTATTATCAAAATAACTATTTAAACTTGACAGATATTTGAAACAAGAATAGAATAATTTTCATCAAAAAAAGAAGGAAGGAAAATTTGATTTTTATGAAAATCAAGAATTTAAATTTGCATTTAGAAAATTTTAAACCAAATGCAAAAAGAGTATTGAAAGCAATACCAGGAGCTGTCTTAATTGCATCACTTGCACTAACTCCAGTATCTGCTCAAGCAGCAGTATCAAACAATGATATTACAGGAGATGCATATATTGCAGAAGATAGAACAAATATCAAAGCCCAAGATGGTTATGATATTGCAACATATTTTGATGGATATGATGAATATGGATGCACAACAGTAACACTAGAAGATTTAAGAAAAGCAATTGAAATGTCAGATACTTTAGGAGTAGTAAATGGATTCGTAACAGATGGTATTAATACTACAAAACAAGAAGTATTAGGATTAAACATTTATGACTTATATAATGATTATCAATACAATCCAACTCAATTTGCTTATGATCATGTAGAAGATCGTTCAGCAATAGATGCATATCTAACATTTGGTACACATACTGTATCAACACTTATCAAAGAAGAAATAGCAAGAGATATTGCATCTCTAGTAGTAGAACAAGGTTTAAACTTAACAATGTATCCAACAGTTATTGTTAATGAAAACGAAGTATCATGTATTGTTGGAGTAAATGGAGAAACTCAAAAATACACTTTACATGGAGAAACTATAGAAGATATCAAATATCAATGTTCAACTATGGATTTTCACTACAATAAAGCAATTTGTAGTATAAGTGGTACATCTGATCAATATGAAAACACATTTGCATATAACGGTGTAAGAACATCTACAAATGAATCTGTATGGTTATCATTAGAAAATAGTGAAATCAAACAAGAATTAAGAAGTGCTATTGATTTTGCTGAAGCAATATCTGAAAGAGAATCATTAGAATTTACAACACCAGATCCATTTGCATATTATACACTTACTTATGATGAAGCATTAGAATTAAGAAATCAAGGATTTAATATTTCAGATTTATATAATGTAAGAGTTCAAGATATCTATGTTAACAATGTACCAAAATTACAACGTTAGAGATTGATATAAGAATAAAATTATAGTAAACTATTAATAACAAGGAGGGATAGATATGAGAATAAATAATTCAAACAATCTATCTTTTCTTTTTTTAATGACTTATTACATATGGTAATAAGTCTTTTTTTGGAGGTTAAAATGAAATATAAAAGAATATTACTAAAACTAAGTGGAGAATCTCTAGCAGGTTCTAAAGGAACAGGAATTGATTTCGATAAAGTATTAAATACTTGTACCGAAATTAAAGAAATCGTAGATATGGGTGTAGAAGTAGCAATTGTTGTAGGTGGAGGAAACTTCTGGAGAGGAAGAAGTAACCAACAAATGGACAGATGTACATCAGATTATATCGGAATGCTAGGTACAACAATGAATGCCTTAGCAATCGGAGATGCTTTTAAACAAATTGGATGTGAAGTAAGAGTTCAAACAGGAGTAGAAATGCGTCAAATAGCAGAATACTATATTAAAGATAGAGCAATTAAACATCTAAACAATAAACGAGTAGTTGTATTTGGATGTGGAACAGGATCTCCATTCTTTTCTACAGATACTGCAGCAGCACTACGTGCCAATGAAATAAATGCAGATGCACTACTTAAAGCAACCAATGTTGATGCTATCTATGACAAAGATCCAAAAAAACATGAAGATGCTAAAAGAATATCAAAAATATCATACTTAGAAGTATTAAATAAAAAACTAAATGTAATGGATACAACAGCAACATCTTTATGTATGGATAATGATGTACCAATCATAGTTTTTGATATAAATAAAAAAGGCAATCTTAAAAAAGTAATAGAAGGTAAAAAGATAGGAACGATAGTAAATAATGAAGAATAAAGCAACAGCTATTATTCTTATGGCAGGAAATAGTACAAGATATTCTAAAAAGAATAATAAAAACTTAGAACTACTAAATAATAAACCAGTGATTTTATATTCTGTAGAAACATTCCTAAAGAATAAAAATATAGATGAAATCATTATTGTTGCAAAAAAAGAGGAACATAATAAACTATCTAAAATACTTCCTAGTAGTAAAATTATTAAAATTACTACAGGAGGTCAAGAAAGAAGAGATTCTGCTTATAATGGTCTAAAAATAGCTAAAAATGATATAGTTCTAATCCATGATGGAGCAAGACCTAATATAAAGGAATCATATATTAATAATTGCTTAAAAGAAATTCAACATACTGATGGCTGTACCATAGGTGTAAAAAGTAAAGATACAATCAAAATCGTAGATAAAAATAACAATGTAATAGAAACAACAGAAAGAAATAATACCTATTTAATTCAAACACCACAATGTTTTCATAAAGATATATTAATGAAACTACATGAAACAAATAGAAAACAAAACATAACAGATGATTGTATGTTACTAGAACAAGCTGGATATCAAGTTAAAATAATAGAGGGAGACTATAGTAATATAAAAATAACTACCAAAGAAGATCTAAATATTCTAGAATCAATTCTTTAGAATAATTTGTCAGTTTAAACTTTTCATGGTAGTATATAGAACCAAGCGAGGTGAATACACATGAAAAGTGACAACCTATATAGCCAAATGCTAGATGTAAATGATAATATTTCAAAAACAAAAACATCTAGAAACCTTTACGCTGCTGCAGGAACAATATGTACTGCTATGTCTATCTTTGCATTAAGTAAAGCTGGACAAGCTAATTATTTAGCTGCATCTTTAGGTACTGGTAGTATTTTAGCTACTGGTGCTACTATAAGTTTTTACAGATTTGATAAGAAAGTAGATGAAATTAGTCAACTAAAACTTCAACTAATTAATTTAAAACATGCATATGAAGCTCAAAAACTAGTTGAATCTCAACAATTTCATAAACGAATCAGATCCAAAAAAGCCGCATAAGGCTTTTTTTATTTGACAAGAATAAAGAAATAAACTATGATATGTTTGGTTCTAAAAAGGGCCCAGAAAAGGTGAAGAAATGAATATAACAAATTTTATTAATAATAACCATTATAAATTATTAAATATAGCAAATTATAATGATGTAGATTATTATGTAATTGACTTTGAAGACAATTATAAATTCTTTTATGAATTCAATAATGAAATAGTTGAATTGCTTGATAACTTAATATTAGATAAACTAAATACATTATTACAATTAAGTAAGAGATAATTTAATAATTATCTTTTTTTATGTTAAAATGTTTGTGGTGATATCTATGTTAAGATTAGATAATATTAAAATATATGAGGATTTATCTGAAGAAGATGTAATATCTAAATCTCTAAAAAAGAATAAAATAGATTCTAAAGATATTATAGAATCTAATATAGTAAAAAAATCGATAGATGCAAGAGATAAAAGAAATGTTCATTATAACTATGCTATAGATGTTATAGTAAAAGACGAATCTAAATATCCATCTTTAAAAAGAGTAAAAGAAATAGAAAAATATAAAATAAACAAAAAAAGGAATAGTGTTTACAATCCTATCATAGTAGGTTCTGGTCCAGCAGGACTATTCTGTGCCCTAACATTAGTTAAAAACGGTTATAAACCAATCATTATAGAACAAGGTTCATCTGTAGATGAAAGAATAAAATATATAGAAGAATATAAAAGTACTGGTCATTTAAATGAACTATGTAATGTACAGTTTGGAGAAGGAGGAGCGGGTACTTTTTCAGATGGTAAACTAACGACAGGAGTGAATTCACCATTTATTAAAGAGGTATTAGATACATTCTATGAATTTGGTGCACCCAAAGAAATAACATATCTTTCTCATCCTCATATTGGAACAGATAACTTAATTAAAATATTAAAAAACATAAGAGAATACATCGAATCTAAAGGGGGTAAATATTACTTTAATACAAAACTATTAAATATCAAAAAAGATGATTTAATTACTATCGAAACAAACAATAAAGAATTTACAACAGATTGTTTAGTATTAGCAATAGGACATAGTGCTAGAGATACTTATAAAATGCTATTGAATAATAATATGGAAATGATTAGAAAGAACTTCTCGGTAGGAGTTCGTATAGAACATAAACAATCTATGATAAATGAATCTCAATATGGTACATTTACTAAATTACATTTACCACCAGCAGAATATAAACTTGCATACCATAATGATGAGAGATCATGCTATACATTCTGTATGTGTCCAGGAGGAGAAGTAATAGCATCTTCATCTGAAAAAGAAGCTATAGTTACAAATGGTATGTCTGAATATAAAAGAGATAAAGAAAATGCCAATGCTGCTTTACTTGTAAATATTTTTACAACAGACTTTACCGGTACTGATCCTTTATCTGGTATGTATTTCCAAGAAGAATTAGAACATAATGCATATATATTAGGTGGATCTAATGGATATGCACCTATTCAAAGAGTAGAAGACTTTATAAATAATAAAAAAACAGATCATATAGGAAGTATAATTCCTTCTTATAAACCAGGTTATACATTTTCCAATTTAAATGAAATACTGCCTACATATGTTTCAAATACATTAAAAGAAGGTATTAAATACTTTGATACGAAAATAAAAGGATTTGCAAACCCTGATGCTATACTTACAGGAGTAGAAACAAGGTCATCTTCTCCAATTACAATAATAAGAGATGATAATCTAGAATCCAATATATCTGGTATCTATCCTTGTGGAGAAGGAGCAGGATATGCTGGAGGTATAACAACTGCTGCTATAGATGGTATAAAAGTAGCTATTAAAATAATAGAAAAAGATAATTAACTTATTAAAACAAAATTAAATATTAAAATTACTAGTTAAAATAAAAATAAAGTATATCTAAAAAAATTATTTAGATATACTTTTTAATAAAAAACACTTTTTAATAATTTGTTTATTATTTTAATTGATGCTATAAAAATTTAGATACATTTGCATCAAGTGCTTCCTTGTTTTCTTTTCCTAGGAGGTTTGGTAAGAAAAGTAAGTGATAATATGACTAAAAGAGATTACTATTTCTTTAAAATCATAATTATACTTTTATTTATAATAATAGTTTTATTATTTAAATAAAAAAAAGCACTTGAACAAACCTAAGTTTATTCAAGTACACACCCAAAACAAGGTTGCATTTGTTTCTTTCAAATGTATCCTCAAATAAAATATAACATTTTATATGTAAAAAAACAATAAAAAAAAGCATACATAAATTAGACAAAATAATAAAATAAGTGTATGATTAAATTAGTTGACAGGGGTGTGTTTAAAAATGGAAAAAACTCAACTAACCGGATATCCTCATCTAGACAGACCATGGATGAAATATTATGACTTAAGTTCATTCAAGAAAACAAATACTAGTCAAAGTATTTATGACTACATGATTGAAAAAAGTTCATCTCATCCAGCTAAAACAGCTATGACATTTTATAAAGATAAAATAACATATAAAGAACTTTATCAAAAAATTAATAAAGCTGCTCAAATTTTGCACTCTTTAGGAGTGAAAAAAGGTGACAGAATTTTGGTTATGATGCCAAATGTTCCAGAAACAGCATATATAATGTATGCAGCTTCAAAAATAGGAGCTATTTGTGACTTTATTGACCCAAGACCAGATAGTATTGATTATGAAATAAGTGCTAAAAAAGTATTATCACTTGTGGAAGAAGAAAAATCAAAACACATTGTATCACTTGATCTATGTTATATTAGCATGATAAAACCTATTGAAAACGAGTTAAAAGAAATAGGAATAGAAAATCTTATTGTTGTTCCATCTGGAGAATCAATGGGAATGAGATCAAAAATCTCTTATATCCAAGAGATGTTAAAAAATCATAGTGAAGAAATAAAATCTAATAAAAAAATTCTAGAAAGACTTAAAGCCAAATTAAAACTTATTAAAGAAGAAGCAACTAAAAATGATAACATAGCAAAAATGGTAAAAAAAGCCATAGAAGAATCACCTTTAAGAGCATATTTATATGGAGATTTAGAAAAGCATCAAAAAGATGTAAGCTTACCAAGTGTTGATTTTGAAAAAGATACAGCAGCAGTAATTGTACACACTTCAGGTACTAGTGGAAATAGACCTAAACCAATACCATTAACAAATGAAAATTTAAATGAATATGTAGAGCAAACAGAAGCTGCTAAAATGCCAGTAGCTCCTAATGATGTTGCATTACATATGCTTCCATATTTTGCAGCTTTTGGATTAGTTGGAGTTGTTCATGGAGGATTTAGTCATTCAAATAATTTAATTGAAATACCAGCTTTCAATCCAAACGAATTTGGAAGCATTATTCTAAAAAGTAAAGCTCAAATAATAATAGGCCCTCCAACATGGTTCCTTGGATTATTAGATGATCCAAATTTAAAGAATAAAGATCTTAGTTTTATAAAAATGGCAACATACGGTGGAGACTCAATGGAGCCAGAAGATGAAGTAAGAGTTAATGAATTCCTAATGAGACATAATTGTAAAGTTAAACTTACTAAAGGTCATGGAATGTCAGAAACATGTGGATGTTCATCATATGCTGATGGAAAATATAATTTATTAGGAACAATGGGTATACCAATGCCATTTAGTACTTATGGAATTGTTGATCCAGAAACTAAAAAACCAATCAATTTTGAAGATAAACAAGAAATTGAAGGAGAATTAATTATATCAACTCCATTAATGACTCCTGGAGAATTAGATGGCCATAGATATATTCAAACAATAGATTTGGATGGTCAAAAATATATCTTAACAAAAGACATTGCAAGAATGAACAGAGATGGAGTTATGAGATTCCTTCAAAGAAGTGATAGAGGTTTTATGAGATTTGATGGATTCAAGGTAAAACCATTCGAAATAGAAAAAGTAATAAAAGAAGATACAAGAGTTAAATATTGCGTTATTTCTCCATATTTTGATGAAGTAACAAGAGGAAACAAAGTACTTGCATCATTAGTTTTAGAAGATGGTATTGAATTAAGTACAGAAGAACAACGTCAGTTCATAGAAGATTTAATTCATAGACAATTTATTTCAAACCCTAATTTGTCTGCTAGACATATTCCAACAAAGTTTGCTATTAGAGAATCACTACCTTTAACAGCAAATAGTAAAGTTGATTATAAATCAATTATAGATGAAGGATTAACTGGAAGCGAAATAGATGTTATCATCGAAGAAAACAATATTTCTATTACCAATATAATCGTAAGGGCACCAAAAAATAAGGTATTAAAGAAATCATTATAAATGATTTCTTTTTTTTTATAAAAAATGATATAATCATAATAGAGGTGAATAGGGGTATGGATAATCAAGGAATTATATTATTAAATATTTATGCTTTAATCATACTTCTTGTTCTTTGCATAGTTTTTTTTAGAAAAGAAAGATTACATAAAGAAGAAGATGAAACCTATGGAAGGCTATTAATAGTTTGTGTATTGACAATTTTTGTTGGGATAATTTTAGGATATTTCTCTGTCTCAAATTCAATTCCTGAAATACTATTAATTATGATTAATAAAATATACTTATTTGGAATGGCAAGTGTTATTGGCATTTTTACATATTATGCTTCATTGATATCATTTGATTATCAAAATGATTTAAAAATTCTTCAAAAAAAGTATACAATTGCTGGTTTATCAAGTTTAGCGGCAATAATGTTATTTCCATTAAAAGTAATTACTAATGATGGAATGTCATCCTGCGAAGGACCAGCACTATATATAACTTTTTTGACTTTTGGAGGGTATTTTACTACTATTATTTATTTACTAATTAAAAATATAAAAAAATTAAACAAAAAATATATACCAATTGTTTTAATTACAATTACAAGTTTGATAATAACATCAATACAATTGATATATCCTCAAGCAAATTACATAATAAATCCAAATACAGTAATAACATGTCTGATTATGTACTTCACCATTGAAAACCCAGATGTAAAAATGGTAGAAGAAATGACTATATTAAAAGACCAAGCTGAAAAAGCAAATCAAGCTAAGAGTGAATTCTTATCTAATATGTCTCATGAAATAAGAACACCTCTTAATGCAATAGTTGGATTTAGTGAATCATTAAAAGATGATAATATACCTCAAGAATCACTAGAAAAAGTAGAAGATATTATTATGGCTTCAAATAACTTATTAGATATAGTAAATGGTATCTTAGATATTTCTAAGATAGAAGCTAATAAATTAGAAATAATAGATAAAGAATATGATATTAAATCAGTACTTGATGAATTATGTGCATTAACTAAAGCTCGTATTGGTGATAAAGGATTAGATTTTAGAGTTAGTATAGATCCTGCTTTACCAAGAGTATTATATGGAGATAATGTAAGATTAAAACAAATAGTATTAAACTTACTTACTAATGCTGTTAAATATACAAAAGAAGGATATGTTGAATTCAAAGTATCAAGTGTTATTAAAAATGATGTATGTCGTTTAATTATGTCTGTTGAAGATAGTGGGATAGGTATTAAAGAAGAATCCATACCAAGACTATTTAGTAAATTTGATAGATTAAATGTAGAAAAATCATTAACAATTGAAGGAACAGGATTAGGTCTTGCTATAACTAAGAAATTAGTAGAATTAATGAATGGTACTATTGTAGTTCAATCAGTATATGGTCAAGGATCTAAATTTACTGTATCAATTGATCAAAAAGTTATTTCAGTAGCTCCTAAAGAAGAACCTAAACCAGTTGCTGAATCGAAAACAATTAATGCTTATGGAGCTAAGATATTACTAGTAGATGATAACGAATTAAATATTAAAGTAGCTTCTACATTACTTAAAAAATATAACTTTAATATAGATTCATGTATAAGTGGTAAAGAGTGTCTTGATAAGATTAGAAAAGGTAATAAATATGATATTATCTTCTTAGATGATATGATGCCTCGTATGAGTGGTAAAGAAACTTTACAAGCTCTAAAGAAAATAGATGGATTTAATATTCCAGTGATTGCTTTAACAGCGAATGCCATATCTGGTATGAAAGAAGAATACTTAGCATCTGGTTTTGATGATTATCTATCTAAACCAATAGAAAGACCAGAACTAGAAAGAGTAATCAAAACATACATTCATAAAAGTATTAGTAATGAAATAAATACCAAAGAAAGTAATCACGCATCTTCAATAATTGAAATGGATTTTGCTTTACCAATGTTAGCTGGTGAAAGAAAACCAGAACCAGTTAAAGAAGAACCAAAAGAAGCTTCTACAACAGATTATTCAAGTATTCGAGTATTAGTTGTAGATGATAATGAAATAAACCTTAAAATAGCTATAAATGCCTTAAATAAATACAATCTTAACGTAACTAGTGCATCTAGTGGTAGTCAAGCTATAGAAAAAGTAATAACTGAAGGGAATTATGATTTAGTATTACTTGATGATATGATGCCATCTATGGATGGTGGAAAGACTTTAGATAACCTAAGAGATATAGATGGTTATAATGCAAAGACTTACTTAATGACTGCATCTCCTGAAGATGAAGTTCATGACAAGATAGAAGAACATAAATTTGATGGCTATTTAGGTAAACCATTTAAAAAAGAAGATTTAGAATCTATTCTAAATGATATATTGAATAAATAATCATATTGTGGTTAAATTAAATTGAGGATGGTATAAATGAAAGATATTAATTTTTTAAAAAATAACAAAGTAAATGTAGATCAAAGTTTAGAACTATTTGGTGATATAGAAACATATAATGAAACATTAGTAGAATTCCAAAATAGTATTGATACAAAGTTAGCAGAAATAGATAAATACTATAAAGCAGCAGATATGCCTAACTATGCTATATATGTTCATTCATTAAAAAGTGATTGCAAATATTTCGGTTTCATGGATTTAGCTGAAATAGCTTACCAACATGAAATGCAAAGTAAAGCGAATAACTTTAACTTTGTTAAAGAAAACTATAATACATTACTTACAGAAGCAGCCAAAGTAAAACAAATAGTTAACGCATACTTAAATGATACTGAAGAAGTAGTAGAAACACCTACAGAAACAGAAGTATTAGATGAAGATGTAATCTTAGTAGCAGATGATTCTGAAGTAATAAGAGCATTTGTTAAAAAAATATTCGATGAAGACTATGCCTTAGCATTTGCTGGTGATGGAGAAGAAGCTTTAAATGTTATTAAATCTCATCTACAAGATAATAAACTAAAAGCTATTCTTCTAGACTTAAACATGCCTAAAGTAAATGGCTTTGCTGTACTAGACTTCTTAAAAGAAAATGGATTACTATCTAAAATGCCAGTTACTATAATAAGTGGTGATTCATCAAGTGATGCTATTAATAAAGCCTTTACTTATGATATCGTAGATATGATAAATAAACCATTTAACGAAGCTAAAATAAAAGAAGTAGTAGAAAGAACAATAAATAAAGCTAGTTAATACTAGCTTTTTTAAGTGTAAAGTAAAAATTCCCATTCCTTGCCAAAATAAAAAAAATATTATAGAATATACAATCGTCGAAGGGGGAATTAGAAATGACAAATCAAGAAAAAATAATGAAACTAACAGAATTGAAATATCAAATAAAGATGTTGAAAGAAGAAAAAGATAAGCAGAAGCGAACAAGTAGACTATATGCTACTGCATCTGCTGTAAGCTTATTAGCTGTACCAATAGTAGCTAATATGCAAATTCCTAATCCATTTGCTCAAGTAATACTTACAGATGGTTTATTAGTAAGTGGAGTATTAGCTTTAGCTAATTACTTAGATTTACCTAATACTGAAGACAGAATAGATTACAGAATTAATTCTAATAAAATGGAAATGGCTAGAATAATTAAATAAAGAATCATTTACATGATTCTTTTCTTTTGCTAAAATACTTTTGGAGTTGATGTTATGTACATTACATATGCTTTAATAACTTTTGCCTTATGGGGAATAGCTGATTTATTCTATAAACTAGGTAATAGAGGAGAAGATGATTATAACCATATAAAAACTGGCATCTTTGTAGGTTTAGTAATGGGTATACATGCTACTATTTATTTATTAATTAATAGAGTAGATGTATCTATAATGGATGTAGTTAAATACTTACCAATATCATTCTTCTATATATCTAGTATGGTAATAGGATATAAAGGATTAAAATACTTAGAAGTATCTATATCAAGTCCAATCCAAAACACTAGTGGAGTTATAACAGCAATACTACTATTAATATTCTTTAAAGAAAAATTACCTATACCTGCATATCTAGCTATTGCTTTAATATTTATAGGTATTATAGGATTATCCTTAATAGAATTAAAAGAAAACAAAGATAAAAGAATAAAATATCGTAAAAATAATCCATTATCTAAAATATTTGTTCTAACAATATTATTCCCTTTAGTATATTGTGTCCTAGATGGACTAGGTACATTCTTAGATGCTATCTATTTAGATAAACTAGAAATAATATCTGAAGATGCAGCTTTAGTAGCTTATGAATATACATTTTTAATATATGCTATTATTTCATACATTTATATTAGAATAAAAAATGTAAGTTTAGAATTACCAAAAGAGTTATCTAAAATAGCAGCAGCTATCTTTGAAACAGGTGGCCAATTCTTCTATGTATTTGCCATGGCAGGAGACTCAACAATTGTAGCTCCTATAGTAGGATCATACTGTGTATTATCTTTACTATTAGGTCAATTCTTCTTAAAAGAAAAACTATCTATAAAACAATATATATCTATAGCTATTGTTATTATAGGTATTGTAATATTATCTATCTTAGATATTTAAATAACATAGAAATATGTTATTTTTTTTTATAAAAAAAAAGATATCTAAACGATACCATATTTTCTAACAAGATATTCATTAACAAAATATCTTAACTTAACATAATTTCTAGATAACAAATAAGTATTATTAAGATTATAATTAATTATACTTTCATATAACTTACTTATAATATCAAACATTCCAAAACCTAAGACATTATCAATTTCATTTTTAATAATATCTATATTATTATTTATAATAGCATCGTCTATTATATATTTAGTACTATCTTTAGCATATACTTTCTTAAATAAATTCTCTCCAATATTAGAATTACAAGTATATCTATCTACATTTATATTACTAATAGTTTCTAAGAATTTATTATCTACCTTACTATTAATAATATATTTAATAATTGATTCACTCTGTAAAGAAGCAAATACTTTCTTTAAAATAGATTCATTTAATGAATAAGTAAATATCTCATTAAATGATTTTACTAAATTTTCTAGTAAACCTAAACCCTTTAAACTCTTATCAATATATATTGCATAATGATGATTAGAATCTAAAAAGATATTTATTTTATTATTACTTACAATATTCTTAACATTCTTAATATAAATATCTTTAGAATTATCTGTTACTACCATAGATGTATAAGACAACATATTAATAATATTATCAGAATATTTTTCATCATAATTATTAATCATTCCGTAAATAACCAATGTCGTAACATCTTTCAAATTTGAAGGAATATTAGTTAGGGACATACTTTTCATCATTTTCGCCATATTTTCATATGTAAAACTACTTTTACTCATGAGAATCCCTCCTGATGGCTCGTATACTACCACTGAGCCCATAAAAAGGCAAATTTATCTATACTTTTTTAAACAAAAAACATTTACATTGTTTCATACTTTATATTGGTAAAAAAAATTAAATATATAGTATAATTATATTAGGTGATATGGATGAGAATAATCGTATCTGCAGGAGGTACTGGAGGGCATATATATCCAGCTCTTGCTATTATAAATAAATTTAAAGAAAAAGAAAAAGATTTAGATGTTTTATATATAGGAACTCATAATAGAATGGAGAAAGATTTAATACCAGAAAGAGGTATTAAATATGAACCAATTGAAATATATGGTTTCTCTAAAAGTGATATAAAACTAGATATTAAAAATCTATTTCTAATACCTAAAGCTACTAAAAGATGTGTTGAAATAATGAAAGAATTTAAACCAGACTTAGTATTAGGTATTGGAGGATATGTAACATATCCAGTTATAAGTGCAGCTCATAAATTAGGTATTAAAACATTCATTCATGAACAAAATAGTATGCCTGGTAAATCTAACTTAGTATTACAAAATAAAGTAGATTTAATAGGAGTATCTTTTAAAGAATCAGCTGCCAAGTTTAAAAATCAGAACAAAGTATTCTATTCTGGTAATCCTTGTGGCGAAAATGCCTTATCTTTGGAACCAATGGATAAAACAAAACTAGGTTTTCATAAAGATAAAAAACTAATTGTTGTTGTTGCAGGAAGTCTAGGTTCTGCAACAGTGAATGCTAAGATGAAAGAATTTTTACATGATGTCCCAGATAAATATGAAGTATTATATATTACTGGTAAAGCCTTATATGAAGACTTTATCAAAGATGAGAAATTTAACGATAATGTTAAAGTAGTTCCATACTTAGATAATCTACCTGCTTTATTAAAAAATACTGATTTAATAATAACTAGAGCAGGAGCTTCAACTATGGCTGAAATACTATCACTTAATTTACCAGCTATCTTTATACCATCTCCATATGTAGCTAATAATCATCAATATTACAATGCTATGGAAATTAAAAACAATGGTGGTGGAGATGTCATAGAAGAAAAAGAATTGACTAAAGAACTTTTAGTAAGTAAAATTGAAGAAGTGCTAAGCGATACACAAAAGTATCAATCTATGAAGGAAAATCTTAAAAAGATGAGTATGAACAATAGTAGCGAAGTAATATATGAAAAATTAAAGGACTTGATGAAATGATTAACGAATTAAGCAAAGTTGCAACGATTGAAGAACATGCAACACTAAAAAATCTAAACACATATAAAATTGGAGGAACAGCAAAATACTTAATTTCTCCAAATTCTATTAACGATTTAATAACTGTTTTAAATATTTTAAAAGATAAAAACATTAAATATTTTATTTTAGGAAATGGTTCGAATATTATTTTAAATAGTAAAGAATATGATGGAGCAGTTATTAAATTAGATAAACTGAATGGAATCGAAATAAATCCGGAATTAGATATTGTATATGCTGAAGCAGGAGTAATGTTACCAAAGTTAGCTCAAGAAACCGTTAGAAATTCTTTAACAGGATTAGAATTTGCTGCTGGAATACCAGGAACAGTAGGTGGTTCTATTTATGGAAATGCTGGTGCATATAATTCATGTATATTAGATTACGTTCAATCGGTAACAGTTATAAATGAAAATAACGAAATTAAAGTAATTGAACATGAAGATATTTCTTATGGATATCGTACATCTATGTTTAAAGAAGAAAAAAAATATATTATAGTAGGAGCTAAATTTTTCTTACAAATGGGAGATAAAGCAGGTTCACTAGAAGTTATAGAAACTCGTCGTGAAAGAAGAGCAGAATCTCAACCATTAGAATATCCAAGTGCAGGATCTGTATTCAGAAACCCTGAAGGTGATTTTGCCGGAAGACTAATTGAATCTTGTGATTTAAAAGGTAAAAGAATCGGTGGAGCAGAAGTATCAGAAAAACATGCAAACTTTATTATAAATAAAGACAATGCAACTAGTGAAGATGTTTATAAATTAATCAAATTAGTTCATGACACAGTATTAGAAAAAACAAAAGTAGATTTAGAAATTGAACAAGAATTTATTGATTGGGAGTAAGTTATGGATAAAAAGGGTAAAGTAAAAAAGAAAAAAAGATTAAAAGTAAAAGTACTACTAAAAATATTGGTAGTATTCCTTTTCGTTGCCCTTATGATTGCATATATCTATAATTTAAGAATAAAAAATATCGTTATTAATGGAAATGAATCTGTTAAAGATGTAGAAATTATAGAAGCCGCAAACATTAAAAACTATCCTAGAATATATCACTTAAATATAAAGAAAATAAAGAATCAGATTAAAGAAATACCTCAAATAGATAACGTAAAAATAAAAAGAAATCTATTAGGCAAGATAACAATAGAAGTAGAAGAATCAAAAATATTATTCTTTTATAAATATAATAATAAATTCATAACAACTAGTGGAGAAGAGATTGAACCATCAGATAAATATATTGGATATCCAGTATTAATTAACTTTACACCAGATACAATCTTTGAAGAACTGGTAAAAGGGTTTAATAAAATCGATTATAATATTATTGAAATGATCAATGAAATTGAATATAATCCATACAAAACAAACGAAGGTAATGTTATTGATGAAACAAGATTTATTTTAAAAATGAACGATAATAATACCGTAATTATTGATACAGTAAATATTCGAAATCTAGATATGTATCCAACAATATATACTTCTTTAGAATTAGATAAAAACAAAGGAACATTATATCTAGATACCATTACAAAAGATACAGTAAACTTTCGTAGCTATGAAGCTGAAGAAGAAGAACAAAAAATGAAAGAAGCTAAGAAAAAAGAAAACGAAGAACAAAAAGAGCAGGGGTAGTAAGATGAACTATAATAATAAAATGGAAGAGATTATCAAACAAGAACATGGAAACATACCAAGAATACTATTACATAGTTGTTGTGCTCCATGTTCATCTCACGTAATAGATACCCTAACTCCATATTTTGATATAACAATATTTTATTATAATCCCAACATAGAACCATATGAAGAATATGAAAAAAGAAAAGAAGAAGAAAAAAGATTTATAAAAGAATTTCCTCATATTCATAAAGTAGATATGATTGATTGTGACTATGACAATAATAAGTTTAAAGAGATGGCCAAAGGACTAGAAGAAATCCCTGAAGGTGGAGCACGATGCATCAAATGTTATCATCTAAGATTAGATGCAACTGCCAAAAAAGCTAAAGAACTAGGATTCGATTACTTTGGTACAACTTTAACTGTAAGTCCATATAAAAAATCAGATAAATTAAACGAAATAGGAGAATATCTTAGTAAAGAGTATAATATAAAATACTTATATTCTGATTTTAAAAAGAAAAATGGATATAAACATAGCATTGAACTTTCAAAAGAATATAACTTATATAGACAAGATTATTGCGGGTGTGTTTATTCTATTAGAAATAAAATTAACGATTAAAAAAGCACATATTAATATGTGCTTTTATTCATATGTACCAAAATTTATAAGTCCCTGTTCATATGCTTTATATGCGAATCCTGTTTCTTTTATTTCATATTTTAAATTCATGCTTTGAAATAATTCATTTAATAAATAATCTAAAAAATGAGGATTACGAATCAATAAAGGACCTAACAAATATGTTCCATAAAAATGATTCCTCATAATTCCTTCTGTTAAAGAACCTAGTTCAGAACCTGTACCATTTTTTACGTGGAATAATATTTCTTCTTCATTATCATATAAAACGGAGTTTCTATTTTGAAATCCTAAAACATCTTTGTTAATAAGACTAGATTCAAATAGTTGATCTCCTACAATACGAAAATCAATTTGTTTCGTTTTAAACTTTAAAACATGTTCAAATAAATCTAATCCATTACCAGTAGCTAGACAGAATTTATTATTATCTATATATTTTTTTATATCTTTTTCTAATCTTTTAAAATCTTTCTTAGCTAATTCCAAGTTTTCACTTGTTCCAGAACCTACATATATAAAACTATAATCATCTATATTAATCTTATCTTCCAAAGATTTAAAATCAACAATAACCTTTTGCCCTTGTTCTTCAATCTTTTTTACCAAAGCTCTAACATTAGCATTTTCACCATATAAATTCATTAAATCATAGTATAAATGTAATATCTTAATCATTTTATGCACCTGCCTTATTATTCATGATTCTATCAACGACATCATACCAAATCATAGTATAAATATCACCTTTGGTATTTGAAACTACTATGTCCATTAATTGATCTGTTTCTTCAACAAATACTAATTTTTTTTCAGGAATACCAGCATATTCTAAACGCGTAGCAATATCATATTTAAACTTACCAAAAATAAATATCTTATCAAGATTTTTGTCATTTAATAATTCAAAATTAATATCATATAACCAGGATAAATCAGATTCTTTATATCTTTTAGAAACATGTTCAAAACCAAGTACAACAGATTTTAATCCTTTTTGATCAGCTACATATTTACATCCCTGATAGAAAGACAAATTATTTTCACTTTTTGTTTCCAAGATAATAAATTTATGATTCTTATATGTAAATTCTCTTCCTAAATTACTAGGAACTTTATTACTATTAAAAGAATGTAAAATAGCTTCATCTTCAATACCAATTGTATTTAATAAAGCATAAGCAGCGATGGTAGCATAAGCAGCGTAAATAACATTTTTATTAATATAACATTCTTTTTTATTGACTTTAATTGTTTGATTCTTTAAATCAACATCAGTAGCAAGATAATCTGCCTTACCATGACTAAAATCGCAATTAGGACAAGAAAACTTACCAAGATGTCCATAATGATAGTATTCATATTTTAATTTCTTATGACAATTTGGACAATAAGCAAAATCAACATTATTTAATAATGGTTTTTGAATATCATCATCTAAATGGTCAATAGCAAAAGTAGTAAGTTCACCTTTATGAGTTAATTTCAATCTTGATAACATTGGATCATCTGCATTAATAATTAAATGAACATTATCATTAATTGCAGCAATAATATCATTAAATACAACATTAGGCTCTCCATGACGGGTAGGTTGATCTCTAGTCATATTCGTAATAACTAAATGAGTCATTTTATTCTTACCAAAAATTAATTTCAAATGTCTTTCATCACATTCAATTAATAGCACTTCATGTTTAAACTCACCTTTAAAATTACAATTATTCAAAATTAATGTAGTAGCAGCAAGTACTCCATTACTACCACTTGCATTATAACATACATCATAACCACAATCTGTAAGCACATGGTAAATTAGAGCAGTAGTAGACCCCTTTCCAGAGGAACCAGTCACAGCAATAACATATTTAGGATATTTAACTTTCTCTAATATCTTTTTTTGTTTAAACCAATCATACACTACATTACCAGGTAATACAGTTCCATTCTTTTTAAACAACTTACAAACAAAAGTAACAAGTTTACTTAAAAAAATAAAAAACATCAACTTCATAAAATCACCTAAAAAAATTATACCAAAAAAATGAATGTTTTTTATAAAACCAATCCGAAATTTACATATTTTGTCGATATTATAGAATAATATAAAAAGATTTGATAAATTTAAACAAGGTGATAAAAATGGAAATTACATATAACAATGACATATTATATATTCATATTGATGATGAAATAAATTTTTCATTAATTAAAAAATTAAACAGCAGAATTAATAGTATTATAAGTACTTATCATATTCCAAATATAGAAATTAATATAATAAACAATACCCACTTTGACAAAGTACTATTATATGATTTTATAGAAGATATACATTCGAAGTATCATACATCGTTTAAAATCAGATAAAAAATACAAATTACGAAAATTTTATTGTATAATGAAATAGAGGTGTTTTCATGAAAACTTATATAGTCTATTTAACATTTATACCATGGATACTATATTTCATAAGAGTATGTAAAAAAGCATTAATAGAAATTAAAGGGAAAAAAGTGAATAACGAATATGTAAAGAAAAACTTCTTTCATATCTTTCCTTTTGATATTATTATTCTAATTGCCATATTTGTCTTTGTCGCAAAATTCTATAAAGATGCAAGTCAAATATGGTTAGCAAAAATATTATTGTTTTCTAGTATTAATCTATACTTGTTTATTAATACATACTATGATGAAACACATAAAAAAAGCAATATTGGTACCGGAGATATAAGTACGATATTAATACTACTATTTCTTATGCTAATACCAATCATATTCTATGTATCAACGAAAAAATATACAATAACATACTATATCTTATTTGGTTATAGTTTCTTCTATTATCCAATTACATTTATTAGTAAAAAATTAAATGATATCTTATTAAAAATGGTTCGAAGAAAAAATAATGAAAACAAATAATTATAATGTAGAAAAAATAATTGGTAATCTTTCTTCAAGAGGATATACCAATTTTTTAACAAAAAAAGAAGAGTCACAAATCAAAAGACATTTGTACAAGAATGAATATAAAATATATGAACCATATCAGGAATGTACAAAAGTCATATTTTATAAAAAAGAAATACCTCAGATCAAATTATATAAAATAAATTCTAAAACTAACCTAAGACACCAAGATATACTAGGTACTATCTTTTCACTAGGAGTAAAAGAAGATACATTTGGAGATATTGTAAAATACAAAGAAGATTTCTATATATTTTTAATGCCAATGATAGAAGATTATATTAAATATAATTTTACAGAAATTAAGAATAGCTCTATATCATTAGAAGAAGTATCATTAGACTTATGTAATGAATTTATACAAGAATATATCATAAAAAAATATATAGTATCATCTTTAAGAATAGATAATATTATTAGTTCCATAACAAACGAAAGTAGATCACAAGTTTTAGAACATTTTCAAAATAAAGAAATCATCTTGAATTATGAAGAAGAAATAAAACCAACTAGAATTTTAAAAGAAAATGATGTATTTAGTATTCGAAGATTTGGGAAATACAAATATTCAAAAATTCTAAAAGCAACAAAAAAAGGTGGATATATTATAGAAATATTAATGTACAAGTAATATTTCTTTTTTTATATAAATTTGACAGAAATACGACAATATAGTAGTATATAAAACGTTCAAAAAAAGAGGGGGATTACCATGTCAAATAGAGAATATGATGAAATGTTAGATGAAGAAATAGGAACTTCAGAAGAAGCAATGTATACTCCAAACAAAGCAAGTAAAAAAACAAATAAAAAAGGAAAAACAATTGCTTTGACTATATTAGTTGTTGGAGGTTTAGTAGCTGGTTCAATCTTAGGAACAAAAGCTTATTATAGTAATAAAGAAACAAGAAGAGTAGACAATTTAATTGCCAATTATCAAGTAGATGATTACGTAGTATTACCTAGAAGTGTAGTTACAGATAGAGCTTATGATATTACGTATGCAAATGGAGAAAAATTAGTTTCTAGATTAGAATCAAAAGAAATACAATATATTAATATCAATGGACAATTCTATACTCCAACAGGAGAAGATATTGCAATATTAACTTATGAAGTTGTATATACGGAACAAGTTGATGCAATTAAAGTAAATAATGAAGGTCAAGAAATATATATGGCTCCAAATGGTTATGTATTAAATGGAACACATGCAATAAGAAGCATAAGTGAGATACATACAAAAGTTGTACCAGTAAGTGATGATTATAGTTATATTCATTTTACAGGAGCATCTGATTGGCAAATGATCGATGAACCACAAATTGTATCAACATTACCATATGATGTAATACAGAATTCAACATTAATTTGTGACGTTCCTGACAATGCCGAACTAAATGATCAAAATCAATGTATAGGGACATTAAATTTAGCTCCAAGAAAACGCTAAAAAATACGAAAAAGTACTTGTTATAAGTACTTTTTTTTGATACAATACTTCTGGTCTCTAATGGAGATCAAATAAGCACAAATATTGGTTATATTGCCTAGTGGCCATAGGTTGGTAATATATAGGTATTTGGAAGATATAACGAAAAGGAGAGTGAAAAATATGGCAGTAGTTTCTTTAAGTTACTTATTAGAAGCTGGAGTTCATTTTGGACATCAAACAAAAAGATGGAATCCAAAAATGAAAGAGTATATTTATACAACAAGAGATGACATTTATATTATCGATCTAGAAAAAACAATGCAAAAGATCGAAGAAGCATATGCTGAAATTAATAAAATTGCAGCAAATGGTGGAACATTCCTATTTGTAGGAACTAAAAAACAAGCACAAGAAGCTGCAAAAGAAAATGCAGAAAGAACAAATTCATACTACGTTACTGAAAGATGGTTAGGAGGAACATTAACAAACTTCCGTACTATCAGAAGTAGAGTAAAACGTCTAGAAGAAATTGAAAACATGGAACAAAACGGAACTTTTGATGTTTTACCTAAAAAAGAAGTAATTGAACTTAAAAAAGAATATGAAAAATTAAATAAATTATTATGTGGTATACGTGCAATGGATAAATTACCACAAGCTATGATTATTGTAGATCCTAAAAAAGAATTAAATGCTATTAGAGAAGCAAGAAAATTAAACATTCCAATTTTTGGTATTGTTGATACAAACTGTGATCCAGATGACGTTGACTATGTTATTCCTGGAAACGATGATGCCGTACGTGCTGTAAAAGTAGTACTAGGAGTATTAGGAAATGCTATTGCAGAAGCAAACGGAGGAGAAATTATCGACTACGTTACTGAAGACGAAAAGAAAACTTCTAAAAAAGAAAAAATGTCTGAAGCTGATTTAGAAGCAAAACCAGTTGCAGAAAAAGTAGCAAAAGAAGAAGTGGAAGAAATAGTAGAAGAAACTCCAGAAGTAGAAGAAGTTGCTGAAGAAGAAGTTGAAGATTTAAGTAAAAAAACTTTAACAGAACTAAAAGCAATGGCAAAAGCTTCAGGTATCAAAGGATACTCAACTATGAAAAAAGATGAATTAATTACATCTTTAAGTGAATAAAATAGAAAGAAGGGTTACAAGATGATAAGCGCTAGTTTAGTAAAAGAGCTACGTGAACAAACAGGTGCTGGCATGATGGATTGCAAAAAAGCACTTACTGAGTGTGATGGTAATTTAGAAGCAGCAATCGATTGGTTACGTGAAAAAGGTATCGCAAAAGCTGGAAAAAAAGGTGCTCGTATTGCAGCAGAAGGCTTAGCAGATATTTTCGTTGATGGAAATAAAGCAGTTATGATTGAAATCAACGCAGAAACAGACTTTGTTAGTAAAAATGACGAATTTAAAGAATTAATCAAAAATGTTGGAGAAACAATTTTAAAAAGTGATGCAAAAACATTAGAAGAAGCAAATGCTTTACCATTTGAAGATGGAACAATTGCAGATTATGTTGTTGCAAAAACTGCAAAAATTGGTGAAAAATTAGACTTCCGTCGTTTAGCTGTTATCGAAAAAAAAGATGACGAAGTATTTGGTACTTACCTACATATGGGAGGTAAAATTGCAGTAGTTTCTGTAATTAAAGGTGGAAACGAAGAAGTTGCTAAAGATGTAGCAATGCAAGCAGCAGCTATGAAACCTAAATATGTATTCAAGGATGATGTCCCTGAAGAAGAAATTGCTCGTGAAAGAGAAGTTCTAAAAGAACAAGCTATGAATGAAGGAAAACCTGCAGATATAGCTGAAAAAATGGTAGAAGGAAGATTAAATAAATTCTACAAAGAAGTATGTCTATCTCTACAAGCATTCATTAAAGATGGAGATATAGATGTAACAAAATACGTAACTAACAATGGTGGGGAATTAATTGGTTGCACAAGCTTTGTAGTAGGTGAAGGAATTGAAAAACGTCAAGAAAACTTTGCTGAAGAAGTTATGTCACAAATTAATGGATAATAATTAGACACTTTTTTACAAGTGTCTTTTTTAATACCATAAAAACCTCTTTTCTTCATGGTATAATAATATGTAGGAAGTGAAATTATGAATCCTAAAACAAAAAATATAATTAGAAAAGTGATATATCTTGTTTTATTTACATTAATGATTTTTGCATTTATATATTTAGCAGAAAAATATAAGAGCAATGCAGATGATCCGGTATTAACAATAAATAGTTATTATGATTTAGACTACAATGAAGAAAAATATACCGTTATTACGGGTGGACAATTTATTAATAAAATTCAAGAGGGGAAGAGTATCATATTCATTGGTAGTAAAACATCAGATTGGTCCAAAGAATTTTTAATGCAAATAGATGACGCAACAAAGGATTTAGAAATCGATACAATATATTACTACGATTTAAATAACGATAAAGCCCAAAAGAATTCTAATTACTATAAAATAAAAGAACTACTAAGAGGGAGTTTAACTACAACAGATGGTAGTAGAAGTAATCTTCTAGCACCTAGTTTCTACATTATCATAGATGGAGAAGTAAAATACTATAACGTGGAAACCGTAGCAATGAAAAATACAATAACAATTGAAGAGTATTGGAATGAACAAAAACAAATAGAATTCAAAACAGAAATAAGAAATGCTATAACAAAATATTATTTGAATAATTAAATAATATCGATTATAATTGAACTATCAAAGGAGAGAATAATATGAATTTTGATGAAATAGAACTTGAAATGATGGCAGCTCTAGAAGTAATGGATAATCGACTTACAACTATCAGAGCTGGACGTGCAAATCCTGCTATGGTTAATGGAATAAATGTTGACTACTATGGAGCACCAACACCTCTTCAAAGTTTAGCTAATATAACTGTTCCTGAAGCAAAAACTCTTATGATTAAACCATTTGATAAAAGTTGTGTTAAGGATATCGTAAAAGCAATTCAAGAAGCAAACCTTGGTATCAATCCTACAGACAATGGAGAAGCAGTAATACTAACTGTACCACAATTAACTGAAGATCGTCGAAAAGAATATGTTAAACAAGCAAAACAAATATCTGAAGATACTAAAGTTGCTTTAAGAAAAGTTCGTCAAGAAGCTAGAGAAGCAATTGAAAAAGATGAATCCATTCCAGAAGACGAAGAAAAACGTATGCAAGAAGAAATTCAAAAATTGATTAACGACTACAATAAAAAAGTAGAAGAAAAGTTAGCAGAAAAAGAAGAAGAACTAATGAAAGTTTAGCAAACATTATGTTTGCTTTTTCTTTTGCCATAAATTATAATATTGACTTAAATTGGGAGGTAAATTATATGGAAGAATATGGAATAGTATATAAATGCTTTAAGATAAGAGATAATCTATTTATTTTAGATCCCAAGAAGTTAATTAATGGCTATCAAGTTGGTGAAGACTTCTATTATAACGAAATCAAACCATATAAAACAGCAGAGTCATTAAAGATTAGCGAACAAGAATATATCGTTGATGGTATAACATCATTTGAAGTATTAGCTGATTTTTATGATTGTTATGATGATGAAGAATTGCTTAGAGATTATTATTTTGTAGAACAAGAAGAATTCCTTGTAGTTCTTGAAATAAAAAATGGAGAATTACACAGAAAAAAAATAAATAGAAAAGCTTTGTTCGATTCAAAAACAATAGAAATATATGATATGTCAGAAGTAGAACCTTTTGTATTAATTGATTCTAGTACTATAGAAAAATTAAAAGCTGAAAGAGATATAACGGCAATAAGAAAAAAATTAGAATCTTTGGAAAAAAGATTAATAGCAGCAGACAAGTTACATACAGATAGAGTGAAAGGTGTAACGATTACTGATGATCAAATGACGGAAATAAAAATTAAAAATGAAGACTCAGATGTTAAAATAGCAAAACCTAAAACAGAACCAATAACATCACAAACATCAGAACCAAAGGAAGAAAAAACTTATAGTTTAGATTTTACTTTAAGAGGGTTAGAATTATACATAAAAGAACGTATCTTAGGTCATGATGAAGAAGTAAGAAAAATAGCTACCATAGTTTATGACAATTACAAAGCAACCGAAGAAGATACAATTCAATCTATCTTAATACCAGGTCCAACTGGAGTAGGTAAAACTGAAACAGCAAGATTGGTATGCAGATACTTAGGAGTACCATATAAAGAAATAGATTGTTCAACCTTAGTTCCAGAAGGAATTGTTGGAACAAAACTAGGCGATGAACTAAAACAATATGTAATCGATGCAGAATATGATCCAAAAAAGATTCATAAGGGAATACTAATCATGGATGAATTTGATAAAATTGCTCTAACAGGCTTAGATATAAAAGCTGCAGCTCGTTTTGAACTACTAAAATTTATTGAAGGTAAAAAATATCTTTTCGAAAGAAAAGGATTAACAAAAGATCAAGTTACACTTGATACATCAAGATTAATGAAGTTCTTTCTTGGAGCATTTGGAGAAACAGTAACATCTTCTAAAAGGTCGATTGGTTTTTCACCAACTCCAGTTGAAACAGTAGAAGATATGGAACAAAAAATAGTTGATAATTCAAGATTCGAAAAAGAGTTACTTTCTAGAATTCAAATTACTATTCCATATAGAAACTTAACTCCCGAAGATAAAAAAAGAATTATATTATTCTCAAAAAGTAGTATATACGCAGAAAAGAAAAGAAGATTACTAAGAGATTACGGCGTAACTATCTTGGGAGACGATGAATTTGCTGAAGGTGTATTAGAAGCAATAAATGCTAACAAAGAAGGCATACGTCAAATGAATAATATAATATTTAATTCATTCTTAGATATAATGTATGAATTAGGCACAAATGAAGGAAAATATAAAAAATTAGTATTATCGCGAGATACAGTGTCTAAAAAAAGATTTGACTTAAGTTAAAAGAACACGAAAGTGTTTTTTTATTGCAAAAAAAAACTACTCAATGAGTAGTTATTCATAAAGTGGTGTCCCCGAGGTGATTCGAACACCTGACCGACCGCTTAGAAGGCGGTTGCTCTATCCAGCTGAGCTACGAGGACATAACCAGTTGAACAAAACAATTATATATCATTTAAACAGATTTTGCAAGTATTATTTCGCTTATTTCTGCCGAATTTATCGTAAATTCTACTTCTTTGACATCTATACTATCCATAATCGAATAAGCAATGGAATATTTCGTGTCTTCCGTTAGTAATCCATCAACCAAAAGGAATTCATTAAAATCCAAAAGAATCTTCTGATCTTTAATTTCATAATTCATTAATTCAAGATTATTATTTAAAAAATTTGATAATGGATAGGATAAATATTCATGACTTTTCAATTCTTTAATAATAACTTTTATTTTATCTTGATTATTTTGATTATAGTAATAGGTAACAGGCACCATATCATGATTTGAATCATAAAAATACAAAGTAACTTGATCAATATCATGAATACTATGTATATCATAAATTTTGTTTATTCCATAACTTTTATCTAAATATAAATCTAAAGGAGTATGAGAATTAGGTAACTCATTTAATTTTACTCCATCAACAAAAATCATTATTCTGTCAATTTCAGGGACACGAGTTAATGAAAATACCAAAGCTTCCATCGTTTTGTTTTCATCTTCCATTTGATAAAATGAGCGATTAAAATCTATTTTTAATAAACCTTCTTTTAAATCATAACTTAGTATTTTTAAATTAGAGTCTAATAAATGATTTTTCTTTAATTGCTCAATAATTGTTTCTATTTTTGTAGAAACATCATTATTTTTACAATTTACAGTAATCATACTTAGATAATCTTCTTTTTGTACAACAACATCTACATTATTTTTTATAACAGAATTAATATTATCGTTTATTTGAGTAGGATAATGATACATAATAAAAGCTAGTAATAGCAATAAAGTAGTAATACCAATTTTACGCAAACCATACTTTTTTAGCATAAAACACCTCTTTAAATTATATGATAAAAAAGTAAAAAAAGAATAAAAAAACCCAAAACGGGTTAAATTGAAATCTCATTTAGTTTTAATAGCTCAATGATAGCTTGACTTCTTGAAGTAACACTTAATTTTTGAATTACGTTCGATATATGATTCCTTACTGTTTTATCACTAATTCCAAGATAAAATGCTATTTTCTTCGTAGAATAATTTTTAACTAATAAATCAAATATTTCTTTTTCTCGATTCGTTAATATACTCTTCATATAATCTACCTTTCCTAATATATCATATGAAAAGATATTAAAAAAAGTTAACTGAATTTAACTGTAACATATTTATCCTTGAAATATGAATTAACTTTTCGAATAATGGTATTTGCTAATGTATAATCATGTTTATCACTTTTAATAACAATAGTTATATTATCTCCATTTACCTTAACAAAGGATTCATAACCATATTCTTCTTTTAGTAATTTAATTATTTTTTCTTCCATTGATTTTGTGTCTTTTAATGATATTAGAGTATCATATGCCTCATTTTTCATCTCTATGGTACTATTTTCATCCAGTATTATGTTCTGTAAATCTTGAATTACATTAAGCTCTTCTTCTTCACTTTCAATTCGTAATGCAACTAATTCAGTATTATCTTGAATAACAAATTCAGATACAGGAAGATCTTGCATTTGAAATTGAATTGAATCATCTTGATTAGTAGATACATATATAATACTTAAAATAAGTATAATACTACATAAAAAAGTAGACCATATAGTTTGCTTATTAAACATTGTAATCCTCCTCAACTAATAAAAAATATGACTTTACATCAAAAAATATAACTTTTTATTGAAAGAAAGATTAAAAATAAGTTATGATATATACAGGTGATATTATGAAAAAGAAAAACAAAAAATATATCATTATTATAATGTTATTTCTGTTACTTTTTATTGGAACAAATATAGCATATGCAGCTACAACAAGCAAGATTCGTTTCTGCGAGCAACCAGGAGTACTTCGTACAATGCAGATTATTGGATTAATTATTGGAATTGTTAAAGTTGCGGTACCAGTAATCATTATTGCAACATCTTTTGTTACTTTTTCGAAAGTGATCATTTCTGGGAAATCAGAAGATATGAAAGAATCAGCAACAACATTATTAAAGAAAATTGTTGCTGGTATTATAATATTTTTAATACCAGATTTAGTTCATGTAGTATTTAATAATATTGTAAATGCTAATTCAACATCTGGTTTTACAGCCTGTGAAACATGTTTAAACAAACCAAAAGCATGTAGTATTCCTACAGAAGCACCAAGTATATACACGGAATAAAAAAAGAATTTAAAACAAGAAAGTATCTTGTTTTTTTATTTTGAATAAAAAATGATATTTTTTAAAAAAATTTCCAAAAAAATAAAGGAAATAGCATCTTCTCCGTTAATAATATAAGTGAAGGGAGAAAGTATGCAAAACAGGATAATTGTTAAACAACATGATATAAAGGATTGTGGAATATGTTGTCTAGAATCCATCATTCAATACTATGGTGGACATATACCCCTAGAAATCTTACGATTAGAAACAAAAACCAATAAAAACGGAACAACTGCATTAAATTTGATAAAAACAGCACAAAAAATTGGGTTAGATGCACAAGGAGTAAGATTAAAAGACATTCAATTAAAACAGCTGATATTACCAGCAATAGCTCATGTTATAACTGAAAGAGGAATTAATCATTTCGTCGTAATCTATAAAATAGCCAAAAATAAAGTATATATAATGGATCCAGCAAAAGGCTATGTAAAAGAAACCGTGGATGATTTTAAAAAAAAGTGGACAAATGTCTTATTAATTATGAAACCATATAAAAAACTACCATTGGCAGATTCAAAAAATATTTGGAAAGATATTTTTTCAAATATACTAAACGAAAATAAGAAAGTAATAATTAAAATTATGATTTTAAATATAATAATTACAGTTTTTTCCGTTATATTAAGCTATTACATAAAAATATTAATAGAGTATATAGAAAACGTTCATAAAAATACAATTTATTTAATAATGATTATATTTGGTTTTATATCAATTATGAAAATATTTATAAATTATATAAAAAATGAAATATCTATATATTTAAATAAAAACATTGATTGTACAATTATTCCAAATTTTATAAAACATATTATGTATCTCCCTTCCAATGTTATCGCATCTCATACGAGTGGGGAAATACTCACAAGAATTAACGAATTAAAAAATATAAAAGAATTATTTACAGAATGTCTTATAATTGTATTATTAAATATAACATTCATAATTAGTTCATCATATTTTTTATATTCATTAAACGAAAGACTATTTATAATTCTATGTATAACATCTTTACTATATATATTAGTAAGTATTCTAACAAATAACATAATTATTCAAAAAACAAACGATAACATTGAAACAGAAACATCTTTCAATTCTTCCTTAATCGATAATATAGAATCTATAGAAACAACCAAAAATTTAAATATAACAAAATATAAATTAGACTCATTATATCATCAATATACAGAGTATATTAAAGCAATATTTCAATATGGAATATCAATGAATACAATATTACTTCTTAAAAATTTAATACATGAAATAGGATTGTTTATAATTACTAGTACAGGAATAATATTGATTATCAATAATCAAATATCATTATTAACCTTAATTACATTTAATACATTATTATCATATTTTATAGATCCAATAGAAAACTGTCTAAACGAGTTGCCTAGATTAAATCGCTTAAAGTTATCTGTGGAAAAAATAAAAGATTTTCTAAATGTTGAAGAACAAGTAGAAGAAATAAATGAGTTTAAAAATGGTGACATTATTCTAAATAATATTAGTTATTCATATAATAATTATCAAAATATCTTAAATAATATATCCTTGCAAATAAAAGAAAAAGATAGAGTAGAAATAAGAGGAAAATCAGGATGTGGAAAAAGTACTATTTGTAAAATTTTAAATAAAACAATTGAAGATTACAAAGGTAGTATTAAGATAAACAATATTAATTTGAAAGATTATACAATTGGAACAATTAAAAAAAATATAATTTATATATCCCAAAGAGAAAAAATATATACAGATACAATAAAGAATAATATTGTTTTAAATACAAAAACAAATCTAAAAGAATTGAATAAAGTTATAAATATAACAAAAGTAGACGAGATTGTTAACAAAAAAGGACTTAGGTTAGAATCATTACTATACGACGAAGCTTATAATTTAAGCGGAGGAGAGAAACAAAGAATAATTTTAGCAAGAAGTATTATAAAAAAACCTAAGATTTTGATTTTAGATGAAGCCTTAAGTGAATTGGACAACGATTTAGAAAGAGAAATTATCAAAAATATATGTGATTATTTAAAAAACACAACAATAATATACGTATCCCATAAAGAAACAAAGACATTTCAAAAGGTAATAACAATGGGAGAATGATAATATGATAGAATTGTTATACTTTAAATCACAAAAAAGAAAAAAACATGACATTATACTTGTAGGGCTTTTCGTTTTATTTATAATAATATTAACCTTATTATTAAATAAAAAAACATATGATAGTTTTAAAACATACGGTATATCTAAATGTGATTCACGATGCTATGTAATAATTTCCCTAGATTATCAAAAAATAAATATAATAAAAGATAGCGAAATAATAATTGATAATCAAGAAGACTCAGTAAAAGAATATGAGTATGGAGAAGTATATTTAAATAATAATATTCCAGAACAAGAAATAAAGATATATACAAATGATATTGAGGAAAAAATTGTTGAGGTTAAAATAAATCATAATAAACAAAGAATTATAAATAGAATAAAAAAAATAATATTAGAAAGGTAATCATATGCAAAATTTAAAACAAGAAGAATTAAATGACATTGAAGGTGGAGCTGTTGGAACGTTAACAAAATGGACAATTGTAGGAGGAGTTGTTACATTTTTAATAGGATTCTTTAACGGATACCAAAGACCACTAGGATGTTCTAGTACAAAATAGGTGAAATATGAAAGAAGAAGAATTATCAAATATTAGCGGAGGAGGAATGAACGCATCACTTCTTAACGCGATTATCAGAGGAACTATAACGATATATGAGTTAGGAAAAGCGTTAGGTTCTGCAATCCGATATGGAGTTACAGGGAAACGTTGTTAACCAAAGAAGAGTGAAAACTCTTCTTTTTTTACTAAAATAAGGCAAATATGAAGGATTTTTTCTTGTCAAAAAAAAGAGGTAGTGTTATAATCATTAATAGTTATGAAGGGAGGGAAAAGTAATGACTAAAGTTGTAGTACAAAACGGTAACATTGATGCAGCTCTAAAAAAATTCAAAATAAAAGTTGCAAAGAGTGGAGTCCCTTCAAAGTTAAAAGAAAAGAAATGCTATGATAAGCCTGGTGTTAAAAGACGTAAGGCTAAAGAAGAAATGATCAGAAATTCTAGAAAACGTAGAAGAAACGATTAATAAGGAAGTGTATATTATGGCATTAACTGATGATGTAATAAAAGATATGACAGCTGCTATGAAAGCACAAGATAAATTTAACTTATCTGTTCTTAGAATGTTAAAGAGTGCTCTTCAAATGGAAAAAATCAGCAAAAAACATGATTTATCAGATGAAGAAGCAATTGCTGTTATTAAAAGACAAGTAAAACAAAGAAAAGATAGTATAGAAGAATATGCAAAATATGGTAAAGATGAAGAAGTAGCAAATCTTGAAAAAGAAATAGAATGCTTATCTAAATATTTACCAGCAGAACTATCTGAAGAAGAACTAAACAAAGCTTTAGATGAAATTTTTGATGAATTAAAACCAGAATCTATGAAAGATATGGGTAAAGTTATTAAAGAAGCAGCTGCTCGCTTAGGAGCAAGTGCTGACATGTCTAAAGTAAGTGCTTTAGTAAAAGAAAGATTAAGTAAGTAGTAAATCACTTACTTTTTTTATAAAAAAGAATTTGACTTCAATACTAAAAAATAGTAAAATACTTTTAGATTTCTTATTGAAAGACGAGTAATATATTATGAAGATTACAGAGAGAAGCTAAAAAAAGGGTGGAAATGCTTTATTGGATGATATATGAAGAACAGCTTTCTAAAAGTAAGAACGCTATTATAGCGATAACATAAGATTTGAGAGTACCTAGGTAAAGTAAGGTGGCACCGCGCAAATTGCGTCCTTACAAACTTAGGTCTTTTTTTATTCTAAAGGAGGAATATTATGATAACAAAACCAAAAGGAACTCATGACTTATATGGTGAGGAAGTAAAATATTGGCAATATGTATCCAAAGTAGTAGATGAAGTAATGTATCGATACAATTATGGATTTATTAGAACTCCAATATTTGAAAGTACTGAACTATTCCATCGTGGAGTAGGAGATACTACTGATATAGTAAGCAAAGAAACATATGACTTTGTTGATCGTGGCGAAAGAAACATGACTCTACGTCCAGAAGGTACTGCTGGAGTAGTAAGAAGTTTTATTGAAAACAAAATGTATGGAGAACCAACACAACCGGTAAAACTTTACTATAATGGTACAATGTACCGTTATGAAAGACCACAATCTGGAAGAGACAGAGAACTAACTCAATTTGGAGTTGAAGTATTAGGAAGTTCTGATCCAGCAATGGATGCTGAAGTAATTAGTTTAGCTGTAAATATTTTTAAACTACTAGGATTAAAAGGCGTAAAAGTAAAAATTAATAGTTTAGGCGATACAGAATCCAGAAATAATTATAGAGAAGCACTAATCAAGTATTTTAAACCACACATCAACGAATTATGTGAAGATTGTCAAGAAAGATTAGAAAAGAATCCACTTCGTATTTTAGATTGCAAAGTAGATTGTAATTCTGATATTTTAAAAAATGCTCCAATAATGTTGGACTACTTAAATGAAGAATCTAAAAACAGATTTGAAGATGTTCAAAACTATTTAGATGTTTTAGATATTGATTATGAAGTTGATCCTAAAATTGTAAGGGGACTAGATTACTATTCGCATACTGTATTCGAAATTGAAGCAACCATAAAAGACTTTGGTGCCAATAATGTACTAGCTGGTGGTGGAAGATACGATACCATGGTTAGTAATTTGGGTGGACCAGAAACTCCAGGTATTGGATTTGCATGTGGTATTGGAAGATTAGTAATGGCACTACAAAAAGAAGAAGTTAAATTACCAATTGAAAACGAATTAGATGCATTTATTCTATACTGTGCAGACACCGAAAAAGAATATGCAATGGCTTTAACACAAGATTTAAGATTAAATGGTTTAAGAGTTGAAACAGAGTATATGGGAAGAGCATTAAAAGGTCAATTTAAACAAGCAGATCGATTGAATGCAAAATACTTAGTAATATTAAATGATGAAGATTTAGTAGGAGGCGAAATACAGGTAAAAGATAATCATACAAAAGAGACAACAATGGTTAAAGAAGCAGAAATTGATGATTATTTAGATATGAACTGTAGATAATATGGATTTAAAAGAATTATTTAAAAATATAAAAATAGGACAAAAAGTAACAGTCCAAGGATGGATTAAAAATCATAGAAGGCAAAAAGAATTTGGATTTATTGATTTTTCAGATGGTACAAGCTTTAAACATTTACAAATTGTTTATGATAATCAAATGAAAAATTTTGATGATATACAAAAAATGTTAGTAGGTTGTGCTATTGAAGTAAATGGAGAAATCGTCGAATCTCAAGGGAATCAAGATTTTGAATTAAAAGCAAACGAAATCATTCTACTTGGAGACTGCCCAGCAGAATATCCAATTCAACCAAAAAGACATACGAGAGAGTTTTTAAGAGAAGTAGCATATCTACGTCCTAGAACAAACCTTTTTCAAGCTGTATTTAGAATTCGTAGTGTAGCAGCGCAAGCTATTCATAATTATTTTCAAAATAATAATTATGTATATGTACATACACCACTTATTACAACAGCAGATTGTGAAGGTTCAGATCAAATGTTTAAAATAACTACTTTAGATTTAGATAATCTTAAAGGAAAAGTAGATTGGTCAAAAGATTTATTTAACAAAAAAGCATATGTAACAGGTAGTGGTCAATTACACGGGGAAGCATTTGCTATGGCATTCAAAAAAATCTATACATTTGGGCCAACATTTAGAACTGAAAATTCTAATACAAAAACACACGCAAATGAATTCTGGATGATTGAACCAGAAATTGCATTCTGTGATTTAAATGGCTTAATGGATATCGAAGAAGATATGTTGAAATACGTTGTTAATTACGTATTAGAAAATTGTGATGATGAAATTAATTTTTGCGATGAATTCGTAGAAAAAGGATTAAAAGAAAAATTAACAAAATTAGTAAACTCAAAATTTACAAGAATTACTCATAAGGAAGCAGTAGATATTCTAAAAAATAGTAAAGAAAAATGGGAATTTACTCCATCTTATGAAGATGATATTGCAAAAGAACACGAAAAATATATAACTGAGCATTTTAATGGACCAGTGTTTATTACAGATTGGCCAAAAGATATTAAAGCTTGGTATATGAAATTAAATGATGACAATAAAACAGTGGCTGCCGTTGATTTAGAAGTTCCTGGAGCAGGAGAATTAATGGGTGGCTCTCAACGTGAAGAAAATTATGAAAAACTAATGGAACGTTGTAAAGAATTAAATGTAGATACAGAAACCGTAGATTGGTTCTGTAATTTAAGAAGATTTGGAGGTTGTTATCACGCTGGATTTGGTATGGGATTTGAAAGATTACTTATTTATTTAACAGGAGTAGAAAACATAAGAGACGTAATACCATTCCCAAGAACACCTGGCAATTGCGACTTCTAATATCTTCTGATATTAGGAAGGGTGTTAATATGAAAAAGAATATATATCGAACGCATCAATGTAAAGACATAGATGCCAAACTGATTGGAGAAAAAATAACCGTATCCGGATGGGTACAAAACATAAGAGATCATGGAGGAGTACTATTTCTAGATTTAAGAGATAATACTGAAGTGTTACAAGCAGTATCAAATGACGATCAACTATTTGCACATCTAGCCAAAGAATCTGTTGTAAAATTAACAGGTACAATTCGTCAAAGAGATGAAGAAACTTACAACCCAAAATTAAAAACTGGAGAAGTAGAACTACTAGTTTCTGAAATGGATATATTAAGTACTTCTTTACATGAATTACCTTTTGTAATTCAAAGTAGTAAAGAATCATCAGAAGATACAAGATTAAAATATAGATATTTAGATATGCGTAATAGTAAAGTAATGGAAAACATGAAATTGCGTAGTGACGTATTACATTTCTTAAGAAACAAAATGTTTGATCTAGGATTTATGGAAGTACAAACTCCAATTCTAACAGCATCTAGCCCAGAAGGAGCAAGAGATTTTGTTGTACCATCACGTAATTTTAAAGGAAAGTTCTATGCATTACCACAAGCACCTCAAATCTATAAAGAACTATTAATGGTTGGAGGAGTAGAAAAATACTTCCAAATTGCGCCATGCTTTAGAGATGAAGATTCACGTGCAGATAGAACATTAGAATTTTATCAATTAGATATGGAAATGAGTTATATAACAGAGGATGAAGTTCTTGAAATTGGCGAAGATATATTCTATGACGTATTTACAAAATTCAGTAATAAAAAGGTTAGTCCCAAACCATTTAGAAGACTAACATATAAAGAAGCAATGGATACATATGGAACAGATAAACCAGATCTTAGAAACCCATTAATTATTCAAGATGCTTCAGAAACATTAAAAAATACAACATTTGGTCCATTTAAAAAAAGTACAATTAAAGTAATCGTAGTAGATGACATTGGTGATAAATCAAATAGTTGGTTCAATGAAATCGTTGATTATGCATCTAGTATAGGAATGCCAGGTATTGGATACTTAACATTAATGAGTGATGGCAGTTTAAAAGGACCTATTGATAAATTCTTAAGTGAAGAAGAAAGAAAAGGCTTAATTGAAGATTATAAAATGAAAAAGAATAGCGTTATGTTCTTCATAGCTAATAAAATAACAAAAATAGCCCAAAAATATGCAGGATTAATTCGTGATGAATTAGGAAGAAAATTAGATTTAATCGATAAAGATAGACTAGAATTATGTATTGTAAAAGATTTTCCTTTATTCGAATGGGATTTGGAAAAAAGAAAATGGGATTTCTGTCATAACCCATTCAGTCTTCCGCAATCTGACTATGATTTAGACAATCTAGAAGAAGTTTTAGCATATCAATATGATTTTGTATGTAACGGTAACGAAATGGCTTCAGGAGCTATCAGAAACCATAATTTAGATAGTTTAGCAAAAGGCTTCGAAGTTGTTGGATATACAAGAGAAGAAGTAGAAGAAAGGTTTAAATCTATATTTACAGCATTTAAGTATGGATGTCCTCCACATGGTGGAATGGCACCTGGTATTGATAGAATACTAATGCTTATTAAAGATGAACCAAACTTAAGAGAAGTACAAGCATTTCCGACAAGTGCATCTGGTGCTGACGGAATGATGGGAAGTCCTTCAGAATTAACAAGACAACAATTAAAAGAACTAGGAATTAAAATAGAGGTGAAAGAATGAGCAAGTTTACAAAAGAAATGGTAAATGACTATGCAGATAAATTATTAATTGGTCTTACCGAAGAAGAAAACAAAATGGTTTTAGATGAATTTGATATCATTGATAAAAATATTGATTTAATAAATGAAATACCTGGAATAAACAATGTAGAACCAATGACTCACTGTTTAGATGATTTCTATTGTGAATTAAGAGAAGATAAAATTATAGAATCTGTTCCAATTGAAGATTTATTAAGAAACAGTGATGATACAGAAGATAGAGAAATCGTCGTACCTCGTGTAGTAGGAGGTGAAGAATAATGGCTTATATGGATAAAAGTATCGAAGAACTACATGAATTATTAGTAAGTGGAAAAGTAACAAGTGATGAATTAGTTAAAGAAGCACTTGAAATGTCTCATAAGGTTCAAGATAAATGTAATGCCTTTGTAACTATTTTAGACGATGCAAAAGGTGGAGAAGTAACAGATAACTTACTTTCTGGTATTCCTTATGGTTTAAAAGATAATTATAGTACAAAAGATGTTTTAAGTACTGGATCATCTAATACTTTAAGAGATTACGTTCCATTCTTTAATGCAACTGCTGTAGAAAAATTAAATAAAGCAGGGGCTATTTATGTAAATAAAACTGCATTAGATGAATTTGGAATGGGTGGAACAGGTACTACAGGCCATACAGGTGTACAAAAAAATCCATGGGATACAACTCGTATGTGTGCAGGATCTTCTTCAGGTTCAGCAGCCGCAGTAGCAGCGGGAGTATATCCATATGCAACCGGTTCAGATACAGGAGATTCAATTCGTAAACCTGCTGCATATTGTGGTATTGTCGGATATAAACCAACATATGGAATGATTTCAAGATATGGTTTATTTCCATTTGCATCTTCATTAGATACGTTAGGAGTTTTAACAAGAAATGTAAAAGATGCAGCTATTGTTGTTGATACCATGAAAGGAATAGATGAAAATGATATGACTTCATGGGATTCTAGTAAAATAAATTTATATAAATCATTAGATGGTAAAGTAAAAGGAAAAAAACTATGTTATATCAAAGAAATTGTTGATAAAAAGAAATATAAAGGAAAAGAATTATTAGAGCATTTAGATAACTTCTACAAAACCATAGATAAATGTAAAGAATTAGGTATGGAAGTAGAAGAAGTATCTGTAGATGATAAACTATTAAATGCTTTAGCTTCTGTATATGTAGTTATTTCATGTGCTGAAGCAACAAGTAATATGTCAAACCTAACAGGTATTATCTTCGGACCACGTGGAGAAGGGGATAACTATATTAGTATGATGAAAGACCATCGTACCAAAGGATTTAGCCCATTAATTAAACGTCGTTTTATTATTGGATCATATGTACTACAAAAAGAAAATCAAGAAAGATATTTTAGAAATGCACAAAGAGTTAGAAGATTATTAGTAGACAGATGGAAAGAATTATTTAAAGACTATGATGCGGTAATTTTACCAGTAGGAACAGGCCCAGCGAAACACCTAGATGGATCTTTAGATATTCTAGATGATAATACATCTGCATTAGAAGAACACTTACAAATTGGTAACTTCGGAGGATTCCCATCTATTACAATTCCAAATGGTTTTGTATCGAATCTACCAGTAGGAGTAAATATAACAGGAAACTGTTATGAAGATGAAAAAGTATTAAATATTGCCTATGCCTTAGAAAGTGCTATGGATTATAAAAATCAAATAGCAAAGGAGGTACACCATGACTAAGTATTTAGCTAAAATAGGATTAGAAATGCACTGTGAAATGAGTGAAACAAATTCCAAAGTATTCAGTGCTGCAAGAAATGAATATTGTGAAATACCAAATAGTAATGTAAGACCTTTAGATATGGCATTTCCTGGAACATTACCAGTATTAAACAAAGAATGTGTAAGACTTTCACTAATGGCAAGTATGATATTAAATTGTCGTCAACCAGAATATATGTATTTTGAAAGAAAGAATTACTATTATCCAGATATGCCAAAAAACTTCCAAATTACACAAAATCCTCCAGAGGATTGTGTAGGTATGGGTGGTTATGTAGATGTTGAAAGAAATGATGGATCTGTATTCAGAGTTGGAATAGACAATATCCACCTTGAAGAGGATGCAGCATCTTTGGATCATTTCTATGCCACATCAAACATTGACTATAATAGAGCAGGAGTTCCTTTATTAGAACTAGTAACAAAGCCTGATATTCATAGCGCTGAGGAAGCAGTAGCATTCCTAGAACATATGCGTTCTGTTTATCAATATGCTGGAATATCAGAAGCAGATAGTAAAAAAGGCCAAATAAGATGTGACGTTAACGTGTCAATTATGGACGCATCATTAGATGAAGATAACCCAGATAACTGGGGAACAAAAGTTGAGATAAAAAACGTCAACTCATTTGGTGGAGTAAGAGATGCTATCAACTATGAAATAGAAAGACAAACAGAAGCGAAAGAAAACGGAACATATGATACAACAATAGAACAAGAAACAAGAAGATGGGATGAAGAATCTGGAACAACAATTCATATGAGAAGTAAAGTAGATGCAATTGATTATAAATATTTTGTAGAACCTAATATTCCTAGGATTAAATTAGATCCTAAATGGTTACAAGAAATTAAAAAATCTATTCCAGAGTTAGCAATGGATCGTAAGAAAAAATATATCGATAAATTTAATCTAAGTAATTATGATGCTGGTGTCCTTGTAAAAGAAAAAAATGTATCAGATTACTTCGAAAAATGTGTAGAGTTAGATATCGATCCTAAAGTTGCATCTAACTGGGTTACTGTTAATATAGTAGGAGAATTAAATAAAGAAGGAATAACAATTTCTGAATTCTATTTAACACCTGAGATGCTAAAACAAATCATCGATGGTATCAATAGTGGAATGCTTTCATCTAAACAAGCAAAAGAAGTATTTGCTAAAGCTTTAGAAGAAAAGAAAGAACCAAAAAACTTCATTTCAAAAGACAATGCTCAGATTAGTGATGAAGGAGAATTAACATCATTAATTATTAAAATATTAGATGAAAATCCAACACAAATTGAACAATACAAATCTGGAAGAGATAACCTATTTGATTATTTTGTTGGTCAAGTCATGAAAAACACTCGTGGAAAAGCCAATCCAGTAATGACAAAAGAAATATTACATAAAGAATTAGACAAGAGATAATCTTGTCTTTTTAATTTACATCTTGTTTAATTTAGTGTATATTTATAATATGGAGAATAGGAGTAGAGTTTTATGAAGTACAAAAGAAAAAAACAAACAAAAATGATTGTTTTATTTGCGTTATTATTTTTAGTTTTGATAACTATTACTTTAACGCAGAATAAACACACACAAAGTGAAATAGATACAATTCTTACAAATCAATACTATTCTTATTTACCATCTGGCGCTAAAGAATACATTAGAGAATACTATGAAAATACAGGGAATGTTCTTCTTACAGAAAAAAACAAAGAAGACAATAAACCATATTTAAACCCTGAATTTGTAAATTATTTAGAACTAACAGAAGAAGAAAAACAAGAAGAAGCAATTATACCAATTGCAACTGTAATAGATTATATATCAGAAGACTATGTAGAAGCATCTCAACCAACTTCTTATGATTCCAGAAACGTTAATGGGAAAAATTACATTACACCTGTTAGGAATCAAGGAGGATTAGGATTATGTTGGGCTTTTTCTAGTGCAGAAACTGCTGAAACTTATTTATTAAAAACACAAAATCAAACATATACTTCAAATTCTCAACTATTTTCGGAAAGACAGATTGATTATGCAACAGCAACAGATGGAATTAATAATTACGATAGCGAGTATGTTAACTTCTTAGATCGTACTTTAGGAGATGGAGGAAATTTCTTTATATCTTCCTTAGCAATGGGAAGTGGTGTTTCCTTAGTAGATTATAATTCTTTCAAAGAATATAACGATAAAGACAAAGAAAAAATGGAATTAGATGAAGTATTAAGATATGAAGACTCATTGTATGAATTAAACGATTCAATTCTAATTCCACAAATGAATTATCATGCTTCAACCAACACATTAACATCTACAGAACAAAACGCTAGGACTAGTTATTTAAACGAAGTCAAAGAATATATTCAAACTTATGGTTCTGCCTATGTAACTACCTACATGAGTGATTCTTGTTACTATACAGATTCTAAAGCCAATAATACAGTAATTGATGTTTATAATTGCAGTTTATCAAATGGACATGCAATGCAAATTATTGGATGGGACGATAACATAGAATATTCTTATTGCGCTGATACACAAGTTCATAAAACAAATACTTCAAATTGTAATAATGTAGTAAACGGAAAAGGCGTATGGATACTTCGTAATTCTTGGGGAAATGAAATCCCTTATCCATATTTAACATATGATTCTATGTATACATCTATATCCTTCATTAAAAATATGACTTTATCTACCAATAAAACATGGGATAATAATTATCTTATTGGGGAAGAAAACGATACAGTTATGAATACAACATATCCTTTAGAAAACACAAATATTAAAGGAGAAGAAAAACTAAATAAAGTAAAATTTATAGCTACTTCTTTAAACGTTACATATAATGTCGAAGTAACTACATCTACAGGATCAAAAGTAACACAATCAGTAACACCAGGAACAGCTGGAATGGTAACAGTTAGTTTTCCTACTACACCTACAATTAATAAAGATTCATCTATTAAAATATCTTCTTATGGGTACTATGCAGACAAAATAATTGTATTAACTAAGAACAAAGATTTAAGCCCTTATATTTCCTTAGAAGATAACAATAATATTACGATTTCAGATAATACAAAAAGAATTTACTCAATTACAAAAAATATTCCATCAGGATCAACAATAACATATAAACTATTTGATTCTAAAAATAATAATATAACTTCAAAAATAACAGTAACGAATAATGTTTCTGTAGAAAATAATACCAATCCCTTATTTACTTTTGAAAGTTCATTGGAAAATGGCTCATATACATTGAAAGCTTATTACAATAATCAAGAATTAAGTTCTATAAATATTAATGTAAACAGAATGCTTGGATCAGGAACAGTTACAAATCCATATATTATTACTAATCCAACTCATTTATATCAAATAAAAAATGATTTAGGTGGATATTATGTTTTAGGTAATGATATCGATATGACAGATGTTACAAGAAATGGTGGAGAATATAGCAATCCTGCAGAATACAATTTAGGAGATCATGGTTGGATGCCAATAGATGGATTCCATGGAACATTAGATGGAAATGGACATAAAATAGTGGGATTGTATCAAAAAACATATTTATATGATGATGAAACTGGAGCATATTCAAAAATAATTAGAAAATTAAACGGTGAATCACATAATGTATCAGGATTATTTGCAACAGCATATGGGAATGTAACTATAAAAAATCTTACATTAGAAGACTTTGATATATCATGTTATGAATATTGTGGAACTTTAATATCTTGGTATCAATGGTCATATCCAGATACTGATTGGACTGATACAAACGAGTATTCCCTAACCATTGAAAATGTTGCTATTAAAAACAGCACAATTTCAAATTTAGGAAGATCTGGAATGGGAGGATTACTCGGCTATATAGCAGGTAATTCCTACAGTACTTTGAATCTAAATAACATTTATTTAGATAATACTGTTCACACGAAAGGAATCGGTGCATATGTAATCGATAATATTGCAAACTTTTCTGAAATCAATATCAGCAATATTCAACTTTTAGGAAATATTGATGGAATTCAAGAAGAAAACTCTGGAGGCATAGTTCGATATATGACTTCTTCAGCTAATATTAATATCGAAAATATATTCTCATCTTTATACAATAGCAATTTAGGAGGAACAATTGGAGGAAAAGTTTGGATTCATAATTCATTAAACTTAAAAAATATAAATATTATAAAAATACCAGGAAGAGAATTATTTTATAGAAATGATAATACAGATAATCTCACTACATCAGATATCAATATATATGATTATGGAACAACAACAAACAATCTTACAAAAACATATAATTATTCAACATGGGTAGATTTTAATAAAAACTGGATAACAAATTCGATAGATGGAATAGATAGATATCCAATCTTAAAATTTGTGGATTTCGAATACACAACTATAGATGATATAGAGATTCAAATAGATAATTCAACTTATACAAATATTTATGAATTAATACATCCAAAAACAGAATCTGCTCAAAGAATTATCTATAATGTAATAGATGAATCTATAGCAGAAATTGATAGTGATGGTAACATTATTCCAAAAGCAATTGGAGAAACATATATCCATATAGAAAGTTTATATGATGGCTATAATAAAAATGTCCCTTTAAAAGTTACAGGAAATTATTACATCTTAAAATTTGATGGTAATACCGGAAATGGGACTATGAATAATCAATTTGTACCATTATCAGATACAACAAAGATTAACAAAAACATTTTCACAAAAACAGGTTATATTTTTAAAAATTGGAATACAAAAGTTGATGGAACAGGTACATCTTATACGGATGAACAATCCATTAAATCGCTAGCATCAATAGGAAGTACGATTACCTTATATGCGATTTGGGAACCAATAACATACACAATTGAGTATAACAGTAACGGAGGAAATGGTTCTATCTCATCTCAAACAGTAACTTATGATGAAACGATTACAATAAAGGAAAATATGTTTACGAAAACAGATTATAATTTTAAAAATTGGAATACAAAATCAGATGGAACAGGAACGTCTTATAATAGTTTACAAACTGTAAAAAACCTTACAAGTGAAAATAACAAAAAAATCACTTTATATGCACAATGGTCAAGTAATTATTATTTTACCATCACTAATTATCGTATTAATGATTCATACAATTATATCGATTTGATTAATTACAATACGAATCTTAACTCATTTAAATCTCATTTCAATACAAATTATATATTAGATATAGATATGAAAGGATATAGTTATATATCAACTGGAAGCAAAACGAGATTATATAAAGGCGGAACTCTTTACAAAGAATATACAAACATAGTAAGAGGAGATATTAATGGAGATGCCAAAATTTCAGCATTAGACTATGTTATGGTTAAAAATCATATCATGGGTTCTAATAGAATTAACAATACAATTACAGAGTTAGCAGCAGATGCAAATAATGATGGAAAGATATCTGCATTAGATTACGTTCAAATAAAGAATATAATTATGGGAGGCTAGTTATGAAAAAAATAAAATATTTAATCGTGACAATATTATTATTGATTATTCCAATATTGGTAAATGCTTCTGGATCTATATCCGTTTCTAAAAATAGTATTACCATAGCACCAGGTAAAAGTGGATCATTTGTTATCAAAGCAAATAATGCTGCTGGTAGAGTAGATATATCTTCATCAAACACTTCGGTTGCTACTATAAATCAATCCAGTGTATGGCTAGATAATAATTCATCTACAATTACTGTAACTGGTAAAAATGAAGGTACAGCAACTATAACTGTTAGAACATCGGATGCAGCAACATATGATGGAGAAGTTTTAAGCAGTACTTATACAGTAAAAATAACAGTAAAGGCACCAGAAGTAGATACAAGATCGTCTAATAATAACTTAAGTAGCCTTGATGTCGAAGGATATACCATCGAAAAAACTGGTGATAATACATTTACTTTAACTGTAAAAAATAAAGTAGATTCTATCAATATCGTTGGAACATTAGAAGATGATAAAGCAACAGTAGAAGGATTAGGTACAAAAACTTTAGAAGTAGGAGAGAATAGATTTGAAGTATTGGTAACTGCAGAAAACAAATCACAACAAATCTATATCATTTATGTCACTAGAAAAGATAACAATTTCTTCTTAGAAGATTTAGAAGAAGCTTTAGAAGGAGATGAGCCAGTAGAAATTCATCTTAGAATCGATGATATCATTCAACCAGAGAATATCAACATGATTAAGAATTCAAAAAAGAAAGTAATCATGAATGGTAATAATTATTCCTGGGTCTTAGATGGTAACACAGTTGAAGAACATGATGAAATCAAAACAAATATATTTTTCAAATTAGATAATCAAGAAGAATTTGATGAAAAAACAGGATATATTTCTGGAGTATATTTATCATATGAAAACAATAATAAAAACATGAATGGTATTAAGAATCGTATTTATGTAGGAGATAAGTACAAAGATGGAGATGTATTAAGATTATACACATATAAAGACGACGAAATAGTTTTATGCGAAGAAGAAATTAAAGTAGAAAATGGATATGTAGAAATATCTCCAATAGAACAGAATTATTTCCTAACAAAAGGTGAAATAAAAAACGCTGTTGAAAAGAAAGAAACAAATATCTTTATGATTACAACTATTATTGAATTAGTAGTGATTATAGGATTAATATCTTTTATTATTATAAAAAACAATAAAGTATTCAAAAAGAACAAAAACGTTTCTCAAACAGCCCAAAACACACCTAAAATAGAAGATATGCCTGCATTAAAGCAAGAAGAAACAAAAATAGAACTATAAAAAGACTCACACTATATGAGTCTTTTTAAATAATAACAAAAACTATTTCATTGAATAAAAAAATATGATAATATAATAATTAGAATAGAAGAGGTGTCGAGTATGTTTGGTAAAATTAAATTTATTGCTGAAAACGTAGCTCACGTAGAAAATATAGTAAGTGCAGAACAAATGGGAGACTTAATGAATACACACGTTGTATTTGAAGCCCCAGATCAAGCAATACTAGGTGAAGTAGAAGAAGTAAATGCTGAAGTAGTTAAAATCAGATTCTTAGGAGAATTCCATAACGGAAAATATGTATCAGGTGTTATACGTAAACCAGTAATGGGAAGTAAAGTACGTACGATTAATAATGAAGAACTAATGGCTATTGTTGGTGTATATGATGAAACAACATTTAAAATAGGAACAAGTTCCATTTATAAAGGATATGAAGTATGTGCAGATATTAATAATCTATTTGCCAATCATATGGCAGTATTTGGAAATACTGGTTCTGGAAAATCATGTGGAGTTGCAAGAATCGTTCAAAACATATTTTCAAATCCAAAATTAGTATCATACAATGCAAATATCTTTATATTTGATGCATATGGCGAATACAAAACAGCTTTTAATAAATTAAATACATTAAATCCAAATTATAGCTATAAATTCATTACAACAAACATACAAGAATCAACAGATTATGAATTAAAAATACCTTTCCATTTATTAAATTTAGATGACTTAACAATCATGCTTCAAGCAGATAAACATAGTCAGATACCAATTTTGGAAAGAGCATTAAAATTAACACGTATATTCAGTAAAGATGATGAAGTAGCAGAAAAATATAAAAACCATTTAATTGCTAAAGCTTTAATAGCAGTATTATATAGTAATCAAATTACAGCTAATAAGAAAAATGATATTTTTAAAATACTAGAAGTCTGTCATACCAAAGATTTTGACTTTGGAAGTGTAATCCAAGGTTTAGGATATACTAGAACATTATCAGAATGTTTTGAAATAGATAGCAATGGTAATTTTGGTGAATCAGTACTTATTACAGATTACATTTTAAAACATATTGATGAAGAAATGGAAATGGTGGAAGAACCACAAAATGCCTTCTATAACATGAGAGATTTTGCAAACGCTATGGAATTTACATTAATTTCAGAAGGATTCCAAGATAATGAACAATTATACGACGATTCTATGCTATTAAAAGTTAGATTAAACTCTATAATCAATAGTAAAATAGCAGCAGTATACAAATGTGATAGTTATATTTCTATGGAGTCATATATAGCATCATTAGTAGCAATTGGAAACAAAAAAGCACAAGTAATTAATATTAACTTAGAGGATATTGATGATACTCAAGCAAAAATCATTGTTAAAATCATGGCAAGAATATTCTTTGATTTTGCGAAAAGTAGAAAACAAAGAGCATCTATTCCATTCCATCTATTCCTTGAAGAGGCCCATAGATATGTAATGAAAGATGCAGACGTATACTTAATTGGTTATAATATTTTCGACCGTATTGCTAAAGAGGGTCGTAAATATGGAGTATTATTAAATATTATTTCACAAAGACCAGTAGAAATATCTGAAACAGTTATTGCCCAGTGTTCTAATTTCTTAATATTTAAAATGACACACCCTAAAGATATAGAATATATTCGTACAATGTTACCAAATATTTCTGCCGATGTAATAGAAAAACAAAAAATATTACAACCAGGAAACTGTGTTGGATTCGGTGGAGCATTTAAACTACCAATGGTAATAAAGATGCAAATGCCTGATCCTGCACCAAACTCTAACTCTTGTGATGTTAATAATTGTTGGAAAGTTCAAGGTGGTATAAAAGGAGGAGGTAATCCTACAAATCCAACTGCCACAGAACCACCTAAAAAAGTACCACCAACGATGCAAGAAGTAGGAATAAAAGTTGCAGCAGCAGGGAATGCAAAACCTGATTTGATGGCTCCAACTGCAACTGCTTAACAAGAAAAACTTTAAGATAAATTCTTAAAGTTTTTTATTTTCCAAACACTTTTACAATTATTTACTTTATATAACTGAATATGATATAATAAATTAGTATAAGATAGGGAAGTGAGCTGTGTGAGAGTTTATATTGGCGACAAATATAAAATGAAGAAATATAGATTGCCTGAAACTATAGAAGATTCATTTTTAATCAACTACAAATCACTAATTGACAACGAAGAAAAGAATATTACCATCCAAGCCGAAAACGGAGCTTGGCATATTCACACTACAAAAACTGTCCTAATATATCAAAGAAATACAGTCATTGATGACGTAACATTGATACCACACGAATCAATCTGCGTATGTTTTACAGACACAGAAGAATTTATTTTTTTGTTTGTAGAAGATAGAGCAACAGATAACTATACAGACTATCAATTATCAGGATTAAATACAATTACAATAGGTAATGGAACAAACAATACAATTAGTTATAGCAATTATTACTTTACTCCCAATCATATCCAACTAAAAATAGATTCTGATAATAAGTGGATTTTAACAGCTAATCCAGATGCTTCTGCTATTTATGTAAATCACAAAGCGACATTAAATCAGAAATTATTATATGGTGATGAAATCTTTGCCTTTGGTTTAAAGGTAATAATTATGCCAACCTTTATCAGAGTAAGTAATATAGCAGAGAAAACTCAAATAAATGGATTAATTCCGTACACTAGAGAAAAAGAAGATAACACTAAAGTAGAAGAAATATCTAATAAAGATAAGTATACTGGATTATATAAAGAATCAGATTATTTCTTTCACAGGCCTAATATAAAACCAGCTATTGAACCAGTAGAAGTATCTATAGATATACCACCTCAAAAAGAAAAAGGAGATCAAACTCCGATGATTCTGTCAATGGGGGCATCTGTCGTAATGTGTATATCATCTATGTCTACTGGACTAGTGTCTATCTATAACATATTAACAAAAAAATCAACATTTACAGAAGAAATTTCCAATGTAATTATGTGTATTGGAATGTTAATAGCTACATTACTAATTCCTGTTTTAACACATTATTACGAAAAATCTAGAATCTTTCTAAAAGAAAGAAAAAGATTAAAAAAATATGGAAAATATATCAAAGATAAAGAAAAAATAATTACAGACACTTTAGCAAAGCAAAGTCAAGTATTAAATGAATTATATGTTTCTCAAGAAGAATGTTTACATATCATAGAAACAAACGATCAAAATTTTTGGAGTCGTGAAATAAATGATGCTGACTTTTTGAAAATACGAATTGGTAGAGGAGATGTATCCCCTTCATTAAATATAAAATTTCAATCAGAAGACTTTGTCTTAGAAGATGATAAAATGCAATTGAAAGCACAATCATTAGCTGATTCTGAAAAAGTATTAAAAGACGTTCCAATTGCCATATCGTTAGTAAAAACAAATATATTAGCATTTATAGCTAATAATACAATTATGCCTTCATTTATAGATAATATCATGCTTCAATTACTTACATTTCATAGCTCTTTTGAATTGAAAATAGTACTATTCGTAAATGATAAAAATAGCCCAGTTTGGGACAAATATAAATATTTAAGTCATCTAATTAGTCAAGATGGTGAAAAAAGATTTTATGCAACTACAGATGAAGATATGAAAGAAATATCTAGCTATCTTGATAAAATATATGTCGATAGAATGAATGAGTTTAAAAATCAAGAAAATGAAGCAGCAGAAAACATAGAAGATAAGACAGAAAACTATAGAGCATTTAATTCCTATTATTTAATCATTACAGATGATGTATCTCATACAAGAGACATGAGTATTATTGATCGCTTACTTAAAACAAATTATAATTATGGTTTCTCTCTGTTAATGTTTGAAAACGCTTTAAAAAATCTACCAAGTCGCTGTAAAGAATTCATTAATATTACCGACAAAGAAGGAGTTAGATTTACTGAAACAATTACACAAGAAAAACAATTAAAATTTGTACCTGAATTTTTAAATAATAAAATAGATTTATCAAGTTACTTATTTAAATTGTCAAATATTCCAGTAGCTTCTAGAGATGCTGCAGCATCCTTACCACCTTCACTTGAATTTTTAGAAATGTACAAAGTAGGTAAGATAGAACAGTTAAATATTAGTAATCGTTGGCAAAACAACGACCCAACAGTTAGTTTAAGTGCCCCAGTTGGAGTTCATCCTAGTGGGAACTTATTAGAATTGAATTTACACGAAAAAATGCATGGACCACATGGCTTAATTGCAGGTTCTACTGGGTCAGGTAAATCAGAATTCATTATTACTTATATATTATCTATGTGTATTAATTATAGTCCAAACGAAGTACAATTTGTATTAATTGATTATAAAGGTGGAGGATTAGCAGGTGCTTTTGAAAATAGAGAGAAAAAGTTAAAAATCCCACATTTAGTAGGTACAATAACAAACTTAGATACATCCGAAATGAATCGTAGTTTGGTTTCGATTAGAAGTGAATTAAAAAGGCGTCAAAGAATTTTTAATGAAACGAGAGACGCATTAGGAGAATCAACAATAGATATTTATAAATATCAGAAATATTATCGTGAATTTGCTGTTCAAGATCCAATCGCTCATTTATTTATTGTAAGCGACGAATTTGCTGAACTAAAATCACAACAACCAGATTTTATGGATGAATTAGTTTCAACTGCTCGTATTGGACGTTCCTTAGGTGTTCATCTAATTTTAGCAACACAGAAGCCGAGTGGAGTAGTAGATGACCAAATTTGGTCAAATACGAGATTTAAAGTTTGTTTAAAAGTTCAATCAGAAGCAGATAGTGTTGAAATGTTAAAAAGAGCAGATGCTGCTTCGATTAAAGAAGCAGGTCGTTTCTATCTACAAGTTGGTACAGACGAAATATTCGAAATCGGACAATCAGCTTGGTCTGGAGCAAGATATATTCCTACAGATACAATTGTGAGAAAAGTTGATGACTCAATTGATTTTATTACAGATTCAGGAAATATTATTAAAAAGATAAATGAAGCTGTAAAAGTAGAAGAACAAGTAGACATGGGAGATCAATTAACAAATATTGTAAAATACTTAATTGACTTAGCAAATAAAGAAAAGATTGTTACTGAACAATTATGGTTACCAAGTATTCCAGATACAATTTATATTGGAAATATCATAAAAAAATATGAATATAAACCAACTCCTTGGGATTTTAAAATTCCAATAGGAGAATATGACGATCCAGAAAGACAGTATCAAGGTATACTGATACATGATTTAGAAAACGATGGTAATACAATTATCTACGGTGTTCAAGGCAGTGGTAAAGAAAATTTAATATCAACATTAATCTATGTAACATGTAGTTTTCATTCTCCTACAGAAATTAATTTCTATATTTTAGACTTTGGTTCAGAAATTTTAAAAGTATTTGGAAAAATGCCACATGTTGGAGAATATATTACAGCATATGAAAACGATAAAATACAATCCCTATTTCAAATGTTAGACAAAGAATTTAACAGAAGAAAAGAAAAACTATCAGAATTTGGAGGAAACTTCTCTCAATATAACGAAAAAGAAGAAGTAAAACTACCATTAATAACAATTATATTAAATAATTTTGAAGGATTTATTGAAAATGCTGAAGAAATGAGTGATTCATTATCCAAACTATTACGTGAAGGAACAAAATTTGGAATCATTTTCATAATGACATCAAATGCAACAAATGGAGTTCCAGGAAGAATGTCCCAAAATTGCCAAAAACTATATGGTATGAGATTTCAAGATGAATTTGATTATCGCTTTGTCTTAAATGCAGAACCAGGTCTTATTCCTAAAAAGATATTTGGTAGAGGACTAACAGCTGTTAATGAACGCATTTTAGAATTCCAAACAGCAAATATTAATATATTAGATAATATTAATGACACAATTAAAGTTAGTGCACAAAACTTAGCAGCAACTTATAAAACCAAAGCGAAATCCATACCAGTTATACCAAGTAAAGTTGATGTAGATAATATGATACCAAATATTACTGATTCAACTTCAGTTCCAATTGGTGTTAATATGAACGATTCAACTATTGGAACATATGACTTTAATCATAATAGAATTATATGTATAACAGGAAATAATATCCAAATGGGAACTTCTTTTGTAGAAGAATTATTAAAACTATTTACGCATATTCCAGACTTAAACCTAGTAATGTTAGATTTATTTAGAACAACAGATATTCCGACTGGAATTATGGCAACAACAAACTTAGTTGAGTTCATGGATGCTGCCGCAGAAGCTATTCCTCGAGCTGAACAACCAGAAGGACACAGGTTAGTTATTGTAACAGGTGTATCGGAAGTATTTAATGATGATTCATATGAAACACAAAAAAATATATTTGTTAACTTATTAAATAATTGTGAGCAGTACTCAAATACATCGTTTGTATTAATTGATAATTACATGAATTTTAAAGAAATAATATCTGAAGAGTGGTACCAAAACAAATATAACAAGAAAAATGGTATATGGATTGGTGGAGGAATAGATACTCAATTAGCATTTGAAATTGAATCTATTGCATCAGAAGATAAAGAACAATATACAGACGACGTTGGATATTTAATAAAAGACGGAAAGTATGAACTTGTTCGTATAATAGAAAGTGATGATGCAGTATGAAAATAAAGGTACTAGTAGAATTACGTATTCCTGAAATAGGGGAAATATATAGCGTATATCTTCCATCAAATAAGAGAATTGGCACAATTATAATGTTATTAAATAAAGCAATCAACGAACTATCAAACGGAGAATTTGAGATATCTAATCAAAACTTCTTAATAAATTCTGAAACAGGTCAGATATATTTAAAAGATGAAATGCTATTAAATACAGATATAAGAAATGGTTCAAAAATTACTTTATTATCATAAAAAAATAAGTATTATAAAATACTTATTTTTTTTCAATTATACGAAAATAACTTAATTGATTAATATCTTCTAACATTACATCATTTAATTGTTGAATCTGGCGATTCATCTTTTGAAAATGAGTTCGTTTTTGAATTAATTCATTTTTATATAAATACAAATTATTTTTTTGTTCAATTAATTTATTTTTATAAAGAAATTGATTTGGTATATCATTTATACTTATTAAAGAATATGCTTCCTCAATAGATTTAATAGCATCCTCAAGAGTAGGTAAGATAGTATCACTAATAAAATTTGAATTAAATTTAACTACTTTTTTCATCTTGCGCACATACCTTTGCTAACTGATCAATTTTATTAGATTCAACTATCAAAAAATTAGCATATTCTTCTAAAGCATTACCAATATCTTCAAATATAAGAATTTGTTCTAAAACATCTTTCTTATAAGTATCAGCATCTTCACCATACCAACCTTTTAATGATTTCATTTTAGTTTTAAATGTTTGAATAATTTTATTATACTTAACACTTAATAACTTTAAATCATTTCCATCACTTTTCATTTTTTCTAATTCAGTTTCTATTATCATACGTATAACCTACTAACATAAAATAGCTGAAAATCAGCTATTTATTTCTTTTTCTAATTCAGGAACAAACAATTCCTTGATATCTGTTTTTACTTTATCTATATTTTGTTCTAATTTCATAAAATCATCATCTTCTGAATATGGATTCAAAATAACTTTATGATAATTTTTATGAATAATTTCATTTTTTTCGTTAACTTTATTTAAACATTCTTGCACTTCGTTTAAATTCGTTTTTAAATCAATTAATTTCTTTTTTTCGTTCATAGTTTAATTAGAAAGTAAATTTTTGTTCTTGAGTTTTATATGAAGAACTTAATGTATCAAGATATTTATCCCATTTATCAAGTTGAGATACAAGAGCAGATTCTTTTGTCTTAATTTCTTCAAGCATTTTCTTAAATGCTGCTTGAGAATTTGTACCTTTAATAGCTTGATTTACAAATTTTGAATAATCTCCATAAGTTAATGCATTATTAACTTGTTTTTGGATTTTTGATTTATAACTACGAATAGCAGATTGCATTTTTGGTATACCATTTATTTGAATACCTTTTGTTGTATCATATGCCATTGAATAATCATCCTTTCTTTATAAATTATTATTTAGAAATTTTTAATGTTGTCTTAATTTGACTAGCATTTGTTGATTGGAACTTAGTCCATTGTGATTTGTAATTATTTAATGCTGAAGTTAATTTAGATTTATATTGTTTTAATGATGTAGATAATTCTTTTGATGCAGTATTTAATGTTGCAACAAATGATTTATAATCATCACCATCCCAATAGTTGTCTAATTCTCTAACCAATGTACTATAATTACTAGAAGTTCCGCCAACTGAAGGATCAATTTGCTTAACAGCATTATCAATCTTAGTTTCAATTTCTTTGATTAACTTATCGATTCCTTCCTTACTATAACCAATAGTAGTTTTGTCAATGTTCAATGTTGGATTTTTAACTGTATTGTTACTTGCCATTAGTGTTATACTCCTTTCCAATTATTCGTCGATAGTAATATTCTTTTCAATATTCGAATAAGAATGAATCAAATCTTGAAAATCATTATTATACGATTGAAAACATTTATTAACGACTACAAAATTATTTGAAAAATCTTTAAACTTCTTTCGATAGCTATCAGCAGCTTCTCCTTTGAAATAAATCTTCGTGTTGTCAATCTTATCATAGTATTGATTAAGTATGATACGAAGATCTCTTTGATAAGCAAGAATCTCTGCTGCAAAAGATCTAATTTCTGACTCGTTAATACCAGCTTCGTTCTCCAAGAATATCACTTCCTTAATAAAAGGTTCCATAGTATTTATTATCTATCCACCTTCTATAATACAATATTATCACAAAAAAATATCGTTTACAATAAGATTAACGACTAGATGTAAATCAATGAAAAATGTAAACAAAATGAATAATACTAGAATAAGTGAAATAACTATGCTATAATGTAATTACTCAAGGTAAAGTGTTTACTTTTCATAAAAACCCAGTACGTGATTATACGGGAATCTAATTAACTTGTGGTGTTGAAGACCTTGCCCTTCGGGGATATAGAAGTAGGGATCCTGAAACAAGTTATGTGATGCCCACCTGTCTAGAGCAGGTTTTTTATCACAGGTAGACATCCCTTGAGTTTTTTTGTGTAGGTGATTTTATGTTAGAAAGAGTAGAATTAATTCTAAGAAAAGAGAAAATGGAGAAATTTATGAATTCAAATATTCTTTTAATAGGTGTTGGAGGAGTAGGTGGAGCATGTTTAGAAGCTCTAGTTAGAATGGGATTAAAAAATATTACGATAATTGATAATGATGTATTTCAAGAAACAAATTTAAATAGACAAATCTTATCTACCAAAAATAATATAGGAGAAAGTAAAGTAAAAGAAGCTGTTTTAAGAGCTAAAAGCATAAATCCTAATATTTCTATTAAAGGATTAGAAATGTTTCTAATTACGTCTAATATAGATGAAATCAACTATAAAGAATATGATTATATTATAGATTGCTGTGACACAGTTACAACTAAATTATTATTAATACAAAAAGCACTAGAAAATAATATAAGAATTATATCATCTATGGGTACAGGAAACAGAATTGATCCAACCAAGTTAGAAATAACTAATATATGGAAAACAAATAATGATCCTCTTGCAAAAATAATGAGAAAACTACTAAAAGAAAACAACATAAAAGCAAAAATACCAGTAGTTACATCCAAAGAATTACCTATAAAAAATATTAATAGAACTCCAGGATCTACAAGTTTTGTACCAAATGTCGCAGGTTTTTATATCGCAAGTTATGTATTTAATGATATAATATCAGTAGGAAGTGATAATAATGGATCAAAATGATAATTTAGAAAAAGTAGAAAAAATAATAGACGATAGTCCTATTAATAATCCTGATTTAACATTTTGTGAAAACACAACCTACCTAGAACTATTACTAGCAAATGCAAAAGACGAAGAAGAAGCGCAAGCAATTAAAGAAACAATCAACGATTATTTAGATATAACAGATGAAGAACCAGAGGAAGAGGAAGAATAATGTCCAACATTATTCTTTTTTATTTCTTTTTAAACAATTAAATGGTATAATAAATTATATGATAGGAGTGTTATAAATGTCAAAAATACTAAGTGAACAAGAAATAGAATCAATGCAAGAAAGTGTTAAAGCACTATCATCAAGCGTTGAAGCATCAAAACAAGCTTGTGAAACAGTAATTAAATCATTTACAAATGAAGCAATCGTAGAAAGTTTTTATGCATCAGGTAAGTATGGAAAAGAAGAACAAGAAGAAATAGAGAAAATATTAAATGCTGTAAATAAGTATTACAATGTTATTTCATCAGATGGTGGACTAATAGCTCAAACTAATAATTATTTAAGCACTCAATTATCTTTATTACAATCAGGCAAAGTTGGTCAAGGACAAAATCAAACAGACCCATATAATCCTGATAACTCTACACCACCATACAATCCGCAAGATTCAACACCACCAAGTGGAACAAGTAGTTACTATAGTGGACGCTAAATAAGGTAGAAATTAGGAGGTAATAGAATATGGATAGTTCAATTTTAGAATTAAAAGAAGCATTAGCTTTATTAACAGATTTCAATCAAAGTTGGGATTATGGTTCAAATGGAGCAGATAACAATGGATTTGCTCATGCTTCTCAAATATGCAGAAGATTATCTGAAGACTTCGAAGGTGCAAATTCAACATTACAAGAAGGATGGTCAACAGCAGCAGATTTGTTCTACAGATTATTTCGTTTAATTTTAGATCAATTTGGTGCAATGTATGATGATATCAATTTATTTACTGATGAAACATATCAAGCAGAACAAGCAGCTAAAGCAGCTGTTGAAGAAGCAAATGAAGCTGCAAGTAGTATTTTAGATGAATTAGGACTTGGTGATCAACCAGCAGCAACAGAAGCAGGAGCAACTTCAGCAACTAGTAGTTACGTTAACCATAATTAATTAAAAAAACAAATCATATGATTTGTTTTTTTTATTTCTTATTAATCAAAAACTCAGCAAGTAAATGTGGGTCCTTATCATTCATAATTATTTTATAAATTAAATCTACTACAGGCATATCGATTTTTTTCTTACGAACTAACTTATATATACTTTTTAAAGTATAATAACCTTCAACTGTAGTATTTTTTAAAAACTCATCTTTTTCTTCTTTAGAAGCACCAGAGCCAACTACCTTACCAAAAGAGAAATTCCTACTTTTAACACTTGTACAAGTAAGTAGTAAATCTCCAACACCTGCATATGAAAGAATAGTTTTTGGTCTTCCACCTAATGCACCAATTAAAGCTTTAATATCATGAATAGATTCAGTAATCAAAAAACATTGCGTACTTTCTGGATATCCCATACCATCTAACATACCTGCAGCTAAAGCAATAACATTCTTAATGCTACCACATATTTGTACTCCTATCAAATCAGAAGATTCTCTTAGTTTAACAGTATCACTTTGTAAAGCTTTTTTAACTAACTTTCTTGCCATTCTACTTTTAGAAGCAACTGTTAAAGCAACTGGATTATTATTAGCCATATCTATAGCAAATGATCCTCCTGATATAATACATATTTTCCTTGTTTTTAATTTTTCTCTTGCAATATTACTTAAAAACTCACAACTATTATTTTCAATACCCTTCGATGCAATACAAACAACTTGATCTTTAGTTAAATATGGTTTAATCCCATCACAAATACTTCCAACAAAGTGCGCAGTACTCATAATAAATATCACATCTTTACCCTTAACTGCTTCATCATAACTATTTGTTAATCTAATGTTTTTAGGACATACAACTCCAGGAACAATATCTTTAATACATCCATCTTTTTTATATTTTTTTAATTTTTCTTCAGATTCTGTCCACATAACAATATCATCATTATTTTTATTCAACATCATGGCCATGGCAATACCATAAGCACCTGTTCCAATTAAACTTACTTTCATTTCTTAATACCTCTCATTTCATCATGTAATTTATTCAAATTTTCTTCATATTTATTATTTCTTGGTTTGTAATATTTTTTGTTTTTAATTTTATCTGGTAAATATTGCTGTTTAACCCATGAATTAGGATAATCATGAGGATAAACATATAAAGGACTATTTGTCTTCAAATGATCTGGTAAATTACCAGTATTACCATTTTCTATATCGTCTAATGCCATATCCAAAGCAACATGAGCACTATTACTCTTAGGAGATAAAGCCATTTCTGTTACAAGTGTTCCCAATGGAATTCTAGCTTCTGGTAAACCAACCAATTCAGAAGCATGTATAGCAGCCATAACTTTAGGACCAATGCTAGGATTAGCAAGACCGATATCTTCATAAGCAATAACACTTAATCTACGATAAATACTATCTAAATCTCCTTCTTCTAATAGACGAGCAAGGTAGTGTAGAGAAGCATCAACATCTGATCCACGAATAGATTTCTGTAAACCAGATAATACATCATAATGTCCATCTTCATTAGCATCACTAAAAAATACAGCCTTAGAATTGATACTACTTACAACATCCATTGTAATATGCTTATCTTTTGAGCCGTAATAAGCGACTTCTAGTAAATTAATAGCACTTCTTAAATCTCCAGAACATAACCTCGCTATAGTATTTAAAGCATCATTGTCTATTTTAATTCCTTTTAAATACTGTGACGCTTTGATTAATCCTTCTTTAATATTTTCTAATGATAATTCCTTAAGTTCAAATATTTGGCATCTACTACGTATAGCAGGATTTATTTTATGATATGGATTAGAAGTGGTAAGACCTATTAAAATAATTAAACCATTTTCAATATAAGGAAGTAATAAATCTTGTTTATCTTTATTTAATCGATGAATCTCATCCATAATAACAATCATTTCGCCATTCATCTTAGCTTCCTCAATAACAATATCAAAATCTTGTTTATTATTAATCGTAGCATTTAACATTCTATATGGTTTATGAATCGTATTAGAAATAGCACAAGCAATACTTGTTTTTCCAATACCAGGTTTACCATATAAAATCATACTTACAAGATGATCATTCTTGACAAGATTACGTAGTATTCTATCTTTTCCAACTAAGTGTTCTTGACCAATAATATCATCTAAAGATGTAGGTCTCATTTTATCAGCTAAAACATCCATAGCTACCACCTTTGTATATTATATCAAACAATGACATAAAGATGGAATTAAAAATCATTAAATATAAATATAAAAAATATTACACACATATGAAAACGGAAATAATCAAATATAAAAAGTTAGTCCTTCATACAAAAAAAGTCCCATAAGTGTCTTTTTATTTGTATTTACATTTAATCCATTTTATTTTATAATAAATTATAGTATGGTGATGATATGGAAGAATACATACCAAGCGATTATATATCTAAGTATATTGATTATTTAAAATATGAAAGAAAATTAAGTGATAATACAATAAGTAGTTATCAAAACGACTTAAAAGATTTTGATATATATTTTAAAAAAAATTTAAAAAATCTATCATATAAAGATATTCAAAAATACTTAAGTTCAATTCAAGATAAAAATACAAAAACAATTAGTCATCATATTACAGTAATCAATTCTTTTTATAGTTTTTTAGTAAATGATGAGATTATTACAGAAAACCCATGTTCAAACATTAAAAGCCCAAAATTACCAAAAACATTGCCAACATATTTAACAGAAGAGGAAGTAAGTAATTTATTAAATATAACATTAAATACACCATATGATTATAGAAATAAAGCAATGTTAGAAATATTATATGCAACAGGTTTAAGAATAACGGAATTATGTAATCTTAAAATAACAGATATAGACATAAATAATGCATTAATAAGGGTTTATGGTAAAGGAAAAAAAGAAAGAATACTTCCAGTAACGGACTATGCCTTAAATCATCTAGAAAACTATATAAAAAATTATCGTAATGATATTTTAAAAGAAAAAAACTCTGATTATTTATTTATTTCAAATTCAAAAACAAAAATAAGTAGACAAGGTTTTTTTAAAATAATAAAAAAAGAGTGTAGTAGGGCAGGGATTGAAAAAAACGTATCTCCCCATGTATTAAGACATTCTTTTGCAACGCATTTACTAAGTCATGGAGCGGATTTAAGAGTTATCCAAGAATTATTAGGACACGAAGATATTTCAACAACACAAATATATGCTCATTTGGTAAATGGCAAAATAAAAAATGACTATAAATATCATCCACGTAATAAAATATACAAGGAGTGAAATATATGAAAGGATTAAAAACATTATTAAAGTTCATTATATTAGGTGGCTTTGTGGCTGCTATTGTATTTGGAATTAAATACATTAATAGAAAAACATTTGATTATACAGATACAATAAGAACTGGTTTAAATAGATATAATATAACAGGGGACAAAAAAGACTTGTATGCAATTGTTGAATTAATGGATGATTATGAAGATGATCGTGAATATATTTCAAAAATGGAAGATTATGCATCAAAAGAAATTCAAAAATTATATGATTATGTAAATGGAAAATATTTATGTGATAAAAATAATTTAAATGCTTGCAACCAAGCATTAGAAGAAATGAAAACATTAGTTGATAGAGTAGAAGTATTATACGCATATAAATCTGGTGATGGAAGTGATATTATAAATCCAAGTAAATATCAATCCATTAAAAGAGAAGGGGAGAACAGAATTAAAGCAATAGAATCTGTCATAAAATCATATGCCTCAAAAAATGCACTAAATAGTGAAGAAATAAGATTACAAAGATGTGAAAACGCAACGGATTGTAACTGTTCAAATAATAATCAAACATGTCAATGTAGTTACAGTACACAACATGTGAAAATTGGAATAGTCTGCAAAAATAAGGACTACGTTCCAAAGCAATAAAAAAGAACATATATAATGTTCTTTTTTATCTACTATTTACAACTTTCATTATTCTTATTTGAATTAGAACCAGACATCTTATTATGACATCTAGTATTTTTAGCATTAGAGCTATTAGTTTTTTTCTTCATATTTAAATCCTCCTAAATATTATTGTGTGAAAAATAAAAATGAATATTATGGAAAATAATACCAATAATTATTAGAGTAGTAGACTACTTTCTTCTACTTTTTATTATGAGGTTAACATAATATATATTATACGAAGTTAAATATATAAAAATATTAAAGAATAAACAATAAATTAATTTCGAATAAATATAACAATTCATACAATAATATATACTACATTTAAATTTATATAATTATTAAAACAAATAAATAAAATTTAATTTAAATATTAAAATGAAAATTTCTTTTATTTATTATAGAATATACAAATGTTCGTTTCTAAAATTGAAATCGAAATAATTAATATTGATTAGTTAATCATCTCATAGAGTTAAAAATCGGCATCGAAAATTAAAAAGATGAATAACTAATCACCTCATGGAATTAACTAGTATTTGAAATTGAAATCGAAATAATAAAAACTGAACAACATATAAGCTTAATATAATTTTTAGCAAAATAAAATCGTCCTCGAGAAATAAAAAGACGATTAGTTGATCATCTCATTTTAAAATTAGACTTGAGGAATAACAACATATAAAATCTATCATCTAAAATAAAATTTTAGATCTATCACTCCCCTTTTAAAATTAATTTTTTGATAGGGGACTTAATTTTCAAAAAAATAATTATTAATTATTGAATATAAAAATTGTTAATTTCAAAATTGGCATCGAGAATTAAAAAGATGATAAGATAATCATCTTATGGAATAATATAAAATAATGCTATTTAAGACGAATTTATTTAAAAATGAATTACTCCCCTACTTTTCTATAAAACATAGTGGAATAGGGCTAAAAACTATTAAAAACAAAAAGAAAGGAATTAAACCTTTCTTGATTGTATTTCTGCTATTTTTTCAAATACTTCAGCAGCATTGCTTTCATTAATTTCTGTAAATCCTAATTCCTTTAATGCTTGAATCTTAATCGTATTTAATTGTTGAGTACGTGATAATTTTTCTTCGTTCTTTTGTTCAATTTCTTGTACAAATCTCTTATGAGATTCAGCTAACTTAGAACGAGAAGCTCCACCATTATTATATAGTGTTAAAGCAGAATATAAAATACCTTCAAAAATAAATTGTTTATCTTCTTGAAATTTATATTCTTCAGGATTTGTAAATCCAGTAGTTTTACTCATATAACCAAATATATATTTAATTTCAGGAACATTATCTAAAGATTGAAGTAAGTGATATAAATATAGTATAGCATAATAATTCTCATCTTTATTATTATCATCAATTAATTTTTCTTTTAATAAATATGTAATATCACTTAATAAAACTTGAGATTCTTTATTTAATCCCTTAAAATCGAATTGGCTTTCAATTTCAGAAGTACTTTTTACTCCTTGATTTAACCTACCCTCTACGTTCATTAAATAATCTGTTGTTACTTCAATATCATCTATTTCAGAAGCTTCACTTACATCTAATAATTTAAATAATAATAATTTTTTTTCTTTTGGCCATTTATTTATATCATCTAATTCCAAATAGTTATATACCATTTGTCTTGATACTCCTAAATATTTTGCTAATCTTACTTTAGAAATTCCTAACTCTTGAAATAAGTCATTTAATTTACGCATTTTTACCAATTCCCTTCATAAATATTTTACATATTAATTATATTGCTTAACACAAACTATGTCAAGGTAATAAAAGAAAAAAACTAGATATCATCTAGTTTTAATAATGATTATTCGTCTTTAGAAGCTCTCGTTGCTCTAGACTTACCCCACTCTCGAATAGCGGCAATCTTTTCAGGATTTGTTTTTGATAAAGAATAAACTTTCGATAATTCATTAATAACTAATTGTTCAGATAATTGAATATCTGTATTAGCAATTAACTTATAAGCAATAGAACGGAAAGTAGCTTCAATATCAGCGGAAGCAAAACCATCTGTTATTTGTACCAATTTTTCCATTAAAGGCCCAGAAACGTCTACTTTTAAATATTTTCTTGAGTATATTCTAATCAGTTCTGTACGTTCAGTTCTGTTTGGCAAATCGACAAAGAATATTTCATCAAATCTACCCTTACGTGTTAGCTCAGGAGGTAACGATTCGATACTATTTGCTGATGCAATTACAAATACTGGTTTCTTACATTCTTGTAGCCAAAACAAGAATTGACCAATCATTTTTGTTGTGGTAGAACTAGTTCCTTCCTTCAAACCTTTTTCTATTTCATCAATCCATAAAACACAAGGAGAAACGTATTCAGCAGTATCTAATGCTTCCTTTAACTGTCTTTCTGATTGTCCAACATATTGTCCTTGTACGGTCGCTAAATCTAAACGATATAGCGGAATATTAAAAATAGATGCTGCAGCTTTACTACACATACTTTTACCACAACCAGGGACACCAGTTAACAATAGTCCTCTAGGAGCAGCAATTCCTCTTTTAGCTAATTCTTCCTTGTATAAAGGATCCATTAATTTTTTCTTTTCATATAACCATTCTTTTAAATTATCTAATCCAGCAATTTCAAAATCATCATCAACAGTAATTGCTTCCAATCCAGCAATATCATTAAATAAGGATTGCTTAGAATATTTTAATTCTTTTAAATCTTCTTTCTTAATACTACCTTTTACAATTAAAGAAGAAATAATATTTTTAGCTTCCATTTCACTTAAACCCTGTAAATAAGTAGCAGCATTAGCATAATCTGTATCGTCCCATTCAACTTCTATCTGATTAATATAAGGTTTAATTGTTTTAATGATTTCTTCCTTTAATTCAGATTCCGTTGGATAAGCAAGTTTTAAACTAATACCTAATCTTAAAATATTACCCCAGATAGGTTCATTCGTAATAATAATGATAACACCAGATTTAGCTTCCGCTTTTTCAATTACATCAGCTAAATATCTAGATACCATTGTAGATGTATCGATATCCGAAATATCACTTAAAATAAAATTATAATTTTCCTGATGCTTAATTTGATTAGCAACAAATTCCAAAGCACTCATAATCGTTTTATCTTCACTTACTAAGGTACTTGTTTTTAAATCAGTAATACCCTGTGAAATCTGAAATAAATTAAAGGAATAATTTACTTCGTTAGATATTTCATTTAAAATTCGTACTACCCTATTCTTTTCAACGCTATTAATAGCAATAACAGGTATTCTTGCTTTTAAATATCTTTTTAAATATTCTTTTGTTTCTTCATAATTCATAATATCAACTCCAATTTATTCCGTTGCTTTTTATCATCATTGATAACACTCCTGTATAATCAATTTCTAAAGCTTTTTTATTCATAATATCAAATATTTGATCTACTTTATTTTTTACTTGTACTTTTAGATTTGCTTTTTCTACATCATTTAATAATGGAATATTTAACATAGTTATTAAATAATTGATTTCTTTTTTAAAAGTAACCAAAGCAAAATCCATATAATTTTGATCTGAATAAATATTATCCAAATCATTGATTATTTTATTAACACTTAATTCCAATCGATATGATATCAAATCAGCATATCGTACAATTATCTTATCATGAATACTAGGATTATCAGGTTCTTTACTTAATTTTTCTAATAAATCTTTATTAGTACTAGTATTTTTAAATTGTTCAAATAATTCTAACCATTCTGAATAACTCATGAGGAACACCTATTAATCTCAATAGGTGGTTCTAAATTCCATTCTGGAAGTGTTTGAATAACATCATTCGTATTTGAAAAATTATTTGTAACTTCTATCTTTTTTTCTTCTTGAATAGGTTTAAATTGTTCTTCCTGATAATTATTCATATCTTCAATTGGTTTAAATTGTTCATCCATTTTACTCACCTACATCTATATTTCTTTCTCCATTACTTGCCATAAAATCAGTAACTCGAGAATTATTTAATTTCATAGTAACTTGTTGTAAAGATTCTTGATTCATTTTCATAACTTCAGTATAATCTACAATTTCAGCTAAAATTTGGTCAATTGTAGAATAAATTTGATTTCCTAGTTTATTCTTTTCATAATTACGAAGATTACCTCTTTTACTTAATTTGGAAAATAAAAGTATATTTCCAATAATTAATATAGCAATTACTAAAAAACATAATAGTTTATGATTTAAAGTAATAAAAATACCTATAATACCAATAATATTCATAATAATTAGTATTAACAATAAATCTTTATCATCCATATCAAACTTACTACCCAAAAAAGAATCAATCTCCTTTTTTATATCTTCCATATTTGATCCATCTTTAGATGTTGTCGTAAAGTCCCCTACTTGAATTTGATAATCATGTTCTATTATTAATTCACCAAATTTATTAAGTGCAGATTGAATATAATCTTTAGTATAAGTTAATGCAATTTTTCTAGTAGCATCACTTACTTTATAATTATCTTTATATAAAACAATAGATGTAAACAAAGATAACAAATCTGTTTTATTGTTATATATTTCTTCTTGCTTCTTATATAACTTAATAGCTTCTTCTCGATCGCCATTACAATCAATAATTAGTTGATTCATTAAATTATCTTTTTGGAACTCGTGTTCTCTTCCTTCATATTCATATATTAAATCATATAAAACATCATCAATACCTTTAATTGAAGAATCCGTAAGTAAAACACTATCCAAATATTCATTAAATTGACGATATACATTACTAATTCCAATGTTTTCTTCTAAGATATTTGATTCTGTTCCATAAAGTCTATAAACAGGTAAAATAATATCATTTTTCTTACAAGAGTTGAAATAGTCGTACCATGTATCAATTTGTTTATTTTTTATTGTATTCTCATTATTTAAAATTTTAAACCATCCATCAATTTTTTGGAGAATAATTCTTTTAGCATCATCTCCATACAAACCTAGAGATACCAAATCCAGTACAGTTACAAAAGATTTATCTAAAGATAATGGAGATTCTAAACTTAAATACTTATTTAACCAATTTAAGGACGTTTGTCTTCTTCCTATTTTTAAGTATACTAGTGAAAAAAACAAACTAGTCTTAACATCATCTTTATTTAAAGCATTGTTCATTTCTTTTACTGCATTTTCTTTATCGTTTAAAATCCATGAAGTTAATGCACACAAAGCATTTGCTAACCAATAACTGGGATTATTAAGTAAAACATTATCTCTTAATTTAATAAGAGAAGAAATACGAATATTAGAATGCATACACGCGTCCAATATAGATAGCGTATTACGTCTTACATGATCATAATAACCATATTTTTTTTCAATTTGTTCATTATTATACATAATCGTCTGACGAGCATTCGTTATAATAGTAGTTTCTTTAATATCTTTTATTAAGTTTTTAATTTCATGATTTAAATCTTCTACTTTATTTTCTACTTCATTAACGTGTTCATTAACATCGGAAACATTATGAACGACTCCCCCAAGTTCTCTCGCCATTGTCCCAAGGTTTTTTTCAATAATATCTAAATTCGCTTCGCTAATAGTTAATGCTTCCATAGAATCACCTTCTATTCTATATTATAACATATATTTTGAAAGAATAAATAGAAGTGAATTCAATTTAATTAAGAAAAAACAATAAAAAGAATTGATAGATAAAATAAATAAAAAAAACAAATAAATATTTATAAGTAAATAAACGAATATATGTAATATATTTTCTCTTTTTGTAATATAAAAATTTAAAAAAATGAATACTAATACTAAAACTAATTCTAAGAAATATAACTAAAAATAACAAAGGAATAATATAATATAAAAGAAAAAGAAATATCTGATAAAAAGATTGAACACTCCATAAATGATGAAATAAAAAGCCATATTGAAAAGAAGAATAAAATAAATGAAAAATATTAAAGAAGTGAGGCAAAATTAGAAAACCGGAAAAAAAGATAATAAAAGGATCTTTTAATCGTTCAAGAAAAGAAACAAAATGAATAGTACTATTTTGTTCCAATGTTTCATTTTCATTATAATTCAAATCACATTTATTATAATATTGATATCCAATACCAAAACTAATAACTAGTAAAGAAAGTAAAAATAAATATATATACTGATATTTACGAATTATATTCATCATAATATCACCTAGTAAATATTATTTACTAAAGATTAAAAATATGATAAATTATATATAGTTTTAAAGTTTCGAGGTGAAAAAATGAGTAAAAAGAGAAATATAGAAATAGAGGAAGACGAAGAAAAAGTTATAGTAAAACCAAAAAAGAAAAAAATGACTAAAAGAGAAAAAAATCGTCTTATTATGAAAATAGCAGGATGGATTATGGCTATTGTAATGCTAGTAGGGACATTAATATCTATATTCGGAATGTTGATTTATTACAATTAAAAAAGCAATCATTAAGATTGCTTTTTTTATTTGTTTTTCTTTAATAAATCTCTAATTTCTTCAAGTAAAACAGCTTCATCACTCTTAACAATTGCTGGAGCTTCTTCTTCCTCTTTCTTTTTACCTACTTCTATTAATTTATTGAAAGATTTTAACATAATAAACAATACAAATGCCATAATTAAGAAATTAACGACAGCTGTAATAAAATCTCCCCATAATAAATATTGTCCAGCATCTCCTGCAGGAGTCCATGGTAAATGGAATTTACCACCAAATTCAACACCACCAATACTAGCGATAAGCGGATTAATAAAATCATTAGTCAAAGCTGTAACAATATTAGAAAAAGCACCACCGATAATAACACCGATTGCCATATCCATTACATTACCTCTTAAAATAAAACTTTTAAATTCGCTAATAAATCCTCCACTTTTTTCTTTTAATCCATTTAATCCTTCTTTAACATCAACTTTTTTTGCCATTTTCATTACCTCACTTTATATATTCTGGATTATTCCTTTTTATTTCTTCGAAACTATGATCTATATTAACATAGGCATCATAAAATGCATATCTAGTTTCTGTACTGATGTCATTATTATTAACTATTCCCGTAAAATTGTCAAGAATATCTTTGATATCAGATATGTACCTTTCTTGAATCATATAAGAAACAACAGATGATAAAATTTTTTTATTGGAAAATAAATATTCATATGCAAGATAAACATTGCTCATAGCTAAGTAAGCAACTTCTTCAATCATCTCATAAGGACTAATCTCTAAACGATCAATTCTTTTTTGATTTAATAATATCTCATCCTCAGTAACAGTAAAATCTTTTCCACGTAATCCAAAAGATTGCATACAGTACTTAACAAGAATATGAGCTAAATCATCCCTTTGCATCATCATAGCTTTTTTTCTTGCCCCATTATTAGAAGAAATATACAAATATTTATTCTCTGTATAAGAAGAATCATTATTAAACATAGAATTATCATCAAATAAAACATATTTTATAGCATCTTCTGCATTTTCAAATCCTTGTGATTCTCTAGTAGCATAATAGATATCATCAAAGTCTTTAATTTTACAAACATTGAGTTCCATAGAATAATCACCATCTTTACTTTATTAAGTATAACATAAAAAGTAGTCATACGACTACTCTTCTTTATTAAGTTCTTCAACTAATTTATCTCTGAATTCAGGAATAATAGCATCAGTTACAGCTGTAAGCTCATAACCAAGTAATTGTTCATATACTTCTGAATCAGGGTCAACCATACGAATTAGTTCTTCGCCATTTTCTTCATATTTAATCTCAAATGCAGCTATATTTGTAAAATCAAGTTTCGCATCTAATGTAGCTTCACAGCACAAATAATAATCTTTGTCACCAAAACTCTTAATAATATCTATTATATAATATCTTTCTGATCCGTATTTTAGGACATCTTCGATTTCATATTTGGGTGTCAACGTGCCATTCCCCTTTCTAATTCATCATCTTCTAAATCAAACTCTTCATCATATTCATCAATTTCGCCTCTAGCAACCAACTCTCTGATAGCAGCAGCTTTACTACGTTTTGCTTGTATAATTTTAAGTTTAATATCTTCAATTCTATTTTCAACAGCAGTTTTCTCATCACCTGATACTTCTGTTAAACGAAGTCTTTCAGAAGTAAGTAGTTCTTCAAATGCCGCAATATTACGATTTGCTTCCTCAACAGCTTGATTTAATTCAGCTATAGTTCTTTCTTTTTGTACATCTTTCTTGCGTAATTTTTTTAAATAATTAACTAATTTAGGTCCTAAGAATCTAATAAGTAAAATAACCTCAGCAATAAACAAATCTTTACTTAAAATTGTCATTCCGCCCCAACCTTTTAAGAAGAAATTAGGGATAGGTAAAGCAATCTCTTTAACTGTATAGAATAAAAGTTTTGCAAGAGTTAAGAAGAAACCAGAATGAATAGCAACACCAAGTAAAATTCCTCCACCAACAACTGCTAAAGCACCTAAAATTAAACGTTTATTTTGAGCCAAATATTTAGCTACTCCACCAACGGATAAACTACTAAAATGAGCTTTAATTCTACTTCCTAAATCATGATCTCGTTCTGCAGGAATAAAAGGATCATCTTCTGTTCTACTAGGTCTTCTTTCACGGGTTTTAGTTTTCTTCATTTCATAATAATATCCAGAAGCACTACCGCGAGGTGCAGGAGATAATGTAGATGGGGCAACACCACTTGTAGAAGGATTATGGTCTATCATTTCACTATCGCTTGCTTCAACAGTTGGAGAATAATCAATACTTTCATGAGGATATGGAGTACGAATACCCCCAGCACCCGTGGTAGGTTCACCCATAGTAGATCTTAAACGTTCTTCACATTGATCAAATGTTTCGGATGCGGTTTTTGGTTCCGGAATAACTGTTGTACCATCAGGTAATGTTTTCATTCGATAACTAGTTCCATCCAAAACCATCTGATAAAATTCATTAGGTAATTCTATTTGATCACTAAAAGTTTTCAATACATTAATATATCTCAATACACGATGTACATCTTTTTTATTAATAAACATCGGTAAACGAGTTTTTCCATATCCAGTCTGAAGCTTAGCCTTAGCATATAATTCTAGAACATCATCACGATGTGCATCACGAAAAACTCTAGATACATCCAAAACTTCAGATAATGCCATTAAAGCATCATACTTATCTTGATTTGATTTTTCTATATAACATGCATGTCCTTCAATGATACCCAAAGGATTACATTCTTTTCCATCAGCTTTATCATCTTTTAAAACAAAACTATTTCTTAAAGAAATAACAGCACTTAAGACGTCTTTATTAGGAATCTTTCCACTTAAAGGTCCAAGAGTATCAGAATCTGTTTTTTGTTTAACAGTATAAATTGCTTCATCAGCTGTCTCTCCTTTAATCTTAAAAGAAGAATGTGAATCATCAACCCATTCGAAGTAATCACCAACAGCTGGGTCTTCTAAAACTAATCTTTCGGGTTCTATATTAATAAAAAATCCTCTGTTATTAGATGGGTCTAAATATAATTCAAAATCTTCATTTCTATTTAATAATCGTAATTTTGAACTAACTTCATTTCTTTTCATCATTGCCATAAAAACAACTCCTTATACACTATAATTATACTAAATAAATGATATTTTTTATATAATAATTTATAAAAATATACATTAAATATACTTATTTTTTTCTTTTATCTATCTTGTGTAACCATTCATAATCTTTATTTGGAAGAATTTTTCCTAATACTTTCTTAGCATTTCTTTTAAAAACTAAAGTCATTTTTTCAGTTTTAATAATACACTGATCTTTTTCCGTTTTAAAATATTCAATTGTTTTAGGATTAATAACCATATATACAACATCAAAATAAATCATGTCTAAGAATAAATGAAAATAACCATTTCGATACCAAGTTAAATAAGGAGCGCCCGCCATACTATATATGATATCGTAATCATTCTGAATACCCAATGCATTTTTAAGTTCCATAAATCTTTCTATATTTTTAGGATCAGAATTTATGATTTTAATATAATCCCCTTCATTAGAAAATATTCCTTTAAAATAATGAACTAATATATTCATAAAAATAGATATAAAGAAGATACCAACAAACCTTAATAATAAAATAATACCGGAATAAGAATCTAATTGAGCTTCTAATGGATAAGACAAAATAACAAGAACAAAAATAGTAATAATCTGTACTAATGAAGTCATAGAAGCCTTTTTACCAACATTTCTTTGATCGTCAAGTTTTCTTTTTACACGATGCATATATAACTGAAAATCACTAATATAATCTTCAGGATTAAATGTATTTAAGTTTGCAAAGTTTTTTTCTTTTAATAATTCCGAAAAAACAGGTAAAGCATTCATTTTAAAATAGTATTCATCATTATTAGTTTTCAAGATAACCATTTGTTTAAATTGATCAACTCTATAATAACGTATAGAGCCATAATTAATAATATTTAACTTTGGTTTTATATTAGTATTATTGCTTAACAAAATAATTTTATCCATCTTAGCATCGGTAAAAATATAAAAAGAATTTCCATTAATATCCATAATTGTTTTGCTATGATCATCCAATTGATATTTTACTTTGAAATCATTTAACAATTTCGTGTAATAACCAAATTTACCAGTAACATACAATTTTAATCTTCTTTCATAGCTATCTATACTAAAATAACCTAATCTACGAATCGCCATTTCATATTTACTTAAATCACTCACATCAAACAATTTTTCAAGAAGAAATGCAGCAACATTTAAAACAAATACAACAACTATAGAAATAATAAAACCTCTGAAACTACCACCATTAATATACAGAAAAAACACACCTATAATTGCCACAATATATGGTAAAAACATAATAATATTTTTTAAACTATATCCTCGATTATAGATAGTAATATTTTCATAATACTCTTTTCTTGCTTCATACACATATTTCTCATAATTCTTTATAAAACGAGACTTAAATATCATACTAATCACCCTATTATTAAAATAATTATAATATATTCAAGAATTAAAAAAAAGTAGTAAACTACTTTTTTTCTTTTGTACTAATAACAGAAGTTCTACAAATAATATCATGTAATCCTCTTTCATCTTCACGGAAAATTACAAAACCTAACATTAAAAATATTAATATATACTGTAAATATCCAACGTATCCAACATATTCATACCACATCTGCTGATCAAAAAACATTAATATAAGAACATTCAATAAACTTGGTATAAAATTGGAAACAAGAATACTTCGAAGCATAAATAGACCAGGATTCAATTCTCCATCGATTGCAGCTACCTTTAATTTCATTATTTTCTTTCCAAAAGTTTGACCATTCCATAAAAAAGGTATTACACCAAAATATATAACTAAAACACCCAATCGAATAATAAGTAATGGTTTAGAAGAAGTACTAATGTTATATTCTAAAGCAATAAGCTCATCTTCATCCATATCACTTGAACCACCAGAAAAAATACGTTGAAAATCTTGATCATTATATTCGACATATCTTTCATAATTATCTTTAAACATCGGTAAACGAAATATTAATGTAGCTATAATTGATACAATTAATAAGTCAATAATATAAGCAAAAACTCTTTTAATTTTCATAATATCACCAAAATAATTATACCATACTATTCTTTTTTTTGCTCTTCAAAACTTCTTATCCTAGAAAATACTATATAATCAAAAATATTACCAGTATTTTTAAATACATTCCACGCTTCCACACTAGTCATATAATACTCCTTTCCAAGAATAAAACTCTACCTTTACTCTATGAATATTATAAAACAAAAAAAGAAAAAAAATAAACAGAAAACGAACAAATGTATTATATATTGAATAAATTCCCTATTTACCACGTAAAGTTACTTAACACAAAAAAATGGTAAAACTATTTTTTACCATTTACTTGAAATTCATATAATATTTTGACTGTCTTATTATTTTCGATATTGTTTTCTAAGTATTTATATTCATTATCCATAACGATAACAGCTCTAAGTCTTTGACCATAAAAATCATCAAACATCTCATTTACATCATCGTATTCAATATAATTAGTCTTAATCAAAGTATTTAAATATCTTTCAACATTGACTTCATTATCTTTTAAAATTCCAACTTTTTTATTACTAACATTATATAAGCTTCTGTTTGTCGGATTATCAAATGTAACAATATAATATGTTTTCATCTCATATTCACTCGTATTTAATGCATTTATAAAATCATAAGTATACTGCATTTGATATATCGCAAATCCCATACCAGCACATAAAAGTAATGTAAAAATCCATCCTTCAATATGCTTATTATAAGAAATAGCAATAATCATTAAGAAAATAATTAAACCTGAAATATAAATAATAGTATTTTGCTTAAAAACGTCTATTTTTATAATACCTATTAGAAATAATACAAATGTTAAAATAAGTATTGTATCAAAAATAACATTCATATTAGTCCATATTTCGTATAATAATCTTAAGAATATATTTTTAGGTTTTTTACGTTCAATCGTATATTGATTAGACTCTACAATTTTGCCAGACTTTTTACCAGATGTTTTCTTAACAACATAGTTTTTACTATATACTTTTTTCTTTTTTGAAGTATGAATAAAATCTTGACTATAGATTTTTTCCTTCTTTTCTTTCTTTTGAATATGAAAAAATTCTTTTATATTAAAACTTTTTTTATTAGTAGTTTCTTTCTTTTTAAGAACTGATTTTTTTGATTCTTCTTTCTTTTTAGGAAGTTTTATTTTAGATAATAATTCTTTAATATTAAATTTCTTTAATTCTTTCTTTTCTAAATTAACCTTTTTTTCACTGGTTTTAATAATAGGCTTTTTATTATTATTTGTTAAAACAACGTTATAAAGTACATCTGTATTTTTTACTACTTTGCCTTTTTTTTGTGTTTGTTTAGTATTTTTATTATTACTTTGATTAGCATTAGGCTTATTTTGAGTTTTCTTACTTTTATACTTTTGGGGTTCAGTAAGCACTACATTATATTTAACTTCACTACTAGGAACAACCTGAGAATTCTTTTTTTGTTGTACTTTTGCTTTACGTTTAATACTTTGTTTTTGCTTCTGAGACTTAGATTTCTTTTTTGCCATCTTCACTCACTCCGAATTACATAAATAATATATCATAAAAAAGTTAAAAAATTACATAAAGTTAATTATTTATTCTTTTTTTCATAACATAGGTATGAAACAAATCGCGATAATCACTCATTAGTATATTTGAGGATTCTTCTAAATTATCAACAAAAAAACCTTGTATTTCACCTTCACTTAAACCATCTATAATAGCATTCGTATTATCATATACTTCACATGAAACAGAAATATAATCATTTAATCTCTTACAAGAATTATCGGAATTATCTTTTAAAACTCCAATTTTTTTATTGATTAATTCACTTTGTTCATCATATGTTGTGCTCTTTCTTACATATAAATTATAAACCTTATAATCATAATTATTAAAGACCAGATCAGAAATTACATGAAACTTTACATTATAATCATATATAAAATAACAAGAAACAATAATCATCAAAAAAGTAACAAAAACACCAAGATTATAAAATAATTTATATTTACTAAAATAACTAATAAGTGAAATAAAATAAATGATAATCTGAAATATAATTATAATCAATAAAGAAGTCGAAAAATGATAGATATTATATAAAGAAATATCTAATATTAATGAAATTATAATAAATAAAATAATATCAAAAGATGCTAAAAAGAACTTCTTACCCATAATATCCCCTCTTTACTTCGGATATATAATAGTATAAACAGAATAAATAATCAAATTTATCACAAAAAAATTACAAGATTATTTATTATCTTGTAATGCTTTTAATAGGTCAATTTTAAACATATCTTGAGCTTTTTTCTCTTTAGATATCATAATACCTTTATATGTAGTCAATTCTGATTTATGACCCTCTAATAAGATATCAGAAGGTGTAATTGTACTTAACATAACAGTTTGTTCATTCACATAAACAGTATATATTAATTTAACATCACCATGAACTAATGCAAATGATTTATCACCAGGAAGTTTCAATTCATATGTCATAGTACCAGCTTTTTTATTTTGACTAGTTAATTCTCCTAAGAATTTACCATTTCTTAAAGATGGATAGTATTCAAAATTAAGCTTTTTATAAGCTAACATATTATACTTTTTTAATGCTCTCTCTAGTTTTTTAAATTCATTTTCATTAATGTAATCTAAAACAAATCCTTTCATAAATATACCCCCTAATTTCTTTTCTCGCTTAAAATTGTAGCAGAAAAGCCAAACCCCGTCAAATTTTGCTATGTTTTTTACCTAGAATTATGGTATTGGAAGCATATTATACCTCATGAATACCGATATTTCAAGCAAAAAAGCACAAAAAAAGCACAAAAAGTGCTTAAATATCTAGTTCTACAATAGTTTGACCATCATTTAATCCATCAATATAGTATTTCTTAACCTTTTTATTCTTCTTTAAATACTCATGAGTAGCTTTCTTTAAAGCTCCACTACCCTTCCCGTGAATAATGATAATATTTTTTTCTTTTAAATGAATATTATCTTGAATAAAAGATTTAATAACAGCTATACATGTAAGCGTTGTTTCTCCATGAATATCAATTCTTGGATACTTTGCTGTAAATGGATCATTGATAATTCTGTTCATATAAATTCTTCAACTCTTCCAAAGTTGGGATTGCATCAAATGCATCCTTTTTTGTAGCACATAAGCCGGCAGCAATATTTCCCATTTTAACTCCTTTTTCAACATCACCGCCAGTAACTACTCCATAAGCAAAAGCTGCTCTAAATAAATCTTTACATCCATAGGTATCAACAGTTTTAACTTTCAAAGATGGACTAACTTTAATTTGATTATCAATACAATATAAAGCTCCCCTATCTCCTAAAGTAATAACAAATTCTGTGTTCAAATATTTCTTTTTTAACTTCTGATATACATTAACTAAAGTAGTTGGGTTTTGAACATCAATTTTTAATCTTGAAACTTGCTCAGCAAAAGGGATGGTGCATATAACATAATTAGCTTTACGAATTAACTCAATTACTGAATTAGTTACCATAGTACCATCTAATATTTTAATAGCATGCGGATAACGTTCAAATAAATTCTTAGATTGAACAGCATCATACCCATCTGTATAACATAAATCAGGTTGAAAATCAAAATCAAATTTTTTTAAACTAACAAATTTATCAGATAAATTATAAGTAGTATGCATCATATTCACAGAATTCGAAAAAGTAACAGAAACAGGAGTGTCATTATCATATGAAGGTTCTAAATAACGGCAATCGATTCTCATCTGTTCTAATATTTTCTTAACACGAGTACCATTAAAATCGTTTCCAATAACAGAAGCCATGGAAACACCAATACCCCATTTTGAAAGAGCACATCCAACAATACCTGCTCCTCCACCAATTGTTCCACCTTTGTCAAAAAACTCTGTTACAGTTCCTTCTTCAGGTAATTTATCAACTGATAAATTAATATCATATGCAATTCTACCCATAGAAATAGCTTTTATCATAATATCACCTTTTATTCTCTACAATATTATATAATAAATCAAAAACGATATCAATTATTTAATTTCTTTATAAAATACATCTAACTTACCAATATATATCCTATTCCATGGTTTATTTCTACCATAATAATGTATAATTTTTACATTACTTCGTATCCATTCCATTTTTAATTTATGAAAACAGAAAATATTATGAAAAATCCTTTCTCTATCTCCAAAATTATATATAATAGAATCAACTTTCTTAACACGATTTCCATATAAAGAAAACAATATATCTTGATCGGGAAGAAGTAATCTATGTTTAATATTAGACATAAAAGAAAAAACATGATCTTTGATTGGTAGTTTTCTTAATTCTTCTAAATTCATTAAAAGAACACCAGTATTTAAATAAGTATAATCTTTTGAGACACCCAATCGTATAGCATTAATTCGATTAAAAATTGGTCCAATATGAGAAGTACCAATAAATAAAGCATCGTGAAAATCCAAATGATACAATTCCATTATAGAATTTATAACAACAATATCTACATCCAAATATAAAATACGATCAATATTGTTAGGCAAATACATAGGAGCAAATAAACGAAAATAAATCTCAACAGGATATCTCTTTTCATAAACAGGCAAATCTGTAATAAAAGAATCGTCTATATGAATAAAATGAAGATGCATAAAATAAATCTCCTTTATTATCATTTCTTGATCCTTATCATTTAAGTATTGATGGAATATATAAATATCGAAACTAACATTAGGGTTACTTTTAGTTAAAGATTTACATAAAGTAATAAAATGACGAATATAATAATGATTAATAGAAACTAATATATTCATCAACACCACCTCTAAATTAGATTATAGCATAAAAAAGCTATTAATTATTTAATAGCTTTTATTAATTTATAACTTTCTTTATCAGGTTGTTTTACAATTATATCATGAAACCCAACTCTTCTTAATAATTCCAGTTCCTTTTCTAAAGTAATCGGAGTATCATTATGTCTATTTATTTTATGAATATAATTATAATAACACTTCTCTTCTTCCTCAATAGAGGAAGCTGTATAATCACAATTTATAAATAAACCACCAATTCTTAAAGAATCATAAATTCTTTTATATAATTTTTAACTTTTCGTCAAATAAGAAATGATGCAAAGCAGATGTAGACATAACAACATCATTATCTAAACCCAAATCACAAGTAAAGAAATCATCACATACAATTTCAACTTTATCAGCAAAATCTCTTTCTCTAATTTTATTTAACATTTCAATTGTTAAGTCAATTGCTATAACTCTTGCATCAGGATACTTTTTAAAAAACTCAATTAACTCTAAACCAGTACCAGCACCTAAGTCAACAACTTTTTTAGGATGATTATCAATAGAGTCTGTTAACATTTTTTTGGTTTGCATAAAAGTAGAATGGACTTCATCATAACCATCGGCTTTTTCAGAAAAGAATTCTTTATTTTCTCTATTTCTTTCAATTAAATTCATAATATCACCTAATCAAATAGAATGTTTTTTACGAAATACTTCCATATATTCAGTATACTTTTCTTCGTATTCTTTTATATATAAAGAAATTTTATTTTTTAATGAATCATCTTTAGTTTTTTGGTATTCCATCTCAAGCATTTTTATACGTATTTTAAGCATAACAAGAATAATTCCACCATCATTTCCAATTACATCATTAAAATCATCTGTAATAGGTTCATTTACATTTCTACAACAATAACTAGATAAAGGCATATAATAATCAAATATATTATCAACTTTTCCTTCAGTTAATTGAATAGAAAAATCAGCTAAACGATTAATTTTTTCTTCCATAAAAATCACCTAAGGAGTAGTATAGCAAAAAATAATAATAAATCAAAATTTATATAAAAAAAATTTAAAATTGCTTTTTAAATTCTCCTTTAATACCAATTCCATCACTTTTTATCATAAATGCATCAATATGATATTGTTTCATAGCTCTTTCTAATTTAATCAACTCATATTTTGTTAAAGCCGTATAAATAATGTATGTTCTTGAATCATCATATCCACCTTTAGCATACCAATAGGTAAAATCTCTATTCAATTCATTTTTAATATAATCATTAATTACTTTTGGATTTTCTTTACAGAAAATGAATGCTGTAGAGCAAATATTCTGTTCATGAAATTTATCTACCATAAGATTATCTACAGCAGAATAAACGATAGAATATATCATAATTTCTAGGCCATAACGAAGACCCGCAATTAAATAAATGAATAAATTAATACCTAATCCCAATTTACCAACCGAAAAATGATTATTTTTTTTAGCTAATGCTAAACCAATAATATCTGTTCCACCGGTGGAAGCACCACTAGATAAAATAATTCCAACACCTAAGCCACCTAAAATTCCACCAACAAATACATTTGTTAATACATCATCAACTAATAACTTTTCTGGTAAGAAAGATAACATCAAAGCTTGTATTGAAACAGCAAACAAAGTTCTAAAAAAGAATGTTTTACCAAGAGATTTATAAGCTATATAAAATAAGGGAATATTAATCATATAATAAATAATACCACTAAAATCAAAAGAACTTTGAATTTTAAAAATATCAATTAGAATACTTCTAAGTAATTGAGATAAACCAAGTACACCACCGGTATATAAATGATTCGGTACGACAAAAAAATTAATAGCAAAGCAGAATAAAAACGATCCAACAACTGCTTTTAATAAATCACGAAAATCCCAATGAAATATATCAAATATTTTTTTCATATACTACACCTCATTTGCATGACAATTATAACATTTTAAAAATAAAAGTAAATAGACAAAGTATTATGATTTCCTTATCTTTATAATATCATCATCTTTTAATTCTCCAATTAACAAAGAAGAATTAGGATTATGATTATTAAAATTCAAATTTACTTGTTTTTCATCATAATTAGCATAACAATACTTACAAAAATGTTTGCAAGAATTATAAACTCCAATATCTACCATTTTTACACAATGACATTTTCTCTCTTTCCTTGCTTTCCATTCTTCCTTATATTCTTTCCCTGTTAAATGAAATGCTAATTGTTTAGACATACACTCATCTTTTACAAAGCCATATTCCGTTAAATCTCTATCTTCAAAACAAGTATGAACATATAAATGATGTTTTGCAGCACTTTTGCTAAAATTTAAGCCGATTTTTTCATAATCATCTTCTGTAAAATCTTTATATTTTAATAAAGAAATATTATTTTTTACATTTTTATACTCATCAATAAAAGATATTAGTATTTTGTCTACATATCCATCTAATAAAGAACAAACTTTATCAAAAGCTTTAATATGATAATCAATTGTATATTTATCATTTATAAATACTGGATCATATCGAACAGCAATGTTTTCTTTCCCAATAATAGTTGATAATTTTTTTATAGATTCAATTATTTTACTTTTATCAGGAACATTTGGTTCAATATCATTTTTATAAGGGGTAAGCGTTACATGAAAATATACCTTTTTATGGATATCTTTTAACTTATCTAAGATAGGAATAGGATTCTTAGTACAAAAAAACAATAAATCTACATCTTCCATCATAATTCTACTTACCATTTTTGGATAAAAAGGATTTCTAACATCTACAAATCCTTCATCTAAACGATTCATAAGCCATTCAGAATAAAAAGCAACAATATCTGTTCTTCCACTAATATTTAGTATCATATTATTCTCCAATCTTTCGAATCACATCTAAAATAGATTCATTTACTGAAATAGATTGATCCTTAATGTTGTTGGGAACAGAAGAATACGTATCATTGAATCGAATTAATTTAAAATTAGGAAAAATACTAGTCATCTGTTCAAAAGGATATCGAATAATCCCTGGAGTATTAAATCCTACACCAAATTCTAATAATAAAACTTTTTTATTAGAATGTTTTTTTAAAAAATTATTATAATTATCATTCATCTGATTCCAGTGACTATCTTCCACAAAAGTATCATCACATCTTAAATTAACAGACATATTTTCACCGCAAACAGGACACTTTGGTACCAAAGAAGAAGGAATCTTCAAATCTGTATCTATATGAAGAAGCATATCGTGAATTAATTTTTCATTATCATATAGTTCATTATGACAAGGAATAGAACATTGTAATTTAGAATAACTTCCTTGAATTTCAAACACTTTATTTTTATCAAAACCATTATTTATGAATTGACCATCTGTATTTGTAGTTATTACAAAATATTCCTTATTTTTTATTAAATTAAATAATAACTCATATAATTCCGTATGTTTTCTTTCATAATAAGAAAAATAAATATGTTTTGCCCAGTAAGCCCATTTTTCTTCTTGAGTTCTAAAAGGATAAAAAGAAGAAGTATATAAATCTTTTATTCCATATTTTTTTATCCAATCATGAAAATCATGTTCAAATTTTTCACCACTATAATGAATACCTGCTGCATCACTTAATCCTGCTCCTGCACCTATTAAGATTGCGTCGGATTCATCAATCCATTTTTTAATTTTATTTAAATCTTTCATATTAATCCTTTCTATAAATTATGTTCATATATTACTTTATCTTCATTTTTAAAAACATTAAAGATAATATGAGCAAATGTATTTGGATTATCTTTTAGATATTCTTTTACTGTGTTAATTGCTATTTTAGATGCTTCATTAGCAGGGAACCCATATAGACCTGTTGCAATACATGGAAATGCAATTGTTTTAAGATTGTTTTCTTTTGCAAGAATTAAAGAATTTAAATAACAATTTTTTAAATCTTCAATATCTTGTTCTGTTATGTTTCCATTAACTTGCGGACCAACAGTTTGAATAATCCTTTTACAAGGTAAATTATATGAATTAGTTAGTACAACTTTTCCATTAGCTAATGTATTCCCTTTCATAATTTGATTGCATTCATTACGAAGTTGCATACCAGCAAAGGAATGAATAGCATTATCAATACATGCATGATTTGGTATAAAACAACCTAATAAATATTCGTTACAAGCATTTACTATACAATCACATTTTAATGTAGTTATATCTCCTTGCCATATAGAAATGATATCTTTATTCATTGGAATATTTTTTTCATCTATAATACCTTTATTATTAATTTCTTCTTTTAAATATTCATCTTGTATTTTTAAGTATTCTTCACTAATTGGTTTCGGTCCTCTAATATTTCTTAAAGCACGATATAAATCTTTTTTATCATTTATATTATTTGGTATCTCTATATTAGAAAAAGTTGAATCTTCTTTTAGTAATTCATTTATTAAGAAATCTAATCTATCCATAGTATCACCTATTTATATTTTATCATAAAAAAAGATTAGCAGAACTAATCTTTATTGAACAGATTCTAATGCTAGTTCAATCATTTGTTTAAAGCTATTTTGACGCTCTTCTGGAGTAGTTTCTGCATGAGTAACTAAATTATCAGATATAGTCAAAATACAAGCTGCTTTCTTCCCTAATACGTTAGCATTATGAAATAAAGCAAAAGATTCCATTTCTACACAAGAACAACCATATTTTTCATACAATTCTCTAAAATTATCATTTTCTTTATAGAATACATCACTACTATGAATATTATTAAAATGTACTTCAATGCCCATTCTACTAGCAGTATCTTTAATATGAACATTTAATTCCTTATTACCATGTAATATATTACTTTCTTCATTATTTTGTGATTTAGCAAATGATGATTCACTATAAGCCCCATCTACTAATACTACATCATATAAATTTAACTCATCGGTATATGCTCCAGCAGAACCTACACGTATAATAGTATCAACATCATAGAATTTATATAATTCATAAGAATAAATACCAATACTAGGCATTCCCATACCAGATGCCATTACAGTTACTTCCTTACCTTTATAAGTACCAGTATACGCATATACATTACGAACTTTATTTACCAGTCTATAATTATCTAAGAAATTTTCAGCTATAAATTTAGCTCTTAATGGGTCTCCTGGCATTAATACAGTCTTTGCAATATCTCCTTTATTTGCTTCATTATGTGGTGTCATTTTATTCCTCCTATTTTCTAAAAATATTATAACACATAAACAAGATTGTTTTGTGTTATAATCATAATAGAGGTGAAAAAATGTTTACATTAGAAATACTATTTATATTTATAGCTATCCTAGTAGTTTGTTTAATAGGATTTAAAAAATATGTCTGGTTCATATCCTTAGGCTATGGATTCTCTATATCTATTATAGGACTTATGTTACTAATTCTATTTAGAGATTACTTGGAATTTGGCTATATATTGGGAGCATTAATATTAATATGCTATGGACTACGATTAGGAGGATTCTTAAGCATAAGAGAACTAAAAAGTTCTTCTTATAATAAAAAGATGAAAGAAGAAATATCAGATGGTAGTCATATGACTATTCCCTTAAAAATTATGTTATGGATAACTTGTGCTCTTCTATATTTATTTATGGCTTCTCCAATTATCTATCGTTTTGTAAATGATAGTGGTACAGATACATGTTATTACATAGGATTAGCAATAACTATTCTAGGTATCATATTAGAATCATTATCTGATTTACAAAAAAGCAAAGCAAAAAAAGATAATCCAAAAAGATTTGTTGATACTGGTTTATTTAAAATTGTTAGATGTCCTAATTATTTAGGAGAACTAATTATTTGGTTAGGAGTATTTGTTTCCGGTTTAACAGCATTAGATGGATTTGGTCAATGGATAATAGCTATTATAGGATTTGTAGGAATAATATATATAATGTTTAGTGGTGCAAGAAGATTAGAACTAAGACAAGATAGAACATACGGTGAAGATAAAGAATATCAAGAATATGTTAAAAAGACTCCTATTTTATTACCATTTATTCCATTATATAGTGTAAAAAAATATAAATGGTTAGTTGGATAAAAAAGCAGATATAAATATCTGTTTTTTTATTTACGAATTAATCTAGTTAAATGTACAGGAATATCTTTATATTCCTATTGTCATTATTTATTCTTTGAGCAGTATTCAAATAGTTCTTCATGGAAATAGTTTTTATTTTTTACTATATTAAAATCTTTATCACATTTAATTACATCATAGAATGGTGTGTCATAATAAAGAACCTCTTCATCACCACCAAGATAAGTGGTAGTTTCTCTAAACATAGGAGCTTCATTATTAAGTTTTACATTTATGTAATCTGTAAAGAATAAGATACCTAGTGTTCCTAAGAATATTACGAATATAATTAATAATCTTATATAGTATTTTAATTGTCTAGTTAATTTAGATATTCCTATTACAAATATTATTACTCCAAATACTGAGTAGATACTACCCCAACTACTTTCACTTGGAAATATCATTATAGCTGACATCGATATAAATAAACCAAATATAACAAGTAGTATTCCTATTACATTACTATATTTATTTATTCTTTTAGTTGAATAATCAATTGTATTAACAATATTTTCTTCAAACCTTTCTTGATATTTATCTTTGCTTATTTTTTCACCACTCATTAAATCATTAATAGTTATTCCTAACACATCACATAATGGTTTAAATAAAGATAAATCAGGCATATTTCTTCCATTTTCCCAATTTCCAACTGATTTATCAGTAACTCCTAACTTTTCTGCTAATTCAATCTGAGTCATTTTTTTGCCTTTACGACATTTAGCAATGAATTTACCAATCTTTTCTTGATTCATAAATCATATCTCCTTTCACAACCAAATAATAAAAAATAAATAACAAAAATAACAGGAAATAAAACTAGGGTTTTTAAAAATTAAAAACCAGAAATAAGATTTATACAACATATAATCAGTTATATTATAATAAATAAAATAAAAAGAAACTACCTAAGTAGTTTCTTTTTTAAAACTTTTTCATTAACATTTTTTCTTTTAAAGCAATTTTTTGAGATAGAGTCAACTTCCTACGATCAAATGTTAAATCTTTCAATTTAACAGGACATATAGTCAATTTTATTGGTTTCCAACCTACTCTTGATGGATCAATACCAGAATCAATTAAATCTCTTTTTGAAATTAACATCGTTGCATCTTCAGCTAAAATATAACCCATCTCATCACTACTATCAAACATTAAATTTGATCTTCTTTGTTGTTCTTGTGATATCATGCGATGATGAAGAGATGTTTCGCCCTCACCACAGAAAGTTTTAACAATTTTTCTAGGTGGCATATACCAATCTCCATAAGGACCATAATCATATCCTTCTACATCACAATCAGCAATAAACGGTCTTCCAATTAAATCAGATATTATCATATCTTTTTTAGTTCCAACATCAATAGAAACACCATTTTTAGAATCATCTATCTTTATAATTCCAATATGATCATCCTTAGTTTTTAATACTTCAAAGAATTTATCTCTTGTATTATTTGGTATGGAATTTGTTTTCAAAACAAATAATCTTTCTTTAATTTGTTTTTTCAATGAATCAAATTTCAACGAAAAGTTTAATAAACGATATATTCTTCCATCTTTTAAAACTCTTTCAGCTAAATCAATAGAATTAAACACATCTTGATAAGTAATATTAAATCCTTCTATACTATAAAACAATTCATTTGGATTATAAACCAATCTATCCTTTAATCCTTCTACAATAGCCATAAAATCACTTTTAAGAGCAATTAAAGACTGAAAATATAAAATAGTATTTAGAATTAAATCTGGACTAGGTGAATTATCTAAAAACAACTGAATAGTATCATTATTTAATACAGAATAATCGCCATTATTAAATTGACGAATCATAGATTGTAAATCTAAATCGATTAAAGGATAATACTGTTCTTCAAATACTTTTAATGTATCAGTTTTAATCATTAAACGATTAGCATATACAGATAATGCTATACTTTTTCTTTTATCTTCTTTCATAATAAAACCCCATTTCTACTATGTGAAGAAATGCAAAGAAAAAACAAGACTTCACATAAATGTGAAAGTCTTGTTCAATAACAATATCTTTTAGTCCGGAATAAATCGTACTGACGAACTAAAACCTTACGGGAACTACTCCCTTTCAACGACATAAATATTATCATAAATTCCATGAAACGTCAAATTTATCTATATTTTTAAACAGAAAATAACGTTAACCAATAATATTTTTTATAATACTATTTCTTATATACCATTCAAAATTATTATCATATTTATTATATCCATTTTTACTATCTGCATATTGAAAAGCTTTTGTTAAATCAATGATTTTACCTTTACTCTTTTTTATTAATCCATTTCGTTTCAAAAAAGAAAACAAAATCTTAATGTATATATCTTCATCAACTATAGGATTATAATTTTTTCTAATAAAAACACTATTATATTTACTAAAAACAATTACAAATCCTTCATTAATATAACTTTTAAGTAAAATATTTTTACTTAACTCATCAATTCTATATAAAAGTATATATTTTATTTAACATCACCTGTTTATTATATAATATAAAACTAATAAAAATTCAAGTTCTTTAGTCATTAACAGAATTTATTTATATGGAATCCACTCATCTTTTAATAATCCAGTAATATATTCATCAACTATAAGTCCCGTAGATAAACATTTATATCTTTGCCTTTTCTTTCCTTCAATTTTATAGCCAAATTTTTCTTGCATTTTTTTAGAACTTTCATTTCCTTCAAAAAAACCATTTTCTAATCTCCTTAATTTTAATACTTCAAACACATATCTTATTCTAGCTCCCCATGCTTCAGTACCATATCCATAACCATGATATTTTTCATTTATCCATATACCACCATGAGCAGTTCCCTGATCTAGGTCAATATTTCTAATTTGAGTAGATCCTATAACTTTATTTTCTTTTTTTAAAACAATAGCAAAATTATATAAACTATCTTTTAATGATTTATTTATATATTCTATTGCATCATCTTTAGTATATGGGAAAGGAGTATGACTCATCCATTTCGTTATATTTATATTATTTAAACCATCTACTAAATCATCAGCATCATCAATTTTAAATTGCCTTAATAATAATCTTTCAGTTTCGATCACTGTATCACTATTCATTTAAATCACTACCTTACATCATCATTTTATCATAAATATAAATTACATTTGAAATTACTACAAAAAAAGACTAAATAATTTTAGTCTTATATATTTTGAAAATTTGATAAAGAATTTATATTTTCATTCTTTTGTTCATTAAAATCTAATAATTGTCCATCATCACTAAATAATGCATAATGCGACTCTAATACTTGTTCATCTTCTCTACCATAGAATTTAATTCTTTTAGATAAAGTTGTAACAGTATTATTAGAATTATGTCTAATATGATAAACAAAAGAATCTTCTCTAGGAGTTTTAGTAATAATATTTACTTCGTTACCTCTTCTTCTTAATTGTAATAATATAAATCTCTTTTTAAATTCATGAAAAGTTTCCAAAAATACACTAATATTACCAGTATTTTCATCAATTTCATATCTAACCTTATCCCCTTGATTAAAAGATTCATATCCTTCATCTTTATAACCTAGTAATCTAAATACAGAATTGGGTTCTTTATCAAGTTGATATTCTAACAATTCTAAAGCTACAGAATCTTTAAATCCTCTACTCAATTGATATTTTAAACTTTCATAGTATTTCATATTAACAACCCCTCTTAATACAAATAAATTGTAGCATTTATTCATATTTTTATCAAAATTTGCTAAATATTTATACATAAAAAAAGAGAATTTTTTCATTCCCTAATATCTTATATGCGAAGTTAATTATTCAAAAAATTAATACAATCAATCCCACTAGTAAACATGCTGGAATTCCATATAACATACCTATTAATGCTCCTTTTATATGAAACCAATAATCTTTATATTCTTTCATTCCTTCTGTTCCTTGTATTATTACTCTTTTTGAATGGCAAAACCAAAGACAATCTATAAGCAATGCATCACACCAATTAACAGAAGTCCATATTATATATGAATATATAAATCCTTTAAAAAATGTATCAGCATCATTATATTTATGAACCACAAAAGCAATAAGTAGGACTAATATAATAAAAGCAAAAATCTTTTTAATAATAGTCTTTTTACTTGTACTTGTTTGTTCTTCTTTTATTAAACCTAACTCTTTAACTTTATCTTGAATTGCTTTAGGATAGTTATTAATCATTGAAAGAGGTCTAAAATATGTCATACCACCAGCTAATAAGGTAAATAATAAACACGCAATTATGCTTTCTACTAACAAAACCATATTCATTCTCCTTTTAGTTTAACCTAAAGCTACATCTAGGATCATCATTATTACAAAACCAATAGAAAAACCAATTGTTCCAAGATTTGAATGCTTACCTACTTGTGATTCTGGTATTAATTCTTCTACTACAACATACATCATTGCTCCTGCTGCAAAGGATAATAAGTATGGTAGAACTGGTACTACTAAAGAAGTTAAAAGAACAGTTATTGCACCACCAATAGGTTCTACAATACCTGATAGTGTACCATAAAGGAATGATTTCCCTTTAGAGTTTCCTTCTTCTTTTAATGGCATGGAAATAATAGCACCTTCTGGAAAATTTTGAATAGCAATACCGAGTGATAAAGCAATTGCTCCGGTCATAGAAATTCCACTATTTCCACTTATTGCGCCTGCTAATGCAACACCGACTGCCATTCCTTCAGGAATATTATGAAGAGTTACGGCAAGAATCATCATTGTTGTTTTTTTAAATTTTGCTTTTATTCCTTCTGGTTCATTACTTTTTAAATGTAAATGAGGAATTAAATTATCTAGTATTAATAAAAAGATTATACCTAATATAAAACCAATAGTTGCAGGAAGCCAAGTTGTTATTTTTTGATCTGATGCCATATCAATTGATGGAATAAGTAAAGACCAAACGGAAGCAGCTATCATAACACCAGATGCAAAACCAAGCAATATTTTTTCCACTTTATCATTCATTTTATTTTTCATAAAGAAAACCATAGCAGCACCCAAGGTAGTTCCTAAGAAAGGAATTAATAAACCAATTAAAATATTCATATAATCATCTCCTTTTAATAGGAATACAGCGATTTACTCTTTTACAGTAGTCAATGTATTCCTTTCCATACAATCCTTTTAACCATTTTTCTTCGGTATTTATCATCAATATAGTAAGTAATAACCAATAAATGATTGGTAATACTAATAGATATAAATTATTCATTATAAAAAGAATACCTGCAAAAATAAATATAAAAGCAGTATATAATGGATTTCTCGTATAAGAATAAATACCTGTTGTAACTAATTTATTCTTAATGATATTATCATCTAATTTAGATTTTATTGCTCCTTGGTACCAAATATATATTCCTAAAATAATTAATAATATTCCTATGATAATAAAAAGTATCTTTAAAATATTAAATTGAAAATAAGGTATAATTCTTTTGAAAGATAAAATACTAAATAGAATTGTCATTATAAGTATAATTCCGACATAAATAGGACCTATTCCATATAAAGGTAAATGTTTATTCTTCATTACTTTTTACCTACAATAAAATAAATAAAAGTATTAATTTTTTTACTTTCTACTATTTCAAAACCATTTCTAATCATATCTTTTATCATTTTTTCCTTATAAGAAATATTACAGTCTCCACTATTACTAAAGTGTCTATAGATGAAATTATCTATTTTTACACCAAGCATTCTAAAAGGTCCTACGCCAGTATCAGATATAATATATAATCCACCTGGTTTTAGTACTCTTAAAGCTTCTTTTAATGGTTTATCTGTTTCAGGATAGTGATGAAAACTTTGAGAACATGTAACTATATCAAAAGTATTATCTTCAAATGGTAAATCATCTGATCTTCCTTCAACAAAGGTTGCATTTTTAATTTTCTTTTTATTAGCTTCTTTTATCATCTCTGGAGATAAATCTAAACCTGTATATTCTGCTTTATGATTTTTTGATAACATATCTATTAAGTATCCTGTACCACAACCAATATCTAGTAAATTACCATATTTTTGATCATTTAGATATTCAGATATGTTTTGACAACTAATTTTTCCATATTTGGAATATATTATTACATTCTTTTCATCATATACTGGGGCTTGTTTATCAAACCATTTTTTAGATAATTCTACAAAATCTTTTTTTGACATATAATCAACTCCTAATATGAATACTATTTCACATAATTATTATAACACAAAAAATCAGGATTTTTATCCTGACTTAATTGAGTGTAATATCTTAATAGTACTATTGTTTTAATCTTCGAAATTTGGTTTAGCACATTGATATAAATCAACATCTATAGATTTTAGTAATTCTTTTAGATATCTATTATCGCTATCAGTTATAAATTCATGCCCTTTACCAGAATGAATCATAAACTCTGGTAGAGTATCATTTGTATATTGACGAATATTTCCATCTTCACTGTGTCTTATTATTTCTATAACATCATAATTATATTTACCATCAATTGATTTTACATATTGTAACATAGCATTACAATATTGGGATTTACAACCTTTATATTCAGTATATAATTTATATTTGTTGTTTTTATATATACTTAATAAAACAGGAATATTACATTTTCCTTCTTTATATTCTACAGAAAATATTAAATCATCATAAACCAAATCATCTATTGTTATTTTACTCATATCTAGGTTCAAATAATCATAATATATGCTTTTTCTTTGTTCAACTTCATTAAATAATTTATTAATATTTTTCTCGTTATCGAAGTTTAAAACTTGATACTCTATTATACCTGGAAACATTTCTTTAATTGAAGGAACATACTGATTACCATCTTGTGGATATACTATATCTTGTAATTTGCTATTTTTAAAAATAGCTTTAATTGGTATAGAACTTCCAGAAGATATTGCTAACCCGCTACCGTACTCTTCTTTTTCAATATAATAACTTTGCTCATAAATCCATAAATATACATATTTATAATCATTCTTTTTTTCTATACCAAAAGGATGATAACTGTAAAAGACATTAAAATCTTTTTCTTTTGAATCTGGATTCTCTTTAAATTCTTTTTCTTTTATAAAACCAATAACTTCATCATATAAGTAATCTGAGTCATTAACTAAATTAACCTTTAAGTTTTTATTATAATAAATTAATCCGCAAACTATAATCACGAAAATTGTTGATAAAACAATTAATAATTTTTTAGAATTCTTTTTTATCTTATCTGTTTCTTTTATTGTAGAAATTATAGCTTTTTCTCTTGCTTCTTCACTCTTGTCTTTTTCTCCATTAATTAATTCTTCTATATTTATATCTAACTCTTTGCATAATTTCTTATATAGTGATACATCTGGAAAACTTAGTCCTCTTTCCCATTTACTAACAGCATTTATACTAACACCCATTTTTTCTGCGAGTTGTTCTTGAGTCATATTTTTTTCTTTTCTTAATTTAGCAATAAATTTACCACTTTTATTTTGATCCATTTTCTCACTTCCTCAAAAAAATATTATCATTTTTTATTAGTAATTAACACACACTGTTGGTTTAATTTTATTTATATTATTATTTTACCATGAAAAGAGATTATTTTTACATATATATGAATAATCGCAATATTGCTATTTTCCGAACAAAAAAGACTAGAAATTCTAGTCTTTTGTTTTATTATTTACTTGCTTTTTCTTTGATTGCAGCTTGTATGGTAGCTAGCTTAGGGGTATACGTGAAGTTTGCATATTATAAATGCAATTAGACTAATCCCTTATAAATCAAGACTTTTTAAATAATAAAAATTTAATTTTTATAATTAAACATCATGAGAAATTTAGCATTTTAGAAAAGTAATTAATTCAAAAAACTGGATACTAGAGTTACAGGGGGTTATAGAAAATAAACATCATAATATCTTAATATTCAATCATTTTATTAAATTAATTTTGATAGCTCAACATATACTTGATTAGTTAAAATACAATCATTTAATGCTCTGTGTTTATCTCTAACTTCAAGATTATAAAAATTAATCAAGTCATCAAGTTTATGATGTCTCAAGTTCTTAAGATATTTTCTTTGTCACTGTTATTATACATAATATAAGGATATTAATCGATTAATCTTTATCGTAATATCTTAATCTTACGATGCTTTTGTATTATATTTTTAGTAAGTAATACATAAATTTCATCAAAAATTAATACACTTCTTTTATTTTTTTTGTAATAGCTTTTTCAATTTTTCTACTTAATCTAGAATTATTTAAGATAATAATATCTATATCTTTATTTTCTAATAACAACTGTTTTAAATTTGGTTTATTATCTAAAAAGTTCTTTCCAGTATCTTTATATATTTTAATTGGCTTTATCTCACATAAATCACAATACCCTTTTATATATAATTCTTGTCTTATTAATTCTTCACCATTTTTACAATAAACATAAATTATACATTAAATTATATTTTGTAAATCCATTAATGTTTTTATGGTCTAGTAAATACTTATCATTGAACTTTTTTAATTTTTTAAAACCTTTTTTAGTTTTCATTATTCTAATATCTGATCTATATCCCATAATCTTCCTCCCAACTATCGTCGTTTAACCAATCATAGTCAAAGAATTCTATTTTTTCTTATTTATAGCTATGGCATTGCTTTGTTTTATTTCACTACCATGACATAAATATACATTTTTTATTAATGTATTTTTATTAAATTATTAAAAATTATTAAAAACCCACATCAATTGATGCGAGTTTTGATATTATTCACTTCTTAAAGCTTCTACTGGATCTTTCTTTGATGCAGCTCTGGCTGGTATTAATCCACCTAATAGAGTTAATATAATTGCAAGAATAACTAATATTAAAGCATGATTAATTTCAAGAGAAGCAGAAAGTGGTATATTTCCTGTAAAATGATGTAATACTTTATTAATCAATGGTATAAACGAATATGAAATTCCTATACCAAACACTCCTGATAATAATCCGATAATAAATGTTTCAGCATTAAATATTGAAGAAATGTTTCCTTTAGACGCACCAATTGCTCTTAAAATACCAATTTCTTTTGTTCTTTCATAAACTGAGATATATGTAATTACACCAATCATAATACTTGATACAACAAGTGAAATTGATACAAATGCAATTAATACATAGCTTACAGCATTTACAATTGTTCTAACGGATGACATTAGTATTCCTGTTGTATCCGAATAGTTAATTTGTTTATCTTCTTTTACTGACTTATTATAATCATCTATAAATGATAAAAAACGCTCTTTACCATCAAAACTATTAAAGTAGAATGATATATAAGTAGGTTCTTCTATGTCTTGGTATCCAAGTAAAATTAAATTCGTCTTTTGTGTAGTTTCAGTTGGATTCATCATTGCACTTACTACCCTAGCTAGTTCATTTTCACTAAAATTCAAAGTAAATGCTGAAGCTATTTTATCTTGGTCAACATTGAATGATGTTGCAAAGCTATTACTTATATTTGCTGTTAATTCTCCTACTTTAGTTAATATTGTTTTTTTCATTAATGCTTCTGTCATAGCTTTCGCCATAGTTTCGCTAGTTCCTGTTATTGCAGCACTATTCATATATGAAGATACTACAGTATCCTTTAATTCATCAACAATAAGTGCTTTAGGATTTTCTGAATCAATTACAAATTCAGAATCCATTGAACTCATATATGTATTATATCCAGTAATATATGCTTGTAATAATCCTTTTAATAAACCACTATATGTTGTTTTAAATGTATCTTTTGGTATTACATAGCTACTTTCCATATTTGATAAAATTTTACCAGAATCAGAATTTCCTAAATAATTATTAACCAAATTTTCCACATCATTTAATGATATTTCTCCATCAATACTATTTAGTATTCCATTTGCAAATGTATTTAAATTATTATTAAATAAATTTTTGGCTGGATTAATATCAGTAGTTATTGAATTTGATATTTGTGTCATATAATTTTGCGTTTGTTGTTCTAATGATTTTTGATCAATGTTAATATTAAAAGCACTTTGCAATTTAGCATTATCAACCTTTACTAAATCTTTAAATTCAAAATCAAAATCATTCTTTTTACTATCAAATCTATTTCCTGAAAAGACATCAACTTCGCTATTTGAAAGTTGTTTTTTTACAACATCAGTTTCTTTTGAATAATCTATAATATGATTTATTAGCTCTGACGTATAGGCTACTCCTGGATTTAGTGCTGTAGAAGTTACTCCTTCTTTAGGACTAACTATTCCGACAATTTTTAGTTTAGTAGCATTATCATATAATTTTTTCATATATGCATCATCAGCTGTCATATCTTCATAAACATCATATTTGGAATTATATTTATATGTATCAGATGGCATTATTAATCTTAAATCAACATTCATTAAATCTTCATAAGTTAAAGTTAATGGTTCATTATTAACATCAACTGTTTCACCACTCATAATACTAGTAATCATTTTGGTTAATTCTTCTGTATCACGAAGCCCTAATGAGTATACTAGTAAATCAGAGATAGAATTTGGTTCTGATAAAACTATTAACATCTCGTTATATTTTTCTGGCCATCTTCCTGCTAAAACATCATAATCTTTCTTGATATCTTCACGATTATCTACCATTTGTGTAAATACTGATGCCATACTTGAATAAGAACTCATTATGTTACTAGTTCCCATCATAGAACTAAACATACTAGAAGGATTAATTTTTGCTAACTTCTTACTAGCATCTATTGTATAAATATTTGGATCTATACTATAAGAATATTGTATATTTGAAATATCTTGTTCTACTTTATTATAATTTTTTTCTAAATATTTTTTAAAACTTTTTAAGTCATTTGTACTTACATTAGAAAGCATTGAAGTAATATATTGCTGTTCTTTCACTTCGTTTGAACCAGTATTTTCACCACTACCTTCTCGCATTGATAAAAGAACACTAGCTATGTCAGATGACTCCTGCTGAATTGTAAGTGGATATGAAGTTAAGGTATCTTCCTGAATTGAATCTACATAATTTTGAAAACCAGTAGAAACTGCAAGTATTAGTGCAATACCTATTATTCCAATAGAACCTGCAATTGATACAAGTAATGTTCTCCATTTTTTAGTCATCAAATTATTAAATGATAAGGATAAAGCTGTAATAAAAGACATCTTTGTTCTTTTATTTTTATTATCTGCCTTTTCTTTTACTTCTTTTGTATTTACCTTTCCATCATAAGGATCTGAATCCGATACTATTTTTCCATCTTTTATATTAATTATTCTACTAGAATATTGTTCTGCTAATTCAGGATTATGAGTTACCATAATTACCAATTTATCCTTAGATATTTTTTTAAGTAAATCCATAATTTGAACACTAGTATCTGAATCAAGTGCACCTGTTGGCTCATCTGCTAATATTATTTCTGGATTATTGACTAATGCTCTTGCTATAGCAACTCTTTGCATCTGCCCACCAGACAATTGATTTGGTCTTTTGTTTACATGTTTTTCTAGTCCAACATCTTTTAATGCTTTTAATGCTTTTTTCTTTCTTTCATTTTTTGAAATACCAGATAAAGTTAAAGCAAGTTCTACATTTTTTAATATTGTTTGATGGCTAATTAAATTATAACTTTGAAATATAAATCCTACTCTATGATTACGATATGAATCCCAATCTCTATCTTTGAAGTCTTTTGTACTAACTTCATTTATAATTAAATCGCCAGATGTACGAGATCCTACTAAATAACCATCATCATTAGAATGTTTAACTAATTTTTGAGCAATTAAATAAATAACATCGAATCCTCCACCAATAATACCAGTTAATTGATCCTTTGCTTTTTGAGTTGCCTCTTCATCTGTTAAATTTTCTTCTGTATTTCTTAAAATTTCTTCTTTTTTTAATTTAACTACTCCATCATAACCACTCATAATAACTTCATGTAACGTTGGAGTAAATATTTCATTCAATTCCTCATCACTTATATCAGGATGATCTAACTTAATTTTATCTTTAACTAAATCACTAATCTTATCTCCGTAAAACTCTTGAGCGATTCTTTCCTCTATATTAGGAGGTAACGGATCACCATACATTGAATGAGCTTTATCAAAAACCAAATCCCTACAAGTTTCTTGCGAATGTTCTATAATAGGAGAATAAGGTTTATCAGGATAAACAACAACTTCTATTTCTTCCAGTTCGTCAATAATTTTATTAGGATTTGTAACAACAATTTCATGAATTAAATCCTCATCCTCTAAAAATGAAAATTCTTCTTTCATTTCTTTTGTTGTTCTAAAAAACTGATTTGGAATATGCCCAGAAAGAGCTGTATCTGAATCATTATAATTTCCTGTTAAATGATATTCTCCATCACTTTCTTTAACTACTCCTGCTACCATCAATTTACGTAATGTTTTAGAGACAAAATTTAATTTCTCACTATCTCCATCTTTTCCGCGGAAAAGATCTTCTTTTTCATTGTGTTTACTAGGAGCATAAATACTAGATATATTCAAAGCTGTAATTGGTATTTTCTTAATTTTTGTTAACGCAAAAATATACTTTAATACTTTTAATTCTACTTCATCCAAAATAACTCCCTGAGAAGAACACTTATCTATTATTTTATGAATATTTTCTTCATTAGTATTTCTCTTACTACCACCGCTTAAATATCTAGCTAAAGGATGTCTTCCTTTTCCAGGGACATTCTGATTAACAATGATTTCTCTATATAAACGATCTTCTGGATTAATATTATGGACATCTCCTGTTGCAACAACTATTTTACCAACCTTTTTAGCACATCGAATAATCTTTTTTAAGCAACTATATAAATGGTCCATATTATTAATATCATGTCCTCTTATCAAATGAGAATAATTTTCAGGAGGCTGTACTTCTATATAATCATAAAACTTCATCGCTTCACATAATTCTTCGTCGCTTCTCGTTTCAGCTATATAAAATATCTCTCCATTTAAACATGCACTACCAACTAATAAGCCTTCTCTATTCTCTTCAATTAGCTTTCTGGGAATTCTTGCATTTCTTTGTAAGAAATTCGTATTTGCATAGCTAATTATTTTAAATAGATTTTTTAAACCAACTTTGTTCTTAGCTATAAAAGTTACATGCTTCATATTATCATACATATTTGCAATATGTTCGTTAAATGTTTTACCAGGAATATTTTCGTACATTTGTAAAAAGTCTTCATGACACCACTCATATTTATAACGATATTCTTTGTTTCCATATTTTTCAAATGGATATCCAAATTTTTCATCAACAACTTCATCTTCTTCTGGCCTAAAAATGTAGTTTTTTATCGTACTAAGTTCACCAATATGCTCTAACTTTTTGCTATCATTTAAGAAACTTACCTCTTCAAGTAATGCTAAATTATTTAAATCACTTATTTTTTCTACACCCTTAATTTGACTTAACATTTTATTAAAAATATATGCTGTATTTTCTGAATCGACATCTGCACCATGGTGTTGGCCAACATATACTTCTAAAAAGATACTCTTCTCTCCAAATTCATCCATATAACGAATAACAATTTCATTTTGAGCAGGATGTAAAACTACTTCTGAAGAAAAATCAATTAATTCCACACCTTCATTACATTCAACTTCAACACTTATTTTTTCTGTTTTGGCCGCCTTATGAATCGTCTTTAATTGATAAGCATTTCTATACTTCTTAACTCTTTCTTCTGTAGCTATATCCGTATCATAATACTCCTCTTTATGAACAATTAAAATATCTTCTCCATCTATACGAATACTTTGAAAACTACTCCCTGTTTCTTCATCCAATACAATACCAGAAGATCCTTCATTTACTTCTTCATTTTCTTCATCATCTGCTTCGCCAGTATCAATTCCATAAGCTTTACCTAAAGCAGCTAATGAATGTCTCTTTAAATCTCTATTAATTACTCTTGATAACATCAAAGTATCTATAATCGGATTCTTAAGTTCTCCTAAATTATATTTATAATAAGCCATATCTAACATGTTTTTATCAAATCGTGCATTATGAGCTACTAATGGTAAATCTCCAATCCACTCTTTAAATCTTTTAATTACATTTTCTTCATTATCCGAATCCTTAACATCATCATCAGATATATCTGTAACACGAGTAATAGCAGCATCAATAGGATGTCCAGGATTAATTAACTCATCAAAACGATCAATTACTTCTCCATTATGAATCTTAACTCCACCACATTCAATCATAGAGTCACCTAATCCAGGATTAAAACCAGTTGTTTCTGTATCGAATACAACAAAAGTATTTCCTTCTAATAACTCATCATTAGGGTTGTAACAGACATTTAAATAATCTTCACACATTTCCAATTCTGCACCATAGCCAGCTTTAAAGAATTGTAAATTGTTTTTCTCTTCTTCTGCTTTTTGAATCATAGCTTCCATTTCAGCAATACCATCTTTATTACCAGAACTTTTAATCTCTTCTAAACTTTTCTTTAATTCATCTATTTTTGCTTGGGCTTTTTTCTTTAAACCCTTATTATAACTAGTTACTTCTCCAAAAACATGTGGAAAAGACTGGCAACAATCATGGTCAGTAATAGCAATTCCTTTATGACCCCACTCCATCGCTTGCTTAACAAGCTTTACTTCATCACACACTCCATCCATCTGACTCATCATTGTATGAGCATGTAATTCAACTCTTTTTTCTAATTCATTATCCAATCTTTTATAACTAGGAACATCTTCTAGCTTGTCATAACTACGAAAATTAAATACCAAATCATCAGCAAAATTATCATGTCTAACTTGACCCTTAAAACTAAACCATGATCCATCTTTTAATTCCTTACTTTTATTAATAAAGTCTTCTTCATCTTTGGCAAAACATTTTGCTAAAATACTAGAAGTATTATCACTTATCTTTAAAGTAATTAGATACAAATCTCTTTCATCTTTTGTTTTTAATTGATTAAATTCTGATCCAAAAATATATGCTTCCAAATGAACATTATTTTCTTCTTGTTGAATACTATCTATCGTAACAACTCCTTCTCTAGAATAATTAACTTTTTTTCTAGGAGTCCATCCATTAGAAGAATTAGTAGGAATATCTTCTACAATATCAATTTCTATTTTTTTATTACGATCAGCTTCTATCTCTTCTTGTATTTTTCTTTCATTATCATGATTAATAGCAGTTGTTACTTCCATTTCATAGAATCCTAATTCTACTAATCCATCAACCAATCCTTTAATTTCTTTTTTTAACATATCATATTCTTCACTACGAGAATCTAATTCTACAATGATAAAATCATCATCAATACTGATATTCTTATTTTCCAAAGAAACCAAAGATGGTCTTTTACTAATTAAATCACCTAACAATACTTTAAACGCGTCTAAAATATCCTCATCTTCCATATCATTATAAATAAAATTAATATGACATTTCTTTTCTCCATTTATACCTTTTTTAGAGGCTTTTACAAGTTCTAAAGTAGCAAGAGGATAAATTGGTCTATCATTTTCAATAAAGACTTCAAATGACTCATTTTTCTTGTTTAAAACAACCTTAGAAATATGTGCATCTTGAAAATAACCTTCTGTATCTTTATAACCTATACTGTCAAAAAACTTATTCATTTTCTCTTGCATACTTTTACTCCTTCACTATATTTTTTCTATTTTACTTACAACAATTTGAAATTGGTCATTTCTTCTAGTAACTTGACCTCTTATCTTAACCAAATCAGTCTTCTTAACAGAAACCAATTCTTCATAATATTTAGGAAATACAATAAAGTCTCCTTTATCTGTTTCATCACTACCAGATATGAATCCCATATCATCACCTTTTTTAGTTTTAATTTTCCTAATGTTATTTATTATAACAACAGTATCAACATATTTGTCAAAATATTTTCGAATATCATGAAGTTTCATAATACCTTCTTGATATTTAGAAGAAGGATGATTTGTAACATAAAATCCAAAACAATCTAATTCTTTCTCCATCAATTCTCCTTCTTGATACTCATCTTCATTAGCAATATCAGGTTTCATAACCAATGATTCATCTAAATCAGAACATAAACTTGCATAATCTAATGCAGCATCTATACTTTCTATCAAACTTTTATGATTAATATGAAATTCTCTAAAACAATCTGCATGTATCAAATACTCAATTGTCTTCTTATTAACACCTTTACCATAAGTACGAGCTACAAAATTATAAAAATCTACATATCTTCCATTTTTTAATCTTTCTTCGACAATAACATTACAAGCAGCTCCACCCACATTGTGAATAGAAGTAAGTGGTAATAATAAAGCATTATCTTTAATCAAATATTGATCAGTAGAAACATTTATATTAGGTTTAAATATCTTAATATCTTTTTGCTTAGCTTCATCCATATATTCTTTTGTTTTAACATCACTACCAATACTCATATTCAATAAATTTGCTATAAAATAAACAGTATAATTAGCTTTTAAATAAGCCATTTGATATCCAATTAAAGCATATGAAACAGAATGAGCCTTATTAAATCCATAATTAGCAAATTTAACAATTAAATCATATACTTCTTCACATTTTTCTTTAGAATAACCATTTTCCATTGCTTTACGTACAAATACTTCACGCTCTTGTTCCATAACTTCTTTTTTCTTTTTACTCATAGCTCTTCTTATGTTATCAGCTTCTGCAAACGTATAATTAGCCATTTTAACTAATACTAACATAATTTGCTCCTGATAAATCATAATACCATAAGTATCTTTTAGAATATCTTCCAAACTTTCATCTGGATAATTAATTTGTTCTTTACCATGTTTTCTACGAATAAAAGTATCAATATTTTCCATAGGACCTGGTCTAAACAATGCAACAGCTGCAATTAAATCACTAAAACTATCTGGTTTTAGTTTACTTAAGAAATTCTTCATTCCACTACTCTCGTATTGGAAAATTCCTTCTGTATCTACATCTTTAAATACTTGAATTGTTTTCTTATCATCCAATGGTATATTAGCTAATGAAATACTTTCTCCCGTTTCTTTCTTTATTAAATCTAAAACATTTTGTATAATTGTTAAATTCTTTAATGCTAAGAAATCCATTTTAAGTAATCCTAACTCTTCAAGATATTCCATCGTACAACCAGTTAACAATTCATTTCCATTAAAACATATTGGTATAACACTATCTAAATCTACAGAAGAAATAACAACACCAGCAGCGTGTGTACTAATATGTCTTTTTAAACCTTCCAATTGAAAACTCACTTGATATACTTTCTTAATATCTTTATGATTATCTACATAATCTTTTACCAAGGCATTACGATAATTATCTTTTAAACTCATTCTTGGATCCAAAAGATTACTTAACTTATCAATAAGTTCTGTAGATACACGAAATACCTTACCAACATCTCTTATAACTTGACGAGCCCCTAAAGTTCCATAAGTCATAATATTAGCAACTCTCTCAATCCCATAACGATCTTTAACATAATTTATAACTTGATCTCTTTTTGTATACTCAAAATCAATATCAATATCTGGCATAGTAATACGATCCGAATTTAAAAATCTTTCAAATAATAAATCATATTCTATTGGATCAACATTGGTAATACCTAGACAATAACTTACTAAAGATCCTGCTGCAGATCCTCTTCCTGGTCCTACCAAAATATTGTTTGTCTTAGCATATTTTACGTAATCATATACAATTAGAAAATAATCAACAAAACCCATATTACGTATAACATTGATTTCCATTTCTAATCTTTTCTTATAAATCTCTGTTACATTTCCATTCAAACGTTTTTCTAAACCTTTTTTACATAAGGTAACCAAATACTTATAAGAGTCTTTTTCTTTATCATATACTGGTATATAACGATTGTTTTTCGGTATTTCTAAATCAATAAGTTTACAAAAATTTTCTGTTGTTTTAGCATCATCTAAAGAAACATCCTTTTCTAAATAATCATCTGTATATAAATCAATATCTACTTTTTCTCCTATATCAATTTCTCTTAATATACTGATATACTTTATATCTTTAAATTGAAATGCTCTTCCTTCAAATACATACAATAAAGAAGCACCTAATAAAGAAGCATTCTTTTTTTCAAACTCATCATGATATCCAATAAAGAATTCTTTATATATTTTCTTTAATTCATCATAAATAAAATGACTCTTATAAGGCATTACACAAATAACAAATTCTTTATATTTTTTTAAGTCAATATAAGTTAAATCTTTTTGTTGTTTAATAGTATTAATCTTTAATAAATTTTGATATCCTTCATAATTCTTTGCATATAAATAAATATTATTTCCATTAATTGTAATAACCAAACCTATAATTGGTTGAATATGGTTTTGTAAACAAGCATCATAAAAGTTCATACTACTAAACAATTCGTCATCTAAAATACCACAAGCAGTAATGCCTTGTTTTTTTAAATAGATCATTAAATCAGGAATCTTAATTAAACTTTGCAACAAAGAATAATCCGTTTTAACACCTAAAGGTATATACATAAGACATTACCACCTTTCTAATTGTATTATATCAAAAACCATATCAAGAAGAAACAAAAAGCAAACATTTTTTTGGTTTATGGTTTTGATAATTACAATAAAAAAAAACAAATCATTTGACTTATTTCCCTTAATATGGTAAAGTTAGAAACGAAATGATTTTTAAGGAGGCGTTATTTATGGCTAAAAAAGTAAGTACAAAGAAACCTTTAACTGGAAATAGAAGAAGTCATGCTTTAAATGCAACAAAACATGCACAAAAACCAAATTTCCAAAAAGTTACAATCAATGGTGAAAAAGTTGTTTTAACTGCAAGAGAAGCTAGAACACTAAAGAAAGCTGCTTAATAACTACCTCAAGTAGTTTTTTTTTGCCAAAAAAAAGATTAATCCTTTTCTTTAATAGTAATTAATCCCTTTTCTACTTCTTCTAAAGCTCTTCCTAACTCTTTCTTATTAACATACTCACTTTGCTTCATTTGAAAATGTTTATTTTCTATCATTTGTTTACTTCTTCTAGAAGCAATATGAACAAGTTTATACTTCGAATCGACAATATTTAATAACTTGTCAATTGATGGATATATCACTTTCATCACGCCCTTACAATAATATAATACCTAATTTTGATGGATGAATATAGTCTTTTGTCAACTTTTTGACAACAATTTGACAAGAAAAAAAAGAGCTTAGCTCTCTTCAATAACTTTTGCTTTTACAATCTCGTTTTCATAACTTAGTTTTATCTTAAGATTATTCAACGTTGCTTTATCATTTCTAGGATCAATTACATCTCCCTTATCATTATCAGCTACATAATAACCAGATTCAATCAATTCATCCAAAGTGATAACTTTATTTCCTTCTTCTTTTAATTCTGGCAAAGACTCACCATATAAAGTAGCTTGTTTTTCAATAACAGTAACTTTCTCTTTATAATATTCTCCAGAATGATCTTTATAAGCATAAGAAGTAGTAGCAAGTAACGTTAAAGTAAAAATACCTAGTACTACAATAACCACCAATAATTGCATTGTTGTATAACCATTCTTTTTCATATCCTTCACCATACTCATTATAACATAATTTCTATAAGAAAAATAGATTTATTCAAAGCCAATAGCTACTACTCCGTACTTTTCTTGTTCCTCTTCAGAATAAAACTTAGCTAATTCTTCTAAGAACATCTCTTTGGTATATTCTTTTAAATATAATCGTTCCATATCATAGTGATTAACCAATTCTTCAAAAGAATCATAATATTCTAAAGAAATAACTTTCGCAGATATTTTTTCTACTTCATCCGGTCTTTTTAAGAATACTAAGGTATCCCCAACTTGTAATTTTCTTCTCTTTTCATCATTAATACGAACTTCAATATTTTTGTGACCATTTTTCACAATATCAAACACTTCTGGATGTAAATGTACAATCATTTCCATAAAAATCACCAGACATATTATAACACATTAAAAATCTCCATTGGAGATTTTAAAAATGACAATTTTGATCATATACATTACATACTTCATCTTCAGTAGAACAAGTATAACAAGGTTCAAAAGTATGTCTATAAATATGATGATTGACTACTCTAGTATGAATAGGAATAATATGAGGAACATTATAACAAAATTCTCTATGAACCACTCTTTCTTGAGGACATTCCATAACAGGACAAGAACAATTCATAGTTTCTTGTTTTTCATTTTCATAACATCTATCTAAAAACATAATATCTATCCTTTCTATTTTATAGTATGAATAGAAAACATAAAGACATAGTCAAAAGTCTAGAAAAAGAAAAACTACTAAAAAAATTAGTAGTCTATATCACATTCTTTTAAAGTAAATTTATAAATATCAGATTCTCCAATAAGTACAAACATACATTTTTGATTACGAACGATTTCATAATAAACAATAGGTTTATCTATTAATCTTTGAGCATCCAGAAGCTCTGAAAAACTATAACAATCTACTATATTATAATTTTCTATCTTAGGAATCTTTTTACTCGTTACAATAATATCTCCATAATCTCTTAAGATACCATCTCTTAAACGACAATATTTACTTTTCTTAGGTCTTGTTGCATATACAAAACTAATTATCATTAAAATAATGATAACATCAACAATCATAAGTACAATTCCTAAATCTAAAATATATTGATCAATTACCCTTGGTTTCACAGAATTACTATATTTAACACTTTCTAAATCTGTATCAACAACTTGAACAACTACATTATTAGACATAAGTGGAATATTTACTTTGATAACTTGATTATCTTTAATATCTTTCGAAAATCCTTCAATATTTCCAATAACATCAAAAGCATAATATAAAGTCAAATTACCAGTTATCTCCTTATTTAAAGATTTCTGAATATCCAATGCTATTTTATTATAGTAATCATAATTTAAAGAATAAATATCTTCTATTTCCAAATCTCTAACTTGATTCATAGAATCATTGTTAACTACTTTTTCAGGAAGCAAAGAATACTTTGTATTTGTAATAACTTTACCTGTATCATCCTTTAATTCCATAACAGCATCTATGCGTTCTTTATAATAATACTGACCATCAAAATTACCATAAAAATAATATTTTAATTTCAAATCAATATCATCAATACCATTAGATAAATATATATTTCCGCCATTCCCATTATATTGAAATGTTCCTTGATCAATTACTCGAACTTCAGAATCTATATCGACATTTTTACTAACAAGTAAAGTCTTCTTAAATCCAACACTAAATCCACGAGTAAAACAGATAAAAGAACAAACTCCCAATAAAATTACAAGTAATATCATTAATACTATTCTCAATTGATAAGATAAATAAAACCTACGTTCCTTCTCTACATATTTATCATGCTCAGATGGAACCTTTTTCATTTTTTTCAAATCATTATCTGTTAACATATTTTTCTTTTTCATATTTTCACCCTTTTATTCTTTACAATTGATAACTACATAAATATTATCTAACTTAATATTTGTACTACCTTCTTCATCATATTGATTTTTGTCATATGTTGTAACAACTTTCACATTCACATCACTGGAAGATTTAATAACATCGTCTACATTAATCCCTTCCACACGAACAGATACATAATCGTATTCATCTAAGCCCCCTAATATATTTAAAAAAGTTGTTTTTCCTGATCCAGAAGGACCTAATATACTAGCAAATTCATGTTCTCTAAAATTAACACTAACATTATCAAGTGCTTTTTGCTCAAACCCTTCAGTTTTATATATTTTAGTTATTTTTTTAATTTCTAACATTTACTCACCCTGATTTCTTGTTATTATCTATTTTTCTTATTTGTAATAATCTCTATCTTCTCTTTTTTTAAAGTAAATAAGGTTATTCTTTTACCACAATGAGGACATTTTGCATGTTTTATTCCTCTTTTACTTGGTAATGGTAATTTTAATGTAGTTTTACATTTACGACATTTTTTATAAATGTGATCTTTATCTTTAATATTTCTTTTAACATTAATAAATGGTTTTGCCATTTTATTTTTAATTTTTAAATAAATCTGATTTTCATTACTTCTCTTATATATTTTTTTTGACATTGGTCTAAAAAAAATAGAGATAATGAGTAATAATTGTATTACTGATAAAATTTTACTTTTAATGAAAATACTTATAAAAATTGTTATTAAATATAATATTAATTGAAATCTATATAATTCATCTGGACCATATCTTCCATACATGAATTTTCTTATTTTATCATCCATAATTTTCGCCTAATTTCTTTAACTTCTCAATTTTATCCAGAGAATTTATTACAGACATTTCTATTTTTAAATTATCATTAACATAATTTCCTTTTTGATGCTTCTCTTCTAAATATAATTCATTCATTGTAGTATCTAAATCCCATACTTTTCTAGCTGCATCAATCCACTTTTCTTTATGTATTGATTTATCATTTTTAGATTTATAATTTAATTTATGCTCATTTGTTGCCCAAAAATCCATAGCTGATGTTCTAATTTGTATTTCACACTTTATATTTTTCAAAACTCCACCTATTGAAACTGGAATAGAAACAATAATATGGTATCCTCTATAGCCACTCGATTTAGGATTTTTTATATAATCTCTTTCTTCTATAATAGAAAAATTATTATTTCTTATCTTATCGGCAATTTCATAAACATTTTCTAAAAAGTCAACTATAATTCTTGCACCTACAATATCTGTAAGCTTTTCAGTATTCTCTTTGGTTATTGCTAAATTTTTTCTTTTTAATTTTCCTATTATACTATCTATAGTCTTAACTCTGGTTTTAATGTGATTAATTGGATTATAATCTTCTAAAACTTCAAATTCATTATTTATGGTATTTATATGTGTTTCTAATTGTTTTCTTGCAGTTTCATAAAACAATATATTTTTTTCGATTTCTTTAATATAATGTTTCATTTATTCAATCATCCCTTCTACCAAATAATAAGATAAGTCTTAATATTTCAAGTAATGTTGATGCAACACTTGCAACATAAGTCATTGCTGCTGCTACTAATACACTTCTACCTTTTTTTAATTCATTGCTGTTTAAGAAATGTGAATAATCTAATTCCTTTAAAGCTCGTTTACTTGCATCAATTTCAACTGGTAATGTGATAAGTTGAAAAACTAATATTGCAATTTCTAATATGATACCAACCCATATTAAATTTAATGAGCCAAATAACATTCCTAGAACAATAGCTATGTATCCAGCATAAGAAGAAAAATTAACAACAGGTACAAGAGATGCTCTTATTCTCATAAAAACATACCCTACTTTATCTTGGATAGCATGACCACATTCATGACAAGCAACAGCTACACTTGAAATAGAAGTTCCTCTATAATTATTAGATGATAATCTAACTTCTTTTTTAGAAGGATCATAGTGATCTGATAGATATCCATTAACTTCTACTACCTTGACATCATACAAATCATTTTTATCCAAGAGCTCCCTTGCTGCTTCTGCCCCAGTCATTCCTCGTTCAGTTTTACTTTTTAAATGTTTTTTATAAGTTGAATTTACAAATACTTGAGCAATTGTTGTTATAAAAAAAGCTATTAGTGTTATACCATAAGATATAAAATAATAATTCATATTTCACTATTCCTTTCTACACAATTAAATTAGATAAATTAAGATAATAATTTTACATACTTTTTAATTTCTTTGTCAGTTAGTATTTTTCCTTGACTAACTACCTTACCATTTATCATTAATGCTGGTGTATTTGATATATTAAATTTTTGTATTTCTTTATCATCTTCGCAAATCTCAATGTTAATTTTTTCTTCGATTCCTTTCATACTTTTTTCTAAATTTTTCATCATCTTTATTCTATTACTAGAATTTTTACCAATTATTTTTATTTCCATTTCTTTCACCTCTAGTAACATTGTATTAAATCAAAATTAATATTTTATTATTAAATTATTAAGAATTATTAAATCAAATGTAATAGACTAAATTATGGTATAATATTATATATATTTAACTTTCAAAACAATGGAGGTTCTTATGAAAAAAGTATATTATTATAATACTTTAGAAGATGATATTATAAAATCAAGTAATCAAGAATATAAACTTAATGATACTTATAAGTGGATACATAAAAATATTGTTTATAAATTTTTTTCATTTATTCTATACATATTGGTATTAATATTTTCAACACTTTATTCTAAATTAGTTTTACATATTACAATTAAAAATAAAAGAATCTTAAAGCACGAAAAAGAATATTTCTTATACTCTAATCACACTCAAATGCTTGGTGACGTGTTAACTCCTTTTCTTATATGCTTTCCTAGTCACCCATATATAATTTGTAGTACAGCAAATTTAGGAATTCCATTTATTGGAAAACTATTACCAATGGCAGGTGCTTTACCTATTCCTGATAATATACATGACATGATAAAATTTAAAGATGCAATAAATTATCACATAAACCATAACCATCCTATTGTTATATATCCAGAAAGTCATTTGTGGCCTTATGCAACTTTTATTAGAGACTATCCAAATACATCTTTTCACTATCCTGTAGAAAATAATAAAAAAGTTTATGTAGCAACAACCACATACACAAAATCAAAATTTTATAAAAAACCTAAAATTACAATATATATTGATGGTCCTTTTGAAAATAATAATGAACTTAATAAAAAACAAAATATGTCTGAATTACATAAAAAAGTTTATGAAACAATGAAAAAAAGAAGTAAATTAAATAATTATGAATATGTTGTATATAAAAAGAAAGATTAGTCATCTTTCTTTTTTAATCCTGCAATATCATCTAAAGAAAAATTATAGTCCAATTTAGTATTGTATGCTTTTTCATAAGCTTTTATTTTTTGTTTATAATCTATTTCTGCCATAATTTTACTATTTTCTTTCGGAGATTTACTTGAATCTGGATATATTGGTTTTAAAACATGAACAACATATTTAACTTGATTAAACTCATCATTATCAGTTTTATCTGTATCTATTATTTCAACAAAACATGATATTATTGGTTTATTCATTTCTGCAGCAAATTGATAAGCACCTCTTTTACATGGCCTTGGCTTTCTATAATTAAACCACATTTCTTCTTCAGGATATATCAAAACATAATTATTTTTATCTAAGACCTTTTTTAATTCTGGCTTAAAAGTTTTTATAATATAATTTGGTCCCTTACATAAAGGAATAATATTTAGACTATTAACTAAATATCCTAAAAATCCAGGCATAGCAAGATTAGTTTCTTGACTTACAATATAAATGTTCTTTTTATACCTTTTTTTAATCATCTTTCTAACAGCCATATTATCAAGTGGATTAAAATGATTACTTGTTACTATTCCACCATTATTAACATTATTTAAATTTTCTAAACCTTCTATTTCTACAGAATGATTTAATCTCATGCCTAATATATCAACAAATAGATATGCAAATCTACTTTCTAAAAAATAAATTATCTTATGTTTTCTAATACCATAAAATCTTTTTAAAGCAACATTTAATTCTTCTTCAGTTAGCGTTGGATCATTAACTTCTACTTTTTTATTTAATTCATTGTTTTTTATATTTTTTTCAATATTTTTTATAACCGCTTTTTTACTACCACCAATAATCATTATTTCACCTAAAATCTTTTTTCCAAACCATTCTCAAATACTTTTTTAAAAGTAGTTTCACTATTAATAATTTCAGAAGCTCTTCTTACTAAATTATCTAATGTTTTTATATCTTCATCTTGTTTTTCTTTAGTAAAATTTTCCTTTTCATTATAAATATCATCCTTAAATAAAGATTTATCTGCATATTTCCAAAAATATTCTTCATAATCTATATTATCATAGTGCCATGGTTTAAAAAATAAATTGTAATGAATTATTTTAGGGTTTTGAAAAACTATTTTTCCATTTGTAGGCATTGCATCCCACTCATTAGATAGATGTAAAATATTCCCATAAGCCATAGCATTTATATAATCTTGATCTGGTGCGATAGTATCAAAATGATACTTATTAAGTAAATATAAAAAATGACTTTCAAAATTAACTTCTCTTAATCTTTTCATATTCATTAAAAGAATTCCTGAATTTATATATTTATCACTTGTTACTCCTGGATTTGTTTTAACATATTCACATAAAATAGGATTATCAATAATAGAAATATCATTACATCCTCCAAATAAGTTATCACCTAAATCTATGTTATATAATTCTGAAATATCTCCAGTAATACATGTGTCACTATCAATATAAATAGCTTTATCATATTCCTTAAACATTAAAGGAATAAATATTCTAAAATAAATAGTTAAAGTAAAAAAGTCTGTTCTAAGTAGATTTTCTTTCCTGTTTGTAATGGCATCTAACCCATCTTTCATTTCGCTAAAAATTATTTTAGCATTATCTGTTTCTAATGTTTTTAATTTTTTTATTGATTGTTCACTAATTGATTCATAAATAACATGAATATTATAGTTATAATCTAGACTAGCATTATCTATAAGTGATGCAATAGCAACTGATAAATATGGAGCATATCCTGCATCTATTGTAAAAAATATTGGTATTGTTTTTTTCATTATTTAATTCCTTCCTTTATTTTTTTATATTCTTCGAGAACATCATCAAATCTATATACTTTTAATGTATTATGCAACTCTTCTATATTCCATGGCTTAATAGTTTGAGTAGTTATTTTAGGCCAAAATTTAAAAGTTGTTGTAAAATGTCTAAACACTGTATCGGCTGTATCTTGTATCTGTTCATTGTATATTCTATTAACAATTAATTTTTTAGAAGCATAGTGATTTAATGCTGCTTGATCTGGTAAAAACATTTTCTTTTCTCTACATCTATTTCTACATTTTTCAAATAGTTTAGTCTTTTTAATTAAATCCATATTAAGCAAAAGAACTCCAGAATTTAAATAATCTTTTTTTAAAATGTTTTTTCTATAAAAATGACTACCATAATAATCAAGAACTCCAACTAACTCATAATTAGAATTGTTAATGCTATAAAAATCTTTAGGATTTTTTAAACAAACAACATCATTATCTAAATATAATATTTTATCGGGAATTTCATCTATTAAATCAGCATATAGTCTTAACATACAATATGGTGTAAATCTAGTATCAATATTTGCAAGTGGCAACTTATCTTTAACAATGTCAGTAACATCAATTAATTTAATAAAACTATTCTTATTATATTTTTTTACCACTTTATCTAAATAATTTATATCTTTTTTTGATAATGGTTTATATGATTTTTCTTTTCCTTTATAGCTCATAGTAAGTACATAAAAATGAACATTTTCTTTCGCATTTTTAACGATTGATAATACTGATATTATTAAACCATCTAATATGTTTTTATCACCACAATAAAGTATATTCACTTCTTAAACCTCCATCACTTATCAAGATATATTGATATATAATAATTATCTACTTTTTTAAGTATAAAATTTTTAATTTTTAATGTATCCACATTTTTAAGCCCATAAGCAAGGCCAACACCTAAATATTTTACATAGCTTTCTTTTTTTACCCACATTATCGTAAAATCTTCAGGAGTTTTTATCATTTTCTTTTCTTTATCAGTACAGATTTTATCAATTGCTCTTTCTTTAAAAGTAATTTTCTCTATATCTACACCTACCTCACTAGATGAAATCACTAAAACTGTATAATTATCACAATTACTTATATTAAAATATAATTTATTCCCTTTTAAATAAGGTTTACCATAATCATTATAAATAATGTCATCTTTAATTTTATGTTCATCCAATACTTTTTTTAGTAAATCATCTGAAGATATATTTTTCTCTATATATAATTTATACATTTTTACTTTCTATATATTTAACAATATCGCTAACTATTTGAAGATTTTTAATATCCTTGTCTGGAATTTCAAAATTATACTTTTTTTCAAATGCAGCAACTAAATCAACTAAATCTAATGATTCTATTTCCAAATCATTTATTAGATTTGTGTTTTCATTAATTTCACTTTTGTCAACTTCCAAAACTTCACTAATTAAATTAATTATTTCTTCTTTCATATTGTTATACTTCCTCTCTTACTTTATCTCTCAATATTTTTCCATTATTATTTTTGATAAATTCTTCAGTTCTTAATTTTACCAAAGCAATCTGATGATTTTTAGGCCTATTCTTATTATAATTATATATTAAATTATCAAAATATTCTTGATCTCCTAAATAATCATCTGTTGGATAAATATATGCAATTAATTTATTAGATTCTTCACATACTACTACTTCGTTTACTGCTTTATCTTTCAAAATTTCACTTTCTATAATTTCAGGGCTAATATTTTCACCATTACTTAGAATAATAATATTTTTCTTTCTTCCTGTAATAAACAGGAATCCATTTTTATCAATATAACCTAAATCTCCAGTATGAAAATAACCATCTATAACAACTTCATTAGTAGCTTTTTTATCTTTATAATAACCTTTCATGATTATATTACCACTAACACATATTTCATTATCTATTATTTTTACATCAACATCTCTACATATTTTTCCCACACTACCATCTTTATAATAATGATTTCTATTAACTGACACAACTGGTGAACACTCGGTAATTCCATAACCATTCAATATTTCTATTCCAATACTTCTAAACCATTTAATATATTTTTTGTCAAGATATGCACCTCCACAAATAACATAGTTTAAATTACCTCCAAATTCATTTAAAATGTCATTAAATAGTTTTTTTCTTATATCAATATTCATTTTGAGTAGTGTATTACTAACTTTTATACTTCTTTTTAAAATCTTATCTTTATGTTCTAATCTTGCCCTCTTCCATATTTGCTTATAAAATGTTTCAACGAATGCTGGTACAGCAAAAATTGTATCAGGTTTATTTTCTTTGAAATCATTCATTAGATATTTTAAACTTTTACATATAAATATTTCTTTATGATAATAAAATGGTTTTAATACTCCAGTAATTAATCCAAAAGCATGATGATATGGAAGAAAACTCACAACAGAACCATTAGGCTTAAATAATGCAGCAGCAGCATATATATCAGTTGCTATGTTTTTTTGAGATAAAACTACAGCTTTATTAGCACCAGTAGTTCCAGATGTAAAAAAGATTGCAGCATCATTATTATCGCTAGTAACATATTTGTTTTGAAAATTTTTACCCATTTCCATATACTCATCAATTTCATCAATAGGAAATGTTTTATACTTCATGTCTTTGATAAAAGGAAGATAATATTCAGAATAATATATTATTTTAGTATCACTTATTTTTAATAATTTTGTAATATCACTTTCATTTAAATCTTTATCAATTGCAACACAAACATTACCACTTAAAATAATGGATAGAAATGTAATAATCCAATTATAGCTATTTTCTCCGATTAAAGCGATATGCTTATTTTTATAATTTTTATTAAAATATGAACTTAAATTAATAACATCATTATAAACTTCTTTATAAGTTACTTTTATTTTTTCATTATTTTTTTTATAACTAAAAGCTACATCATTTGGATAATTAGTAGATTGTAAACTTAATAATTCAAATAAATTATTAATTCTTGGATTTTCATAATAATTGTAATCGGTATTTATAATCTTCATATCCAAACCTTCCTTTTAAAAAATACAGCATATTTCATACTACAATTAATTTTATCATATAATTATAATAAAATTATAATTAAATTATTAAGAATTATTAAAAAAAAGAAATGCTATTATTTAACATTTCTTTCACTTTTTGGAATAGTAAATTCTATTGTTAAGCCATTATTATTGTAAGCTTTAATTTTGCCACCATGCATTTCTATAAATTCTTTACAAATTGATAAACCCAGTCCTGATATTTTTCTAGAAGAATCTGTTGTAAATAATGGATCAAATATCTTATTAATTATTTTTTCCTCAACTCCTGGTCCATTATCACTTATTACAAATGTATAGTCATTATTATCATTATAAATATCAATTTCAATTTTACCACCATCAGTTAAATATCTTGCACTATTAGAAATCATATTTGAAAAAATTCTTTTTAATTTAAGAATGTCAATAGATATATAGGCATTAGGTATTTTAGTTTTAACAATAAAATCAATATTATTGTTTTCTAATTCTATTTTATAATCATCATTAAGTTCATTTACAATATCCTTAATTTGAACACTAGTTTTTTTCAATTCTATTTTTTCTTGATTTAATAAATAATCATCAAAATTAGATAAAATATCTTTAATATTTAATGCTTTATCATATATTTTTTCATTATATTTCTTTGCTTCAGCATTTAGTTTTTGTTCTTTTAATAGATCAGAATAGCCAATAATTGAAGTAAGGGGTGTTTTGATATCATGAGATATACTAGCTATAATTCTAGTCTGTTCTTTTTTCTCTTCATCTAATTTGTCTGTTAAATTAGAAAATTCATTTGAAATTAAATCAAATTCCGTATTTAAAACTCTTTTTTTAGGCTTTTTACCAAATTTATAGTTTCTTATTTCTTCTACCAATATATTTATAGGTTTTAAAATTGTTTGCCTAGTATATATATAAGTCATAATTAAAATTATTATTACAACAACACCTTGCATTATTAATATTTCAAATATACTCCTTGAAATATTAGTATGATTATTAAAATATATTTTTAATAAATATGTTTCATTGCCTACTTTGACCATTTTATTTATTAAAGGGATATCATATTTCACAGTATTAGTAATAATTTCTTGTCCGTTAGTATCTTCTGTATTAATGATTAAATCATATTTCTTTGAAGCTTTATCAATATCTATTTTTAGATTATCATAAGTATCATAACTTAGTTTTATATCTTCAGTAAATAATTTATTTTTAAAATCTTGAATTTTCGGGAAAATTGGAGTAATTCTTAAAAAGGACCATGCAATTAATATTATTGTATTGGCAAAGCATCCTATTATTATTGTTCTTACAAATTTTTTTTCTAATCTTTTATTTTTCATCATCATATCTTATGAATTTATATCCATAGCCCCATACTGTAATAATATATTTATCACCATTTTTAATTTTATCTCTTAAGCTTTTAATATTAACTGCTACTGTTCCAATATCTCCATAATCACTTCCCCAAACAGATTCAAATATTTGTTCTTTAGATAAAGCAATGCCTGCATTTTCCATGAAATATTTTAATAATTCAAATTCTCTTGTAGTAAGATTTAACTTATTTCCGTTTTGTGTAACTTCAAAACTCTCTTTATTAAGAATCAAATCACCAATTATTATATTATTACTTGTATTATTATGTTTTGTTCTTTGATTAAGTCTTAAATGTGATTTTATTTTTAGTACTAATTCTGTATTATCAAATGGTTTTGTTATATAATCATCTCCGCCAACTTCATAACCCAACATTTTATCTATAAGCTCAGTTTTGGCTGTAAGAAAGATAATTGGTACATTAACTTGTTCTCTTATTTTAGTACATAATTCAGTTCCAGATATGCCTGGCATCATAATGTCTAATAATATTAAGTCAAATTCTTCTTTTTTAATTAAGTCAATTACTTCCAATGGATTATTAATTATTTTTGAACTAATTCCTTCTTTTTTTAATATTAATGAAATTAATTCAGAAATATCAATATTGTCATCTACAATTAAAATTTTTTTCATTTAACCACCTATATTTCATTATAACATATAATTTTTATCACATTTATTCATTTTAATTATATTAATCATTTATTATTATTTTTTTCAAATTTAATTAAGAATTATTAAGAATTGAATAGTTTACTTATTAATAATCCTAAGATTACTATTTTTCGAACAAAAAAGACTAGAAATTCTAGTCTTTTGTTTTATTATTTATTTGCTTTTTCTTTGATTGCGGCTTGGGCAGCAGCAAGTCTAGCAATAGGAACTCTGAATGGTGAGCAAGAAACATATGTTAATCCTGCATTATGACAGAATTCAACACTTGATGGATCTCCACCATGTTCACCACAAATACCTAATTTAATATCAGGTCTTGTAGATTTTCCTAAATCAACAGCCATTTTAACTAATTTTCCAACACCTTTTTGGTCTAATTTAGCAAATGGATCTTGTTCGTAAATCTTATTTTCATAATATGAACCTAAGAACTTACCAGCATCATCTCTTGAGAAACCAAATGTCATTTGAGTTAAGTCATTTGTTCCGAATGAGAAGAATTCAGCTTCTTGAGCAATTTCATCAGCTGTAATAGCAGCTCTAGGAATTTCAATCATTGTACCAATATGATAACTCATATCAGAACCTTTTTCTTCTTTTACTTTTTCAGCAGTTTCTACTACTATATCTTTAACGAATTTTAATTCTTTAACTTCACCAACTAATGGAATCATAATTTCAGGAACGATATCGTATCCATCTTCTTCTTTAACTTCAATAGCAGCTTCCATTAAAGCTCTTGTTTGCATTCTAGCTATTTCTGGATAAGTAACAGCTAAACGGCATCCTCTATGACCCATCATTGGGTTAAATTCATGTAATTCATCACATACTTCTTTAATATGTTCAACTGTAATGTTCATAGCTTTAGCTAATTCTTCCATTTCAGCATCAGTTTTAGGAATAAATTCATGTAGAGGTGGATCAATATAACGAACAGTCATTGGTCTACCTTGAAGCTCTTTATACATAGCTTTGAAATCACCTTTTTGATAAGGGATTAATAAATCTAAGTATTTTTCTCTATCTTCAACAGTTTCAGATAGAATCATTCTTCTTAAATTGAAGATTCTTTCTTCATCGAAGAACATGTGTTCAGTACGGCATAGACCAATACCTTCAGCACCTAATTCAATAGCTTTAGCGGTATCTTTAGGAGTATCAGCATTTGTTCTAACACCTAATTTTCTATATTTATCTGCCCATTCCATAACACGACCAAATTCGCCAGCAATTGTAGCATCTACTGTAGGAATAGCACCATCATAAATATTACCTGTAGTACCATCAATAGAGATTACATCTCCTTCATGGAATACTTTACCAGCTAATTCAAATTCTTTTTTTGCTTCGTTCATCTTGATGTCTCCACATCCAGATACACAGCATGAACCCATACCACGAGCAACAACTGCAGCATGGCTAGTCATACCACCACGAACAGTTAAAATACCTTGAGATACTTTCATACCAGTAATATCTTCTGGAGAAGTTTCAAGTCTAACTAATACAACTTTTTTACCTTTTTCATGCCATTTTTCAGCATCTTCAGCACTAAATACGATTTGACCACAAGCAGCTCCAGGAGATGCTCCTAATCCTTTACCAATAGGTTTAGCTTCTTTTAATGCTTTAGCATCAAATTGAGGGTGTAATAAAGTATCTAAGTTTCTAGGATCAATCATAGAAACTGCTTCTTCTTCAGTACGCATACCTTCATCAACTAAATCACAAGCAATTTTTAATGCAGCTTGAGCAGTTCTCTTACCATTTCTAGTTTGTAACATATATAGTTGTCCATGTTCAACAGTAAATTCCATATCTTGCATGTCTCTATAATGTTCTTCTAGAGTCTTACAAACTTCTTGGAATTGTTTAAATGCTTCTGGGAATTTTTGTTCCATTTCAGCAATCTTCATTGGTGTACGAACACCAGCAACAACGTCTTCACCTTGAGCATTTGTTAAGAATTCACCAAATAATCCTTTTTCTCCAGTAGCTGGGTCACGAGTAAATGCAACACCAGTACCACAGTCATCACCCATGTTACCAAATGCCATAGATTGAACATTAACAGCAGTTCCCCAAGAATAAGGAATATCGTTATCTCTTCTATAAACATTAGCTCTTGGATTATCCCATGAACGGAATACAGCTTTAATAGCTCCCATTAATTGTTCTTTAGGGTCATCTGGGAAATCAGAACCAATTTTTTCTTTATATTCAGCTTTAAATTGGTTAGCTAATTCTTTTAAATCTTCAGCAGTTAACTCAACGTCTTGAGTAACTCCTCTTTCTTCTTTCATTTTATCGATTAATTCTTCGAAGTATTTCTTACCTACTTCCATTACTACATCAGAATACATTTGTATAAATCTTCTATAGCAGTCCCAAGCCCATCTTGGATTATTACTTTTTTCTGCAATAACTTCTACAACATCTTCATTTAAACCAAGGTTAAGAATAGTATCCATCATACCTGGCATTGAAGCTCTTGCACCAGATCTTACTGAAACTAATAATGGATTTTCTTTATCTCCAAATTTCTTTCCAGTAATCTCTTCCATTTTTACAATATACTCATTAATTTGAGATTGAATTTCATCATTGATTTCTCTTCCATCTTCATAATATTGAGTACATGCTTCTGTTGTAATTGTAAATCCTTGAGGTACAGGTAAACCAATATTAGTCATTTCTGCTAAGTTAGCACCTTTTCCACCAAGTAATTCACGCATATCAGCATTTCCTTCTTTAAAAAGGTATACATATTTGTGCATTTTATTCCTCCTTCATTTAGTCACAGAAATATTATATCAATTTCAAATAAAAACAAGAGAACAAATCTCTTGTCTTTACATCATCTTTACTATAAATCTTTTCTATATAGTAATAAGTATTTTTTTTAACTTCTACCACCCATTAAATTACTTGAAGAATAACTCTTTAAACCTCTATTAAATGTATAAAAAGCAAGTGATACAATCAATATCGTAAAACCAATAACTACTAGTAATGAAATAATACTAAAATCCATAATAATATGTACTGGAATCCATACAGCAAAAGCTGATGGAATTAAGATAAAGAATATTATCTTAACAAATCTATTAAATATTATATCTGGGTATAATGAAGAACTTAACATAGCATCTCTAAAAGCATCAGCTAAGATACTAGATCTATAAAAATAGAATGTTAATGTATTTAATATACATACAAAACTAGTATATATTAATCCACCAAATATAATTAAAACAGTATAAAGGAATATATTTCTTATACTAAAATTAAATACAATTAAAGCAATATAACCATATAATAAATCTCCTAAAGCAGATGGTTCTAAACTAGAAGTAGACAAATAACATAAAGTATTTTTAGGCATTACTAAGTATGCATCTAACTTACCTTGTTCTATATATTCAGGCATTCTCATAATACCATTAAAGAATAAATGACCAATTCCATAAGCTCCACTAGATAATGCCCAAAATAACATTACATCATTTAAACTATAACCACCTAAATTAGAACATATACTAAATATAGTTAACCACTGAATAATAAATGAAGCATTATTAAGTATCATAGATATGACCGATGTAACAAATGCAACATTATTTTCCATACATCTCATTAAATTATATTTAAATGATAAAAACATTATCTTTAAATTATTTTTAACCTCCGTTAACATTAAGCTTCTTCACTCCCTTTCCATATATAAATAAAATAAATAATAAAACAATTATAATAGTAATAACTTGAGTAATTATGATTTCTATAAAGCTATTAAAACTATAATTAATTACTAAACCAGCTGGACCAGAAGATACTCCATATATAGGACTATATCTAATAATCTTTTGAATAATACTAGGAAACATTCCAATTGGAAAGAATACACCAAATATTAAAACAATCTTACTATAGATATTTTGAAATGGTTTAGAATCTTCTACCCAGAAAGCCAATAAACTAATTAGTATTCTCATTAAACCAGTAATTAATAAACCAAAGAAGAAAACTACAATCATACTAAGTAACGTATAAATAGAAAATCCTTCTATTCTACCAGCAAATATTAATCCTAAAATAGTAGCTATAATTGTAAATAAAACAAATCTAATAAAAGTATCAGCTAAATACTTACAAATTACATATATTACATAATGATAAGGTTTATTAACTTGATATGCTATATTACCTGATTTAATGTCGTTTCTTATCTCATCAGTAGCTACTTTAGAACCTGCTCCATAGGTAATCATTTCAGCAAGTAATAAATACCAAATCATTTGATTAAATGAATATCCGTTAATTAAAGTATCACCATCTTTATAAATAAATGACCATAAACTAATCAAAACTAATAAAGTAATAACAAATCCACCAATACGAAATAATATATTTGATGCATATTGAATAGAATCATTAAAAGTAGTCTTCATTACATATAAATACTTTTTCATTTCTTACTACCTTTATAAATACTACTAATAATAGTCTCTAATGGTACATTAGATATATTAATATCTATAATATGATCAGGATCTAATAACTTAATAGCATCAGTAATACTTTTTTTACTTAAATCTACTTCAAGTTTTAAATTATAGTCTTTATCTTTCAAAATAGTAATACCATCTATTTCATCTAAATTAACTTTCGTATTCATCTTAGCTTCAACAATCTTTTTATCTAGATAATGATATTTCAAATTCTCCATCGTATCATCAAGTACTATCTTACCATCATTAACAATAATAACCCTTTTACATAACTTTTCTATATCACCAACATCATGACTAGTTAAGAAAATAGTTGTTTTCTTTTCTTTGTTAAGTCTTTTAATAAAAACTCTAATCTTTTCCTTAATAACAGGATCTAATCCAATAGTAGGTTCATCCAAAAATAATATATCTGGTTCATGAATTAAAGATGCAACGATTTCACATATCATTCTTTGTCCTAAAGATAAACCTCTAACTGGAGTATTTATAAATTCATCTAATTCAAAGATGTTTTTATATTCTTCAATTCTTTTTTCAACTATTTTTTCAGGAATATCATATATAGCTCCAAAGAACTTAAAATTATCATATGGTGTTAAATGAATCCATAATTGTTCTTTTTGTCCAAAAACTGTTCCTATTTTATAAGCTAGTTTCTTTCTTTCCTTTTGAGGATGAATACCCATAATAGATATATCACCTTTAGTAGGATATAAAATACCAGTAAGCATTTTTATAGTAGTACTTTTACCTGCACCATTTGGTCCTATAAAAGCAAGTACTTCTCCTCTTTCAACCGAAAAACTAATATTATTAACTGCCTTTTTATTATTATATTTAGGTTTAAAAATAGCCTTAATACTACCTGTTAAACCTTTTTCTTTTATCTTAACTTTAAAAGTTTTCGATAGATTATTAACTTCTATTGCTTTCATTTTTTCACCTCTTATCTTCTAATATTTATCATATCACTTTGACCATATAAATCTCTATAATTTTCAAGTGATTCTGATACATTTATCTCATATCTATGACATAATTCATTGTCACTTGGATCAACAAACTCATTAATTAAATTTCCACCTAAAGCAACCATTGTTCTTTCAGATGCCGGATTAGAAACATTGCAATCTAGTACAACAGAATCTAATCCATACCAATCACATATTTCTAAACCCAAATACAAATTAATATGATTATATCCGTTGCCTCGTTCACTAGGTCGAATACCATATCCAATATGTCCACCGCATCTAGCTAAACGATTATTCAAACGCAAACGTATATTTATCATACCAATAATATAATGATCAGACTCTCGAACTAAAAAATATGTCAAAGTCGGTACTCTATCATCAACTGGATAATAAATTGAATCATAAATATATTCTAACCATTCTTCATAACGTTCATCTTCTAATGTTACATATCGATGTAATCCACCAGAACCATGAATTGAAGATCCGACTCGTAAATGCTCTCGTATATATTCGACTGCATCATATCTATATTCAATAGAAGGTCTAACCAAAAATAGTCGTTCCATTTTATCACCCTTTTCTTTTATAGTTTCAATTCCATTCTCATACATTGAACTTCTAAATGATTTTTTATGTAAAACGAAATTGCTTTTTCGTTAAAAGACCATACTGAAAGTGTAATTTCTTCACATTTTTTATCTTTAGCTATACGAATAGCTTCATTCATTAATTCTGTACCAAAACCTGTACTACGGTTTGAAGAATCAACACCCAATTCATGTATCGCCATTATTTTACGTTTTTTTGTAATATCCCCACCTACAAAACCAACTTCAGCAAATAGAAAACCAGTTATTTCTTTTCTTGAATTTATCGAAACAAGCTTAATAAATTTTCTATTATGTAAACGTTCTAAAAATTTAGAGATAGGGACACGGATTTTTCGGAAGAAATATATCAGGTCTACCATCTACATGTATAAGTTGAACCTGCAAGAATATACGTTGAACTTCTGGAAAATCCTTTTTTGTCATTTTTCGTATCATAATACTTACTTCCTTTCTATTTTTTCTTTTTCTCATATTCACCCAAAGCTTCTTGTTTAAGCTTTAAGTATTCAAGTAAATATAACTTTTGAAGAAGATACTTCTTTTTATTATGAAGTCTTAAACCTTCTTCATTATAATTTTTAATTTTATATTCATTTTTCATATTCATTCCTCTTTTCTAAAAAAAATTTATCTTTTAAACAAAAAGAGCCACATATAAATATGTGACTCCGAAAATCTTCGTGTAGGATTTATAATTCCCTATGTAGCTTAATATACATACTCACCAAGAGTACGATCGATGCCTAGAAAGAGATATTTATCAATAACAAAATAGACCTCTTCCAATATAGATCGTAACATAAATTTTAATTCCTCATATAGGACCGCATATAATTTCATCATAGTCCATCCTGTCATAAATATCACCTCTCTTTCCTTTTTAGTCCGCAGATTTAAAAGATATAAAAAAGCCACGAACAAAATATTCGTGACTCCGATTACTCGTGTAGGTATGACCCAGCACAGCTCATATAAAATATTTATGTGCTCTCACTAGAAACAAAATAACACCATTCAATTTATTTGTCAACATTTTCTCCTTGTCTAGGAAAACTTTTTAAATAAACACTACGTAAACGATCATTTGTAATATGAGTATATATTTGCGTAGTAGATAAAGAAGAATGTCCTAATAATTCTTGTACACTTTTTAAATCAGCCCCATTATTCAACATATCTGTTGCAAAAGTATGTCTTAAAACATGAGGAGATATATTATGTTTCAAAGCAGCTTCTTCAACAATTTTATCTACAACAAGTTCTACTCCCCTGCTCGTTAAATGACCTCCATTATGATTAATCAATAAAAATTCAGATTTTTTTCCATTTAATAAACTATCTCTAGATCCGTTGAAGTACATTTTTAAGAATTTTAAAGCATAATCGCCAAAATAAACAATACGCTCTTTACCACCTTTACCATAAATACGAATTTCTTTATTAGATAAATCAATATCTTTTACTTTTAAACTAGTTAATTCCGAAACACGAATTCCAGTTGCATATAATAACTCAATAATCAAACGATTACGAATCCCTAAATCATCAGAGATATCCATTGTATCAAAAATAGTTTCTAACTCATCTGGTAATAAAAAATTAGGCAATTTTTTTTCTTTTTTAGGATTACGAATTAATTTAAAATAATTTGTATCAATAACACCATTTAATACCAAATAAGAATAATAATGCCTTAAAGCACTTAAAATACGAGACACAGTACTATTAGAATAATTCAAATGATCTAAATATTTTAAAAACTCTCTAATCTCATCTTTTTTTATATGGTTGTAAGACAACTTTTTTAAAGTAACAAAAGCATAATAAATATCCAAATCTCTTTGATAACTTTGAATCGTAGTATCAGGATATCTTTTTTCATTTTTTAAATAAGAAATAAAATCATGAATACTATGTTGGAAATTCATAAGATCACCTTACTATCTAGGTATATTATAACATAGAAAAAAATCATTTTTTCAAATGATTTTCTTTCTCTAAAGGAATAATACCCATTTTTCTTAAATCTTCTTCACTATAATCTTCATATCCCATTTGTTCAATTTCTTCACGATATAAGAACATTTCTCTTTCTTCATATGCATCTTGAGCAAATATAATATCTAAGGTCAACTGTTTAGGTTCCATATCATGAACAACTTTCTTAGCTTTTGACGCAACATCTGATGCATTAACAGAAGATTTAACCTTCTTCTTACCAAGTCCTAATCTTTTTCTTAAATCAGCTAGCTCATTATAATTAAGTTGTTTTAAATCTTGATCATCCATAATTCTTTCTTCAGGATGTTCATGAAAATACTTATATATTTCACGATAATAACGATCCATATCTGTAAAAATTCTACATCTCATTGCATATAGTTGATTATCTGTTTTCCCAATAAATACTTTATCATCATAAAAAGTAACTGCTTTAATATCTCTTATGATAGCATCTCTATTCATAACATCACCTAATTATATTTTATCATTATTATCTTTTTTGTAAATCCTCGCATTTGTTGTTTCTGGTTTTAATAAACGATTACTTACACTTATACGTAACTTCCTTTTTTCTTCATAAGTCATATTTTTAAATAATTCCAAACCAGCTCTAACATATTTTTCTCCTTTTTCTTTAAAAAAGTTCATATTCTTTAAAGCAAAATAGAATTGTTGAGAACCATAAGAAGTAAATACTTTATTATATAATGTTGTAATATAATTAATAAACTCCTTATCATCTATATGAGATTGAACATAAGATATAAAAGAAGAATCATCAAGAATAACTTTATCTGCAAATGCAACACCTTCTTTTACTTCTCTCCATTTCCCATTCTCAAAGAAAATAATAACAAACTGCATATATTTATCTTCTAAATCCATTAAACCACAAGCTAATATTTCATTTAACAAATCTAATTCCGTAGTTTTAGAAGTAAATTGGTCAATTCCTTCTAAAGAATTCATATCTTCTCCAGCATATAAAGAAGTTTTAGACCATTCCAAAGGAAGATAATCATTTTTATCTCTTTTTGCTGCTAATAAAAACTTTTTTTGAACAATTTCTTCCATATAAATTCTCCTTAAGGGGAAGATTATAGCACATATGCTTTCCATAAGTCAAATTATTTATTGAAAAAATTTGCTAAAAAAATTCATAATTTTAACGACTTTATGATTTATGAAATCATCTACTTCTTCTCCCAACTTTCTACCTACTTTATCAAATCCATTCGTAGTATCAACATATTCATCAGTAATATAATCTCTTACATCTAACTCTAAACCATTTTGAATATCATTTTCAAACTCTCTTTTACCTTCTTCCGTTAAAACTGTTCTTTCATAAATCTTATTCTGATAATATCCAGTTTGAACAGAAAAATAATTAATTAAAAAAATAATAAATAATAAAATCAATATTCTACGAAACCATATCCATTGTTTTTTATTATTTTTCATAAATTCTCCTTTAAATAATTAGCAATAATTTGTGATAGTATCATTAAACTATTATTTAATTCTTCAATATGATTGTATTGACCACCCAATTCAATTAAAATACAATGTGATCCTAAATCTTGATTATATATTCCATTTACACCGACACCTTTCTTAAGTACAACACCTCTTGAAATATTTGGAATCATATCATTTAAAGAATTACTTAAATTTAATGCTAATTGATAATTCTTTTCATATCCATCATATTCTCCACCTACTACAAATAAAATACGAGCATATTTCATATTATTATATTCTAATAATGTCTTTTCTAGACTAGAAGAATCCCTATGTAAATCAATAACCAACGAATAATCTTGTACTTTATCTTTTATAAGTAGTCGAGAAGCATTATAACTATATTTATAGGACCAATGATTACTATTTAAGATATCAGTAACAGAATCCTCTTCTACAATAGAATAAATTCCATAAGACTCTAAATAATCCTTTAAAATATAATCCATCATTTTTACATTAGGTCGAATATTATATTCATGAAATTGATCATCTTGATAACTTTCTTTCTCATGAGTTGAATAAATATATACTACAGGTACTTCAGAAACACTTTCTGTATTATTAACAGACGTTTGATCTATAAAATGATCTATAATTGTATAAGGATCATCTAAACTTTTATGATAAATAATACTAGCCATCATCTCATCATTATTTTTTAAATAATAAAAATATATGAATAAGAAAATAATAAATATTAGAAAAATAAATAAAAATACTTTTCTTTTCTTCTTTCTTCTTTTAGCAATAAATTTCTTCTTCATAATTTCACCAAGAATAAAATAGTATAAAGTATAGTAAAAAAATGTCATAAAATGTAAACAATCACCTTTTTTAATAAATACTTGCAAATAAAATCAAACTTTAGTATAATCTTAGTTGTATTCAAGGGAAGGAGCGACGAAGATGGCTAATATTAAGAGTTCTAAAAAAGCAATCAAAGTTATAGCTAAAAAAACAGAAGCTAATCATGATTACAAAGCTAGAGTTAAAAATACTATTAAAGAATGCGAAAAAGCTATAGCTGCTAAAGACGTAAACGCTGCTACTGAAGCTGTTAAAAAAGTACAAAAGAACATTGATAAAGCTGTAAGCAAAGGTGTAATGAAGAAAAACACTGCTGACAGAGAAAAATCAAGATTAAATAAAAAAGTTAAAGATATGAAGTAATTTACTTCATTTTTTTATTTACAAGAATAAAATAATTCTGTGATATAATAAATTAGGTGATACGATGAGTAAGATTAAAAAATATTTATCTTTCATAATAAGTATCGTAGTAGTCATAATTATTGCTTTAAATTTTGATAAAATAACAACAAGATTATCAGAATATGTTCAAAACCTAACACAAGATCGTACAGTAAAGATTGAAAAAGGAAATGAATATACAAGAAACTATAGTTATTTATATCTAAAAAATAGCGAAGATTATATACCCTACTCTTATGAAGATTTAATAAATATAGTATATGGTATTTTAAATCAAGGATGGAATGAATTCACATTTTATTGCCCACAAGAATATACAGAATGCTTAGAAGATATAAGTAAACTAAGCAATGATGAAGAACAATTATCACATATCAATAACTTTGTAAATCCATTTAATAGTTATTCCTCAATAAAAACAATATATGATGATAGTGGAGAAATAACTATTATTGTTAATCATCTATATAATGAAGAAGAAATAAGAAAAGCAAATACAGAAATAGATGAAATCATAGAAAAAACAACCAATGATTCCATGTCAGATAAACAAAAAATATTAGCAATACATGATTATATTATTAATAGAACAAAATATGATGTTAAAAGAGCAGATACAGGAAATTCAGAATACGATTCTGCAAGAATACAAGGATTATTATATGAACACTATGCAATATGCAGTGGATATACAGATACCATGGCAATTATATTAGATAAACTTCATATTCCAAACTATAAAATATCATCCAAAAGTCATATATGGAATGCAGTATATATCGATGGTGAATGGAAACATCTTGATCTAACTTGGGATGATCCAGTAAACAGTTCCGGGAAAGATACACTAGAACATAATTTCTTCTTAATAGATTCTAAAACACTAAAAGAAAACGATAAAAAAGATCAACATCTATTTAAAGAAGAAATATATCAAGAAATGTAAAAAGAAGCTTCTAAGCTTCTTTTTAATTGTTAAATAATATCTTTTCACTATTATATAATTGAATTATTAATTTAATCATTAAATAAGATAAAACAATAGTAGAAACAACTGTTAAACCAAAATTATATAATGTAGTCTTTCCAATTAATAATTCTTGTAATATTTGAACATAATTACACATTGGAATTAAATAATAATAAGTACTAATATTAATAATTAATATTGATACAAACATAGGAATAATTCCAAGTATCTCCCCTTCTTTAGCTTCCAAAGATATATCTTTATCTGCATAAAAAGTTTCATTCTAACCTTTAGATATTTCTTTAGTAAATTTTTTAGATACATTTTTAACTTCTATCATATTTATTCTCCACATATTTTACAACATCATTTATAGTATTATTAAAATCATTAAAATCAACATGAAACCATTGAACATCAAATTGATTATTAAAGAAAGTATATTGTCTTTTAGCATAATGTCTTGAATTTTGTTTAATCTTATCTAAAGCTTTTTCTAATGATATCTTACCATCAAAATATTGATATAATTCTTTATATCCAATACCTCCCATTAAAGGTTTTGTATATATATGTTGATCATAAAAAGACTTTACTTCATCTAGTAGACCATTTTGAACCATAGTATCTACTCTTTTATTAATTCGGTCATATAAAATATCTCTATCCGTAGTTAAACCTATAATAGTATGATTATATAAAGAAACAGGTTCAACAGGTTCTGTAACTTCTTTATTTAAAAATCGTTCCATACGAATACGATTATTTGGATGAATCTTACAATCAGGATCTTTTTCTAATACCATTTTATATAATTCTTCATTAGAATACTTACTATAGTCTACAGGTGAATGTTGTTCTTCTTGAAAACGATAATCATACAAAGCAGCTTTTAAATACAATCCAGTTCCACCAACAATAATAATATTTTTATCCTTATACTCATCTAAAAGTTTTCTGCAATCTCTCTGATAATCAAAAACAGTATATTCTTCATCTACATTTCGAATATCAAATAAATAATGAGGAATATTTTCTTTTTCTTCATCTGTTACTTTAGCAGTACCAATATTTAATTCCTTATAAACTTGCATAGCATCACAATTAATAATGATAGCATCATATTTTTTCGCAAGTTCTACAGATAACTTAGTTTTACCTACTCCAGTAGGTCCTACAATACATAAAATCATACGTACCACCAACTTGATTATACCATTTTTGTTTAAATAATAAATGAAAACTTTGATATAATGGTTCTTAGGAAAGGGGTATAAATATGGTCGAAAAAATAAAAAATAAAAGAATAGAAAAGAAAAAGAAACAACAAGAAATGAAAAATAATCTAAAAAAAGCATTCAAATATGCCAAAAAACAATGGAAATACTTTGGACTATTCTTTATATTTAATATTTTAATTGCTATCATAGGAGCAGTAGCACCATTAATCACAGCAAAACAATTAATAAAATTAACAGATGGTTTATTAACTCAACTCATATCTTTATCAGTTCTAGTATTTGTAATAGAAGTATCAAGAAATATATGTAATTATATAACCAGATTATCAGCTCAAAGATTTGCGAGAGAAATACTTAAAGAAATCCAAATCGATATGACGAAAGAAATATTATGTATGGAAACTGCAGATTTAGATAAAAAATCTAGTGGTGTTTTTATAGATAGACTCGTAAGAGATACATCCAAAATATCAGATATATTCCTAGATTTAAACATGTCCATAACAGACGTAATTACAAATATAGGTATATTACTAGCAATATATATGATAAACAAAATTATATTCATCTACTATGTTATATCCATCATTGTAATATTCTTCTTAGAAAAAATAAGAGCTCAAAAATGGAATGAATCAGATAAACAATATCGAAAGATGGCAGAAGAAACTACAGGAATAGCAGGAGAATTAATTCGTGGTGTAAGAGATATTAAAGTATTAAATGCAACCCAATCATTCTTAGAAACAATATCATCTAAAATAACCAAAGTAAATCAAGAAAGATATAAAATGTCTTCTATAACTAGAAAATATGATTTAGGGATTGGTTCTTTAAAAGACTTACTAGACTTAATACTAATTATATTAGCAGTATTTTTAATTAACAATAAGTATTTAACAATAACTAACTTTGTAATTATATATATGTATAGAGGAAGAATACTAAACTTATTAGGATTCTTTACATACATGTTAGAATGCATAAAAGACTTTAACTTATCTGCCTCAAGAGTATTTGAAATCATTGACTCTGATGAATATCACAAAGAAAAATTTGGTAAAAAACATATAAAACAAATAGAAGGAAATATTGAATATGAAGATGTATATTTCCATTACAAAGAAGGAAAAGAAGTCCTTAAAGGAACAAGTTTTAAAATAAATAAAAATGAAACCGTTGCTATTGTTGGAAAAAGCGGAAGTGGGAAAACGACAATTTTCTCTTTACTAGCTAAATTATATCATCATAATTCAGGTTCAATTAAAATAGATGGAATCGATATCAACGAACTAGATGAATCATCAATAAGAGGAAATATAAGTATTATCACACAGAATCCATATATTTTTAATATGACAATACGAGAAAACTTGACCATCGTAAAAAAAGGATTAACAGAAGAAAAAATGATAGAAGCATGTAAAATGGCATCACTACATGATTATATAATGAGTTTAGAAAATGGTTATGACACTTTAATCGGTGAAGGAGGATTGACCTTATCAGGAGGCCAAAAACAACGCTTAGCAATAGCAAGAGCATTAGTTCAAAATACAAAAATTATATTATTTGATGAAGCAACAAGTGCATTAGATAATGAAACACAAAAAAGTATTCAAGAAGCAATTAATAAAATGAAAAACAAATACACAATCATTATTGTTGCCCATAGATTATCAACTGTAATTGGTAGTGATAGAATACTCGTTCTTAGTAATGGAAAAATCATAGACGAAGGTAATCATAATAAACTTTTAAAAGAATGTAAAGAATACCAAAGATTATATAATTTAGAATTAAAAAAAGAATCCTAAGATTCTTTTTTTTAATTCATAACTCTTTTAAACATACGTTCCAATTCATAAGTACTAAATTTAACAATTGTTGGTCTTCCATGAGCACAATTATATGGATTCTTACATTGAACAAGTTCTTTTATGATTTCTTCCATACTTTCTATACTTAAAGGAGTATTGGCACGAACACTCATTTTACATGCTATTGTTGCAATAATACGATTTTGGAAACGTAAGCGATCAAATTGATCACCCAATAAAATAATCTCATCAAATATATTACGAATAACTTCTTCTTCAAATCCTTCCTTTAACCAAATAGGATGAGAAATTACTTTAAATGTATTAATACCAAACTCTTCAACAATAAAACCAAGTTCAGCTAAAAGATCCATCCTTTCCTTAATTAAAAGAAAATCACTACTAGATAATTCAATTGTTATCGGAATTAAAGATTCAATTGTATCAATTTTTTTATTACGGAAACTTTCTTCAACAATTTCATAATTTACTCTTTCTTTAGCAGCATGCTGATCAATTAAATACATACCTTCATCATTTTGACATACAATATAAGTTCCTAATACCTGACCAATAACATGTAAATCTAATAATTTAAATTCAGGATTTAAAACACGATTTGCAATACTTTTAAAATTACCTTTTAATTCTTTTTTTCCTACAACAGCAGTCTTTTCTTCTTTTGTAGATACATTTTCAGATATTTGAAAATCTAATTGTATTTGATCTCCACTATCATCAGGTTTAACTTCCGGTTCTTTAACCATACTTTTAGGTAAAACAGCATCAGATAGAATCTCTTTTTCTTTTAATGCATTTGGAATCAACAATACTTCCTTTAATCTATCTGAAATTGTATTCACAATTAAATCATATAACTCATTCGTTTTACTTAACTTAATATCTTGTTTCGTAGGATGAATATTTACATCAATCAAAGTAGGATCTGTATAAAACTTAAGTACAACAATTGGAAATTTACTATCAGGCTTGTAACGAAAATAAGCATCATTAATAGCTCTATTTAAATCATTATTCTTAACTACTCTACCATTTACAATCGTAATCATATAATTACGATTAGATTTTAAAACTTCAGGTTTACATATAAACCCTTCCATATCATAATCATCATTGCTTGCTTTTACTTCGATCATATTACTTGAAACATTTAAACCATATATTTCATGAATTGTCTTAAGTAATTGTTCAGATCCACTTGTTTTGACTAAAACTTTTTCATTATTAGTTAATGTAAATTTTATACCTGGATAAGACAAAGCAAGTTTTTCAATAAATGAAACAGAATTAGCAAGCTCATACTGCTCACTTTTTAAGTATTTTAATCTAGCAGGTGTATTATAAAACAAATTTCGAACAGAAATAATTGTTCCTTTCCTAGCATGACTAGGTTCATCTACTTCAACTTTGCCACCCTTTATCAAAATGTGAGTTCCAACATCACTTGCACAAGTAACTAAATCAACTTCTGAAACGGAAGCAATAGAAGGTAAAGCTTCACCACGGAAGCCTAAAGTATTAATAAAAAACAAATCATCTTCTCGAGTTAATTTACTAGTAGCATGCCTTTGAAAGGATAATACTGCATCATCATGTTCCATTCCAGAGCCATCATCAGTAATTTTAATCTCCTTAAGTCCACCATTTAAAAGATCTACAGTAATACTAGTAGCACCTGCATCAATAGAATTTTCTACTAATTCCTTTACAACAGAAGCACACTTTTCTACAACCTCACCAGCTGCAATTTTATTCGCTAAGTTTTCACTCATTACCTTAATTTTAGCCATAACATCACCTAAAACATTGATTTCCTTATTTCAATACAATATAAGTAATCACTATATATTCGAATAGTACATTCTTTCTTTATATTAATAAACCCCATTCCTTGAATAACAATATCAGAATTCCTAGGAATGGAATACTCTTGATATTCTAAATTCCCAAAATTATTTTGAAATATCTTTTGAATAGATAATTCATTAGACATATAAAAAGTATAATTAATACAATCTTTAGAAGTAAAATAAAACATATTCTCTATTGTAACAATACCATCATTTTTAACTTGCATAGTAATTGGTTTTATTTCCTTCTTACAAAACAATTTATTAACAAATTGATAATCATTATCATACAAACTATGTTCAAAAACAAAACCAGGTGTATCATAGATAACAATATCATCTAATTCAACTTTAATAAAATCAACAGTAGTATTAGGATTTGAACTTGTTGTAATATGATGATTCATATGATAATTCTCTAATATTTTATTTAATAAAGTACTTTTTCCAGAATTTGTATATCCTGTAAAATATACTTTATTATACCCTTTATTCAAAACATCACGAAGTATCTTATTTGTACTAATATTCTTTTTAGTACTTAAAAAAATAATATTACAATCTACTCCATATTCATCTTCTAACATACGAATTATCTTTTGATCCTGAAAACTCTTAGGAAGAATATCATATTTACTAATTACCAAACACTTATCTTTTTGAATTTTTTTAAATGTATCCATTGACTCTCGATTAATATTTAATAAATCAATCATAAAATATATAAATCCGTTACATTTATTAATTTTGCTTAATAAAACCTTATTCATATTTGGTAAAGACAGTTCGATACGTTCATTATAATGAATCATACGAAAGCATCTCTCACAATATAGAGATCGATCATAAACACTAGAATTAACATAACCAATTTCATTAGGATAATTACTTTGTAATAAAGCTCCACATCCTATACATTTTTTACTCAAAATAATCACCTCTATTGATAATATCGTTTTCCCTTCCTCTATTAAACATTGTAACAATAGATTCATATGTATCCAAAGGATCAACTAATATACAATGAATATTACATCTTTTAGCACCGAGAACATCAGTAAATATTTGATCACCAATAAATAAAGTTTTGAATAAGTCATTTTTACCAACAGCTTTCATAATATGAAAAGTCATAGGTTTAAAAGAAAAACCATAACTAGGAACACCTAAAGCCTTACCGATTTTCTTTGCCTTCCAGGGCCAAGTATTCGATACCAAACAAACATCAAATCCAATACTTTTAATTTTATGTAACAATTGAACAATCTCAGAAGAAGGAACATCTTTCTTATAAGGAAGTAAAGTATTATCTATATCAAATAATAATAAACGATACCCTTCTTCAAATAACGATTCATAAGGAATAGAAAAAACATCAGCATAATATTTCCAAGGCATATAATCTTTCATAAACATCACATCCATATTATAACAAAAAAACTACATAAAGTAGTTTTTATTTATTGTCCGTTCCACATTTATCATTACTTTTAGCAAATATTTTTGTACAATCTGCATCCCCACATAGTAATCCATTTTTTGTATATAACAACTTTGTTGATTTATCTGAATCAGATGGAGTAAAAGTAATAACACCTTTCTTTATTTTATACTTTCCATTTTCCAATTCATTTTCTTCCGCTTCATCAGAATCAGTATATGTATACTTTCCCCAACTTTTTAAATTATAAAGACTAATATTTGTTTTGGCAATTTCTTGTTGAGTAGATAATACCCCATCTAATTTTTCTAATTGTTTGACATAGTCACCAATATAATCATGAGAACTAAACGTAATAACATAAGCATCATGTAAATCAGAGGCATCTCCACCTATTTGCTCCAAGTAATCATCTTTTGTATATTCCACTCTATTTTTAATATTCTCAAAATCATCTACAACTTTTTCAACATTTTGTTTTTGCTCTACAGTAGCATCATCTTTAAATAAAACAACAACGGTAGCCATATCTTCATAATTACACCAATAACCTTTATATTTACCACAACCTGTTAATAAAAACAAACAAATAAATAATAAAACAAATAAACCCTTTTTTTTCATATTAATCCCTTCTTTGAAAATTATAAACTTTATTCTTATTCTTTAAATCAATTAATCGTAAATCCAATCGATCAAGAGAATCAATTCTATAAATTGGTTCATACTCTCCATTTTCTTTACTTGATAAATATATTATATCATCTTTTATATAATAATATCTATTAGAAAGATTAGGAAAAGTAGGTTTTGTAAACCCTTCGTAATCTTGATTCTTTTTTTCATAGTAAAGCATATAAGAATCATTATTACTCAGAAAATACATTGTTCGATAATTCATTTTTTTATATTCTTTATCAATGAATTCATAATTCTCCCAAGCGCCAACCAATTGATAGTATTTTTTGCTTTCATATTCGACCTTCGCTTTTTCATTTGGCCATGCATGATTTAACTTGTCCAAAGCATGATTAAATTGACCTTCTTCATAATACTTTACCGCTTCCTCAAAATACTTTTCTTGTTCCTCCGAAGAAGTAATAGGAATCGTATTAACATACTTATAAGAAAACAAGTCACGATACATAGAATCATAAGAATCATAATACCCATACTTTGTAATAAAACCATTCTCATAAACCCCATAATATTGTCCTTTACTACTATTGTAGACAATATCATAAGTAAATAAAGTAGAAGTATCATTTGTAGTATGACTATAATCAATATAATATATATTTAATTCTGCTCTATTAGCAACTCGCTGTAGATCATTAAAAAAAGATTTACTATTCTCAAATTTTTCATTATAAATAGCAAAGACAAAATTTGTTTCATTATTATTAATAGCATTCATTAAATCATAAGATGAAATTTCTATCACCTTATATTCCTTTTCCTTGCAAGAACACAAACACAAAATAAAAAATGAAATAAATAAAATTTTAATAATTTTTTTCATATCCATACCCCATTAAATTATATCATTGATACAAATTTATGGAAATAGTTAATCAAAAAAACATATATATTATTAGGTGATAAAGTGATATTTAATATATTAAATATAATAAAACAATTCCTATATTTTACAGGAAGTTATTCAAACACAATTTTCAAAGAACCATTAAAAGAGGAAGAAGAAAAAAAATATATAGACTTATTAGAAAAAGGAAATAAAGAAGCAAGAAATATTCTAATAGAACATAATCTTAGACTTGTTGCTCATATAGTTAAAAAATTCGAGTCAAAAGAAGCCTCACAAGACGATTTAATAAGTATTGGAACAATAGGTCTAATTAAAGGAATAGACAGCTATAAACAAGATAAAAACATAAAAATAACTACATATGTAGCAAAATGTATAGAAAATGAAATATTAATGTACTTTAGATGTAATAAAAAAACACAAAACAATATTAGTCTAAATAATCCAATTGGATTAGATAAAGACGGAGACGAAATATCTTTATTAGATATTATAGAATCAGAGGAAGAAGATATATTTACAAAAGTATTAAAAGAAATGAATATAGAAGCATTACACAAATATTTAAAAGTATTAAATGAACGAGAATTAGAAATCATAACAAAAAGATATGGTTTATTTAATCAACAAGAACTTACCCAAAAAGAAATTGCAAAAAAATTAAAAATATCAAGAAGTTATGTATCTAGAATAGAAAAAAGAGCACTAACCAAATTATATAAAGAGTTTTACAAAAATTAAAAAAGAGACTTAACTGTCTCTTTCATCAAATTTAATATTATCTACATCTCCTACCATACTAAGTTGTTCTTCAACAACCTGTTTGATACGAGCCTTATATATTTTCAAACTTCTCCTTAAATTATCTGCTTCAATTTCAGTCTTTTCAGCTTGAATCAAAGCATCATTTACAATATGAGATGCATTTTTTTTAGCTTCATCAATAATTAATTGTGCTTCCTCACGAGCAACCTTCTTCATTTGATTTGATGAGTCTTCAGCAATTAACATCGCTTTATTTAAAGTCGTTTCAATATCTTGATAGTGTTTTAATTGATTATTTAATGAAATAATCTCTTGATCACGAGCTTTTAACTTTTCAAGCATACTCTCATATTCAGAAGAAACCCTATCAACAAAATTATTAACTTCTTGAATATCATAGCCGTTATTTGAAACGTTAAACTTTTCCATAACTCACCTCACTTGTCTAAGAAAAGTGATAAATTACCATTCAATTTCTTCTTCAGACTTTTCTTGATCTTTGCTATTATCTTCACTTATTTTTCCTTGAACATTGACATTCTTTGGAGTACATAAGTAAATACCAACGCCAACCTTCTGCATATTTCCACCTATAGCATAAATACATCCACTTAAAAAGTCAATAATTCTTTTTGCTTGATCAGCAGTAACACGTTTTAAATTTACAACAACACTATTTCTATTTTTTAAATGATCAGCAATTTGTTGACTCTCAGAATAAGCTCTAGGTTCTAACAAAATCATTTTGTTTGCATTAGAAACATCTTTAGATTCCTCTTCACCTTTAGAATAGTACTCATCTTCAGTACCACTAAACTTCATTTCATCATCTTCATCAGTTTCGAATATTTTTTTTATATTCCATGCCATATCTATAGCCTCCTATTACTCTACTCCATTATTATATCTAATTATCTTTTATTTTTCAATAAATTAATTCATAAACAAAAAAAGAATTATTCTATCTAGAATAACCTTTTTCCTTCTTAATGAAACGATAACCTTTCTTTTCTAAAGGAAGATTAAAATGTAACGTGGAAAAAACCATATCATCATAAATTGTTTGTAATGTTACATCAGTTCCTACTTTTAACTCATCCATACAAAGATTACGAATACCTAATAATGCAGATTTATCCTTTATTGGATGAACATTAGAATAAACATCATAAACCATTACCTGAGAATTATTTCTAGTATAAAGAACATGATGTTTTTTCCCAACCATAGCTTTCAATTCTTTTGATAGAGTAACTTCTTTTTCATTTTTAGAAGAAATATCATCCAATAATTCATCTATTTCGTGAAAGCGCTCATAATCCATAAATTGAATAGAACTTAATATTAAAGGACAATCATGTTGATCAGCCATATAATTAAAAGATAAATCATTTTCAGGTTCTTTTTGAAGATGACGGACAGCAATTTTTAAATTTGTCATTCTAGCACCTAAAACATCATAATCCGTTTGAGAAAAATTAGGATATGTCAAATCTATATATCGAGCCATAGAAATAACATCATCAATACGACGTAATAACATTTTTTTATAATCATCATTTTGAAGTGTATGATAGAAAATATATGCATTTTCTAAAATTTCAAACTCTTCTTTAGACAATATTCTTAATAATAACTCCTTATCTGTATTCTTCTTTTCCATTTTAACCACCCTTCTTTCTTGAAACATGTGGTCTATTATACGATATATATTTTTTTAAAACAAACGAAAAGACGGAATTAATCCGTCTTTGACTCATATTTGACACTAAAATTCAATTTTTTCCTTGATATACGAAGATACTTCATCAATTGGTAACTTAATTTGCTCCATCGTATCTCGATCTCGAATAGTAACTGTATCATTTTCTAGTGTTTCATCATCAATAGTTATACTGAATGGAGTACCTACAGCATCATTTCTACGATATCTCTTACCAATACTACCAGATTCATCATATGTAACATAGAAATCTTTACATAATTTAGAATATAATTCCATTGCTTTTTCTCCATGAACTTTTTTAATTAAAGGCAATATAGTAGCTTTAACAGGAGCTAATGCTGGATGAATCTTTAGTACTTCACGAGTATCTCCTCCATCAAGTTCTTCTTTTTCATATGCATTACAAATAAATGCTAAAATAGCTCTATCTAATCCCAAAGATGGTTCAATAACATAAGGAATATACTTTTCATTCGTTTCAGGATCTAAATATCTTAAATCTGCTTTAGAATGTTCCATATGAACAGATAAATCATAATCAGTTCTATCAGCTATTCCCCAAAGTTCTCCCCATCCCATTGGGAATAAGAATTCAATATCCGTAGTAGCTTTACTATAGAAAGATAATTCTTCTTTAGAATGATCTCTATAACGCAATCTATCTTTTTTCATTCCTAATGATTTTAACCAATCAATACAATAGTTTTTCCAATAACCAAACCATTCTAAATCTGTATCAGGTTTGCAAAAGAATTCTAATTCCATTTGTTCAAATTCTCTTGTACGGAAAGTAAAATTACCAGGAGTAATTTCATTTCTAAATGATTTTCCAGTTTGACCAATACCAAAAGGAACTTTAGCTCTCATACTTCTTTGAACATTTAAGAAATTAACAAATATACCTTGAGCAGTTTCTCCACGTAAATAAACTTTAGACTTTGTATCCTCTGTAACACCTTGATGTGTTTCAAATAATAAATTAAATTTACGAATTGGAGTAAATTCAGTACTACCACATTTAGGACATTCTATTTTATTATCAGCAATAAACTTTTCAATTTTCTCATTATCCCATCCATCACCAGTTTCTTCTCCCTTAGTAAATTCTTCAATTAACTTATCGGCTCTATGACGTGCTTTACATTTTTTACAATCAATTAATGGATCATTAAAATTTGTAACATGTCCAGATGCAACCCAAACTTCGGGATTCATAAGAATAGCAGCATCCAATCCGTAGTTATATGGGTTTTCTTGAATAAACTTTTTCCACCATGCACGTCTTACATTTTCTTTTAATTCTCTACCCAAAGGTCCGTAATCCCAAGTATTAGATAATCCTCCATATATTTCACTACCTTGAAAGATAAAACCATATTGCTTACAATAATTAACAATATCTTCCATTTTTATTTCTTCCATAAAACAACACCTTTCTAATTTGTGATGAAATTAAAAAAACTTCCAGAAAACATAGGAACGAGATTAACCCGCGGTTCCATCCTATTTATTTCTAGAAGAAATCAACTTAATTTATATAGCTCGTGGTTGCCAAGCCAGTCATCACTTGTATGAACTAATTATACCAAAAAATAACTTGAAGTCAATTATTTAATTTTAACACGACCTAAGTTCTTACCTTCTAAATCAAAAGAATAGTCTTCAGTTAAATTCTCTAAATAACGAAAACTCACATTATTATAAAAATGTCTAAGTTTACGATTAGAAGTTAATTCATTCTCTGGATATACAACTATATTATTATTTTCCGATTCATGATAAGACTGAACCGTTCCAGGAATAATAATATGTTTTACCATCATTAAACGATCCATACGATCAATCATTCCTTGATAAACATATATTTCAGGTAAATTTCTACCTAATAAAGCTTCTCTTAAATCGATTTGAATACTTTGATAATACTCACTATCTAATCTATCCAAAGTAATCAAATCTTGTCTTAAAGATTCATAAGCATCTACCATTGGTTCCTTCTTTAATAAAATAATATTCTCTAATCTAGTATTTTTAATAACCATTTCATCAGTAGAATGTGCAATAGTATCCAAATTACGAGCATATAAAGCAACCATTTTATTTAAAGTCAAATCAGACATAGTATGTTTAATTTTTAATCGTAACAATTTATTCTCATATATTTTTTTTCTTTTTTCTGGTATTTCTAATTCAGAAATCAAACTCTTTAAATTTGTCATATAAAACCTCCAAAAAATTGGTAAATAATATTATATACATAATTCAACAAAAAAACAAGTTAGCTCCCTAACTTGCTTATCTTTTTTAAGAAATCTTTACTTTTTAAATATAAACCAGTATATCTCTCATAATATTTATCAATAAAATAATTTATTTCTCTTGCAATATCTTCTTTAATACTAATCTTACTAATAGACGAAATATCAATTAAATAATACATTCGAATAAGCTGAATCGTCTTAGGAGATAATATTTTTTCATCGCGATAACAATTCTGACAAATAAATCCTCCTTCATCAGGATCTAAAGTAACAATTTTTGTCTTATTTCCACATTTTACACAAGAATCTAAATTTAATGAAACTCCCAAATAATCTAAATACTTTAATTCTAATATATTGGTTAATATCAAAGGATTCTGATTTTCATTTAATTTTAATATAGTTTGAACATATAAATCATAAATAGTTGAATCATTATTTTGTTTAACAACTTGATACGTTAAATCTGTTATATAAGACATATAACTAATGAGTTCTATATCTTCTCTAATGTTTCTTAATGAATCAAGAATATCTACATCAATTAACTTAGATAGTTTTCCTTCATGATATTGAATGTGAAAAACTCCATAAGTAAATTTTAAAGTTTTAGTACGTAAAGGATTTTTTAAGCTCTTTACTCCATTACACATTATACCTATCATACCAAGCTCTTTGGTTAAAACATTAACGACTTTAGAATTGTCTCCATAAGGAGTTTCCGTTAAAATAATCCCTTCTAACTTCCGAATCATACTACCATCTACTTACATTTTTTATATTTTAAATAATATTCAATCTTACCAGTTTCTTTAAATTGACTCCAATAGTATTCTTTCTTATTCAAAAGAACCCACCCTTTCTAATAATATAATGGGTTCATTTAATAAAAAATATACATTATCCTAAAATATCTTTTTCATTAAATCCTAATTCACTAAGATATCTTTCCTTATCTCTCCAATTTTTAATAGTTTTTACATATAACTCTAAATAAACTTTCTTGCCTAACAAATTTTCAATATCTTTACGTGCTTCCATACCAACAGCTTTTAATAATGCTCCTTGTTTACCAATAATAATTTTTTTAACATTATCACGATCTACAATAACATCAACAGTTATATTTACAATATTCTTTTTTTCTTCAAAAAAAGAAGTAATACAAGTTACACTATGAGGTATTTCTTCCTCTGTCATACGAAATATCTTTTCACGAACAAATTCACTAACTAAGAAATTTAATGTACTAGTTGTAATTGTATCATCATCAAAATATCTCATATCATCCTCTAAATATTTCTTAATAACAGTTAATAGCTCTCCTACATTTTCACTTGTTAAAGCAGAAATAGGAACAATATCAGAAAAATCATACAAATCTTTATAATCATTAATAGTTTTTAACAAAACATCTTTACTAACTTTATCAGCTTTATTAATAACCAAAATAACAGGAGATTCATTTCCTTTCAAAGAAGATATAATTCGTTTATCCCCTGCCCCTAATCCTTCATATGCATCTACCAAAAATAAAATAGCATCTACATCTTTCGTTAAACTTTCTGCTTCTTTATTTAAAAATTTACCTAATTTATTAATAGGCTTATGAATACCAGGTGTATCAACAAAAACAATTTGATATCCATCTTCATTATATATACCTTGAATAATATTACGAGTTGTCTGAGGTTTATTACTCGTAATAGCTATCTTTTGATTAATTAAAGTATTTAATAATGTACTCTTGCCTACATTCGGCCTTCCAATTAAACTAACAAAACCACTTTTCATAAAACACCTACACTTTTTAAAAATTCAATTACATATGGAATATAAATAACAAAACCAATAACTGCTGCCATCATTGCTAAAACAAAAGTGGCTGCACTCGTACAATCCTTAGCAATTTTAGCTAAAGGATGTTCCTCTAATGTAATCATATCTACTACAGCTTCTACAGCCGTATTAATTAATTCAGCAGATAAAACCATTCCAATACATACTAATGTAACTAACCATTCAAAAGCTTTAACATGAAAAAAAATATTTACTGCTAAAACACAAATCGTAGCAAAAACATGAATCAACATACTTTGTTCATATTTATATGCATATATTAAGCCATCAATAGAATACTTAAAACTTCTAACAAATCTACCAAAACCACGTTTTTTAATTTCATCTCTTGATATCTTCGCCATCTAAAATCAACTCCTGTAAATCAAACATTACCTTCTCGTCTTCTTTTGTCATATGATCATATCCTAGTAAATGTAATAATCCATGGACAGCTAGAAAAGATAATTCTCTTTTTTCACTATGGCCATATTCTTCTGCTTGTCTTTTCATTTGAGGAATACAAATATAAATATCTCCTAGCATACGAATATCTCCATAAATCACATCATCATTATCTTCCAAAGCAAAAGAAATAACATCTGTAACACGATCTACATTACGATAATTCCTATTTAATTCATGAATTTCTTCATCACCAACAAAAATAATATTAAATATTGCATGATGTACATTTTCATGTCTTAAAGTACTATCTAAAACCTTATTTAAATAATCATAATCATCGTATAAATGATTATCTACAATTTCATACTCATTTTCCATTAAACAAGTCCCCACATTCTACCAAGTACAAAAGAAATAATTCCTAATACAATAAAAGCTAAAATATTATAAAAAATATTATTCTTTAAAAAACTTGGTAACTTTTCTTTGATAAATTGAATAAATCGATAAGTTAAAAAACCGAGAATAGCACCAATTACATTCAATAATAAATCATCAACATCAAAAGCTCGACCTATTTTATACTGAATTACTTCAGCTGTCAAACTTATTACTAAAGCAGTAACAAATATATGACGAATTTTATGAGCTTTTAAATAATCAGAAACAAAATAACCAAAAGGAATAAATAATGCAATATTTCCTATGACATTATAAATAAAACCTCTACTCATAAAAGGAAAACGAAGTATTTCACGAAAAGGAACAATATTTACACCTGAAGTAGCTCCTTCCGTAGAAAGTAACATGTAATAAAGTAACAAAGTATATAAAATAAATAACAATTGATAAAAATCTTTATAAAAAATAAACTCTTCATGATTAATAAATAATTTAGTGATTCTAAGTACAAATAAAATAACGATAAATAATACTAACATTGGCCATGTATTACGTATAACCCATTCAAAGGTATCATAAAAGGGTTCTAAATTTGGCATAGTATCACTTCCTTAAGATGTTACACCTATCTCCTCTTCTACAACGAGAAAAACATCTATACTAATTGTACTATTATTACTATCTTTTTTCAAAACATTTTGATAACGAATTGTATAGTTACCATCGATTAAATCATGTAACTTATTATGAATTGTTTTATCAATTATAGAATCAATTTCATCATTATTATACATATATTCTTTATTTCGAACATCATATTCCATAACCTTGTTTAAGCGAAACCAACCCAAATGAAAAATAGATTTGTATTTTTTTAAATAATTGTTAGAATTTCGAAACAAACGTAAATCCTTATTTTGAATAGATATCATATAATAATTATCTTTATTTATTTCCGTAGTATGAATCCCTTTTTTAGGGATTTCCATATGAATAGAATACCAAACATTTCCATAAACAGAACCAGTAGCACAAACCAAAGTATCTGAGACATTACCACTAATTAAAACATCATCTTTCTTTACATAATCTCTAACATGAACCAATTCTCTACCATTGGAACTTATAATTTTAGTAACAATAGCATTTTTCTTAGCTATAATATTACAATAATCACTATTTTCTTTTGGCTCTTTATCTTTTCTTAATTGGACCTGAATATCATAAGTCATTCCTTTCCTTATAATATTTATCCATTCCAAATCATTTTTATACTCTTCTAATAAAGAATCTTTTATGTTTTCTATTTGTTTATCTGATAAACGAAAATGATATCTCTTTAATCCATAAAAAGATAAATCTTGATATAAACTATGATATAAATCTCTATTCGAAATCATAATATGAATATTCAAAATAAATGAAGTAAAAAAAGAAATAAATCCTAAAAAAAGAAGAAGAAAATAAAACATAAAAAAATAATTCTTAATGAATATAAAAAACCCATGCCAACTTGAATCCTTAACAATTCTAAAAGAACATATACTATCTAAAATCGGAAGATCATTTTTATATAAACGTATAATAAATCCATCTTTTAAATACCGAATATTTAAAATAGATACATTCATATTCCTTAAATATCGAATAACAATATCATAAGATAATTCTGTTATTAATAGATCACAAGTATTATTCATGAATAGACATCTCCAATACTTTTCCTGAAATTAACAATTCATTATCCATCATACGTATCAAATGAAAATGAATACCCTTAAAAATAAATAATTGTTCATCAATAATTATTTCCAATAAAGATTCTTTTAAAGAGATTATTCTTTCATATAAATAAATATAAAGAGATGAATCCTTAATAATAATAGAATAAGAATCTTTATGTTTCATATGCTTCACCTATAAAAAGATATGAAAAAAGAAGACATTTTAGTCTTCTTTATCTATTCCTTTAACATAATCTTCTACATGACTTCTAAAATTAGTAGATGAATATTTTCCACTACGATAAGTATACCTTACATCACAATACTCACGAAGTTTTTCAAAACGTTCATCACCTTCCCAATCACTACCCATAGCAACAATAGAAACATCATATTTTTTTATATCATCAGGTTTCTGATCCCAATGTTCTTCAGGAATAACTTTATCAACATAACGAATAGATTCTACAACAAATTTTCTTTCTTCATAGGTTAAATAAGAAGATTTATGCTTAATAGCATTAAATTCATCCGTAGAAACTCCTACGATTAAATAATCTCCCATTGCTTTTGCATCCCTAAAGTGTTCTACATGTCCAGCAGTTAATAAATCATACGTTCCATAAGTAAGAACAACAACTGGTTTTTTTTCTTTATTTGCCATTTTTCTAATCCTTTCTATAAAACATCCTTAAATATTACTTTAATAACTCGAAGACTTGCATCTCCATCATCTAAATAATTAAATTTCTCATTAAATTTCTTATATTTATCTTTATATTTCTTACTAACTTTATCAATATTACTAATAACATCTTCTACTTCGTCTTGAGTTTTACATATAGGACCAGGTAGTTCATCTAAAGAAATATAAAAATCTCTCAAATTATTCTTATAATCATCATAATCATACATATAAAATATCATTGGTTTTTTTAAATTCGCATAATCAAAGAATATGCTTGAATAATCTGTCATAATAATATCAGCAATTAAATATAATTCATTGATTTCATCATACTTAGCAACATTAAATACAAAACCTTTATACTTATTTAAATCAATACTATTTGTAACAAAATAATGACTACTAAATAATATTACATAATCCTTACTAAATTTCTTCTTTAAACGATCAAAATCAATTGCTAACTTATATGTATAGCCAACTCCAGAAGTATGTTGATTATCACGGAAAGTCGGCATATAAAATAACACTTTTTTATCCAAAGGTACACCTAATTTTTTCTTAATAGCATCAATATCTTTTTTGGTTTTATGAAATAAAAAATCATTTCTAGGATAACCTTCTTCAATAATAATATTCTCTTTACCAAGATTCTTTAAATTAAAAGCAGATGTAAATTTCTCAGTACAATATTTAGATGGAGATATAAAGTAATCAAATCTCTTAGCATCTATATCATTTCTTTTTCTAATTTCTTTAGCCGTATTTAATGATGCTCCATTCACTTCAATATCACATCTTAATTTTTTTAAAGGAGTTCCATGCCAACATTGAATATATAATTGACCTTTTTTCTTTTTAACTCCCTCTTCCATTAAAGAATTAATAATCCAATATTTAGCCATACTACAATATTTATAATATTCTTTACTCTTTGATTTAACAACTTCTAAATTATGAAAAGGAGCAACTTCATGTTTCTCTGGATCCATAAAAGCCCAAATCATTTTATAATCTTGAAACTCATCCATTGTAATCATTTTTTCATAAATAGCTTTCGGACTACAAGTATAATTACGTCCATTAAAAGCTTCAAATAAAATCACTTTATCGTCTAATTTATATTTATAGTAATACTTACTGTATTTTAATCCTTCATAAATATACAAACATTTTCTAGCAATTATTCTTATAAATTTATTCTTCTTACAAATATCAGAAATAAATGCTCTTATTTTTTTCATAAAAACACCTCAAATTATCAAGTTATAAAACTATTATAACAATCTAGCTTATTATTTTCAATAAAGTAGACATTTATTTAAATAAAAAAGAAATACTACAATAATTATAAAAAAGTGTTAAAATATATTTTGTGAAGAAATGGAGAATTATACAACATGAAGAAAAGAATTATTCTATTATTGTTAGTATTACTTTTTCTAACAGGATGTAATAAAGAGTACAAGGAGACATATAAGAATTCAAATGTTTACATAAATGATGAGATAATTAAAGACAGTAGATTATATGATTCAGACTATTCAACCAAATTACCAGTCAAGGAAAAAGATAAAATAAAAATAAATAATAAAGAAGAATTTAGATATCTATATATTGTATCGGAAGATGAAAATCTAAATGGAACAATAAAATATAACGATAAAGAAAAAGAAATAGAAAAAAATGTAATAATCCATAAATTTATAGATTTAGAAGAAAATACTAACGAAATTGAAATAGAAACTAATGAAGACACTACTTTAACAGAAATATATGTATTTAAAGAAAACGAAAAACTACCATGGTGGGTACAGAAATGGGAACCAAGTTATGATAAAGTAGACTTACTACTAATATCTGGACACTCAGATGATGAACATGTATTCTTTGCTGGTTTACTGCCTACATATATAGCTAGAGGATATAAAGTCCAAGTAGCATATTTTACAAGACATTTTAATAACAGTTTAAGATATCATGAATTACTAGATGGATTATGGCAAATAGGTATGACTAACTACCCTATTATAAGTGAAATACCTGATATTCACTCTCACGATTTACAAAAATCACTAAATGACCTTAAAAAAGCCAATGTTTCTGAAGATGACGCCATAAAATTTCAAGTAGAACTAATAAGAAGAACACATCCAGAAGTAATAGTAACTCATGCCACTGATGGAGAATATGGTCATGGTCAACATAAATTAAGTAATTATATATTAAGAAAAGCCATAGAAGTATCAAACGATAAAAAAGCATATCCAGACATACCATATAAAACATGGATGCCAAAAAAAGTATATTTCCACTCAAGTAAACCAAGCGATGTATATTTAGATAATGATATACCCCTTGAATATTATGATGGTAAAACAGCCTTCGAAATGAGTCAAGAAGCCTTTAAATTTCATCAATCACAACATACTGGTTGGATATATACATGGATTTACGGGGAACATGGTGATATAACAAAATCAACACAAATAACAACTTATAATCCTAACTACTATGAATTATACTATTCATCAGTTGGTGAAGATAAAGAAAACAAAGACCTATTTGAGAATATTAAAACAGCATCAATTTGATGCTGTTTTTTGATTTTTCTTCCAGTCTTTATAGTTTTCAAATTTAACAATAACTTTTTCGTCTATACCATAGAATAGCTTATATCTATAATTAAATACTCTATTATTATTTGGATTAGCTACATGAAGATAATCCGTAAATGGTAAATTTGGTAACATTAAAAATTGTTTATCTCTGTTTTCTTCAATATACTTTTCAGTTACTAATTGAACATGATATATTTGCAAGAAAATAACAATATAGAATCCAAATATAGAAATAATGCCTAATTTTATAATATTATAAATAACTAAATCTTTTAAATTTAACGTTTCTAATAATTCTACAGTTATTAAAACGATAAAAATATAATTACTCAAGAACAATCTAGGTCCTATTGGAGTAACAATTAAAAGTGGTAAATTAGTAATAACCATAGATCCTAAATATAAGAATAATTTTCTTCTTACAGGAGCTTTCTTTACACCTTTAATAAACACAAATATTAAAGCAAAGACAAGTAAAAAAGTTAAACCCGCATTTAAAGAATTACTTAAGAATTTTCTAGAAATTGGAGTTGTATACAATTTCAAGAATAAATTATTTGTTAAAAACAAACATGTACAAAATGCAAATAAATATGAAAAGAATACTACTAATTTATTTTTATTATTTTTAATAATCTTATATAAGAAAAATAATATAACTACAGAAAGAATAATAAAAATAATAAAATTGTTATAGAAAATATATCGATCTAATTCATTCATATAAACTTTAATACAATTAATAATCTTATTACTATTATCAATTGTTCGATATGTATCTTCACCAGCTCCTACCATTTGGTAAGCACCATTACTAAACATTAAACCAGTACCTAATAAAACTCCTATAAAATAGAATATATTATGTAATGATATTTTTTTAGTTCTAAACAATTCATATAAACAAACAAATCCACCAAGAATAAAAATATAAATAGTAATATTCTCAATAAATAAAGCCCCTACAAATCCAAGTATTAAATATAAAAATAATACAAATATAGATTTCTTTTTATTAATAATCTTATCTTCAAATAAATAACTATTACAATAAATATACACTAAGAATAATAAAATTGGTGGAACATAGTTAGAAAAACCAGATGCCCAAACTACACTTTGTCTAAAAATATCCATTGGCATTAAACACAGTAAAAATACAATGAAAATACCTAATAAATTATTTTTCTTATTTATAATCTTATTCATTAAATAAACTATAAAAGTAAAACAAATACTTTCAACAAATGATCTAACAATAACTGATCTAGTAATAAGTAATACAAGTAAATTACCAGCATATCTACCATTATAGTCCTTAAACCATGTTTCAAGCCTTTCTAGCCCAATTCTAGAACCCCAAGCCCAATCATCTCCTGTATACGGAAATAAAAAGCAAAGTCCAAAAAACAATACAAATATCAAAACATAAAACCAATTATTCTTAAAAAACAATTTTAACTTTTTCATAAATCAACCTTCTAAATCACCCAAGCGAATCAATGATAACTTTCATTAATTCGTCTGTACAATTCATATCCCTTGGGATAGTATACATTTTCTTAAATTTATCAAACTCTTTAACCTCATATTTATTCTTATTAATAACATCCATCAATTTAGAGCCATCTTTAAAACTCAAATGCTTAAAATCATTAAAGAAATCTAAATTAACACCATTATTCTTATTATATTCTTCAAAATCATATAAATACATAAGAATCTTAATATCACATACGGAAGCATCGACTAATAAGGCCGAATAATCAGAAATAACATAATCGCAAACAGTCATTACATCAAAAACCGAAAACTCACTACTAGGAATAGTAATAACTCTATCATCATTATATATATCTTCTACTTTAGAATGATAAGTAATAATTAAATTTACCTTATCAAAATCAGTATTATCAATTAAATCCTGATAATTAAAATGTTTATTATTTCTAAAAGTTGGAGAATATAAAACATTAATCTTCTTCTTTAATTCTGGATATTTCTTTAATAACTTTTTCTTAGCTTCATGACGATCACTTCTTAAATAATCAACTGTAGGAGTACCAATATTTAATACTTTTTCAATCGGTACATTAAATGCCTCCGCAAAGAAAGGAGCCATTCCTTCACTACCAGAAATAACATAATCATATCCAGCATGCATCTTCAAAATTTTAGCCATAGAAGGATTAATGCCATCTACTTTACCAATTGATTGATAACCAAACTTTTTTATAGCTCCTAAAGAATGCCATAATTGAATAACTTTAGTTCCCTTTTTATGTTTAAGTAAACAAACAGGAAGATTATATCCATCTACTATAATAACTTTAGATTTAGCAATATTAATCATCTGTGACCACAAAGAAAAATAATAATTAAAAGCAACACCTAACTTTTTTAAAATCTTCTTAAAAAAACCACTTGAACTAGAATAATGACCTTGAGTTCTAACACTATCATTAATACTAGAATCCACCTTTTTACACTCTACCTTATATGGAATACCTTCCCTATCTAATCTATCTATAATAGCTTGATAATTTAAAGAAGGTTTATCATATTGTCTACTTAATAAATAAACTCTATTTTTTCTAACTGTAAACAATTTAACAAAGAAATAATTAATAACAAAATGAATTCTAATTAAATATAAAAATATATTCATCTAAATACTCATAAATTCCTTATATTTAGGAATAATTTCATCGGCTTTACCAATCATTTTAATTTCTCCATCATTTAGCCACAATACTTCATCACATAATTCTTGAATTGTATCTAAACTATGAGAAACAATAATAACTGTTCTCTTATCATCAGAAATTAATTCTTTCATTTTGTTATAACTCTTCTTTTGAAATTGTACATCTCCAACAGATAAAACTTCATCAATAAGCATAATATCCGTTTCTAAAATAGCTGTTATTGCAAACGCTAATTTAGAATACATACCAGATGAATAAGTTTTAACAGGTCTATTAATAAAATTACCTATATCAGCAAATTTAATTATTTCATTTTCTTTCTTAGCTATTTCTTCTTCAGAAAAACCTAACAACATCCCTGATAAATATATATTTTCTTTACCAGTTAATTTCTTATTAAAACCTACACCAATAGATAATAAAGAAATAGTATGTCCATGTAAATCTATGCTACCTTTATCAGGTGAAAAAATTCCACCAATAGCTTTTAACATTGTTGATTTACCAGAACCATTTTTACCAATAATACCAAGTATTTTACCCTCTTCTACTTTAAAACTTACACCTTTTAAAGCATGAAATAATTCCACTTTATCACCAAGATGTTTCCAAGAAGCTCTAATACTTGTTTTCTTTAAACCTCTATAAGTAATATGTAAATTCTTAACAGTTATAGCTATATTTTTGTCTTTCTTTTCAGTTGCCATTAAATCACCTTCGCATAACTATTTTCATTCTTATGAATAACATGTACTCCAAATGCACATAATACTAAACCAATTACAAGCCAAAAACCTAATAATTCATAACTAACCATTTTTCCATAAACAGTTGCTTTTCGTAATTCATTCATCATACATGCAATAGGATTAAATCTAAGTAATACCCATCCTAACTTACCTTTTAACCTCTTAGTAATATTATAAAATATACCAGATAAATAGAATACCATTCTAAGTGCTATATTAGTTAAATTACCTAAATCATTAAAAGATACACCAAAATGCATTAAAATCATTCCACATCCAAAAGAAATAATATATAAAACAATAATTACAGGAATGATTAATAACATATGCCAAGTAAATGGAACATGTTGATATATCATTAAACCAAACGCTAATCCTAGAGAAATAAACATCTTAAATAAATAAGTAAATGATTTAGCAAGTAACAGAATATATTTTGGAACATATACTTTCGTTACCAAATCTCTATTATTAATAATTAATTTAACACTACCTGTAATCATTCTATTAAAGAAATCCCAAGCAGCTAAACCAACCATAACAAAAGAAGCAAAATACTTTTCATTACTCTTAAAAATTACTCCAAATACAAATGAATAAATAACCATAAAAGCAAATGGTTCAATTACCCACCACAACCAATTTAAATATGAATCAGCTACTTCACTTTTTAATTCTGCTTTAGCAGATCTAATAGCATATTTAAAATATTTTCTAATATTCATAAAAAACTTTTTCATAAAACACCTTCTCAACTATCATACCATTTTTTTATATTTATTTAAAGTCAAATACTATTCCCATTTAAAATCAATTAATTTCTGATCATATAAACTAGATGGAGTATGAATGAATAAAACAACATCTGGTTTATAATCATCAATATATTCCTTTAAATTAACATTAGCCCAGCATCTAACGTCAATAGCTCTAACTTCTTTAAACACTAAAGATAAAAATGAAAATACTGGTTCACCATAAGAATCTTTTAATATCAATATTTTTTTATTATTGATTGGATCCAAATTAGTAATTTTAACCAACGCTCTTCCTCCGTTAGTATATGTATAATATGTACTTGTTTCACGAGTATCATCTATTTTCATAGTTAAATATTCTTCATGAGCAATAGAATGTCTAAAATCACCTACATAATGACTAGTCATTACATCCCATTCACTATTAAACACATCAAAATTAGTTTCAAAGTTCGGATAAATATATTCAAAATCATCTGGTATAGTATAGTACTTACCTGTTCTTTTTCCATAGGATCCTAAAAAAATCTTACGATATGTTTTTCTATTAAAATCATTATAATATTTATCAGTAATATTTAAATCCAATTCCTTATCTAAATGACTAGCAATTATTTTATAACTTTCAAATGCAGTATTAATATTCCAATGATGGTCTGTTCTAAAAAACCATGTACCAGGATCAGTAGTTAATTCTTTTTCTAAGTCAATAATGTTAATATCCTTTTTAATAGAATTATCTATAAATCTCGTTCTAACTTCACCCGCTTTATCTTCTACATAAAAAGGTAATTTAGACTCTTCATTAATAGACCAAGGAGCAATGGCAAAAGCCATGTATATTCCTTTATCTTTAGTATATTCATCAACTATAGATAACTTATTTACCCAATACATTTCATCCATATCAGGATAAGTAAAAGATAAATTACCATTAGATAATTTTATAACATCTCTACCTTCTCCAGCATCAGTTACGACTCTTTTAAAAAGTACCTTTTGAAATAATCCATAAGTATCTAAATAATCATACTTTAAAACTAAATTATTCGCAAAAACAGATTCACTATTACTTTTAAAATAATTAATTCTATCATTATAATTTAATTTATCTGGATTATATACTACTGTCCTACCAATTTTTTTAATATCGAAATAATTATTTTTAATTGTAAAAAACATAGTAGCAAAAATATAAATTAAGAAGAAAGTAGCAATAACAATATTATTTTTATTATTCTTATCCATATATACCTCCTAAAAATTAAAATATATAAAAGGATTATAAACACCTTTAACAATATAAGAAACAGAGATTATTAATAAAATTACTAATATAATATCTTCTAAAACACAACTATTTATTTTATCCATTACTTTTTTATAAATTGGAGTAGAAAATAATATAGCTAATACTAAAAGAACACCATTCTCAATCAAATAGTAAAAGAACTTGTTATCAAAAAAATTTGTAAAAGTAAACATTCTACCAATATATTGCATAGCATATCCAATATTATCTGCTCTAAATATAACCCAACCAATTAAAACAAATAATAAAGTATAAATTGTTTTTAAAACATTAAACTTACCTTCTGTTTTCTTCTCAAATCCAGACAACTTTTCAATTGTTAGAATAACAAAATACATAAGACCCCATACAATAAATGTATAATTAGCCCCATGCCAAATACCAGTTAAGGTCCATACAACAAATAAATTAAAAACAAGTTTCTTTTTACTTACTCTACTTCCACCCATAGGAAAATAAACATAATCTCTAAACCAACTTCCTAAAGACATATGCCATCTTCTCCAGAAATCAGAAACAGATTTAGAAATATATGGATAATTAAAGTTTTCTAAGAAATTAAATCCAAACATTTTTCCTAATCCAATAGCCATATCTGAATAACCTGAAAAATCATAATATATCTGTAATGCATAAGCAATAGCAGCCAACCAGGTTAAACCAAAAGATAACTTAGATACTTCCGTATTAAAAGCATAATCAACAATAATAGCCATAGTGTTGGAAATAATTACCTTCTTAGCTAAACCATAAATAAATCTTTTAACACCTTCACCAAATAAAACAATATCTTCTTTTCTATTCATTATTTGATCTTGAATAGTAGTATACCTAACAATAGGTCCAGCAATTAACTGTGGAAATAAAGAAATATAAAGTCCTAAATCAAGAATATTTTTTTGAACATCAACTTTTTCTCTATAAACATCAATAATATAAGACAAAATTTGAAATGTAAAAAAAGATATACCAATTGGTAATAGAATATTAGGAACATTAATATGAGATTTAAAAATATCATTAATACTATTTAAGAAAAACATTAAATATTTATAAATAAAAATCAAAGATATATTAAACAACAAACCAATGATTAAAAACACCTTAGAAACTTTCTTATTCTTTTTATTAAATAAATCTATTAATAAACCAACAAAATAATTAACTATAATAGATAATAACATAGCAAAAACAAAGCTCGGTTCTCCATAAGCGTAAAATACTAAACTAGCAATTAATAAGAATATATTCTTTAATCTTCTACCAGGTAATATATAATAACCAAATACTACTAAAGGTAAGAAAAGAAAAATAAATATACCAGTTGAAAATAACATAAAGCACCCTCCTACACTATAATTTAATTATTTCTTCATAAACCCTTTCACAGTTAAAAGAATCGTTATATTTAAAGAAATCATCTATACGTTTTTCATATGTTTTAGACAATTTACAATCATTATTAATAATATTGATTAATCCATCTACAAATTTATCATAATCTTTAAATACAGGTCCAAAACCATCTTTTTCATATTCAAAGTAACCTTTATCATATAACTGTTCTTTATAAAACACCTCTCTATCAGCTTGATAATATATAACTGGTTTCTTTAAATAACAAAAATCAAAGAAAACACTAGAATAGTCAGTAATTAATAACTTATTCAAACAGAATTCTTTTTGATAATTAATACTATCTTTTTCAACTTCAATATAATCATTAAAATCAAAATCTTTTAATTGAATTAAAACATTAGGATGAGGAATAAACCTAATCTTATAGTCTTTATCTTTTAATACTTTTAATAATCTTTTATCATTCATTAAATTATTAATAAACTTAAAATAATCTGACTTTTTAAAATCAGGATTATAATCTCTATCTCCAGATTCCTTATCTACCAAACTAGCTAAACCTGTTCTCCAAGTTAGAGACAACATTATTCTATTCTTAGTAGGATACAATTTCTCCTTTTCTCTTAAAGTATCATATCTAGGCAAACCAGTTAGTTTAACCACTTCTGGGCCATAATAATACTTATATTTAAGCAAAGATTCATATTCTCTTTCAGCACTAGTAACAAACATATCCATTTTTTTAGTATTTACATTTAACCAAGGGCTTAAATCGTCCTTAATGATACCATGCTGTAAAAAAACATACTTAAAATGATATTGATCTCTAACACATTCATTTCCCGTACCTAAGGGATTAAAAACATAATTCTCAGCTTGTGAAGATACTACATAATCTGCTCTTCCAAACATTAATTTATACTTATTACTATTAGGATCAATTACTTTCCCTATTTTAGATAATCTATCATAATCAACGCTGTCATAAGCAAGTGCAAAATAACAATTCTTATCCTTATGATTAAGAGTCATATACCTAAAGAAATGTTCACCATTATCATCAGCTTTTAAAACTCTATCAGAAATTATCCATAATTCCCTAAATTTAAAAATACTTCCAAGTTTAATAGCCAAACGAGCAACTAATGGTTTAAGCATACGTTTTTTTAATAAAAAGATATCATTTTTTAATTCATATCCAAATGATTTGAAAATATTACGTTTCTGGATAACTATATCTAATCTATCAAACACAAAAGTATACTTACCATCATTATGATAAGAAATAGGTAATTCATTAGTTAGAATACTATTTTTACAAAAATAAGGAGCAATTTTATTCTTATCATAGTAAAAACATATTTTAGGATAACTGCTATAATCTACTTCAAAATAAATACCAATATAATCATGTAAATTATCTTGAGTAAATGTTTTTTCATTAAAATCAATAGTTAAATCATAATATTTTATACCAATATCTTTATCATCAACTTGAATATGAAAATCATCTTTATTTAAAAAACGACGATCTAATTTACCATAACAAATCAACTTATTATCTCTTAAATAAGTTTGATCAATTTCTATTAATGATACTTTCTTCTTATCTATCTTTCTACTACCAATTAATAAATAATCACCATCAAAAACAATATCATTATGATAAAGTGTATTATTCTTTACATTTAACAAAAAACAAATTGTAGCATAATTCATAAACCTTTGATTAATAATAATATCATCATCAATATTAGATAACAAATCTAATAATATATTTTTATATTTATTTCTAACTACATCATCCATATCATATTTAGGATTTAAAACAACTCTCCAAGTTATTTCATAACAAACAACATTTTGAATATAAGGAATTACTTTCCCAAATTTCTCTTTAGATAAATCTATTAAATATTTATAAGATTTAACAGGAGTAACCAAATACCAATCTTCTTTCATAGAACTACCTTGAATAGCAGAATCTCCCGTTTCTCTTCTACGATAATAATAGATCGGATCTTTAAGCATCATCATGATTTTTTCATCCATTAAAATTTCATTAATAAATCTATTATCTTCAGAATATTTAATTCCAAGTTCATAACGATATTTTTTTACAACATCCGTCTTAATAAAAATAGAACTAGAACTCAACTGCGGATAATCATAGTCTTCAAGAATATTAATAACTTTATTTTCTTTATATTTATAATTTAAAGGATGAGATCCCTTTTTCTTATCAAAGAATACCATTTTACAGCTAAAAATATTAATATCTTTATTGCTTAAATAAGCATTATACATTTGTTTAAAAGCATCTTTGCTCCATAAATCATCACTATCAAGCATAGTCGTAAATAAACCAGTAGAAAGCTCTATACCTTTATTTCTAGCCGCAGAAACCCCAGCATTATCTTGTTTAAAATAAACAACATTATCAGGATATAAATTTTTATATTTTAAACAAATCTCTTCACTGTTATCTAAAGATCCATCATTTATTAAAATTAATTGTATATTATCTAAAAAACCAATTGATTGATTAACAACAGAATCAATAGTTTTTTCTAAATATTTTTCAACATTATATATAGGAATGATTACTGAAATAATAAATTGTTTCACTTTATCACCTTCATAAATATTTTACCATAAATATTCATAAATTTCATTGATACAAAGAAAAAAGATGAAATAATCATCTTTATTCTTTATCTTGAGTATTAATAATTGCTTTATATACCCTTTCACAATTTTTTTCATCATTAAATTCAAAGAAATCATCTATACGTTTTTCATACTTTTTATCTAATGTAACATCTTTTTTCATCAAATCAATAATATAATCTACTAACTTACCTTCATCAACAAATACTGGCCCAAATCCCATTTTTTCATAATCAAAATAACCTCTATCATATATCTGACTTTGATATAATTCTTCCAAATCAGGTTGATAATAAATTATAGGTTTCTTCAAATAACCAAAATCAAAGAAAACACTTGATTGATCAGTAATTAATAATTTATTCTCGCAAAATTCTTTTTGATAATTAACATCACCTGCTACCATATCAATATAACGATCATTAAATTCAAAATCTTCAATTTGTGATAATAAATTAGGATGTGGTACAAAACGAATTTTATAACCATATTTATCCAAAGCATCGTATAATTTATTATTATTTAATAAACTATTTAACCAATGATAATAATTAGATTCTTTAAAATCAGGATTATATAAACGGTTTCCTGTTTTTTTATCTATCTTACTAACAAGATTACTTCTCCAAGTAAAAGACATCATAATCGTCTTATTTTGCTTAAAATCTTTACTTTTTCTAATAAGTCCATCATAACGAGGGAATCCCGTTAACTGAATTACATCTTTATTATATCCATTTATTTGTAATGAATCATATTCCATCTTAACTGCAGAAACAAACATATCAATATGTTTAGTATTAGGATTTAACCAAGGAGATATATCATCTTTTGTTATACCATGTTGTAAGAATGCATATTTAAATTTAAATAAATCTCTATAATACATATTACTCTTACCATATAAATTAGTAATATAAAATTCCGCATGAGAAGAAACTATATAACTAGCATTATGAAATAATAATTTATATTTTAAAGAAGTATTACTTACAACTTTACCATATTGTTTCATTCTTTTATAATCTTTAGATTCTTTACTAATAACATAATAAGCATTAACTGTATCCTTATGATTTTCATTTAAATACTTAAATAAATGTTCAGCATTATCATCAGCCATATTGACTCTATCACTTAATAACCAGACATTTTTATAAGGTAACAATTTAGAAAGACAAATAATATATCTAAGCATACATACTTTATACTTCTTTTTCTTAAGTAGACCAATTATATTTCTAAACTCTCTTTTTAAAATTAAAGAAGCTTTTTTATCCATCAACTCAAATTTACCATCATCATAAGTAACCATCTTATTACCAAAAGTAAAGTAACTACCATTTAATAAATGACTAATCATACATTGATTACCAAACGTTAAAGAAAGCAATTCTCCTTCTTTTCCATATTGGAATCCAAAATAATCTAAATCTTTAATATCAATTTCACATTTAACGCCAAGACTTCTACCTAAATATCCACCATCAAATGAAGGTTCATCATAGTTAGTTCTAGTTTCATAAAACTCAGGTTTAATTAACTTACCATTAATATTTAAATAAACTTTATTCTTATCATAAATTTCAGTGTTAATTCGACCACATAAATATATTTTACCCTTACTCTCGAAAATATCGTCTACTCTAAGAAATACTATATTGTCATAATCCTCTTCAGAAATGCCATCTAAATATACCCTATGATTATCGAAAACTAAATAATCATCACTTTTCTTATTTTCTTTAAGTTTTAATAAGAATAAGTCTTGTGTAGGATATATATGTTTTTGTTCTTTAAAAAACTTAATATCTGTTTGTTTAATCAAACTATATATAGTATTAATATAATCTTTTATTTCTTGTTTACTTAATAATTCTTCATTACATGGAACATTTAATCTCCATCCAATATCATAAGCTATTAAAAATTGAAAATAATCTAATACTTTACCAAATCTCTTTCTAGATTCCTCAAATAAATATTCATAAACTTTTTTAGGAGTTATAGTATACCATAACTTATTTGTTACAGAAGTTTGACTAGCAGAAGACTGATCAGCTCTTTTACGATAATAATATACAGGTTTCTTTAAAACACCCATATAAAAATTATCTAATAATATTTCATTAATGAATTTTGTATCTTCTTCATTTTTAATTTCAGAATCATATCTATATTTTTTAATAACATTTTTTCTAACAAAACAAGAACACGTACTTAATTGAATATACTCATAATCTTCTCTTATATCAATAATCTTATCTTCTCTATACTTATAATTTAATGGATGAGATCCGCGTTTAGCATCAAAAAAGTTCATACAGCAACTAAACACATTTACATCTGGATACTTATCTGCCATCTTTACTACTTCTTTAAAAGATATATCTTTCCATAAGTCATCACTATCCAACATAGTTACTAACTCACCATCAACTAATTCTAGCCCTTTATTTCTAGCTGCAGAAACTCCTGCATTTTTTTGTTTATAATAAATAACATTACCAGGATATAAATCTTTATATTTTAAACATATTTCTTCACTATTATCTGGAGATCCATCATTAATTAAAACTAACTGAATATTATCTTTAAAACCAAGAGTTTGATTAATAACAGATTCAATAGTTTCTTCTAAATAATCCTCAACATTATAAATAGGAATAATAACTGATACTTTAAACTTACTCATTATAACACTCCACTTCTAACATATACATAAGATTATAACAATTATCATCTTTAAAAACAACCTTACTACCTAAGCTTTAACCACTTAAATAACAATATTCTAAATAAATCCAACCTATAATGTCTTCTTGTAACAATCATCATATAACCACCCTATTCGCTATTAATTTTACCATAAAAAAGATGATATACATCATCTTATTTGAAAATCTTTTTAAATTCCTCATATTTTTTCTTAGCATAAATAAGACTTTCATCTATAGTTTCAATTCCTAATTCTGCAAAACCACCGCTATTCAAATAATTAATAATATTATTTCTAGCTTCATCAGTTTTAACAGAATTAACATTAAACATAATCCCAGTAATCATAAAATTCAAATATGTAGGATAAAATATATCAAATATATCTTCTTTTTCTAAATTGTTCTTTAACTCTTTATATGCAATAAAAACGTTAAGTGGATTTTTATGTTTAGTAGATTGTGTACTATTACTCTGATTCATACGATAATATACTAACTTTTCATCTATGGCTGCAATTCTATTAGCATAAGCTAATGCACTAAATACAAATGTTAAATCATTAGAATTAGATAAAGAAGAAAATTTTAATTTTTTACTTAAAATAAATTTTCTATTAAAAGCTTTTGTCCAAGGACAAGGTGGCGTAATATGATACAAACGTTTTTTTAAATCAACACTACTATATACTTTTTTAAAATCAATAAAATTATGATCTAAATAATATAAATACTCATTTGATTTCTTAGTTTCATTATCATATTGATACGCAGAGAATAATAAAACATCAGTATTATAATAATTAGCATAATGATAAACATCCTTGCATAAATCTTTGTCAAAGAAATCATCACTATCTAAGAATAACAAATATTTTCCATGAGCTTTTTTAATACCAATATTTCTAGCATTACCAGCATTAGAATGCTTTTGTCTATATACCTTTATTCTCTTGTCTTTTTTATGATACTGTTTTAATAATTCGAAAGACCCATCTGTCGATTCATCATCAACACAAATAATTTCTATATCTTTTAAAGATTGATTTAATAAAGAATCCAAACACTCTCCTAAATAATCTTTAACATTATAAACAGGAATAATTACACTAACATAAATATACTTATTAAATATTCTTTTAATTTTCTTAATTTTTTCTTTCATTTTTAATACCGCTTCCATGGACAATTCTAATATATAACAACATTAAAGGATAAGAGCATCTATATGGTCGATAAAACTTAGTTTTAAACCCATTAACTTGATGAACATAATGCTTAAAATTTTTCTTAAAGAAATCTAAAAATTTACGAACATATTTCTTTTGTAACTCAACATCATCAAAATATTTGAATTCTCTAGTTCTACGAACATAAAAGCCAGCACATAAAGTGACTAATTCTTTTTCATATTTTTCAAAATCACCTTGGTTTTTAAAAAAATCAATCATTTCTTGTAAAACATCAATAATCTTTAATAAATTTTCATTATAACTATTTGTTATAGATCCCTCACTATCAGTTAAATAATAGTAATATGGTTCAGGAATAATATGCATTTGATTTGCATAATACTTATAACGTACTCCAAAAGCAAAATCTTCTGCATATTTATAATCTTCAGGTAATCTCAAATGATGTTCTTCTATGATGCTTCTTTTAAATAATTTATCAGTATTATAATTAGATGTAATTGAAAACTTATGAGCATCTGTTTCTTTACTATAATTGATAACAGGAGTCATTCCACTTTTAGTAACATTAAAACGACCACAACAAACCAAATCAACCTCATCTGACATATATTTAACCATTTCTTCATACATACGAGGATCAATATAATCATCACTATCTACAAAACCAATATAAGTTCCTTTAGCTTTATCTAAAGCTTTATTACGAGAAGCTGCAGGTCCTAAATTTTTTTTATTATCTATTAAAACAATTCTATCTTCATATTTTTTTATTTTATCCAAAGTATCATCCGTACTTTTATCATTAACAACAATAACTTCAATATTCTTTAACGATTGACTTAAAACGCTATCTAAACATTTATCTATTGTTTTAGAAGCATTATATGCTGGAATTATAACAGATACAATTGGTTTCATAAAAAAGCCTCCCAACAATGATATCTATATAAATGGTATCATATTAGTTAAATGTTTTCAATTCATCTAAATAAAAAAAGACACTTAGTGTCTTAATTTCTTGTTAAATCATCTATATTAATAGATTCCGTTTCAAATTCATTTGATTTATCATGAGAATTATAGATTTTTACACGTGCTCTATATTCGTCATAAGACATTATTTCAACAGCAGGATGTGTAATAGTGTCATGTTTCATTGTAGAAAAATTAAGTTGTAAAGTAAAGCGAACTTCTCTTCCATAATCAATAAACTTTAATTTATTATCACTAGAATCTACATACATAGCACATTTATAAAATGGAAAAATACCAGTTACACCATCTATATCTATAAATGGTGTTCCATTTGAACGATAAGCTTTAAAATATACCATATCAACACCACCAACATTTTTTGTAGTACCAGTAATATAATAATAAGACATATTATTATTTCTCCATACATCATAAATAGGTGTAGCAATATTCTCAGCAATTATCTCATCTTTAGTAAAATCTTTAATAGACCATAACCCATCTTTACATAAAATATATAAATAAGTATCTTGATCATAAGTAACAGAATCATATTCAAAAGGAACAACTTCTTCAATGGTACCAGCTTCACTAATATGAATAACTCCCCACTTATCATTATCCATACTTTTAACAATATAATTATAATTAAACCCATTTGCTATCTCATGTTCTGAATCAGAAGTACTTTCTTTAATATCTGAATATTTAGCTAATATTTCTGGTTCATCTTTATCTATTTTATATAAATAAATAATACGACTATAAGTAGAATCTCCATATTCCGGAGTCTGTTCAAAAGAATCATCAACAAAAGCATATTTGCCATACAATACATCTAAATTATAGTAAACTTTACTCTCAGTAAATGGATTATTTCCAATCACATTATAAGAATCCCATCCAGATTTAGCCTTGTCACAACCAGTTGTAGTATTAATACATTTATAAGTACCAATCAATTCACGATTATCGTCAAAATAATACAATAAACCTCTATACTTATCTAAACGTTTAGGATTTTCAGGAACATTATATCCCTTTTCTGGAACCGGTAAATCTGGAGTAGGCTCTGGATTTTCCATAAAAACCCAGAAAGGAACCATTTCATCTTTCGCAATAGAATTTCTCCTATAATAACGAATATTATAAAATAAACCAATATAATTATCAGTATAACCATCATCATATTCTATATGACTATGAATCATTAAAAAAGGTTTTTTAGAATCACAATATCTTCTATAATTTACAAGTAATATAATTCCCCATAATATTAAAAAAAGTAAAATACATATTTCTATTAATTTTTTTCCTTGTAACTTTGTAGCTTCTTGGTACATATTACCACCTCTAACATAAACATTTTAACATAAAAAAAGAAAGATAAAAATAATTATCTTTCTGAAACTACAAAACTTTGTAAATAGTAATAATTATCGTCAACATGTTCAAACTCATGTTGATATAAAACTCCATTATTTTTTATAATATCTTCGTCCACGACAACTTCTTCATTAACATTCTTTTTTTCGCAATAATCTACATTCAAATAAAGATTACAAGTGTCACGATCATTTAAATCTACAAAGAAATAATATTCTTTAATAACTAATTTATTATCTTCCTCATATGCTTCCTTTACCACAGAAAAATGTTTAATCATATAAGTATATTTTGACAACAGACAATAATATTTTTTACCATCATTTTTACAAAAATGTCCATGATAATCAAAAGTTTTTTTAGATAACTCAAAATCAACATTAAAATCATTCTTTATTTTAGAAGTAAAAACATCATTACTAATAATTTTAACATTGCAATCACTTGTAGAAGTAAATAGTATCTTCCCTGTTACCTCACAAAGTGATTTTTTATGTTCTACTTTCTTTGTAGAATAGTCATCTTTTGTTAAATTATCAAATACATAAGCAATCACATCATCTTCTTTTAAATTAGAAGTAGAAAAACCAGCAGAACGAAAAATATCACTACTATTTACCCTATTCATTAATAATTGGACAGTTGGATCATTTGGTGCCAATTCTAATCGAGAATTCTCCGTTGTTAGAGCATTAGTGCTATTATGTATTTTTATACTTAAAAATAAAGCAAACACAACAACAACGCATAATACAATTGTTTTTAAAACTGTTTTCACCAAATCATCCCCAATCCTTAATCTGTATCTATAATAATTGTAGTCGGTCCATCATTTAATATTTCAACCTTCATATCTGCCCCAAAAACACCCTTTTCAGTATGAACAATTTCATTTAACATATCACAAAATTGATCATACAAAGGAGATGCTTTTTCTCCAGATAATGCTCGAATATAAGATGGCCTATTTCCTTTCTTAACATCACCATACAATGTGAACTGAGAAATACATAATATTTCTCCATGTACATCTAATACACTTAAATTCATTACATCATTACTATCTTCAAAAACACGTAAATTAGTAATCTTTTTTACGCAATATTCCAAATCTTTAATAGTATCTGTTTCTGTAAAACCAACAAGAACATTAAGTCCTCTTTTGATTTCGCCAACTATTTTACCAGAAACTTCCACTTTTGAAAAATTTACCTTCTGAATTACACATCTCATTATCTATGCACCCTCACTACATCAAGCAAAAATGGTAATGCTTTTAAATCACTTATAAAGTTTTCTAATCGAGTAGCATCACTAGTTTTTATAGTCAAATAATATAAAGTATCTGTATCTTCTTCAATTGTTTTCACAGATTCAATATATACATCTTTCTGACTAGCTACAGTAATTATATCTAATAATTGATTCTTACCTTTACTTACCTTAATAGATAAATCTGTTAAATAAGCATTTTCAGAGTTCATATTCCAACTGACATCTATTAAACGGTTACTATTCTTTATGTTAGGGCAATCAATTTTATGAACACAAATTCCTTCTCCTTTTGTAATATAACCGATAATTTTATCTCCTTTAACAGGTTTACAACAATTTGCTAAAGAAACCAAAATATCATCAACACCAGCAACAATAATATCTCCTTTAGCATTGCGATTTATTTGATTACTACGATTACTTACCTTTTCTAAGTAAATATCCATTACATCTTTTTTATCTTGATAAATCAAATCAACAATATAACTAGCCGTAAATCTTAAAGATCCAATAGATAAATACAAATCTTCTAAATCTACAGAATGTGTTTCTTTTAATACTTTATCAATATTTTCCTGAGTAAGAACTTCATTAAATGATAATTTTCTTTTACGAATTTCTTTATCTAGCATCTCCTTACCAGAATTAATATAATTTGTTTTATCTTGCTTACTAAAATAAGATTTAATCTTATTTTTAGCTTGTGGAGTTTTAACAAAATTCAGCCAACTCTTATTAGGATTAGCTTCCTTACCAGTATTGATCTTAACCATATCTCCATCTTGTAACTCATAATCTAATGGAACAATTTGATCATTAACAATCGCACCAATTGTTCTATCTCCAACACCACTATGAATACGATATGCAAAATCTACTGGAGTAGCACCTTTAGGTAATTCTAATACATCTCCTTTAGGTGTATAACAATATATTAAGTCTGATAATAATTCACTATTTAAATTAGATGCAAATTCTTGATCCGTTTCTACATTACTATTAGAATCTATAATATTACGGAACATTTCCAATTTTTGTTCCATCATACTTTGAATCTTAACAGAACCTTTTTCCTTATAAGACCAGTGAGATGCTATACCTTTTTCTGCAATCTCATCCATTTCATATGTACGAACTTGTATTTCAAATAAATGTCCATCAATGCCAAAAACAGTTGTATGTAAACTTTGATACATATTTTCTTTAGGATTAGCTATATAATCCTTAAATCTTTTTGGCATAGGTCTAAATTTACTATGAATCAAGCCAATAGTAAGATAACAATCTTGAACAGTATCTACAAATACACGTAAAGCTAAAATATCATATATATCATTCCATCTTTTTCCATTATCCATTTTATTATAAAGACTATGAACAGATTTAACTCTACCCTTTATTTTAAAATTAACACCATTAGCAGTAAGAATCTCGGAAATACTTAGTTTCATTTCGTCTAATAACTCATTTAATTCTTCACGAGATCCATCTAGTTTTTCTAATATATCATTATAAATATCTGGCTTTGTATAACGCAAACACAAATCTTCTAGCTCACTTTTAATACTATTAATACCTAATCTATGTGCAATAGGAATTAATACCGCTGTAGTCTCATTTGCTTTTTGTTTTTGTTCTTCAGGAGTCAATGCATAAATTGTACGCATATTATGCAAACGATCAGCAAGTTTAATAAATAATACTCGTACATCTTCTGATAACCCAACTAATATTTTTCTTAAATACTGAGCAGAAGAATCTTTATCATCTGTTAATTCCAATCGATTGATTTTACTTATGCTATGAATAATAGTAGCAATCTCATCGCCAAATTCTTCACGTATTTCATCTAAAGTAGCATCACTATGATTGACTGTTTCATGAAGTAAAGCACATGCAATCGTAACATAATCAACATTTAAATCACATAAGATATTAGCAACTTCCAAAGGATGTGTAATATAAGGATCTCCATTACGTCTTTTTCTATCACCATGATGAGCAAGAGCAAAAGCATAAGCCCTATTAATAACATCAAGTTCTTCTTCTTTTTTAATAAATTTTATAATCTTTTCATATAATTCATCATAAGTAATAGGTTTCTCTTGATCCATATAAATACCTCCAATCTATTATTTTAATTTAGGTAACTCCATTTCCATAGTTGTTTTTTTCTTTTTTTCCTTCAAACAATATTCTGAAATATCCAAATTCGATGTATTAAGAATATCATCAACCATATCACATAATTCTAACCCAAAGGAATTAGACCATTTTATTAACCTCATATAGTCCCATATTTCAGATATATCAATACTTTTGAAACCATCTTTCGATAATAATTTCTTTTTACTTCGTAAAGCTGGCAAAACTCTTTTATAAAGATCTTCTTGAGACGAAAAAACTATTTCTTCCATATTGTCACCTCACAAAAACCCACTAACCTCATTATATAACAAAAAGTAAAACTATTAAAGGAGATTCCATGAAAAAAAATATTTTTTTTAAATCAACTTTTATATTACTTATAGGAGGATGTATAACCAGAATTTTAGGATTAATTATTAAAATATTTTACACAAGATTATTAGGAGAACATGGTATATCTTTATATACTCAAATTATGCCAACCTATTCCCTACTACTAGCCATATCAAATTTCAATATAATGGTATCCGTATCAAAAAGAATAAGCGAAACAACCAATAATAAAAAAGTAATTATTAATGCCTGCTATATAATGTTCATATTAAATACAGTATTAATAATCATAATGTTATTTCTTTCCAAATATATAAGTACTTATTTATTAAAAAATAAAGATACATATTACCCTTTGCTTGCATGTACATTAACTATCCCATTCATATCATTAGGATATATTATAAAGGGATATTTTTACGGGAAACAAAATGTATTTCCCCACATGATTAGTAATGTTATCGAACAAATATCAAGACTAATAATTATACAAACAATTATTCCTAAAGTAATACCCTACGGAATAGTAAATACAGTAACCGTATTAATTCTAATAACAATCCTTCACGAATCAATTTCAATTCTGATTTTTTTATTATATCTACCATCAAACATTAATATTCGAAAAGAAGAAATAAAAATAGATTATACAGAGGCAAAAGAAATTATGAAAATATCCATACCTTCTATTGCCTCCAAGCTAATTGGAAATATAGGATTCTTTTTAGAACCAATAATTCTAAACAATATACTGATTAAAAAAGGCCTTCAAATAGAATATATCACAACAGAATATGGAGCATACCATGCATATGCAATTAGTACTCTATTATTTCCATCTTTTTTTATATCAGCAATTAGCAACGCTTTACTTCCCGAAATATCAAAACTACATTCAAATAAAAATAATAAAGAATTAAAAAAAAGAATTACACAATCGCTTCTTCTTTCATTAATAATTGGAATTGTATCAACAACAATTATCTTTATTTTTAAAAAACATATTTTATATTATTTATATAAAACCCAAAAAGGAATAAGCTATATAAAAGTATTAGCACCATTCTTTATTCTATATTATTTAGAAGGCCCTTTATCAACCATACTAATATCTTTAAACAAAATAAAAGATTGTACTATTATTAGCATAAAAAGTACAATCATTAAATTAGCATTATTTATTACTCTTTTATTATTCGATTTCAAATTCTATTCCTTAGTAATATCAGAAATAATAAGTATTGTATATATAACTATAAAAGAACTAATAATAATTAAAAATCATTTTCGAATAACATAAATACGATTTTTTTCATAAATAGCATAAAAAACATTTTCCACTTCTAAAGAATACTTGTCAAAAACCTGATAAACCCAAGATATAGTTTTATTAATATATTTTAAATTTTCTTTTTGAATAACTCCATCTACAACAATAGGTAATGGTAACACACCTTTTTTCTTAAATGGTTTATAAGGAAAAATAGATAATTCTCCATTTGGTTCCAAAAGAGCAAATTCTACTTCAGATATTGAAGAAATACTTTTCTTTCTCAATTCCAACAATAAATCATCTATACTATATCGTTGACTTTTTAAATTATGATAAATCACTTTCCCTCGATTAATTAAAATTGTTGGCCTTCCTCCAAATAATTTATTAAATGTTCGAGATTTAATGCTAAAATAACCCATGAATATTTCTAAAATCACTAAAATCATTATAGGTATAATTCCTAACAAAATACTATCATCATAATTTTCAATACTAATAGCAACAATTTGTGATATTAGCATAGATACAATAAAATCAATAATACCCAATTGTCCAACTTCTCTCTTCCCCATAATACGATAACTAAATGTTATAAAAAAATAAAAGAAAATAGTCCTAATACAAGTTTCTAACATATGATCACCAATACTATTATGAGGAATAAACAAAAAAAATAATCATATATTGAATTAGGTGATAACATGAAAAATTTTAAAAAATTCAAATATTATATAAATTTACTAATATTTATTTTAATCATAATAAGTATATTATCAGTTATAAATTTATTATTTACACTACAACCAATCATTAATAAAGTAATACTATTAACATCAACGATGATATTTATTTTAATTCAAAACATAAAAATAGGAAAAAGAACAGAAGAAAAAGCATATCAAAAAGGTCTAGTAAAAGGGCTATTTACAGTATTATTCCTATACTTATTAAGTATCATAACTTTTTCAATAAAAATAACAACAAATAGAATCATATATTATATAATTATTATCCTAACATGTATATTAGGACATGTAATTGGAATAAATAAAAGGAATTCTAATCATTAGAATTCCTTTCTTCATATTTTATAACAACATATTTATTTGTATCTAAATCATATTGAATAGTTATAGTTAAAGTTATATTTTGAGAAGAACATCCGTCTCCAGATAACTCAACAATCGTTTTTCCTTCTTGACTAGATACAACATTAGCATTCTTTAAATCAAATTTTGATTCACAAGTTGAAGATTTATAAATCCAATATAATTTTCCGTTGCCTTCATAAAAATCAGAAGCAATTTTATTATCACGATCATTTAATTGATCATAAACTTCAGTAGAAATATATTTTTTCAAATCATTTAATAAATCTTTTTTTGCAGTATAACCTGTAACTTCCATAAATTTATATTTATTCCAATTATCTTTTGAAATATTAGCTTCCTTAAAATATTTTACTTTAGAAGCATCTACTGCTTTATACTGAACAACTCTTGCCCAACCGTTAACAGGGCCTTGATAAGCTGCTAAAAACCAATTCAAACTAGTACCAGCTTTACTAACAAGATTACTAGATGTCAATTCATATTCCTTATAAGGATCAACATCTTCCTTTTCACCATGTAATCTTTTTTCTAATTTATCATAATCATCAGAATTTTTAATTTCAATAATATCAATACTATTAGAAACTTCTTTATAACCTTTTTCTTTTAAAGATTTAGAAACAGAATCGCTTTTAAACCTCATTGTTCTCGAAATATCATCTTTAATAAAATCAGAAACAAAGCCATATACTTTATTATTTCCACTATTAGTAATTAATACATATTCATTTTTATTAGATGATATTTTATTTAGAACACTTAAAGTTGCATTAGCTAAAATACCTTTAGCTTTTACCTCATCTTCATAAAACAATACATCAGTCCTATTATTTGAGAAAACTACCAAAACTGTTTTCATGGATGGAATATCATCTAAAACAGCCACTCTATAACTGCCTTGATATTGTTCTTTCAAATAATTTAGATAATCATCTTTAAAATCTCTAACTGTAGAAGTTTCATTTACCTCATAAACTCTATCAGTATGTTCATAATAATAATCAACCATTTCATCAAAGCCATCCATATCATCTACATCAACAACAGAATAATGAATATCAATTGGATTTAATGTAATACCTTGATTTTTAATTTCCTTTATAAAACTTTCATAATCAAAAGCAAAGACAACATATTTATCTTCATAATTAACAGTATCATATACATTATACAAATAATATGTATTAGAAGCATTTTTTTCAATATAAGCCAAGTATTCTTTTTCACCATCGTTAGCTAAATAGAAACCACAGTTCTCATCAATAGTAAAATAGAAATGATTTTCAATTCTCTTTTCATATAACCAGAATACTCTATACATATTATCATATTTAGCTATTAAAATAGGAGTATCATAGCCATTTATGTCAACCATAGCCATATCTACTTCACCAGTAAATACCCTACTAAATTTATTATCAGCAGCTTTATCATACCAACTAGGATGGAAAAACCTTCTATATCTTTCTTCAAAAGAAATATTTATATCCTTAGTTTCAATACGATAAATAAAGTCAGCTCCTCTTTCCGCTATAACATGTCCGAAATCATATCGTTTTGTTTCTTTAATAATACTATGAACATAATGACGAATATCATCACGAATATCAGTCCAAGTAGACTTATCAACTTGAAGTAAACCAAATACTTCAGCATTAACACAAGCAATTGCAAATAAGACAGGTAAAATCATTCCCAAAACCGGTTTATAAGGATGCTTACTAAATCCTTTTTCATTCGTATGTTTTACTTCCCATTCTAATCTTCTAATTGGAACCCATAGTCCATATATACCTAAAGTAATAATAGTAAAGAAAGTCCATTTAATATAATTGCCTAATAATTGAAATCCCTTACCATCAAATTCCATATCAATTGTGTCATAAGTAGTATGATTAATTCTCCATGAATACATTAAATTATCACAGAATGGTTTTAATAATCCAAAACTAAATAACTTTAGGAAAAAACTCAAAATAGAGATCCCAATATATTCCCAAGTAGTACCATCAAATAATGAATAATTTACTACAGGTTTCTTATTGCCTTCATAATGAGTATGTTTAATAACCCATTTATTCCATTGAACAGGAATAAATAAAGAATAAATACCAAGTGTAATAATAGTAAAGAAAGTCCATTTAATATAATTCCCTAATAATTGAAATCCATTACCATCAAAACATAATCTTCTACCATTAATTTTTGTATGTTTATATTGCCAATTCAATATAAAACATTTAGCAAAAGCTTCTCCTATTCCTAAAGTAACAACAGAAACTAAAAACCCTAATAAATACCATCCTATCAATTGTAAAACTTTACCATCAAATTCAGAACGAATAGTACTTCTATCCAAAACGATAGTAGTATCACTAGAAACAGATTCTAAAGGTTTATTCAAAGAATCTTCTGAGTTCGAAATATCTAAAGCAGGTAAAACAACATCTTCATTCACTACTGGAACATCAGTAACTGGTTCGTTTACTCCTTCTTTAACTACTTCTGAATCAACTTTTTCTTCTAAAACAGAATCTTTTTCTAAAAGTTCTTCTTTTTTTACTTCTTCAACCTTTTCAATAGCTTCAGATGGTTCTATTTCTTTTTCTTCTTGAACCTTTTTCTTTCTTTGCTTACTTTCCTTTTTTTCTTCTAGCATATTTTCAGCTTCTACTTTTTTTGTAGTAGTTCTTTTTCTTTTAGGTTTATCTTCAGAAACAACTACCAAATCATTTGAATCGCTGATATCCAATTTTACCTCTTCAGGTTTCTTAACTTTTGTTTCCTTTTTAGTCGTTCTTTTTTTAGAAACATTTTTTACTTCTTCTACATCATTTTTTTCTTCTGTTTTCTTTTTACGAGTAGCTTTCTTCTCTACTTTTTCTTCAGCCATTAGTTATACCTCCAATACTAATTAAATTATACCATAGTTCAAATAAAAAAAGAGATTATTCCGTAATCTCTTTTAAATTTTCTTCATATGGTAATCCCTTATCACCATAATAGTCTTTAATAAATTGATTTCTATATTCTAATAAAGAATCATTTTTAATTGCTGCTCTTAATTCTTCTGTTAAATGAATTAAATAACGAATATTATGAATAGATAAAAGACGAGCTCCTAATGTTTCTTGAGCTACAATTAAATGCCTAATATAAGCTTTACTATATCCACATCTACATGTATAACAATCACATTCATTACTTAAAGTAGTAAAATCATTTTTATATTTTGAATTTTTAATATTCATTTTTCCATACTTTGTTAAATAATGACCATGTCTAGCTAATCTAGTAGGACTTACACAATCGAAAATGTCAATACCTCTACAAACATTTTCAACGATATCTATCGGATCACCAACTCCCATTAAATATCGAACTTTATCTTTAGGCAAATATTTCGTACCATAACGAACCATTTTATACATTGTTGGTTTATCTTCCCCTACGCTAGTACCACCAATAGAATAACCATCAAAGTTCATTTTAACTAGTTCTTCTACACAATGTTTACGTAAGTCTTCATATTCTCCACCCTGTACAATTCCAAACAAACTTTGACGTGGATTATTAAAAACATCCTTCCCTCTTTTAGCCCATCTTAATGTACGTTCAACACTTTCCTTACAATAATCATAGGTAGCAGGCCAACCAATGCATTCATCAAAACTCATAGCAATATCACTATCTAATTTATTTTGAATTTCAATAGATTTTTCTGGAGTCAATAATAGTTTATCTCCGTTTAAATGATTTTTAAAATGAACTCCCTCTTCAGTAATATCTTTAGGTTTTGCTAAACTAAATACCTGAAAACCTCCACTATCTGTAAGTATTGGTCCATTCCATTTCATGAATTCATGTAATCCACCAGCTTGATCTATAATATCTTCTCCAGGACGTAACCATAAATGATAAGTATTTGACAATATAATACCAGCATGCACGTCTTTTAATTCTTCTACACTTAATGTCTTAACAGTTGCTTCTGTTCCAACTGGCATAAACATTGGTGTTTCAAAAGTTCCATAATTTGTTTCAATAGTACCTAATCTAGCATGCGTATTTTTTTCTTCATGAATAAGATTATATTTAACTTTCATACACTTCACCCCAAAATTCCAAATAATTATATCATATAAATTAAAAATATTTGCAAAAATATAGAAAAAGAGTATAATACACTTGTCTCAGGAGGGGTTTAAAATGACATATGAATCAGTAAATGTCGATACATTAAGAAGACAATTTCATTCTAGATCTGTTTCATTTAACAATTTTCAAAACATAACAGAACAAGATATAGAAAAAATAAAAGAAAAAGTAAATAGAATTAATTCTTATGTAAAAGCAAATAATAGCTATTTAAATGGAGTTGGATTAAACAAATATATAAGTGCATTAAAATACCTAACAAGTCCAAAAATCGCCATGGAATATAAAACATTTGACGCAAAAATATTACACTTAATACTTGCAGTTGATCCAGATTTAAAAATGTATGACCAATTTGTAATTTCTGATATAACATCATTATCTAGCATTAAAAATGCAGAACCAGAAAAAAAAGCAGAATTAGAAGCAAAAAGAGCATATGATATAGATATATTTGCAAATCAAATAAGAAAAGAACTAGGATTCTATGATGGACAATTAATAAAATATGAAAGAATACTAAGATCAACTTTATTTAAAAAAGAAGGATTCTATGAAGATGTAACTGCACCGTCTATTCAACCATTATTAAACAGAACAGCATTTATAAAAAATTTGGATATGATAGATGAAAAACAAGTTGAAATATTAAAGAAATCTATTGAAAAATGGTATATAGAAGCTAAAAATCCTCAAGATTTTAACTCCCTAGCTTTTAACCTTTTACATAAATATAAAGAAATGGATATAAAAACAATTCCAGAACAATTAATATATTTTATGTTAATAGCTGATCCAAATTTAAATATGTTAAAAATTTATGAAGAAGAATGTACAGTACAAAGAATAAAAAGTAGATCAAATGAAGAAGTAGGATTTTTCAATCAAGGATTCATCAAACTAGAAAGAATGTATCATGACAAATTTGAACCAAATATGATTCTAGATAGTGCCTGGGAAAAATAAAAAGATACGATATCGTATCTTTTTTTATTTGACAACACAAGAAGTATCTCCGCTACGTTCCATAGTATCTTTCATTGTTTCAATAGTTGATACATCAAAATCAGATGAATCAAAGGATATACCTTGAGATTTAGCAAATGTTTCAGCAGAAACATTAGCAATCATTTTATAATGAGAATTATCAATTTTTTGAACATCAAAACTATAATCAGAACCTAAACTATTTTTCATTGCATTAATCATATTATTAATAGAATTTTCATCTAAAGAAGATTGGAATTTTAAATCAAAGCCTAAGTTAATATTATTCAATCTACCATTAATATAAATAAAGTCATATGATATTGCTGATGAAAAACTTCCATTATCAGTCTCTTCAGATACACAAGACAAAGTCGTTGTTCCTGTATATTTGTTTTCATACTCTTTCTTAGCTTCCTTACTAGTTTTAAGAACTGTATAGTTATCATCTAAACTCTTAGAAAGAGATTTAATAGTTTTAGAAACACTATCTTCATCTGTAAGATCATAATGAATATTTGCTCCTAAGGAAACAAATTTTTTATTAGCTTCACTACTTGAATATAATTCTGGAGATGTCAATTCTAGTTTTTTGATAATATCATTCACATTATAATAGGCATTTTTCTTATTAAATTCATAACCGCTACCAAAAGTTAAATCGATATAATACCATTCTTCTTTATCATCCTCAATATTATATAGCAAATCAAATTCGCCACTATCAGGTAATGATATCTCTTTAACTTTATCATTTTTGATAGTATAAATACTTTTACTTTTATAACTTTCTTTTACAATAGCTTCCGGAACATCATCATCATTCAAGTCTATCAAAGCAAGACTATAATCATCTTCCAAGTTTTTCTTAAAATATTTAGTATAAATTTCTGTCCAAGTAAGTTCTTCTTTTTCCTCCTCATTAGACCCAGAAGAACTTCCATTATCCAACATTGGCTTTAAAAATACTAAAAAGCCAACAATACCTCCTATCAATACAACGAATACTGCAACAATAATACCAACTATTAATCCAGTATGTTTTTTCTTAGGCGGAGTTGAAACAGTATCCACATTATTCATATTATTATCATTCATCTACTACACTTCCTATTCTTTAAATATTATATAATATTTTACAAAATAAAAAAAGTAAATTAATACTTTTTTATTTCATTTGTAATAAACATTGCATCTCCAAAGCTGAAGAATCTATAATTATTCTGAATAGCTTCACGATATGCATTTAAAATATATTCTCTAGCAGACAATGCTGATACTAACATCACAAGAGTACTTTTAGGCAAATGAAAATTAGTAATTAAACAATCAATTCCTTGAAATACATAACCTGGATAAATAAATATATCTGTATTTCCACTACATGCAACAAAACGACCATTATTTTGACCAGCAATCGTTTCTAACGTTCTAGTACTAGTAGTACCAACAGCAATAATTCTTCTACCTTCATCCTTTGCTTTATTTAAAATAGAAGCCGTTTCTTCATTCATTACATAATACTCAGAATGCATATGGTGTTTTAAAACATCCTCTTCTTCAACAGGTCTAAAAGTTCCAAGACCAACATGCAAAGTTACAAAGCAAACTTGAATTCCTTTCTCTTCAATCTCCTTTAATAGCTCAGGTGTAAAATGTAATCCTGCAGTCGGAGCTGCAGCACTACCACTATATTTTGCATATACAGTTTGATATCTGCTTTGATCTTCCAATTTTTCATGTATATAAGGAGGAAGTGGCATCGTACCAAGATGGTCCAATATTTCCATTAAAATTCCATCATATAATAACTTTACATGGGTAATTCCTTCTTCAAATTTTTCAACTACTCTAGCCTTTAATAATCCCTCTCCAAAAGATATAATAGTATCTTTTTTTAAACGTTTAGCAGGTTTTGATAAACATTCCCAAATATCATCACCTAAATCTTTTAGAAGCAATAATTCTATTACTGCACCGGTTTCTTCCTTTATACCTATTAAACGAGCTGGAATAACCTTAGTATTATTTAAAACTAAAACATCGCCTCTTTTTAAATAATCAACTATATTATGAAATTGTTCATGTTCTATTTCTCCAGTATTCTTATTCATAATTAGTAACCTAGATGAATCTCTTACCTTTAAAGGTGTTTGAGCAATTAACTCTTTCGGAAGATTATAATCAAATAAATTAATATCCATAATATCACCTCAAAACAAAATTCATTATATAAAAATATAATCAAAAAGTCTATTATTTTATATAATTCTTAACAATAGAAACTAATTCATCATGAGAAACCCCATTGCTTATAATAGCTCCTTGAATATCTTGATCATACCTTTGATCATTACCAAAGATATCGGTAACTCTTCCTCCGGCTTCCGTAACTATCAAATAAGAAGCTGCCATATCACAATTCCCATGTTCTGTCCCCGGAAACAAATCTGCTGAAAAGAATCCACTTGCAACAGCCATACAACTTCTAGCGACACTACCTATAGAAGAAATTTTTACCTTAGAAACATTATCATGAGCAATAAGCATTGTATCAACAACAGCATGATTCCACATTTCATAATTCAAACGATAACCTTTATCCCCAAATTGTAAATGATTAACAGAAATTCTATTTCCGTTACAAAAAGCTCCCTCTCCAATAATAGCAGTATACATGCTATCTAAAAATGGATCAAAAACAACCCCTACAGATGGAACTCCATCAATAACCAATGCCAAACTAAATACTGAAACAGGAATCTGATTTGCATACATTCCTGTACCATCCAATGGATCACAAACCCAAACAAATGGAGAATCTTTAATACTTTTCTCTTCTTCTCCAATAACACTATGATCAGGATATTTTTCATGAACACATTCAATCAAATAACTATTAATATCTTTATCAATTTTGGTTACAACTGTATCATCAGCTTTAAATGAAATATCCTTATCATCATGAAAATACTTTAACATTTCTTTTCCTGCATATCTTGCCATTTCAATAGCAAAATTTAAATAATCTTTCATATCATCACCAATAAAATTATAGCATAAAAAAAGATACATAATGTATCTTAATCTAAGTCAACTTTAAACTTATTAAATAATGGTGTTGCAATACCTAAAACTAGAATTAAAATATAAATTCCAACATAAAAGTGTAATATGTTGACTAAAATAGCACTCAACATTCCAACACATATACCATAAAGAATTCTTCCGCCTTTTACAACTGGTGTACAATTAGAAAAAGTAGCAACAAATAAAGACGCAAATAAGAATCCACTGCTAAACGTATGTAATAATATATTAGATAACTTAACGCCACCAACAAAATATACAATTAAGCTAACCAAAATATAACTAAGTAAAGAACTTATAGCAATATCTTTTTTATAATACTTATTAAATAGTAAGATAATAAACCCAATTAGTACAAATAAAGCACTAGTAGTTCCAATTTCTCCAATTCCGCGTCCCATAAAATATTCAACAGATTCAAAAGAAATACTTAATGATCTCTCATATAAATTAGCATTATTATAAGAGCCCATAATTGTTAACGCTACAAAAAGTAGTACTTTAAACAAAGCAACTTGATTAACATTAATTTGTTCATCAGTTAATTTTAAAATGATATCTAATACAATAATAATAGGAATCGTAATATACAATTTATCCATTGGACCACATACTAAATAACATAAGACATTAGCATAAGGAACTATTGTATTATAAGCATGATCTAAATTATCTTCTTTTTTTATTCCTAAATAGTAATAAATTTCAAAAACATAACTTAGTACAATAATCACAACAGGAATAACAAGATACTGTGTTGATTTAAATAAAGTCATATAATCATGTTTATACATAAGATAACCATTTTTCCAAAATCCATATATGACAACCGGAATTAAACTCAAAATGTATAACAAGTTAATATTAAAAATTTTATTTTTCTTCAAAAAACCCTTTTTCATTCCTATTTCTCCTTACTAATTAAATTAATGTTAGCTGGACAGACATAATTACACAAGCCACACCTTATACAAGCATTATCTAACTTCTTAGCCATAGGATTAATCTTAACAGGACATATATCAACACATTTGCCACACTTAATACATTTATTTACAACACTATCATCATGTTCCATGATAAAAATGGATTTAATATTATCTGTAACAATCAAAGAAGATAAATTTGGACATTTAACTTTTCTCATAAAATTATTCAAATAAACATCTTTACCAATAGTAATATCTCCTAAAGAATTAGATATCAATTCTCCAGTATTTACACCATATTTTGTCTTAATAACATAAGCTTTATCTGCCTCCGGAATACATACCGTAACATAGCGATAAGAAATAGGTAACTCCTCTTTTAAAGCTGTATATATTTTATATAAAGCAATGGTATCCAAAAACATAATATCTTCATACTTTAAATCATTAAAAAATTTCTTAGCAATCAAAGAATTTGTATTAAACGGATAAACATCATTAATTACTTTAAAATTAATAGAAGGATACTTAGAAATAATTCCTTTAACCGTTTGAACATTATTATCATCATATTTATTCAACAATAAATAAGCATCAATATTAAATCTTTTAGAAATCAAATCAGCTGTATCTAACAATTCTTCAACATGTTCTTCAAATAGATAATTATTATTAAACTGATACGGTTCAATATCCATAGCATTAAACACCAATATTTTACTATTACCTTTTAATTTATCAACGAGTAATTTATTTTCATATTCAATTCCTAATTCTTCCATAACATTGATAATTTCTTCTTTTTTTACTTCATCAATACTACTTCTTGCCTTATTAGAAACAAAAGAAGAATCCGTAGAATCATTAGAAACAGTAATAACATCATTTTCTATACTTACATTACCAGAAATAGTCGCATACGATTTAATACCATTACTAGACTCTTTTATTAATTGATTAATATAAACATAATCACCATCTTTAACATATAAAGTATCTCCTTCACGGGCATACACTTCAATATGATCAGGATTTAAATAATTCTTACTTTCAATATTTATAATCTTTTCATCATTATTAAATTTATAAGTTAATTTCATAATAATCACTACTTTTCCTATTTTATTCTACTATCATAAGTATACAATATTTAAGTCATAGAAACAAGAAAAAAAAGAGAAAATCATTCTTCCTCTTGATGAAACTTTTCTTCTAAATATTTATGTAGTTCAAATGCTACAGAAGAAGGTAATATTGTTTCTAATTCCTTAATAGATGCCTCTTTCATATTCTTAACACTACCAAACTTTTTAATTAATTCTTTTTTCCTTTTATTTCCTATTCCATCAATATCATCTAAAATACTTCCAATACTTCCTTTACTTCTTAATTGTCTGTGATAATTAATGGTAAAACGATGGACTTCATCCTGCATACGCGTTAAATAATGAAATACATTACTCATACGATCTATTTCTATTGTACTTAAATCACTATCTATTAAATCGTTCGTACGATGCTTATCATTCTTTTTCAATCCAACAACACGTATATTAGCTTTTAAAGAAGATAAAACCTCTTGAGCAGCACGTATTTGATTCTCTCCTCCATCCACAATAATTAAATCAGGTAAGACTTGTTGTTCAACCAATGCTCTTTGATAACGACGATAAATGATTTCTTTCATAGTATGATAATCATCATTAATATCAACAGAAACTTTATACTTACGGTATTCATTTTTAGCAGGTTTTCCATCCATAAAAACAACCATTCCAGATACTGCAAAAGTACCAAACAAATTAGAATTATCAAATACATCAATACGATAAATAGAATCCATATGTAATAAAGAAGCCAATTCCTCATTAGATTTTGTTGTCCTCATTTCTTGATTACGCAACTCTTCCATCTTATTATCTAAATTCATTTTAGCATTTTCATAAGCCATTCGAATTAAATCCTTCTTAACACCTTTTTGAGGGATTAGCACATTTGTATCTACAACACTTAAAATATTATTTAAATTTAATGTATCTGGTATTAAAACTTCTTTTGGAATTTCATTACGCGTATAAAAATCAGCAATGTAATATTCTACTTCATCTTCTGGATCTAAATTTAAAGGAAAAATACTATTCTTATGATTTAATAGTTTTCCATTACGAATAAATAGAGTTTCAATAGATAAATAACCATTATCAATATAATATGCAAATACATCACGATTTACAAAATCATGCAATTCAACCTTTTGTTTCGATAAAACAACATCTATATATTCTAATTCTTTCTTTAAATCTAAAGCCATTTCAAAATTTAAATTATCACTATATGATTGAATTTTATTCATAATTTTACTACGTAATATTTCATCATTACCTCTTAAGAATGATAATATTTCATTCTCCATTTCTTGAACAAGATTTTGATCAATATCCTTTTTACAATATCCTAAGCATTCTCCTATATGGTAATACAAACATACATCTTTTGGCATTCCTTCACATTTTTTCAATGGATATAAACGATTAATTAAATTTACAATTCTTCTTGCAGCATATGCATTTGGATATGGACCAAACAGTTTCTTCCCGTCTTTTTTACGAATGTTCAAATATCTTGATACTTTTAACCTAGGATATGGATTAGATATATATTCAATATAAGGATAACTCTTATCATCCATTAGCATAATATTATATTTCGGTTTAAACTTCTTAATAAGATTAATTTCTATAATGAAAGCTTCTAATTCTGAAGATGCAACTACATACTGAAAATCATCTATTAAAGAAACCATTTTAGCTGTTTTACCCGTATGCACTCTATTAAAATAAGAGGAAACTCTTTTATGCAAGTCTTTAGCTTTCCCTACATAAATAATATTTTTATTTTTATCTAACATTTGATAACTACCAGGTTCATGAGGAACCAAAGATAACTTTTCTTTAAATCTATTAATCACTTTGTTCCTCCTTCTCTAATAAATAATGATACAATCCTAAACATCCATCATATACTTGTTGATAAACTTTAGCAAAGTTCCCAGTATACCATGGGTCTTCTATATCACCATGCTTCTCAGTAAAATCCAATAACTTATATATTTTATGATCAGTATCTTCTCCAACAATACGTAAAACATCTTTTCTATTTCTTTCTTCCATAACAATAATATAATCATACTCATAATAGTCATCTTTTGTTATTTGTTTGGCACTATGTCTTTCAATAGAAATACCATTTTCCTTTAAAATACTTTTCGCATTAGGATACATATCATTTCCTATCTCTTCCATACTAGTAGCACGAGATGCACAAGTAAACATATATCTTTTATTATTTTTATAAATGAAATCCTTAAATATCATTTCAGCCATAGGACTTCTACAAATATTTCCATAACAAACAAATAAAATATTGTGCATCTAAATCACCTACTGCAATGATTTTACCACAAAAACAAATAAAATTATATGTTATAATAATTACGTGATGTTTATGAAATTACTTGGAGAATCTAAAATAGAAATTAAAAAATCAAAATTTATCGGATTAGCTTATGAAGTTGAAACAATCGAAGAAGTAAAAATGATAATCGATAAAATTAAAGAAGAACATAAAAAAGCAAGACATACTCCCTATGCGTATATTTTAACCAACACAGCTGGTAAAAGTGATGACAAAGAACCATCTAACACTGCTGGATTACCAATATATAATCTATTAGAAATGAGAAATCTAAAAAATATCTTAGTTGTTGTCGTTAGATATTTTGGAGGAACCAAACTAGGTGCCGGAAATTTACTAAGAGCTTACTTAGAAGCTGCTAAAGAATCAATAAAAGACCTATAAAGGTCTTTTTATTTACTTCCCATAGTATGTATATCTGTCTCAATATCTTTTCTTTTATTTAAATTAATTTTAAATGAAACTCGATCTTCTAATATTTCATTACGATAAGGAACTCCAAGATATAATAATTGATCCTCTAAAACCATGGTTGGAGTTATTTTAACAAACTTATGATGTAATCCAAAGCGCTGCACGTAAGCTTTTTTAATAACAACTGCCAATACTTTATTAATAAGCAAATTCAATTCTTCTAAAGAAGAAGTAAAAGAGTCATATGATTCTCTCCTTCTCTCTAATGATAAAGTACCATATTGAACAACAAGATTTTTATACTTTTCATAAAGCTTAGATACTCTTTCTTCATCTTGAGGTATCGCATGATACTCTTGTAATATATAATCTAATATTTTTTTATAAGCCATATAATCTATATTAGGGAAAATATATTGTAAATCAGATAAATCACTATTAGCACATTTATTTGAAATATATAACTCATCAATATTTTTTGGATCAATTCTTTCAAAAACAAAACGTTCTTCTTTGTGTCCTCCCTTTATATAAGGAACATTATGACTAGATGCAATCGATGCAGAATATCCATCATAACTAGAACGATAAAATTCTTGCTCCTCAAACGTACGAATAACTATACCATTATCTAAGAAAGTTGCATTAGAAGTATTCCCCTCTTTAATCAAAGAAACGGGAACAACAGATATCCATCTTTGAGCATTACCGCCCTCAAAGTTTCTATGTAAACCAACATTCATTTTATCTTGTTCAGATTTTGATAAGACACCATATTTTAGAATAAAAGGAATTCTTGAAAAAATAAAACCTGTACTATGACAAACGGCACCAGTTAACTCTTCTAAAACAGAAAAATCAACATCTCTATCAACTTCATATTTACGATAAGCTTCATTAACTTCCTCTGCCAATGGAATCATATCTCTACTAAAATCATATTTTAATAATTCTGGTTTTAAAGCAGCAAAAGAAGCTTTACTAAAACGAAGTCTATCTAAAGCATCTGCATCCATCAATGCATGTGCAACAGAACAAAATAACTCAAAATCAATACTCGTTTTATCTAAATCATAATTCAAATATAATAAATCCATTGCTTGTGGAGTTCTTCCATCCTTAACAGAATGAAGGTCAATAATAGCCCTTAACAACAATTTATATTCTTCATTTTTATAAAAAGGATCATCTCCTATAACCTCATCAATAAAATAGGCAGCAGAATAACCATGCAAACTATTTTCCGAATCATTTTCTCTACGAAAATCATGATATAAAGAAGCATCACATAAAATCTTAAGAACTTCATCAGAAAAGCCTAGCTCTATTCCTAATATATAAGAAAACAAGCAAACTTTTTCACTATGATATCTACCATGTAATAACCCAGGATATAATGATTTTCTTTTTACATTTTTTATTGCACTCAAAAAAGTATTCTGTTCCTCATCAGAAAGTGTAGTAAAGAATAGTTCAAACCAAGGATATGAACTATGTTCTTTAAGCATATTAAAAATGTAACTTTCTCTCTCCATCTTTTTCAACTGCTTTCATTTTTTCGGCTTCATACAAACTTAAATCAACATACTTAGATGCTGTTTCAAAATCCATAAAATAATACTTCTTACGATTTTTAGAATCATAGGAAGGATCAAAATAATAATATTCTCCATCTATTAATATACGAATCAAAGAATGGTTTGTTGTAGAAACCATTCCACTTCTCCTATCATTACATTGAACATTTTCAGATGGAATACCCTCTACACTCAGAATAAAACGTATTAAATTAACAATACCTTCACAATTTCCTTTTTTCCTTTTAAACGTTGTATAGCTACTATGTAAATAACCTAAATATCGATTAGCCCATTTAGGTAATTTTCCATTTTCATCAGCAATATTTCTTATAAAGATTTCTCTTTCATCTAACTCATCGGCTGCAAAAGTAATATTTCTTTGAATATAGTCCAATATATATAGAACCTTTTCATAATCTGAAACATTTTCAATTTTTCTCTGTTTAAAGTAAGATTTAAACCTTTCATACAATTCGCAAACCTGTTCTAATTCTAAGCGCGTATAACCTACTATACCATTTTTTTCTGCAAAATCAACATGAATTAAACCACGTAAATTTAATTCTAACAAAGTTTTAATATCTAACCCTTTTTGAATAGCAGCAAAAAACATATTAATATCAATAATATTCGATTCTGTATCAACTGTATGTCTTAAATAATTAGAAAGATCCTCAAATTCATGAATATTTGTTCCAGTAATACAAACATCTTTTAATTTCCTCAAACCCGATAAGCCAGATATTTCATAAAGTTCTGGACAATTACGAATAAATAAAGTTTGAAGATCCTTACAAGAACTTACATCTAACTTAGTAATAGTTAAATCATTATATATTTCCAAACTTGTTAGCTTAGTTAAAAACTTCATAACATAATTTAATTCAAAAGTATTAATATTATTAAAACTATCAGAATCATATGTAAAAGAAGGAGATACATGATTATAATCTCCGCTTCTTAAAACCAAATGTTTTAAATTAGGCAAATATTTTAAAAATTCTAGGGAATGAAAACCAGTTAAAGAAATCTCTTCTATAGAAGAAAGTTCATCTAAAGTAAAATAAGTAAATTCTCCATCATAATAACGAATATCTTTATGAAGAACTTTATTTAAATAAATAGAAGAATAACTATCTAAACGAATAGTTTGATTATTCTTCTCCATAGTCATCCCTCCTGGTTATTTCTATTTCAATAATTCCTCACTATTAGGAATATCTATTTTCTTTTGATCAATTAACTTTTTAGCATTTTCTTTTGATAAAATATCATACTTTAATAATATTTCTAACGCTTTATAATTATATTCATCTTTATCTTGTACATCATGATAATCCTTAGCAAGAATAGCAATATCATTTAACGAATTTAATGAAGGACTAAAAGTTTCCTTCAAAACAGGAATTTCAACAAAAGTATCAACTAGAGACTCTTTAAAATTCAAATTAAAGAAATTACAAACAAAGATAAAAATAAAACTAACAAAGTATAAAACAATAACAGTCTCGACAAAACCAACAATTGCACCTAATATTTTATTTGGTAAGCCTAAAAAAGCAACAACAGAGAACAATTTATTGACAAGTCCAGTCAACTTATAAACTAAATTTAACACTAATAAAATAACAATAAACACTATAATAAAGGCAATAAATTCATAAATAAGTATATTAATGACACTCACTCCCTTAAAAATCCCACCTAATTTAAAAAATGGTAAGTGAGTATATAAAAATATAGACACAGGATTTTTAAATATATAAGCACCAACCAAAGATATAATTGTTCCAATAAACTTTATAGTACTTTCTAAAAACCCTTTTTTATAACCATCATAGATTCCACCAATTAATACTAAAATAATTACAATATTAACAATAGCTACTCTCCAATCTGTAAAATTTAAACCTTTAATTTCAAATAATATCATACTATCACCTAGCATAATTATAATATAAAGTTAATGAAATTTAAAGCAAAATATGATAAGATACTGATGAGGTGAAACTATGGCAAAAAGTACTTTTAAACCATCAACAATAGTCTTCAAAGTAAGTGATAATATAAAAGAGAAAATGATAAAATACTACGAAGATCGAAAGTGTGAAAAAACACCTCCATATGCATTATTTCAGGTAAAAGATTTCGATTGTGTAACTACACTTTATGAATCAGGAAAAGTAATGTTTCAAGGAATTGGTGCTGATATTGAAGCATCATTCTGGACAGAACAAGAAAGAATTTTAAATAATCGAATCATAGATACAGATGGAAAAGAAAAGAAAAAAGAAGAATCAAAGGAACAAGCTTTCATTAATGTATCATCTGTTGGATCTGATGAAGTTGGTACAGGAGATTATTTTGGTCCATTAATCGTAACTGCATCTTATGTATCAAAAGAAAATATTGCATATATGCAAGAACTAGGTGTTAGAGATTCTAAAAAAATAACAGATGATAAAATTATCAAAATAGCACCTGAATTAATTAAAAATATTCCACACACAACAATCATTCTTACAAATAAAGAATATAATGATTATCATAGTACAGATATTAATATGAATAAAATAAAAGCTATATTACATAACAAATGTCTTCTATCCGTTATCAAGAAAGAAAATATAAATTATCAAAAAATTGTAATTGACCAATTTGAACCACCAAAAAATTATTATTCTCATCTTTCAAATGTTCCAGAAAAAGTAACCAATATTACATTTATAACAAAAGCTGAAGACAAATGTATGAGTGTTGCAGCCTCTTCTATCATTAGCAGATACATTTTTCTAAAAGAAATGAAAAAGTTAAATGATAGATTTCAAATAGATATTCCGTTGGGAGCATCAAATTTAGTAGATGAAGTTGGTGCAACATTAGTAAAACAATATGGTGAAAAAATACTAGAAGAAATAGCAAAGATGAATTTTAAAAACACAGAAAAAATACTAGAAATAGCAAAAACGAGATAAAATCTCGTTTTTTATTTACAAAAATCCAATACAAACATTTGAAGAGCTAACTTATTACTAATCTTACCTCTTTTTATTTTATAATCTAAATCACATAACTGAACAAGTTGACGTTCTAAAAATTCCTCTGAAAAAGAATAACTATTTTGAATATACTTATCTAATTGAAACTCAAAACGAATATCTAAAGTAGTCATAATCGTTTTCTTATCTTCTTTTAATAGCTTTTTTACTAATAAAGTATTTCTAAGTTCTTTAGCAATCATACTCATTAACATAATCGGCTCTACCTTTTGAATCATTAAATCATCATATATTTTAAATATTTCTTTAAGATTTCTATTCATAACAGAATCAATAAATTTAAAATTATTATCTTCCATAACTTTGCTAACAATATGAGTAACATCATCAAAAGAAACCTTACATCCATTTTTATAATATAAATCAATCTTTTCAATTTCATTATAAACTAAATCATAATTATTTAAGCAATTATTAACAATATAATAAATCGTATCTCGATCCGCTTTATACCCTTTATTCTTCAAAAGAATATCTGCTTTTTCAAATACTTCTTTCGCTTTTAAATTACCTACCTCTATAAATTGATATTGTTCTTTAATTATTTTTGCTATTTTTTTCTTACCATCAACTTTACCATTGATAGTAAATATTAAAACAGTATTTGGATTAGGTGATTCTAAATAATGAAGTAATCCTTCATCCTTTTTAGAAATAGAATCTTCTTCATCATCTTTTTTCTTTCTAGAAGAACCAAAAATAGAAGCATTTTTAACCACAATATACTTTTTTTCATCAAACAAAGAAAAATAATTAGCTTCTTCTAAAACATCTTCAAGTAAAGCTGTATTCAAATCATATATGGTATATGGGTTATTATTAACTATTTTAGAAATTTCTTCATCAATCAAACGAATACTATCAGAACTAATTAAATATATAGAATTCATAAAACCACCTAACCAAATTATAACATAAAAAAGGAGATAAAATCTCCTAATCTATTAAAACAACAGCTATTGTTATTATATACTATGTACGAAAAAATATATTGTGATTATGATTGTCTACTAGTTTTTATAAATTTATCAATACTCTATTTTGATTTGTGATATTAAATTATAAGCCTTTTTTCGTTTGATCTTGCATAGAAACTATTTTGTCATAAGAGACTATAGGCATCTTCATTTGATGTCTCATTCTTTCCACATCTTCATAACTAATTAAAGATTCTAGAATCTTGTTATCTTCTATATCCTTTGGTCTATTAGCAACTTGCTTTGTTATATATGTAAATTCCGGTGACATCATTCTCATTTCAACTCCATCAACATTATATGTTCTAATTTCATTTTTCTCAAAAACCCCCGGAAAAAGAGTTTCTTTTATTTCGATTTCATTCGTAACTTTATTAATATAAAAATTTCTTATAGCCATTCCTTCACTTGTTGCGACAGTTGGAAAAATCGAAACATTTAAGCCATTTATAATTAATTCCATACCAAAGTCTTCACCTGACAATTCTAAAGAATCATACAGAACAGATATAGTATCTGAATTAGCATAAATATAATTTCTAATTTCTTGCATATTATCAAAATCAACATGTGTATCTATATCGCCAATTATTCTCTTAGAATCTTTACCAGTTAATAAGTATGGAATCGAACCACCATATATAGAAACTTTATCAGATAAATATGGATCACTAAAAAGCATTTTTGCTACTTCCCTTACCTGACTAATATTTCCTTCAGCAACTCCTTGCTTTATTAATTCATCATTTCTTCTTTTTTCATAATTTTCTTTAATACTTAAATATGCCAAATCGATTCTTTCTTTTATTTGTTCTTCTGATAAATTACCATTAAATAACTTGTTCTCCAACTTTATTAAATCCTCTTCTTTTAAACTAACATTAAAATCTCTTTTGGCTTTATCTATCATTTCAAAAAAGTATTCTTTCAAAAGATACCACCATCCTATAGTTATTATATCATTTTTTATCAATTCCTTTAATTTCTTATTTCCAAATCTTTTAGATTCTTTCTGTATATTCTTCTGTTTTATTCCTTTTTATGACTCACATGTTTCAATTTTTAATTTATTATTTTTAATTTCAAACATAATACTACCATCCTCGTCTGTTCTATATATTTTTGAATTTTCTAGATTATTAAGTACTTCTTTATTAGGATGACCATATCGATTATTCTTTCCAACACTTATAATAGAATATCTAGGATGTATCTTATTTATAAAATCTTTGCTACTACTTGTTTTACTCCCGTGATGCCCTACTTTTAATACATCCATATCAGGTAAATTATATTTTTCTAATATTTCTTTTTCTGTAATACTAGATGCATCTCCCATAAACATAAACTTATAACCATTTAGTTCAGTATAAATCACATTACTATTATCATTTTCATTGTCATATTCTTGAGTTTGAAGAAAATATAATTTGTTTTGGTCTAAGTGTAATTCTTTAATACATGAATAATATTTTATTTTCTTTTTATCTAAAAACTTAATTAAATCAATTTCTAAATCATTATATTCTCCACAATTAAAGACAACTTTTTTAACATTAATATTATTTATTATATTAGTAGCTTCTCCCATGTGATCATAATCACCATGTGTAAGAATCATAAGATCAATTCTAGTAATTCCTAAACTATGTAAAAAAGTTATTGTAGAATCACTAACATATCGATTACCTCCTACAACACCTCCTGTATCAATTAATATTACTTCTTTACGATAAGGAGTAATAATAATACTAGAGTCCCCTTGGCCAACATCTAAATAATAAATCATACTACTAGAATCAGAATAAGGTAAAAACATATCAAATAACAATAATATAATAATTCCTCCAAAAAAACACTTATAACGAAATCCTAATAATAAAAGTATATAATAAATAAGAACTTCATAAATATTAAAAGATAAATATAAACGACCAATAGATATATTATTTAATAACATTGTAATTGATTCAAGTATTCGAATACTATAATTCATAACGACAGATAAAAATGGAAAAACAAAGGATAATAAAGTAATTGGATAAACAATCAAACTAACAAATGGAATATAAAACAAATTATAAATAATACTCAATACATTAATAGAATAAAAAGAATATAAAGATATCGGTAAGGAAAATAGAAAAGTTACAATTGACAAACGAAAACTAGAATGTTTCTTTTTAATAAAAGATGAGCAAAAAAATATTCCAAAAACGCAGCTAAAAGAATATAAAAAACCTGTATCATAAATAAAATTACGATTTAAAAAAAGAATAACAAAAACAGTAAGAATTAATACTTTCATATTAGACAATTCTAAATGAAATATTCGATTAAAGCTAGAGATAATAAAAAATATAATACATCTTAATATAGAAGCAGGAAATAAGACAATAAAACCATAACATACTAATATTAAAGAACATAAACCATATCGAATAATCTCTTTCATCTTTTTAAATAGTTTTAATAAAAAAAACGTTAATAAAGAAATATGCATACCAGATAAAGCAAATAAATGTGAAACACCAATACTTTGATATGCTTCATAAACAGAATCATCTAAATAACTTTTATCTCCTAATAAAAAAGTCATCATGTAATCATGACGTTCATAACTACAAATTCTATCATAAATAAAATTTTTAATTTTCATTAAAAAAGAAGAACTAGAATTCACTATTTCTATTTGGTTTATTTGAAGAAAATATTGAATTTCCTTATGTTTTAAATAATCATGATAATCAAATGTATTAGGAACTGTATTATGACTAACTTCTTTTAAAATCCCTTTAACTTTAACTTTATCACCATAATGAAAAGATAATAAATCTTCTTGAACATAATAAGTTCCAACTAATTTCTCTTTGCCTTCAAAGAGAAATTGAACACGATCATCTTGAATTGTAAAATCTTCTACAGTTAAAATAAAATAATTCGTTGACTCATCATAACTATTCTGATTTTTGTTAAAGAAAAAAGAAATACATAAGAATAGAAATAGAATAAAATAAAGATAATTAGATTGTAATAGAATCTTTAATTTTCTGATAAGCAGCTTCTCCTATACCAGAAACATTTTTTATATCTTCAATACTCTTAAAATCACCATTTTTATTACGATAATCAATAATTGCTACTGCTTTAGATTCCCCAATACCATTTAAAGTCATCAACTCCTCTTTAGAAGCTTTATTAATATTTATCTTTTCATTACTAGGTATTGATGAATTAGAAGAAGACTCCTCCGATACGATAATACTACTACCTTCACAAGAAGAAATTTCAACTTCTTTGCAATTACACTCTTGTACATCACTAGAATACTTTTTTAATTCTGAAGTAGTATAAATATAAATAACCATTTCATCACTTACTTTTTTAGATAAATTAATATTCTTTGTAGTTCCGCCACTTTTAACTCCTCCAGCAAGTTTAATAACATCTATCACGACACCATTCTTAATACAACAAACCTTTTAGAGTGAACACGATTTATCTTATATAATAAGAAAAGAATTGTAAGTGAATAGGATTTTAAAGGCATAAAAAAAGAGCCTTTCAGCTCTTGTTATCTCTATCTTAAAAATTATAAATTATACTGTTCGTAACATCTTAATCTTACGATTACTTATTATCACCAATCATTTTCCTTTTAAATACTATAATAGATAGTATCAATATGATTATTGTATAGGCAACAAATACAATTATATTTCTTGTTGATAAAATATCATAATTGTTATTTAATACACCCTTAATTATATTCAAAGCACTTTCAAAAGGTAATAACTCACATAATTTTGCAAATCCATTTCCAATTAAATCTTTTGAAAAATACATTCCACTAGTAAAACAAACTAGCTGTACAATAATACTTCCAACTCCACCTGATGCTTTTTCACTTACCAGACTACCAATTAATATCCCAAATGCTATAAATAATATTGAAACAAATATTGATGCTATAATAGTTAATATTATATTTATACTAATATTTAACCCTAATAAACAAGCAACTATAAAAAATAATGAATCTTGTATAATGATGATTGGTATTAAAGATAATATATATCCTAAAATATAATCACTTGATTTCATTGGTGAAGTTCCAAGTCTTATCAATAATGATGATCCTCTGTCTTTTGCTACTAATGTTGATGTAAATAAAGTAATAAAAGAAAATCCAAATATAATGATTCCAGGAGTAAAATTTTCAAGCTTATATGTATCTCCAGGTATTTTTATTTGCTGAAATATAAATAATAAAAATATTGGTAATGCTATTTCAAATACTAAACTTAAAGGATCTCTAATTAATTCTTTAAAATTTCTTCTAGCAAAATTAATCATTCTCATTATAACTCACCTCCAGTTGCAATTGATACAAAGGCATCTTCAAAATTTTTAGCTTTAGTTTTATTGATTAATTCTTTAGAGGTTCCAACTTCAACAATATTACCATTTGCCATTATACCGATTCTATCTGATAAACTTTCTGCTTCTTCCATATAATGAGTTGTTAAAATTATTGTTATTTTACCTTTTAATTCATAAATAACTTTCCATAATTCTTTTCTTGCAATAACATCTAAACCAAGTGTAGGTTCATCTAAAAATAATATTTTAGGATCATTAATTAAGCTTATTGCAATAGATACTTTTCTTTGCCATCCACCAGATAAAGTTTTTGATCTTTTGTTTAATACTTCATCTAATTTAAACATTTTAATTAATTCATTAATCTTTTTATCTTTATCTTTTATCTGATAAACTCCAGCCATAAATTCTAAGTTTTCTTTTACGGTTAAATTTGGAGCAATAGCAGTTTCTTGTGGTGAAACATTTAATATTTCTTTTATTTTAAATATATCTTTTTTCATATCCATATCAAGGATTTTAATACTTCCAGAAGTTGGTAATATTAATCCTGATAACATTTTAATTGTTGTAGTTTTTCCAGCACCATTAGTTCCTAAAAGTGCAAATAATTCACCTTGTTTAATATTTAAATCTATTCCATTTACTGCAATTTTATCTTTAAACTTTTTAGTTAATTTCTTTGTTTCAATTGAATACATATTATTTACCATCTGGCATAATTTTATCCATAGTATCTTCTAATACTTCAGATTTAACAATAGCCATTCCTTTCTTTTTATCACATAAAACTACAACAGTATCTCCAGGTTTAATATCAAACATATCTCTTGCTTCTTTAGGAATTACTATTTGTCCTTTTTCTCCAACTTTAGCAATACCCACAAATTTATCTTTCATATATGCCTCCTTTAAAGTATAACAAGTTATACTTTTCATACTTAATTATATACCTATTTTATACAAAAGTAAAGCATCGCAAGATTACTATATTCCGCACATTGTTCTAAATAAAAAGTTATTATTTATCTGTTTCCTATTATAACATAAAAAAAGCAAATTTTTACATTTGCTCCTAAAATATATTAATTAATTTTATCCATTTATTTCAGTTCCATCTTTAAATTTAAACACTATTGTATCTTTATCCTTTATGGTTGCACTTTCAAGTAAGCTACCCCACATTAATCCATCAAACTTTTCAAGAGGCTTGTCTTGTTTCTTTAATGTATTAATGTAATCTTTTATCATTTGATGCTTTGCTGCTTTTTTAGATGATTCAATTTCTAGCTGTTCAAACTTGCTTTTTGTTTCTTCATATTCCTTTATTAGAGCATCATATTCTTTTTTATACTTTTCTTGGTTTTGTGCTACCCTAGAATTTATTTCAATAAGTTCCTGTATTTTTTCTACTTGTTCTGTTAAGCTTTTTTCCAATTTTTCTTTTTCTTCAGATAACTCTTTTTTATTGCATATCTTATCAAGCATCATTTCTAGATTTGAAATTATCTCGTCCTTGTTTTCAAATATAGAATTAACTGCATTTACAAATCTTGCCTCAACATCATCTGCTCTTATTGCAGGTGTCTTGCATTTTTCTTTTCCTGCATACTTTCTATTACATTGATAAATTACTTTTTTATATTTTGAAGATGAGTGCCATACCTTAGCACCATAACTTCCTCCACATTCTCCGCACTTAATTCTAGATGTTAATATATCAGTTCCACTATATTTTCCATTAAGCATTAGTCTTCTATCTTTTTCAATTCTTACCATTTCAAAGATTTCTGGTTCTATAATTGCTGGATGGTTATTTTCTACATAGTATTGTTGTATCTCACCATTATTTACTTTTTGCTTTTTAGTTAAGAAGTCAGGTGTGTAATACTTTTGAAGTAACGCCTCTCCCTTATACTTCTCGTTTGTAAGGATACTTCTAACCGTTGAAGCGTGCCACTTTTGTTTGTGTCCTGGTGTTTCAATTCCATCATTAGTTAAACCTTTTGCTATTGCTACAGCAGTTGAACCAGATAAATACTCTCGATATATTCGCTTTACAATTACAGCTTGTTCTTCATCAATAACAAGGTTTCCATCTTCTCCTCTTTTGTATCCTAGGAAATGTCCAAACGGCACAGTTACTTTACCATCTGCAAATCTTTTTCTATGTCCCCATTTAACATTCTCTGATATGGATCTACTTTCTTCTTGAGCTAATGAACTCATTATTGTAAGTAATAATTCTCCCTTACCATCAAATGTCCAGATGTTTTCTTTTTCAAAATAGCATTCACAACCTATATCTTTCAGCTTTCTTATTGTTGTTAAACTATCTACTGTGTTTCTAGCAAACCTTGAAACTGACTTTGTGATGATTAAATCAATGTTTCCTGCTAATGCTGATTTAACCATTTTATTAAATCCTTCACGATGCTTTGTAGATGTTCCACTTATACCTTCATCAGTATAAACATCAACAAACTCCCAATCATCTCTTGATTTAATATAGTTTGTGTAGTAGTCAACCTGTGCCTCATAACTTGTTAATTGTTCTTCCTGGTCTGTTGAAACCCTAGCATATGCAGCGACTTTTCTTTTTTTCTTATTGGTAATTGGTACTGCATTATACAAGTTTACTGATGCAGGTATCTTTCTAACATTCTTTGGCATTTTTTCTCGCCTCCAGTGTTTTTAATCTTTTTTCTGTGGTTGTACGTTTTCTTTCTTCATTCCATCCTCTTTGTCTTGCAGTTGAATGCCATTCTTGTTTTATAACTCCTCCATCATAAGGATAGAACTCTATCATATCTTCTCCAATTGGTACAACCTTTTCAATTGTTTCATCAAATAAGTCAGAGTCAAATTCATTCCAACCTAAAGCATTACACGCTGCGATTTTCAATTCTTCTTCTGGTATAACCTTAGCACCGCAATACTTCGCACCTTTTTCACTTTTAGTTCGACATACCCAAACATAATAGGTATAATCTTTTCCCATTCTGTTTTTCTTACCACTTCTTCTATAACTCTTACCACATAGTGGGCATTTAACTTTGGAAGTAAAACAAGTAATGTGCAAGGATTGGTTTGCTCTTTGACCTAGTTTATTTCTTCTTTCAAATTCTTTTTGAACAGCCTCAAACTGCTCCATTGATATAATTGCCTCGTGGCTATTTTCAACATAGTATTGATTAAGTTCTCCAGTATTCTTCTTTTCCTTTTTAATTATTGGATCAACAATATAGTATTTTTGTAGTAGTAAATTGCCAGTATAAGTGATGTTACTTAATATTTCACGTACACTTGATGGGCTAAATTTACCACCTTTATATGCCTTATAACCAAGTTCGTTTAATTCTGATGCTACTTTTTGATATGCTTTATTTTGCAAATAATTATCATAAATATATCTAACTACTTCAGCTTCTTCTGGTACTACTTCAAGTTTCTTATTTTTCCATCTGTAGCCGTATATAATAAAGCCACCATTAGGTATTCCTTTTTCAAACTTTTTTCTAATTCCCCACTTCACATTGTTGCTTATGGAAATGGTTTCTTCCTGTGCAAATGAAGCAAGGATAGAAAGCATAAGTTCTCCATCTCCAGTTAATGAATTGATATTTTCTTTTTCAAACCTAACTTCAATACCTAGTTCCTTTAAATGTCTTACTACTTTTAAGAGGTCAACCGTGTTTCTAGCAAACCTTGAAACTGATTTTGTAAGAATAATATCAATCTTACCTTCCTCACAATCTTGTAACAGCCTTTTAAAATCATTACGCTTTTCGATACCAGTACCGCTTATACCTAAATCAGCATAAACTCCTGCAAACTCCCATTCAGGATTTTTTTGTATTAAATCATTGTAGTAACTAACTTGAGCAGAATAAGAATGTAGTGTTCTACCTCTTTCAACCGATACTCTTGCATAAGCAGCCACTCTTTTAAGTTTAGGAAGGTCTATTTTTTTTGTTTCTAATTTTGTTATTTTACGCATCATACACCTCCAATTTTCCATTACTATATATCACTCTAAATGATGTATATATCAAGTGTTATTGGGCTATTTCAAAGAATAAATGGCTGACTTTTGGTGTATATTTCTTTTTAAATTCATCCATCATTTGATTGTATTCTTCTATTGAAATAATCTTCTTTTCAAGCATATCTTTTAGATAGTTCATCGTAATTTGATATGCTATTTCATTTTTAATTTTCATCAGAGCCCACCACCTTACGTTTGCTTATGTAGTAGCACTCCCTGGAACAATACTTTCTATTCCTTGATGGGTATTCAAAGTATTCTTTATTACAAACGATGCAGTTATACTTTTGAGGAACTAACCTGCGTTGCTTATCTTTATGAAGAGTCCAATAAACCTTACAACAGCTATCTGAACAAAATGTTTTATTTTTCCTTCCTGCTATTTGATAGAACTTTTTTCCACATTGTTTGCACACTTGGAGATTATCTTTTCCTCTTAATTGTTCTCCAGTTTTAATGTATCCTGCTATATTTTCCTTTTTACAAAAGGATCTAATTGTATTTGGAGAAATTTCTAGCAAAGATGATATTCTTAAATACCCATATCCTTGACTTCTTAACTTTCTAATTTTTTGTCTTTGTATTTCATCCATTGACTATTACCTCCTAAATAACAGTCAAAAATTAGTATGCGATTTTTAACCTATAAACAAAAAAAAATAGCTTTTATCATCACTTGACTTTTAATAAAAAAAGAGTGATATATAAAAGCTAGGAGGATTAATTTTATGTATGATGAAATAAATCAAAATAAATTTGTGCTTGATTGCGAACGTTATATTGAAGAGAATGTTGCAGCACCTTATATAGCATTTTATCTAGCAAAAAGTTATGAACTAGATGTACTTGGTAAGTCATCATTAAAACAACATTTTAATTCGGCAGCTGATGTTTTCAATAGTAGTTTTGAAAATACTGATAAAGTTATTTCTGATATGAAACAAATATTGAAAGAAAAGTATAAACTAGAAATAGTTGAAGAAAATCCATTAAAATTAAAAGAGATATGATTTTGTTTTCATATCTCTTTATTCTTCAAAAAACTTTTCAATACTAACATCTAAAACTATGGATATTTTATATAGGGTTGTTAATGATATATTATTTCTGTCATTTTCAGATTCAATTCTTTTTAAATGATCAGGAGTTACATCCACAGCTTCAGCTAAATCCATCAGTCTTACTTTCTTTTCGTTTCTGTACTTTTTTATATTTTGGCATATGACTGACTTGATGTTTTTATTGAAATTATATTCTTTCATATCAATCACCCTATTAGGTATTATTTCATTTTTTTTATAAAAAATAAGTGACCTTTTGTGCCGAATTTCCATTTTTATGGTATAATGTTTACGAATTAAAAAAAAGGAGTGATTTACATGGACTATGAAAAGATGTCTAAAGAAGAACTAATCGAAGCCTTAAAAGAATCACAGGAAATAAATAAAAAGCTTTTAGACTTAATGGAAATCCACAATAATAAATTTACCGAAATTTCCATCAAGGCTTTAGAAGAACAAATTAAGTCAAGACATAAATTCTTGGCAGAATTAGAAGAAAGTGAACCACCTAAATTTTTTAAGTCGCTACATCGTGATTGGGAAAACAAAGTTCACTATACAAAGAAAGACATTGAAGAACTAGACAAAAAGTTATTTGAGGATTACACCGAGTACGGTGAGTTTCTTGAAAAAATGAGCAAAAAAAATAAGGACAACGATTAGGTTGTCCTTTTTAATTTATGGTATTAATAATTTTTGACCTATATGAATGATATTGGGATTTGCTATATTATTAGCTCTTGCAATCTCTGGATATCGATTACCATCGCCATAATACTTTTTAGCAATAGCCCATAAAGTATCTCCTTTTACTACTGTGTAATATCTAGCTGATGGTTTAGGTTTAATTCCTAATTTAGCATTTACTATTGCTTGAACTGCATCATAATCATATCCTGCATTAGTAAGTGCTCTTTTTCTTTCTTCTCCATTACCCCAATTTCCATTTATTACTTCATCAGCTAAGTCTTCATTTGATTTTCTGCTTGGCTCTGGTTTTGCAGGTTCGCTTGATCCTTTTGAATAACCATTTAAACCAGCATTTTTAATTATTGCAGGATAATCTTTATATGCAAAGTCTGTATCAACTCTCATTCCAGCAACGTAACCACTTGATGAATTTTGCCACATTCCATAATCACCATATCTGAATGATGGTTTATTGCTAGTCCATACAGCTAACCATTTATCATACATAGATAATTTTGCAGTATCTATGAAGTTATTAAAATAGTTACTATTAGCATAAATACCTACATAGTATCCTTTACCTTCTAAATATTCACAGAAACCTTTTATTGCCTCTGCCATTCTAGATTTTCCCACTTGTTGATGTCTATTTTCTTCAACATCCATATAAATAGGATATTCAAATTGCTTTCCTCTCAAGCAATTATTATATAAGTATTCCGCTTCTGCTCTTCCTTTTTCATAGGTGTTAGCACAGCTATACCAATAAGCACCTACAGGTATTCCTCTTGATTTTGACTTGTAATAAAAATCTTCAAAGCAACTATCTTTATTTTTATTAGTGCCATCTCCACCCCAGCCAGTAAATCCAGCTCTTAAAATTAAAAAATCAACTTTTGACTTTATCTCATCAAAGTTGATTCCTTTTTGGTATGAAGATATATCTAATCCTTTTCTTTCCATACTATTCTCCTCCATTCTTATTTTTTAATTGTTCCAAAGTTTCCATTATTACCTTAGGTAGTGGCAATCCCATAGAACCCCAATTCTCTAAAATTGAAATTCCTTCGTTTGCTACAAAAAAATAGATTACAAGAGTTCTAATTGCACCAGTTTCTCCAGTTATTCTGTCTAACTGAACTGATAAAGCAACTATTATCAAGTAACCTATTTTCTTTACTATTCCTTTAGCACCGATGATGCTATTGAGCTTTTTCTTTGTTATTGCCTCACATACTCCTGTAATATAATCGAGTAATATGAAAACTAACAATGTTTTAAGTGCCACATCTAAACCTCCTAAAAAGTACACTACTGTTGTCAGTACTGTACCTGTTATAAAATTAAAAATCGATTTCATTTATATTCCTCCTAATGATATTGTGACCAGCTTTCAGGAGCTGTTCCATTTATTCCTCTCCTCATCCAAATGCTACCACCTGTTGTTATAATTATTTGCCATAACCAACTTCCTGTATCTGTCTTTTTCCATTTTGTACCATCATTGGTTAATACCATTAATACTCCATAAATTGTTCCAGATGTATAACAATTTGTATAAGAGCCTCCAATAGAAAATATACCTGGTGTTATATAAACATCATCATTTAAATTCTTTGATGTAGTGCTTTTCCACTCTAGGAACTTTCTATTGCTATATGTATTTAATATTGATTGTAGAGTAGTTTTATTATGTGTTATAGAACTACTATCTAAGTAAGTATTATTTTTAAATTTTATAGCTTTACTCATTATTACCTCCTATGCTGTTCGTTTCCAAACGTACTCTATATCATAACTACCACTTGCAAATGAAAAATTATCATCCATAGGAACTGCAAAAAAAGTTGAATACCAAGGAGCAGAATGATTATTAGCTGTTGTGTGTGGTTTCAAATATACTGATAAATAGTCTGCATTCTGCATTATCATTAATCCTGCTACAGCACCTGAACCACCAACTGCACCATTCCATACTCTTTTTGCTGATGAGTTATAAGATGAATTATTTTTTATTGGTATTCTTGCAATTTCATATTCTGTACCTGTATTAATAGTAGCTGTAGCTCCTACTCCAACATGAATGTGTAATATATTATCTTTTATTCTCCATTTATTAAGAGTATAACTTGATTGTGATGTTCCAATATAAGTTCCATTAGTCCAACTAAAGTTTTGCCACCCTGTATCTATTACTTTTTTAGTTTTCAATGACCATGTTCCACCAAAATGCTTTGACGGGTTTTCATTAACAACTGTCCTATAAACACTTCCAATTGGCAAAAAAGGACATGGATATATCTTTTCTCCATTTTTTCCTTTGAATTGTATACCTTTACTCATCTATGACACCCTCTTCCACACATATACTGCTAAATACGGTGGCATATTGTTATGGGCTTTACTTCCACCTGTGTTTGATGTTGAAAAGGAACTATATGTATAATTACCAAGATATTCTGCTCCTATTGCACTACCACTAGGAGATAGATGAGCACTCGGATCTCTAGATCCAACCCCATGATTATGAGAAGGCATCTCATCTACGGTTAATTTATGTGTACTTTCTCCACCTGTTGAGCCATTTGAATATGAATTACCGCAAGCTAATAAAAACCTATCTTTTATTTGTTCCCATGAACCACCAAATATAGTTCCTGGATTCGTACTATTTACAGATAAATAAATACTTCCAACTGGATAATATGGACAAGGATATATTTTTTCGCCTGACTTATTTTTAAATTGAATAGCTTTACTCATATTACCTCCTAATAACCGATTGCAAACCAATATAAAGTAAAAGACACTGTGCCATACTTGTCAGATGTACTTTTTACATTAGCAGTAAATCCTGATTTTGATGGGTTGATTACTCCTACTCCTGATGTAAATCTTTGTACTCCATATCCAACATCACTCATCGTGGTTTGTATATTTAATACGTTATTTGGAAAAGTAATATTATAACTTACATCAACTTTTTGTTCTGTCGATGTAATATTAGAGATTGATTTTGCTCCCCATTGTAGAATTAAGCCATTAAGAAGTTTCGTATAACCATTTTGGCTTTTATTGTTATTGTTAATCACATCTTTCACAACATTTTTTTCGTGCACTATTCCCGAAGTATCCAAATATGTATTATTTTTAAACTTAATTGACTTACTCATAAATACCTCCTACCAAGTCGAAACAACATCGTATTCCAAAAATTCTATTCCATTTACCTCTAATGACTCAGCTTTTGCTGGAAAGCAATTGACACCTACTGATAATTTTTTTGTATCTACAAATAAGATGAACTTACCTTTTGCTAATGTTAAGTTATAAGTTGTTGTTCCAAACGAGTCTTTTAATATTACTTTATAATCCCATGCGTAGTTCTTATCTTTAGTCATTGTCACTTTAGTGTTGTTACTTATTGTAGCTAATGATGAATATGAACTATCTGTTGTTTTCTTATATTGATATTGAATTGTTAATTTGTTTTTAGAATTAACACTTGAAAACGATGCATTAACCGTCAGATATGTTTCATCTTCATAGTTGTTTTTTCTTTTTAATGCGATTACTGCTGTAGGTAACGACCACGCTAAAAAAGTAACAGTCTTAGTAGCTGTAGTTGTATTACCTCTACTATCTGTTACTTTTACTGATAACGTTAAGTTGTTTGATGAATTAATAGTTCCAAAGTCAATATTACCTGCACTTGTTATGCTTTTAGTTACATTATTTATTGTTGCATCATATTTAGTAATACTTGCACCTTTCTTTGCAGTTGCACTTGTAATTGTTACTAATAACTTAGATAAACTTTGAACCAATTGTTGATTGTTTCCCGTGACTGCTGTGGTAGTACTATTATTATCTTTGTAAGAAATATTGCTTGATGAAAAAGTTGGATTTCCATTAACTATTGATAATTTCTTTGTAATGGTTGAATAGAATGTATTTCCACCTATTATTGTCCTTACATAAAAAATAACATTTCTACTATTACTTGTTGTGCAGGCATTCCTTAAAACATTTCTTTCAGCCTCTGTTAAGTTAAATGTATAAGACGATCCTGTTTTAGAAATACCTCTATATGCAACATCATCTTTTGATCCTGTTAGTGAGATACAAGCATCCAAATTAGATACACTATTTCCAGCAGGATTTGAATAACCAATCGATGGATTTTGTTCATCGTTAAAGTCTGGTGCTGATGTCAAGTTAGCTTGTCTTGGTATGCTCGTTAAAGACCACGAGCCACTTCCACTAACATTTCTTGCATAGGTATAAATACCCGCTTCTGCACTCGCACTAAATGATTTAGTACCATCAGAGTTATGTCCTATTGTCGCTTGTCCTGTTGCAACAACCGTATCACCATAAAGAGTAATTCTATCGTCTTGTCCTGTTTCATATACTGTACTTCCATTTATAACTACTTTAAAGTTACCTGCTTTATACCAAGATGTAGTTGAACCACCAGCAGCTTTCAATGACCAGTTTATTGTTGTTCTATTGTTTCCAATATCCTGTGATGCTATGCTCCAACTAAATACTAAATATCTTACGCTATATGCACTTGTATTAAATGAACCACTACTTGCCATCTACTCACCTCCTATGTTAATGGAACTATACCAATTCCCGTATTATCTGTTGTTTCTATTCCTAGCCATCTAGCTAATCCACACAACGTTATTTCTTCTTCTATTACTGATTTCTTCATATGGAACTCATCACCATTCATCCAGAACACTCTTGCACCTGTGTGGTCGTAGCCAGTAAACTCTTCTGGATTTATTACAACTCTACTTCCATCAATTCCATAAACGCATATTCCATTTTCATCAAATGTTCCTATTAATCTATTTGAAATATCATAGATTTCAATTCTACCTGCCTCGTTAATCTTTGCACCGACTTTGAAAGTTCCACCTTTTACTAAGTTTGCTGTCATATTAATAACATTGATATTTTGCATATCTAGTGTTCCATCAATAAGCCATGCAGAATTAAAATTTCCGTTAATTCCATTATTCGAGAAACCTATTCCTTGGGCATTTATCATCATTACATTTGTAGCTGTTTCTTTTGGTAAGCTATCAACGACTAAAATTCTATCTCCTTCATAAATAACATAGCTGTTTCCAAGCTTTCCCCATATTTTAGAAGTTGCCTCATTTAGTTCATTTTCTAAAGTTACTCTAACCACTTCATTTGCTGATGTTATTTGTTCCTTTGTATCTCCTTTTATGGTTTTAACAAGATCCTTTAATTGAGTCTTAAAGTTACCAAACTCTATCTCTGTGTATTTATCTCGAATACAGTCATATTTTAATGAGATTACATTCGTTGTTATTTTTATACCAAGTTTTTCATGTTCTACTACAATTACATCTCCTAAATCTATTACGCCTTCTATATGAGCTTTTACTTTGTAATTGCATTTGAAGTACTGATTTTCCTCAAGATATGCTATTGCTTGAGTTCTTAAATCAGATATTAATGCCTCTCTATACTCATCCTCTTTTAGATTTCCATCTTCATCCTTGTAGTCATCTTGATTTATATCCTGGTCAAATTTAATAACTTTTGTATAAGGAATTGAATATTGCATTGCTGCCTCAAGGTAGACTTCTGGCAAAGTTATTCCATCATAACCAACTGGGAGTATTTTGGTTACAACGTTATCCCAGTTTTCTTTGACTTCTATATCTTTTGAGTTCTTTCCATATTTAATTACAATGCCTCTATCTGCACCTATTGTTTCTTTTACTCCAATAACCCAGTTATCTCTATATAAGTGTCCACCCCATTTTTCAACAACGATTGCAATTGCCTCTTCTAAACTTTTTCTAATAACTCTAGTAGAATTAATCCTTGTAATATCTGATATTGTTGTAAAGGGTGTTCCAACATCACAAGCACTATTTAAATGATCCAATGCATCATTACAATTTTTATCAACCACATTTGAATCAACGATTACATAGTTTTGAGAGTCTTTCCAAAGATGATATCCTTTTACAGAAACCTTTGTGTTTTTCTTTTCAGGATTAGTTAATCTAAATCCTTGTTCTCCCCATCTAGTTTTTGCTCTTACTATCATTCCCTCTTGAAGGTATGGTAAGTCCTCGATTGATGATTCAATAGTTATGTAGTAATCACCATTGTCTTCTATAAAGACTTCTGCTTTATTTGGATGTAGTATCTTTAATCCATTGTGGTCAAATAATCTCTCGTCTGCATCATAAACTTTAATCATTACAACCACCTCGACTTCGGTTCGATTTCTATTTTTGTTAAAGTTCCAGTCCAAGAAATAGTATTATTTCCTACTTGTAACTTTGGAAATTCTCCAAGCATATTTCTATTTTTATAAACGCCTTCAAAGTATGCCTCTTCCTTTAAACTATCAATTGTTACTCTAGACTCTCCACTTGGAAATGTATATTTGAATATGTTTATTCCATTAACTGCTATCTCAATTGTTCCAGAGCCTTCAAGCATAAAAATAGGCTTAGATACTTCTAAGCCTTGATTCTCAACTTCCACTGATGTTTGCGTAGTAATATTTAAACTAACTTTACTTTCATCCTTTAAATACTTAAATGGTTGAACATGAAATTTAACTGTTGCCTTTCTAACTTGTAATAGTCTTTCATAATCAATATCATCAAATATACTAGCAATATACACTTTATCTGGTTCATCACTTAAAACTAGCTCTCCATCTCCTGTGAAATATTTTATTACTTCATTAATATCATAGTTTCTAGCTAGTCCTATTCCTACATTTTTTGTATTTTATAGTCATCAAGTCCTTTTATTTCTATATTTTCTACAACAATATCTTTTGTTCCATCATTTCTTAAAGTAAAATAAAATTGATTATATGCTCCTTCTTCTGTAAAAAAGACACTATATTTAACAATATTTCTTTCAATAACTGGCTCTTTTTCAAAAAAAGAAGTATTCATAGAATAATTATAATCCCTTATATCTTTTAATTGCACTTCAAAAGAACGAATATCTTCTTGAGCAATTCCTTTATTACTTTCCGTTTTACTTAGAGAATAAATGCTTAATCCCAAACTCAGAACAGAAATAACAACAACAATAGCAATTATCATAGTACTCTTTCTAATACTCATACACATAACCTACTATTCCTATATAGTATATCATATCTACGATTTTTTGGAAATTAAAAAAGATGATTATTTCATCATCTTAAAATGGTAACTTCATCTTTCCATTTCCCATCATTTTCATCATCTTTTTCATTTCCTCAAATTGCTTTAATAATCTATTTATCTCAGCAACATCTCTTCCACAACCTTTACTTATCCTTTGTTTACGAGAAGCTTTTAAGCATTCTGGATGTTTTCTTTCATATGGAGTCATAGAAAGAACGATTGCTTCTATATGAGCCATATCCTTTGGATCGATACTAACATTATTAAGCCCCATCTGACGTGCTTGTGGTAACATTTTAATAATATTTTCAAGTGGTCCTAATTTTTTTATTTGCTTCATATTTGTCAAGAAATCTTCTAAGTCATACTTTCCACTTAACATTCTCTTAGCTTGTGCTTCAGCATCTTCTTCAGAAATAACACCTTCTACTTTCTCAGCTATAGATAAAACATCACCCATATCTAAAATACGTTCAGCCATTCTTTCTGGATAGAATGCTGATAAGCCATCTAATTTTTCAGAATCACCTACAAACTTAATAGGTACATTCGTTAAATGTCTAACAGATAGTGCAACACCACCCTTAGTATCACCATCTAACTTCGTTAAAATACAACCAGTTAATGATAATACATCATTAAAGCCAGTAATAACATTAATAGCATCTTGACCCATCATTGCATCAATTACAAGTAAAGTTTCATTTGGATGAAATTCAGATACAATACCTTTTAATTCATCCATTAAAGCTTCATCTACATGTAAACGACCAGCTGTATCTATAATAATATAATCATTACCATTCTCTTTTGCATAATCCAATGCATGTTGAATAATTTCATTAACATTTTTCTTACCTTCTGTAAAGACCGGTATATTCAATTGTTTACCAATTGTTTGTAATTGTTCTATTGCTGCAGGTCGATAAATATCACATGCAACTAGTAAAGGTTTCTTAGCATGTTTTTTTCTTAAATAATTAGCTAACTTACCACATGTAGTTGTTTTACCACTACCTTGTAGACCAACTAACATAATAATACTAGGTTTACCATCTACATATAAAGGAGCTTCTTCTCCACCTAATAACTCTACTAATTCATCTTTAACTATTTTAATAAATAATTCATCAGGTTTTAAAGACTTTTGTACTTCCATACCTAAGGCTTTTTCTTTTACTTTGTTAACAAACTCTTTTACTACCTGATAATTAACATCTGCTTCTAATAGAGCCATACGAATTTCACGCATTGCTTCGCTAATATTTTCTTCAGTAATACGTCCCATACCTCGAATATTTTTTATAGCTTTTGATAATCTATCTCCCATGTATTCAAACATTTTTTATCACCTACAAGTTAGTATAACAAAAAAAGGTGGATTATTCCACCTTTTATTAATTCATCCAACTAATTTTCTTAACAGCTTTCAAAGAAGTTATTAAAGCTATAATAGACACAATAATTAAACCCAGTGTAGCAATTCCTGTTAATGTATTAGGATTTATTGGTGCTTTTTTAAATGACACTTCTATTGTAACGTCTGAACTTGGCATTGTAAAAGTATAATCTGTAAATGTTACTACATTACCATTAGAATCTGTTACTTTAACTGCATCTAATACATAACCTTCTTTTGGTTCTACAACAAAGGTAACATCAAAATTCTTAAATGAACTATTAACTACCTTAACGGTTCCATTTCCATCTGTTTTTGTTATAACTTTAAATGGTTTTGAAAAATACATAATTTGAGTAGCAAGTGGATTACCATTCTTAGTAGAAGCTGTCATAAAACCATCTTCTAATTCCACAAAAAATTCTGGTTTAAATGTATCTCCACTAGGATAATAATTATAAATATCATCTGTTTCTAATTCATTACCATTTTTATCATAAACTCCAAAATGAACTGTATCATCATCCCATGATCCTATAGAAACAATAATATAATCATCATAAGGAATAATTGCTTTTGCAAATGTATTACCCAATTCTTTCGTCCATACAGGTTCTCCATCTTTTTCATACCACATAATAGATTCTTGATTGTTATATTCTACTCTGGTAACTAAGAAACCACCTTTATACGGAATAGAATCAGTTACTTCTTCATCAGTACTACCATCCCAGTCAAAAGCATAATTCATATAAAATATATGCAAATCTGTATATGGAGTTAATAGATTTTCCATTTCTTCATCCCAATTATATCTTGGTACATCATAACAATCTTCTTCATTAAATTCTTTATCTATAACAATAACTCTTTGTTCATCATAAAAACTAAAATACCAAAAATCCATTATAAAAAATTGGCTATCCCCTGATACTACATAAAATGCATCATCTTCAGATTCACTTAAACTATTATCAGCTTCAAATTCAAAAGAATCAATAATCTTACCTTTACTATCTAATTTTAGTGTAACATATGCGTTATTATCTTCATTCTTACCAAAAGCATAATAATATCCATCTTCTTCAATAATTTTTGCTAGTTTTGTATTAGGATATGTTATTTCTTCAACAAACTCTCCTTTTTTATTGAAATAAAGTATATTTGCTTTAGAACTAGTTCCATCTGTGAAACCAACAGCTAAAAAGCCATCTTTTGTATCAACAGAATCTATAATTCCAGACATAGATCCAGTCTTCCAATCATAAGACCATACATGCTTATAGTATTCACTCTCTGCTTTAACAGTAAAGCATAAAAATAAAGATAATACTATTAATACTTTTAACAATCTCTTCATACAATTCCTCTATTCTATAATTAGATTGTATCATATTAAATAAAAAAAAGATATAAATTTTTATACCTTTTCTAATATGAATTCTTTTTCCTTCTTAATATAAACATTAATCCACCTGAAATAATTGCAAGTACACCAATCACTAAAATAGTATCTTTTGTATTAGGATTAATAGGTTCTTTTTTAAATGATACTTCTATCATTACATCTGCGGAAGGCATCGTAAATTTATAATCAGTAAATGTTACTACATTCCCATTAGCATCTGTTACTTTAATAACATCTAATACATATCCTTTTTCTGGAGTTACTTCAAATGTTATTTCTTCTCCAGAATCTGCTACTTCAATAACTTTGATAGTACCTTTTCCATCAGTTATTTTAGTTTCTATATTGTATCTAGTTTTAATTTCAACAACTCCTAATTTACAATTAACAGAGCAATCATCAACAATATCACAATATTGATATGCAACATATAATTTATCACCATTAACTATCATATCCAATAATTGACTAGACATTTCTTTATTACTAGCTCCATATAAATAATCAACAATATCTATATGATCAACATATTCCCCATTAAAATCAAATAAATCTAAATATGGATAATTCTCTCCACCAGCAATTAAATAATCATCAGATTCAATAATTCTCGTATACCAACTATATTTAGTAGTTGTTTCAGAATGATAAAAATCTTCCCAATTATCAAATTCACTAGGCAATTCACCAGTTTCTACATTTCTTCTCAAAACTTCCAAATCATCAGTTCTAAATACATCATAAAAGCCATATCCATCTCCATATACGCTCACGTTTCCTCCAAGCATGCTAAAACCATGCCCTACATAACTAGACATTAATAAATTACTACCAAAATTAAATAATATTAAAGCTTGATCACTTTTTGAAAAATTACTAAAGTCACCAGCTTCTCCAACTTCAGTTGTAAAATCATCTAAATTAATATAGAAACTATCATAATAGTCATCATCATCTGATACACCAGCAAAGCCATTTAACCCTGTTGAAGTAATCCAAAGTTTATTATCAACTAAATTAGTTTGTTCAAAAGAACCTTCTTCATAGAAACCAGTAGCTTTACTTCTTTGTATTTCTAAATCACTATTTATTTCATAAACATAAAAATTCCACAATTCGTCATCATTTGTTGCAATAAAGAAATATTTTCCATTATATTCATAAATTCCATTAACAACGCCTTCGTAGTCAAGTACCAATTTTTTTACTTCTTTTCCATCATTATCTAGTTTCATTACCATAACTTTGAAATCATCATATCCCCCGACTAGTAGGCCATCATCTATTTTCAACATATGTCTAATTGTTCCAACAACACTTCCATTAGATAATTCATCATTTTTCCAACTTACTGTATAATCTTCTTTTGCATTTACAACGCTTATTCCTAAAAATAACATTACAAGTAATAAGAATATCTTTTTTAATTCTTTCATAGTGTTCCTCTATTCTACAATTAAATTATATCATTTCAAATAAAAAAAAAGATATAAATCACTCACTTATATCTAATTTTTTACATACAATATCGTAAACATCTTCATGTATATCTTCAATATTACGCATCTTACCTTTTTTATCGACACAATCTATTTTTTTATAATCATGTATCTCTGCTAATTCTAAATATGCATGTTCTGCATTACGAATATGTAATGGACTTGCTTCATGCTGATCAGCTGGTTCATCTCTACCTGCTCTTAATTCAGCAACCTTTTTATATGGAACATATAAGAAAATAATTAAATCAGGTCTAGGCAATTCTAAAAATTCATATTCTAGATATTCCAAATCTTTATATAATTTTAATCTTTCTTCTTTATCAAAAATCTTTCCACCTTGATGTCCCATATTACTTTCAACATATCTATCTAAAATAACATCATAGCCATTATCAAGTAATTCTAATATTTTAGGAATATTATATTTTCTATCTGCAGCATAATACAAAGCAGCAACTTTTGGATCGACATTAGCAGCACCCTCTGGAAAATATCCATCACATATATACTGTTTTCCTAAATAAGGACCTCCAACGATTTTCCCTGTTGGTGTATCATAAGCTGGAAATGAGAGTCTTTCTATCTTTCTTCCTGCTTTTTTTAATCTTTGTACTAACAAACTAGTTTGTGTTTCCTTTCCAGAACAATCTGTTCCTTCAACAACAATCATTTTTCCTCTCATAATCTCTACCTACCTTATAAATAGATAATAACACAGAATGATTATGTTTTAAAGTGTAATAATTACACAAATAAAAAATAAGAGTAAACTTTACTCTTATTTTAATACTTCTTCAATTCCCTTTTTTATAAAATCTATATCATTGGACTCCAACAAATCAGATAGTTTATTATTATTTTCAAATAGATGTAATTTTGATTCATAATTATCTAACTTTTCTAAAACATTTTTAATTGTTTTTTGTACAGCGCTTCTACTTATATCTCTGTTTTCAGCTATTTCTGATAAAGAAAAATCTTCTTGATAATAATCTTCAAAAGTACTTTTTTCATTATCTGTTAATAATTCACTATATAAATCATATAATCCGTTATAATAAACAAACTCTTCCATTACATCATATCCTTAAATAAACCATATATATAATTTTCAATATCAAATGTTTTAAGATCAGTCATCTTTTCTCCAAGACCAACAAATTTAACTGGTATATTAACTTCATCTTTAATAGCAAGTACTATACCACCTTTAGCAGTACCATCTAACTTAGTTAAAACAATACCTGTTATATTCGTAATTTCTTTAAATGCTTTCGCTTGACTAATTCCATTTTGACCAGTAGTTGCATCAATTACTAATAAGGTTTCATGTGGAGCTCCTGGAATATGTCTTTCAATTACTTTATTAATCTTTTCCAATTCTTTCATTAGATTTACTTTATTTTGTAATCTACCAGCTGTATCTACTAAAACAATATCTACATTCTCCTCTTTTGCTTTAACAAGTCCATCAAAGATTACTCCAGCTGGATCAGTATTTTCTTTTCCATAGAATATTGAACCAGTTCTTTCAGCCCATTCTTTTAATTGATCAACTGCCCCAGCTCTAAATGTATCTCCAGCAATCATCATAACTTTTTTACCTTCATTAATATATTTATGAGCTAATTTAGCAATCGTTGTTGTTTTCCCAACTCCATTAACTCCAACCATAAGTATTACAGTTGGTCCATCATTTGATAAATTAATTTTATCTGTTAAGCTTTCTCCCTCAACATAAATAATAAATAGTTCATCAACAATTACTTCATTTAAATATTCAGTGTCCGTAATTTTTTCTTTTTTAACACGATCTCTTAATCGATCCATGAATCCCATTACTGTATTAACACCAACATCAGCATTAATAAGTAATTCTTCCAATTCATCATAATAATCTTCAGATATCTTTGTATATTTAACACCTAACATAGATAGTTTAGAAACAAATTCTTTTCTTGTTTTTTCCAAGCCTTTATCATATAGTTCTATTTCTTTTGCTTCTTCTACTTTGCTTTTTTCTTCTTGAGACTTAACAAACTCTGCCCATTCCTCATCTTCTTCCTCTTCTTCGTTGTCGATTTCTTTTTCATAGTCGTCTTCATTATCAGAAGAAAAGTCTGATTCTTCAAAATCATCTTCTCCATCATCGTCTAAATCCAAATCGACAGACGTTTCATTCTTTTCTTCATCTATTTCATCTAAATTATCCACTTCATATTCTTCTTTAATTTCTTCTACAACTTCTTTTTTCTTAGAAATTAAATTCTTAATTTTATCAAATAAACCCATTTATATCACCAATAATAGTATAACGTAAAATTGCTATTTTTCAAAGAAAAAAGAAAAGAATAATCCCCTTATAAACTAGACATTTTTATATCTTTGTTATATAATTACATATAGCGAAGAACGAATACTTTTTTTATGATTAATTTTGAAAGGAAGATTCTATGAATAATAAAGATGGATGTACGTCTGTCATTGCTTTGGGTGGTTTAGGAGAAGTTGGAAAAAACATGTATGTCTTCACTCATAAAGATGAAATATTCATAGTCGATGCTGGAGTTATGTTCCCCGAAACAGACTTACTAGGTATTGACTATGTAATTCAAGACGTAACATATTTAAAACAAAACGAAAATAAAATTAAAGGTTTAGTAATTACACACGGACATGAAGATCATATTGGAGGCATTCCATTCCTTCTTCAAAGTGTAAATATTCCAGTAATATATGGAGCTAAAACTTCTATTGATTTAATAAAAAACAAATTAGAAGATCGTAACATTGGATATAACAATTTAGTCGAGATTAATGGTGATTCTAAAATAACTTCAAAATATTTTGAAATTGAATTTATTTCTACTACTCACTCTATTCCTGACTGTTACAGTATCGTTCTTCACACACCAAATGGTACGATTGTTCATACAGGAGATTACAAATTCGATTTAACTCCAATTGGTCCAATGGCTGATTTACAAAAAATGGCTCGTATTGGAGAAGAAGGAGTAAAACTTCTATTAGGTGAAAGTACAAATGCCTTAGTTCCTGGATTCTCAACTTCAGAGAATGCAGTTGATGAAACATTAGGAGATATTGTTAATGGTTACAATGGACGTATTATTATTGCTACATTTGCATCTAATATATATCGTGTAAAACACATTGTTGAAACTTGTCGTAAAAATAATCGTAAAATTGTAGTTTTTGGAAGATCTATGGAATCTGCAACACAACTTGCATTGAATAATGGCTTAATAACAGATAAATCTATTTTTATTGAACCAAATCAAGCTAAAAGCTTAAAAAAAGATGAATTATGTATATTATGTACTGGGTCTCAAGGAGAACCTCTAGCAGCTTTATCACGTATTGCTAATGGTACTCATAAACAAATATCATTAATGCCAGATGACTTAGTTGTTTTCTCTTCTAATCCAATTCCAGGAAATGCAGCATCAGTAAATAGAGTTATCAATAAACTTTATTTAAAAGGTGTAAGAGTTATCACAAATTCAGAATTTAGTGACATTCATACATCTGGTCATGCAAAAGCAGAAGAACTAAAACTTATGTTAAGACTTCTAAAACCTGAATACTTCATGCCTATTCATGGTGAATATAGAATGTTAAAAGAACATAAAGAATTAGCTATATCATGTGATGTAAAAGAAGATAATATTTTCATTATGGGAAATGGTGATCAACTTATTTTAGATAATGAAGGAGCACACCTAGCTAATCCAGTTCAAGCTGGAGATGTATATGTAGACGGTTCTCGTATCGGAGAAGTCGGTTCTGTAGTTATTAAAGACCGTAAGCTAATGTCAAAAGATGGTATTTTAATCACAATTATTAATATTAATCCATTGACAAGAAAATTATTAATAAAACCAAACATCACTACTAGAGGTTTTGTTCTTGTTAATGAAAATGCAGAATTAATTAATCAAATTGAAGAAAAAACTACAGAAATCATTACAAGATTCCTAAAAGAAAATACATACAGCTATACAGATTTAAAAAATCAAATTATTTTTGAATTACATCCATATATTAACGCATTAACAGGTAGAAGACCTATCATCCTACCAGTAATAATGGAAGTAAGAGAAAAAAGTAATGATTAAAGAACCAATTGGTTCTTTTTTTATGCATAAAAAAAGAAGCTATTTAGCTTCTTCTTGTGCTCTTGTTTCACGAATTACAGTAATCTTAATAGTACCAGGATACTGCATTTCGTTTTCAATCTTATCTTTCATTTCACGTGCAATCTTGAAACTAGTTAAATCATCAACTTCTTCTGGTTTAACCATAACACGAACTTCACGTCCTGCTTGCATAGCAAATGTTTTTTCAACGCCATCAAAACTATTACCAATTTCTTCCAATTGTTCTAGTCTCTTAATATAATTTTCTAAAGAGTCATTTCTTGCACCAGGTCTTGCAGCTGATAAAGTATCTGCAATTTGAACTAAAATAGAAATAACACTAGTAGGTTCACAATCACCATGATGAGATTTTATTGCATTAATAACAACTTCATCTTCTTTATATTTTTTAGCAATCTCTTCACCTAATTCAACATGACTTCCTTCTACTTCAAAATCAATAGCTTTACCAATATCATGTAATAAACCAGCACGTTTTGCTAAACTAACATTTTCTCCCAATTCAGCTGCCATCAATCCACATAATTGACCAACCTCTTTAGAATGTTGTAAAGCATTTTGACCATAACTAGTTCTAAAATTCAACTTACCAATTAAATTAACTAACTTAGGATCAACTTTAGATAATCCCAATTCATAGCAAGCCTCATTACCCATTTCAGTAATTTTTTCATTCATATCATTAGAAACTTTCTCATATACTTCCTCGATACGAGCTGGATGAATTCTTCCATCCTTAATTAAAGTTTCAATTGTAATTTTAGCAATTTCTCTTCGTAATGGATCAAATGAAGAAATAACAATAGCTTCCGGAGTATCATCAATAATTAAATCTACACCAGTTACAGATTCAATCGTACGAATATTTCTTCCTTCTCTACCGATTAAACGACCTTTCATTTCATCATTCGGTAATGAAATTGTACTTACTGTCTGATCACTTGCAACATCATTAGAATAACGTTGCATACTGGAAACAATAAGACTTTTAGCAACTTCATTTGCTTTTAATTTAGCTTCTGCTTCCTGTTCTTTAATATAGTTAGCTATCTCAAGAGACATATTCTCTTCTACACGTTTCATGATCATATCATGAGCTTTTTCTTTAGAAAACTTAGCAAGCTTTCATATCCTACTTTTTCTATAATGTCTCCATCTCTACCATCAATTTCAATTTTATCTACTCTCATTTTTGGCTTTGTGATTGGAGGTGTATTAGTGATAATAAGTCCTTCTATTTCTCTGCTTGATTTATTCTTCCATATTATTTCTGCCATTATCCATACACCGCCCTTTCTACATTATCTATTACCAATTCTCCAAAGACATCTTCTGATATTTTTATGCTCATTCCATTTAGGGCTTGTTGAAAAGCACTAACTAAACTATCTTTTGAATATGAATCAGCATTCATTCCAATACTATCAACATCGGCATTCATACCAATATTGAAATCAGTAGGAATTGCATCTTCCATCATATCAGACACGCTATTCATTTCTTGAGTGAAACCTTCTCCTAAACCTAAAGCAAGATTTGAACCAATCTCATCTCTAAATACTCTTGATGGAGAATGAATACCAAAGAAGCTTTTAATACCATTAAGAATTGATTTACCAAAGCCTTTGATTTTATCTAGCACCCAATCTTTAGCATTATTGATACCATTCCATAAACCTTGAATTAGGTTTTTACCTACTTCAGCTAATGATCCTATGCCATTTTTAAATCCATTGACTAATGCAGATACGATTTGTGGTACTGCTTTTACTATTTCTACAATGATTGTAGGCAAGTTCTTAATCAATGCAACAAATAACTGAACTCCTGCCATTATAATTTTGTCGATGTTTCCAATTAAGGCATTAACTATTCCTGTTATTATTTTTGGTATAGCATTTACTATGGTTGTTATAATTTGAGGAAGTGCTTGTATAAGTGCAATAAGCAAATCAATACCTGCTTGAATAATAAGTGGTATTGAATCCAATAATGCATTAAGTAGCCCATCAATTATTTGTGGTATTGCCTCAACTATTGTTGTTATAATGTCTGGCAATGCAGCAATTAATGATGTAAGAAGTTCTATTCCTGTTTGGATTATTTGTGGTATTGAATTTAGTAGGAAAGTAACAATACCATTTATTATTTCAGGAAGTGCTGCAATAAGAACTGGAAGTGCTGTGATTAAACCTTGTGCTAATCCCATTATTAATTGAAGTGCGGCATTTAAAAGCATAGGTAGGTTTTCAATCAAACCATTAACAATTGTAATAATCGCCTCTACTGCAGTTGGAATTAATGTAGGCAATAACTCTCCTATTCCTTCAATCAAAGAAGTGAAAATAACAACAATTGCATCCATCAATAAAGGTAGGTTTTCCACTAATGTTTCTATTATTGTGGTTAATGCCGTAACTACTGTTGGAATAAGCTCTGGAATTAAATTTAATATTGTTTCAAGTAAACTTGAAAAAAGTTCTGTGACTGCCTCTAATAGGGTTGGCAACATTTGACCTATTGCACCTAAAAGAGCATCAAGAACTGTTGGTAAGACTGATACTATATTATTTAAAACTGGAGTTATATTTTTAATAACAGTATTTAATGAATCAGCTAGGTTTTTAACCAAGACTTGCATATCTGCATCGGCATTACCAAATCCAGTTATTAAGTTTTCAAACGCACTCTTCATAGCATTTGCTGAACCTGATATTGTCTTTTCAGCCTCTGCCGCTGTAGTACCTGTTATTCCCATTTCAGTTTGAATAACATGGATTGCAGAATATACATCATTTAAGTTAGAAATGTCATATTTAACACCACTGATTTTTTCGGCATCTTTCAATAACCTTTCCATTTCAGTTTTAGTACCACCATAACCTAATTTTAAGTTATCCAACATTGTATAATTCTGCTTTGCGAAACCTTGGTATGCACTTTGAATTAAAGACATATCAGTACCCATCTTATTAGCGTTATCTGACATATCAACTATAGCTTGATTTGCTGCTCTTGCTGCTGCCTCGGTATCTCCATTTAATGATGATATTAAACTAGCACTAAATGAAGTAACTGTACTCATATATTCATTTGCAGAAAGACCTGCTGTTTTATAAGCATTGTTGGCGTCATTAAAGACTTGTTTTTGTGCTGCAAGAAGTGAGTTATATTTTCCTTCAACTTCTCCTACACTTTTACCAACACTTGCTGCATATTCTTCAACTGAAGATGCCTCTGTACCAAATAAGGTTTTAACACCACCTTCAAGCTGTTCAAATTCTGCATAAGCTGATACAACTTTAGATGCTAGAGCAACTGCCGCAGCTCCTGCCGCAACAGCTACTGCTCCCATCGTTGCACCTATTCCTTTTAAGACTGATCCTAGCTTTTCAAACTTGCCATTGCTATTTTCAGCTTTGTTTCCTGCATCATCTATGTCATTTCCCATCTTATCTGCACTTTTAGATACATCATCCATTTCAGTTCCAGCACTATCAAGTGCAGCCTCATTGGTTTTCAACTCTTTTTCCATAGAATTTAATTCAGCAGTAGCATTATTTAATTTAATCTGCCATTCTTGAGTTCTTTTATCATTTTCTCCAAAAGACTCGGAAGAGTTATTTAAGGCATTTTTTAATAATTCTATTTTTTGTTTTTGTGCATCTATTTCTTTATTTAACACTTGGTTTTTAGCTGTTAATGATTGTATAGAAGTATCGTTTTTACTAAATTGGGATTCAACTACCTTCATTTCAGATCCTAGAACTTTGAAACTTTGGTTAATACTATAAAGAGCACTCTTGAACTCCTTTTCTCCTTCGACACCTATCTTCAATCCGAAATTATCTGCCATTATAACTCACCTCCTTAAATCCCATCTGGAATAATATCGTCTATAAAGACTTCTCTCTTTGGTTTAGCTATTCCATTAAATTGTCTATGGCATTCCCATAAATCTAGTAGTAATCCAAAAGGCATAAGCCATACCTCTTCATAAGATAGATTTAAATGAGCTAAACCATAATATAAAAGTCGAGTAAATAATTCTTCATCACTTACTCGACTTCCACGTTTTTTGAATTTTCTTCACTTTCTATATTTCTTTTTGTTCCTTTATATAAACAATCTGTTATAGCTTGTTTATAATCTGCTAAATCAAACGGAGTTGTTAAGACTTCAACTTCTTCTTCAGTTAATAACTCTTTTTGATTATCTTTATTTTTAAAGTTATGAATTAAAATTGACTGATTTGCTAAAAGACATATAAGCCATACTATTTCTCCAAGAGCCATTTCAAAGTTTTCAGCTTTCATTAGTTTATCTCCTAAATTTTCTAAACCACCATATCTTCCAGCTATTTCCTTTGTTGCTTTTGTTGTTAAGATTAACTCATACTCTTTATCACCAACTTTAATCTTACTTACTCTTTCAGTTTCCATGACTTACCTCCATTTTATTTATCGCCAGTAGTTGTTGTAGTTGTTTTTGTACTGTTTCTTGTATATGTTGGTTCATATACAGCATCATACCAACCAGTAATAGTTGCATCGCTTACACCTGTGTCACCTTCAGTAACTTCAGCTTTCCAAGGATGCTTTCCATTGCTATCTGGTTTATTTCTACAAAGTACTGTACCTTCAATAGATGGCGTAGAGAATGTGATTGAATCACCTTTTGTTGCAAGACTTGCTGCAGGTATTCCAAACTTAACTCTATAAAGCCAGTAATATTTATATTTACCATTTGATTTTTTTGCTCTAAATCCAATGGCAACTGGACTTCCAGCATCTTGACCACCTGATATTAAAACATTATTGATATCTATTTGAGCTCCAGTTAATTCTGATGCTACATTAATTCCAATATCATCAACACCTAGTGTTAAAGTACCACTTTTAAATTCCTTTACTATTTCTGCTGCAACATCATCTGCATAAAGAGTTGCCTCTGCAAGTTCTACAGAAAGTTCTGCAGATATAGCTTTTGCAAGGATAGTTGGTGTTCCATATGTTTCATTACCAGATGCATCTTCAGTAATTTTTGAATAATATAATTTATCTAAACCTATTGTAGCCATTTATATTTCCTCCATTTCATAATATTTTGCTACGTCTATGTTGTAATGATGAAACCCTGTATCGTTTTCATATTCAACATATCGTTTATCCGTTATCGTAAAATTGTTATTTAATAATCCATTTACGATTCTTTTTTTTAATTGCATATAGTTTCCTTTTGTAAAAATAGATAGTCTTACTTCTGATGTTTCATACTTTGGTTTGTCATCGCAAAATAATGAAAAGTTATCTGATATAGGAACTAAAACAACATACTCATCTAATGCTTTGTCACTTAATTTAGCTGTTTCAGTTTGTATCGACATATCACTCAAAAGTGTATTTAATTCGGACAATACTGTCATATGTTGTTTACCTCCTTATCAAATGTTGATTTCATTACTTCTATGCATTTTGCTTTTGATGATGCTTTTGCAGGTTTCATAAATGGTTTTGCAACTTGACCTGATTTTCCATATTCAATAATATTGGCTAATTTTGCGTTGCTAGTTCCATCTCTTCTTGTTTCTGCAAACCCAACTTTAATATTGTAATTTCCATTCCTATCTAGCCTTACTTCTGATAATCCTAATGCCCCTTCAAGCTCTCCTGTGGATCTTGATTTGTATTTTGTACCACTACCCACTACTGAACTTAAATTGCTTTTCACTTTTGAAAGAACTACCTCTCCACCAGCTTTCAACATCTTTTCACAAATCTCATCAGTTTTATTTCCTAGCTTTGATAATTTTTGTAGATACTCTTCAGGTAATTGCACATAAGCCTTAGCCATTTTGAATCACCTTCTTTGCTAGAATTTCAATATACATATTTTTTCCTTTAACATCCTCAATCGATGTAATCTCAAAGTTTTCATCATCACATAAAATAGTCATATCAGTTGAAAGTTTTGTGCCTGGAATAGCACGAATAATAAAGAGGTCAGTCGCCTCAGTAAAAGTAGTTCTATTTGCCCACTTTTCACTTCCGTGTCTGCCCTCTCTATATCCTCTAACTCTTGCAACTGTTATTTCTTGTTTTGTTGAGAAACCATCTTCGTCTTTTACATTTTGGATACTCTTTATTTCAATAAATTTATTCATTTTACCAAAGCTCATAGGCTACACCTTCCAATCTCTATTAAGTCTTAATAGTAGATTTACTGTGTTCCAAACTTGGCTTGATGCATTTACATTGTCAGCAAAGAAACCACCTGTTGAACCATCTCTACTTTCATAGAAATGACTAACAAGCATAATAATTGCTTGTTTTGTTGTTTCTGACATTGCATTTTCTTGATAGTATCCTTCTTCTATATGCTGATAGCTTTCTGCATAAGAGATTGCAGCAGTGATGAATTGTATTAGTAATTCATCATCTACTGAATGTTCTAATATAAGATTTTGTTTTACTTTAGTTAATAACTCTTCAATCACTGCTATTTACCTCCTTTATTATTTTGAAGACTATTCTTCAATTTTTAAGATTTGTACAGCTTCTGGAAGTACTAAAATTCCATCAACTCTTTCTTTTGCAACATAACCAATCATTCCGTTACCAGCGAATAATTCTGTAAGTTGTTTGAATGATCTTGCACCTCTATCACCAATGTTGTAATAACTAAAGTCACCAAATGCGATTGAGTCTTCTGGTGCATATTGAGATGTATATACAGGGTAACCTAATAATTTATCTGGTTCTCCTGCAATTAATGATGGTTGCCACATATAAGCACCGTTATGATCCTTGTATGTTCTAATTTTTGCTATCATTTTGTCATTTAAGATAAATGCAGCATTCTTTCTATAAGCTCTCTTTAAGCTGTATACAAGTTCAATAATTGCATCTCCCTCTGTTGCCTCTGTTGTGATGTAAGTTCCACCACCATTTTCAGCGAAGATACCAGTTGGTTGTCCATTTCCTGTACCATTTAAAAACGCATTCTCTTCAGCATTTCCGATTGCTTTACCAAAGCTATCAATCAAGAAATTCTCTAAACCGAATGCGTTATCATATAATAATTCTTCTGTAACTTTAACAGCTACGTGTAATTTGTGGGCATCTAGTATTTTTTGCTCGAATTTAGCATCACCAAATGTTAGTGTTCCACCTTCTTCAATCCAAGCTGCGGCAGGTGTTGTACTTGCTATATTGATTTTGTGTTCTCCACTTGTTTTAATCTTTGTAGCTAATGCACGAACCACATTATTGTCTTCTAATTTTTGGATTAATCTTGTGTCATATTCATCTGGTACTAAATAACCACCATCTGCATCTACACCTTCTTGTAATACGTTTGATACTTGTCTAAAGTTTGAACGTAATGCATTTAACATTGCCTCTTTATATTCATTTGAGGCTCTTCCTGTTTTTACTTCGTTATCTGCTTTTAAAGGCTTTGTAACGATTGGACTATTAACAGGCTTATTTAATTCATTTTCCATGTTTTCCATTTCCTCCATTCTTTCAATTTCTTTGCTATAGTTTTTTATTTTTTCTTCCATAGCGTTATAAGTTTCGGCATCTTCTTTTGAAAGAAGTCCGTCCTTATCTCTTTTACTTTCTACGAAGGCTTTAGCACCTTCCCAAGCTTTATTTCTAGCTTCTCTTAATTCTAAAATAGTCATTTTTATTACCTCCAATTTCTTATTAATTCCAGACGTTCTAATAAACTGTCTGATGCTATTTCATTTTTTGTTTTCTGTGCTATCTTGCACTTTTCTGCCATCTTCTCAATTAATGAGTTAGTAACAGATGCACGAGAAAACGTCATGCTTACATTAGGAACTTCAAGCTCATCCTCTTCTGTGTTTCTTTGCATTATTTCATCTGCAAATCCAAGCTCAATGGCACTATTAGCGTCCATCCATGTTTCAGCATCCATAAGATGTGATAACCTTGCTCTTGATAAGCCTGTTTTGATTTCATACGCATTGATGATTGATTCCTTAACTTCATCAAGCATAGCTATGGCTTTTTGCATTTCTGCTGTATCTCCTGCTGCTATTGTTGCAGGATTGTGGATCATAATCATTGATACTGGAGATACGATTACTTTGTTTCCAGCCATTGCAATTACTGATGCTGCACTCGCTGCAATTCCATCTATTTTTACTGTTACATTACCTTTGTAATCCATCAGCATATTGTAGATTTGAGCTGCCGCAATGCAGTCACCGCCTGGAGAATTAATCCATACGGTAATGTCTCCCTCGCCACTATTTAATTCATCTTTAAATAATGTTGGTGTTACTTCATCATCGAACCATGACTCTTCAGCTATTGTTCCATTTAGGAACAGTATTCTTTCTTGACTTTGAGTTTCGGTTTCCTGATTTGTTATCGTTTTGTTCTTCCAATTCCAAAACTTCTTCATTTTTTTCCTCCTCTCCTTTAGGTCTATATGCTGCACCTACTTCAGTGATTGGCATCATGTTTCCGTTTACCATGTATGTGTTTCCACCTTCTTCATCTGGAATTAAATCTAGATTTTCAAGTTCTCTTACATCATTTGGTGACATGAATCCATTTTGTATACCGATGCTATATCCACTCATTCTGCTTTGATAATCTCCACGAAGTAAGCCATCAACATTAAACTTAATAAAATATTTTTTCTTTTCTTCTTTAGTTAATAACGACCTTATAAGTGTTTGCTCCCATCTTGAAACCCAAGGGTCAAGCGTATATTTCACAAACTCCAATGATTGTTGCTCTATATTAGAAAAGCTCGACTTTTCAAGGTCACCAACCATATGTGGTGGAACTCTAAAAATTCGAGCTATCTCATTTATTTGAAATTTACGAGTTTCTAAAAATTGAGCTTCATTTGGAGAAATAGAAATAGGAGTATATTTCATACCTTCTTCAAGTACAGCTACTTTGTGAGAATTTTGACTACCTCCAAAGGTTTCATTCCAACTTTCTCTTACTTTTGTAGGGTCTTTTAATGTTCCTGGATGTTCTAACACACCACTCGGTGCAGCACCATTCGCATAAAACTTGCTACCATATTCTTCTGCTGCTATTGCAAGACCAATCGCATTTTTAGCCATTGCAATTGGAGAATACCCAACCAGCCCATCAAATCCTAATCCTGGAATATGTAGGACATCCGTTGCACTAAGTCTAACTGTTACATCTTTATTGATTGGAGCCTCATCTGTACTTGTTAAATATTCGTAGTATAGTTTTCCCTTTTCATCTCTATTAACTGTCATTCTATCTGGCATAAGTGGATACAATGCTATGATTTCGCCTTTTCCATTTCTTATGATTTGTGCATATGCATTACCCCATAATAAAAGATGAGTCATCAGTGTTTCTCTAAACACAAAAGACGTCATCTCTGGATTAGGTTCATCATGCAATAGAAAATACAATGGATGTTCTATAGCTTTCTTTTTACTTCCGTTTTCATCATACTTGTAGAAATGCAATGGCAAACTAGCTACTGCCTCCGACAAAATTCTCACACAGCTATAAACTGCAGTCATTTGCATAGCAGAGCGTTCATTTACCCTCTTGCCACTTGTTGATCCTCCCATAAAAAAGCTATAGTTACTTCCTGGTGTTCTATCTTTAGGTGCATCCCTCGACCTAAATATGCCACTAAAAATTCCCATATTTAATCATCTCCTCCTATAAGAATAAAATTCCTCTGTTATCATAGACACTTTCACTTAATGTGCTACCACATCTTATTGCTCTATCAAGTGCCATGATTGTTGCTATTACTCCATCTATCTTTTCAGTAGATTTTTCTTTGTCTGCTTTGATGTTTCCAGCAGGGTCAGTTTTAATAAAGACATTGTCCATATTCCATCTTAAGATTGGATGACCTCCGTGAACTAATTTCTTTTCAAGAGTTAGTTTCATCAATTCTTTAGTTGGTGGACTCATGTCTTTAAATCCCTGTCCAAATGGAACAACAGTAAATCCCATGTTCTCCAAATTTTGAACCATTTGAACTGCTCCCCATCTATCAAATGCTATTTCTCTAATATTGAACTTCTTTCCTAGTTCTTCTATAAATTTTTCAATATAACCATAATGAACTACATTTCCTTCTGTTGTTTGAAGATACCCTTGTCTTTGCCATACATCGTAAGGAACATGATCCCTCTTAACTCTTAAATCGAGAGTATCTTCTGGTATCCAAAAGTAAGGTAGAATAATATATTCCTCTTCATCATCTCTTGGTGGAAAGACTAAAGAAAAAGCCGTTATATCTGTTGTAGATGACAAGTCTAGTCCTCCATAACATACACGACCTTCTAGGTCTTCTTCTCTTATTTTCCCAGCACATAAATCCCATTTATCCATTGGCATCCATCTTACTGATTGTTTAACCCATTGATTTAATCTCAACTGCCTGAATGCATTTTCTTCTCCAGGATTTTGTTTTGCTGACTCACAAGCAGCTCTTACTTTTTCTTCTGCTACTGTTATTCCAAGCGATGGATTTGCTTTTCTCCATACTTTTGGATCAGTCCAATCTTCACTTTCATCAGCACCATAAATAACTGAATAAAATGTAGGGTCAATCTTATTTCCTTTTTCAATGTCTTTTGCTTTTTGATGTATTTCATAACAAATTGAATTAGTATCATTTCCAGCAGTAGTTATCAGAAAGTACAAAGGTTGCATTCTGGCATCTCCAGAACCTTGAGTCATTACATCGTATAGTTTCCTATTTGGTTGTGTATGTAATTCGTCAAATATAACTCCGTGAGTATTGAAACCATGCTTGTTTGCAACATCTGCTGATAACACTTGGTATGAACTATTGGTTGGTTTATATATTAATTTCTTTTGTGACTCTAATATTTTTACTCTTCTTGAAAGTGCAGGACAGAACTTAACCATATCTACTGCAACATCAAATACAATTTTTGCTTGGTTTCTATCTGCAGCACATCCATACACTTCAGCTCTTTCTTCTCCATCACCACAGGTTAATAAAAGAGCTACTGCCGCAGCTAGTTCTGACTTACCTTGCTTTTTAGGGATTTCAACATAAGCTGTGTTGAATTGCCTATATCCATTTGGTTTTAGTATTCCAAAGATGTCTCTAATGATTTGTTCTTGCCAGTCGATTAATTCAAAGTGTTTTCCTGCCCATGTACCTTTTGTATGACAAAGGCTCTCAATAAAGGCAACAGCAAAATCTGCTGCATCTTCATCATAGTAACTTGTCTTAGCCATAAACTTCGTTGGTTTATAGTCCTTCAACTTTCTCAATTTTTCATCTCCCTTCAACGCAAAAAGCACTCCAAAATTGAAGTGCTTTCAAAAATAATATTTTATTTAATTCTATTTTTCTTGAGGTTTATGTGTTTCTTTAATTATTTGTTCTCGCTCTTTAACATCAATGCCTATTGATTCAAGAGCCTCTCTTGTTCCGCAATCTGGACATATTTTTGTTTTATTGTCTTTTCTTGAAAGTGCAGGATATCCTTGATATTCAGCTCCACACTTTGGACATTTTTTAATCTTATTCATTTCAACCTCCATATTTATATCTTGATACATTTATCTACATTATAAATAACATTTAAGGAACTACCGTTATCCCAAGCAACCATAATTGATCCAGTATCATCTACACCAATTACTGTTCCTTCTGTTCCAAGTGGTGGAGCCTGCAAATCATCCATCTTTATAAGCCTTACTCTTGTTCCTTTTGGATATTCTTTTCGTATTCTTTCAACGATTTCTTTTTTTGGAAACATCATATTGTTTACCTCCTTGCATTACATATATCACTCTAAAACACATATTTATCAAGTGATGTGTGCGTAATACTCGATTCCAGATAGAACAAAGTAAACACATGGAAGTGCTACACCATTTCCCCATAACTTATATTCAGCTGAATCAGAATGAGGATTTTGTAGCCATTTAATTATTTGGCTATCTGTCTTTTCTTTTTTATTTTTTCCTTCTGCTTTAGAACTTTCATTAAATACTTCTCTCCAATAATCAATATCTTCTTCGGTTGGTTCTTTTGTTTCTAGATTAGAACACCACCAATCAGGAAAACCTTGAAGTCTTGCACATTCTTTTGGTGTAAGTCTTCTAACTCTCAACTTATCATTCACTATTGGAGGATCCATATAGTCAGTTGCAATTAATGTATTAGCTAGATTTTCACTTGCTCTAATATGAAATGAACTCTTGCTTGTCGAATAAACAATTGCTACTCCACCTTGATTTGAATTTGGAAAGTTTCCATTAGTATCAAGAGTTCTAGATGTTTCTGTTTCATACACATTATTCCTTGCATTCTTTGTACCTTCAGATGTTAATCTTACATCGTAGTTTTTTGAATGAACAATAAATGGTTGATTGTTGCCACCAGTTCCATAAGTTGAAAGAACCGTTGGTGCAACATTCAATGGTCCTTTATATCTTAAATCTTGCGAGTGATTTTCAAATAAATCTAACTTGCCTGATTCTCTAATGCTATCTTCAATGTTTCTGGAAGAGTCCTGCCACGACTTGAAGCTCTCCTTAGAATACCCTGACAAGCCCTCTGACTCAAATAGTATTTTTGAGGCACTGTTTCCTCCAAAATCTGCGACAAGGTAGATACGATTTCTTCTCTGGGGAACTCCCCAAAACTGAGCATCAAATACTCGCCATGCGATTGAGAAATCATCTCCCATAATCGTTCCTGCTTGTTGCCACTTTGCAGGTTTAGGAATAGACAATTCTTGATGTTTGACTTTGCAGATTTCTTCAAGGACACTTTTGAAGTCGTCCCCTTTGTTTGAAGAGAAGGCTCCTGTGACATTTTCCCAGACAATATATCTTGGCTTTTCTCCATTAGTTGCACACCTCATTTCTTTTACTACTCTTATTGCTTCATAAAAAAGATTAGACCTACTTCCGTCTAATCCTGCTCTTTTACCCGCTATCGACATATCCTGGCATGGACTTCCAAATGTAATTATATCTACGGGCTCTACTTCATTTCCTTTTATTTTAGTGATATCACCATAATGCTTTACTTTTGATAATCTTTTAGTTGTTACCCTTATTGCAAATGGCTCTATCTCTGAACTCCATATAGGTTTAATACCTGCTAACATCCCACCCAATGGAAAACCACCACTTCCGTCAAATAAACTTGCAAGTGTTAGTTCTTTATCCATTATCAACTTCTACCTCTTTAACTAAATCTTTATACAATATCTTTACACCATCTCTAATTACATACACATTTTCACTATCGTTAGTATCTTCAACATATCTTCTTAAAATAACTGATGCATACTTTTCATCGAGTTCCATTGTGTAACAAATTCTATTCATTTGCTCACAAGCCATAAGTGTTGATCCACTACCACCAAATGTGTCTATAACAATAGCATTAGCTTGAGTTGAATTGTTTATTGGATAAGCTAATAAATCAAGTGGTTTAGAAGTTGGATGATTTGAGTTCTTTTTAGGTTTATCAAAGTTCCAGATAGTAGTTTGTTTTCTATCTGAATACCATGGATGTTTTCCATTTTGTAAAAAGCCATATAATACAGGTTCATGTTGCCATTGATAATCTGAACGACCTAGTACTAAACTATCTTTTACCCATATACAACAACCTGCTAAATGAAATCCTGCATCTATAAAAGCTTTTCTAAAATTCAAGCCTTCTGTATCAGCATGGAATACATATGCAGCTCCACCGTTTTCCAAATGGTCTGCCATATTTTTAAATGATAAATATAAGAACTCATAGAAGTCATTGTTATCCATACTATCATTTTGGATTGTTAATCCATCAGAGCTTTTGAAAGCTACGTTGTAAGGTGGGTCGGTTAAGATTAAGTTTGCCTTTTTATCTTCCATAAGTTTTGCTACATCTTCACTTGATGTTGCATCACCACACATCAACTTATGCTTTCCTACGAACCACACATCTCCTCTTTCAACAAAACTTGCTTTTTCAAGGGCAGCGGTTAAATCAAATTCATCCTCTTTTACTTCTTTGTCATCTACTCCAAATAAGTCTGCTAGTTCTTTTTCATCAAATCCAGTAAACTCTAAATCGTATCCTAGATTTTGTAATTCTTCCATTTCTATTTTAAGTAATTCTTCATCCCAACCTGCATCCATTGCCATACGGTTATCTGCTAAAATATATGCTTTCTTTTGAGCATCAGTTAAGTAGTCAGCAAATACACATGGCACTTCAGTTAAACCTTCTTCTTTTGCAGCCATCAATCTTCCATGACCTGCTATTACATTAAATTCTCTATCAATTATAATAGGATTAACAAATCCAAATTCTCTAAGTGAAGAACGCAATTTCAATATTTGTTCTGCCGAGTGTGTTCTTGCATTATTCACATAAGGAACTAATTTATCAACTGATATTAGTTGCATCTCTGTTGTTGTTTTAGACATTTTATACACCTCCTAAAAAAGTCCCCATTCAGCGAATTTTTCAAATCCACCAACAGACTCAATATATTCTTTAGCAATGTTTACGATTTCTTCATAAGGTTTGCCATCTATTTCTTTATCACCAATAGCACATGATATTTTTACAACTTCATTAGTTTTTTGTGCTTTTAAGAATGCATAAATATTTACTGACACATCTGCTTTTGATAAATCCTTACCATGAAGTCCTCCACCAGTTACACCATCTGCCATATCAGAACCAAGTTTTCTATTTGTAGCACCTGTATCAACATCAGTGCCTCCAGTCCAATCTCCTAATGGATTGATTGTTGCATCTTGATACAATTCTTTTAACTCTTCTGTCTTACAATTGCTTTGACAAATTATTAATTTCTCGTTATCTAAAATATACTTACCATCGCTTGAATATTTTTCATAAATAAAACGAGCAATTTCTGATAACTTCTTTTGCTCGTCAGTTAAAGGTGTCCCTTTAAATATTCCATTATCTCCACATCTTATCTCTTTCTCTTGGTTTTTAGATAAGTGTATATCTTGTGGAACTAATACGATATCTTTCGACATATCTCCTGCTATTCTTGTGATGATATTTTCTATATCTTCCTTATTAAAATTTACTGATGTTTCAACAATTACATGGCAAACTCCATGTCCTATTAAAACTTCAACTGCTATTTTAGGATTGTCTTGTAACTTATATCCTAAATCAACTATTGCACCTGCGATTCTATCTGCAATTTTATCTGGGTGTTTTGGATTAACCTTTTCTATCATTTTTTTCTCTCCTCTCTTGCTCTTAATAGTCTCTCCATCAAATCATTTTGTGGTGCAGCATCTTCATAAGAAGTACTGCAATTTTCTTTTACTATTTGGAATATCTCATTCCATAATCTAACTGCTTGATTCATATAATTGATACCTATATTTATGAATGGCGATGGTATTGGTTTTTGAGTAGTTGGATGTTTTGATAAAAGTCCCAACTTGTTAGTTAGTTCTTCACATTGTATCCACCTTGCACTGCACATCGAATATCTCTCCAAAAGCTGTGGCGAGATTTTTTGAGCACAGCCTACTTTTTTTAGCCACTCCCAAGTTTCTTGGTATATCTCTTTTGCTTGTAGTTCATTTCCATCACGTTGCTTTTCAGATAAGAACTCGTGTGGCTTTGGCATCTCTGCTCCTTCGATTTCTGGAATATCCAAAGTCTCTAAAGTTCTACCACCAGGATTTCCATTTTGTGCTTTTTCTTTAATTGCTGATTTTTTCCTTCCAGCACCAATTCTTGCACCACCTCTACCACCGATGTTGTTTGATTTTGTTGGCATTTAATCTCACCTCCCTTTAATACCCTTTTGAATTCGCTTTTTTAACACATAAGACCCCACGCCCGTTGCAACGCCCATACTTTTTAGAGATTTGACTCCCCCTACCTATAATATTTAGGTTGGGTTCTCCATCTGTCTCCTCGTTCAGCGTGAATCGTAGCATGGCATGATTTACAAAGTGAAATTAAATTCTTTCTATCATGTGTTCCACCCTCTGCTAGTGGTAGCTTATGGTGTACCTGTTCAGTTGGTTTGTAAACTCCACGCTCCAAACACAACTCACACAAAGGGTGCTCTTTTGCATAGCTATCTCTTATTCTTTTCCAAACTCGTCCGTACCTTTTCTTTACTTCTGGACTTCTATCGTATTGTTCATACCTTTTGTTTTCTTGTTTCTCATGTTCTAAACAAAACCTACCGTCCGTTAATCGTGGACATCCTGGGCAAGAACATGGACGTTTTGGTTTCTTCGGCATCTTTCTTTTTCCTTTCTTGCATAATAAAAGCCCTACAGGTTTCCCCATAAGGCTTTCATCATTCTAATTTCTTCCATTATAATAATATCACAAGACCATAGTCTCATACTATCACATTTACTCTCATCTTAACTTGGAACTACAATTTCTTTCAAAGCTGAACTATGCATACGGTGTATGTGTTGTATTGAATAGCTCATATCAACAGATATTTGTTCCCAAGTATTGAAACACAAGTACCTCTTTTCAAGAAGTGTTTGGTATTCAATGTTTGGAACTGCTCTTATAACTTCCATTATCTCTTGCTTTAGGTTTATTAACTTTTCTATGTCTTCCTTAAGCTTATCTTCCAAATCAATTATTTTAATAATGCAATCTTCCATTCTTGATCCACCACGATTAGGACTCTTTGGCATATCAGAAATAGTAGACGTGCATCTTGTTGCTAATTCGTTTAAGGATGCTATCTGTTGTGTCTTTGACGTTATGCGTTCATCTAAATAATGAGCCTGTAACAAATATTCTTTTGCTGTCATATTTTAACCTCCGATTCTTTTTGATTACCCTCGGATTGACTCTGATTTACTAAGATTTACTTTTACTGCACTAATTAATGAATCCTGTACTTTGTGTTTTCCTTCTAATGCTTGTATTATTTGTTCATCAATAGTGCCTTTTGAAACAATATGTTCTATTACTACCGTTTTTGCCTTTTGACCTTGACGCCATAATCTTGCATTTGTTTGTTCGTACAATTCTAAAGACCAAGTAAGTCCAAACCATATAATTGTAGAACCACCATCTTGAAGATTTAAGCCATGTCCTGTTGATGCTGGATGAATAAGTGCAACTGATATTTTCCCATTGTTCCAATCTTCGATACTTTTGTCACTATCAAGTCTTGCAAATTCAATCTTTTTACTTTTTAAGTAATTTTCAATTCTTTCTAGGTCATGTTTAAACCAATATGCAACAAGTATAGGTTTTCCATTTGCTGATTCAATTAAATCTTCTAAAGCCTCTAATTTTTTACTATGTACATCTACAAACTCTCCATTTTCGTCATATATGGCTCCATTTGCCATTTGAATTAATTTATTTGATAGTACTGCAGCATTACTTGCTGTTATTTCTCCTCCTGGAAGTTCCAATACTAAATCTTCCTTTAATTCTTGATATTTATTCCATTCTTTTTCATCTAAAGTTACAGAATAGTTGCTTTTTATCAATTCTGGCATTTCTAAATAATCAGTTGATTTCATAGAAATCGTAATATCGGATATTTGCCTATATATTTGTTCTTCTGCATTTGGTAATGGTTTATAACTGAATATTATTTGACCATTTCGCTTATCTGGTTCAAAGTAGTTATTTCTATATTCTCCAATAAATCTTCCTAGCCTTTTTCCCATATCTAGCACTTTAAATTCTGCAAATAAATCCATTAACCCATTACTTGATGGAGTTCCTGTTAATCCAACCATTCTTTTAACTCTAGGTCGTACTTTCATAAAACTTCTAAACCTTTGTGAATTGTAATTCTTGAAAGATGATAGTTCATCAATTACAACCATATCAAAGTTAAATTTAGAACCCATTTTTTCAACTAGCCACTTAACATTGTCACGATTAATAATATAAATATCGGCATTGTTCATCAAAGCAGCTATTCTTTCTTTTTCTGTTCCTACTACAATCTCATATTTCAAGTTATGTAGGTGTTCCCATTTTTCTATTTCAGCTTTCCAACTAAATCTTGCAACTCTTAAAGGTGCTATTACTAAAACCCTGTGAACTTCAAAACTATCAAATAATAAATCATTTATTGCTGTAAGTGTTATTGATGTTTTTCCAAGTCCCATATCAAGTAGGACTGCTGACTCGTTGTGAGTTTCAATAAACTCGGTTGCATATTTTTGATAATTATGTGGTTTGTATATCATCAATTACACCTCCTATATCTTCTAAAGTGTCTAACACATATACATTAAATCCCATCTCTTTTAACTTTTTAATTCTTACAAGCTGTAGTTTTCTTGGTTTTTGTTTTGGTGCTTTTAACTCTACAAAAGCAATCTTGCCTTTTGCCATTAGTACCAGTCTATCTGGAATACCATCTAATCCAGTTGATGCAAGTTTCAAACAAATGCCACCACGCTTTTTTACTTCACTAACTAATTTTTGCTCTATATACTTTTCTCTCATTTTTCCTTACTCCCATCAGTCTTTTAAAGTGATGGTGACGGTCGGTGACGTTCATTTCCATAACTTTTCTTATATATTAATTTTTTTAACTCTATAGAATATTTATAGAAAAGACTGTCACCGAGTGTCACCTTTTTAATTTTCTAGAAATTCTGACTTTAGTTTTAAGCCATAAATTAGCCTTGCTGTTTTGGTTTTTCTTCTTTGAAAACCTGCACTTTCAAGAGCAGTATAAAAGTCCGTTGTACTTCTTATGTAGTCACCAACCCTTGAACAGTAGTCCCTATAGGCACTATAAACTTCTCCAGAATTTTCACTAAATGAATTATCTACTTCACAACATTCATCCAGGAATTGTGAAAACCAATCATTGCTTTCTTTGTACTTATTAATTGCATTTTCAACTACCGCTGGTTTAGTTAAGTGATATTCATTATCAATTACTCGTTTAGAACCTTCCATCATCCATTTAAGGATTGCTCCACCTGCATTTTCATATAAGTAGTCAGCATAATTCTTTATATCTGATGAACCATCAATTACTGCATTAAATGGAATAACTATAAGTCTTCTCCACGTTCCTTCATCAATAGCACCTACCTTTGGTAGATGATTTGTATAAAGTACTAAAGTATGTGTTGGTTCAAACTTAAAAGGCTCTTTATATTTTTTCTCGGCATAGATTTCATCGGTAGAACACAACTGCTTTATATTAGAAGTATTAAATCTCATACCTTCTTCAAGTTCTGCTGCAATTACAAGTCGCTTTCCTTTTATCTCTGCCATTTCTGGTTTAACATTTCTCTTGCATCCAACAGTTAAAGTATCAGCTGACATATTTCCACTATAAGTACCCAGTATTTTGGAGATTGTATTCCAGAATGTAGACTTACCATTTCTACCACCACCGTAAGCAATAATAAGACCTTCAAGATGAACCTTACCTATTGCAGCAAGTCCTGCTACTTCTTGCACGTATCTTATTAAGTCCTTATCCTCACAAAAAAATGTGTTTAGAGCATCATTCCATATCTCTTCTCCTTCATTTGATGGATCAAGGGTTGTTTGTTTTGTAATGTAATCCTCTGCTAAATGTTCATGCTTTTTATCTGCACCAAACCTTAAATCATATGTTGCTGTTGGTGTGTTCAGTAAGAACTCATCGCTATCTAATTTATCCTGCTTGATTTCAACCATAGGACTTGCCTCTTTTAATGATGCAAAGATATACTTGGAGTCTCTTCTTTTAATTGCATACTTTCTATAAGCTGTTACATCTTCATAGTCTTTGAAAACCCTAGCTTGTTCTTCATTAAATAATCCAACTGCCTTTTTAGGACCGACAGAGGATAAAATATCCCAAGCACCATTTTTAAGCATTACATCAGTTAGTTTCTTTATTCCTATTTCCGCTTCTTCAAGTTGCCTTGTTGTTAGTTCTTGTGATATAGCTTGAGCTTTGGACTTTGACTCTTCCCAGTAACTTCCGTTATAAACAAGGAAGTCTGTTGATGGAGAATACCTTAATTGGTTCTCATATTCTTTTGCTAGTACAGTTGCCTGTCCTACGTCTGAATAATCCAATGGTTCTAAAAGAAAGTCTTGGTTATATTGTTCTGGGTCAACATAGCCTTCTTGATTGGATAACTTCTTATAAAACTTTTTTGCACTATTCCAAATAGATACTAATTCTTCATTTTCTAGTGGTGGATCACAAAGAGCAGCTTTTTCCATAAACACTTCATATGCTTTTTCGGTGTCTCCATATTTTTTTATAACTCGACCTGCAAAATGAGATAATGTAGAGTTACGACTGCCTTCCTTTATTACCAAACTTTCTGGCATCTTATTCATTTCCATGTTTTCAAATTCATCAGAGTTTAAGTACTCGGTTAAGTTTATACTTCCTTTATAAAATTCAACTTCAGCCTCTTTTGTACCAAAGAAGAACCTTGCAGCATCAAGAGCATTTGTGTCAAAGTATGGGAATATAGAATTTACCCTTAATTTAATGTCTTTATATTTAGTTGCATCAGTTTCATAATCAATTGGGAATAATACATGGAACTTTGGACGAGCACTTTTTCCGTTCTTTTCCTTGTTGTTTGACCTACTATAATGAATAGCAAATGAAACATCAGGAAATGCCTCTCTTATAATACTTGGTGTTATCCAATCTTCTGGATTATCAGAGTGGTCATTATCACAATCAACAGGAAGACAATCACTTCCTATGAAATTATCACCATTACGATAGCTGTTTTTATATTCAGCACATACATAATCATGACTAATAGCCTCTTTTAAGCTATCCTCATCAGTTACCAGTTTCTTGTGAGGATAACTGCAGTTACTTGGAACTCCAGTAACATCTGAATAATAAATTGTAAACATAGTTTTAACTCTCCTCCTTTAAATCGTGATTGAAATACCTAATTGGCTTTTTTCTCTTCTTCGCAACAGATATTTCTCGTTTCATTCCTTCTGTAATGACATCACCAAAAACCCACACTTCCTTGCAAAGCCCTAAAAGAACATAGTTGATTTTGTGAATCGCAATGTTTCTTTCAAACAGGTCATCGTCATTTATGAATTGCGGGTATAAAAGATGTGGTGTTATTGGTATGTTTTTCTTTTCAAATGTGAACCTACTATACTCTCTAGCCTTTCGAGTATTCTCCTCTATGTTTCCTCTATATGGAGAACATACATACACAAGTGGGTAGAACTCATCAGTTAGATTGAATTTGTTTAGTAAATCTTTATAATCAAGAATCTCTCCGTCACTTGCCATTATTCTTGCCTCCTTTCTTTGGTTTTGGAGAAACACCTTCTCCTAAATAACAGTCAAAGAAAAAAGGCTATATTTTAGCCTCTCATTTAATCTTTTTTATAAAATTCACATTCATACCCATCAGCCCTTAAAAGTAAGCCTTTAATCCAAGGAGGAGTTTCTCCCATTTGTTCACATACCTTTTCAAGCGACATCTCTTTACTACATTCAATTATCATTTCATCATGGACGTGTCCTACTATAAAACAATAAGATAACCTTTGCATTGCATAACACAAGATGTCTCTACTAATGGCTTGTATAATGTTTTCTACAAACTTTGGACCGTAACTTTCTAATCGTTCCCACTTTTTAGTAGCACCTACACCTTCATATGTTACACTTTCTGATCCATATTGATTAATTTCAATCTTAGGTTTTACATAGGCTAGTCTTCTACCACTTGGTAATTCAATAAAGAGCATCCCACTTTTATAAATGAACTTTAATCCATGCGTTTCAGTTTTAGTTCTATTTCTAACTGCTGTTTTTATTGCTTTATCTACTGCCCACCACATTGCTACGATGTTTGGATTTGCCTCTCTCCATGATTTAACAAGTGGTTCTAGTTCCTCTTCTTGAAGTCCCATATCAATGGCTCCCATTGCTTTCAAAGCTCCAACAGAACCACCATAACCACAGGCTAGTTCTGCTATTTTTCCTTTTTGTCTTAAGTATCCATTTACTCCATGCTTTTCAACTGGAACTTTAAACATAGCAGAGGCTGACTGACAATAGATATCACCATTGTTTGCAAATACATCCATCCTCCACTTTTCATTTGCTAGGAAAGATAGAACTCGAGCTTCAATTGCAGAAAAGTCTGCAACTATAAACTTCATCCCTTTTCTTGGAACAAATGCTGTACGAATAAGTTGTGATAAAGTATCTGGAACATCATATAAGGTTTCAAAAGCATTATAGTCGCCATACTTAACTAGCTCTCTTGCATCTTTTAAATCTTCTATATGGTTTTGTGGTAGGTTCTGCAGTTGTATAATCCTTCCTGCCCATCTTCCAGTTCTATTAGCACCATAGAATTGAAACATACCTCTAGCACGATTACACCAGCACCCTGCATTCTTCATAGCTAGATATTTCTTAACAGAGGATTTAGATATTTGTTGCCTTAGCTCTAAAACCTCAGCTATTTCTTTAGGTGCATCTTTTATCATTTCAGCCACTTGCTTTTTACCAAGTGACTCTGCCTCAACTCCATTATCATTTAACCATTCTTTCATTTGCATGACCGAGTTTGGATTTTCTATGTTGGTTAGGCTTTGTAGTTTTTCTGATGTTTCTTGCTTTGCTATTTCATCAAACTTTATAGCATTTTCTACAAGTTCCATATCAAGTCCAATTCCTCTATCATTTATTTCTTGATCCAAGTGATACTCATCCCATAAGAACTCTGGTACAGGATAACTTTGTAATCTTTCTTGGATAGAAACTTCAACTTCTACATCTCGCTTATTATACTTTTTGAAGAGCTCCCATTTAGTCATATCATGTTCTGGTAGGTTTCTTGTTCTACCTCCATTTGTTTTTGTTGGATTACAAGGAACACAAAAGTACTTGATTAAATCTTTACCCTCTTTTAGTTTTTGTTCTTCTAATCCTAATACAGCACCAACTCCTGCAAGTGACAAAGGAAGTCCTAAATAAGCCGACCATATCATAGAACATCTCCAAGAACTAGGGTCTAAAAACTCATTAACTGTGTCTTCATCAATGCTGTAAGATATAAAGTATTCATGATAATATCTTGATATATAGCGAGATAAACACACTCTTTCAAAGTTAGCATTATAAGCCCACTTGGTTACTTTATCATCAACAAGTGCTTTTATAACTTCTTCTGGTATCTTCTCTCCTAAAGCTAAATCAACAACTTGTACTTCTTTATGATTTATGGAATATGCAAATAGTAGTATTTCAAATTTCTCTGATTCAGAGTATTTGTAGACTCCACACTTTGATAGGTCTATATCAGAAAATGTTTCTATATCAATAGAAATTGTTTTAATTTCTCTCATTGCTTTACCTCCTATTATGATAAAAGCGGTAGCTTTACTACCGCCTTATCTTATTTCATAAATTCTCTCATTCTTGCTTTGTGGTATTCTTCATCTCTTTTTTCTTGTTTAGCTCTTCTTTTTTCTGTGTTTACATCAGATGATAATGAAAACAAAGAACTTAAAACAAAAAGGAACATTAGAGTAATAAACTCAATACCTACAATTACACAAAATATTGTTGATAAAACGTTAATCATCTTTTTATCCTCCTATTCTAAAAAGTCATCTTCATCGCTAGTTGCAAAGTCGTCTTCAGCCCTTGATTTTCCACCTAAGCTTTCTCCGTCTTTTATTTTTTGTAAGTTATTTAATCCGCAGGCAATACCTTTATTACCATTAGAGTTGAAAGCATATAGGTTAATACTTGCTCGTCCATACACTCCACTATAAACTTCAGAGCGTTCTAAAATAGGTTGAAGAGCTGCATCTACGATACCTGGTGCTTTTGGAGAATTTGCATTTATAAAGTAACATCCTTTATATGCCTCGTCATCTGGTCTTTCTAAATCTCCATCACGAAGTGGTGTCTTAATTGATTGTAATGCTGGTACACTTTTTCCTGTTCCTTTTAGTTTACTTTCTCCTTCCTTGTATGCGACTTCAATCGCCTTTTTAATTTTCTCAACTGTTACTGTGTCACTCTTTGGAATTATTAATGACACACTATATTTTGGTGTTCCTCCATTTATTGATTTTGGCTCCCACACATTGCAGTAGCTCCATCTTGTATTTACTCCTGTTATTACTTTTGTCGAATTAAAACTATTATTCATAATTATTTTCCTCTCTTTCATCTTTAAAATCATTTATTTGCATGGCTGGTCTTTTATCGCTCTCCAGTACGAGCGTTGGTTTGCCTTGAGGTTTATAAATTAGATTTCCTAATACCTCATTAAATTTTGTTCTTCCTAGTAGATTTGTCATTGCTGTAATTCCTAGAACTTTCTTTTCGTAAGGATCATATCCTGCATTTTTAACTACTGTTGCTACTTCTTCTTCGTTTAAGTACTTTCGATTAGAACGTCCTTCCACCAGTTTCAAATTAGGATAATTCTTTCCGAGCAAGGCTTGATTTAAAGCATAATCTTTTACATCAGATACCCAAGATACCAAATCACTTGATTTAATAAGAATTGATGATATCTCTTCATCTGTTAATTCAGCGGGTTCTTCGAAATCATATTTTGCAAGTTCCATATTGTATTCAGCTCTCTTTCTACAAGTTGCTTTTATCTTGCAAAACTGACAGTGGTCTCCTGCTTTGAACTCGCCTTTTCCTTCGTAGGCAAGTTCTGCTATTGGTTTTAGTGTATTTTCTGCCCATTTGTATAACTCTGTAACACTCATGTTTGAAACACTGATATTTTCTATTCTTGGCTGATAAATCACCATGCACACTTCTTCAATGTCATATAAGTTATTAAATAGTTCTAGAGCTCCAATTGCATAGCACATCATTTGTGAATTATCTTCGCTCTCAACTTCTACACCTTTACCATATTTAAAATCGATTATATAAAGCATTTTGTCTGCTATGATTAAGCAATCTCCTGTTCCAAATCCTTCTGGAACAAATCTTGAAAAGTCCAGTTTTTGTTCTATTAAAACAAGTGGGTCTTTACAATAGTTCTTTGCATCTTCTATAACTTCCATGACATAACTTGCATAATCATTAGCACATCTTTCCATTTCTTCATTATAGTAAGATAAACTATCTGTTGGATCTTGCATTTTAATTCCTAGCATTGACTTAACTTTATACTCACAAAGTGTGTGTGCATCTGTACCTTCTTTCGCATATTCAGATGTTGTATCTTCTATCTCTGCACATAGCTTTGCTGAAGGAGGACAATTGAGCCATCTTTTACTACTAGATGCTGATAATACTGCATGACTGCTCATATTAAATTCCCTCCGTTTCTTTCAACAACTCATCATACTTTGATGCGTCTAATTCAGATAATTTGTTAACTCCAAATTTAGTAAGTAGCCCTTTTACTTCTGCTGTTTTACCTGCTCTAGATTTTTCTGCTAAAATTGCTCTTACTTCTTCTAAAGTTACAGACTTTTTAATTTCTTTAGGCTTTTCTGGAGAATCTGAAAATGCTGATTCGATACTTCCTACAATGTCATTAATTGAAGTTATAATATCGCTTACTGTAGATAGTATTTCACTTAACTTATTTGTACTTTTTCTTAGTTCTTCTAGTTCTAAAGATAAATTATTCATCTTTGCCATCGGTACTTCCTCCTTCCTTAATTTCTTTGACATCAACGGATTGTACTGATTGCCCAGGGTCCAATAAAAAAACTTGTCTGTAATCACCAAATAATAGCTTGATAATTTTTTGTGGCAAAGTTAATTGACCACCTCGAAGTATCTTCTCGTTGTTGCCTTTTTCATCAGTTACGTTGATTGTGACCTTATGCTTTATAGCCATCCTCTTGAGCCTCCCTTCGTATTTGTAAGTCCACTGCCTTACAAATACTAGGCAAAGAATTTTTTATCTTTTTTAACCTCTCTTGAAATTTTCTTTTATAAACTTCAAAATCTTTTCTTTGTGCTTGTGAACACTTGGTATAGAAGTTCCCATAATTGCAGCTACTTCGGTAAGCGAATAACCCTCTAGGAAATGAAGTTCATATACTCTTTGTTGTTTTTCAGTCATCATTGAAACTACTTCTCTTAACCTATCTACTTCATCTGATGTATCTTCTACAGCAGTTGTATTATCTGCAAGATAGATACACTTATCTTGGTTTCCATCTTCATCAAAGATTGAGTCGATAGATAAGTTCCATATTTCTTGATATTTTTCTCCTGGGTGTTTTTCTTCCCAATCCTTAATATCTTGTTTTTCTTTTTCAGATAATGGTCTATGCCAGTTCTTATGGTTGTAGTAAACCTCTGAATCATCTAAAGAATGTAACTTCTTGATGAACTCCTCTGTTACACCATCTTCTCCTGGTTTAATTGTTACCTTTCTACCATCATCAAAGATGTAAGTATAAGTTCCCCTGTTTTCTTGTTTTGTTTTATGACTTTTCATTAAAAGTCCTCCCTTCCTTTTGCCTGTTGTTTCAGTGCAGAAGGAAAGGAAAAAAAGAGTCCGTGCATTTTTAGTACACGGACTCCTACAGCCTAATTTAGGGTGCAATAAAGAGAGGGTACTAAAAATAAGCATTTTTACCTTTACGGTATTAAAGAGCTTTTATTCGTATCCTTCTGCCCTATTGCAAACTCAGGCATCAAAACATTAAATTTATAAAAAGCAAAAAGTTATTCGTTTTTGTATTTTTTTTATGCGATTGCATATTTTTTTTATACAAAAGCATGGTTTTCTTCATAATTTTCTGATATAATATTTTCATCAATTTAAAAATCATATCGTGCTATCTATGAAGTACTTCTTTCTGCTTTTTACACTTAAGATTTTAACAGCTTTGCTATAAAATCTCGGGTAGTCATGGGTAGTCTTCGGTAGATTTCGGTAAAACAAGAAATGAGGAGATAATTTATGACTTTTTCAGATTTTGCTAGTTTACTAAAACCAATCATTGGTGGTTCAGACAATACAGTTGAATTTACTAGAAAACTTTTTACAGCTATGATTGGAGAAGATAACTTCACAATAATTGAAAACAAATCAGATGATAGTTTTAAAGCTTATTACAATGGAAGACAAAAAATAAATGGCATAGCTAGAGAAATATCTCCTGCTGCTGACTTGGAAAATTTTGTATCTTTTCTTGATAATTTTGGAGACTCTGTTTCAGAGAAACTTTGTGAAGTCTTTTCTAGATACATTGATGAAATAGACTTACAAAATGTTAATTACAAAATAGCTAGTTGCTTTGATGAAATCATAAAAAAAGCAGCAGCAACTCAAAGAAAAAGCTCATCTAATAAAGATGAACCACTTAATATTCCTATTGGGCAGACTGCTACTAATTTCCCCTATACGGAAAATGATAATAAATTACTTACAGAATTTAATTCAGATTATGAGGAAATCATGCTTACTTTAATTGGTGGAAACTATGCAGCCCATTTACTAGATATGAGTATTCCTAATCAAATTAAAAAATTATATCAGGAAAAATGGAAAGAAAAATCTAATGATTTTATAAATCCAACGCTAAAATCAGATATATTTGGAATTTTAGGAACTCTTGATGAATTAAGTACAAATTTTATTTCTTGTACTTCAGATACAAGTCTAATCAAAAACCAAAGAATAAAAATAAGAAATTTATACATTAAGCTTCATCCAGAAAAATATGACAAAATGATTCCTTATGATATTTTGTTAGATGATTGGGATGATAGTGAATTTTAGAAAGGATGATAATAAATGCCAACAATTGATAATTCTATAAAAAGAATAGATAGCGTTATATGTAGACACTTAGATGAAATCGAAGACTCTTCTCGTGGTGCAATTTCACAAGATATATTAGAACAACTAATAAAATTCATTAATCATGTAATGCTTAAATTTTATGCCAATGGCAAAGAAATCGACATTAATGAAGAAAATTTAACTAAGGCAATCGAGTATTGCCAAGTAAATAGTGACCTATATACCCTATATAAGTTTCGTAATTATTTACAAGTTGTAACTACGCAATACACCTTAGACGAAGACGGATCAGAACGTTTAATGTTAAAGTATTATCAGTACTTACTAGAAACCAAAAATCTTCTTAGTCAACACTTTGGTATTGAGGTACTGCATAATTTAGATAAATTCCCTTTACATTTAGATGATACCCTACAGGAATACTATAAAAAAATTGCAGAAAAAATAGAACATCATCCTGCGGCATTACACACAGATAGTAAAGATAAATATTATATCCAAAAAATCAAACCTCTATTTGTAGATAGAAAGATATATTATGAAGTTACATTTACTCCTGTTGATGACAGAAAAAACAAATCTAAGACAAACAGAGTCATTGCTTTTACTAAACTTCCAATTAAAAGTAACTATGCATCTAAATTCCACCTTATAAATGAAACTGTCGAAATATTAGGCAAAACAATGCCTATCATCATTATTGATGGATGGGAAGTTTCTATAAGAGATTGTGAATTTCAAAATTTCATATCAATAATAAAAGGAGATAAAATAAGAGTAAGTTATCCAGAGCAACGATTGATTTGTGAGTTTCTTACTAAAACAAAATACACCTTAAATAATCTAATAGACTTTCCAGATTCTGCATATAACGATATTACTCTTAAATGGAAAAGTAGTCTTAAAACTCCTATATTTATTCCAATATTAGATTATTGTAGAAATTTAATATTAAGTGGCAAGAACGGAAAAAATATACTAAGATACCTACTTTATAATATGAATAATGTCATAATAAAAAGTCAATATTCATCAGGGTACTATAGTAATTATTATGAAGAATGGATTAAAGCCGGAAACAGCCATCTATCTTACTTGTATTTAGATATTGGTAGTAAGCCATTTGATGATTTACCATTTAATCGCTCTCCTCTTGGACATAATCCAAAATTATCTGCAATATTTGAGTGCATTCCTTGTAATGGTAATCGTCATGAATTATTTGCAAGATTTATAGAAAATAATACACAAGGCAAAGGACAATTATTCACTGATATTAGTGAATTGAGTAATTACCCTGATTATCCAGAACTTATAAAAACATATAATGAAAATCTTTACTCTGGGCATAGACCTGAGGGCGATTTAATGCTAGAACATAATCAAGTATTTATAAATGATTATAAAATAGATACTTGTACCATAATTGAAAAATTACAAGAATTAGCCGAGTCAGGTATAGAAAACTATAGTGCTGATGTTGACTTATGGCTACTCTTTGATGGTTATGAAATTGATTGTGATGAAAAGAAAGATATTATTAGACAGATATTTTCCGATTCAAAAGTTGGTGTAATATACGGTTCTGCTGGTGTAGGAAAATCTACATTAATAAACCACGTTTCACACTTTTTAAACAATGATGCTAAATTATATTTAACTCAGACAAATCCAGCAAAAGAAAACTTAATTAGAAAAATTGATGCAGAAAATACTACGTTTTCCACTATTGAAAGTTTTAAGCACCAAACTTCTTCAATTGATTATAAATTATTGGTCATTGATGAGTGTAGTACTGTCAGTAATAAAGATATGGTTGAAATACTACAAAAAGCAAATTTTGAAATGCTTTTATTAGTCGGAGATACATATCAAATTGATGCAATACAGTTTGGAAATTGGTTCTCAGTACTAAGGGCGTTCTTACCCGAAACTGCTGTTTTTGAACTAAAAAAACCTCATAGAACTAAAAATAAACAACTGCTAGAACTTTGGGATAAAGTTAGATGCATGGATGATACAGCTAAGGAAGTAATTGAAAGAGAAAGTTATTCTCTAAAAGTAGATGAGACATTACTTTCTTCGCTTGAACCTGGCGAGGCAATTTTATGCCTTAATTATGATGGACTATACGGTATAAATAATATTAATAGGTTCTTACAAGAAAGTAATCCAAACTCAGCAGTTACTTGGGATGTTCAACAATATAAAGTTGGCGATCCTATACTATTTCTTGATTCAGATAGATTTAGACCAGTCATATATAACAATATGAAAGGAATAATCCGAGACGTAAAAGTCATTGATGTAGATACTCCTACTGAACGCATTCGATTCGATATTGAAATTCCTAAATTAATATATGAAAGAGATACGTTTGGTACAGGTCTTGACCTTCTTGAAAATAATGAAGAAGAAGAAAAATCTCTTATTAGATTTTATGTACGTAAACTTAAAAGTGCTGATGAAGAAGGAGAAGATTTTGGAACTATAGTTCCATTTCAAGTTGCTTATGCAGTTTCCATCCATAAAGCACAAGGATTAGAGTTTGAATCCGTCAAAATAGTAGTAACTGATGAAGTTGAGGAATTAGTAACGCATAATGTTTTCTATACTGCTATTACAAGAGCAAGAGAAAAGCTAAAAATCTACTGGACACCAGAAGTAGAAGAAAAAGTTATAAATAGAATTAAACCTAGGGACATCAGTAAAGATGTCGAAATTTTAAAAAACTATATTGATAATAAATAAGGAGGTTAATTTATGCATATTAGTTATAACAAATTATGGAAATTATTAATTGATAAAGGAATGAATAAGCAGGATTTAGGAAAAATCGCAAACATTAGTCCTGCGTCTATAGCAAAACTCGGAAAAGGTGCAAATGTGACCACAGATGTTCTTCTAAAAATATGTGAAGCATTAGAATGTAACCTTGAAGATATAATAGAAACCGTAAAAAATGAAGGAGATGAACAAAATGAGTACTCAATTAAATAGTAATATCAAATTTGTAGGGACAAACCCTATTATTAATTCAAAAGCATCAGAGACATATGTTTCTGTAATTTTCACTTACAACTCAAAAACATGGAAAGGATATGTTCCAATTGAATATCGAAGAACAGGAGTATCAATTGACTTTGATGACAAGGATAAATTATATCAACACCTTAATCAAGTATATGATGATATGAATCCATCAAAATTTGATGCTTGGAAAGCAGAACAAGAACTTTTTTGGGCTAGTAAACCAAATGCAGATACAACCAAAGCATTCTTTGATAAATTAGTGGAAGGTGGATGGAAATGTGGTGCTTGTGAAATGCCACGTAATCCTAATCCTCAAAGAAGAATTCAAGATTTAAAAGAATTTGGATATACTATTGCTACTGATTTAGCCCATTACTGTCCAAACTGTAATAGAAATACAAGTCAAAGGATTTTACTTCCTATTCCACGTGGTGGAAATACAGGAAATGGTTATGAAACCTGGTCACCAGCCCTTAGAAAACGAATCATTAGTATTCTTGACAATTTTGATGTCTATGAATGTGTTACTACCCCACACTGTTTACCTGATCATAAATTTTCAGAGATAAGGTGGGATGATAATACAAAAGCAGAAAATCCAGATACCATGACTGATGATGAAATTAGACAAAAATTCCAATTGATGACTAACCAAAGAAATCAACAAAAAAGAGAAGTTTGTAGAAACTGCTTTCAAACTGGAAAAAGAGGTCAAATTTACGGAATACCATTCTTCTATGCGGGTGGTCCAGATTGGGATAATAACATTCCGCAAAAAGGAAAAGAAGCTGAAAAAGGATGCATCGGATGTCCTTGGTATGATATAGCTGAATGGAGAAAAAATCTCCTTGATAAAATAGATAAATAAAATAATGCTAAATATATCTTGATATCACTTGATATTACTTGAATAGTTAGCTAACATATATAAAAATGAAAGGAGCAAATACTAATGGATATAAAAAGTATTGGTAGCATTTGTTCTGGTATTGAGGCTGCATCTGTAGCATGGAAACCTCTAAAAGTAGAATTTGATTGGTTCTCTGAAATTGCAGATTTTCCATCTATGGTTTTAGCTAGTAAATATCCAGATGTCCCAAATTTAGGAGATATGAATGATATACCAAATAAAATAATAAATAAAGAAATTACAGCACCTGATTTAATTTGTGGTGGAACACCATGCCAAGCATTTTCTTTCGCTGGTAATCAAAATGGTCTTAATGATGATAGAGGAAATTTAACTCTAAAATTTGTAGATATAATTAATGCAAATGATAAAATTAGAATTGAAAGTGGTCAAAAAAGAACAGTTGTATTCTGGGAAAATGTTGAAGGTGTGCTTACAGATAAAACAAACGCTTTTGGATGCTTAGTATCATCACTTGCAGGACTTGACAGTCCGATAGAAAAGAAAAGATGGGCATCTTCTGGTTTTTTAAGTGGTCCTACAAGAAATGTAGCTTGGAGAGTCCTTGATGCAAAATTCTTTGGACTACCTCAGCAAAGAAAAAGATTATATGTTCTTGCTGGAGATAAAGACTTCCATCCAGAGGATGTGTTATTTGAAAAAAGCACTAAAAAATTACAGGATTTTCCTGATTGTGAATTAACATTTGAAAAAGAAGGACATCGATTTGAAGTTTTTAGAGGATATACTGACTGCTTATATGCTGCATACGGAACAAAATGGAATGGTAATGCTGCAGCCTTAAATGGTTCATTATTTGTAGTACAGGACGATAGAATAAGACGTTTATCACCCCTTGAAACTGAACGTTTGATGGGATTCCCAGATAATTATACTGATTTACCTAAAGCAAGAAAAACTAATAGGTATCAAGCAACTGGAAACTCATGGGCAGTTCCTGTTGTTAAATGGCTAGGAAAACGAATAATTGATTCTAAACTGCCTACTTTAAATCTTGATCCTGTTAAATTGTATAAACAAGGATTAGCTGAAAAAATAAATGATTCTACATATTTAATGCTATTTGGAAAAGATATTGTCACTATTAATAATGACTTAAAAATAAATGGAACATCAACTCCAGAAAATTGTACTTTTGGAAGTATGAAAGATATTGTATCACCTGACGCTCCAGAAGATATTTATATTTCCCCAGTAGGATGTTTTGGAATAGTTAGAAGAAAACGAGAACGAAATTTGAAAATCAATTCACGCCTTGAAGAAGTATTGCTTTCTATTTCTTCTAATATGTCTCCAGAAGAAATAGAAAAAAGGTCTAGAGTTCAAAAGCGTGGAAAATTTAGTGACGTATCTAATGACGATGATTCATCAAATAATGACTCAAGTGATGATGAAGATGCATCAAGTAACAATGTTCAAGTATCAATTTTTGATTTAGCAACTAATGAATAAAGAAAATAAACAGAATTACATATTTTAATTTGTATTCTGTTTTTTTATTGCCATTGATTAACATACAATCCTTTTATTATTAAATTACAAATTTGAGCTTAACATATAAAAATTTCACTATTAAATTGTAAAGCTTTACTTCTTGCTTTCTATAAATCTAGGCATAAAAAAAGAGCCTTTCCTAAATTACTTAAAATTTAGAAAAGGCTATATTTCCTTTGAAATCAAAGGTTTTCTTTCAAATACCACGCTTATTCTTTGTATCATATTTGGAGTTGTTTGGTCATTCACAAGAGTTCCTTCCGAAACAATATAAACCCCAGGATTTTTAACACTACCTTTTATATCTACACTAAATTCTTTTTTGTCGATTACTTCATCGACTCTTTCTTCATTATCTGTAACAAAAGAAACCATTTGCTCAGAATTATCATTAGAAGGATTGTCTTCTTTATGGAAAAAAAAGAAAGTAATTAGCCCAATCAAAACCACAATAACCAAAGCACAAATTCCTATAACCACATCTTTAATTTTATTTACATCCATAAATACCTCCCTCTACTTATATTATTAACGAAAAATATCTAATTTCCTTTTTTTTTGGCAAAAAAAAATTACTCCATTGAGTAATTTTTACATATTCACTATCTTCTTAGTAGTACGATTATCATGATTTTCTATATTAACTCTTTCAACTATAAACAAAGAAACAATAACGCAAATATTATAAGATCCACCATAACTAAGGAATGGTAAAGGAACACCAGTTAAAGGAATCAATCCTAATACACCTAGAATATTAATCAAAATATGAGAAAGCAGATAAGCAAATACTCCATATGCTAAAATACTATCTCTTAAAGTAGAAGTTTCCTTCGCAATATTTAAAATACAATATAATAATATAAAATATCCAACAATCACCAAAATACCAACAATCAAACCTAATTCTTCACATATAATTGGAAAAATAAAATCTGTATGAGCTTCTGGTAAATACAAATATTTCTGAGTAGAATTTCCTAATCCAACTCCTGTTAGACCTCCATTTTTAATAGCGATATAACCATTACATACTTGATAACCAGTATCTTCAGAATACCTCTGACAAGGATTCGAAAAATTTACAATACGACTGACCTGATAACTTTGTAAAATACTTTTACCAAGTAACAACATTGCTAGAACAAATACAATAGCTGCACTTAATCCATACTTATAAATCTTAGTTTTATATTTTTTACCGATAGGCAAAGAAATAAAAATTAACAAAGTAATTAAGAAAATAATAAAAGCACCACCAAAGTCAGGTTGCATAGCAATTAAAATACACATGATAGCAGCTAAAATAATAGGATACAACATATCCATAAATATAATTCTTTTTTTAGAAGCAATTTTATGATAATAAACCGCTAAAAAAATAATTAAAATAATTTTAGCAAATTCCATCGGTTGAAAATTCATAAATCCCAAATCATACCAACTTTGTGCTCCACCAGCAATTTTACCAGCAATAAATATAAAACCTAATAAAAAAACAATACCAAACATCGCAATTTTACTAAAATATCGATAATACTTAGTAGATATTTTTAATACAATAAATCCTGCTGCATAACCAAATAACGTCCATGCAAGTTGTCTTAAGAAAAAATAATTTGTAGGAACCTTATATCTTAATACAGCAGCTATAGAAGATGCTGAAAAGATCATTAGTAAACCAAATACAGAATAAATAATCATAATAAGTAATATTAAATAATTTATTTTACGAAGATTACTTTTCACATCCTCATCTCCTATTCTAATCATACCATATTTACGTAATAGAAAAAAGAAACTTACAATTTTTAATGTCAAAATTATACATTAATTAATAAACTATATTAGATACATAAAGGAGGATACAATATGTATTATTACGGAAACAATGGTTACTATGGTAACTATAATGCAGCTCCATCATGTGGTTATATTGGATATACAACCGGAGGTGGAATTGGAGCTGCTATTTGGATTGTCCTATTTATTCTATTAGTCATTATTATAGGTGCTGGATGGAATTGGGGCAACAATTAAAAGGACAAAAGTCCTTTTTATTTGTCAAAAAACGATTTTTTTGATAGAATGTATTCGTTGGTGATGACTATGACAAAACTACCAAAAGAACTACCAAAAATAGTGATATTGGATGAAAAAGATAAAAGATTAAGAAAAATAAGCAAAGATGTTACATTTCCTTTACCAGAAGAAGATGTAAAAAGAATACATGATATGATGGATTATCTAGAAATGTCTCAGATAGAACCGATTCGTGAACAATATGATTTACGTGCTGGTATGGGACTTGCTTACATTCAAGTTGGAATACCAAAAAGAATATTCGTAATCGTATATGAAGTTGAAGAAGGAAAATTTGACCGTTATGTAGTAATTAATCCTAAAATAATAAGCGAATCAGAAGAAATCGTTTATATTGAAGAAGGAGAAGGATGCTTAAGTATCAATCGTCCAACATGTGGAATTGTTCCTAGACACGCTCGTATACGTATTGAAGCATATGACGAATATGGAGAAAAATACGAACTAAGAGTAAGAGAAGAATTAGCTGTTGCATTCCAACATGAAATTGATCATTTAAATGGTATTCTATTTATAGATAAAATTGATCCTAAAAATCCATATAAAGGAAAAGATATCTATAGAGCAATATAATTGCTCTTTTTTTATTTCATAAAAAAAGATTAATTTTCTAAATTAACCTTATCTAAAACAGCATTAATAATTTTACGTACATTATCATCACTATATTTTTTAGCAAGTTCCACAGCTTCATTAATAGCAACAATGTTTGGTGTTTCCTCTTCGTATAGTATTTCATATAATCCAATTCTTAAAATAGCAGCACCTGTTTTATCAATTCTTTGAATCGTCCAATTCTTCATATGAGAATTCGCTATTTCATCAATTGTATCTAAATGGGTTAAAACACCATAAACAAGATTACGAACAAATTCATTATCAATATCTAAATTTTCACGAATTACATTTTCAACATTATATTCTACTTTAGTATTTTTTAATATATCAACTTGATACAAAATAACCATAGCAATTTCACGTAACTCACTTCTTGTTTTCCCCATAGATAACACCTCACAAAAAAGATTATAACATAACTAAAAAGAAAATAGAAGAACTATATTTTTTTATCAAAATGAATTCCCTTACCTTCTATTTTCTTCATTTCTTCTAATAAATATTTTTTATATAGCAACATTTTTTTCTTCTCTTCATTTTGTTTTTCACGTTCTTTATTCATATGAAAAGAAGTAGATAATACTGGTTCAACTTTTCGAATGAACATATAATCACCTCAAGTAGAAGATATCATATCATAAAACCAATAAAAAAACTAATTTTCTATTACAGAAAATAGTTTTTCTACATCTTTTCTTTTACTAAACTGAACCATTCCTTTTGTAAGATCATAAAAATCATATAGTTTTTTTAATTCTTGTTCATCTTTAGCATATTTAGATAAATCTTCTCTTTTAACTTTCTTTTTCAAAAAGAAAGGTTTTAAAAAAGTATCTGATGGATGATATCCTTCAATCTTAACACGATACCAAACACCAACTCCATCTATCATTTCATATACCATACCAGGAATTTGATAATCACAATAATATCTTTCCAAAGTACGTAAGAAAGTTAAATCAAAAGACATTAAATCAGTATTCTTATCTTTTCTAGTATCCTTTAAAATAGTATCTTGAAATTGATTTGTTTCAATAATAACAATCTCTTCTTCTTTTCGAAAAACTTTAATAATAACTCTTTCTTCTTTTGTTATATATTTTTTTAAAATAGATCCAAATACATTAAAATGAAGAATATCTGTAATACCATAAAATTCATCATCTCTAATCATGTTTACTTAACTCCTTAATCTCATAAAGCAAATTCATAGCTTCCATAGGAGTAACTTTTAAAGGATCAATTTCTTCAAGTCTATCTAATGCTTTAGAATGAATCACTTGTGGTTCATCAAAACTAAATGAAACTTGAGTATCTGTTAAAACAGGAGTATCTTTTTCATTAGATTCATAAAATTCTAATACTTCACTAGCTCTATCCAATAAATCTTTTGGCATACCAGCTAACTTAGCAACATGAATACCATAACTCTTATCTACTGCACCATCTTTTACTTTATGTAAGAAAGTAACATTGCCATCTTTTTCAAAAGCTTCAACATGGACATTTTTAATACCACTCATTTGATCCAATGAAGTTAATTCATGATAATGAGTACTAAATAAAGTTTTACATTTTATTTTGTCATTAACATATTCTAATATTGCTTGGGCTAAACTCATACCATCAAATGTAGCAGTACCTCTACCCAACTCATCAAATAAAATTAAAGAATCCCTCGTAGCATTACATATAGCGTTCTTAGCTTCTTTCATTTCTACCATAAAAGTAGATTCTCCAGATACCAAATCATCACTAGCACCAATTCTTGTAAATATTTTATCAAAAACAGGCATTTTAGCACTCTTAGCAGGTACAAAAGAACCTATTTGAGCCATGATTATAATAATTGCCAATTGTCGCATATAAGTCGATTTACCACTCATATTTGGGCCTGTAATTAATAAAGTTGTAGTATCCTCATCCATCATACAATCATTAGATACATACACTTCTTTAGAAACTCTTTCAACTACAGGATGTCTTCCATCTACAATTTCTATTCTTTTTTCATCCAATAACTCTGGTCTTACCAAATCATATTCATCTGCACATGTTGCCAAAGAAATAATAGCATCCAATTCTGATAAATCTCTTGCAATAGCTTTTAAAACAAAAATGTTCTTTTTAATCTCTTCTTTTACTTCCATGAATAAGTTATATTCAAGTTCAATAATCTTTTCTTCAGCATTTAAAACCAATGCTTCCTTTTCTTTAAGTAATGGACTAATAAATCTCTCACAATTAACCAAAGTCTGTCTTCTTTCATATCCAAATTCAGGCTTTACTTGATTAACTTGGCCTTTACTAATTTCTATATAATAACCAAATACTTTTGTGTATCCAACTTTTAAATTTTTAATACCAGTTTTCTCACGCTCTTGTTCTTCTAAAGATGCAATGAACTCTTTTCCTCCACTGCGAATTTTTTTAAGATCATCTAATTCTTGATTGTATCCATCTTTAATTAAGAAACCTTCTTTTAAACCAATCGGAGGAGTTTCATAAATACTATTCTCAAGCAAATCATATAATTCATGCATATCATCAAATTGATATGGAAAATCCAATTCCTTTATCTTATTTAAAATATCTGGTAAAACACTTAAACTTCTTTTAATTTGTAACACATCTCTTGCATTTAAATTACCACAAATTGTTTTTCCACATAATCTTTCTAAATCATAAACTTCATCTAAATCATGAATCAATTCTTCCTTAATAATAAATTCACTACGTAGTTTATCAATCATATTATATCTATCAATAATTTCATCTTTATTCTTCAGTGGATTAGTAAGCCAATTTTTAAGTTTTCTACTTCCCATGGCTGTTTTTGTTTTGTCTAATAACCATATTAAACTATATGTTCTTTCTTTTAAACGTAATGTTTCAAACAATTCTAAATTACGTACAGTATGTACATCCATTTCTAAATATTCATCTGGTTGAACAATTGTTACTTCATTTAAATGATCTAAATCCTTTAATTGTTTAACATTTAGATAATATAATAAATGTTTAATACCAAGAATATATCTCATTTCTTTAATATTTTCATACAAATTACTATATTTATCTTCCAAATATTCACCACTAATACTTACCTCTATACCATAAGTATTACGTAATATATTAATTAATTCACTATCTCCATTATCTAAAAAAATTACTTCTTTTAAATTCAAACTTAAAATAGCATTAATTAATTTATCTCTATCATTTTTTACATCCAAGACACTTAATGAACCAGTAGAAATATCAGAATAAGTAATGGTATATAAATTGGAAAAAAATAAAATACTACCTATATAATTATTGTCATATTCCTTTAACATGGAATAATCAACAATAGTACCCTTACTAATAACTTGAACTACTCCTCGTTTTACCATTCCTTTAGCTGTAGCAGGATCCTCTAATTGTTCACAAATCGCTACCTTATATCCTTTATCTACTAATTTTTCAATATAAGGCTCAACACTATGATATGGAACACCACACATTGGAATTCTTTCATCCAATCCACCGTTTTTTCCAGTCAAAGTTAATTCACATTCACGTGAAACTAAAATACCATCTTCAAAAAACAACTCATAAAAATCTCCCAAGCGATAAAATAATAACTCTTCCGAATATTGATCTTTGATTTCCATGTATTGTTTCATTCCAGGACTTAATTTATTTCTATCTACATCTAATCTGTTCATATTTCATCACGTTAGTTATTATATCAAGAAAACCTAAAAAAAAGAAGAATTAATCTTCTTTAAAAAGTATATGGATAATCAATAGTACCTAACCCGTCTAAATGATCTACCTGAATATTTATAACAGGTCTTAAAGATAAACGATTATGAATATCAGATTTCCCTATTTTACCAGATTTATAATACCAAACAGCATCTTCTGTACCATTAGACAAATACATTCCATTAATACTATCCAAATACGTTGTATCTAAATCTCCTTGAATTAAGTTCATTTCACGAACACTTAATAATCCAACATAATCAAAGTATGGACTATAAAACTCCAAACTTTCGAAATTATATTCTTCATAAGAATGGATATCAAATTCTCCTTTAACAATATAACTTTGTTTTCCAATATTTGTAGTAAACCATTCATCTAATACTTTTTTAGCATCACTCTCTGAATAATAATCACTATTAAATTCAGATTGTAAAACATCTTCATTCAAAATGATTCGTAGACTACCATCTCCATTAATACGTACAATTCGAAACAATAATCCTTGAAGAAGAATATAATTATTTCTTGCATCACCCTTATAGTAATAAGACGTTCCTTGATTATCGCGAACAGAATCTAAGGAATTAGAAATAATGTTCTTAGAATCATCAAAATTCATTATATTCTTAGTATCATTACTCGCTTTATTACTTGCTTCATCAAAACTAATAATCTTGGCTGAAAACGTATAACCAACTAGAGCAAGTAAAGAACAACTAAAGACAAGTAATGGAATCATATACAAACTATAATCGATTTTATGAATACGAAACTTCTTCATACAAACCACCTATCATACTATATATAAATTATATAATAAACAATGTAAAAAGACAAACAAAAAACTGACTACGTCAGTTAAGCACTTATTGTAATCAGAATAACTAGTACAATTAAAAATAATATTAATAAGTATCTTGGTTTTGCATCAATTTTCATGTACTCATTTCCCTTCTCTAATTCTATTCTAGAATATTTTTTTTCGTTAATCAACCAATCTAAGAAAATTTATTTTTACTTTACATTAATAAATATTTTTTTAAATTCTTTTTTAACCTTTTTAGTAACTTTATCAGCCACGAATTGAATACTAGGCAATTCTTTACAACTATTTATTTTGTCAACACAAGTAATAACATATCCTTCCAAATATTTAGGAGGAAGTAATGTTAACGGAAACATATGCTTATTAATTGAATCTGTAATTCTTTTATCTTCTAGTTCTGGAAAGAACCTAACATAATTTTCAGCAGCAGATGCTCCATGAGTAAACCCATGGTTTTTAAAAAATGGTTTTTTTAAATCTAAATTTTTAGCATATTTACCATCATCTAGAGCACGAATTTCAGGAGTATCTAACCATGCTTGCTCATAAAAATCATGTAATAAACCAGCAATAGCACATACTCTTCTATCCGCATTAATATAACAAGCAACAATATAAGAATGAAAACTAACTAAAATAGAATGATCCCAAACAGATAAATTATGATGATGCATAAACAGTTTCCTTTTTTGAAATTCATCATTTAATAATATATCCTCAACAATCATAAACCAATCATCAAAAAATGGATTTAAAATAATTGCAGGATCCAAATCCAATATTACATCTTTATTATAATAATTCATTATAATCCCTCCAAATATGTAATTGCATCTTTCAAAGTTGAAACAGGTACAATTTCAATATTATAATTTTTTTCTTCCTTAACTTTGATTGCTTCTTCATAGTTTTCACCATTAGGAACCAAGAAAACATCCGCTTTATTTTTTACAGCACCCATTAACTTATATTTAACACCACCAATAGGACCAACAGTGCCATCCAAAGATATAGTACCAGTACCAACAATTTTCTTACCTTTTGTTAAATCTTGTTTCGTAATAGCATTATAAGTCATTAAAGCCATCATCATACCACCACTAGAACCTGATTCAGAAGTTTTAGAGGTAATTTCAACATGAGTATCGCATTCAATATCAAATAAAGTAAGAACAGTAACTCCAACATATTTCCTATCCTTTTCTTCATAAACAGTAGCATGAACTTCTTTTTCTTTTTTATCTCTTAAAACTTTAAAAGTCAACGTTTCTCCTACTTCTGTATCATTAATAATATTAGTTAATTCATTTAAGTCATATAATTCTTTACCATTAACCTCTAAAATATTGTCGCCAACCTCAAAATCACTTTTGGATTCTAAACTAACAGCAACAACATAATTTACTTTATCTTTAATCTCATAAGGAATTCCAGCTGTTTCTAAAGCAGCAACAATTGCATAATTTTTACTTTGTTCTAAATATAATTTATCTCTTTTATTCGAATCTTCAATCGTTTCATTTTCAGCTTTTACCTCATCCGATTTAACTAAATCCCAATCAGGAATGATAAAAGATAACAAAGAATATGGAATACTTCCCTGAACAACACTAACATAAGCCATATTAAAAGTTCCTTTAGTATCCGTTTCTTCCCCATTAACTGTAACTCGATTATTTAAATCAATAATTCCCCCAGGCATCTCAACTTGATAAGGAATTTTGATTAGAAATATAATTAAAATAATGATAACGCCTAATAAAAAAGACCAATTATCAATCATGAAATTTCTAATTTTAGAATATAACTTATTAAACATTATATCACCTTAATAAATTATACCATTTAAAGGACGGAATTATGAGAAATATAATAAAAGAAACACTTTTCTTTACACTATTTTTGTTCATTGTTCTATATCTATACAACTATTCAACCGAAATATCAAATATAGTTCAAAATTCATTTGAAATATGGCTTAAAAATGTATTTCCTATTTTATTTCCAACATTTATCTTATCAGATATATTTATTCATAGTAATTTACCTTATTACATAGAAAAATATCTACATATTCCATATATCTATATCATTAGTGTATTATTTGGCTCCCCAACAAACGCTTATATTTTAAATAATTATAACGAAGACTTAACTAAATATCTTGCAGTTACAAAATACACATCTTTACTATTCACCATTACCTATTTAAAAAGCATTTTTTCAAAATTAATAACAACTCAAATAATATTATCAAACATACTTAGTAATATAATTCTAATAATCATATTAAAACCAAACAGATTATTAATTAAAAAAAAGAATTATAACATTCTACTTAACATTCCTCAATATATTAATAAAAGCATCATGACCAATATTAATATTTTAGGAACAATTATTTTTTATAGTTTAATCCCAATATATATGATAAAAAATAATTATTTAAAAACAATTCTACTAAGTTTTTTAGAAGTAACCACTTCCTTACAAAACATAAAAAAAAGTCCTATAACTTACAACATAAAAATACTATCAGCTATAATATCAACAAGTACAACAGGATTATGTATAGAAACACAAATAAAAAATATCATTGATAATAATAAATATAATCAAAAAAAATACCTAATCTATAGAACAATACATTTTATTCTACAATTAAGTATCTTTTATATATTAATTATCTTTTTTAAATAAACGATATTCAAATTGTATATCCCTATTTTTAATTTCTTCAATAGTATTTAACTTATACCAGTATTTTATCAAATGAATCTTTGTATAACCAGAACTTAACTTATTCGTAGTTATTAAATATCCTCCATGACTTCTTTCAAGAGAAGTTAAGTCTTCAACATACAAGTCATCTACACTAATACGAATTTGATTCAATACATCATCATCATGAATATTTGGAACCAAAACAACCTCATAAGTTACCTCAGTGTCATTATTATTGGTAACAGTATATGTAACACCTTCTCCATCCAATCCTTTTCCATCACTTAATGGTTCAATCTTTTTCACTTGAGAATCATCTAAAACCATTACAATATTATCAACACTAGATATCTTTTCATTACCACCTTTAGTAATTGCAAAGATAGAATAAACAATAACACATAGTAAGAAAATTAATGCAATAACTTCAAATACAATTTGTCTTTTTAATGCTTTACTAACCTTCATAAGACACCTCATACGGATGATCCTTACTGCCATCTCCAGAAACCAATACAAAATTTCCTTCTAGTACACTTGTTTTTCTATTAAATAACATTTTACGAATTGATACAATGCCTACACCTCTTGTTTTATCAGCATAATAAGCATTATCACCATCCAAATCTTTTAACCAATAATCATGATCTTCAATCATCCAACTTGTCTTTCCTTGAGCAGAATCGACAGTTAAATCATGTTCTTCGAAAGACCTTAGATAATCTTTTAACGTAATATAATCATTATCACTTTCATATCGAATTAGACGTATTTCATCAGTACTTAATAAAATTTTACCATCAATAATTCCCAACATACGATAAATAGAACCATCATAATAAATATAATTATTTACATCTTTACCAAAATATCGATAGTTTCCTTCTTCATCCTTATAAACATGAGAGTCATTCATTATAGTATCAATAAAATAATTTGGTTTATGTTCATCTAGTTCTAAACGAAATGATAAATCAGGATTAGTGATATTTAAAAATAATCGGAATCCTATTCTATCTCCATCTTTTCCGTAAGGCGATAAAGTTATTTCTTGAACAAATCCTTTTTCAAGCTTTTGAGATTCTCCATCATCAATACTATATTGAACATCATAATCCATAACATCATTTACTTCACGAAGACAAACTTGATAAGTAACTTCTTCATCTTTTTTATTTATAATACTAATATAATTGCTTGGATTTTCCATAGACATATTCTTACCATTTAAATAAACCATGCGAATATCATCTGTAGAAGTTTCCAATAAGCTCATTTGAGCATTTATTCCAGATTCTTTAGAGAAAGACATTCCAAGTAATAATAAAGAAACAAGCATAATTGCAAACAATTCTATATAAAATCTTTTTCTCACAGAATCACCACCTATACTATCTATTAAATATAGTTTAACACAAAAAAAGAAACATTTAAAGTTCCTTTCTCATATTTTATATTAGGTGATACTATGAAATATAAAAATTCTTTTTTATTATTTGCATCTATCATTGGTTTATGTATCTTAATATCATATCAAATTCTAATAACTTTAGTTCTTCCTTTACGTTTTCATATTATTCTTTTATTGGTAGAATTCTTAGTATTATTCTTTCTACTTTTTAAACTTCTATGGCCATTTTAGAAACAATGTCTAACGATTTTTGATAATAAATAATCAAACGCCTTATATCTTTACATAGTTCATACTCATCTAAATTAAAATCTATTTCTTTTGGCATAAGAATTAATGTTAAAAACAACATTTTTTCTTCCTGATTCCATGAAAACCGTTCAAAATATGCATCTATATTTCCTTGAATATCCACGTTTAAAAACTCATTTTGATACAAATGAAAAATATCCAATACAGGAGTATCTACACAACTTTTTTCCCAACTTATAATATAATTATTATCATTTTTTATATAATGTTCTAATTTCAAATCATTGTGAATATAACAAACTCGTTCTTGATTTTTTTCCTTAACTAGCAAAAACCATTCCTCTAAATATTTCTTACATTGAAAAAAAGAATATGAAAATAATGAATAATTTCTTAAAAACAAATAAACAGCTGGAGAATAATTATCACAAGTAACAAACGTATCAAAATTCGCTTCATATTTATGTTGTAAATCCTGCATTTGAAAAGATAAAGAATTATAAATATCTTCATATCTTTCTTCAGCTATTTTCTTAAAGTAACTTGTTTTATGATGTAATAAAGAAACAATTCCACATAAATCACGAAATTTTTGATTCTTTTCTTCCGTGACATCTTTTTCAAATTGAAATACATAGCAATTTTTTCTCGAATCTTTCATTAACTTAGGTACATTAGTAAAATCATGACTAAATAAATAATCATATAATTCCGGATATGAAAAAGAAGACTCTTTCAATACAAAAATGCCTTCCATCGTATCCATAATATACACATGACCCATTTTAGTAATTCTATATGGTTTATATAATTGAAATATTAATTCTACATTACTCATGATATGGAATAATAATTTTATCTCCAACGGATAATTTAGTTATATCATTATATTCTTGAATATCTTCAAGCAATACATCATACTTTTTTATAATACTTTCAATAGTATCTTTTTCTTCAACTATATGAATATGATATACAACATATTCATTATTCTCAATTGGTACAACTTTTTCATGTTCTTTCTCATCATTACGATCCGTAATATATTCTTCTATTTCCGTGTCTTCTATTATTTCGTCCAATATTTCTGGTAAATCATCTGCTTCTATAGAATATTCAATAAAAACATTTAATGATTCTTCCAAAATATCATAAGTAAAATTAGAAATATCTACACGGACAGTAGATACATCAATAGAATCTGGTAAAATCATAGTATAAGGTATATTATACTTAAATTCTTCTACTTCTGTTGTATCAGAATGCTTTTTATAATCCCCAAATATTAGAAATTCTCCTTGAATCTCACCATCAATTACTTTTTCACTATGTTCTAATGAAATACTCATAATCTGTGAAATATGACTATGGAAATCTACTTTTTTTTCAAATGGTATTATTTGTCTCATAAAATCCTCCTAATTAAAAATATGAAAAAAGAAATATTTAATTACTAAAAACAGTATTAAATATTTCTTCATAATTTTTAACCAAGATAAATTCAATTTCATCTTTTATAATTTTAGGTATTTCTTCTAAATCGCAACTATTAGTATATGGTACAAAAATCTTTGTAATACCATCATTATAAGCTCCAATTATCTTTTCACGAAGTCCACCAACTTTTAATACATCTCCATTTAAAGATATTTCCCCAGTCATACCAATTTGTTTAGATACTTCCTTATTTGTAATCAAACTAATTAATGAAGTAACAATAGCAACTCCAGCAGAAGGTCCATCTTTTTTTTGAGCTCCTTCTAAGAAATGAAAATGTAAATCCTTATCTTTAAAAACCTTAGAATCAATACCAAATAATTCTTTATGATTTTTTAAATAACTTAATGATACTTCAATACTTTCTTCCATAGACTGCCCTACCATACCAGTAATAATGATTTCTCCTTTTCCGTTATATAACGCGGTTTCTACTGGCATTACAAGTCCGCCCATTGGAGTATAAGCAAGCGCATTAACACAACCTATATGACTTGTAACAGCTTCATTCCTGATATCGTATTTATATTCCCCAAGTAATTCTTTTAAATCACTCTTCTTAATAGTCTTTTTAATAGTACTATTGGCTTCCTTAACACTTTTTGTAACAATTTTCCTTACAATAGTGCTTAAATTTCGTTGTAAATCACGAACACCTGCTTCTTTTGTATAACGATTAATTACTTCCATAATAATATCATTATTAAATTTAATCTCTTTACTACATACAAGATGTTCTTTATAAATATTAGGAATTAAATATTGTTTCGCAATATCCAGCTTTTCAAATTCAGTATAACTAGATAGTTCAATAATTTCTAGTCGATCATACAATGGTTCCGGAATATCTTCTTCATAATTCGCTGTTAAAATGAACATAACTTCAGATAAATCAAAAGGTTCTTCAATATAATTATCAATAAAATTACGATTTTGTTCTGTATCTAATATATCCAATAATACAGAAGCAGGATCTCCCTTATAATCTTTTACCATTTTATCTACTTCATCAATTAATATTAAAGGATTGCTTGTGCCACATTTTTTCAACGCTTGAATAATCTTCCCTGCAGAAGCTCCAATATAAGTTCTTCTATGTCCATTTAATTCGGCACTATCATTTAATCCACCAACACTAATTTTATAAAACTCTTTTTTTAATGCTTTAGCAATAGCTTGAGCAAGAGAAGTTTTTCCTACTCCTGGAGGACCAACCAAACAAATAATAGGACTTCTTAAATCTTTATTACGAGATTTAACAGCAATATATTCAATAATACGATCTTTTACTTTGTCTAATCCAAAATGTGTAGAATCCAATTCTTCTTTAATTTTAGTCAAATTAGATTCATCTTTTGACAAAATTCCAAAAGGTAATTCTAAAACTAAATCTAAATAATTACGTATTGTACTCACTTCTGGCGACATTTCATTCGTATAATCTAATTTTCTGACTTCATTAACAAGTTTATTCTTTAATTTTCCATCACATTTCAAATTATTAATTTTTTCTAAATAATCACCTATAACTTCATCTTTAAAATCCGTTTCTCCAAGTTCTTTTTTTATTTCATCTATTTTTTCTCTTAATAAGAACTCTTTTTGATTACGTTCAAAATCTTCACGTAATGCATCATCCAATTTAACATCCAATTGAGCAACTTGTAACTCAATAGACAAATCATAAACCAAAGCATTCGCTCTATGCAATGGATTAATCTCTTGCATGTACAATAATTTTTTCTCAATTGTAAAAGGCATAAAAGTAACAATAGTATCTGTTATTTTATCAATATCCGTAACCCCTTTTACACTAGACAAAACACTATTACTAGAAGAAGATACATCAATATACTCGTCTAACAATTCTAACATTTTACGTCTTAATGTAGTTTCTTCTACTTCATTAAACTTAGGTAAATCAATGTCCATTGTATAAGCTTTTAAAATATCACCATCATCAATTTCGTTAACATAAGAAAGAATTTTAACTCTTCTTCTCCCGCTAACAACAATTCTTAAATTACCATTTGGTAACTCAATTTTATTTTTAATTTTTCCGACAACGCCTACAGAAGGTAAATCAGAAACATCAGGAGACTCCTCGTAAGGATCTGTTGGACAGACAATTAAAATCTCACCATAATTTTTATTAATAGCTAAGTCAATAACTCTACTACTAACATCATTATTTAAATCAAGTCTAACATCTTGATAAGGAAGTAAAACAATCCTCTTAAGAAGCATTACTGGTAAGTTGTTTTTCATGTCTCGCCTCCTCAAGATTTCACATAAATGTTATTATAAATATTAAGTATTTCTTTGTCTATCATTTTGACAGATTTTTTACAAAAAAAAGAAGAAAATCTACTTTTTCTTACTTTTTTTTATAATAATTTTATTTTATAGCTACTATAAAATGTCATTATATCTACTTAATCCTCTAAAGATTTCAAATCATCCTTGTATAAAGAACATCCATCTATCTTATTTCTTGACACCAATTTAACATAATCATTAAATTTTTTATCATCTGAATTATACTTTAATGAGTAAATCTCATAGTTCAATTCATCTGTCAAAACATCATCATAACAATTTTTCTTTTCGTTATTATAGAAAACTATAAATTGATACTCATTATCCTTAGGATATACTCTTTTATCTAAATTGCCACCTTTATTTTCAAACGCTTCATTCAAATGAAATGACACTGAATTTCCATTAATAACAAACAAATCATCTTTTAGTGATAAAACAATATTAGAATCATAAAAAGATATATCCAAATCATTAACCTTTTGATTTTCTTTTAATGAAGTAAAACTATTATCTAACTTATAAGCATACCCATCTACTTCTTTAACACTCTCTGTTCCAAATAAATAATTTGTATCATGAGAATTTATATAACGTGCTCCTGAAGATGATGCATATCCAAGTTCATCATTCCAAATAAGAATAGTACCAATACAATCATTATAAAAATACTTAAAAATACTTTTATCCTTTTTTATTTGATAAAGAATTTTATAAGAATCTATCGTACAAGTATTAAGTTTAAATGAATTACTAAATGTTACTTCTCTACTATATATACCAACATAATCTGTAACATCTAATTCATCACTAACAGTAGCAGAAACGCTTTGTGTACCACTATCATTATTTAATTCATTAGAATCATTATTAGTATTAAAATGAAAAATACCTTCAGAATCCTTAACTCTACTAACAGAGGAAATAACAAAAAATAACAATGTAATCACAAAAGATAACAAATAAAGTTTATTACTTTTTAAACCATTTATAAACACATTAAAATAATTAATACGTTTTTCTTTCTTATTTTCTTCTTTATTAATTTCTATCTTTTTTTCTTCTTTGACATTTGCCTTTTCCTTATTCATATAATCAACCCTTAATTTACTCCACTACTACATTCAACAATATAGCAATATTTTTCTTGTGTACCATGACGAACTTGTTTCCCCGATAATTGAGCACCAGGACACTGATCATCATCATCAACATTTTGACCTGAATATGTTGCAATACAACACTGTCCATTATCCATCCATCCACCAGGACATTTTCCATTAGTAGAATCTTCGTTTGAATAATTGAAAACTGATTCTAAATCACATCCTGTTAAAAGAATACTACATATAAATAAAAAGAATAGTATAATCATTCGTTTCATAAAACTAATCACTCTCTATAATATTATACCACGAATAACTAAGATTAGTAAATGAAGGAACAAAAAAAGTAATTATCTAATAATTACTTTTCTTCACCTGTAACAATTTTCATTGCTTTTGTCATTTTAACATCGTAACGAACTAAATCTACTCCATAGTGAGAAAGAATTTCTTCCTTTTCAACTCCGTAAGAATTAGCTAACTCTTCAACACGTGCATTAACTTCTTCTTCAGATGCATCTAATTTTTCTTTCTCTGCTACTTCTTCAAGTAAATAACGCTCTTTAACTCTTTTTTCAGCTTCAGGTTCTAATTGTTTATGGAAATCCTCATGAGATGTTCCTGTTAATTGTAAATATTGATCCAATTTAACCCCTTGCATAGCAAGTCTTTGATCAAATTCATTCATCATACGATGAACTTCATCATCAATAATTTCTGGATTAATTTCTACCTTAATATTATTAGCTGCTGCTTCTAAAACTTCAGATACATATTTATCATTTACTTCTGCTTCTTTACGAGTTTTTAAAGCTTTTTCAACTTCTTTTTTAAATTCTTCTTCAGATTTAATATCTGGATATCCTAAATCAGCATAGAAATCTTCATTCAATTCTGGTAAAACTCTTTCTTTGATTTGTTTAACTGTAACAGTAAACTTAACATCTTTTCCAGCCAATTCTTTAGTATATTCTTTAGGGAAAGTTAATTCTAAATCTTTTGTTTCTCCAACTTTCATTCCTACTAATCCTTCTTCAAAGCCAGGAATAAAAGTTCCAGAACCAATTTCAAGTGGATAGTCTTTTCCATTTCCACCTTCCAATGCTTTTCCATCAACAAATCCATCAAAATCAATAACTGCCGTATTTCCTTCAACAACTTTACCATTGTCTTTTACAACAATTTCAGCAAATCTAGATAACATTCTAGCAACTTCTTCTTCAATTTCTTTCTTTGTTACTTTTACAGCATCCTTTTTGATATCTAATTTTTTATACTCTCCTAATTTTACTTCTGGTCTAGTAATAATAGTAAACATAAAAACAACATGATCCTTAGAAATATCTTTAACATCCATCTTAGGTTCACATACAGGAATAATTTTATTGTCATTTAAAGCTTTAACATATGCATCTTGACAAGCTACATCTACAGCATCCATATAAAGAGATTCAATTCCAAATTTCTGTAAATAAATATTCTTAGGACATTTACCTTTTCTAAAACCATCTATTCTAACTTCTTTTACTTTCTTTTTAAAAGTTTCATCAAGAATAGTATCCCATTCTTTGCCTTTAATTTCTATTTCTATTTCGTGTACGTTTTTCATAACACTTCTCCCTTTCAACTTAACCTATTATACCGAAAAAAGATATTAATTACAATAAAAAAGACATCATGAGATGTCTTTTATTAAGCTATTTTAATAACTTTTACATCGTAAGAACCATTTGGTCCATCAACAGCAATAACATCTCCGACTTTTTTACCCATTAAAGCAGCACCAATTGGAGATTCATTACTAATTTTATTTGAAAAAACATCAGCTTCTAAAGATCCAACAATACTATATGTTTCCTCTTCGTCATCATCAACATATAAAATTGTTACATCGCAACCAACATTGACTTTATCTTTGCTTTTATGCTCGATAATAGTGGCATGTTCAAGTTTATATTCTAATTCTTGAATTCTAGCTTCAATTTTAGCTTGCTCGTCTCTGGCAGCATCATATTCAGAATTTTCAGATAAATCGCCATGACTTCTTGCTTCTTTAATAGCTAGAACATTTTCAGCTCTTTTGTTAATTCTCAAATCATTAAGTTCTTCTTCCAATTCAGCATAACCAGCAGCTGTTAGTAAAATTTCTTCACTTTTTGCCATTCTACTCTCTCCTTTAAAAATTTATACCATCTAAGAATACTACATAAACTGTGAAATGTCAAACACTTTTATACGCATCATATCAAACTCTGATACCGAAAAATCAATTGGAAATTGAACAATCATACGTGGATGATTAGCAGTTTCAATTATTTCTCCCTTTTCATCATATAATTCACTAGGAATAATAAAAGTTTTCGGTTCAAGATTTGGTCCAAAAAATTCTACCTCATCTCCTGGTTTAAAGTAATTACGTTGTTCTAACGTAACCATCTTACTTTTTTCATCATAAGACTTAACAAAACCTAAAAAATCTTTATTACTAATTTCATCTCTACCTAAAAAATATTGTTCTTTTTTTCCAGGCAAGCCATGAAAAAACTGTTCTGTAGAATCTCGATTAGCGCATCGATTTAATATACTTAGATAATACTTAGTATATGCATCGTTAAGAGAATGATTCATAACTTTATCAATTAAATTACGATATACATTCATAACTGTAGCTACATAATAAATACTTCGCATTCTACCTTCAACTTTAAAAGAATTAACTCCAATATTTATCATTTCCTGTATATTAGATACCATATTTAAATCTTTAGGAGTCATACTAAATACCTGATCAGTATTATCAGCATCAAATATAAAACGACATACTTGAGCACATCCACCCCTATTAGAATCCCTGTTTGTTGCATAATTAGATAAAACACAACGTCCACTGAAACTAGTACACATTGCTCCATGAACAAAACATTCAATATCAACACCAGTTTCATTTTTTATTCTTTCAATATTCTCTTTACTCGTTTCACGAGCCATTACAACTCTTTTAGCACCTAAACTTTGATAAAATTTAACAGTTTCATAATTCAACGTAGATGCTTGTGTACTAACATGCAATTCACATTTTAATCCTAACTCTTTCATCATTTGCATAATGACAACATCAGAAACAATCAAAGCATCTACACCTATTTCATCTAACTTTTGAATATATTCCTTAACTCCATTTAAATCTTTATCATGAAAAACAATATTTACAGTAACATGTACCCTTTTTCCTAATTTATGAGCATATTGTACTGCTTCTTGAATATCTTCTAAACTAAAATTTAATGCATTAGCTCTTAAACTGTAATCTTGACCACCAATATAAATAGCATCTGCTCCATAAAGACAAGCTATCTTAAGTCTTTCTAAATCTCCAGAAGGAGCAAGTAACTCAACGCGTTCCATTATTTACCCCTCTCTTTCAACTTATAAATTGTTTCTTTTTCTAAAAAGCCATTATCTTCTTTATCAGAATGATGATTAGGATTTTTTAAAAAATCCATTACCATAGAATGATCAATCATCATTGGATTTATATAAAAATATTTAATATTTTTTAAGCTTAATAAGTCTCTACCATTAAATATCTTACCAGAATACATCACTGTACCATATTCATTCTCTATAGCTCTAAAAGATACTTTAGTAGCTTTATCAACAATAACATTTGTATTTTTGTATGGAATATCAAATTCTTCACTCCAATTAGATAGTAGCTTTCTTCTAGAATACATGACTTGATTATAACCATATAAATGAACACATACTTCTTTTATAGAACCATTTACAATAGTTTCAATTTCTTCCCTTGTTATTTCATTGCTAATAAACATAGAATCTACACGTTCTAACCAAAAATTAACTTCAGGTAAACTAGTACCAAAATGATTTTGGAAAAATATTAACTCTACATCCAGTTTTAATTCCTTAACAATCATATATACAGCAATATCTTCATAAACGATGCCTTTAATATCTTTAAGATTACATAGCAACTTTTTCAAAGAATCCACATCAAAAGAATCTAATATACGATTAAGAATTATATATTTGTTTGAAACATTTATTTTATTAATTTCATCTAACGTATAAGTATGATAACCTACACAATAGCCGTCTAACGCAAAAAGAAAAGCATCAACTCCTGCTTTTCTATAATCTTCGATAAATTTTACGTCATCTACATTAATTAATACTTTGGACATCATTTTTTCTAATGCTTACAGATAAGCCGTCTCCTACATCATAAAATTTTGTTTCAAACTCATCATTTTCTTTTAAAAAATCAATATAATTTTCAATTTTTCCAACCAATTGTTTTAAATTTCTACTAGCAATTTTATTTCGATTACCAACATGACCATGGAATTTCAAATTATCCGAAATGATAACTCCACCTGGTTTTAAAAAATATTTAAACTTTTCAAAAAATTTAGTATATTGACCTTTCGCAGCATCAATAAATATCAAATCATAACTAACACCAGACAAATTCATTTCTAATGCATCCTGATAAACGACATTAATACGATCTTCTAATTCACATTTTTTTACGTTTTTAAGGCATTCCATATACCTTGTCTCATCACGTTCTATCGTTGTTATTTTAACATCATCTTTAACAGATGCCATCAAAATAGCAGAATATCCAATAGCACTTCCTATTTCTAGTATTTCTTTTACATCATTAGCTTTAATAAACTTCATAATAAACGCAATAGAATCTCTTTCAATTATAGGAACATTATAATCTTTTGCATATTCTTCCATTTCTAATATTTTATCTTTCACGAATATTTCACCTCATCTAATATTCAAACCATAAACCCTTGCTTTTTAATTCACTAATCTTACTATCATGTTCACCTTGTGTCTTGGTAAAATAAGTATTTCCATTTTTATCAGCAACAAAGTAATAATAAGAATGCTTTTCTGGCTCTATAGTAGCAATAATAGATTCCTTACTTGGGTTACAAATAGGACCAACTGGTAACTTACCAGCCATTTGAGCTACGCGAGTATTATAATCATTAATTTCATTAATTTCATTAATGTATAAATCACGTTCAGCCATATCTACTCTAGCGCCATAATATGTAGTAACATCACTACCTAAACTCCATCCAGATTCTAAACGATTGTAGAATACTCCTGCTACTCCTTGGCGATCATTTGAATTTGATCCCTCTAATTCAACAATACTAGCCAAAGTTAAAAATTCATGTACACTATAATCACTTTTTTGAATTTCTTCCTTATATCCTTCTAAAACTACACCAGTAGTATCCAATAAAATTTCTAATATTTCTTGAATACTAGCATCTTTTTGAAAAGAATATGTATTTGGATGTAAATACCCTTCAAGGGCATAATATAATTTATCATTAAGAATTTCATCCGTCAAGAACCAATATTTATTAATCAATGTCTTTAAGAATTCTTTATCATTCATGACAGAATAGATTTCTTCCTCGCTATAACCAAAATTTTTATGAATTTGATCAACAAAGTATGGAATTCTTTTCCCTTCAACAAAAGTAACCATAATACTATCATCATGAACAGTACCACTACCTATTTTATCAAGTATTTCTTCTAAACTCATACTTTTGTTTAAATCATAAACCCCTGCTTGTAAAACATATTCACCATGAAGTTTAACAAATACATAACCAACATATTTATTCTTAATAAATCCTTCTTCATATAAAGCTTGAATAACATTCTTTGTAGTTTGTCCCTTTTCTACAATAAAAGGAACATTTTCTGTATTGTTTTTATCAACCGCCTGAATACCATTTTTATAATAAAGACTACATCCAATTCCTGCTATAACAAAAAAAGAAAATATAGCGATAACTATAATAACTATTCTCTTTTTCATATATTTTTATTTTTCTCCAGCAGCTTCATCAATCTTTTCTTGAACAGTTGATAAAATATTCTCTATTACTAACCATTCTTTTTCCGTTTCAATTTTCATTAAGGCAGGATTTTGACCAGTTGGATCATAAACAGAAGCATATACTTTTGTACTTCCTTCTTCATCTACAGTATTATCTGTATATACGATATAACTCTTTTTAGTTTCATCAGAATCAAACGTAAAAAGAATTTCGCATTCAACCTCTTGTCCTTCATCATTTACAATTGTAAAAACACCTTTTTTATCCATATTATTCACCTTTCATCTTTAGATAAGTATCCAAGATAATACTTGCAGCTACTTCATCTACTACTTTCTTTCTTTTTTTACGACTCATATCAGCTTCCAACAAATAATTTGTAGCTTCCACAGTCGATAATCTTTCATCTATTAAAACGACTTTTAATTGATATCTTTTTTCTAAAGCATCTTTAAAATTCATGCTTCTTTCGGCAGCAAATCCTAAAGAATTATTCATATTCTTAGGTAAACCTAATACCAAGTCTGTAATAGAATTATCCTTGATAATTCCATCCAATTCTTGAAATAATAAGTTGTAATTTTCTCCGTCCCAACGGAGAACTTTCAAAGGACTTGCAATCATATTCAATTTATCAGAGATTGCAATTCCTAATGTCTTTGTACCTAAATCAAGGCCTAAACATCTCATTTATTTAAATAGTCCTCTAAAACAACAGCCAATAGTTCCGCTCTGTCAAACTCCATAATTTTATTTCTGCAATCTTTATAACTAGAAATATAACCTGGATCACCTGAAATAAGATATCCTACTACTTGATTAATAGAATTATATCCTCTTTCTTTTAAAGCTTCACATACTTCCTCTAATGTTGTTTGAACAAGTTTTTTCTTAATCATGTTCACATCATAGGAACTGGTTTTATCATCCATACAACTCACCTACCTAAGTACATACATATATTTTACCATTATTTCAACTAAAAGAAAACCATTTACCACAGAAAAATGAAAAAAGATAGAAAGAATTCTATCTTATTTTTTAGATTTTGAATCATACTCATATCCAAGATGCTTATAAGCTTTTTCCGTAGCAACTCTACCTCTTGGAGTACGTTTTACAAAACCTTCTTGTAAAAGATATGGCTCAACAACATCTTCAATTGTTGTAACTTCTTCTCCAATACTAGTTGCTACTGTTTGAGCACCAACAGGTCCTCCATTAAACTTTGTAATTAAAGCATCCAAATATTGAATATCCACCTGATCAAGTCCGAATTCATCAACTTTTAATCTTTTTAAAGATGATTTTGTAATCTCTTCATCAATTTCATCTTGTTCAAAAACCAATGCAAAATCACGAACCCTTTTAAATAATCGATTAGCAATACGTGGAGTTTTACGACTTCGTTTAGCAAGTTCCCATGCTGCTTTTTCATCAATTGGCATATTTAAAACTTTACTTGTACGATTAACAATTTGAAATAACTCTTCATCACTATAATAATTTAACTTTTGCGTAATTCCAAAACGATCTCTAAGAGGAGCTGAAATATCACCAGCTCTAGTAGTAGCTCCAACTAAAGTAAATGGTGGTAAATCAATTCTTAAATTACGAGAAGTACCATCCCCATTGGTAATTACAATATCTAAAACAAAATCCTCCATAGCAGGATATAATATTTCTTCAATATATCTTGGTATTCTATGAATTTCATCGATAAACAAAACATCTCCAGGTTCTAATTGAGATAATATAGCAGCCAAATCTCCACTTTTTTCTATAGAAGGACCAGTTGCTGTACGAATATTAGAGCCCATCTCATTCGCTATTATATGAGCAAGAGTAGTTTTTCCAAGTCCTGGAGGACCATATAATAATACATGATCTAAAACTTCATCTCTCATCTTACAAGCTTTAATAAAAACACGAAGATTATCTTTGATATCTGTTTGTCCAACATATTCATCTAAACTTTGAGGACGAATTGTTTGATCAAATACATCTAATTCTTTTTGTTTTTCAGAATCAACAAGTCTACTCATTACTTCACCTCATTTACATAATCATAAATTTCTTTCCAACTTTCAACCCTTCTAAATTCTTTTTCATCTTTATTATACTCATCACCCATCAATATAGAATCAATTCCATATTGCGAAGCATCATAAACATTCTTATAGTCATTATCAATAAATATATCGATTCCCAAGTTTTCACACATTGCGCCTTTTTTAGAACAACCCAAAATCAACTTATGATAACGAAAACCATTCTTCTTTAGCCATTTTTTTGTTGATAATTTTGTCTTAAAACTATCCTTTCTACGAGTAATAAAAAATATTTCATTTCCTTCATCATATAATTTTTTAATATAACGATCAGCCTCTTGCTTAACAGGTAATGTTAAAAAGAACTTACTATTACGAACATGATTTAAAAACTGATCAACATCCATAACTGTCCAATAAAACATTTCCATGAAACTATAAGCCTTTTTATTTTTAAATCCTTTTCCTTTAACAAATTGTTTATCATATAAGATTGCTTCTTCTATCATTCTTTCATTTGTTAAAGAAATTGTATCATCAATATCAATCCCTATTCTCATAATTACCTCATTAATAATTTTAAAGCATCTTTAATTTGTTGTTCTATAGGCAAAGAAGCATCCACTTGAGGAAGAACTTTTTTAATATCTGTTTTTTTATAACCTAAACTTTCTAAAACAGCCATTAATTCATCTAATCCATCATTCGTAAATAAATCATCATTACGTACCAATTTACCTTTTAAATCTAAAATAATTTGTCTAGCTACTTTATCTCCAATTTTAGGAAATTTTGTTAAATATAAAATATTTTCTCTTTCAATAGCATCATATATAGAATCCACTGGAGAAGCTAAGATAGGCAAAGCCAATTTAGGTCCCACTCCTTTTACATTAATTAAACGATAGAAAAAATCTCTTTCTTCTTCATCTCGAAATCCATACAAAGTAAATTCTTCTTCTCTTACATGACAATAAATATAAACTGTATACTCTTTATTTTCTTGATAAACATATGGATTTGGAACATATACTAGATATCCAATCCCATTATTATCTAAACTAATATAGTTTGGGCCATAACCACCAATTTTACCTTTAATATAATTAAACATGTTTCCACATCCTTGCTTATTTAGTATATCATACATTTGTACTTGAGTAAAAGAAAAAGAAGACTATTCTTCTATCTCCTCTATTTCTTCTGGCAATTCACTATCAAACACAAAAATATAATCATTATTAACTAACTTTTCTCCATCTACAATTTTATAAACCATATCTTTTGTTCCATGAATTTCAATCTGACTAGTTTCCCCAGAATTGTAATCATACATAGAATATACATGACGATCAAAAGACATACGTAAAGTATCTGTATCAATTTCATAGACCCCATAATAATAATGTCCTGCGGCTGCATAAGAATCATATAAATACATTTCTAATTTTTTTTCAGGAAATAACTTTAAATAACTTTTCTTTTTATTAGCACAACCATCGCTTAAATAACATTTTGAAACAAGATAAATACCTTCTTTTATTGAAGAAATCTGAGCAGATTCTACTTTGCTATTAGATAATTGTTCTCCACTTATTCTAACTAAACTATCTACCCCAGAAACATTAATCACACAATCATCTTTAGAGACATTAACTAAACCATAATATGTAATATGATTATTAACATATGTAATCTCATGAACACCACCATACATTTCATCAATTACACATTCCTTTTCACATTCTAAATTCTTACCATCTAAAGATAATGTGCTATCTTTATCAATCAAAAAAGTAACATGATGTGCAAGTCCAATTAAACTTTTATAATCATTTTTATTAGATATATGTATTTGATGATAACGAATAATACTTCTATGAAATAAAGTTGTTTTTCCATCATATGTAAAATCTATATCATCAGAAGAAATATTTTTATCACCATAAAAGAACTCATCATAAAAACTATTCAATTGATAACTACTATTTCCATAATATAAATAATAAATATCTTTTAATTTATTTTTATCAAACATAATACTGGTAACCATATCAAAAGATTCACGATCAGTCTTTTCATCTAAATGGTCATAAACATAATCAAAATCATAAGTATTAAAAGAATAAGTCATATTATGGATTTCATTCTTATTATAAAAAGCATAAGAATATACGACATAAATTAAAAATATTATAAAACATATCAAAATAACAGATACAAGAAATGAAATCAACAATCGTTTTGTCTTATCCATAATATCAACACTTTCTACATATTCTAACAAAAAGATTATATCATATTTTACATTTAAAAAGAACCATAAAGGTTCCTTTATATACACATGATAAAAGCAAACATCATGATAATAATACAAGCAATGGATAACAATAAAACTTTAAGAGGAATATAACGATAATATTTAACAATATCGCGATTATAACCAATTTTAATATTATCAATTTGCATTTTTATAGAATCTCCTAAGTTATTACCATCTCGGTAAGCTTCTTTTACTTCTACAAATATATTTTTAACAACTTCACTAGGTAAATCATCAATAATACCATCAATAATTTCATATAAGGTACCATTATGATTCTTTTTATATTCTGTAAGAACTAAAGATGACAACTGAGAAGGATACACTTTAGTTACTTTAAATAAAGCATCTTTTATACTACATCCACTTTTTAAAATTAATAAAAAATAATCAAAAAAGTTAACAGCATCAATTTCATATTCACGTGCTAAAACTAAAATTCTACTATCTACTAATATTACACGAAATAAATAATAATAAATACACGTAACAATAGGTGAAATAATAAATCCAAAAGGAAATATTACTAACAAGAATATAAATACCCATATCGTTGTAAAAATACGAAGGAAATGAAAAATATTAGGATTATCTATTCCTATATATTCTAATTTTTTATTTAAACTCATAAATATCTCCCCCTTAATAACGTTCTAATGAAGAGCAAATATAAAAGATAAATAATGAGTTCAATTAAAACAATTGCAAATCCATAATCACTTGTAATCATAGCAATAAAATATTCATTTGATAAAACAACAAACATAATGAAAAATATAGGGATAAGTATAAATAAAAAACTAATAAACAAATTATACTCTCTTACATCATCCAATTCCTTTTCTATCTTTTCATTTTGAATAAAAGATTTCTCAATATGATCAAATATTAACAAATAACTAACTCCCTGATCATATAATTTTAACTGCTGACTAATATACAAAATTTTCGAATCACCAGTCTTAATATATAAACTATGAAAAGCCTCTGCCAAAGTAAATCCCATCTTATAATCAGCTAAAACACCTTTAAAATAATTACTTAATTTCATTTCTGAATGGTCAATAACATCCTTTAATACATTTGTAACAGAATGTCCAGCTTTAAATCCATTATTCATAATTATAACAAATTCTAAAATCATATTTCTGGTAATTAGATTTCTTTTTCTATAATGAAAAATACAATAAAAATCTACAACCACAAAACCAAACAAGAACATCAAAATAGCAATTACAAAATAAGATGTATGAAAATATAAGAACGAACTTAACAAATAAAATAATAAAAAACATAAGCCAACAATTATTTTTAAAGTTATAAAGTCCATTCCTTTTCGAAATACTCCATCCTTTTCAACAAATCTATCATATGTTCTAGCAATTCCATTAAAAATAACTAAACTTTCCAATAAATCACTAATATCAAAAAATAAATGTTCCCAAAAAGAATTACCATTTTTATGAATTAGAGAATAATTAAGTACTCTCCTTACTCTTAAAAATTTAAAAATAATAAATAGAAGGACTATACATACCAATAAAACAATCGTAAACGTAGTAACAAATATCAAATTATCACTATTCATAATATTCCTCCTTATTCAAACATCTCATCAATTTCCTTATCATCTATACGATTTAATACCAATGGTTTATATTTTTCTAAAGTAAATTCTCCTAAGACATTACCACTATCATTTATGCCATCACTATGAAAAGTAAATATTTCTTTTAATAATACTTCTCCATTTTCATAACCAACCACTTCACTAATACTAGTAACTTTTCTTTTTCCATCTTTCATACGAGAAATATTAACAACAATATCCAAAGCACTACTAATATACTCTCTTAAAGCTTCCATCGAAATATTAATCCCACTTAATAAAGTCATAGTTTCTAATCTACTAATAGCTTCTTTTGGACTATTAGCATGTAACGTAGTTAAAGCTCCATCATGACCAGTATTTAAAGCTTGTAAATAATAAAATGACTCTCCACCTAATAATTCACCAATAATAATACGATCAGGTCTCATTTTCAAACTATTATATACTAAATCTTTAACAGTAACTTCTCCCTTACCATCAAAATTAGCACTTCTCGTTTCCAAAGAAACAACATGACTTTGTTTTAAATTTAATTCTCTTACTTCTTCAATGGTAACAATACGCTCATCATCAGAAATAAAATTACTTAAAATATTCAATAAAGTTGTTTTCCCTGCACCCGTACTACCAGAAATTAAAATATTTAATTTTGCTTTTACACAAGCTTCTAAAAATCTTGCCATATATGGAGTTAAAGCTCCATCTCCTACTAACATATCCAAATCATCAACATTTTTCTTAAATTTACGTATAGTAATAATAGGATTCTCAGACAAAGGAGGAATAACAACATTAACCCTACTTCCATCATGTAAACGAGCGTCAACCATAGCATGAGAAGAATTAATATTTTTCCCATCTTGTTCCAATAAACGATCTACCGTTCTCATAATATGATTGTTATCTATAAAAGAAACACTTTCGTCTCTTTTTAATATCCCATCAATTTCAATATATATTTCAGAAGGACTATTAACCATAATTTCTGTAACCAAAGGATCATTCATTAATTCAGTTAAAGGACCCATACCATTAACTTCATTATCAATCAATGAATATAAATGATTCCTCTCATCGCTAGATAAATCAAATCCATAGGTTACATTATCTATAGTTTCTAGAATAACATCCTTACTTACATTTTCAACCAAATTATCTTTACTTAAAGCCTCTAAAATACGAATGCGGAATTGTTCTAACATTTCTTTATCTTGAAATACCAAATAATCATTTGACTCATAATGAGTCCCTGAAATTTTAACATTAAATTCATCCAACAATTTACTCATGATTATTCTCTCCTAACAAATCTGTAGCCATTACTACAAAAGTGCGATAATCTTTCGCCATAACACTTGAAAACGATTTATCCAAAGACATAACTGTTCCTTCCATAACATATTTATCCATATCTTTCAAAAACAATTCTTCTGATAAATGATAGTCTATATTATGTCCTAATATTTTCTTAATCTCAAAAGTGTCTAAATAATTCTTATATGGATCTCTACTGTGATTAACAATAATTTTATAATTATTAAATTTCAAATCATCAAATATAGTAAGTAATGATCTAATATTAGATAAATCCATTGGATCTCCACTTGTCATAAAGTATATTTGATCTACATTTTCAAGTATAGTTAGATTAATTGCATCTAACGCATGATTCGTATCAATTAATACAACATCATATTCTAAACAACCCATGCTAATAATATCAGGAATACTCCTTACATCCATACTACTAGCTTTACGAGGATCAATCGGAGCACACAAAATATCAATTCCAGTTTGATAATTAGTAACATAATCACGAATATTTTTATAACGATTATTAACCAAATCATCATTTAAATGAATAATATCTTTATCAAAACGTCTATTTAAATAATTAGCAATACATCCACTATATAAATCAAAATCAATAATTAATACCTTTTTTTCTAATTGAGATATAATTCCAGCTAAATTTAATATATTTGTTGTTTTCCCAACTCCGCCTTTAGCAGAAAACATACAAACACTAATACCCTTTTTACTCATATAATCACATCTTTCATATAATTACCTATTCTTTTAAATTATATCATAAATACAATTATTCTTAAACAAAAAAAGAAAGCGTAAAAGCTTTCTTTTATTGTTCCCAAGTTGCTTGGAATGAAACTCTATCGTATAAAACATTACTATAAGTAAATGGATTACTAAATGTCACACCAGTAGGATTAGTTGAAGTATATCCACTGACATGATAACGATTATCAGTAGGAACATTTTGGTTCATAACACAGTTCTCACCATAAATACAAATAAATTCCTCGTTATAAGATGAAACAGTTCTACCATAAGGTGATTGGAAACTATAATCGATATAAACAGTATATTCATTAGTTTTATCATTAACTGTTAAATCCAAAGTTTCAATCGTTGTATCTGTAACATTAATTGGGAAAGAATATACAAGATTATCAGAATCAACAAAATTAATAGGTCTATAAATATTTTCATCAGAATAAGTAATATCAGTTAAGCGATCTTCAGGAAGATTGCAATCCGTACCATAAGTACATTCAAATGTTTCTCCATATCCTTGTGAACCTTCATAACCAGTACCACGAACACGAACCAAATAAACATTTGTCCATTTTCCATGTAAATAAACATCAGTAACAGTATGATCCGTTACAAGAATATCCGTTCCTTCTATTTCTGTTCCATCAGAATAAACAAAACCAATAAATCTCTTATTTTCAACAGTTCCATGATCAATATTACTTATATCACAAGACGAATCATAGTAGCAAGTCATTACATAAACAGGAGTTCCCTCTGCTTCAGTAGAATAATTAACGTTATAAGAAACCCTTTCAACCCAAACAGGATATAAATCCAATGTTCCAGAAGAAGTAAGTCCTTCTAAAGATAATTTAGTACCAAAATTTACATTATTTCCTATCATTAATGGTCTATTGTTTTCATCTGAATAAGTTGACCATCCAACAAATAGATATCCAGGTTTAGTAGGTTCTGTAGAAAGACCAATAGTACAACCTACACCATAAGTACAATTATGTGTTCCTGTATCATTAACCTCATGATAAACAACATTAATAGATTTTGCATCAAAAGAAGGATATAAATCAATAACACCATCTTGAGCATTTTGAACAGTCACAGAATCAACAGTAGAAGTACCATCTTGTGATAACATCCAACCTTTAAAATCATTACCTTCACGAGATGCATTTGGTAAATCATAACTAAGATTACTAGATGCAGGAATTCTTCTTAGAGCATTCTCACTAATCAAATCTCCACTTTCAACATGATAATTAATAGTTATATAATTTTCATTTGGATTTTCATAGAATGCTGTAGCATTAACAATACTTCCATCATTCGCAGTTAAATTCATAAACGATCCATCTTCTGGATATATAACACCATTAACAAGCCATCCAACAGAAATCATACCTTCGCGAGCAGGAAGTGTATATCCAACAGAACATGCGGTATCATAAGTACATGGAGTACTATAACCTTCTATAGCATTACCATTATAATCTAAATAATGAACTTGATATTGATTAGGAACCAAATTAACCGTAATAGTTATATCTGTTCCAGTAAAACTATTAGCCAACTCAAGATAATAATTATCACCTTGATAAGTAAATTCATTATTTCCATCTGCACTTCTGCTAGATACATGATATCCATCTTTTACAGGATCAGTATAATTCAATTGAATAAAATTACTAGTTGTATTGTAATCATTATAACTAAAATGTGTTGTATTTGAACCTGTAACACATGGTGTTACAACACCAGAAACTTTACATACATAATGAACATTATATTCTTTATAATTTGTACGAATTTTAGCTTCATATTCTCCTGGTTGTAAATCATGTGGATTTATTGATGCCCCACCAACAACTGACAAGACTTTACTATCATCACTAGAATAAATATCCCAACCAGCAAAAACATGTCCATATGCTATAGTAGCATTCGTAGGAGGTCTAGAAGAAATATTACATCCATTATTTGTATAATCACAATTGTATATTATTTCATTAATATTATTGTTTTCCTCTTTATATTTAATTGTAACTTGATTAATCTCAAAATCAGCCGAAACAGAAATATTTTGCGCTCTTCTAGCAGCAATTGTAATAGTATTTCCGTTAATAGTATAACCATTAATACTATCACTATTCCATCCTGTAAAATGATAATTATCTTTTGTTGGAGGGTTTAATAAAATATCTTGACTACTTTCCGAATAAGTAAAAGTTCCAACATTACTTGCCACTCCACCATTGTAATTATAACTAATTGTATAAATTTTAGGAGTCCATACAGCATATAAAGTTACATTATGATTATTACCTAAACTAGTAATAATATCAGCATCTCCTAAATATAATGGATCTCTACTAGAATTATAATTTTGACTAGTAGACCACCCTACAAAATCATAACCAGTTTTAGTAATACCATCTGATGAAGTAAATTTACAAATATTTTCATTAAAACTATATGCAGCAATAGCTAGACTAATATTACATGTAGAATCCGCTATAGTAGTACTTCCGTTTTTTCTACCACCATTTAAATTATATTTAACAACATAATCAATAGCCTCATATTTCGCATAGAATATACTTCCGTTATCTACTACTTGAGGGAAAGAATTTGCACAAGTGTAATTTGAAGAACTTTCATCTCTTGACCAACATTTAAATGCATATCCATCTTTAGAAACCGGAATTGGTGAAGAAATACTTTCTCCTTCCACGAAATGAACAGATTCAGAATGAGCCTCACCAGCAGTATTATAGCTTATAAAAGTAGCACTAAAATCTGCATCTGATGATGCACAATATGCATCTGGTTTATACAAAGAACCATTAACATGAGTTATACAAACTTCATCTACATCATCGATAGGTTTTTCTCTCATATCATCGCCATATTTACCAGTTGCATACATACCATACCACATTTGTTCATCGTCTTTGTAGTACATATCAAAATAGTCCATATTATCAATAGATTTAGTAGCTAATAAAATATCAGAATCGTCAACAACTGGATAATAAGCATTTCCTTCTGGAGTATATAAATAACTTCCAATTAGAAATGAACCAACAGGTATACATTGATCTTCAACTTCACATGTATAGTTTACTGTATCAGAACTATTAAAAGAAAAATAATAAGATTGAGCTTGTGAAACAGAAACAAAAGCTAAGAAACAAATAAACATAAATAATATTTTATTTTTCATAATACTCACCACCTTTTACCTACGAACCCAATGCCGGATTATTGAAACTAACCTGATTAGAAGAAGCACACACAGAAGGGCTACTTCTTAAACATACACTCAGTTTACTATGATTATTATAAACACTAATACTCATTGAATCACTATTAAAATTGTAGATTTTATCTTTTGTAGTACCAGAGCTTTTCAAAATCAAAGAAGAATCATTTGGACTTAACTGAGGTATACAAGAAGAACTACTTCCATTTCCTTGTCCAGCTATAATAGAACAAGAAACACTATAGGAAATATCTTCATATACTGGTGTCATAGATATAGAAGGATTAGAACTATATAAAGTAATTTTATCACCTGAACTATATGTCTTCCCATTTGCAGAAAAACCTATAAAAGTCTTAAAAGTTTGAGATGATGGTGTTCTACAAATAGTCGTATCAACACTTAATGCAGTAGAAGAATTATTATAATCTGTACATCCACTATTATTATACGCTATAGAATAATTATAAGTGGTTAATCTATCCCATCTAGCATAGATTGTAATATCACTATTAACTACTATTGAAGTATAGTTATTATATGATGATCCACCACTTGCACTAGTTCCCCATCCAGATAATGCATATCCATTTCTAGTCGCATTACATCCACTATTTGGATAACCGCCTTCTCTTATTGTCTGGGTTCCACAGCCACTACCTAAACTACCACCATTTCCTTCAAATCGAACAGTATAATATTTTGTAGCCGGTGTATTTGCTTGCCATATAGCATAGAATGTCGTATTTCCAGTAATAGTAGTTGTTGTAATATTTGCTCTACTAGCATTTCTATTTGTATTCCATCCTACGAAATTATAACCATCTCTTGAAGGACTACCACTAGGTACGGTTGCCCTAGCTCCTTTTTTAACTTCTTGATCAGCTGGTTTACTTCCACTACCACCATTTAAATCAAATGTAACTTTATACGTCGTATCATCTTCGGGATCCATTTCTTCCCAAACAGCATTTAAAGAAAAGTCAGATGTTACAGGAGTATCGAAATTATAAGTAACACCATCTAACTGCCATTCCACAAATATAAATCCATCTTTAATCGGATCATTAGGTCGTTGTAACAATTCATTTTCAATAATAATCATATCGGAATATATTTTCTCTCCATCAGATAAGAAAGATATCGTATATACTTTAGCATCAGGAGCCAATTCTCTCCATCTTGCTTTCAAAACAACATTCCCACTAATCAATTCGTTGAAATCATAATCTACATTATCAACTACCCAACCATCAAAGATATAACCTTCTTTAGTAGGTATTTCTGGAGGAGTAATAGCTTTTCCCTCTTCTACATCAATAGACGCAATTGCAGATCCTCCATCCGTATTAAAAATAACCTCATAAGTTTGTAATGAAGCAATTTCAGTATTTTTTTTAGGTTCTAAACAATATAAAACAATTATAATCACACAAAAAATAAATATAAGACTATTTAAAATAATAGTTTTACTATTTTTATTATTCATAGTTTCGACACTTCCTATACTCTATATAAAAAAGTATATCATTTCGTCAAAAAAAAGTAAATAAAATTCAAGTTATTTAAAGCGAAAAAAAAGACTAATTATTTAGTCTTTTTTCTATCGAGAATATCACGTGCTGCAACTAAGCCTGTTGCTGCAGCTGTTACAATATTGCCAGCTTTACCTGCACCATCTCCAACAAAGTAAATATTATCATTTTCTAAACGGAATTTATTATCTGTCTCAATTTCATTACTAAAGAATTTTATTTCAGGACCATATAATAAAGTATCATCGTTATTAACTCCAGGGATAATTTTATCCAATATTTCTAATCCCTCTAGTATATTGGTAATAATTCTATGAGGCATTACCAATGCTAAATCTCCAGCTACACAATCTTTTAAAGTAGGTTCTATAAAACCTTTATTGATACGATGCCATTCACTTCGTCTACCTTGTTTCAAATCCTTTAAACTTTGAATAATTGGCTTTCCATCTCCTAAAACGTTTGCTATTCTAGCAATAGATTCACCATATAAACGAGTATTTGTAACTGGTTGCGTTAAACTAACTTTTGAAATAAAAGCAAAATTTGTATTATTAGATTTAATATCTTTTAAAGCATGGCCATTAACACAAATATATCCATAATAATTTTCTTTTGCTACAAATCCACCTGGATTAGTACAGAAAGTTCTAATTTCATCACCATATGTTTTCGTTTTAATAAATATAGTAGGATCATAAATTACATTTGTTATTTCTTCCATAATATCTTTTCGAACTTCTACTCTAACACCAATTTCAATACTTTGTGAAAGATAAGGTATATTATATTTATCTGCTAATTCCTGAATCCATTTAGCTCCTGTTCTACCAGGTGCTACTACAACTGCATCAGTAATCAGTTTCGTTTTCTTGCTACCTGTTTCATAAGTTATTTCATGCTCATGTTCAGAAATTGTTTTAATATCTGTTACATTCGCTTTATCAATTAAAGTAACTCCTTTATCTTCCAAAAAGTTAGAAATTCCTTCAATATATTCAGGAAGATGATCACTTCCTAGATGTTTTTGTTTAATAACAAGTAACTTAGCTCCTGCAATAGCAACTTGTTTTTTTATCTCATTTGCTTCATCCATATTACTAGGATATACTTCCGCATCCATTTTAAATTTAGTAAATATTTCTTCCGTTTCATCAATTAATTGATTCGCTTCAGATTCTAACATATACTTTGTTAGATCACTTTTACCAAGCTTTGGTATAAAATTTAATTTACCATCAGAAAAAGTACCAGCTCCTCCATAACCCGATAAAACAGCACAAGGATTACAATTTTGACAAGGAACTCCCAATTTATTCATAGGACATACCCTATTTTTTACCTTAAAACCTTTATCAACAACAGCAACCTTTAATTTATTATTTTTTGTTATTAATTCATATGCAGTAAATAAACCAGCTGGTCCTGCACCAATTATGACAACATCATATTTCATGTCTCTACCTCCACTAAGATTTTATCATAAAAAAAGACTGTCTTACTAGTCTTTTTTTAATACCCATTCTTGTAAAAAATGCAATTCTTGCCTACAATGATCACATTGATCTTTAGTAACATCTATACTATTGCCACAATGCGGACATTTTATACAATTTTTCCCATCTTCTAATTTGTATAATTCTCTTGGATATCTAATAAAAGTAAATGATACTTCTTTATTTTCTTCTTGAATTCTACCATTTTGATAGCTTATTAATCTAATATCCACTTTAGCAGTAACTAGTAAATGCTTTTCACTATCAAATGATTCCTGAAATTCCAAATAATCCAAAATATCAAAATCAATCACAGTACTATTAGAATCATAATAAAACTTACTAATTTCATAATTCATATTATTATAAAAAGTACTTCTTTTTACGTCATATTTTGAAATACGATTCCAAAAATCGATTTGCCTTTTATTTTGTTTCTCTTTATATAAACGAATTGGTAATATAACAATATATGCATCTACTAAATAAAAGAAATAATAAAGTACTGCGGAAACAATCAAAGTATAAAAAATAATCTTAATTATATCAAATTCATTAAATGTTCTACCTGTTGTTTTAAAATAAACAAAACATAAAATAAAAGATATAATAAAATCAACAATAAATGTAATAATACGATATAAATTACTTCTAACTACTTGATCATACGTTGTTTTTGCTCCTAAATCCTTATCAGAATAATCAATATTATAGATTGTTCTACAATATGGACAGCCATCAACAAAATCTTTTACCTTACCTGTCATTCCACAATTAGGACATTTTGTTTCTGTTTCCTCATTCTTTTCATTAATATAAGTATACTCCATTCTAGAATCAAAAGACGTAACAGTATGTAACAATCTACCATCTTTATAATACTCTTTTCTTAATCGTATACCATGCGATACATCTTCATTCTTAGAACGATCTGTATTTCTCTCACTAGTTCCATTTCCATTCTTATAAATTGTTTTAATATTAATACCATGATTCTTTAACTTTTTAACATGAAAATTTTCTGATACGATTGGCATTTTCTCACCTACCTATTATTGTTATTATTGTTATTATTATTGTTATTATTGTTTGACGATCCTCCACCAGAAGACCAACTACTTCCTCCAGATCCTCCTGAATAGGAAGGAGTATAATGTGGAGTTACTCTAAACAAAGCATTTGTAAGAAGAATGGCATCAAATGTTGTAGTTCTAGCCATAACTGGAATTGTTTCAAGAGTTTGTGGGCCATTAATCAAAGACAAATTCCTTGTTCCTCCTACTACTTTACCATCAGGATTATCAGTTAAAAATTGATATATCTTCTCTAATGTTCCTTCTGGCATAGAATAATACGTAGCCAAATCCGCACATTTTTTCTTTCTTATAATTTCATTATAACTTAAATCTCCATAGTCCATATTAATTCTCCTTATCTATATAATAAAACTCAATATTCTGAAATGGTAAATTAATTGCTTGTATATGATAATAAGCATTATTTTTTTGCTTAGTATAATGATAGTCTCTTAAACTACTAGTAGTAAAAAACAAATTATTTGCTTTTTCTTTCGAAATATCATTCTTATATATCTTTAATAATTCACTAATATCTACCTGATAATATCCTCTTTTATCAGATTCTTTTTTATCCAAAACTCCCTTATATATTAAATGTGTCATTACATGTCTCTGCTTATTACGATGCTCATCACCATAAGTAACAGTATCTCCAGAAAGAAGCATCATATATAAAGCATTATTTTCTGGATAATCACATACATCTTCAATCAATGATTTTTTCATATATACAGATACCTTACTATCTTCTGTTATATATACTATATCTCTAGATGTACGTAATACTTGAGATTCTAATTTATATTCATCATGATTTATTTTAAGTATAAATACATCATTACCATATATGTTTTTTAATTGAGAATCTCCTTGAATTATTTCTTCTAATGAAGGATAAGGTAACTCTTCTTTAGGTTTTAAATCACTTATTAATTCAGGATGCATAATTGTTGCATAATAATAAGCAGATTCTTGAACATTTTGATCCTCTTGATAATTATCTCTTTTATATAATTCTTGTTGTAATAAACATGTGTAACTCTTATTACTTTGATAAACACTTTTTACGAATGGACATCCTGTCTTACATAAATACAAATACTTACATTGCTTACATGTATCATGAAAACCTAACTTCTGATGATTATGAAAAATTTTACTTCTAGCAGTATCTAATATTTCTTCGACAGAATTCTTATATATATTTCCATAATAATAATCGGGATTCTTTTGCCCTCTCACACAAGAATAAATATCTCCATTCTTTTCAAGTAAGAAAAACTTTTCGCCACAATTATCACAATTTGTACAATACTCTGGTCCAAATTCGGCAAACCATGGACCATTTACGCCCAAATCTAAATCTGTCCCATCAAATTCTTGATGCATACGTTTGAATAATTGTACTTGTTTTTCTTCACTCAATCCATGTAATAAACCACATGAATTATATGGAAATCCAATCATAAAATTAAAATCATTCATATCTAAGCATGTATTTTGATGCAAATATTTAATATCCTCTACAATATCATCCAAGTATTCAAAATGTTCCTCAAAAATTGTAGCTGAAACTTTCTTTTTATTCGGTATATCTTTTAATAATTTAATATTTTCAAATATCTTATCTAATGTATCTTTACCATCTTTTGTAACTCTATATTTTCGATGAAGCGAAAATGGTAAATCTAAGCTACCACTAATAGATACATTAAATTCCTTAATAGTATCTAAATGTTTTTCAATATTATAGAGATTTGTTTTAATATGTGGATTCCCTATTTTAAAACCATTCTCTGTAATAATCTTACTATTTTCTTGATAATAATCATGAATAAACTTAATTACATCATGAAAATCTTTTTTACTTAATACAGTTACTTCTCCCCCATGCAAAGATATATTAAATGGGATTACATTACTATTTTTAAACTTAGAAATAGCAAATTGTAATGTTTCTAATACCTTCTTATCTGTTTTTAATTCAACTGTATTATCCTCCAAATAACAATATTTACACCCCATATTACATGCCATGGTAGGAACATATAATAAATGTATAAACTTATATTCATTCATCCAAAACACTCCTAATTATAATAAAAATCTATAACAAATCTACCTTTATAATCTACCTCATGATAAGCAATCATCAAATTATCATTCATCACATAAGATGTATCACTAGTTAAATAAAAATCATCTGAAATATCTCCAGATACACTAAAATGCATCGTATAATCATTATATCCGTTTGATATATAATCCAATAAAGTAAATCTTAAATCATCATACACTTCACTATCAAGAATTCTCCAAGAATCATCAACATCAAAAGTACGAGTCATAACCTTATTATAAGAAGAACTATCTACATCCGTGTAACGATATACTGTTGTAGGACTTTCCTTAAAGGCTCTTTCATTAACAATAGTTCCAAGAGGAATATAGATTACTTTTAAATTATTACATTGTCTAAAAGCAGAAGAACCAATTTCATGTAACTGACTTTTAGGAGAAATTTTAACCTCACTTAAAGAAGAATTTCCATAAAAAGCATGTCCTCCAATCCTTGTTACATTATCTGGTATATTAATTTTTTCTAATGATACACAATTTTCAAATGTATTTCCTCTAATTTCTGTAATTCCTTCTGGTAATTTAACTTCTCTTAAAGAAGATGCATTATAAAAACTTTCTCCACCTATAAAAGTAACAGAATCAGGAAATTCTATAGAACGTAAAGACGAACAATTATAGAAAGCTCCACCACCTAAGTATTCTAATTTTTCAGGAATATTGACCCTTTTTAACATAAAATCATTTTTAAACGCTTGTCCTCTAATCTCCGTAATCGTATCTGGTAAAGTTACTTCTTCCAAAAAGAACATATTAGAGAATGTATTACCTCTTAAACTAACAACAGGTTCTCCTTTATATTCATCAGGAATCGTAGCTGAACGAAACTCCGTTAAACCAAAAGCATAAAAACGAACACCGTAACCATCATCCATTTTTTCATAAAAAATTCTAGGTTTAGAAAAGAATACTAACGGAAGTATAAAAGCTACTAGAAACAAAGCAACATATTCAAATCCTGCCCCCGTACTTTTTTTAGCATTCGCAACAATACTAGATACAACATTCGACACTTTTTCATCTGGTCTACTTTTTAATTGCTTAACAATATATTTATTTACAGAATAGTTCAAGGTATTAACCAAATAAATAATAAAGAATATGATATATATTAAATAAAAATATAATGGTACATGGAAAAAGAACAAACAAACAGTTAAAAAGGTTACCAAAGCAAACAAAGCTGTAAATAGCAATTTTCTCCTTCGTACTTCTGGAATAACCATTCCCTTTTCAAAATGATTCCTTTCTAATTCAGAATCTATAATATCTTTTAAAATTAAATCTTCACTTTTCTGAAATAATGGATCTAAAGATTCAGTAACATAAATAGTATTATCAATAGCAGAAACAGGATTACTCAATTCTAATCCACAATTTGTACAATATAATACTCCCGGATTTAATTTTGCATGACATCTAGGACAATAACCTTCTTTACTAAACAAAGTTGCGGCGATACTAAATGGCGTACCACAATTAGTACAATAAGTATTCTCTTTATCATTAGATATTCCACATTTCGAACAAACCTTCACATTCGATTCACTTTTATTAGCCAATGTTGCTTTTGATTCTTCCATATTATATTCCACCTTATTATTTGTATTATATTTTTTTACCATATAACTACTTGTTTTTTTATCTAGCAAAGTAGAGTTAAACCCAACCGAAATATCTTCGGTTTTGGAGAAAGAGGAAGAAAAAGGACCGACATTAGTAATTTTCGAAACAATCGGAACAATAATAAAAGCTCCTACAAAAACTGTAATAAAATCAATAATAAACATAACAAAGCCTAATAACAAATCGCCAATAATTAAAATAATAATTCTAGCAATAATAAGACTCAAGAATATTTTCTTATACTTTTCATTATTTTGTTTACCACCCGATAAGATTTCAGCTAAAGGCATATGAAAAAACAAAGTCATATGAATAGATATGAACGCTTCCATACCAATTATCATTACAAGACTAATATCTCCAAAATCATCTGCAGCCATTACAATAGTTGGTAAGAAAAAAAGAGTACATAAAATTAGAAAATTCTTCACTTTTGTCATACAATCACTACCTTACAATTTATTATATCACAAACAAAAAAAGAATAGATAGACTATTCTTTAAAAGTAAATACAAAATCTAAAATTTCTACATCGTCCCCTGGTTGAGCTCCCATTTTTTCAAGTTCTTCTTCTACACCCATACCACGTAACTTACGAGCAAAACGATCTACAGCTTCGTCTTCATATAGTTTTGTCATTAAAAGTAATTTTTCAATCTCTTCACCTTGAATAACCCAGGTTCCATCATCCTTACGAGATATACTATATGGTTTTTCATTCTTAAATTTATATATGACATGACTCTCAAATTTAGTATCTTCATATATTGGTTCTAATTCCGAATTATCTAACATATCTGCTAATTTAATAATCATTTCATCAATACCTGTCATATTCATAGCTGATACTTCTATAATTTCTAATTTAGGAAACTCTTTTTTAAATTTATTTAGATTTTCTTTTGCATCTGGTAAATCCATTTTATTAGCAATAATTAATTCAGGTTTACGAGCTAGTTTATCGGAATAATTTTCAATTTCATTTCGAATTATTTTATAATCATCAATCGGATTTCTTCCTTCGAAAGCACCCATATCAATAACATGACCAATAACTCTCGTTCTCATAGCATGTTTTAAGAATTTTTCACCTAATCCAGCACCCTCAGAAGCTCCTTCAATTAAACCAGGCAAATCAGCCATAACAAACACACGTTGATCTTTTAGTTTAACAACACCTAAATTAGGATTTAAAGTTGTAAAATGATAAGCAGCTATTTTAGGATTAGCTCCACTAATCAAAGAAAGTAATGTGCTCTTTCCAACAGAAGGCATTCCAACCAAGCCTACATCTGCTAAAACTTTTAATTCACAACGAACAACACGTTCTTCTCCAGGTTCACCAAATTCACTCATTTTAGGAGCGGGTTCTTCTTGTGTAGCAAAAGCTTTATTACCTCTTCCACCACGACCTCCATGACATACAACAAATTCTTCTCCATCTTTGGTTAGATCACAAATAACCAAACCAGTATCTTGGTCAATTAAAGTAGTTCCTTCAGGGACTTTAATAATAACGTTTTCGGCATTTGCACCATGTCGATTACTTCCTTTACCATTAACTCCCTTATCACCTTTAACTTGCTTAGCATACTTAAGATCAACTAAGGTTTTTAATCCTTTTTCAACCTTAAAGATAATATCAGCACCTTTACCACCATTACCACCGTCTGGTCCTCCAAGAGGAACACATTTTTCTCTACGAAAAGATGTACAACCATCTCCTCCGCGGCCAGCAATTAATTTAACAATTACTTCATCAACAAACATATTTTCACCTACTTCCTTTTGTTATATTTTGATCATTTATAAATATTTTTTTATATAAAATTAGCATCTTCTCCATTAAATCATTCATAAGTTGAATACTTTTCATATCATTTCCTTTTTCATGAAAAAACCTTTGCATACGATCAACTGAATCTATTTTTTTTCTTAATTCAAAAATATCGTTACTATACTCCATTTCTTCATTTTCTTCTTGCATATCTCCAAGTAATACAACAAAAGATCTAACAACAAATCCAAACAATTCATCTACTTTTTTATATCTTAATGGTAAATTTAAATTATCCAAATAGATAACATCACCATTCATATAAGAAGAAAACATATTGGAGTATAAATCTCCCATAATAAGAGGATATTCATTATTATTAATCATTACTTTAATCATACGACACCTCGATTAAATCGATACGTATTTTAACATATCTTTACTATTTTCACAAATATTATACCAAAATAAAAGACCTAATTACAGGTCTTTATTACTAAGCTTCGTAAACACTAACTTTTTTCTTGTCTCTACCTAGTCTTTCAAATTTAACTACGCCAGAAACTTTAGCAAATAAAGTATGGTCTTTACCCATTCCAACATTTACTCCTGGATAAATCTTAGTTCCTCTTTGACGGTATAAAATACTACCTGCAGAAACTGTTTGGTCATCAGCTGCTTTAGCACCTAATCTACGACCTCTTGAATCTCTACCATTTTGAGTTGAACCTTGAGCTTTAACGTGAGCGAATAATTGGATATTTAAACTTAAAAATTTCATATTCTAATCCTCATTTCTAATCTCAATATTTTTAGGATACTGTTCATGTAATTCATTCAACATTCTTTCCATATTAGAAAGTAACTTTTGATTAACATCAGTATCTTTTAATGTTCTGATTACAAGTAAACCAGATTTCACATTAGCATCAATCGTATCTTCAATAGACAATATAGCATTAGCAGTAGTAATTGCCATTGTACTGACAGCAGAACAAACAATATCACTACCCATATCTGCATAATTAGCATGTCCTTTAATTACGATTTCATAAATATTACCATTACTTTTTTTAAATTGAACTTTAATCATAATTATTTAACAATCTTCTTAACAGTCAATTTAGTATATGGTTGTCTATGTCCTCTAGTCTTTCTAGATGACTTAGTCTTATTTTTGTATGTGAAAATTCTAATTTTCTTTTGTTTTCCTTGTTTATCAACAGAACATACAACTTTAGCACCGTCAACAACTGGTGTACCAGCTTTACCATCTACATATAACACTTCTGTAAATTCAACATCTTTACCAACTTCAGCATCTAATTTTTCAACATAGATAACATCGCCTTCAGAAACATAATATTGTTTTCCACCAGTAACAAATACAGCTTTCATCTTCATACCTCCTTATAAAATTTTAAGACGCGCCCTTAAGGTGGCATAAGCTCTTAGACCTTTTCAGTGCGGTTTTTGAAGAAAGCTCCTTCAAAACAACTAAGATTATAACAAAGAAACCCATATAAGTCAAACAAAAAGAACTATCTTCTAGTTCTTCTTTTTTCTTGTATTTTACTACCTAAAGTATCTAATCCTTTAGTAATTGACTTCTTTAAAGACTTAGCTGTGCTAACTACTATCTCTTTACCCATAGATATAACTGTACCAGCTTCAACATCCTCAACTGGAGGTTCTACTTCATTTCCATTTTCATCTACATATTTATATTCTAATTCTACTCTTGGAATAAAAGTATTATTTACATAATTTTGATATAATTCTAATGCATCATTTTGAACAGCAAACATAAGCATTTTGATTTCCATTTGATTTAATACATCATATTTGATTGCTCTTAATTTTCTTTCTTTTAAGAAATCACCATATTCCAATACATTATTATTGTCATCATAAAAAATAACATTATCTAATAGTATTTCTAATATTTCTGCTTTATTCGCATGATATACTTCGAAAATTCTCAATAATTCTTCATTGCTTTCAATCTTAGGAAGTCTATCTCCATCCATAATATCTAAAAGCATTCTTACATATTTTTGTGAAGTAGTTAAAGAATGATTAGGATCTTCATTATAAATAGAAACAATTTTATAAATAATAGACTTTAATTCATCAGCAGCACTTTGATACATAGTGTTCATGCCAAATTGTTCCCATTGAAAATCATAATCATAATTTTTTAAAATATTACCATCCTTAACACAAATTGAAATAATACCATCTTTATAACTCATTGATTCCATTAAACCTGTTTGAATTTGACTTACCATCATACTATAAAAAACATCTATATCAAACAATACTGGTAATTCTTCTCCATCTACATCAAAATATAGTGTAGAGCGATTACCGCAATACTTAGGAACATTTAATACAAATTTTCTATTAATTTCTTTATATTCACCATTATTAATCTTTTTAATTGAATAAGTTGACATAAAACCACCCCGAATATATAAGAAATATGATACAACTTATTTCTTACTATAGTCAATCTTTTTTAATAAAAAATTTCTTTCATTCATTCCATGAATATAGTAGTATTTATCTTTTCTCATCTCTTGAAAAGAATCACAATAAATAATTCCATCATAATAATGAGAATATAATATTTTTTCCATATAATACTCATACATAATATATTTCATATTTTTTAAATAAATAATAAATTGAATAAATAAGAAAACATAAATAACAAAATCATATCTTCCATAAATATAATTCACGTATATAAATACAAAAGTACTAATAAAACTAATCCATAACATACAATAGTAACTAAACTTATACGAAAAATACTTACTACAAAAATGAAATAATACTTTACTACCATCTAATGGTATTAAAGGAATCAAATTAAATATAAAAATACTAAAGTTATATTGAAGGAATAAATAATAAAAATAATTATCTATAAAACGAATTTGATACAAAAAAATAAAAAATAATAACAAAATACATTGAAATAGAATTCCACCAATACTACACAATACTTCTTTATATATTCTTTCATGACATTTTTTATCAACAATCATGATTCCACCAAATGGATAAATTGTTATTTTTTTTACGGATATGTGAAACAAACGAAAGAAAAACAAATGACCAAATTCATGAAATAATAAAATAACTAATATTAAAAAAATATCTTTATATAAACCAGATAATAAAGAAATCAAAATAAATAAATATGTACTAATATCAATTTTCCATATACTCTTCATAGTTTAAATAATATCCATCATGATCTATCGTAACAATCAATTCTCCATTAGATGCTTCTCCTATGATGTCTTTCACCGATACATAATCATATAAATGATATTCTGTATTAGAAAGATTACTATACCAAATATCAACTCCATCATTTCCTTGAACAATCATAGTCATACCTAAGTCGTCTTTTTCACCTAAATAAACAATAATACCTGGTTTTAAAAAATAAATAGGATCTTCTCCATAAAAAATCTTAGTACTATGATTAATTTTTTCTATAGGATATATAGTTTGCTCTTGAAAAACCAACATCTCCTCTTGTGGTTCTTTTACAAAGAAATGATATACTTTTTTAAAATCAGAAAAACGAATATTCTTACTTAAAATAGTATTCTGATAATAATCTTTAATTTTACTACTATAATTACAAGCAACCAAACTTCCAAGTAAAATAATAACAGATAATAAAAAAGAATTCACAATTTTATAATGAGAATTATTTTCTTTTCGATAGCATTTTTTCATAATATCACCTATTGAATGATATGAAAATGTGGAAAATTTATAACTTTTATAATACATATTTCTAATAAATAAATGATAATATCGATAATATCAAAAGAACGTCCAAAAAAATAAAACACACAAAAAATGATAAGATTCTGATAACGATAAGTATAATTTCTATTTAATAAATACAATAACAATATAATAAAAATTGTATAATGATGAAATATTATAAAATGATACAGAAGAAACAATAGAATATGTGATAATCTATTTTTCCCTAAATTATAGCAAACTAAATAACTGCCAAATGGAGTAATATTAAAAATAATAGAATCGACTAAATAATATAATAGAATCATGATATGCCTTTCATAATACCCACATAATTCAAATGCTGATTATCTACCAATTGAACTTTTAATCTAACTCCAGATGTATTTTTATCATGAATAATATCTTCTATTTCTCCTACATATACATTTCCATTTAAATAACCGATTCCAGAAGTATATACCTTTTCTCCGATAGAAATATCACTATATTTATCTAATAATTCTATAATTCCATTATATAAATCTCCATAAGTATCCCCTACTTTTACAGATATATGATAATCTTTATCAATTAATTTTACATAAGCTTTATCTTGTTGTACAGAATCAATAATTCCAACCAACCCATCAGCTCCCAAAACCAAATCATTAGTTTCAATATTACCTTTATTTTCTATAATAACTTCCTGATTATAACAATATATATCTCGATATAAAACTTTCGTGATTAACAAATCTTCAGAAATTATATCACGTTGAAATAATTCTTCCTTTAAATATTGATTCTCATTTTCTAAAGTCGTCACATAAACAGAATCATAATCTTTAACACGAAATAATTGATAACAATAACCTAATCCATATAACAATAAAAAAATAAGAATAAATACAACAATTTTTATCCAACAAACCAATTGATCATTCAAATATATCACCCATATTCTCTTTAAAGCTATAATATTTATTATTCCCCACAATAATATGTTCCATAACAGGGATTTCCAATATTTTTCCAATTTGAATCAGTTTTTTTGTTGTTTGAATATCTTCTAAGCTAGGATGAACACTTCCTCCAGGGTGATTATGAACTAATAGAATAGCCGTTGCATTACATTTAACAGCTTCTCGAAAAACATCTCTTGACACAACCATACTATAATTAACTGTTCCTAAAAATAAAATTTTCTTTTCAATAACACATGCTTTATGATTTAAATAAACTGCCATAAACCTTTCTTGTAATTTGTTTTCCATATCTTCTTTAACATAATAGAATAAATCATTGCTATTCTTGATATGAATAATAGAATCACTTCTACTATTTACTCTTCTACCAAGTTCAATAGCTGACAACAAAGTAATAGCTTTAACAGAACCAATTCCTTTAATATCTTTTAATGCATAATAATGAATATGTGCTAAATCATAAAATGGTATTTCATTTAATAATTCAATACTCAAATCCTTAACAGATTTGTTCTTCGTGCCCGTACGTAATAAAATACTAATCAACTCAACATTACTTAAAGATTCAACTCCATATTTGATAAATCTTTCTCTCGGTTTTTCTGAATCTGGCAAGTCTTTAATTAAATAACTCATAAACTCTTTTCAAATTCTTGTAATACGTGATAATTAATACTGGAAAACATATCACTATGGCTATCAATCAAATTATCTTCATCATTTTTGATTTTTTCTGTAAAATCTTTACGAACTTGTATATTTTTTAAATAATAAGGAAATCCAACACTTTTATAATAATCAGATAATCGTTCAATAGCTTCTGGATTAGTTAAAACGGACACATAAACAAAATAATGTTCATCATCATGTACAACAATTCCTTGATTTCTTTCTGCACATTTTTTAGCATTCTCATAATTTGAAAAAGCTCCCACTTGAAAAGCTTGTGCAGTTGTATATTCCACCACTTCTTTCGTGTTACGAAATATAATCCATTTTGAAAGAGCAAAACTTACACCAACTGCAAGTAAGATTACAAGTATTTTTTTCATAATATCACCATCCATAATATAAATATTTAAAGTATCAAATTATGTCGAAACATGAAGGGTATATCACAAGAAACAAAAAAAGTAAAAAGAAAACTTTTTACTTTTTTTACAATAAACAAAGACAAAATACTTTTTTCAATATATTTATAAAAAAAACAATAATAATAAAAAAGAAAAAAATCTGCAAGTTTCTATGCAGATTTCTTTTTTAATCCTCGTCCAGATTTTACACATTCTAAAATAAAAGCATCTATAAATTCCTTTTGTTCATTCTTACGTAATTTTTTTATTTCAAAAGGCTGTTCCGATACCATTTTTCCTACAATCAAACGAATACCAATTTCATTATCTGAAGGAAAATAATCAGTATATACCACATATTTACCTTTATCATTTTCTGTAACACCTAAAACAGTATAATTAACCAAAACTCCAATATCATTTTCTGCTTTGAATTTCTTAATCATTATATCATCCTTCTAGTTTAACAGATACCAATTTTGAAACACCAGATTCTTGCATAGTAATACCATATAAAGCATCTGCAAATTCCATAGTTCTCTTTTTATGAGTAATTAATATAAATTGACTTCTTTCTTTACAAGACACTAAATAATTACCAAAGGCTTCAACATTTGCTTCGTCTAGAGCAGCTTCCACCTCATCTAAAATAACAAATGGAACAGGTTTAACATTTAAAATAGCAAATAATAAAGCTATAGCTGTCAATGTTTTTTCTCCACCAGAGAGTAATGCAATAGAATTTAATTTCTTTCCTGGAGGAATTGCACTAATTTCAATTCCAGTTCCTAATATATCATCAGGATTTGTTAATTCCAAAATACCTTCTCCACCTTTAAATAGTTTTTTAAAGACTACTTGAAATTCAGATTTTACTTTTTCAAAAGTTTCAACAAATTTAATTTTCATAATTTCATCCATTTCGGAAATAACATTCATCAATCCAGTTACACTCGTCTCTAAATCGTCCTTCTGTGTAGTTAAGAAAGTATAACGTTCATTCAATCTCTCATATTCTGCAATACTACCAGTATTTACTTCGCCTAAAGATTTAATTTTATTTTTTAAGTTAGTAACTGTAATTCTTGCCGTTTCTTCATCAACATCCAATTCATATTTATCCTTAGCACCTTCATAAGTAATACTATAAGTTTCACTTAGCGTTAATAATAAATTATCTAAACGGACATCCATTTTTCCTAGTTTAATTTCTTCATTTTTCAATTCGTTTTGTTTACTAGTAATTTGGCTATTCATTTCACGATAATTTTTTTCTAACTCGGCAATTTCCAATGCTAAATCTGAACGTTGTTTCTTAAAAGTATCAAGTTCTCTTTCTGTAGTTTCTTTTAATCCAACTTTAAAATAATATTCATCTAAAATAGATTCTAGTTCTTTATCTAAAGTATTATCTAATTTGTTTTCATTACCAGACAATTCACTATTTTTTTGATCAAATAGACTATTTAAATTATCTAAATTATCATTCTTAATATTGTAAGATTCTGTCATGATAACAACGTCTCTTTGATTTTTTTCTAAATCATTGGATACTTTGTAATTATTATCTCTTAATTCTTTTAATTCTTTTTCATAATCTTGAAGTTTTTTCTTTTTATTTTCTATATCATTTTTAATTTTTTCAATTTCATTTTTTTGATTTAATACTGTATGATTACTTTTAAATGTACCACCAGTAATAGCACCACCAGAATATTGCACTTCACCATCTAAAGTAACAATTTTATATTTATAATCAATCTTTTTCCCTACTTTATTTAATGTATCAATCGTATCAACAACAATAACATTTCCCAATTGATTTAATACAATATTCTTATATACTTCATCATAGGATACCAAGCTATCTGCGGTACCAATATAACCATCCATTTTTTTAATCTTTTCTAAATCCTCATAAAGAATATTTCTAGGCTTGATAATAGAAATTGGAAAGAAAGTAGCTCTCCCTAGTTTATTCTCTTTTAAATATTCAATTGCAGTTTTAGCAGATTTTTCATCATCTACTACCACAACATTACTATTTGCACCTAAAGAGACATCAATACATGTTATATATTTTTCAGAAACATCAATTAATTTTCCCAACACTCCATGAATACCTTTTAAACGTATATTATGAATAATATTTCTTACACTATATGGTAACTTTGTATCATTTTCTTCATTGTCATTTAATATATCTAACTGATTCGTTAATGTCATAATGTCTTTATTTGTATCTTGTATATTTGTAAGAAGATTCTCTTCCTTTTTTCGATTATCATCATTCAATTGAATCAATTCCATACATTTTAATTGTTTTGTTTCAATATCATTTTTTAAATGATTTACTTCTTCCGTTAATGAAGAAATATCTAATTGAATACCACGGATTTCTTCTTTTAAACCAATAATATTCTCTTGTAATTTATCACTAGAAGCACTATATTTTTGTCTTTCTAAAGTTATTTGCTTTTTACTCTCTAAATCTGCAATTTCTTGTGTCAAAGAATACAATATGCTATTTTTTTCTTCAATTGCGCTATCTAACTTTAAACTTTGTAATTTTAAATTTTCTACCTTACTAGTATCAGAACTATTCGATAAACTTAATTTCTCTACTTCTTTATTTAATCCTTCTACTTTGCCTTTAACAATCTGATATTCATTATTTAATGCTGTAATATCATTTGCTATTAAAGCGATTTCAATATGCTCCAAATCTTTTTTGTAATCCAAATAAGCCCTCGCCTTTTCACTCTGTTCTTTTAAAGGTGTTAAAGTAATTAATATCTCATCAATCAGCATATGAACTCTTTCAAGATTTTCATTAGTTTTTTCTAGTTTACGATAAGATTCTTCCTTACGTTTTTTATACTTTAGAACACCAGCTGCCTCTTCAAAAATAACTCTACGATCTTCAGGTTTACTACTAATAATATTAGATACTTCACCTTGTCCAATAATATTAAATGATTCTTTTCCTGCTCCACTATCTAAAAATAAATCTGTTATATCTTTCAATCTTACTTTTGTATTATTAATATAATATTCATTTTCACCTGTTTTATAAACAATTCTTTTAATTTCTATTTCGTTAAAATCACTATTTAAATAATGATCTGAATTATCAAATATTAAACTAACACTCGCCCTAGACTGTTCATTTCTTGTTTTTGAACCAGCAAAAATAACATCTGTCATAGATGTATCTCCACGTAAGGCTTTAACAGATTGTTCTCCTAAAACCCATCTAACAGCATCAACAACGTTACTCTTACCACTACCATTTGGTCCAACAATACCAGTAATCCCTTTGTTGATATCCAATTCTACTTTATCAGCAAAAGATTTAAAACCTACTGCTCTAATTCCTTTCAAATACATAAAAATCACCTAAATACGAGCTTGTTTATTATAAGCGTCCATTGCAGCTCTTTGTTCTGCTTCCTTCTTAGATTTACCAGTTCCTTTTCCATAAATGATATCGTCAATACGAACTTCAACATCGAATATTTTATCATGAGCAGGTCCTGATTCATTTACCAAGACATATTCCAAAGATTTCTTCTCTGTTTGAACTAGTTCTTGTAGCTTACTTTTATAATCACCTAAAAAAATACTATGATTTTCAACACAAGGTATAACAACTTGTTCAAATAAAGATCTAGCTTTTTCCAATCCTTGATCTAAATAAATACAACCCATAATACTTTCAAATATATCAGCAACAATTGTATCACTAACATTATTCATTTGACCATGTCCTAAACGTATAAATGGACGATAATGAATCATCTCTTCATACTTCACGCATGCACTTTCACAAACATATGAAGCTCTCGTTTTACTCATTTCACCTTCTGATAAATCAGAATGATTATATAAATAATCGCTCATTAATATTTGTAAAACAGCATCTCCTAAAAATTCCAATCTTTCATAACTTTCCACATTATGTTCATTAGAATAGGAAGAATGCGTTAAAGCAGTTAACAATAATTCTTTATTTTGAATATTAATTCCGAATTTTTCCAAAAAATCCATACTTACCACCTTACTAATTATAACAAATATTAGCTATATTGAAAATAAAAAAATCCTTTAAAAGGATTTTAATACTCTCGAGACACTCCTACCAAAGTCCAACGATTATTCTTTTCAACAAAAGAGCCATAGACTTTAAATTGATAGCTTCCATCACCATAACTATTATTTCCAGACTGTAATTTTACACAACTTGTAGAATCATCCAAGCATTTATATCTGCCTTCAAACAAATATACTTGTTCTTCCTGATCACTAACTAATTTAGAAGTAACTTCCCACCTAATAAGGTTTTGAGAATTCAGTAGACCATTTTCTTCAAAGTATTCCTTCATCTGTTGAATCACTTCATTATCTTTTTCAAAAACACTAGAAATTCTATAAATATCTCCATGATCATCTAAATAAGCATATATACTAAAAGGATAACTTCCATCACTTAATTTATATCCTTCAACGTCTTGATAAACACAACTTGCAGAAGAATCACTACAAGAATAATATCCTTCTAAATAATAAACATCCTCTGTTACCATTGTTTTTTTATCTATTTTCCAATTTTCTAACATTCTAGTGTCTACTAAACCTTTAAAATTGAAATATTCTTTTACTTTATTATCAATTGTAGCAGAATCAAATGTAATCATTTTCATACTATCTTGTAATTCAACACTATCAACACTATTAGAATAAATCAGTACTGTTGCAATAAGTACAACAAAACAAGCAAGTACAATTGTAGCAATACGTATCTTTTCCATATCTTTTTTCTTCTTCATAGCTACCACCTATTGTAATAATATCACATTTTTAAAAAATAGAAAACACATTTTACAAAGATGATAATTTATAGTAAAATATTCTTGAAATAAAAAAGAATGAGGAGACTTTATGAAAAAGAAAATTATACTATTAACAATTATTACAATACTCACATTAGGTTTTACAACTGGTTGTTTTGAAAGCGACGATTTAGAAGGCTCCAATATAACAACTACAGTTTATCCAATAGAGTATTTAATTACACGACTATATCAAACTTCAAACTTAAAAAGCATATATCCAAATGGAACAGACATATTTGAATATGAATTAACAGACAAACAATTAAAAGACTACGCATCTAATACTTCCTTATTTGTATATACTGGATTAGGAAATGAAAAAGAAATTGCTAAAACATTAATTAATAAAAATAAAAATATTCAATTAATCGATGCTTCATATAGTTTAAAATATAATTATGGTTTAGAAGAATTATGGTTAAATCCAAATAACTACCTAATGTTAGCAAATACAATAAAAACAGATTTACAAGAACTAAGTAGTTCTAAATATGCTGCAGAAAAAATAGAAAACAATTATAATATTTTAGAAGAAGACTTGTCAACACTAGATGCTGAAATTAGAAAAATAGCAGACACAGCAAAAAAGAACAATAAAAACACAATTGTTATTGCATATGATTCCTTTGGTTTCTTAAGTCAATATGGTTTCAATGTTGTAAATATTTCCAACGAAAACAATATAACAACTAGTATAAAAAACAAATTTAAAAATAAATCTTATAAATATATATTTGTAAATAATAAAAAAGAAGTATCAGATAGTGTAAAAGACTTAGTAGACAATTATGGTGCTGAATTAGTAGAAATTAAAACAATGGCTACACTAACAGATGAAGAAAGAAGTAATGGAGATAATTATTTATCTATCATGCATGACTTTATCAATACACTTTCTACGATAACATTAACATAAAAAAAGAATAACTAACCAGTTATTCTTTTTCTTATTTTAGATAACACTTTATTTTTAACATCAAAATGAACTAGTAAACCACCATCTATTTCTGTAACTTGGTAAGATGCCATTTCATCTTCTGGTAAAACACTTTCAAATAAAGATTGATGATGGAAAGCCAAATATTCATTCAAATCAATATCTTCTTGAATTGGTCTTAACATATAATAATTAGGTAGTGTGGTACTTCCGAAAACTACTTCATCATTATCATAAATAATTCTTTCGTCATATAAAATTGGTATTGGATAAGTCAACATTCCTCTGTTGAAACTCATAATATCTTGTAAGTCATCTACACGATGTTCTTCATCTAATTTCTTTTTATTTGTAGATAATGGATTCTGAGCCAAAAGAATTAATCTACTTAAAGTTAATCCATCATATTTAACCATTTCGCTAAAATCAACAATATAAGGATTTTCTTCAATCATTTGAGCTACTCCTCTATTCTTTATTTCAAAGAAATCATATTTACCTAAATGTCTAAATTTATTGTTCCCTAAAATTAATCTTCCTAATTTTGGAGAATTAAATCTTTCTACCAAATAGTCAACATCTTTAAGTTGAATAAAACATCTTTTTAGTTCATTTTCATCTCTTATAATAATTTTCATTCGTATCACCTTTCCCTTCTTGTTTTATTAAACGGCCTCTACTTTACCATAAACATTAAAAAAAGGCAATTTTAAGCCTTTTTTACTTTACATTTTTATAAAAACTATTTACAATCCGGAATAGTTCTAGAAATATACCAAAAGAATAATGAACCTGCAAAATTTCCTATTATTGCAAGTAATAATGACCAATCCATAGTCATAGCTACTCCCAATGTAATAACATTAGCAATACAGTGTTGAAACCCACAAAATATAAACAATGGAATTCCAAATAATATACCTAGTGGTGTTTTTTCACGATACATTTTAACTGCAATATACATAATAGCTCCGCACAAAAACGATTTAATTAAAAATGCTGGTGAAAAACTCCATGAATGAACCTTATCTACTGCAACTTGAATTAAACTAGCATCTGCAGATCTATATAATAAACCAAATAAATATCCTGAGATAAGATTAACAAATAAAATAAGCATTAAATCTCCAAAAGGTATTTTATCTTCTATAAAAAAACCACATTTTCCAGTAAATAAATTTTGCCCTAGATAACACACTCCAAGAAGCCCAAATGAAAAAATAACAGGTCCAATTGGATTTCCTAATTTCAATAATGCATAATTTCCTAATGATATAAGAAATGCAGCACCAATACTCTTTAATACTAATTCATAAATTCTCTTCATAACAACACTCCCCAAAAAAAGTATAACACATATTATTGAAATACAAATAAAAAAGTCCAAAAGGACTTTTATAATCTACGTGGCGGAGCAGGAGAGATTCGAACCCTCGCGCCAGTTACCCGACCTACACCCTTAGCAGGGGCGCCTCTTCAGCCTCTTGAGTACTGCTCCATAACCAAGGTAACAAATAAATTATAACCAATTATTAAGTCTTAGTCAATTACTTTTTTCTTTTTTTATGAGGCGTAGCATTCTTACGAATAGATCCATAAGTATCACTAGATTCTATAAACTTATTATATTCATTCATACGAATTTTATGTTGCCAAATAATATAAACAAATCCTAATACCACCATAAATCCAGAAAGTATCCATAAACAAATCTTCAATATTTTATCTGGATCTGTAGTAAAAATAATAAAAATAAACGAAGCTGCACATGCAAAAGCTAATAGACCCCAAACTACCAAACGATCCAAACGAGTTCCTAAAGTAATACCTTTTCTAGTATTTTTATATCTTTTAGCAACTTCTAACTTCTCTAAACGAGTCATTTTTTGATATTTTTTTTCCATAAAAACACCTCAAAAATATTGTAACAAAAGTAACTGTTTTTCACAATACTATTCTTTTTTGAAAGTTATTCTAGATTTTTATGAAATTATGTTGTATAATTCTACTTGTACTGATTGATGTCTCCTTAGCTCAGTTGGTAGAGCAACTGACTCTTAATCAGTGGGTCTGGGGTTCGAGCCCCCAAGGGGACACCATTTAAAAAGAAAAATCTCTGTATAGAGATTTTTTTATTTTTGAAAATGAATATTATCTTTTAAAACTGATAATACTAATTTTCTTTCATCATCTTTGATAGTCAACCCTTCTCGAACTCTTTCCATCAAAGATAAATCAGGAATAATTAACTTTTGATACTGCTTTTTCATAAATAAGCCATCATAAGTGTTTTTTAATGCACCATAATTATTATCAATGTATCCTAATAATAAATAAGTATTTCGTGAAGCAATCATATAATCTTCTATTTCTTTTTCCCCAACAATATGAGCAATTGATGCAGGTAAATCAAAGCCTTCCACAGAAGCATTACGCTCTAATATATAATCATAAGCATTTTGATTATACCTAGTAAAACGAATAAAATCTTTCATAGTAGTTATAGGTCTAGGAAGGATATAATGTTTTGGAATCATAATATCAAAAATATCATGATATGCCTGTTTCTGATACTCATATTTAGGCTCTTTTAGGCCCATACCAATACAATATTGATTCGTATGCTTTATTTCATGTCTATACATATATACAATTAAATAAGCCTTTAAAAGCTCTTTATTACAAACAGGAAAATACTCCATAGAAGAATCCACCATTTGTTTTACCCACTCTACACTTTTTTTCAAATTAACAAGTATCATCTTATAATTTGGCATAAATGATGCAGGCTTTAAAGTTGTATTACGAACTACAAAAGGAATATGGTTTTCATTTAAAATGATATCTAAACGAGCAATAATTTCCTCATTTAAACCTAAGTTTTGAATATCCTCTATAATATTTCTTAATTCCAATAGTTTATTTCTTTCCATTATCCAAGTACTCCTCCAAAGTAAGATCCCCTATTTCCATCGAATTCTTTTCTCCAATATAACGAATATGCCAAGGTTTATAAGAATAACACGTAATACTTTCTTTATTTTTAGGATATCTAACAATAAAACCAAAATATTTTAAACAAGAATGAATCTTATCAAATATTTCTTCTTCTTTCAATAAATCCGTTTCATCTGTAACCCAAACATCATCTTTATATATAGCTATATCAAGAGCCTGCCCTGTATGATGATCAGAAGTTCCAGGCATTGCAACCATATTTTCTGCAGCATCCATTCCATAACGATTCATATATTTTAAGAATAAATTTTCTTGAGTTTCTAAACTACGATAAGCATCTGTAATATCAACTTGTACTCCATCTATTTTTAAATGTGCTTGTAACATTCTAAAATGTTCATAAGTATTTATTTCAATAAATAAAGTTTTTTCTTGAAAATTTTCATATTCTACCATTTCAAGATTATCTATCATACTTTCATTAAAAATATGATTTTTATTGACAAATAAAATCATAAAAAACCACCTTTTGGGCATAGTATAGCATAATTTTTACGTTTTTTTCGAAAATTTTTGTTGCTTTTTTTATTAATACTTGTTATACTTAGTTAGTCAGCGAGAAAAGAAAGAAAAGCTTGCAAAAATGACATAAATACGATACAATACAAAAGACCAAAAACAAATGGGCTTGTAGCTCAGCTGGTTAGAGCGCACGCCTGATAAGCGTGAGGTCGGAGGTTCAAGTCCCCCCAGGCCCACCATTTATTTTTTGGCCCGTTGGTGAAGCGGTTAACACATATGCCTTTCACGCATACATTCATGGGTTCAAATCCCGTACGGGTCACCATTTAAAAATAACTACTCAGTCGAGTAGTTTTTTGTTGCAAAAAAAGATGTAGCTTTTAAGCTACACCTGCTAAACTTAATAAATAACTAATATCATAACTAGTAAATTTTATTACAACAATTATTATTATCGCCAATAAACTACCAATAATTGCCATATTAATCAAATTATATCGAACGAGTCCATCCACATTATCAAATTGTAAAACGTTAATTACCCCTATAGTAAATATTAAAAAACCATATAAGAAACTAACAAATAATAAAATTAATCCTAAATAAGGAGAAATAACGCCTCCTAAAGGAAATAAAATTAAAAATCCTGCCGTAAAAGGAACACATCCCAACGTAGCTAGCATCAAATAAGAGCCAAAAGATATTCCTTTGCTATTCATAAACGAACAAGCATAATAAACAATGGCAACTAGTAATACAAATAAACCAGAGATAATAATCGTTGCTATTAACCAGCCAAAATAATTATCTAAAGCAAACATTCTACTCATATCAAAACTTATATTATACTTACCAGTAATCGGACTATAAACTCTTACTATGCTTCCTAAAACCAATCTACTCGCAACACATAGCGCTAAAGAAAAAATAATCATCCATAAATATACACTAAATGCTTTACTGGAAATCTTATACTTTTTAGAATTTCTAACAATTGTAGTTGCTGGCTGAAAAATAAGTCCAATACACATTCCAACATTTGTAAAAAAGCCTGTTTTTGCATTAATTGCTTCACTATCATCTACAACAACATCCACTGCAACTGGATTAACTGGAATCGGATTATTAGCATTATTCAAAGGATCTAATTTAACCTCTGGTTCTTGTTCTTCTAATTTCTCTACTGGTTCTTCCACTTTGGGCGGCTCTTCAGGAACAGGTTCTTGTGAAGCAACATCAATATTTTTCATATTATTAATTGCTTCCATATTTACCGTATATGCAACTTGATCATTTAATGATTCATCAACTTGAGAAGCGCCATACATTTGTTGTTCATTAGAATAATTATCTTGATACATTTGTTGATTATCAGAATACATCTGTTGTTGATTAACATACATAGAAGGATCAACATTTTGATTATACATTTCTTGTTGATTATAATTCATCTGATTTTGATCATAATATTGTTGTTCATTTTGATAAGAAGAATTCCCTCCTTGATTATACATATTTTGTTGCGCATATTGCTGATACATTTGTTGCGTCTGATCAAAGAATTGTTGGTTCTGATTATAATTTTGACTATAATCTGGAGTGTTTTCTTTATTTTTCTTTTCTTTTCTTAAATTAATAAAAGCCATAAATCATACCCCTTATTCTACTAAATTATATCATAAAACAATTTGGAAAAGTAAAAAAAGAAAAAATGATGAATTTTTCATCATTTTTTATTGGTTTTTAATATCTTTCTTCTTAAATAATAGAATAGATAATAACAACATAACAACAATTAACAAAACATCCACAAATAAAGCAAGTCCAAAAGAAGCATATTCATTACTAGGTATCCTACCAAATAAGAAATTATTTAATTCCCAACAATTAAATGGCAAAATAGCACTTACTCTAGCTAAACTCTTAGGAAGTAACTCCATAATAAGACCTCCAAAAGTATCAATAACCAAAGGTACGATAATACCAACAACAGAGTTTTCTAAAAGTATACTAATTAGAAAACCTAAAGTAAATAAAATCAAATAATGTGGAAGTATACTTATAAAATTAAGTATTACATAAACATAAGTATTATACTCTACTATTTTTCCTACATGATGACTATAAGATACAACTGGTAAAAACAAATCTTCAAAGCCAAATGCAATTCCATCTATTAATGAATAAACAACCATTATTCCTGCAATAAATATAAAAAATACAACTAAACAACTTAAATACTTACTTATTAATATCTTAGTCCTTGTAAAAGGTTTTAATAGTAGTTGTTTTATAGTTCCTTTATTAAATTCATCTGCTACAATTGTTGCTCCCAATACAATAATAAACAAAATCATAAAGAAAGAGGCATAACTAAAACTATTGATTAGATATTGTTGAGAAGATACCAAATGATCGTTTTTAGGCAATACACCATTCTCTAATTTATATTTTGCTTCTTCATATTCTTTTTCTATTTCCCTTTTTTCAACCAAATCTTCATATTTATTAATTTTACTTTCATCATGCTGAACACTATCCCACATTCCAGAGTAATTTGTATAAGTAGTAATAATACTGGATTTTACACTATAACCATAAGGAACTCCATATTTTAATCGATATTCGTTTTCCTCTATTTGGCGATTTAAATAAGAAATATCTATTTCTTCTTCCTCAGAATCTATTTCCAAGGAATCTTCCTCTTCTTCCAAATCTTCTGAATCTGCTATAGGAACTTCATCTTTCATTTCTAATAAAGCTTTCATTTTTTTAGCTTCTTCTAAATTAGTTTTAACAAAATATTCCCAATCACCATCTTTTACATGTTCCATATTTGTATCTAAATCTTTTTTACAACTTTCATATTGTTCATCATCTTTAGAAATATATTTGCTTTCGTTCATACATGAAATATTTTGATTAATAATACCATTAATAATTACATAAGCTTGCCATGAATTAGAAGAATAATGATTTTCTTTTAACAATTGTAATCCATCATATTGATTCTTATCTGCAACTAAATACTGTAAATCATCTTTCGTTAAATTAGTAGTGTCATTTTCTAACGCTTCGACAGAAGGTTCATAAATCATAGAAAGATCAATATCAAAATCAGTTGCTACAATAACATCCGTAAGTATTTTCATAAGTACTATTAATATAGCCATTACGTAAACAAACTTTTTATGAAATATTTTATATAACTCATTTTTAATTAACTTAGTCAATTTTATTACCTCCTGCTATATTTAAGAACGCATCTTCCAAAGAAAGCGTTTCTTGATAAACTCCATATATTTTGTATTTGTTCTCAACCAATTTCTCTATTATCTTTGGAATATTATCATAATCTGACTTAACAATAATACTTTTTTCACGAATTGAAAAATCGTCACCCAATACTTTTTCAAGCCCATTTACATTATCAAGTTGAATTACGTAAGATGGTTTATCACCAACTGCTCTAACCTCTTCGATAGATGCATTTTTAATAATAAAACCATTTTTTATAAAACATACATCTGTAACAAAGCTTTCCAATTCAGCTAAATTATGAGAAGAAATTAAAATTGCCATATTTTCTTTCTTAGCAAGAGACTTAATTAAATCTCTCAATTCTTTAATACCTTCTGGATCTAATCCATTTGTAGGTTCATCTAAAATTAACACTTTGGGATTATGTAATAAAGACATTGCAATTCCCAAACGTTGTCTCATACCTAAACTATATTTAGAAACTTTATCATGAATTCTATTTTCTAACCCAACAATCTTTACAACTTCATTAATTCTTTTTTCCGAAATATTTGAATACAAATTAGCTGCTAATTTTAAATTAGCCCATCCAGATATATACATATAAGCATCTGGATTTTCTACAATTGCTCCAACTTCCTCTATTGCCTTAGAAAAATTTTCTTGAATATCATATCCATTAATAACAACACTTCCACTAGAAATCGATTGTAATCCCAAAATCAATTTTATAGTTGTAGTCTTACCTGCTCCATTTGGACCAACAAATCCCAATATCTCTCCAGGTCTAACATCAAAAGAAACATTATTTAATACTTGTTTCTTTCCAAAATACTTATTAATATTCTTAACTTCTAAAATACTTTCCATTTTATCACCTTCTACTTATATTATTAACGTTAAATGCCTTATTTCCTTTTTTTTTTGCTAAAATTTAAACAAATTTAGTCCTAAATTATCATCATAAATTCGTTCAATTTCACCATCTAAAACAGTTACAATAAGTTCACATGTTGCTCCGATTATACAAGAATTTAAATGACCACCAAACACTTCCATTTTTGAATTACATACATTAATATGAAAATGAAGATATAAGTTTCCATCTTTTCGACTAATATTTCCAACCAAAGAGGTTATTTCCATAGTTTCTTCTAATTCCTTACTATTATAATGTTTATTTATAACATCATATAAACCTATTTTTACATACTTAGCAGCACCTAATCCAACAACAGATCCTGCCTTTATATCTTCTTTTTCACAAAATTTACTTATTTGTTCTAAAACTTCCTCTTCTTTATCAATACGTAACGCGTAATGATTATTGTCTATTTTTTTATAAATCACTTTAATCACATCCAACTATAATTATATTAAAAACAAACGAAAAAAGGAAGAAATCCTTTTCGTTTTTAAGTTGTATCCAATTATAATGCTATAGAATCTTGAACATTATTATAACCTTCAACAAAATCGTCTTCTAATCCAGAGATAAGTTCCATCCAAATTATAAAGCCTTCTGTAACACCATCATCTTCCATCTTATCAACTAACTTATTCATTTCTTCCTCAAAAGATTTATCTGTATATGGAATCGCATTACTAGTATCAATATTAGCAATTGTTTTATCATATGATATAGCCATATTTAAATTCAAATTGATATACTCTCCATTATTCTTCATTGATAAATCTAAATGCATATCATCTTCATCAACAAGTAAGAATAAATCTCCTGTGATTTTCTCTTCTTCATCATAGAGAGTATATGTAAATTCTATTTTTTCAGACGTAAATGATTTTACTTCCATACGAACAAAATCTTCTTTATTATACTTGATTTCTACATCTAAAATATTTGTATTACTATTAAATTTACCAGTCATATCAAATACACTTTGCGTTTGAAGTGCACAATCGCTTTTACTATCACATTTATCTTCTTCATCAGTAAAATTAAAATGACCTTCAAAATTTTTATCATCTTTATAATAATAAAAATCCGTAAATCCATTTTCTTCAATGTCAAAACCTACAACCTGAACTCCTTTAATAGTATAAATATTTATAATTAACTTTTCGTTATCATCATATTCCGTATAGTCTTCTAGAATTTGTTTTAAATCCTCTTTTGTAATATCTAAAATATTTATTGTAAAATCCACAAGTCTACTATCGTTAAAAAAAGATTCTGCATATTTTCTTTCTATTTCTTCTAAATCTTTCTTTTCCAAAGTTAAAGTATTCTTCTTAACACGTATACTTTTTCCATTAACTTCAATTGTATCATTACTAGAAGATACTTTATTCTTTGGAATCAAATCTTTAATAATATCTCTATTCTTTTCTATAAAATATTTGGCATCTTCTCCCGTATATTGAGAAAACAATTCCAAAATATCTTCTACTGTTGAATAAAAATCATCAGAATCTGCATTTTCAAATTCAATATCTTTTAAAACTACATCACTATCGGTAACACTATAAAAAGTATTTTGATCTTTTTCATAATAATTAACGCCATATTTTTTTCCGTGTTCTTTAACATATAAAGACATTTCCATTTTTTTCTTTTTATAATCTCCTCCTATGGAAATACCATAAGTATTATTAGAGATATCTTTAATATCATCAATATTACTATTTAATTCAAAATCAATATCCGTATAAATAATACCATTCTGATATTTTTCATCATGAATATTACTAACAATCGTATCACTTATATAGTCGATAGAATTATAAAAAACATTAATCGGTTTACTATTAATGTATAAACGGTAAAGCGGTCTAATTGCAAAAAAGAATAAACTAAGTCCTAATCCAACAAGTAATATAAGAATAAAACAAATTTTAAACACATTTTTTATTTGAAATTGATTACGTACTGGGCTAAAAGAATTTGTTAGAAAAATATCTTCATCCTTTTCATCGGTCTTTTCTTTATTTATCAACGATAACTTTGTTTTCTCTAGTTCATCAATAGAAATAGGAGCAGTTTTTTCATAATCCTTATCCAATTCATCCTGCAATTCTTTATATCTAATAGAACGAGTTTGAGTTAGTGTAGTCTCTTTTTCATTTTCACCTACATCATCCAAAACATTAGCGTATTTTTGTTCTCTCATATTATCACACTACTTTACTATTTTTATTGTAACATAAAACAAAAAAAATAGATATAACTATCTATTTTTCATTCACTCTCTTCATTAACTCGTCATATTCTCTAAACAAATCATCAATAGTATATATTGTATCACCAACCATAATATGACTATTATAGAAATCATCTTTTTCTCTTTCACGATCAATCATATCTTTATATCCATCTAATACAGAAATATTATAATCTAATTTTCCATAAGCATCATAATGTTTCTCGCTATGTTTTAAAATAGAATAACAAGTTAATAAATATAATTGATTTGGATCAAAACAAGCAATAAACTTATCTACATTAATAGCTTTATCTAATAAGTCTAACACTGCATTATATCCACTTAACAACTTTGTATATTTTTTCTTACATTGTGTAACAAACTCTTCAAATTCAATATCATATTCTGATGAAACATATTCACTTTTAATAGCTTCATAATATTTAGATTCACTACCATAATTATCGACATCACGATAAACATCTTTTCTTTCACGAATTGCTTTTTTTATTTCTTGATATATTTCTTCGCCTGAACATTCAACTATTTCATCAGCATTTGCAATAACATTTCTTAAAAAAGCTTTTTTTGAAAAATATAACGTTCTTCCACTTGCTCCTAATCTAGAACACAAAGCATACTTGAAACTTCTAGCAAGCTCTTCATCCTTAAAGATAACACTTAAAGGAGTATAATAATATCTTTCCAAAAAAGCACCAAATAAACTTTTTCCATTTTTATCTGTTAAAGAAATTTCTTCTAATCTAGGTAATAAATCCCATTCTCCATAATACATTATTAAAGGTTTATAAACTAATTTTAAATTTGTAATAACATTTTCGTTCATCACACTAACCACCTATTCTCCTTAATTATACAATATTTTTTTTTGAAAGAAAAGAAAAAACTAAGGATTACTTAGTCTTTATAATTTCAACGTTTCCAGTCCCTTGATTTGTAATTAAATTATGTAATTCCATCTGTCTTTTTGTTTCACGTGCAACACCCATTGCTCCATCAAGTAAAACCGCATCTTTAAAATAAGAAGAAATCAACTCAGAAATATGAGGATAATGTGTACATCCTAGCACAATAGAATCAATATTATTCTCTTTATATTCTTCATATAAATTATAAATAATCTCATTTTGTTTCTTAGTATCTCCATCTTCAATTGCATTTGCTAAACCATAGCAAGGAGCAAGATAAAAATGATTATTTTCTTTTTGATTATCATGAATCAATAATTGTAATCTTTCACTTTGAATTGTAGCAGGTGTAGCCATAACTAAAGTATTCTTATAATTTCCATCACAAGCAACCTTTACAGCTGGTTCTGTACCAATAAAAACGACCTCAGGAAAATGTTCACGTAAATACTGGATACAACGTGTAGTAGCTGTATTACAAGCAATTACAATAATATGACAATCTCTTTCTATCAAATACTCAACAATATCTGAAGTAATTTGATATAACTCTTCATCACTTTTTTCTCCATAAGGATTATGAATAGAATCAGCGTAGAAAATGAAGTCTTCTTTTGGTAAAACCTCATACAATTCATCAAGAACTGTTAATCCACCGATTCCTGAATCAAAAACACCTATCTTCCCCATAAAATCACCTTTCAAAGTATTATATCACTCTTTTGGAGGTACAGCAGCATCTATCTTTTTTAAAGAATCTTTAAATTCATCAAAATAATTGTCACATACATTTTTTGGAGTATTTGACCCACCATAAAATTCTAATAAATATAAATTATCTGATACTTTAACAGCTAAATAAGAATATTTTCCAGAATCGTTAGAATAACCAAATGTCGTAAAAATAACATCATTTAAAGATTCAACATCTATAGTACCTTTCACATTTTTAGTTTTTCTCAAAGTCATCATTAAACTATTAGCATCTTTCATATTAGTAACTTTATCCATTTTAATATGACAAGTATTATTTGTCTCTAAATTATTTATCGTATTAACATATAAATCCTTATCATTTTCTTTAACAAATCCTTCAGGAATAGTAAATGCAAATACATCTTCTATCCCAGATTTTTCTGCATATTCTATTTTTACCACTTCAGCAGCTGTATATTCATTATACTTTTCATTAATAAAATGATATCCTTGTCCAAGTAAACCTTCAAACTTCATATGCTTATCAAAATATAAATATGCAGAACCACCAATAGCAACTAAAAAGACAATAAATGCTAAAAAAACACTTCTGCTCTTCTTATTAGATACATATTGACTTAATTGAACTTCAACCATCTTTTTATGTGTTAATCGATAAAATTTTATTTTTAAGTTAACAAAGAACAAAATCAACGGATTACTTACAAACGCCATAATTAGAGAAAAAATAGCATACGCAATTAGACCTGTTTTAAGTGGTAAATATAAAAGCATATACATCTGTAAAGCTACCAGCAACAAACCAATAACAAATAATTTATAGGATATTAAATATATTCCACCAAATAATAATCCAGAGAAAGAAAATATGCCCATAGAAATAGTATCATAATCTGTAGACAAATAATTCTTCACTAAAGATCCATTTTTCTTACTAATATCATCCCTATTAGGATTAATCTTTTTCTCAAACAAAGGTTTTGCAAAATTTTCTGTATGAAGAGAATTATCTTCACCTACTCTAGATATATCAGCAGTGGGATTAAAATACTTGCCAGTATCATCATAAACAACAACATCTTTTTTCACTTCATTTTGAGAAACTCCAAGAGATTTTGCACTTAATGGTTGATTTAACATCCAAGGTTCTGTCACATCCTGTCCATTGCATCGTTTCCAATTGTTCCATTTCCTCTTTCATTAATTCGTCAATTTTAGCTTCCTTTTCTTGTAAGCTTTTTTGTTTTGTAAGTAAATTATTATCTTTTTGATCTAATAAAGCATCTCTATTTTGTAAGATTTCTTCTCTTTTATCAAGATTTTTTTCTCTTTGAAGTAATCTTTCCTCAGATTCTTTAATTTCTTCTTTCTTTTCTTTAACTTCTTTTTCCGTTTCTTTTTTTAGACGATAAGATTCTTCTTTTAATTCTGCTAAAGAATCTCTTTTTTGCTTTTCAGCTTCTTTTTTTGCTTGTTCAATCATCTTAGTTGCTTTACCTTCAGCGCTTTTACCGCGCACTTTGTTTACAACTATAATTATAATTACACCTAAAACAATCCCCACAAGAAGTGCTAAAATGGCAATAACAATTTTGTCCATTTTATACCTCCAATTTATATTTATAGAAAATTATTTAAAATCTAACCATCTATATATCAATTATAAGTAAATTTTACACATTTTGCAAGACAAACAAAAAAAGAAGAAGAAAACTACTCTTCTTCTAATACTTCTCCTGTTTCAGGGTCAATTTTTACATCTTTTTCTTTAGATTCTAATGATGCTTCTTTTGGTTTTTTCATACCATTTAATATTCCATAATGTTCTCTAATTTTATATTCTAATTCATTTTTTAAATCTTCATTCTCTTTTAATAATGCTTTGACATTTTCTTTACCTTGTCCAACTTTTTCACCATTATAAGAATACCAAGCACCACTCTTTTCAAGTGCATCTATTTCAGTAGCTAAATCAACAATTTCTCCTTCTTTAGATACTCCTTCTCCATACATAATATCTACTGTTGCAGTTCTAAATGGAGGAGCTACTTTGTTTTTAACTACCTTAATATTTGTTCTGTTACCAATAACTTTATCTCCTTGTTTAATTTGCTCAGATCTTCTTACTTCTAAACGAATTGTTGAATAGAACTTTAAAGCTCTACCTCCAGGTGTTGTTTCTGGATTTCCAAATAGAACACCAACTTTTTCTCTCAATTGATTAATAAATATAGCTGTTGTTTTTGTTTTATTTAATGCTCCAGATAATTTACGTAAAGCTTGACTCATCAATCTAGCTTGTAATCCAACATGAGCATCTCCCATTTCACCTTCAATTTCAGCTTGCGGAACCAAAGCAGCTACAGAATCGATAACAACTAAATCAATAATTTCACTTTTTACTAAAGCTTCACAAATATCCAACGCTTGTTCTCCTGTATCAGGTTGAGATAACAATAATTGATCTAAATCTACTCCTAAATTTTTAGCATATACTGGATCTAATGCATGTTCTGCATCAATAAAAGCTGCTCTACCTCCAGCTTTTTGTACTTCTGCAATAGCATGTAATGCAAAAGTTGTTTTACCACTTGATTCTGGTCCATAGATTTCAACAATTCTTCCTTTAGGATATCCTCCTACTCCTAAAGCAACATCTAACATAATAGAACCAGAAGAAGTTGCTTCTATATTTAAATGAGCATCAGAACCAAGTCTCATGACAGATCCTTTACCAAATTGTTTTTCAATATCAGCTAAAACTTGTTCTAGTGCTTTATCTGTATTTTTATCAGTTACTGTTTTCATATATTTCCTCCCACTTGTAATGACAATATCATTCTATAATATTTTTTTACTCTTTGTCAACACTTTTTTCGAACATTTGTTTTTGTTTGTTCTTCTATACACAAAAAAAGAATCTCGAGGATTCTTTTTGAATAATTCTATATTTTTTATACTTCTGAGAATATAAAATCTTTATTTGCTATCCAATATTGACAAGCAGATACAATACTCATAATTGTAGCTACATAAACAAATAAATCTGCTATTCTAAGCCCACTACCTATGAAGGCAAATGGCATGTTATAGAAAAATACTAAAGTAACACCTATCATCATACAAATTGTCTTAATTTTACCAGGCCAAGAGGCTGCAACAACTTTACCCTTATTACCACTGGCCATTTTAATAGAATCAACAACAATATCTCTTGTAATGATAATAACAGGGACAATCATAGGAATTCTTCCACCATCACAAGCAAGAATAATCAAAACACCATTTACCAATACTTTATCAGCAATAGCATCCATAACCTTACCAAAATCAGTAACAAGATTATTCTTTCTAGCAATATATCCATCTAAGAAATCCGTAATAGATCCAATCATAAATAATACTCCACATACTAAATATTTTAAATCTACATTTTGAACTCCTAAGACTTGATATACAGGCCATTTAACCCCTAAATCACTCCATGGAATACATAAAATAATTAAAACAAGTGCAGCAAGTACTAATCTTGCACACGTAATTTTATTAGGTAAATTCATACCCTTTTTTTCTTCTTTTGCCATAAAAACTCCTATCTATTAACTTACATAACTAATCATATTGGTAGTCATATTATCTACTGTTATTTGTCTAACAGACCACCAAATAACTAAACCAATTATTAGAGCCAAAGCGATAATGATTGGAATAATAATTTTATTATTCGTTTTCTTTGTAGAAGTAGTATAAGGAGAAACAATTTTTTTCTCTGGTAACTCTTCTTTCTTTTGCTCTTTCATCGCTTTTTCGATATCTTCTAATGGTATTTTTGAAGTATATTCAAATAAATATTCATTAAATTCATCTATAATCTTCTCAGGATTTAATCCTAAATATTTTGCATAATTATAAATATCGTCTTTTAATACAAAGATATCTTTAAAACACCCGATGTTTCCATCTTCAATATTTTCAAGTACAAGTGTCTTAATCTCTAAATCATTACTGGCTTCATCAATACTAACCCCTGAATCCTCACGAGTGGTACGTAAGAGTTCGCCAATCTCATTCAAGATTATTCACATTCCTTTCTTTGAATCATAAAAATAATTTTTTAATAAGCCACGTTCTGTACCCATAAAGGGTGGCAAATATTTATCTACCTATTACTAGGTCCTTTGCATCGTTCAATTCCTAGCAAAGACTCCCCTACCAAAATTTGGGTTTCTCACTTGCGGGGTTTACCTCGTTCCACTCCAGATATTACTACCTGGTCTCGTCTCTTTGGCACTTTTATACCTAATTTAATCCCAGAGGGACTATTTTGGAGCCGTTAGTACAAAGTACTACCTAGGGTTATTTTTTCCCCTAGCACAAACACTACAATCATCGCAGATTGTGTGAGCTTGGACTTTCCTCTTTATTATTCATAAAGCATTTGCCTTAAAATCCTATTCTTATTCTTCATTTTTACCATAGACAACTTTTTCAAGTTGACTAAGTCTTCTAAGAAGGTCAACATTACTAACAGTATTCGTTGTTGAAGTACCTTCAACAGCTTGAATATTTGCTTTAATGCGTCTTAACTCATTCTTTAACTTTGTATTATCATCAGTTAAAAGAGTTAAATCTTTTCTTAATCTTTTTATCTCGTTGATAAATTCATTGTAGTCATTGATAACCAAATCTAAAAATTTATCTACTTCTTGAGGTCTATAACCTCTAGCATCAATTTTAAATTCCTTATCCAATATCTCTTGTGGAGTTAATGAAATCTTATCATTCAACATAAAAATCACCCTTCTTATGTCTAAAATTATATATCGATATCCTTCTATTTGTCAAGGTAAGGAGAAATTCAAAAAATATATCAAAAAAACGTTTTTGAACAAAAAAAGACATGTAAAATTTCAACTTAATGACTATATTTTCTTATTATATTATAGTATAATTAATTAAGGTGATTTGTGTGCAATACCCAAATAATATCAAAAAAGAATATACAAGATTAAGTGTTTCTCATAAAAACCGTGGTATGAATTTGGAAAATGCCTTAAATAGTAGTAATGAATACTATCTAAGTAAAGATCGAGCACTTATATTTAAAAAACCCACTCCTATTGGAGTTGTTGATGTTTCTTACTCAAATCACAGAAAAACAATAGAAAAAGCTTATTTCAAAGAACAATCAACTTTAGATTATAACGGATTATATAGAGGAAAATACATTGAGTTTGATGCAAAAGAAACTTTAAACAAAACAGCATTTCCTCTATCAAACATTCATGAACATCAAACATTACAAATTCGAAATGTTATTAAACATGGTGGTATTGTATTTCTAATCATTCGTATGAATAATTTAAATTATTTATTAACAGGAGAAGATTACATCTACTACATAGATCATGAAGAAAGAAAATCTATTAGTTATAAGTATATTGAAGAAAAAGCATATATAATAAAAGAATCTTACCAACCACCTTTAGATTATCTAAAGATAGTTGACGAAGTTTATTTTAAAGGAGAGTAAAAATGGCGAGTATTAAAAAGAAAAAAAATAATAATTTACTGATTACTACTAAGAAATCTACTACTTCAAAACCAACAACAAAAAAGACCAATAAAAAAGCTGTTGGAATTTCTAAGTCAGAATTACCGAAGAAAAAGAAAGGTCGTAAAATAGGTGCAATTATCAATGCTATTTTATCTTTGTGTATGTTACTTGGTATTGCAATCATGGCGTGTATTATTGCCTTTGCCGTATATATAGTTATTCAAGCTCCTCCATTTGAGGCGGATAAACTATATAGTAAAGAAGCCACAATATTCTATGATAAAAATGGAAACGAAATATTAAGAGCGGGACGTGAACAAAGAGAATTAAAATCTTATGAAGAACTTCCAGATGTATTAGTAGATGCTATTGTTGCAACAGAAGATGCACGTTTCTTTCAACATAATGGTTTCGACGTAGCACGTTTTACCAAAGCTTCTCTTGGACAAGTAACTGGTAATTCAGGGGCTGGTGGTGCTTCTACTTTAACCATGCAAATTGCTAAGAATACTTTCTCAATGAAAGAAGACGGAACTGTTGAAACTCGTGGATGGGAAGGAATTGTTCGTAAATTCACAGATATCTACATGGCTGTATTCAAAATTGAAAGAAATTATACAAAAGAAGAAATTATCGAATTCTATGTAAATGCTCAATTCTTTGGCTCAAGTGCTTATGGTGTTGAACAAGCATGTCAAAAATATTTTGGAAAATCGGTTAAAGATATTTCCCTATCAGAAGCTGCTTTAATTGCTGGTATATTTAATGCCCCAACAATGTATAACCCTTTCTATAGTACAGATTTATCTTCTCAAAGAAGAGCAATCGTTTTAGATTTAATGGTTAGACATGGTTATATTACAGACGAACAAGCAGACGATGCAAAAGCAATTTCCGTAGAATCCTTAATTGTAGAACCAAAAGCATCTCAGTTAAATAAATACCAAACATTTATCGATATGGTTGCTAATGAAGTTAAAGCAAAAACTGGATACGATCCATATGTTACACCAATGCTTGTATATACTACAATGGATCCAGAAATTCAAGATGTAATGTATGATTTAGATCAAGGAAATTTAAACTATCAATTTAAAAAATATAAATATATGAATGGCGGAGACTATGTTCAATTTGCTGCTTCTGTTACAGATGTTCATGACGGATCTATTGCCGCTGTATTTGGTAGACGTAACCAAACAACAGAAAGGGCATTGAACTTAGCAGTAAGTGGTAAATTCCAACCAGGTTCTACTGCTAAACCAATCTTTGCATACGGACCATACATTGAATATAACAACGGGTCTACAGGAACAGTTTTCTATGATAATAAAATGACCTATTCTAATGGTCAAGTAATATCCAACGCTGATAATAGTTATCAAGGTGCTATGACAATGCGTACAGCACTAGTTCGTTCAAGAAATATACCTGCTGTTCAAGCATTCCAAGCAGTTGATAAAGATAAAATTGCAGAATTCGTTCATAATTGTGGAATTGATTATGGAGACACTTTATATGAAGCATATGCAATCGGTGGTGGTCTAGAAGTTAGCCCAACAGATATGGCAGGTGCTTATGGTACTTTTGCTAGAGGTGGTTATTATATTGAACCATATTCCTTTACAAAAGTAATATTTGAAGAAACTGATGAAGTTTATGAATACAAATACGAATCAAAACAAGCAATGAGTGAAGAAACTGCTTATATGATTACAGATATGTTAATCACAGCAACAAAAAATGGTGTTGGTGGTAATATCAATGTTAGTGGTACACAAGTAGCATCTAAAACAGGAACATCAACATACGAGTATTCAGCCATGAGAGCTGCTGGAGTTAAAGACGACGTATCTGGTGATAACTGGACAATTACCTACTCTCCTGATTATGTAATATCTACATGGTATGGAGTTGAAACATTAACACATGAATCATATGTTCAAGCTATCGCTGCGGCAAATGAAAAGAAAAAAATAATGACACAACTTGCTAATAGAATTTATAAAAAGAACTCTAAATTTACTAAACCTAGTGGAGTTATTTCAGCAAAATATGAAGATGAAACAGTGCCTCCCATGTTGCCTTCAGACAACACTCCTTCGTCACTGATACGAACCGAGCTTTTTAAGAAGGGGACAGAGCCAAGTGAAGTATCTGATAGATTTACACAACTAGCAAATCCTACAGGAGGAAGTAGCGAAGTAAATGGAAAACAAATAAATATTAGTTGGAATGGAATTTCTACACCAAACGCTATTAGTACAAGTTATTTAGAAAAATATTTTAAAGACAATTATGGTCAATTTGCTTCTATATATCTAAGCAAAAGATATAACTATAATGAATCAAATATAGGAACATTAGGATATCAAGTTTATCTAAATACAGAATCAGGTCAACAATATTTAGGATATACACCAAATACATATTATTCCTACTCTGCCCCAAAAAGTGGAACTTATAATTTTATAGTAAAATCCGCTTATAGTATATTTACAGATAATGCTAGTAGTGGAACTACAATTAGTGCGACAGTCAATACAGGAGAACCAGAACCTGAACCATTAAATCCTAATCCTGATGAAGATATTGTCATTGAAGATGAATAAAAAAAAGATTCTTAACGAATCTTTTTTTCTTTGCAATTACAATCTTCATAGAAAAAACATTTTTCACATTCAGGTCCTCTTGCTTTACAAATATATCTACCAAATAATACCAATTGATGATGAGATTTACTCCAATATTCTTTAGGTATCATCTTTTGTAATTTCTTCTCAACTTGTAAAACAGTATCATTTTTTCTAGCGATTTTTAATCGTTTACTAACTCTTTCTACATGTGTATCAACTGCAATAGCAGGAACATCAAATAAATTAGATAATACTACATTTGCTGTCTTTCTTCCTACTCCAGGTAAACTCTCCAAATACTCTCGATCATTTGGAACTACCCCATTATATTGGCTAACTAAACTTTTAGCAATATCTATAATATAAGAGCTTTTTTTTGTATAAGAACCACAACTATGAATTATTCTTTCAATGTCTTTCTTATTTGCTGTTGAAAGACCATATATATCATACTGTGAAAATAATACACTAGTTACTTCATTCACTCTTTTATCAGTACATTGTGCCGATAAAACAGTAGCAATTAACAACTCATAATCTCTATGATAGTTTAATTCACACCTTGCATCTGGAAACATTCCATCTAACTTTTCATTAAAATTACTAATAACCATTACCCATCCAACCAATCATAATCTGATAATTCTTGATCTTTTTTACTAATTTCTTTATCTTTAGAAGATGTTTTACGATTACTCAAATAAGCATTAACATCTTCCATATTTTTAAACCCTTTCTTCTCCCATTCATAAATAATCTTATCTATATATCGAAAATTACGAACACCATTATAAACAGCTTCTTTTAAAGCTCCTAATATAATATCTTCTGGTGTTCCGCTTATCAACCAACCATTAATGATTTCTAACTCCGTAGAAGACATCGTTCTACCCAATTCAGACTCAAAAGCTTTAAAAACATCTACTTTTTCGTCTCCTTTTACTTCATCACTTAAATCAAGTACTAATGCATTATACAAACCATCTAATTTAACAACTTCCTTATATTTCCCAGAATAATCCTTAACACTATCTAAAATAACCATTCCTTTAACCATAAGTCCATTAAAAGCTTCTAAAGAGCTTCCTTGATCAATTCCTAAAGTATTACTGACTTCATCAATATCAAAACTATCACTAAAACCATTGTCAAAATAAGCTAATACTAAAAATTCATTTAAACTAAGTTGATTTTTAGTAGCAATCTTTATTAAATAATCATTAACAACAATTTTTTTAGAAGTAAGTAATTTATACACTTGATCCTTCATGGTACCACTTCTCCTTATTATGACTTAAGTAATTACGTAAAACAACATGATCATTCTTTAAAACATTACGTAATATTAAATCAATTAATTTATCATTCACTTGAGAAATAATCTTACATGGTTTAATGTCTAATATATCACAGATTTCTTCTGATGTAATCGCTAATTCTTTCTTTTCTGTAATTGGTAAATTCTTATACATCTTACTAATTACTTCACGATCCATACCTAATATTTCACCTGCTACCATAGAAAGATATAAACCATAATGAAATAAGATTGTATTATCTATATTACCACATTTTAATATTTTTTGAATATCATGAATATTTTTTTTCTCTTCTTTAGAAAAAGGGAATGTTTTATTCAATTTTAATTGACTATACATACCACTAATATCATTAACATAAACAATATTTCCATATTCAATTCCAATCAATTCTAAATAACCCAAATCTTTCATTAACTGTAAACCATATAAAGCATTTGGTGAAACTAACATTTTAGTTATTTCATCTTTTATTCTTTCCATAGACAATTCTAAAATCAAACTACGATTTTCTTTTAATGCTTGATATAATTTCTCTTCAATACGAAAACCTAATACAGTGGCAAAACGAACAGCTCTTAACATACGTAATGGATCTTCATTAATGCGATCTTCTATATTTCCTACACATTTAATAACTTTATTCTCTATATCCTTCTGTCCATTTAATACATCTATAATTGTTCCATCTTTACTCATACATAAAGTATTCATAGTAAAATCTCTTCGATTTACATCATCTAATAAATTATCTACATATTCAACTTCTACTTTTCTTCTACTACCATTATATTTTAAATCTCTTCGATATGTAGTAATATCAATTCTTAAAGAATTTGTAACAATTTTAACAGAGCCATATTCTGCTGGAGTAAGACTGATATCATGAAATATTTCCATAATATCTTTTACTTTAGCATTTGTACAAATATCAATATCACTAGATTCAATACCTAGTAAATGATCTCTTACATAACCACCAACGATATATGCTTCAAATCCATTCTCTTCTATTCTACTTAATACCTCTGTTACTGTCACTGATTATCACCTATCCTCATTATATCACAGATATTCTAAATATCTTTTTTAAAAAATATTAAACAAGTAAAAAGGAATATAACAATATTCCTATTTTTCTTCTAACGATATAAACTTTTTCGTTTTATTTACTCTATATACACTATATCCAAATGAAACAATTACTGCAATAAAAATTGCTACCATTACATAAATAGAATCAATTGTCTTAGGATTTTCACCTACAAAAGGATCACTATCAATCATTTCATTATGAATATAATAAAAACTACCTTCTGAAACAACATCTTGATCTTTTACTTCATAATAAATATGGTCTTTATTTTTTACTTTGGATAAATCTAATTGTTGATCATTTCCAATAGATCGTAATACATGCATCTTTTGAATATCAAAATAAGATTCCTCATTACCTGAATATACAATTTCTAATAAATGACTTCCATTACTAGGAATTTCAATATAGGCTCTTTGATATAAATAATAACTATCATCTAAGGATATAGGAGTTCCATCTAATGTAATCATACAAGAACTACCTTCTGGTAAAAAATCTTTATATTGAAAATATAAAATATCACCTTTATTAGATTCAAAATCCATACGAATCATACCACAGGATTATTTTTTTTATCTTTATGAAATAAATTATTTAAAAAACCTTTATTATCTTTAGGATTATTATTGGGTAATCCTGCAAAAACACCTTTTTGTTCAGGAGTATTATTCTTAAAAGCCTCATTCATATTTTTTTGGAAATTTTGCATAAATCCTTGTTTTTGTGGTGGCTGATTATTCATTACATTTTGAGAATTTTGTACTTGCATATTCTTTGGAACAGAATTACTATTCTGTTGGTTCATAATAGAACTATCTTGCAAAGTAAGATTTGTAGGTTGAACTATTTGCTTAGAATCAGAGGAAGTACTATCAACCCCATTTAAACGATCCATTTTTTTTAATTCCATAGAACTCAAACTACTTTGAGAATTTCCTCTAACCTTATTAACTAAATCCATAACTTTGTTCTTTACTTTTGAAAAGAAGTTCTCTTTACGATCAAAAGCATCAGAATTTTCAACTGTCATATTTTCCATACGATTCATATCAAAAGTAATAGCATTTTGTATTCTTTTCTGCTCTTCTTCAACTTTTACCTTTGTATATTCATCATCTAAAGATTCATATTCATTTTTTATGTTCATGCTACGAATAACACCATTATTCATAGGATTTTGAGTAATTGGTTGTTGATTATTCATAGAATTCATATTATTCTGCTCATTCATAGGATTGGTACCGTTATTATTTTGTTCATTCATTACAATCCACCTCTATTATAATTTTATCATATCCTGAAAAACAAATAAATTTAAATTGAATACCTTACGAAAATTTGACTTAAAAATACTTTTATGTTAGTATATGCCTCACTTAAAGGGGAGTAGCTTAATATATATTCCGTCATATCGAGCAATCCGGGATATATAGATACTCAAAGTATTTGCAAGACCTTTATGAATTTAAAAGAATTCATAAAGGTTTTTTCATTGTTCCTTTATGAATTTAAAGGAGGAATGAAAAAATGGAAGAATATGTAGAAATCGATGTGCAAAGATATGCACTAGAAGGTATCAAAAATGGTACATTAGTACCTAGAGAGGCAGTAAAATACACAAGAATTATAGCTAGACCTGGAGTTCTTGGAGAAGAAGTTACAACTTGGAGTGTTGACGCAGAAGGAAAACCAATCGTTGAAAGAGTTAGCAAAGTAAAAGAAGACGAAGAAACAAAAGAAACAGGTTGGGTAGTTTGTAAAGCTGATGAAACAGGAAAGCCTATTATAGATGCAAATGGTCATACAAACGAATGGATTATTTCTGCTCCTACTTTTCATAAAAAATATACTCAAACAGAAGTAGATGGATTATATCAACCAGTTGGTGGTCCACAATTATTTGTTGAACTTCCAATAAACGTAATCATCGAACAATGGGGAGAAAGAATGAAAATAGCTGCTGGTGGTTACTTAAACGTTACAAATCTAGATGATATCTATGGAATATCAAGAAGAGATTTCGAAGATACTTATAAATTTACAGATTCAGGAAGAGTTAAAAAACTTTAATAAAAAAAGCAACTTTAAGAGTTGCTTTTTTGTTGCTTAAATACTTTTTCTAATCGACGAACATATTGAATACTTTCAGGATCTCCTGAAGAATCAATTATATCTTGATTCTTACCTTCCCAATCGCCAGCATGATAACGCCTAATAGCTTCATCACTATGCATCAATTCCTGTTTTGATTTTTGACTTAATCTTTCAAAATCTTTTGCTTCAATACAATAAATTGCCTGTTCCTTAGCAGGAATACAACGAATATAATCCTCAAATAATTTATCCATAATAATTTTACCATTTGGATACATATAACATACATATCCATTAAATTCATTCCATCCAAATACTTTTAATACATATCCAGAATTTTCATAGAAATTAACTTTCTGGTTATATAAAGCCATTCGTTTCATAATTCTTCGCTCTTTTTCATCTGCAGATAAAACATTTCTAGATCCACCTAACACCATTTCTTTTCCTTCTGGTGTATTAAATAAAGGGGATGAAGGAACAATATACCAATTAACCATATTACCATAGTATTTATTTAAATGATTCATAACATGTTTAATATGATATCCTGTAAATTTACTTCTATCTTCATCAATAGGTTTTAAATTCTTATGAGTACCTAATATTTTTTTAAAGTCACTTAATAATTTTCGATAAGTAACATTTTCTCCTCTATCTCCTTTGATAGAAAGATGATAATTTGTAGATTCTCTAAAATAAGTCATTAAATAATAAACACATTTTTGAATAATATCTTCATCCTCCGTATGTTTAGCAACATCCAAATATTTATAAGCAACATAAAATTCAAAGCGTTCTTTATCTAACCCAGTAAATCCATTAAAATCTAAAGGATTTTTATTACATAATCCTTCAACAAATTGTCTTCTTACAATAAAATTACGATACATATGATATTGTCTTGCCAAGAAATAATCAAAGCGATCATCAAATCCAAATGAATTATACATTTGCCATTCATAATTCATATAATTACTATAAGTAGGATTTCCATTTAAATTTATCAATTGTTGATATGTCTTTTTAGAAGTAAAATAATCTTTATAAATAATAGGAAATTCTTTTTGTAATGTATTTTCATCCTGAATTTGATGTAATACTTCTAAACGATTCAATAAATCTTGTTTTAAATTTAAATCATTAAAATCAACAGATGGATTATCTACTCCCAAAATCATCTTTAATTTTTGTAAATACGTAATAGGAGAAATATGTAATGTAGACTCTGCTGTTTTATAACTTGTTAAAATGCGTAAATCCTTAAAAAAGAAACCTCTATATTTATCAAATCCCATGATTTCAATAATATCTTGTTCAAACTTTCTCTTAATATTATGTATTTCTTCAATTAACTTAGGTCGATCACTAGCACATTCTCTAATAATTGTATCTGTATTCAAAGGTACCATTACATAATTAGGTACACCTTTATTAATGGAATCATACAATTCTTGATAATTCATAATAAATCCCCCTTAAACGTCCATTATTATATATATAAAAAGAAAATAAAGCAAATTAAAATAGGTTTTTCAACCTATTTAAATAACTTTTTAATATTCTTATTTGGTATTAAAAATTTCATTTGTTTCTCGAGCTTTATTTCATAATAATTAGAATTTAAAGGGCACTTTTCTCCATCAATTCCCCATACTGCTTTTTCTTCATCGACAAATGTAATTTTAATATCTTTTCCTAAAGTACGAATAATGTGTTTATTCGTAATACCTAACTTAAATAGAATAAAATTCCATGCAAATGGGATAATATGTCCTGAATTCAATAATAACACTTCCATAACCCCATCATTTAAAGTTACATTTCGATAAAAATTACTCATTCCAGCAATATGATTAGAATTAGAAACAAGAATCAATGAATACTTTCCTTGAAACTTTCTCCCATCCACTTCTATTTCAGAATTATATAGTTTAATAGGTCGAAATGCTTCTTTAATACCATATTTTATATAAGCAAGATAACCTAATCTTTTCTTTTCACTTTTAGGTGTATCATAAGAAATATTCAAAAACATACCAATTCCAGAAACATAAATAAATGATTTCTGATTGATAGATCCGATATCTAACGTTTTTACTGAGCCTTCTAATGCCATACGAAGATTTTGAACTAAATTATGATTATAGCCCATCATAGTTGCAAAATCATTACAAGTTCCTCCAGGCAATGGACAAACAATAAGAGGTTTCTTTCTCATGGCGTTACCATTTACAACTTCATTAATTGTTCCATCTCCACCAATCGCAAAGACAATATCATATCCTTCAGCAGAAGCAACAATTTTTGTTGCATCACCAGTTGCTTGAGTAGCCATAGGAGTAACATCATATTTATATTCATGCATAATCTCAAGATATTGATTTAACATATCTTCACTGAAACCTTTTCCGCTTGTAGGATTATATAGCATAATACATTTCTTTCCCATAAGTTCACCGCCTTATATCTCAAACAACAATTCAATTATACAAAAAAATAATAAATATGTACAATTAAAAAGTATTAAAAATAACTATTTGTCATAATCATCTAAAAAAGAATACTTATTCTCTTCATCATGCCATCCTAAGATACATTTAATATTTACGTTCTCCATAGATTTATATATGTTGTGATCAACATCATGATAAATAGTTCTCATATGTCGAATTAATTCTTTCATCTCTTTACGCTTACTAGATAATTCATCCTTGTTGACTTTCTCTGTAAAAGAACAAGCACAATTCAAAAATACTAAATCATTATAATTTTTCCAATTAATAATACTTTCTTCTTTTACCAAACATAAAGGACGTATTAATTCCATTCCTTCAAAATTATCAGAACGTAATTTAGGTAACATTGTTTTTATTTCAGCGCCATAAAACATAGATAATAAAGTAGTTTCTATAACGTCATCAAAATGATGCCCTAAAGCAATTTTATTACATCCCAACTCCATAGCTTTATTATATAAATGACCTCTTCTCATTCGAGCACACATATAACAAGGATTCTCTGGATTTAATTTATTAGCTACAGCAAAAATATCAGTATCAAATATTTCAATAGGAATATTCATTAGCTCTGCATTTTTCTGAATTAATTCTAAATTCTTTTTTGCATAACCAGGATTCATAACTACATATTTAGCTTCAAAATGAACCTTACCATGACGAAGTATTTCTTGAATACACTTCGCTAATAAGAAAGAATCTTTTCCACCACTAATACAAACCATAATTTTATCATTATCTTTAATCAATTCATAATCTTTAACAGCTTTAATAAAACGAGACCATATTTCTTTTCGATATGTTTTAATAATACTACGTTCTATTTCTTGATACTTCTCCATAATTATCCCCTCTTAAATGCAAATTAATACTATCATAAAAAAGATGATTTATCAATTCATAGAAAGAAAACAATCTAATAAATTGGAAATCATCTCTTAATACTTTTATTGCCATTCAAAACTTGGATGTTCTTTATCAACATAACCCGAAACAACTTCTGCATCAAAAGTATCTTCCAGTACTTTTTTTAATTCTTGGATGGCTTCTAAAACTTGTTTATCATTAAATCCTTTAAAACCATCGATTGGGAAAAAAACATAACTAGTATTTTCATCAATTTTACCTTCATTGCTTTGTCGCCAAGTCCACCTACGTGTACGAACATTTTCCCCTACAGCATATATAACTTCTCCTATTTCAGGATTATCTGGTTCTTCACTTCCCATTGGAATGAAAATATCTCCTTCTTGAGCATATCTCATCTCAATATCCAAATCACTTTTAGACAAATCATGAGTCCCCATTGGTAAAGTATACTTTAAAGATATTGCATTATTTAAATCTACCAAAGGATTAATATGAGGCAATTCTTTGCCTTTTGATATTCTTGTAAACATAGCTTCTACAGAACATTGATATTTATTAGGATTAATACCAAGTTTTAAAAATGCATCACGATACGGAGTGATAAGAGGATCTTCCTTAATTTTTGTATCCAAAAACTTATCCATAGCCAAAGCAATAGAATTATCTAGCATTTCCTCTACATTTGAATATTTCTTAGAATTGTCAATTCCTTTAGCTACAACGACCCCTATAAATAAATTATCTAGTTGATCAAATATTTCTTTTTGAACAATAAATTTCATTTCTCATCTCTCCTCACATTTTTAATATGAAATATTATAACAAAAAAAGAAGTATTTTCATACCTCTTATCTCATACTTCTTCGACCACGTTGATTGCCACCGCCAGCAGCTCCACCCATCATTTGATTAGTAAGTGTCGTAGTCTCTGTTCCATTAACAACTAAAGTACCACCATTATATTTTCCTTCACCATCATAATCAAATGGAGACTGAGCTGTTATAGTTAATTTGCCACCATTAATATATATGTTTCCATTGGAATCGATAGCATCTGTATCTCCAGATCCCATATCAATTGTTAATATACCACCATTTACTTCAACAGTAGGTGTCGTAATATTCGACTTTTTAGCAGCATTAATTCCATCATCACTAGCAGTAATATGAATTGTACCACCATTTATTTGAATATAAGTTCCTTCAATTCCCTCTGCTGCTGAGATAGTTATTGTTCCATCATCAATTTGAACGATAGTAGTAGCATGAATTCCATCATCTGATGCTTTTAAATTTAATGTACCACCTGCAATATAAATATATCCAACAGAATTATCTTCTTCATATTCAGCATGTAATGCATCTTTTTTACTATTGATAGTAATTGTTCCACCTTTTATAGCAATAGAATTATTTGCTTCTAAACCATCACTTACACAAGTAATAGAAATTGTGCTTCCTGTAATTTTTAAATCATCTTTACTAGTAATACCATTATTAGTAGAAGAAATATCCAACGAACCTGTTCCATTCAATACCAAATCATCTTTAGAAAAGATAACCGCATCTGTATTTGTTGTTCCATCTGCAGTAAATGTACCTGTAACAGATAAACTATTAGTTCCTACAGATGTAACAAATACTTTATCAGCATTCTTAACATAAATACATGGTGTACTTGTATTCGTAATAGTTAAATCACTAAGTACTAATTGTACTTTCGCCTCATCATCTGCATCTACAATAATAGATACATTTTTAGCATTACCCTTTATAACATATACTCCTTCTTCTGTAATTGTTATATTCTCACCATCACTTACAGTATAAGTAGTAGCATCACTAGTATCAGCAGTTTGCTCCAAATCTCTATCTGTGAATAAATCACTTACAGCTAATTTAGAAGTATACTCTGCTGTTTCAGAACTAGTTGTTTTTTCTTCACTTGTACTATTATTTTTAGAACCACATGCCATAGCGATAAATAATAAACTAAAACATAGAATTCCAATGAATATTTTTTTTCTCATAATTTCACCTATTTTCTCTTTCTGTATACATTATATTTTATAAATATTAAAAAATTATTAAATAATACATGTCCTTCCAAATTATATCATAAAAAAGCTTAATTACTTAAGCTTCTAATAATATTCGAAAAACATCTAAAAATTTCATAATTTCTTCTTTCGTAGTTAAATGAGAAATACTAATACGAATCGTATTAGATGCCAATTCTTCAGAACCAGTAATGGCAAATACAGATTTAGAAGGAGCTGTTCCTAAAGAACAAGCAGTTGTTGTTGAAAGATAGATTTCATGTTCCTCTAATCCTATCAATACTTTCTTAGTATCTTTTCCAATCAAACTAATATTTAAAGTATTAGGAATTGAAAATTCAGGACTATTTATATGAACACAAGGAATACTTTGTAATTCATTCCTAAGCAAAGTATTTAACGAACGAATATAAGAATATCTTTCAGAATAAAGTTCTGTTGCTAGTTGAAAAGCTTTTTCCAAAGCAACTACGTTCGCAGTAACAGGTGTTCCACTTCTAAAAATCGTCGTAGATTTCCCTCCATGAATAATTGGGACTAACTTATTATCATGTACATTAACAAGTACTCCGAAGCCATTTAATCCAAAAAACTTATGGGGAGCAAAAGTAATAAAATCAACACCATCATAATTTATATCTGCCTTTCCGATTGCTTGAGTAGCATCCGTATGAAAGATACATTTAGAATTCTTATTATGTATAATACGAGAAATATCTTGAATTGGTTGAATAGTACCTAATTCTGAATCAACAGAACAAATACTTACCAAAATAGTTTGATCATCTACTTCCTTTTCTAAAATTTCTAAATCAATAATTCCTTCCTTCGTTAAAGGAATAACACTTACATCATATCCATGAGTAGCTAAATAATTACAAGGAGCAACAATACTAGAATGTTCTACTGCTGAAATAATAATTTTATTACCTTCCTCTTTTTTATATTCTGCAATACCTTTTAATACTAGATTATTAGATTCTGAAGATCCACTTGTATAAATAATATTTTTACTATCAGTATGAAAATATTTTCCAATCGTTTTAGATGCCTCATCAATTCTATCTCTAGCCATTTTTCCTAATGGATGAGAACTATTAGGATTGGCAGTATACTTTCTAGTCGCGTCTACAAATACTTTTAAGACATCCTCTTCTACAGGTGTATTTGCAGCATAATCTAAATATATCATTTTAACTCCTCCTTAAAAATTTAACATTAACCAACTAGGTTTGAATAATAGTAATAAACCAATAGCAATCATAATAATTGCACTAATTAAAGTACATAATTTATTATATTTATTTGTAATACCAGTAGCTTCTACTGTAATCATAGATATAGCAAATACAACCATATCATCTATCATATAAAATATAATATATAACAATAAATATAATATTTTAACAAAACCTGTAACATGATTAATCGCAAGTATCTCTGTAAATATAAGTGGAAATCCTAAAGAACAAGCAAGTTCAATAAGATTGACAGATACTGCTAAAGTTATAATACCAATCATAGATAATAAAAATGTTTTACTATCCATTATTTTTTTTATCTTTGTAATCAATTTTTTTCTCTTTTTACTATCTACAACAGTACATCCTGCTTCTTCATCACGTATCTTTAAATACTTTCTAAAATTAAGAATACCGGCAACTAAAATAAATAAAGCAATCATAATTTTCATCCATTGAATGGTAGCAATGCTTAATACAAAATGAATTCCCAACATAGATAAAAAATATACAAGTCCTGAAATAAATAAGAAAGTCATTCCAAGTATCCATGCTTTCTTGCGATCTTTCATACCAAAAAACATATTAATTAAAAACAATAATATCCACATAGCACATGGATTAAATCCATCAATAAATCCTAATATGATCGCAACAATCGGAATAGAAACTTTCTTCATATCAATTGTACCTAAAATAGGTATTTTAGCTTCATTAGGATTATTATCTAACTCAGCATATTCTTTTATTTGAGATTCTATTAAAGAAGCCGTAGAATCGGAAAAACCACTATAATACTTATCTCCAATAATTGTAACAGGTACTGTTTGATTAGGGATATTCATGCCATCCGTTACATCCATAAAAATATTATAATTACCTTCGTCATAAGTTACTTCATATTCATATACAGTTAAATAATCTTTATAATCATCAGAAATACCATCTAACCATTTACGCTCTGCAGCACAATGAGAACAATCTGCACTATGAAATAAATATAGATGCACTTTTTCTTCCTCATTTACACCAACAATTGCTCCTGCCTTATCTTCATAATTAGCAGATAAACCAAATACAAAAGTAGGAAACAACATTAAAAGAAAGAAAAATAATAAAATTCTTTTCATATACATCCATTCTCCTTTAAGAATATAATAAGTTCATCATATGTTTTTTCCCCAATTAAACGAGAATCATTATAAATAATAACTGGTAATTTGTCACCAACATTAAATTTTATTACTTCATCCTCATCAAAATCATAATCTAACATTTCAATTTCTATATTTGGATACTCTTCTTTTAATCTTTTTAAATTCTTTTTAAGAATTAAACAAGAAGGGCACCATACAGCACTTACTACAATAATTTTAGCCATAATATCACCTCAGCTATATTTATTATATATTAATTGTATCATATTAAAATAAAAGTATGGTTGAAAATACTCAACTATAAGTTGAATTTAACAAAAATAAAAAGCCGATCATTAATCGGCCTTATTACTACTTAATTTCTATTTGTTTTACTTCTTTAGCTTTGTTTTCTAATTCCTTTTTTGGAATAGTAATTTTTAAAATACCATTTTTAAATTCTGCTTGAATATCTTCTTCTGTTACATCATCACCTACATAGAAACTACGAGAACATTCACCATAAAATCTTTCACGACGAACAAACCTTTCATCTTCATCATGATTGTCTTCTTTATCTACTTTAGCAGAAATATTAAGATATCCATTATCTAATGACATATTGATATTTTCTTTTTCAAATCCAGGAAGATCAACATCAATTAAATATTCACCTTTCTTTTCACGAATATCAGTTTTCATTAGATTTCTTTCTTTTCTTGGGAAAAACTCATCATCAAAAAAGTCATCAAATAAATCAAAGCTATTTCTTCTTGGTACTAACATCATAAAATCATCACCTTTCATAACGTGTTACGATTAGGTAGCACTATATAATATCAATACCTGCAATAAGATGTTTTATTTCTTATTACATTTCCATTATAGCACAAAATTAGCACTTGTCAATAGAAAGTGCTAATTTTATAAATAAAACAATAATATTTGTCTTCTGTTGAACGAAATATCTTAATCTTACGATACTTTTATATTACCAATTTTCGTATCTTCTATTCTCATTAATATTATATATTTCTTTCATATCTTCATCAGATAATTCAAAATCAAATATACTTATGTTTTCCTTTATATGCTCTGGATTTTTACTTCCTGGAATTGTTATATATCCAGCTTGTAATTGCCATCTTAATATTATTTGTGTAGATGTTTTATTATACTTTTTTGCTATTTTAACAATAGTTTCGTTATTAAAATTTTCATCAGTATGTCCTCTTCCACCAAATGGATACCATGATTCTATTATAATTCCATATTGTTTAACATATTCTTGTAATTCATTATTTTGATAATAAATATGATTTTCATTTTGGATAACAGCTGGAACTATTTCAGCATAGCTTAATACTTCATCTATAGCTTCCTTTGTATAATAATTTGAAATACCTATTGCTTTTAGTTTACCTTCTTTATAATACTTTTCCATAGTTTGATATAGGCCTTTATCATCAAATCCAGGTTGGTGTATTAAAAGTAAATCTATATAATCTAAGTCAAGGTTACTTAATGATTTTTCTATAGCTTTATTATGATCAGTGGATGCATATATTTTTGAAGTTACAAAAATATCTTCTCTTTTAATAATTCCTTCATCAAGTGCTTTTCTAACACCTTTTCCTACTCCAACTTCGTCGCCATAATACTGTGCTGTATCGATTAATCTATATCCATTTTTTATTGCAATATAAACTGCTTCTTCTGCTTCTTCATTTGTAAAAGTCCAAGTACCTAATCCAATAATTGGCATTTTAATACCATTATTAAGAATTACATATTTGTTACTAAAATCAAAAGAAGTATCTTTATTCTTTATATTCTCTTTTATCTCATTCATATCAGCACTTTTACCTTTCCACTTTGGAATAAATATTATTCCTAAGATAATAATTATTAATATTAATAAAATAGTTATAATTATTTTTTTATTCATTAGATATTCTTTCTAATAAAATCTTCAATTTTATCAAATGGTATAACCTCTAAATTATCATACAAATCAGTATGGACTGCTCCAGGTATAATCATTAATTCCTTATTATTTGTATATTTTGAATCTTTAACCATGTCTTCATATGCTTCTTTACTAAAATAACAAGAATGTGCTTTATCTCCATGAATAATTAATACAGCATTTCTTATTTCTTTTGAGAAAGTATGTTGTGGAGTATTGATAAATGATAATGCTGAAGTCATATTCCAACCACCATTAGAATTTAAGCTTCTTTCATGGTACGCTCTTCCTTTATAGTATTCACTATAATCTTTTACAAAGAATGGTGAATCCTCTGGAACTGGTAATTCTAAACAACCTCCACCTAATTTATAACTATTATTTTTATAATCTTCTATTCTTTGTTTGTTTAAATTTTCTTTTAATTCATACAAAGAATCTTCTGTATTAGAATTAAAATATCCATCATGATTTACTTTGCTCATATTGTACATTGTTGAACAAATAGTTGCCTTAATTCTTGTATCTATACTTGCAACATTTAATGCAAGTCCTCCCCAACCACAAATACCAATTATAGATATTTTTTCTGAATCAACATTTTCAAGAGTTGATAAATAATCTATAGAAGCTTGAAAATCTTCGGTATTAATATCAGGTGATGCTACATATCTTGGAGTTCCACTTGATTCACCAGTAAATGATGGATCGAAAGCAATAGTTAAGAATCCTCTTTCTGCCATCTTCATTGCATATAGTCCACTACATTGTTCTTTAACTGCTCCAAATGGGCCACATACTGATATAGCAGGAAGTTTTCCTTCATAGTTCTTTGGCTCATATTGATCTGCTACCAATGTAAATCCAAATCTTGTTTTAAATGTTACTTTTCTATGTGTTACTTTCCCACTTAATTCAAAGGTTTTATCCCATTCGTTTGTAATTTTTAAATCTTCATTCATATTATTTTCCTTCTTTCTTATTTTTTGGAATTGTATCCACTTCTAAAGTAGGAGAACATGATGTAACATTTTCTACCACTTTTTCAGTACCAGCTTTAATAGCTTCAGTATAATACCATTCTTTATATTCAAATTCTTTAAGACAATTTTTAAGTACGTCAATTTGACCTAATACGATTTCTTTTTGTTCTAAAATCATATCAAATCTTTCTTGTAAAGTAGAATCCCCTTTTTCAGCAAGTTCAACATATGCTTTAATTTTATCAATAGGCATATTAATTTTTTTCATACAATTAAGAACTATAAGCCATTTAAAATCTTTATCTTCAAAGATTCTTCTCCCATTTACTCTTTTAACACCAGGAAGTAATCCCATAGAATCGTAATATCTTAAAGTAGATGGTTCTACATTCATCATATCAGCTACTTCTTTTATAGAATATGTCATATTATTTCTCCTCTCATTATAATTATACAAATTAAAGTTAACTTTAAGTCAAGATTTTTGAATTGTTTTTTCAAAATTATTGCAACATTGCAAAAAAAAGGAACTGATTTCTCAATTCCTAATATCTTAATCTTCCGATTATTTTAATGTATCAATCATTTTAACAAATATCTCAGGTTTTAGAAGTACTAATCCTCCATGACCTAAATTTGATAAAACTGTAAATTTGGTTTCTGGGAACCTTTCTTTCATGAAACAAATATCTTTTTTTCTTTCTTTTTCTTCCTTATCTGCATACCAATAATGAATAGTTGTTGTAATGTTTGAAGTTGATTTAGGAAGTTTATAATTATTACAAGAATCAAAAGTTCTCCATATTGTTTTCTTACTACAATGTTTTAATACTTCTGCAACGTACACTAAATCTTCTTTGGAATAATTATCCGTTGCAAATGCTTTTTCAAGTAGTCCTACTCCTCCAAGTTTTCCAATCATCATCATACAAAAATCTTTTAGAGCAATAAATCGTGTTATAATCCATGGAAGTTGATACGGAGTAATTCCTCCATCCATAATACAATGTTTTATATTAACACTATTTTCTAATGTACATAAAAGTGAAATAGATCCTCCCATTGAGCAACCATACACTGCATATATTTCTTTATATCTATTTTTAAGTAACCATTTGTTTAATTCATGAGCAATTTCTTCAACACTTGTAAAGTCACTATCTTGATCAAAATCATATCCAGGAAGTGCAGGAATAATTAGATGATACCTCTTTTCTAATAAAGGAATTACATATTCAAAATAATCCCATTTTACAACAGAAGGATGAATTAGTAATAATATTTCTTTATTTTTCTTGCCAAACTCATGGATTGTCATATAATCATCTCCCAAATATGAATATTATTTCATATATTTTATTATAACATAGAAAAAAGAACCTTCATTCCTAATTTCTAATATGACGATATTTATTTTTTAAAATAGTAAATCAAAATTTTTTAATAGATATTTTAAAAATATCATTTAAGTGATATATTTATTATAGTAAAGGAGGAAAATATGGAAGAAACAATGATAATAAAAATTATTTTTGGAATTTTTTTAACTATTGGTAGTTTGGTTTTATTCTTTCTAGCGTTTAAATTATTTTATAAATATTTAATACAGGAAAAAAGATGTACAAGTAAAACAAAAGGAATTGTTAAAGGATATACTCTTGGAAACCGCGGTGGAGAAAATAGTGGTGTGTGTTTACCTGTAATTCGTTATTCTATAAATGGAAAAGAATATAAGGTAATAGGTCCAGAATATAAATCATATTTAATACGAACTGTCAGTTCTCCATTAACAACAGAAAATGATATGGAATTTTCTGAAGATGAAAAACAAAGATTATTAGTTAAGTATAATGTCAATTCAATAATTACCATACATAAAAATCCAATGAGAATACTTTATCCAATAGATTCAGAAGTTGATGTTTTTTATGATCCAAATAATCCAAAACTTGCTTATGTATTAAGATATTGTAATCGTAAATCAATGTTTTGGCTTATGTTTATAGGTGGACTTGCAACTTTATTAACTGATATTTCAATTTTACTTTTTTTATAATATTTAAAAAGGACGACTACATGCTAATATCAAAATCGTCTTTTTCTTTGTCATTATTGTTCTCTTTTAAATAAGCATAATTTTCCCTAATATCTTCAATAGGTACTTCTTTTGTAATAATATTTAACATAAAAAACACCATCCTTTCTAGAAGATGGTGCTATTTAACAAAGAAACTTATGATTTCTCATAAGTTCTATATTTCACATTCAGTAAAGTTCCGAATGGATTTAACTCTGGTGCGGGTGAAGGGACTTGAACCCCCACTCCGTTAGGAACTAGATCCTAAGTCTAGCGCGTCTACCAATTTCGCCACACCCGCATAAACAATGGTGGACCTCGTAGGACTCGAACCTACGACCGCCCGGTTATGAGCCGGATGCTCTAACCAACTGAGCTAGAGGTCCATGACTTCTTAATAATAGCACAAACATCCCATACTTTCAAGTAAAAAAGTATAAAATTAACAAAAATTAACGATTATTAAAAAGCCATTAAAAACACTACATTTTTATTAAAACTAAGAAAAAAACAATTAAAAACACAAATACAACATCTACAAAAATAAAATAACCTTTTTTATCTAACTCTCTACCAGATAAATGAGCTACAAATTTAAATAATGCATAGAATAAATTAAAAATAACAAATCCTACTGCAAAAGTTACCAAACATAATAATTTATAATTTAAAGAAGTAATATTATTAAATGCCTGTAAGCTAAAACTAATACCACTTACCATACCAATAGTAATAGCAATAAATACAGCAACAATTGTAATAATATCAATCATATTACGATCATATCTATTTTTAAGATCTTTAACATTATCACTTAACTGAACATAATCAGCATTACTTGAATCAAATAAAGTCTTCAATAAACGAATTTTAAATCCATCACTAACCATACTTTTAGTACTATTATTGGCTTTTTCAATTCTATCCATAGCATCATAATAATTGTACATACTAACTAAATCTTCTCTATGAACTTCCATTTCAATAGATTTTAGCATATTATCATAAATGCTATCCTCTAATAAAATAGATTCTGCATAATGACATATTTTCTTCATATTACCGGTAAACATACCATTATCATTCTTATAATACTCATGTATGAATCTTTCTCTGTTATCATTATCTTTTAGAAAATATAAAAGATCAAAAGCAACAATAAAACATACTATATTAGTACCATTTCCCCCATTTTCTAATCTTTTAATCTTTTCAAGAACATCTTCAAGATTCATAAAAACCACTCCCTACTTAAGTATAACAAAAAAAAGCACTAATTTATAGTGCCTTTTTATAGTAGTCTTCCTAAGTCTTCTCGAATATAAGTAAAATAAATAAATAACAAATCATAGTAATCCTCTTCTAACAATTTATCTTTATTTTTTATATATTCTTTGCTTTTTAATTTATCATATTCCACATTATTCTTTTTACATACATTTTCTATTACTTTCAAAGTCTCTTCCATCTGATGTAAAAGAACATCCCTTTTATCGTCAAGAGGCATTTTTTTATAATCACCAATTACTTTATCTATCATATTCTCACCTCTTAATTTTATACTTATCAAGTAATTGATACCAAGAACTATTTAAAACAAATGCATCATAAGAAGAATCAAAAGATTCACGATAATTTTTCTTACTTAAATTACCCTTTTTAAGAACAAATAAACATTTTTCTTTCAAATAAGAATAACATATATCATTTAATCGGTTATCTTCTTGCTCCTTTGTTAATTTACCATACTTTAATTTTATTAAAATATTATGAGCTACAAAATATTGTAAATGTTTAAGAAGTTCCTCTTTTTCATATTCATCTTCTCCATGAACAGAGTCCACAAATCGTAAGGATTGAAAATCAAAAGAACTAATTTTATATTTCATTTTTTGATATGTATCAATTAATAAATCAACACTCAAATAAGAAGCAACTACATTTAAATCATAGTTTCTCGTATCATAATTACCATTCGTATTACGATTCACTAATTCGGTAATACATTTTTCATATAAGAAAGATGCACATTTTTCTTCTAAACGAAGTTTCAATATTTCTTTATTAGGAATTGGTCCGTGGTAATTCTTTGATATTTTTTTATTGTTTAATAAATTCAAATATTCCTTATAAAATCCATTTCCTTTTTTTGAAATACTAAGTTCAAATTTCTTACGAGTACTTTCAAATCTTTCAATCAAATCAAAAGGATCATATAAACTATACAATTTTTCTAATAAAGCACTATTTGCATCCCCATTTCTCCCTAAATCTTTAGAATGACTTGAATTAAATAATACTTTTTCAAATAATTGATTTACTAATGTATCTGCTAAAGAATATAATTCAATAGCTCTATTTGCATAATCTTCTTCACTACTTAATAAATCTAAATGATTACTATATGTACCATCAAAATAAGAACGTATTAGAATTGTTTTAAATCTACTAATATCAGAAGTATCATAATTAACATATGTATCATATATTCCTTTATCATACTGCTCCATTAATTGATTCTTTTCTCGAATATATTCATTTACAATATCTTTATAACTCTCATAAGATATTAAGTTACCCATCATATATTTCTTAACTAATTCATTATTTTCTTCATACTCATGATAAACATGATCAAAATGTTCTAATAATATTTCTTTAAAATACGCTACATCCAAAGTAACTTTTTTACGAAAAGCTATTTCCATCTTAGCTTGAATTTCATTTCCCAAATCTGTTCCATTTATTTTGTTTATAACACGACGATAGATATGTTCAAATAAATTTATACTTTGATTTATTCTCATAAAATAATCATAATGAGACTCTTTTACAGGCTTTAATTCTGATAACATAGTATCCAAATAACAAAATAGCTTATCAAATCGATAAGATTCACTACTATTACGTAGTAACTGAACAAAATAAGTCAATCTGCTCTTATCTTGTGCTTCTAAACGTATTTCTTTTTTTTCTAAACTATTATATGCAGGAATAACATAACTACTGGTTTCTAACTCTTCCACAGATTTATCATCTAATCGATAATCATCATAAAAAGAACAAGATACCACAAAAGGCATATCTTTTATTTGATCACTAGAAATAGTAACCCTAGTCTTATATAAATAATAATAGTATTCAAAAACATTAGAATTTAACTCATATATTTCATTTAATTGAATACGTATTCTTTTATTTGCTCTATCCAAGATAAGTTGATATGTATCTAAATTACTTTTAGATGCTTTTCGTACCTTCATGACTTCATTCTTAATGATTTCAATATTCCTAGAAACATTCTTAACATTTGAATCAGATTTATATACGAATTCATCATAAAATAATTTAAATGCTGAAAATTTATTAATTTTTTTCACCATAAAATCACCTACAATTATATTTCACCAAGATCTATATATTCTTCATATAATTTAGGTGTATTTTCCAAATTAGTAATAATTCGATCAATCAAATCTATTTTATAATCAACCTTATCTTGTTTAAGAATAATTGATTCTGCTTCATTTTGCTTATTATCTTTATACAAAGCATGGATTTCTTTTTCTAACTTATCATACTCTTTTTCTAAAGAAGAACGCATTGTAGTTAATTCTTTTATACTTATATTCATTCTTATCATCCCCGCCTATTCTTATTTTTCAAACTCTAATGTATTTACAAAATCTTCATACATATTAGAGCACTCATTATCATCATCTATATTTGCATAAACAATATTGTAATATGCATTATCGTATACAATAGAAATATACTTATATTTTGTTTGTTTAGATACACCTCCAGAAGAAGCTGGATTAATATCTATTTTTAATACTGACAAACTGGACCATGTATTTCCATTAATTTTAAATTTTTCAGTTTGTGTTAAATATGAATTATCATTTCTATATTCATCTTGAATTTGATCAAAATAACTATCTACAAATCCATCTATATCGTTCGTTTCCCCATAAGAAATTTTTATTGCACAAGATTCTCCATGTGTATAATATTTACTATCTTTATTATCTTGTGATAACTTCATATCACTACTCATTACATAATGTAATTTTCCATAAATAATATCTGAATTAGCAGTTTTAGGTTTTATAAAACGAACATAAACAAATAATAGTAATCCCAAAAATACAATAAAACATAAAGTATTAAAAATAAAACTGAAAGAAATTCCACTATTTTCACTATTCTTTTTTTCCTCTTTTGGTAAAACGATTTTATCTTGTTTAACCTTTTTAGGAGGTGTATTCTGAACAGCAGGTTTTTCTTTCTGTATTGGAGTAATTGGTTGATTCTTTTTAAAGAAATCGTTTATTGCATTATCAGCCTGATTTTTAGAATTATCTGGTTTACGAACAGGAACAGAATTCAAATTAGGATTAATATTTTGGAAAGATGATTTAGGTTTACTATTTTGATAAACTCCAGAAGAAGTACTATTATTTGAAAAGAAAACACCCTCTTGATTTCTTCCAAACATTTCATTACCCTTAGCTTTTATATCAACACCATTGTTAAATACATTATCTTGTCCTTTAGTAGTCTTTGCACCAATTTTAATATCAAAATTATCAGCAAAACTACCAGATGATTTACTAAGTTCTGTTCCACACATATAACACTTTTTCTTAGAATCATCTAAGATTGTTCCACACTTAGGGCACTTCTTCATTATCTCACCTCCAACTCCTTAATCTTTTTTTATTATTTATTATTATCTACAAATTCCAATGATTTAACAAAATTATCTAATCCAGAATTACATGTATTACTATTTGTATTATTATTTAATATAACTGTATAATAATATCCTTTATTTAGAGCAACCATATACTTATACTTCAAAATATTAAAATCAGAATTTAAATCTTTACGATAGAAAATATTCAAGTAATACCATTTTGTATTATTAATCGTAACAGAACTCTCTTGTGAAGTATATACTTTCAAAGGATCTTCTACATTTCCTTCTTTATCCAAAGTAGGATTCAATTCTGCTTTAACAGATTCAAAATACTCCTCAACATAATTCTCAGAAGCTGTAGATCCTGTCATAACATTAATAGAGCAATCATTTCCTTTATCTCCCGTTAATGTATAAAAATTTCCACCAGATCTACTAGAACCAGCAACATTTTCAAAACTATCATCGATTTCATAATATAAATCCTGTACAATTGGAACCAATTCTTTAGGTTTACTTTTAAACTCTAAATACTTAAATCCAGCAAAAACCAAAATACCTGCAAACAAAACAAGTAATAATAATCGAACTACAGACTTATGTTCTGCATAAAAATCGAAAATATCCTTATCATTCGCTTTCGTTTTATTATATGCCTTACTTGGATCTAGAATACTTCCACCAGAACTAGGTCCAAATCCTGAATTATTTTGATTCATATTAGGATTAGAAAACTGCTGACCAGAACCGAAATTCTGATTAGGATTTTGCGCCGCAAATGAATTATTATCAGGAACATATGTATTAATATTAACACCACACATAAAACAAACATCTTTACCTGGATCTAAAAACGCACCACATTTTGGACATCTCATATCAAACACCTACATTTCTATTATCTTTCTATTTTGTCTAAAATCAACAATACTATGTAATTTTTCAAGTTCTTCCTTTGTACAGCTTTTATCATATACTCTATCTTTCATATATGTTTCCGCTTCGGGAAAATACTTATCAAACTGTTCTCTTTCTCCGAGACTAACTAATTTATATAAATACTCAACTAATAATTTACTTCTAAACTGAACATCATTTTTCAATTCTAACAATCCTTTCCATATCAAATTCTGCCAAAATTAGATTAATTAACTCTAACAACAAATCACATGCAATATTACTGCTACCCACTTTTACATTCTGCCTATTAACAATCACATAAACTAATTTATTCAAAAAGATATAAGGATCATCTTCCAATAAAACAGATAAATGAAATTCTATAGGTTCAATAGAATATAGTTTATTCTTAACCAATTCTTTATTAGAAAGATTAAAACCAGATTCAATAAGATCTATATTTTCCTTTAAACGTTTTATCAGTTCTTTTATAAATTCTTCTTTGAACTTCATCTTACCTCTTCCCCTATCATATTAAATTATATCATATCTAATAAAAGTTATCTATGAATTCTAACCATTTTTCATGTCAAAATATTTCACTATAACATAAAAAACAAAAGAAAGTATAACGATAACAAAAACAACACTATTTGAAAATATTTCACTCATCCAAAATCCAAAGCTACTTATAAATATTCCAAATAAAATACGTTCTAAATAAGCAATAACAATAAATAACTTATTATTGTTCATCATTTCAATATGTTGATCAAATTTCGTTTTCTTTACTACATGTTTTAATAAATAATTACAATATAATACAACAGGAAGAAAAACCAAACATAACCCTATAATAGTCAATATACCTTCCATCTTATCCTCCCATTAAATTATTAACATACTTACATCCTTCATTTTTATAACCCAGTCTTTCAAATTGAGGAGCATCAAAATTTACCTTCAAGTAATTATATTTCAACGAAAATAAATAGTATGCAATATCAGTACTATCACTATCTTCTTCACAAAAATCAGGAGATTCAGAAACCAGCATTTTAAAACTTCTATCACTACTTTGATAAGCAATATAAATATAATCTTGTGTTGATAACGTATGATCATTAACAACAATTGGAAATTGCGTTGCCAAATCATATACAACATTTAAAGATACATCTATAATTTCAAATTTATAACGATAAGCTCCATTGTAAACATCAGGATAAACAAAAACAATAATCTTTCCATATGTATATACATCCGGCATACTCTCTACATCAGAATATTCAGGAGTCTCATACCTAGAATATCTTTGAGAATTATTAGAATCAATACCTATTTTATAATATCCTTCTTCACTAACATTTAAATAAAGTTTAAATTTAGAAGCTCCATCCATAGACAGTCCATTAATATTATAATAGTTTCCTTTAAATTCCGTTTGATCAAGAATAAATTTATAAGAATTCATATTAATAGAATCTGCATTCTTTAAAAAAGTGTTCCCAAGAACAACAGAAGTTACTTCATGTCTTTTATGATAAACATGATTATCATATTCAATGTAATAAACATCATTTTCCTGATCATATTGAATATCCAAATCTTCTGTATCACCATCATCAATAAAATATGATCCCATACAAGAAGTTTTATACATTCTATATTGTTCCCCCATAACTAAAATTTCATAATCTAATGTACTTACATTACAACCACTATAAATGTTATATTGTTTGCCTAAAGCTTCATTATAAACATAAAAACCATTAATACTATCGGTTGAACTTTTAGGTGTACTTGTATTAAATATTTCAGACAAAGGGTTCTCTTTTCCAGTAAAGTGATAATAAGCAACAAAAACAATAATTGTTACGACAATTAAAAACAATATAAATAATATACTTTTAAATGTTCTTTTCTTTTCCATAGCCTAATCACCTATACTAAGATAATTATAACATATTCATAATATTTTTAAACTAAAAAAGAAAGCAAAAAGCTTTCATTTAACGCGACGAACTTCCTCTATAATCTTTTAAGACATTATAAAAGTCTACATCATAAACATAATAAGTTTCATTCTGATATTGTATTTTCGTAAACTCTTCATTCAATCCAATAATACGAATACTATCACCTACATTTAATATACCAACTTCATTATCTAAAAAAGAATAAGGACTAGACAACAATTTTACTTCTTCAATTGTAGTTGCATCCATCATTACAGATTGAAAAGAAACTTCACTTAAATTCATAACAAAACAATCTTTATCATTAACATAAAAAATATCATTATTATATTCTATTCTAATAAAAGAATCGCTAATACCTGTGACAACAATACTTGTATCTTTACTTAAAGTTCCAGCCTTATTAGGCAAATTAGTATAAGGACTTATCCTAATATTAACATCTTTTGTTAAAGTTGTTTTCATTCTTAAGTCTTTAAATACTACCTTTTCTAAGTCCCCAGTATTAGTAATACCATTTACAACACTAGCTTTTGTAACATCATTTGTAATACTAAAATATGCTACATTCATATCTACTCGGCCTCTAATACCATCTACATGTCCACTACTAGTATTTTGCCACATATGATAGTTACCTTTATAAGTTACTTCATCATTATATTGAGCTAACCAAATACGATAATTACTAAATTTAGCTGTATCAAAATATTTTGTAAAAGCATTAGCATAAGAATAAATCATTGGAGTATAACCTTTACCCTTTATGTAATCACAAAACACAACTGCATTATCAGTTAAAGTCGAATTGCTAACCCCAACTAATCGATATCTATCAAAAAACTCTGAATCGATTGCAACAGGATAAGTAATATCATAATCCTTAATTACATCATAAACCCATTTTGCTTCTTCTAATGCTTCTTGATTATCTTTAGCCATAGAAAAGAAATAAACTCCGACATTGATTTGATTTGCTAAAGCTCCTTGAATATTATTCTTAAACTTAGCATCCATCGCTATTGTACCTGAATCTAGTTTTCTATACCCGACACGAATCATAGCAAAAGAGATACCACTATTTTTAACTTTTTTCCAATCAATATTTCCTTGCCACTCAGAAACATCTATTCCAAAACTAGTTTCATTCGTTTCATATTTTTTAACTTCATCTTTAACATTCTTATCTTTAGCTACTCCTTTTGTCTGAGCAGCTTCTTTTTTTAAAATTTTATTAGGGTCCTCAGGTTCTTTCTCTTCTTCAAGTACTTCTTCCTCTTCTTCCCAACCGCCTACTTCAGAATTAAAAGAATTTTCTAAAAAAGAAAAAACATCCACATCATTAACAAATTTAGATTCTGGAAGTAAAATTTCATCCTTTAAAGAATTAGTTATTTTAATAGATTCAAAAGAAAGTATACCAATAAGTATAACTAAACATAACAAAACGACAATATATTTATTACTATACTTCTTCATACTTCCACCTATTCTAATAGTAACAGATTCCAACCTTTCTTTCAACACATTAAAAAAATAAAGTAAAATCTTTACTTTATTTTGTCTCCCTCTTCTAACATTGTAATAATACTAATTCCATAGCCTTTTTTTACATCATCGACAACTACCCTAGTAACTGCTCCTACAATCTTATTATTCTGAATAATAGGAGAACCGCTCATTCCCTGAACAATTCCTCCACTTAATTGAATTAAATCTTTATCAGTTATTTCAAAATATAAATTCTTATCTTGATTCTTGGAGTCTACCTTTATTATTTGAATATCATATTTTCCGATATGATTATCCAAATCAGAAGTCAAAATATAGGCAGAACCTTCATGAACGTCTGACAAAGAACCAACTTCCATATAGTCTCTAGAAATCACATTTTCAGTTTTTCCATAAACACCATAATCACTATTATGATTTATTTCTCCAAATAATCTTTCTTTCAATATAACTGCATTCTTACTACCAGGACTACCATTACTACTCCTAGTAAAACTTTTCACACTCGCATCATATGTATATCCACTATAAACATCTATCGACTGACTATTATATTTTGTATTTAAAGAATGACCAAGAATCCCATATATTTTACTTTCAGGATCAATATATGTTAATGTTCCAACTCCTATGATACTATTTTTAACATATAATCCGGTTTTATACTCATTTTCTTTTGGAACTAATTGTAATTGTTTATGATACTCAATTCCATCACGAATATATGTTATATCAACAGTATCATTATTCATATATTCATGTATATATTCAATCATGGAAGAATAATCATTAATCTCCTGATTATGAATTTTAATAATAATATCTCCAACTTTTAAATCATTATTTATATTTTTCCCATCTACTTTATAAAAGCCAACAACATATACCCCTTTACTATTTACTTCAATACCTAAAGTATCTCCTCCTGGAATGATATAATGACTATAAGCAAAAACAAAAAATGGAAATAATAAAACAACAATAAAAAAGAATATTTTTTTCATATTATCACCTTTTAGTATTATGAAAAGAATTTTCAAAAGTATAAATCCAATTACTACCAAAAAAGACATCCTAAGATGTCTCCAATTTATAAATGCTATTTTTAGTTACTATAATATCACCATTTAATCGAATATTATCGTCCTTTAATTCTGCAATAGTCTTATTTTTAGACTGTATCGTTAGTACTTTTTGATCGTTAGATAAAAAACCAACATAAGTATCATTACGAATAACCTGTTTCCCCAAATCATATTCTACTTCTCTACCACTATAATCATAATATTTCAATGTTTTAATTCCATCTTGATAATAATAAACTATTTCCATCATATAATCATTTATCTTTGTAATGCTTTCGATTTTACTAGCAGATAATTCAATATTACCAAGTTCATTCATCAAATGATCATATATAATAACATGATAATCTTTGTCATATAAATATACATTATCGTCCATAAAGAAACCATATTCCTCATATTTATTCAATTCCTTATCATGATAAACATACAGATTATGTTTGTCATATTCTGTTTTATAGTAGTCCTCTAAGTAATTATTTACTATAAAAACATCTTTTCCACTTTGATATAACATAATACTATTACTTTCACTATTCAAATCAAAATCAATTAAAGAATCATAGTCCATTTTAAATCCTGTTAAATTATTAAAATAACTATCAAATAAAGACATCTTATTTTTTTTATCAACAATCAAATAATAATCCCCATAACGATTAATAACTTTATATGAAAATTTAACAATAACACTATCATTTTCTATGATCCCATAATTACCATTCTTATCTTGGCAAATAAAAGTATTCTTACCAACATCCTTAATACTCTTATACTGAAAAGGAATAACTACCTCCTCATCCAAATGAATAGCTCCATACAAATTATCTTTCATAACAATAAGAGTATTATCACTTTTCATTTCATAAATATCATTAGATGGAATAGTATAATCATCATAATAAGATACTTCCTTTTTATAAACATCATAATAATCAAACCCATTATCTTTAATTTCAATAAAACCAACTAGTTCCTGATCAGAATTAACAATTGGTTTCCCATAATGAATATCAGAAACAACATCATATAATTCAATCTTTTTACCATCAAAAACATACAAAGACATTTGATCATTCTCATAATTAGATATTAAATAATTACCATCATTCATTTTATAAAAATCACTATAAATAATCTCTGTATTTGTCCTCGATATCTCTTTACCATTTTGATCTATTACAACATTAATTTTTCCATCATATAATCCTAAAATATATTGATTATCTAAAATCATAAGATCATAGTCAGAAGAATATATCTGTTTAAATTTAGCAGTAAATTCTCCATTCTCAGACTTACCTTTTTTTATATTAAAAAAAACAAAACCAAAAACAAAACAAAGTAAGAGTACAACAACTACAACCAGTATAATTTGATTTTTCTTCGATTCATCCATAAATATCACTTCATAATAAATTATACCATAAAAAAAGGAGAATTACTCTCCTTTTCCTACATAGATAAATAACGAGTTATTAGAAGATTCATTAATATAATAGTATCCATCTTCTATCTGATAGAACTTTTTAAAATCAAAATTAGCCAAATCAAATTTCTTCTCGTTATTACCAGTATTAATAGTTAATTTACCATTTTTATATGACAATTGAAATGATTCTATTTCTTTTTCAAATTCATTTACTTTGCTAATTTCTTTTCCTGTTTCATAATCAAAATAAATACTAGTACTTTCCAATTCTGCCTCAATTGTATTATGATTAATTAAATTCAAACGATATACATCCGAATCATATTTTGTTAAATCCAATTTATATTTCTCAGTTAAATCAGTATTAAAAACAACAAACTGATTAGATCCAGTGCTAGAATAAATAAAATCATCTTCTACAGTAAAATCATATTCTGTAATAGTTTCATATGTTCCATCTTTTTTAATAACATATGCTTCATGCTTATCATACGAATTCACACCATAACTTTCACCATAATTAGTTACCAGAACATACTTATCCTCTATTTTATATGCTGCAAAAGAATTTATACTTGCACAACATAAATAATAATCATATTTTAATTCACTATCTCCACCCTGATAATCAAACACAAAATCAGTTATCAATTTATAATTACTATCCATAATAGCAAGTTTATTATTTTGAGATACTACGTAAAAGTCATCATTTACATCAATAAAATCATATTGAAAATCAACTAACTTCTTTTTATTATAATCAATAATACCTGCTTTTCCATCCTTTTGAGCAACATATACACCATCACGAACATATTTTAACTCTTCATAAGTAGGCTCTATAACAATATTTCCTGTTTGAATATCCAATAATCCATATTTAACACTTTCAAGAGGACCTATAGTACTTATAATTACATATTTAGAATCTTCTGTATAAACAGGATCTCCTTCAGATAAACGAACTTGATTCCCAAATATCGTGTAATTTTCTAGCTCATATGTTTTATCATTAATTAAATGAACATAATATGTTCCAGTTTCATTTCCAGAATCATCCACAGTAGACCAAAGTCCAGAAAATCCTAATAAAACATAATTGCCATCATCCTCATAATAGAAAGGGGTATAATAAACACCATTTTTACCAATAGGATCCAATTCCAATACTTTATCTCCATCCAGTTTAGATAGAATAATAGTATTACCATAATCTCCAGACTCATCAGAAATAAAATACAACTCTCCATCAGACCCTATTTCTATATAACTACAGTCAACATTTCCTTCAAAAAGTACTTCACCTTTTAAATTCATTACTTTTAATACCTGACTTTCGTTTCGTTCAATCAAATAATTTCCAACTACTAATAAATCATTACGAGATTCCTTAGACAAATAAGAATATACTTGATATTCATCTGTTTCTTCATCTTTTTTAACCAGAGTTTCTTTATTACCATCATAAATATGAGTATACCAATACCAAGTACCACCAGCAATTGCTGCAATTATCAAAACTAATAAAAAGAAAGCCTTTATTTCTCCTAATATTTTTTTACCTTTTCCTTCTTTTTTCGTATTTGTTACATCTGGTGATGGTGTTGAACTGACGTCAACATCATCTAAAGTTTCCACATTCTCTCTCAACTTAGAAGAAGATATAACCTTCATTTCCTCATCATTATTTGCCATAACAACACCTCTTTATCATAAACATTATAACAGATTTGATATAAAAAAAGAAGAATTATTATTCTTCTATTTCAAAATTTTCTAAAGTTCCATCTTCTTTTAAAATCTGATTAACTTTTTCTGTTGCATTAGATAATTTATCACTGCATGATTTTGCTAATTTCATTGCCTCACTATACTTTTCTATAGCTTTATCCAAATCCACATCGCCAGATTCTAATTCCTTAACAATATTTTCTAATTCATTTAAGCTTTCTTCAAAAGTCATTTCCTCTTTTTTTGCCATACTATTTTATCTCCTTTACTTCCGCGCAAATGCTTCCTTCATACATTCGAATATCTATCAAATCATTTTTCTGAACATCTTTATTACTTTTGATGACCTTACCATCCATACTTACAAAACTATAACCTTTACTTAAAACGTTCAAAGGATTCAATAAATTCATTTTCTCTAAATATAAATTATATTGATTTTGATTTTTATCTATTATACTTTTTGTTTCTTTTATAAGCAATTCTTTTAAATTCTTAAGTTTTTCTCCCTTAACCTCATAAGAACTTAATGGATTTTTTAAAACATATGAATTTTTAATATTCTCCAATCGAATCAAAGAACTTTTTAAATAATGTACGATATATTGATTTAATCGATCAATATAACTATCCAACTTTTGTTCCTTTACTTCATATAAACTCATTGGATTTCTAAGTACATAAGAATTTTTTATCTGATCAACTTTCTTTTGATAAAACAATAAAATATTCTTTACATTTTCATTAAGTCGAATACGATATTGGTCAATTAATACACCTAAATCACTTAAGTTAGGGACAGCCATTTCAGCAGCTCCGGTTGGTGTTGGGGCTCTCAAATCTGCTACAAAATCTGCTATAGTAAAATCTATTTCATGCCCAACAGCAGAAATGATAGGGATTTTAGAACTATAAATAGCTCTTGCAACAATTTCTTCATTAAATGCCCATAAATCTTCTATAGATCCTCCACCTCGTCCGCAAATAATCACATCAACATCAAAGTCCTGTGCTCGTTGTATCTGCTCTACAATACTTTCTTTTGCTCCTACTCCTTGAACTAAAGCAGGAAAAAGGATTGTTTCACAAATAGGATATCTCCTTTTTATTGTGCTTAAAATATCACGAATTGCTGCGCCAGTAGGAGCTGTAATAATACCTATCTTTTTTGGATATTTAGGAATTGCTCTTTTGTGTGAAATATCAAATAATCCTTCTCCTTCAAGTTTTTTCTTTAACTTTTCAAACTCCAAATATAGATTACCTATTCCATCAATTGCCATTTCGTCTACATATATCTGATAGCCACCCGTAGCTTCATAAACTGTAACTCTTCCACTTACCAAAACCTTCATACCATCTTCCGGTTCAAAATTGATTCTAGAAGCAGAAGAAGAAAACATAACTGCAGCAATCCTACTATTTTCATCTTTCAAAGTAAAATAAAAGTGTCCTCTACTATGATGTTTAAAATTACTAATTTCTCCTTTTATATAAACTCGATTAAGCTCTGGTTTACTATCAAACATATTCTTAATAGCTCTATTTAACGCTGTTATACTATAATACTTAATATCCATATAATCACCATTGTCATTTATTATACCAAACATTCGTTTTCTAAACAATAAAAAAAGACCTATCTTCCTCTAGATCTTCTTTCATGAACTTCTTCAAAAGTAATATCCGGTTCTCTTGAATAATCATCCTCCGTTAAATAAGTACTTGCTTCATTATGAACTCTATCTTGAATACCTACTCTATTAACTCTTCCCATACTCATTGAAGAATAACATACTGATTCGAACAATTCCATCAGTTCAAGCGGATCATACTTTTTATTACCCAAATATTTTTTCATAGTAAAAATGACAGCTTTTTTAGCATTACGAGACATTTCTACTGATTCATATACTTCTTCTATTTCTTCAGAATACTGTGTTAAAAATTCATTAAATGTAATCATAAGACCACCCCTATACACACATATTATAACATACTTAAAAAACATTGAGTATACCAATAATTTATATATGATATAAATGAAAATACTAACAAAAAGAAGTTACATCACATAACTTCTTCAATTATTATTTAATAGTAACATTCGTTTCAGAACTCATCAAATCAGATTCATATACATAAGCATATCCAATTCTTCCGTTTCCACCAACAACATGGTCTGCTGTATAATATCCACCATCTGCATTAACAACATAATATGCTTGTTTATCTTCATTCCATACAAGATATGTATAAGCATCTTCTTTTCCAATCGTCCATGATTCTTTCAAAATGCCCCAGTCAACTTCCCAAAGAAGAAATGTACCATTATACTTAGTTACAATTTTTTCTCCAGGTTTTAATACAATTGGAGGATGTTCTGATAAATCTGCTGGTTTTTCTGTGTCATAAATTTCAGAAAGAGAAACACAAGAAAGATTATCAACAATGATACAATGGTAAGCACGATCAGCATCATACTGACTGCTTCCACGTTCAACAATTTCCAAATCTATATCTCCATCTTCAAATACCAATGAATTATTAAAATCAGCATCCCCAGTATAAGCTCCATTAATATACTCACCATTCCAAGTTTTTTCTAAAACATTGCCAACGGTCATATCCCCCGTATTACCACCAAATAAAACAAATCCAATCCTTGCTTCAACAAACCCTGGTTGAGCAAGTGTTTCTGTATCATTTAAATAAGTTTGAGCTGTATCAGCTTGCCCAGGGATAACTCCACGATAGGCAATAGCATCATTATCCAAAGATTCTGAAAAATAAGATCTTCCTTTAGAATCTGTTCCCAGATAATACATAGGTTTATGTTCCCCGTTTTCTAACGTAACCATAATCTTATCAAATTGATTAAGAATAATGGGTTCTTTCTTTTGTCCATTTTGTTCAGAATCAGAAGAACTAATAGAATCCGGTAATACAAATTCTGGCATTTCAGAAACGCCAATACTAACTTCATCATCAAATTTTAAATTTTTAATATCATCTAAAATATCAGATATTAGGTTTCTTTGTTCTAACAATCCACTATTTATTGTAGATATAATTGTTTCATCAATATTATCTCCTGAAACAATGTTATTCATATCTGTATCAAAAACAACATTCGTATATTTTTCTTTGATATCTTCAATATTAGTTAAATATATTTTACACTTATTTTTTAAGTCTCCCACTAATTCATCTAATTTAGTCAAACTTCCTAATGATGATATACTATCTACCATCTTACTAATAACTCCATTACATAAATATTCTTTATAAGCAGAAAAAGAAGTAGCAACATTGTCATCCCAATAATCAAACTTTATATTATCTATATCTAAAGAAATAGATCGAACATTAGACTTATAATTCCCCAGAATCAAGCCAAAATCCGTACTATTTTCTTCAACTAGTTCTTTATATTTTTTTATTTCATTGTAGGTAAGATTAGTCATTGCTCTCACCCCTCTTCTTTCTATTTTCTTTTCTCTTCTTTATTACAAACGCACATATTGCAACAAATAACAAACCTAAGAAAATAAATAATAATGTATGATTATTTGCAAAAGTCTCTTCAGAAGAATAGGAAGTATTACGTACCTTATTACCAGCTTTTTCAAAAGTATCTACAGATTCTTCTGCTGTTTTTAATCCAATCTTATCATAAATAATCTCTAAAAAAGCTAATAATAGTTTTCTTAATTCTTCAAATTGCTCATCTGTTAATTTAGCAACTAGTGAATTAAACAACTTAGCTAAAGCAGTTAAGACTCTTTTTAAATCTTCTGGACTAAGCTTTTGAACTAATAAATTAAATAATTGTATAACTCTCTTATATAGTTTCTCTAACTCATCTGGATTCAATTTATTGACGCTTTTAATCAATATACTTAATAGCTTTTTAATTAAAGCATATACATCTTCCTGTGATAGTTTATCAACAACTCTCGTTAATAAATCAAACAAATCACAAAGTATATCTGCTAATTCTTCAGAACTAAGCTTACCCACAACCTTTTCGAGAATTGTCAATATATTTCCAATTACTGAAGCTAGTTGTTCTGGCGTTAACTTATCTACAATGTCACTAATAATATCAAAGAATTTATGTGACAATAAAGCTAAATCTTCAGCAGTTAACTTATCGATTCCTTTTTTCAAGATATCAAACACTTTCTTTGTAATTGAAACAATTTGACTCGCATCTAATTTATCAACAATTCGAGAAACAATGGCAGATATTTTATTTAAAATTTTCTCTATCTGTTCACCATTTATTTTTTTTACGATACCATGTAATAAATCTAATGCTTTATTTATTACTTCTGCTAATTGTTCAGTAGTAAGTCCACGAACACTAGTATCTAAAGAATCCAATAAAGTACAAAGTAATGAGTACAATTCTTCTGGAGTCAAACGATCAATCTTTCCAGATAAATCATTTAAATAATCCATAATAGCAGAACTAATTTCATCTCCTGTTAAACCCTTTACTCTAGCAAGAAAATCATCCAATTTATCCCTCATATCTTCATATGTCAGATGATCACTAATACCATCTACAATTCTAACAATTGCAGCTGTTTCAGTTATTTCTTCCGAAGGAATAATTTCATTAACACCTTCCACACTTGTTGTATTTAAATCATCAGACTCAGAATTAGTTTCATCAATGTTTTCTTGATAAGAAGAAATTAGTGTCGTGTCTTCTTCATGATCTTCTTTGATTTCTTTTATTATTTCTTCATCAACTTTATTAACTACATCATTTGTTTCTTCTTTTTCATCCTTAGTTACAAGATCAGTTACTTCTTCTGTTACTTCATCAACAACTGTAGTTTCTTCTTCATCCTCTGATCGTTCTTCAGTTTCTACTGGAGGAGTTACAATAGGAGCAACTACAGGAGTCTCCTCATCTTTCTCTTCTCTTATTGGTTTTTCAATTTCCTCTTCAGGAGTAGGTTGAACAGGATCAACTTCCTCCTCTTCCGTTATTTCTTCTCTAGGAGTAGGTTTTTCCACCCCTGTTCCCGTTTCCTCAGTATAAGACAAAAAATGAAAATCCTCTATATCATACAAGGAAGAATAAACATTTTCATCACATACTGTTTTTAAGCTGTTGATATATGTATTTGTATGTTGTATAAACTTTTCATTTTTTAATTTGACTCCGTCATTATTTGTATTCCCTAATGCATCATTTATACTAGAAAAATATTGAATATTTAATTCAGAAATAAAATTAGATATAGAAGAAAGGCCATAAGAAGAATTACTAGTTGAAAAAATTCCTTCCATCTCTTCTTTTATTTCGCTTAATTTTTTTACATTTTTTTCTGCTTCAGAATAAGCAATATTTATTTTTTTATCCATAACAAATCACCTATTCTTCCCCATTATATTTTCTTAAAGAATCATGAATATCTTCTGCAACATCGCTATATACTGTATTTGTCACATGCAAAAAATCCACATAAGAATCACAAGATTCTTTTATAGATGGTATTTTATCTTTTAAATTCGTTAAATCAGAATGTATATCTTTATTATCATCACATTCCCATGAATCTGTAATCGTTATTTCTTGAATGCTATCCAAAGCAAGTTTAATATTATCCAAATACTGCTTTAAGTTTTCTTTTTTAGTATTTGTATCTTCACTATAATAAATGTTATTCATCAGAAGACACTCCTTTTTCAAACGTTTCAATCGCATCAGAATACTTTTCTGATAAACCTACCATATACTCACCAACATGATGAACTTCTTGTGAAAATTTACTTAAATTTGATAACATTAATTTCAAGGAATTGACATATGCATCACTGTCTTCACCAAGCCAAGAATACCATTCTTTTGCAAGCATATCTTGAATATATCCAATATTTTCATCTATTGTATCACTACACGATTTTAAAGTACCACCATCCGCAGCCAATTTTGTAATATTTACTGATAAATCTAGCCCATTCATAAGCCACACCACCTATTATGTACATTATATCAAAATTACATATTACAATAAATAAAAAAAGATATATAAATATCTTTTTTTACTCTCCATCACTTGATTTCATATAAGTATCAATCGCTTCGTTAATTTCAGATGCAACTCCTTGCCAAGAACTATCAACATTTTGAACACTTTGCATCATTTCTTCTATATTTTTAATAACTTTTCCTATTTCATCAGAATGGAATTCTACTATATTGGCAAATTTTTGATCAGAACCATTTACAGATAAATGTTCTTTAATATGTTCAAAATCAGTTACAGCAGCATCATATGCAGTTTTTGCTTCTTCAGAATTTGTTAACATTGAATTATAAATATTATAAGCTTGTGAACCAGTATACTTAAAATCAGCCATTACTCTTCGCCTCCTACAATATTTTTCTTTAGATTAGCTTCTGCTTTCTCAACAGCACCTTTTAATCCATTTGCCAATGTACAAAGTTTTTCCAACTCTGCTTGACGAGCCTTTAAAGTTGCCAAATACCCATCAAATTTTGTTTTTAAAGCAGCTCCATCTGCACCTTCCCAAGTATTATCAGCTAAATCTTTTTCAATAGCACTAATACAATCAGAATACTTTTTTGCCTGTTCTGGAATATCTTCAATATAAGTTTTTAAAACTTCAGGTTCTTTTAAAGATATTTCTAATTCTGTATCAAATCCGTAACTATCCATACATTTTCTCCTTCCATATCTTATATATTTATTATAAAACAACTATTCTCAAAAAGTCTATAAACTTAACATAACAATGTAAAAAAAAAGATGAAAATCATCTTTTTTATTTTAATAATTCTTCCAATCTTTTTTTCTCTTCAGCAAGTTTTGTACGATCCATTTCGACAATATTTGCTGGTGCTTTATTTACATAATTTTCATTTGATAATAATTTTTCTCTTCTATTAATAGAATCTGTTAACATTTTAATCTGAGCTTCTTTTGCCAATTTATCTGCTTCTGATTCGATTTTTTCAAAGAAAATTTGAGCCTTTACTCTTTTAGAGAATACCTTATATGTCTTAATTCCTAAAGGTTCTGTTACAAGATTCTCTTTAATTTTAAGCATATTAACAATTAAATCATTATTATCAGAAGTATCAAACATTACCTTCATATCTTTCGTAATATTATTCTCTGCTTTAATATTTCTGAAATTTCTAATAAACTCAATTTGATCATCAACAGATTTTTCTTCATCTTCAAAAATATATTTTTTACTATATGTCGGATATTCAGAAATCATGATATCCTCAGCATCCTTAACAGGTAATTTAGAATAGATTTCATCCGTTACATAAGGCATAAAAGGTTGTAATAATTTTAGTATCCCAGTTAATACATAACATAATGTAGATTTTGTACTCTCAGTTTCAATGGAATACTTAGCCATTTCAATGTAATTATCGCAAAAATAATTCCATGTAAACTCATAAATAGAAGCACCTGCATTATTAAACTGATATTTATCCATAAATTTCTTTACTTCATGAACACACTTCTCATATTTTGTTAATATCCATTTATCTTCAGGTTTTAATGCAACAAGTTTTATTTCTTTTAAATCTTCAATATTTCCTAAAACAAAACGAGATGCATTCCAAATCTTATTTATATAATTCCATGTTGATTTAATCTTTTCTTCATCAAATCTCATATCTGTTCCTGGAGCAACATCTGTTGCTAAATAATAACGTAAGGCATCTGCTCCATATAAATTTACCATATCGAATGGATCTATACCATTTCCTAAACTCTTACTAAACTTTCTACCTTGTTTATCACGAATTAAGCCATGTATTAAACAATCTTCAAAAGGTCTAGCACCAAGTAGTTTTTCACCTTGAAAAGTCATTCTATTAACCCAGAATGGAATAATATCATAACCTGTCACTAAACAGTTATTTGGGTAGTATCTCTTTAGTAAATCAGTTTTTTCTGGCCATCCTAAAGTAGCAAATGGCCATAGAGCACTACTAAACCATGTATCTAATACATCGTTATCTTGTACCCAACCCTCTCCTTCTGGAGCATCCATTCCAACATATATCTCATCACCTTTATACCAAGCAGGAATTCTATGTCCCCACCATAACTGACGAGAAATACACCAGTCATAAGTTATTTCCATCCAGTGATTCATTGTTTTTTCATATCTTGATGGTACAAAATTAACTTTTTCTTCTTTTTTCTTTTGTGTTTCCAAAACATGATCAGCTAAAGGTCTCATCTTAACAAACCATTGTTTTTTAATCATTGGTTCTACCATAACACCAGTACGTTCAGAATGTCCTACTTCATGAACTAGTGGTTCTATTTCAAGCAACAAACCTTGTTCTTTTAAATCCTCTAAACAAGCTTCTCTACATTCTTCTCTAGTCATTCCTTGATATTTCTTAGGAACATTTTCATTCATAGTTGCATCATCATTCATTATAACGATTCTTTCTAAATTGTGTCTGTTGCCTACTTCAAAATCGTTAGGATCATGAGCAGGAGTAATTTTAACACAACCTGTCCCCTTTTCCATATCTGCATGTTCATCAGTAATAACAGGTATTGGTTTATTAACTAATGGTAAAATTACATTTTTACCTACATATTTTTTATATCTTTTATCTTTTTCATTAACAGCTACTGCCGTATCACCAAATAGTGTTTCAGGTCTAGTTGTAGCTACATCCAAGTATTCTTCACTATTTTCTAATTTATATTTTAAATGATAAAATGCACTCTTTTCTTCTCCATAAATAACTTCTTCATTACTTAATGCTGTCCCAGCAGCTGGATCCCAGTTAATTATCTTTTCGCCACGATAAATTAATCCTTCATTATAAAAATCAACAAAAACTTTTCTAACTGCTTCAGACATTCCATCATCTAAAGTAAATCTTTCTTTAGAATAATCTAAACTTACTCCCAAAGTTGCCCATTGTTGCCTAATAATATCTCCATGTTCATGAGTCCAATCCCAGCAAGCATCTAAGAATTTTTCACGACCATATTCATATTTATCAATACCTTGATCTTTTAATCTTTTAACAACTTTAGCTTCTGTTGCAATAGCCGCATGATCCATACCAGGTAGCCAAAAAGTATCGTATCCTTCCATTTTTTTATAACGAATAATAATATCTTGTAAAGTAACATCCCATGCATGTCCTAAATGCAAAACACCTGTAACATTAGGTGGTGGCAAGACAATACAGTAAGGTTTCTTTTTACTATTAGGATCACATTTAAAATAATCTTTTTTTAACCATTTATCATATTTATCTTTTTCAACACTCTCGTGATTATATTTTTTATCTAACTCTTCCATTTTCTAACCTCTCTTTTATATATTTTAACATTTCTTCATAAACATCCATTAATTGTTTATTTTCTTTTTGCTTTTCAGCATAATTTATAAAATTCTTTCTTAATTCTCTCAAACAAACATCATAGTTCATATCAAATGCAAACGCATATTGAGAAACATACTTATCATTTCTATTTTTAACTAAAATATTACTAATGCTATTATGATTATAAAAATCATCTAAGACTCGTTTACTTATTCTAGCTTTTACTGGACTTACTCTTAATTCTTCCAACGTTCCAATTAAGAAAATAATATCTATTTTATCAGTATCCCTAATTAGTTTTGCATGCATCATTGTACGTTCATCATTTATTTTTTTCAAATTTTTCTTATTATGATTTTTAATAGCAAATTCAATAATAGGATACCATTCTTCTTTTAAAGTAAATTTTTTTATTTCTCCTTTTTCAAATAACTGAGTACAACTATAATCAGCATGATCAATACTTTTGCTATCATCATACGTTTTATATACTCTAAGTTGTTCGAAGCGACCAATATCATGTAACAAACCGATGATTCGTGCTAATTCTATATCATCTTTGTCCCAACCAAGAATTTTTGCATACTTTTCTTGTAATTTCATCACTCGAAAAGAATGATTATATTTAAGCTTAATATCTGAATTATTCAAATTATAATCACTAACATAATTGTTAAACGCTTCTTCTAACATAATTGCACCCCTTCTTTCTAAATAAAAAAACATTTCTTCCAAAGGACGAAATGTTCGTGATACCACCTTAATTCGTAATTATAAAAATTACCTCAAAGTCTTAATGCGACTAACATCAAATCTTACTATTATTTTCAGACTTGCTACTCCCAAGCTACCTTCATATCTCTTCAATATTCTTTCACACCTACCAAGAACTCTCTTAAAATCAGAAGATACTACTCCTCTTGTTCAACATATTTAAACGTATTATAAAACAAACAAGAAAACGTGTCAATTCGAAATAATACATTTTTATTGAGTAAAAATGAAATTTAAGATATAATTATATAAGAGAATAAGATGGGAGCGGTAAGTATGGCCTTACATGAATTCGATTATGATAAAGAACCTACAGTAACAATCGTGAAAAAAATATTAGCCGATTCAGTAAAAATGAAAGCAACAGATATTCATTTTGATCCACGAGAAGATCATTTATCAATTAAATTTAGAATAAATGGGGACTTACAAGAATACACAACTGCTCCTGAAAATGTAAAAGTAAACATTATTACAAGAGTAAAAATACTAGCTGGTATGAATATTACAGAGTCCACAATTCCACAAGCTGGTTCTATTCATTTTGAAACAGATAATATTAATCAAAACATGCGTGTTTCAACCATTCCAATTATAGAAGGTGAAAAAGTAGTTGTTCACCTATCTAACTATGCAATGAATATTAAAAACATAGATAAGTTAGGAATTAATAAAGATAATCTTAAAAAGGTTAAAGATTTATTAAAAGAAAAAAATGGTATCATTCTTATAACAGGAACAACAGGATCAGGTAAAACAACAACACTATACTCTATTTTAAAAGAATTAAATAGCAAATCTTCAAACATTATATCTATTGAAGATCCTATTAAAATGAAATTAGATGGTATTAATCAAGTGGAATTGAATTCAGACAAAGGATTAACACTTAAGAGTATATTACATAACATATTACAACTTGATCCAAATGTCATAAGTATAAGCGAATTATATGATGATGAAACAACTAGAAGTGCAATCAGGACAGCTATAACTGGGAAATTAGTTATATCAACTATGCAAACAAAAAGCGCTTATCAAACAATAGATACATTATTAAATATGGATGTTGAAAATTATCTACTAGGTTCTTATTTAAATGGAATTATATCACAGAGAATTATAAAAAAACTATGTCCTTCTTGTCGTGAGAAAAGACCAACTACAAAATATGAAAAAGCAATAATAAAAAGAATTCTAAATAAAGATGTTGATGAAATATACTATGCTGATGGATGCGAAGATTGTCGTAACGGATATATAAGACAAATTCCTATTTCTGAAGTAATCATAATTGATGATGAATTAAGAACAGCGATATCCAATAACAAAGATAGATCTTTGATAAGAAAAATCATCTATGAATCTAATAAATCCATCTTAGAAGATGGATTAGAAAAAGTAATTAATGGAGAAACATCCTTCGAAGAGCTTCTAAGAATTACAGATATTAAAGTAGACTTTACAGAAGATGAAAATGACATTAAACAAATAATTCTTGGAAATACAAAAGAAGAAGATTTAGATGCCATTTTAGCTGGAAAAACTCCAAAAACAGATGAACCAGATAAAGAAATACAAGAAGAGACAAAAGAAGAAACAAATGGCAATGAAACAGAAGAAATTACAGAAAATCCAGAAAAAATAAAAGAAAATGAAAATAATGAAATTGAAAAACCAATTTCTGGAGAAAACAAAGAAGACAATATAGAACAACCAAAAGATATTGAAACTACTTCTGAACAATCTATTGAAGAAACTAAAGAAGAGCCAAAAGAAGATTCTTCCGATGAAAAAAAAGAAGAAGCAGAAACAGAACCAGAACCAGAGCCAGAAGCTCCTCCAACGATTGATGATGTTCCTCAAGAAGAAGAACCTGCAATAAAAATAGAAGTTGATACTGACAATGGCTCAGAAGATACAGGCGAAGAAATAACTGAACCACAATCAGATGAAAAAACAGAAGAACAAGAAGAACAAGAAGAAACAGTTATCAAAATTGACATCGATGACGAACCAGAAGTAACAGTAGATGAAGAAGAAGACGACGAAAATGATGATGACGATGACGATGACGACGATGACGATGACGACGATGACGATGACGATGACGATGACGACGATGATTTTAATTATGGAGATTCTTATTCAATAAAAAATAAATAGGACTAAAAGTCCTATTTTTTTAAAATATAATAGATAAAAAATGTCGAATCGGTTCCATAAATAAAAATACGAAATATAATCCTGTAATTAAATAAGGACCAAAAGGAATCTCTTTATCTTTTCCGGTTAAAGAATAATATATCGCAATTGGAAAAGCTAAAAATGAACCAATAATTAATGATACAATTGCTAAACGAATTCCCATAACAAACCCAAAAAACATAGCTAGTTTTATATCTCCATCTCCAAGAGACTCTCTTTTAAATAAAAAATTCCCAACTATTTTTACAAAATACATAAATAAAAATATAATTGCTCCACTTAAAACAGAAATAATAAAAGTTTGAAATCCGAAGAAAACAAATTTTAAAATTAAAACTATAACACTAAAAACAATTAGTGGATTATCTGGAATAATATAGTATTTAAAATCACTAATATAAATAATGGTTAATAAACAAGTTAACAATAACATAATAATGAGTTCATAACTAAAGCCATAATAAATATATGCTAAAGAAAACAAAAATCCATTCATTAATTCTAATAAAGGATAAACAATATTTAACTTTTTTCCACAATATATACAATTTCCCCTCATAGTTACAAATGAATATAATGGAATCAATTCATACCACTTATATTTTACATCACAATATTCACATACATTCAGATGCTTTTTATGAATACTTGTTTTTAATCCAAATAAAACGTTAATCATTCCCATAAATAAACCAATTAGAAAAAAGAAAATAATTACATATATATCAAACGCCATTGGAATTCCCCTATTCTCTAATTAATTATATCATAGATTTATTAAATAAAATCAAAAAAGAAACATATACTATATTGGTGATTACATGTACAATTCTTTATCTTTAACAAAAATAATTACTGGTTTTTCAAAAAGTTTAAATATAGCCAATCAATTAATACCATTATACAAACAAATAAAACCAATCATCAAAAATAGTAGTACAATTATAAATAAAATAAATACCATTTCTACAAATCAAAGCAAAAACAATCATAGTAGTCAAAAAAAAACACAAATATCGAATTCCCCTACTTTTTTTCAATAGAAAAACAGCTATTTTTTTATAGCTGTTTTTAATATACTAATTTTTCTATAAAGATCTATTTTTTTATGAATTGATGTTATAGGTATTTTTTTATTAATCGTTTTATAATGTTGAATTAAATAATTAATATAATCTTTATTATTTAAATAGCCAAATTCAAGCTCTTTCTTCGAATTTTTTTTACTACTTTTAACAAATAGATTTGTTACATACCATTTACCCTTATCAAAAGTATACTCCTCATCTTCTAAGTAATAACCAGTTATATTCATACATTCTCTTAACATTTGCCAATCATTATTCGATTGAATAATCAATTTATTAATATTCTGTAAGGCATAATCATTTGCTAAGATATGATTAATAGTTGTTGCTCCCATTCCAGATATTATTAAGCCATTAATTCCTTCCAATGGAATATCATCAATTCCATCACTTAAGTAAGTTTTAATATTTAGTTTTCTTTTCTTAATATTTTCTTTAGCATTATTTAAAGCATTTGGATTGATATCACTAGCAATAACATTTTTGCATAATTTATTTTCTACTAAATAAATACTAAGTAATCCATGGTCACAACCAACATCAGCTAAAGAATCTTCCTTATCAACAAATTTTACTAAAGCTTTTAATCTTTTACTAATATTAGTCACTTAAGAAATCCTTTAATTTTTTAGCACGAGATGGATGTCTTAATTTTCTTAAAGCCTTCGCTTCAATTTGACGAATACGTTCACGAGTTACATTAAATTTCTTTCCAACTTCTTCAAGAGTATGACTTGTACCATCTACTAAACCAAATCTTAATTCAAGAACTTCTTTTTCTCTTTCTTGTAATGTCATTAAAACATTCTTAATTTCCTCTTTCAATATTTCATTAGTAGCATATTCTTCTGGACTCATACTTCTTTCATCTTTAATGAAATCACCCAAATGAGAATCATCTTCTTCTCCAATCGGAGTTTCCAAAGAAACTGGATCTTGACTGATTTTCATAACTTCTCTAACTTTATCAACAGTAATACCCATTTTTTCAGCTAATTCTTCTTCAGAAGGTTCTCTATTTAACTCTAGAGTCATCTGTCTTTGTACTCTTGCCATCTTATTAATCGTTTCTACCATATGTACTGGTACACGAATCGTTCTTGCTTGATCAGCTAAAGCACGTGTAATAGCCTGTCTAATCCACCATGTTGCATAAGTAGAAAACTTATAACCTTTACCATAATCAAATTTTTCAACAGCTTTCATTAATCCAATATTACCTTCTTGGATTAAATCAAGAAACAATAACCCTCTTCCAACATAACGTTTTGCAATTGAAACAACCAAACGTAAGTTAGACTCAGCTAATATATTTTTAGCGGATTCATCACCATTTGCAATTTTTACAGATAAATCCATTTCTTCTTCTGGTGACAACAAACTAATACGACCAATTTCTTTCAAATACATTCTAACAGGATCATCAATATTAATATCCTTAGTAATTTCTTCGTCTGTTAAAACAAGGTTTTCTTCTTCCTCAACAGTTTCTTTGCCACCTTCAGAATCATTAGACGCTTCTTCAGAGACAACCTCAATTCCATTTTCTACTAAAGCATTATATAGATCATCTAATGAATCATTATCAATCTCTAATCCTTTTAAAGCCTCTGCTAATTGTTCAAAAGTCAAAACATTATCATTTTTCTGACCAAGAGCAATTAAATCCTTTTTTCTTTCTTCAAAACTCTTAATTTCAACCATACCTACAACTCCTCTTTCTTTAATTCAGCAATTTGTAATGCTAATTTCATTTTTTTATCTACATCTAGTTCTTTTTTCATTTCATCTTTTAATCTTTTAATTTCATTTTTTGCTAGTATTCTTAAAACTGCATTTATATATTCATCCATAGCTTCCATAGTCAAATCATCATTAACAGATTCATTAACTATCTCCATTACCTTATCTTTTATACTATGCTTATCACTAACATATGTAATGAAATCTGCTACAGTTATTTCCTGATTATTTTCATAATAGAATACAATTTCATTAGCAATCTCACGATATAAAGGATCACTAAAGAAACCTAATTTTTTTTGATACTCTTCAATAAATTCACCATCATTCATCATGAAATATAATATTCTTTCGGATCCTATTTTATAAGAATCCTTTTTTTCCTTATTTGGTCTCTCTTTTTGACTTTTTTCATGAAGTACAATTGGTTCAAATTTTTCCAATCGATTTTTTAAAACATCAAGAGATAGCCCATATTCGTTACTAATTTTATTTAAAGTTACTTCCCTTAAAATACTATCATCAGAAGTTGCCAAAGTTTTTAAAACATCATTGACATATGACGATAAATCTTCAACATTATTTAAATCTTTATTTTGTTTAAAATATTCCATTTTAAAGTCAAAATACGTTAATGGTTTTTTTAGATTTTCAATAAATGCATCTGCACCATTAGCTACAATATACTCGTCAGGATCCTTCTCGCCTGTTAAACGAATAACATATGTTTCAACATTTTCTCTTTGTAACATATCTCCATTGCTAACCGTAGCAACCATACCAGCATTATCATTATCTAAACATAAAATAACTTTACATCTTAGTTTTTTTAATAAAGAAACTTGTTCTTTTGTCATTGCGGTTCCACATAACGCAACTACATTTTTAACTCCAATGGAAGATATACGAATAGCATCCATAAAACCTTCAACAACGACAATTTCTTTCTCTCTTTTAGAAACATCTTTAGCATTATGATAATTATACAACGTTTCCCCTTTATGAAATATATTCGTTTCTCTACTATTCATATATTTAGAAACGTTTTTTTCACCACGATACACTCTAGCACTAAAGCCTACTATATTACCATTTTTATCCCATAGTGGAAAAGTAATCCTTCTAGTAAACATATCATAATAATTTCCATTATTATCATTGGATAGTCCAACAGAAACCAATTGTTCTTTGGAATAACCTTTTTTTGTCAATAATTGGATTAAAGAATCATTTTCATCTAAACTTAATCCAATACCAAACTCTTTCATAATATCTTCATTAAGATTTCTATCTTTAAGATATTGACGAGCTTCCTTACCGAAAGAAGTTTTTAAATTATTTAAATAGAACTTCTGTGCTAAATCCATAATTTTATGTTCCTCAACAAAAACTTGAGGAATATTATCTTGTAAAGCAGCTACAGAAAAATCTATTCCACATTTTTCAGCAACAATAGAAACAGCTTCTATAAAGGAAACATTTTCATAGTCTTGAACAAATGTAAATACATTTCCCGTTGCTCCACAAGAAAAGCACTTATATATCTGCTTTTCAGAAGAAACACTCATACTTGGAGAGTGATCATCATGAAAAGGACACACACAAAGATAATTCTTACCTCTTTGCGTAAGAGGAAGATAACTACCGATAATATTTACAATATCGGCTTTAGCTCTAATATTATTAATTTCATCATTACTAACAAAAGCCAAAATCATCACCCTCTACCTATAATTATTAACGCAACCCCCTCAATTTCCTTTTTTTTTCGTGATTTTTTTTCAAAAATCGACAAATACTTGTATATTTTATCATATTTTAATTGTTTTTAGCCAAAAAAATAAAAAATAGATTACTCTATTTTTTATTCTTTTTACTGCATGATAAACCTCTTAAATAATACTTTAATGCAGTTAACGTTTCTATATAAAACTCTGTTTCTATGCTTCGAGCAGAAGCTTTTTCACTTTTTTCATGAACAGCTCCATAACGAATTAACATTTCGTCTATTACACTCGTAACTTTCTCCTTACCATCAGAACTTAATTGGCTCAATGATACAAATAATTGATCATGTAATTGAGATATATTGTCTCTTAATATAAAATACTCTTTAATCTCTTTAGGTATAATACCATCATAGGATTCTGGATCAAATACATCTTCAAAGCGTAATGAAGCATATTTGCTGTTCACATGATTTGTAATATATCTGTTCAATTTTTTCATGACAACTTTACTTTTTACAAACTTATTAATAAGTTCTAAAGCAGACTCTACTGTTCCGTTTTCCATAGTATCAACCCCCAAACGACGCATATTATATCACAACCATAAAATTTTTCAACTTTTGCATAGCAATTACGAAATATTTTACAACAGAATTGAATACTTTCATATGAACATCTATTTTAACACGAGTATCTGGAGGTAATACTTCTTCCAATACTTCTCCATTTTCTTTTGGTTCTTCTAGTAACATATTATACAATATATGTTCATGTTTACTTGTTTCATCTACGATTTTATCTTGAAAATCATCTACAAAAGAATAATCCTTTAAACCTTGTACTTGATGAAAATAATATGTTCCATATCCTAAAACAATAGAATCTACACCATTTTTATCAGTCATCATAGTAGTAACTAATTTATGATTTTTATCAAAAACATGAAACTTAGCATCCTTTTCAAATAAACAATCATCAACATAACATGCATACTTTGTTAAAACAATCGTATTTTTTAATAATTGATTATATAAAATAACACTAGGATGTTCATTTTTTTGATTAACGACTACTTTATAAACATGATTATCCTTAACGTATCCAACGCCATGACTAATTTGTTTAACAGTATACTCCCCATATGGAAGTTCATTTTTTTGATAAACCAATGGTTCTGAGCTAGTACACACTTTTCGTATAGTCTCTCCAACATCATTATATATTTCATAACAAGTATCTTTTAAATCACTTTCAACCGTATAATAACTATGATCATCTCGAATATCTAGTGTAATATCTCCCTTGGTTACATGTATAGAAACATTATAAGATGGATTATTAATATTCCCTGGTCTTAACAAGTCTTGATTTGAATCACTTACATACAAAGCTATTTTATCTTGATAATAATTACTTTTTTTCTTATATTCAATAATTCCATCATGAGTTACGTTATGAATGATCAAATCGTTTTGAAAAGATGACTCAAATGGATTACTTACAAGTTCATAAGAAGAATCTAATCGATTAATCGATATGCTCTCTCCTAAATTCACACTATAATTACTAGATATATTAGGAATATTATCATGATTACGAACATCGTTTAATATTTCTTCCATTTCTGATTCGTATTTTGAAATCTTACTTCCATTTAATTTATTTGTAAAATATATATTTTCATTTACATCTACTGCTTTCCAAATCAATACTTGAGTAATGACATACCATTTATTAGATGTCCTACCTTCGTATCCATAGCCATAATAAGCTATTAATTCAATATTTCTTCTTTGTAATTCACTTAATTTATTATATGAACTTAAATCCCATTCATATTCCTGATAATCATCGCCTTCTTGAAAAGTAATGTATGGTTCCAAACAATACACAACCCTTCCTTGACTATCTTTAATAAATTGCATTGTTAAATAATGCGTAACCCCATTTTTTACTTTACTAACGTATTCTCCATTAATAAATTTGCCTTCTACAAAACTTTCTGCATAAATAAATTTCATTCCCATAAACAATAAAACAAAACAAAAAATAATTTTCTTCATTCAATACCTCCCTCTACTTAAATTATTAACGAAAAGTATCTAATTTCCTTTTTTTTGCAAAAAGTGGGAAATATTTAAAAATGTATTTTATTAAATAAAAAAAGATGAAAAATTCATTTCAATCTCTCAATAATCAATTTTTATTCATCATTTCATTTTTTTCATAGCTTTTACAATAGTAATTTTTTTTATACAACATACAAATAAATTAAGAAGAAATGTAGTATACTAGCTGCTATTACAAAGAAATGGAAGATTGAATGCATATAAGGTATCTTATGACCAATAGCATAAAGAATAGCTCCTAAAGTATATACAATACCACCACTAACTAATAAAATAATGCCATTCATAGGACAAGCAGCCATTAAATACTTAAATATTATAATAGCTCCCCAACCAAGGATAAGATTTGATATCAAGGCTAAGAATTGATATTTTTCTACATTAACAGCATTAAATATGATAGCTATTATTGTAACAATCCATACAATACTAAAACTTAACCATCCAACCCATCCTTTTAACATACAAAGACAAATTGGAGTATATGTACCAGCAACCATTAATAATACATTAATATGATCTAGAGTTCTAAGTACTTTCTTACCTCTACATCTATAACTTAAAGCATGATATATACATGATATTACATACATTACAATTAATATAACAGAATATAAAATACCACAAACTACTCCTAAAGCACTATGTGCTCTAATACAAAGTAATACAAGTGCTGCAATAGCAAGTCCTGCTCCTACACCATGACTAATTGAATTAACTAATTCTTCTCCTAAACTATACTTAGGTTTAAGTTCTTCTTTTTTTACCATAATAACCACCTGAATATAATATAACATTTTTTAAATTTTTTTAAAATTAAAAATTATAAAAGCAGTACTATTCAAGTACTGCTTTAATTCTTCTTACACCAGCTGAAGAAGCTTCTTCTTTTTTAATTCTAAAATGTCCTAATTCAGATGTATTCTTAACATGTGGTCCACCACATAATTCTTTAGATATAGTCCCAATAGTATATACTGTAACAATATCAGGATATTTTTCAATAAACATACATTCAGCACCAGATGCTACTGCTTCATTTTTATTCATTTCTTCAACAGTTACATCTAATCCTTCTTGAATCCATTCATTAACTAAATCTTCTACTTTTTGTTTTTCTTCATCTGTTAATTTATGATCACAGTTAAAGTCAAATCTCATTCTTTCATCAGTTATATTAGAACCTCTTTGGTGAATATCTTTATCTACTACTACTTTTAATGCTGCATTAAGTAGATGAGTTGCTGTATGATATCTTGTTTCAATTTCAGAATCTCCTGCCAATCCACCTTTAAACTTACCAACAGAAGCTGTTCTACTCTTTTCTTGATGTTCTTTAAATTTAGCTTCATAACCTTCTGTATCAACTTTTAGTCCTTTTTCTGAAGCAAGCTCAACAGTTAATTCTAATGGGAAACCAAATGTATCAAATAAATGGAATGCAGTTTCACCATCGATATCTTTACCATCCTTAGTTTCTTTTTCAAATTGTCTTAAACCTTTTTCTAATGTTCTATTAAATTTAACTTTTTCATTTTTAAGCTCAGAAAGAACTACTTCTCTATTATCTTTTAATTCAGAATAATACATATCATATTTAGATAATAGTAATTCAGCAATTTGTTCTTCCCAATTACTATTAATATCTATTTCTATATTTTTAGCATGACGAATTGCTCTTCTTATTAATCTTCTTAAAATATAACCTTGATCTGTATTAGATGGTTTAATACCTGCTGGATCAGCTAAGATAAATACTGCTGTTCTTAAGTGATCAGCAATAATTCTCATACTCTTTTCATTACCTTCGTAAGATTTACCACTTATTTTAGAAATTAATTCAATAACATCTTTCCAAATACTAGATGCATAATTATCTGTAACACCTTCAAGTATTGCAGTAGTTCTTTCAACTCCCATACCTGTATCAACATTCTTTTTAGGTAGTTCAACTACTGTACCATCACTTCTTTTCTCAAATTGCATAAATACATCGTTCCATATTTCTACCCAACGTACATCCTCTGTATCAAAACTTTCAGGAATAGGATCATTACTTCTCCAATAAAACATTTCTGAATCTGGTCCACATGGTCCAGTTTCTCCTGCTATCCAGAAATTATCATCTACTGTTTTAGCTATTCTTTCAGGTTTTATACCTAAACTAACCCATTTATTGTAACTAGTTTCATCAAATGGAATATTATCACTACCTGCATATACAGTAACAGCTAATCTCTCAACTGGAATATGTAATACCTGAGTTAAAAACTCAAAACTCCATTCGATAGCTTCATCTTTAAAATAATCTCCTAAACTCCAGTTACCTAACATTTCAAAAAATGTATGATGATATGTATCACCAATATTATCTAAATCATTAGTTCTAACACACTTTTGATAATCAGTTAATCTAGTTCCATATGGATGGGGTTGTCCCATCAAATAAGGTATTAATGGTTGCATACCTGCTGTATTAAATAATACAGATGGATCATTTTCTGGTACTACTGGAGCACTAGGTATTTGCTTATGTCCCTTACTAACAAAAAAATCAATATATAAATCTTTTAAATTCATTTTACTTCATTCCTTCCAACATCTTTATTACATCACTACGCAAAGTATCATCAAAATGATTATATAATACATAATCAAAAGATGAATAATTATCTAATTCTGTTTCCGTATGATGCATTTTTTCTTCTTCATTTAAATTTCTTTTACTTTGTTCACTATTTACACGAATTGTAATCGTTTCAATATCAGTTTTGTTTTTAAAATACTCAACTTCATTTAAAAGCCTAACATCACTGATAATCACATGTTGAATACCTTCATGTTCATAGACCTTTAAATCTTCATATAATCGTTTTGTCATAAAATCATTATCAATATTTCTCAAAACATCTCCCATATTTTGCAAATACGCTCGAGGTTTATCAAAATCATTACCATCCCATTTTGTTAATTCCATAGCAAATAACTTAATATATTTACTAAAACCAGTAATAATAGCATTACCAAAATACTCTTTCATATATTCCGCAACTTCATTTTTACCACTACCAGCTTTTCCACAAATTAAATATACTTTCATAGAATCTTCCTTTCAAAAGAAAACCACATTACTTGCAAGGAGCAAATAATGCGGTACCATCCTTTATTTTACTTAATTATGATAACGGTTTTACCCGATTGATCTCCAAAGGTAGCTATTTCATTCTTCAGTATCTTAGTTTTCACCAACCACTAAGTCTCTTAAATACTTCCAAATTACTTTGTCTTTATCATCGACCAATTACAAAACTTGTAAGTTCATTATAATAAAAATTCGAATTAAAGTAAAGTTTTTAATGAAGCAACTTTTTTTGTTCAGCATTTTGATAACATTGATATCCAAATTTTACAACATCTACAAAAGTATCATGATTTGTTATAAAATTATAAAATTGAATAAAATCTCTCTTTTCAAAGCCAAAAGCTTCCATAAACATTTCCACATCATAATAATCAGCATAAATTCTTGTTAATAAATTATTAAGTTTTAATTGATTAAGTGGTGTTAGATCACAAATTCTATCAAAACTATCATAAATATAATTACGAAAATTACTTTGTTCAGTCTTCATTATGCACCCTTCTTTCCAGACAAGTTCATAATTTTACCCTTTTTTTTAAGACATGTCAATTTCTTTTTGATAAAATTCATAAATGATTTTAATCATAGTTAGAATAGGTGTAGAAAAAAGCATACCAACTATTCCAAATAATCGTCCCATAATTAATAAACTGATTAGAATAAATATCGGTCGAATGTGAACACTTTTACTCATAACCATTGGTTGAAACACATAATTTTCTAAAAATTGAACTATAAAACAAACCAACAAAGTAAAATATCCTATCATCTTTTTTTCATTAAAACCAACCAATACTGCCAATCCTCCACCTATATACGGTCCAACATAAGGAACGAAATCCGTTAGGCCACAGAACAATCCTAATAATAAGGGAGCATCTAACCCAATGAAGAAGAAGAAAAGACTATCTAAAATAAAAACAAATAAAGCTACTAAAAAAGTACCATAAATACAACTACGAACACCATCACTTAATTGTATAACCAAGTCATCCAATTTTTTTTTGTGCAAAAAGTTGAATAAAAAACGAATAAAAGATTCATATTCAAAACTAATATATAACCCCAATATAAATCCAATAACAATATTTCCAACAACCAGAGCTATCTTTTTTATTCCCCATAATAAAGTATTTGGAAATTTATCCATAACTATAGAAGTTAATTCTTCCAAATATTCCAATCCCCCAAATTTTCCTACCTTTTCTCTTAGATGAGATAAAAAAGTAGGAAATACATTCATAAAATCTCCTAATTCTTTCATAATCGTAGGAATCAAAAAATAAAAAAATAGTATCATTATAATAATTACCATAAAAAATATAATAATACAAACAACACTTCGAGGTGTTTTTTTACTAAACTTACGAATAATCGGATTCAATAACCACGCATAGAAAAAACCAATAAATACTGGTAATAGTACAATAAGCAATTCTGAAAATAATTTATATATTTTTAAATACTGAAACAAAAATGCAAATAAAAAAATACTAATCATTATTAAAACAAACTTTTTTAATAAATCAATTTCCATTTCATCACCTAAAAAAGACCTATATATTCAGGTCTATATTTCATCAATTACTAAATCATCATTATCTTTAAATTTTTCAAGTAATCCTCCAATGCAAACTCCGAATGCTAATGACATAGCACAAGTTCCAAAATAAGATAATGCTCTTCTCGTATTAATAAGCATACAATCACTCCTTAGTAATTAGTATGTTCTTATTGAATAAAAATATTCATAATTTGACTTTTTAAATTCGTTTTTCTATTTTTAGAATAATCATTCTGAACAGCCATCATAAAACTATTTTCTTCTCCAATAATTATCAAACTCTTTTTAGCCCTCGAAACCCCTGTATAAATTAACTTGTTATATAACATCTTATAATATGCTTTAGAAACTGGCATAATTACATGAGCAAACTCAGACCCTTGACTCTTATGAATTGATATTGCATAAGCATGTTTAATATTAATTAAATCTTCTCTTGTATATTGAACTCTATTTCCCATAAAATTTATTGTGAATACTTCTTTTTTCTTAGGGCTCATAAGTGTAGTAATACTATCAATATATCCGATATCTCCATTAAATATATTATTATCTACATCATTAACAAGTTGTAATACTTTATCATTTTCTCGATAAATTGTTTCTCCAACTTTTACTTCCTTTTTATCTTTTGATTTAGGATTAAAAATATCTTGTAATAAATAATTTAAATTATCAATACCATTCTCTCCTTTATACATAGGAGCTAATACCTGTATTTCTTCTTCTGTTAAGCCTTTTTCTCTGCTCATAATACATATTTTACGAATCATTTCCTTAATACTTGGTCCAGTAGCACTTAAGAAATTAAAATCATCTCTTTGTTGTGTAAAACTACTACTTAAATCTTTTTCTTTAATTTCTTTTGCTAAGATAGGAATATAAGAATCTTCACTCTGACGATATATAGTTTCTAGCTCAGTATGAATAAACATACCACTATCAATTAAATCATTTAATACTAATCCAGGTCCTACGGAAGGTAATTGATTAGAATCGCCTACCAATACCAAAGTAATATCATGTTGCAATCCTTTTAACAAAGAATCAAATAACGAAGTATCAATCATACTTGTTTCATCAACAATAACTAGCTTATGATAATTTTTATTATATTCATTAATTTGAAATTCATTCTTTTCTTTATTCCACTTTAAAAATCTATGAATTGTCATAGCAGCAAGTCCAGTAGAATCACTCATTTTCTTACTTGCTCTTCCTGTTGGAGCCAATAGTGCTATTTCATTAATTACATCTTTATAATTCAAATTATGAATACGAATGTATAATTTAACAATAGAATTAATTATAGTTGTTTTTCCTGTACCAGGTCCTCCTGTAATAATACTTACTCTATTTGTTAAAGCGTTTTGAATGGCTTTCTTCTGAATAGCATTATAATGAACATCATATTCTAACTCTATTCCAGATATTAATGAATCAAAATGATCTACTTTCTCATTCTTATGACGCATAATTAATTCTAAATTCTCGGCTATATCTACTTCTTGTTCATAATATTCTTTCAAAAAATACTTATCTTCCTCTACTACAATCAAATCTTTTTGTAATAAATCCATTAAATAATTTTCAAACTCGTCTTCCGTAATAAATATCTTAAATTCATTACGTATATTACTAAATAATTCATTTTTTGTTAAGTAAGTATCTCCATTTTGGAATCCCAAACGTTTAAAAGATTCAATCATACAAGCAATAACACGATCATAACTATTGGCATCTTTCATACTAAGAAATACTTTATCTAACCTAGTAAAATCAATAATATCTATTAAACGATAAATATCATTCTGAACGATTTCTAAACTACTTTCTCCCCATTTATTTAGGATAGATAAAGATTCATGAATAGTAAAACCTAAACGTTTTAATTCAACAATAATCTGATCAGTGCTTTGATATTTAACAATACTATTATAAATTCTTTTAGCTTTTACTTCACTGATACCAGGTACTCTAAATAAATTAGAATAATCTTCTTTAATTAATGTTAAAGCATCCTCTCCTAAAGTTTCTACAATTAAATTCGCAGTTTTTTCACCACATCCTTTAACCAAAGAACTAGATAAAAAATCTATAACAGCATCTTTTCCTTTAGGTTCTTCCCTTTCATAACTAGAAACTTGAAACTGTTCTCCATATCTTTCATTAAATACATATTTACCATATAATTTATAATAATCTTCTTCATTTAATTGTGCAAAATAACCAGTAAACGTAATTGTCTTATTTTCTATATCACGAAATTCATTACTTGCTTCCTTAACACGAAACAATCCTACCTTATAACCATTATCACTTTCAAATATCATTTGTCTGAATTTTCCTCTAATGTATTCCATGATAATCACCTTTTATTAGTTTATCACAGAAATAAAAAAGAAGCGAATGTTTTTTCGCCTCTTAATTTATTGCTTCCTCTTTATGTTTCTTTGCAAATAAAAGTAATGCTTTATCTAATTCTTCAGAAGAATCTAATCCATTCAGAATTTCTTCCCCATCTTCTACAATTACTTTACGAATGCAAGTATTTCTTTCATCATCAACATTTGCTAGATAAACATACATTACAGTTCCATTTTTTATTTCATCAACAACCATATAATCTTGATTATCTTCTAATGTAACAATTTCAATTTCTTCTTCCATATTATCTACCTAGCCCTTCATCTCTTTCTTTCGTATCAGAACCTACTCCTCTAAACTCATCAATTTCTAGTTGTAAGCGTTCCATTTCATCAAGATTTTTCGCATATTGTTCAAAACCTTTTTCATAAGCATGTTCATCAACAACTTTTTTATCATCTTTTTCTTTTACAAAACCTTTTGAATCGCAATAATCTAAAAAAGAATAATATGGAGTATATCCAGCAGAATATAAATCTTGCATCAACTCATCCATACAAACCAACTTCGAATCATGATTCCATCCAACTTCATTATATACACGATTAATATAGATATCGATATCCATCATTCCATTGTATGTTCCAATTTTAGAATATATATCTAATAATTCATTTCCAACACGTATATTCTTTCTCATTAAATCTTTCCATGCATCTATATCCGCTATTTCTTGTCCATCAACAGTTTTAACGCAACCAAATCCTTTAATATAATCTGTAAACTTACCATAATCAGTAATTCCACGCATCTTAAACTGCCAAAACAAATCATTCATATTATCAACTCGATTTGTATCCATACCACAATAAGAACCATAAACATAAGAATCAAAATCCATATCACTTTCATCATACAAACGAGCAATATTATCTACATCGTACCAATATCCTGTATTATCAGATGTTCTATGAGTAGAAGAATTAATAGAATCATATCCGACTGTATAAGAATGATTAACATAACTTCCATCAAAATATGGGTGCATTGTATCAAAAGCATATTTAGAACCAGCTGCTAAACTTAACGCTAAAAGAATTGCAACTACAACCTTCTTTCGATGATTACTTTTCTTTCTACTTTTCTTTGCATAAGACATTCTTCTTTGAACTGCTTGAACATTGTCTTGGTTAACACTATTCTCTTCAAGTCTTTTTCTTTCATCTTCATATCTCATTATAATCACCCTATCATTAATATACTACATTTGCTCACTTTTTTAAATAAAAAAGTAAGTATAAATACTTACTCATAATCATTTATATATGAACTATTAATAAAGATTTCACCTTTATAAACAATCGTATCTTTAACATCTTTTTCTGAAAAACCTTCAATCATAGAAAGTGGAAGATAAATTTTATATTCACTACTAGTATATACAACAACTTGATTATTATGTCTAACCACAATATCATCATTATCTACTACTTTACCATTAATAACAACCAAACCTCTAGAATATGGAGAATTTAAAAGATCATAATCTTCATTTAATTCATCATCAAAAGCTTTAATATCATTTCTTAGATTATCATGATAAAAAGCAATTAAATTATCTTTTGCTCCAATTGGATTATCATTAATTGCATCAGAATAATTAAAGTCATCCATTCGAATAGGAACATAATAATTGGAATATAAATGATCTCTTATATCCAAAGCATTTTCATCTTTGCTATGATAAGCAATATCTGTAATAAGATTCATAGTATAATTCGCCCAACTAAGTAATACCAAATCTTTTATACGATTATAATCTAAAATATTATCCATAGCTTCTTGTAAATCTTCTTTATAATGAGGATTATATTGAATTTCATTATACTTACCTGTTTCATAATTAAAAGATATAACTCCAACAGTAACATCATTAAATTCTGTATCAGCAAAACGATATCTACCATTTTCCGTATCATTTAAGCAATCTACACAACGATTATATTTTTGTTCCATAGTTTCTTTAATATCTTTTAAAACATCAATAGATAACTCAAAACGTTCCTTATTCATGTTATCACCCCAAAACTATTCTTAACATAAAAATTATATCTTAAAATTATAATTATTTCAATATACCTTCTACAAAATCAGAATACACCTTTGTTACAATTACTAAATATTCTTTATTTTCTTCTAATTCACATGGTAATACAACTTTAATAAAATTTTCAGTATGCCCGATTGCTTTACCATCTACATTTTCTTCAATTAAAACGGTAATTTCCTTATTTAAAAACTTCTCATGATATTCTATTTCTAAATTCTTATCTATCTCAATTAATCTTCTAGCTCTATCTTTTTTAATATCATTGGGTACCTGTTCTTTCATAGAAGCTGCTTTCGTTCCCTCACGTACAGAAAATGGGAATACATGTATTTTACTAAATCCAATCTTTTTACAAAAATCAACACATTCTTGAAAATCTTCTTCTGTTTCTCCAGGAAAACCTACAATAACATCTGTAGTCAAATTAATATCAGGTCTGGCTTCCTTAATCTTTAAAATAAAATCATAGTATTCTTGTGCTGTATATTTACGATTCATTAATTTTAAAATACGATCACACCCAGATTGTAATGAAATATGCAAATGTCCACATAACTTTGGATTATTTTTTAACTCATCAATAAATTTATCTGTAATTTCAGTCATCTCTATACTAGATACTCGAATTCTTTTTAAATCCTCTATTTTAGATATTTCACGTATTAAATCTGTTAAATCATAAACACCCTTTTCTTTTCCATAAGCTCCTGTGTTAATCCCCGTAAATACAATCTCTTTGTGTCCCTTTTGAACAAGTTCTTTTATTTCTGATACACACTCTGTAAAATCTTTGCTACGAATATTCCCTCTTACATAAGGAATAATACAGTAAGCACAATAATTATTACAACCATCCTGTATTTTTACAAACGCTCTCGTTAAAGAAGAATCTTGAATTCTCATATCTTCAAAAACACTACTTCTACTGTCATAAAATTTAATGTATTTTTCACCACTTTTAATAAAATGGTCAATCAATGATATTACCTGACTTTTTTCATGGTTACCAATCAAAATATCAATATCTAAGTCTAATAATTCTTCTCTATGATTTTCTGCTGTACAACCACAAACCATTAAAATAGCTTTGGGATTATCTCTTTTAATACTTCGAATCATTTTTTTACATTTATTATCTGCCATATTCGTAACACTACAAGTATTAACAATAACTATATCTGCCTGATTACGATCTTCTATAAAAATATAACCTTCATCTTCTAATTGTTGCTTCATAAACTCTGATTCATAACTATTTACTTTGCAACCAAATGTAACGATTGAAAACTTCATATACATCACCACTCGACAAATTATAACAAAAAAAGCTTATTAGGACAATAATAAGCTATAGAAAATATGACATTGCTAATAATCCAGCAATAAGAATTATAAATAGAAATATGATAGCATAAGAACCTCTACTAATCTGTATCTTATGACGATTATCATTCATAGGTAATTCTGAATCTGACTGTATTTCCTTTATGAAAATAACTCCTTTATCATTTGTTAAACTCAAATCATCATAACTTTCAATCACAAATGTTAAGCTATCTCCAAATTCCATAAAACGTAAATTAGGGTCTTTTTGATTCAAGAAAAAAATAAATACAGCAATATCTCCTGCGGCTCCAGAAATATTAACAACAGATAATATCATTAATAAATATGAATGAAATAACATTCCCAAAATAACAGTAACAAGTCCAATAAGTATAAATGGTGCTAGTAAAGAAGTCATAATATTTTCTTTAAAAATATATTCCCCACACCTACAATAGAAAACACCTTTTTCTAATGCTGCTCCATAAATAATATTTTCTTTATGCGCACCTTTTATTATATAGAACATTCCATGAATAATTTCATGGAGTACCATCCACAAAAAAATAAATACTAAGAATAATAAATAAGTAAATATCATTCTAAAAATATTATCACTAATAATATTATTTAAAAAATACTGATCCAAAAAATTTAAAGATTGTTCTCTAGTTACTAAATAATATCCATAAACCACCAAAGATGGAATAATAAACAATACAACACTTAGTATAGTTATAAAAACCATATCATATTCAAATAAATATTTTTTTCTCATATTCATCACCTACCAAAAAAAGAATCCATAGATTCCTTAATTTATTATTTTGTTTAAATCTTTAAGTTCCTTTAAGAATTCTTCTTCATGAGTATAATCTAATAAATTAACAACCCTATCATTTTCTTCTTTTATGCTTTGTAAATTAAGCTTCGTAGTATTTTCTAAATCTACCTGCTTAACAGAAATATCTTTTCCATCTAAAGAATCACTATATTGTATTTCTCTCGAACGATTATTTCGAACAAGCTCATCATAACTTATAATAGCTTTTTCCTCCTGCTCTTCTTCATATGGAGTCATATGAACAACTCGTTCTCTTGGAATTGTTTCCAATTCCTTTGTTAAACTCTGTAAATCTAACGAATCATCCTTTTTATCTTCAGAAACTGGAGAATCTTTATATATTGGAACATTTTTGTTTAAACCTTTTCTAGTAATATTATTAGATTCCGTTTGTAAATGAATTATATAAACAATTGTGATAGCTATGAAAATCAAAAGAACAATGATTAAAAATAACATAACATTTGCTTTTGATAAATTATCTACTAAAAAAGACATAACCATCACCTTCCTTTATATAATAACACTAAAATTATTATGAAACAATTACATAAGGATTTTCTTGAGTTCCTTCTCCTTTGAGCTTAGCTTGAATACTAATATTAACAACTGGTCTTACATAAGAAGCAGTTGTTACTAAAACACCTTCTCCTAAAGAACCGTCTGATAGAACATTCATCATTGATATAACATCAGAACTATTAATATTATAACTACTACTTGTTAAATAATTTCCTTTAATACTTTCATTATATAAGTAATACTTTTCATTTGGAGTATTTTTATAAGCTCCTGCTAATACGATTTCATCTGCGCTCAACAATCCTACTTTACTTTTATAAGTAGAATTTTCACAAATCAAATCAGGAGCTTCATCTTCAAAAATACGTTCATAAGAAGATGAAATACGAACACCATTTTTATCTTTAAAAGATGTTTCTGTACAAAAATAACCATCAACCAAATAATTCTGATAATTTCCCAACTTATCATTTAACCAATTATTTAAAGTTTCTTGAATACTCGCTTTATCTATTCTAGCCATTTCTTCTAATGGTTGTTCTTCTCCTCTATCCCAACCATTATATGGTACAGTATCATTTAAAACACCATCTAAAACAACACGTACAGTTTCATCTCCATTTATACGAACTACACGAAAATATAAATCATTCATCTTTAAATAATTATTCTTGACATCACCACGAAAATAATAACTTGTTCCTAAATTATCTTGAATAGACAATAAACCTTCATTATCTAATGCTACTTCACTACCAATTCTTGTTTTAGACGTTACAACAAGATTATTCAATAATAAAATATCAGAAAAAGTCTGAGTAGTTAATGACTCATTCGTAACAATAAGTTCGCCTTTAAAAGTCCCTTTATTTGCAGTGATTTTTAAAGTATAACGAACCGTTTCTCCACCAGCTATACTATACAGATTTATAGCCTTTTTAGAAGATACGCTTTCTTCTAAAGCACTTATTTCATTTCCCTCATCATCTAATACAATAACCCTTGCATCATGATTCGTATCTTTAAATCCAATAGAATAATATATATTATTTTTAGAAGAATTCGTTAGTGTTATAGCATAATTTTTTGTTTTGCCATCCCCAACAACGATTTGATTTCCATCAACGTAATTTATTACTAAATCGCCATCATTTAAAACAACAGCTACACTACCTTCTGGCTTATCCGTAAACTGAATATTGCTAATAGTAATTGCTAAAGCTATCAAAGCTACAAATATACTAATAAAAATAATAATAAGTATTTGATATTTTCTGTCCAAGTCTAAAATTCTAGCCATTTTTTCACCCACATTATCCATATAAATTATATCATAAAAAAAAGCTATAAAATATAGCTTTTTATAAATATTTTTTAAAATTCTTAAATACAGAATCATTATCCAAACTAGTTTCATCTAATTCTTTGAACAATTCTTTTTGTTTTCTATCTAATTTAGAAGGAATAACAACATCTAAAACAACATACATATCACCATAGCGACTTCTACTAGGATCTTTTACTCCTTTTCCTTTTAAACGAAGTTGATCCCCTGATTGACTCCCAGCATCTATTGTTAACACAACTGTTCCTGTTAAAGTAGGAACTTCCTTTTTACAACCTAATACAGCTTCCGTAATCGTTATAGGTACATCTACATAAATGTCATTACCTTTTCTTTCAAATAATGGATGTTCTTTAACATTAAATTCAATATAAATATCTCCATTTGGTCCACCATTATATCCAGCGGCACCCTTTCCAGAAATACGTAATTGATGTCCCGTATCTACACCTTCTGGAACAGTAACTTCAATTTCAGTGTTTTTATTAACATGACCATTTCCATTACATTTTTTACAAACATTTTTATATATTTTACCTTTTCCATTACATTCTGGACAAGTAGATTCTGTTTGAAATACTCCAAACATCGTCCTTTGTTGAGAAACAACTCTACCTCTTCCACCACAAGTAGAACAAGTTTCTTCGCCACTTCCACCTTTACCATGGCACTCATCACATTCAGAATCTAAATTCAAAGAAATTGTCTTCTTACAACCAAAAACTGCTTCTTCAAAAGTAAGATTTACTTTTACTAAAGAATCTCTACCTTTAGAAGGACGATTGCTTCTAGTACCTCTTCTAGATGAGCCACCAAAAATACTTCCACCAAACAAATCATCAAAAATAGAAGATAAATCAATGTCAGACGCATCAAATCCAGAGAATCCACCAAAACCACCTTGTCCTGCACCTTGCTTAAATGCTTCATGTCCAAACTGGTCATATTGTTGTCTCTTTTGCGCATCAGATAAAACTGCGTATGCTTCACCTATTTCCTTAAACTTTGCTTCATCTCCTGTTTCTTTATTATCAGGATGATATTTCTTTGCTAATTTACGAAAGGCACTTTTTATTTCATCATCCGTAGCTGTTTTAGAAACACCTAAAATATCATAATAACTTTTACTATCAGCCATCTACTTCACCTTCTTGCATATTTCTTTAACTTGATTTAATTTATCTTGGAACATTTCGATTCCCTTGATAATTGGTTCGCTAGTTTCCATATCAACGTTACATTTCTTTAAAGTACGTAAAGGATAATCGCTACCACCACTACTTAAAAAATCTAAATATCTTTCTTGTGCTCCAGGTACTTTATTTAAAATATCACTCGCTATAGCCAATGCAGCACAAAAACCAGTAGCATACTTATAAACATAAAATGGTGTATAAAAATGTGGAATTCTACTCCATTCATAACGAATAGCATCATCACTAACAACATCTTTTCCATAATATAGTTTATTTAATTCATAATAAACATTACTTAAACTTTCCTCAGTTAATGCTTCTCCATTTTGTTCCATATCATGAGCAATCATTTCAAATTCAGCAAACATTGTTTGACGATAAACAGTTGCTCTAAACTTATCCAAAAAAGATGTTAAGTATAATAATTTTTCTTCATCACTTTGAGCATTTTGAATCATATACTCATTCAATAATACTTCATTAACTGTGGATGCTATCTCTGCTAAAAAAATCGGATATTGTGCATCAATATGTTCTTGTTTATGATCAGAATAATAAGAATGCATTGCATGACCTAATTCATGTGCTAGAGTACTAACAGAATCCTCAGTTCCTTCAAAATTTAATGAAACATAAGGATCTACTCCATAACTTCCCCATTGGTAAGCTCCACTACGTTTTCCATCATTTGGATAATGGTCAATCCAACGGTTTTCAAAAGCTTTTGATAAATCCTTAACATATTGTTCTCCAAGTGGCTTAACAGCCTCTAAAACAGCTGTTTTTGCTTCATCAAAAGTAAATTTCTTACTATCTCCTGTAACCATATCTACATAAATATCATACATATGTAATTCCGAAAGGCCTAAATAATCTTTACGAACCTTCATATACTCATACATAGGATTCATATGGTCATGAATTGTTTGAATTAAATTCTTATATACAGAAACATCAATACTATCATGATATAAACTCATTTCTAAAGGACTAGTAAACTTTCTTACTTTACTAATAAATAAATCCTCTTTGATTTGACCTTTATACAATTCTGCAATTGTGTTTTTATGATGAATATAAAAATCATAATATTTTTCAAAAACATTTTTTCTTGTTTCACGATCTTTATGATTCATAAAACGTATATAATTACTATGATTTAATTCTACTTCTTCTCCATCAATCATAACTTTATCAAATATACAATCTGTATTATCCAATGCTGAAAAAGCATTATCAGGAGTACCCATAGCAACATTTGCCAAACTTATAATTTTTTCCTCTGCTTCACTTAAAATGTGTTTTTGATATCGAAAAGATTTTTCTAAATAGAAAGCATACTTTTGCAAATTCTTGTTTTCTTCAATATATTTCAATATTTTCTCATAAGGAGTAGATAACAATTCACTATCAACAAAAGATAATTTTTCAGAAATTAAATCATCTAATTTATCTGCTTTATCTCTGAATAATTTTCCCTTTGCATCAGCAGTATCACTATAATGATATAAATAAGAATAAACATATAATAATTCTACATTCATTGATACTTGATCATTCAACTCCAAAAATTGATACAAATTATCAGCAGATGAGCATATTTTTCCTTTAAAATTTACTAAATCATCTACTTTTTTTATAGTATCTTTATATAATGATTCATATTCTTTCTCATTTTTAAAATACTTTGTCAAATCCCAAGTATCTTCTATTTTTACATCTTTTCTTTGCATAAGATTTCCTTTCCATAATGGTCTAAAAGTTCTAGTTACCTAGAACTTTTAAACAAATACTATTTTTCTTCATAATCTGCTTCTTGAACATTGTCATGAGCATCAGATGAATCATTTTCTTCTGATGATGTATTACCAGCAGCTTGATTAGCTTTTGCAGCTTCTTCATAAACTTTTGTAGCTAATGCCATAGCTTTTTCTTGTAATTCATCTTTTAATTTCTTTATTTCATCAATATCATTTTTACCCAAAGCTTCTTTTAATTCTTTGATTTTATCTTCAGCTTCTTCTTTATCTTTAGAATCAACTTTATCTCCTAAATCTTTAATAGCTTTTTCAGTTTGGAAGATTAATGAATCTGCTTCATTTTTAACCTCAGCTTCTTCTTTACGTTTTTCATCTTGTTCCTTATTAGCTTCAGCTTCTTTCATCATCTTATCAACTTCTTCATCAGTTAAGTTAGTATTAGATGTAATTGTAATACTTTGTTCTTTACCTGTACCTAAATCTTTAGCACTAACATTAACAATACCATTCGCATCAATATCAAATTTAACTTCGATTTGAGGAATACCTCTTGGTGCTGGAGGAATACCAGTTAATTGGAAGTGTCCTAAAGTTTTATTGTCACTAACCATTGGTCTTTCACCTTGTAAGATATGAATATCTACAGCTGGTTGATTATCAGCAGCAGTACTAAATACTTGACTCTTACTTGCAGGAATTGTTGTATTACGAGGAATTAATACTGTCATAACATTACCTAATGTTTCAATACCTAATGATAATGGAGTAACATCAAGTAATACCAAGTCATTAACTTCACCAGTTAATACACCACCTTGAATTGCTGCACCTAATGCAACACATTCATCAGGGTTAACTCCCTTACTTGGTTCTTGACCTAATTCCTTCTTAACCAATTCTTGAATATATGGAATACGAGTAGATCCACCAACTAATAGCACTTTATCAATATCTTTAGCAGTTAACTTAGCGTCTTTTAATGCCTTACGTACTGGATCTAATGTACTTTCAAATAAATCCATATTTAATTCTTCAAATTTAGCTCTTGTTAATGTCATTTCTAAATGTAATGGTCCATTATCATTTTGTGAAATGAATGGAATACTAATTTGTGCTGTAGTCATACCAGACAAATCTTTTTTTGCTTTTTCAGCAGCATCTTTAATACGTTGCATTGCCATTTTATCTTTAGATAAATCTACACTGTTTTCTTTCTTAAACTCTGCAACAATGTAATCCATAATTCTTTGATCGAAGTCATCTCCACCTAGTTTATTATTACCACTAGTTGATTTAACTTCAAATACACCATCACCTAAATCTAGAATAGATACATCGAATGTTCCACCACCTAAGTCATAAACTAAAATAGTGTGAGCATTTTCTTGTTTATCAATTCCATATGCTAAAGCTGCAGCTGTTGGTTCATTAATAATACGTTTAACATCCAATCCAGCAATCTTACCAGCATTCTTTGTTGCTTGTCTTTGAGCATCATTAAAATATGCTGGAACAGTAATAACTGCTTCATTCACTTTTTCACCTAAATATGCTTCAGCATCACTTTTTAATTTTATTAAAATTTTGGCACTAATTTCCTCTGGTGTATACTTTTTACCATTGGCTTCAACTTTATCCTTAGTACCCATTTTTCTTTTGATAGAAGCAATTGTATTATCTACATTTGTAACAGCTTGTCTTTTAGCTGTTTCTCCTACCAATTCTTCGTCACCTTTAAAAGCAACAACAGATGGAGTTGTTCTATTTCCTTCTGGATTTGTAATAACATGAGGTTCTCCACCTTCTAGTACAGCAACACAAGAGTTTGTTGTACCTAAATCTATACCTATAATTTTACCCATTATAATTTTCCTTCTTTCTTTTATTTGCTAACTTTTACCATAGCATGTCTAATAACTTTACCTTTATATGTATAACCTTTTTGTAATACATCAATTACAATATTTGGTTCTACTCCTTCTACTTCTTCTGCTAAAACAGCTTCCATAGTATTAGGATCAAAAGGTTTATTTAAAATATCCATTGCAATAACTTCATATCCTTGTAATGTACTATTTAGATTTCCATAAATCATTTTAAATCCATTTAAGAATTTACTGACTTCATCTTCTAAATTTGTATCATCCATAGAAATAGCTCTTTCAAAGTTATCTACAATAGGAAGCAAGCTTTTAATCAATCCTTCTCCTTCATATTTAAGCAAAGAAGCTTTTTCTTCTTCCATTCTTCTTCTCATATTCTGCATTTCTGCATTAGCTCTTAAATACTTATCTTTCAATTCTTGATTTTCAGCCATCAATTTTTTCTTTTCAACATCCTCTTTTTTAGAAAAGATATTTTTTTTCTCTTCTTTTTTAGGAGCTTCCTTTTTTTCCAAAGTTTCCTTCTTTTTTTCTTCAGATACTTCAGTTTTTAATTGTTCTTTTTCCATAATTCATCTCTTTTCTTGAAAATGAGTTATATAACAAGTCCAAAATTACTTGCATAAATTATTTTTTGTTCTTCTCATCTATTTCTTTATTAATATATTCCAAAAGACCTACTACTTTGTCATATTCCATTCTTTTAGGACCAACAATAGCAATAGTTCCTTCCTCACCATTAAGGTTATATTTACTCTTAATTACGGTAACATTTGGATCAAATTCAGATTCTTCTCCAATATAGACATTAACACCGTCTTGCACTTCTTCAATTTTTCTAACAAGGGATTCATCTTCAAATTTTGAAACAATCTTCTTAATTTCATCAATATTATCATATTCAGGTTGTTTCAAAATATTTGTTTTTCCACTAAAGAACACGTTTGAACTATTCTTAGTAAAATCAGAAAAAGCATCATAGAAGATTTCATATACTGCTTCATATTGTTTAATTGTTTTTGAAATAATTGGTTTTATTTCAAATTCCAATCTTTGACTAACTTCACTAATGGGAGTTCCAACTAACATTTTGTTAATTATTTCACATGTTTTAACAAGTTCTTCTGGAAAAATTGTATTAGGAAGATTAAATTTCCTATTTTCTACGATTCCTTTGTTAGTACAAACTACAGCAATAACCTGATTATTTGGAAGAGGGATAATATTAACTTGTTGTAATGTGTTATCATACGAATTCTTACCAAGTACAACACTAGTATAATTTGTTAATTCGGCGATAATCTCCATACACTTTGTAATAGTATCATTAATCTGAAGTTGTTGATTGTTGAAAATTGTCTGAATTTTCAAAACCTCTTCTCCAGTCAATTCCTTAGGTACCATTAAATGATCAACATAATATTTATATCCTTTTTCAGAAGGAATTCTTCCACTTGAAATATGATTTTTTTCAAGATATCCCATTTTTTCAAGTGATGCCATCTCATTTCGTATTGTTGCAGAAGATAATTTAAACTTCTTACACAATGCTTGGCTACCAACAGGTTTTACAGTATTGATATAACATTCCACTATTTCTTTTAATAGCTTCTCTTGTCTATCATCCATAATATCACCTCGTTAGCACTCATAATTCCATAGTGCTAAAATAATTATAGTCATTTCATTAGCAGAAGTCAATACCCAAGTGCTAATTATTTTCTTTTTTATCCACACTTTTTTAAATTTGATATAATATAGCTAGGATAGTGATTTATTATGGTAAAGAAAAAGAAAAAATTACATTTAAAATACGAAGTAAAAAAATTCTTAGCATACTTCATCGTTCTTTTATTAATCACTATATATGGAATATCCGTCGGAACAAAATTACACAAGCAGGAAGTATATGAAAACTCATATGAATATAAATTAATTCAAAACAAATATCCCGAAGAAGAAGCCAAAAAACTATCTTCTACTCTATCCGATGAAATATTAGAAAAACTCACCAAAGAAAAATACAATGATATCTATTATCAAATAGTTAATCAAAAATATTTTTTAAATAAAAATTTTCAAGACTATGTCGATTATAATAGCATTCATAAAAGTACACCTTTAGAAAAAACAATTGCTATTGTCAATGTCAAAAAAAATAAAAAAGAATATAGTACAGACGATAAGACAGATATTAATGAAGGATATTTAATGTTAGTCAATAAATACTATCATTTAGAAGAAGACTACGAAAGAATCGATTTAGAACCATTTAGTTTAAGTATTGCATACGGTTCTTATGGAGATAATAAAGCAGCAAAAATCGTTGTGGAACAATTTGATAAATTACAACAAGATGTGAAAACCGAGTTTAATGCTCAGCTCATGGTAACTTCATCTTACCGTTCTTATGAAACACAAAAGAAAAACTATGAGTTATATGGAGATGATTATGTTGCAAGACCTGGATATTCAGAGCACCAAACCGGCTTATCTATTGATATAGTATCCTTATCTCATACCAGTCCAAAATCATTTTTTGAATCTGATGAAGGAAAATGGATTGTAGAAAATTGTTGGCAATACGGCTTCATATTACGATATCCTGAAGGTACAGAAGATATCACCGGATATGATAACGAAGCACTCCATTTTAGATATGTTGGAGAAACAACAGCAAAAAAAATTAAAGATGAAAATATCACTTTTGATGAATACTATGCCTATTATATAGACAAATAAAAAAGATGTTTAAAACATCTTTTTTTAATGCTCTCCACTGGATCCGGTTTGACTAATTGTAGAGTATTCTGAATATTGGTTGTTTTCATATACATAAACATAATATATTCCGCTTCTTCTAACTACGTAGAAAGAAGGATTTTCTGTTTTACAATAACTAGTACTTACAATCTTAATTCCCTTATCAGTTAAACGATTACCATCATAATCATAAATATATACTTCCTTATTTGTAACCGCAGCATAATAATCATCATAAAGTTCTACATAAGCATAATCATCTTTACTAACTTTATTTCCATATTCATCATAAACATGATAACTAGATTCCTTCGTTTTAAAATAAGATTTACTTTTATTATGGCCAACTATTTTTTCATTATATTCAACACTAGAATCTAAAGATAAAACAACCCATTTATTATTCGTATTATATGCTATATAAACATCTCCGACTTTTTCAATCTTATTATAAGTGAAAGAATAAACAGGAGATACAGAAGAACCAGATATACGAATAACTCCGTATAAACCTTTTTTATTCAATGCTACAACATTCTTTTCACCATTATAACTTGTAATATCTGAATTACTACTTGTATATGTATTAACACTATTATAAGTACTTAATGTTTTTCTTTGTTCTATATCATATAAATAAATAGAATCAGCATCTTTAATAAACACATATCTACCATTAATAATAGGCGTGAAAGCACTACGATTTACATCATTTGCATCCTGCATATCATTATTTTCATAAACTGTATCAGAAGCAATAAAGCACTGGTTAAAAGATGCAGAACTACCACTTACTTCATTTTTCATACCACAACTATAACTACCAGCCAACTCTTTTTTCTCAGCATCTTTATAGAAGTATAATTTACCATCAAAATAATTAACATGTTGATATTTTGCATTTATCTTTGGAGTAGTTTTATCTAAATATGTATAATTATCTTCATCGCCATTATAAACAACTACTGCAATGTCATTACTTCTATCTTCTAAAGTATAACTTCTCTTTGTTTCACTAAGATTATCATCCTCATCATAAATAAAAGTTTTAACATAATCTTTATTCTTTAATGCAACTCCATCTTCATTATACTTTGTTCCATCAGAATCTATTACTTTAACTCTAGCATCATCAACTAATGCAGCATAATTACCATTAATACTAATAAAAGAATGATTATCTGTCAATAATTCTCCTTCATAATTATATAAAGTATAAGATTTACTAGATATCGTAACAATGAGATGATCATTATAATACTTGATTTGATCATTTGCAGGTATTGTCTTACTTTGAATCTTATTATTCTTATTAATTATCATATATCCTTTAGAACTCTTAGCTACTAGATTACTTTCTCCATCAATCATTCCTAAATAAGTATATTGTTCCTTAATAATTTCTTGTAATCCATCTTTAAACTGTATAAGACCAAACTTATTGCTAGTATTTTCTACAATAACATAATTATCACTAAAAGCTTTAACAGATAAATAAGTATTTACTTTCGTAGATTCACTAATAGAATATAGCGTAATATTCTTATCATCAGCACTTTTATTATCAAAAATAAATACATAATTATCTTCAAATATTGGTAAAACTCTCTTAATCTCTTCACCTTTACTATTCAATAGTTTAGGTACATCAAAAGAATCTCTATAACTATTGATTGCTACATAGCATAATTTATCATCTTGATTTTCACATTCATATTCACCAAGTTCTTTTTCATTATCATCAACAAAATGTAATACACCATCTTTATAATAATAATTAGACAAAATATCTGGAGCTTGTTCTGCAATAGATTCTGTTGGAGTTGTATTACCATTAGAATCTTCTTTCTTCTTACCGCTAAAAATCAAAATCAAAGCAACAATAAATAAAACAACCATCAGTAGTACTAAAAAAGCAATAATACCATATATAATCTTTTTATTTTTATCTAATTTTTTCCATTTATCTATTAGACCAGGAATACCTTTCTTACCTTTTTCATCTGATTCTTTTTCCATAATGCTAGAAGAGTCAACATCCTCTAAGGCTTCCGCTTCCTGTTCTAATAAGGATTCTGCTTCTGCAATATTTTTTTCTGCTAAAGCCTCTTCTGCTGCTTCCATAGCTTCCTTATTCTCTTCTTCTAAAACTGCATCTTTATATTTTTCTTCTCTACTAGGAATTTTTCCTTCCTTTTCCAATAAAGGCACATCACTAATTTTATTAATAGGTTTTGTATTGGATAGTTCTTCGTCTTTCATAAAAATCTACCTTTCTAATATAAAAATTATACCACAAATAAACATAAAAAAAAGAAGTAATATTATTACTCCTATTCTTCTGGAAATAATTCTACAAAAGTATCATCCGCATCTTGAATAGCTCCTTGTACACTTTCGATTTCTTCCAAGTCTAATTCATCAAGATTAACTTCTGTATCTTCTTCAGGATCTGCAGACTCAATAAGTTTAGTGCTATCTAAATCTAAAACAGAATCTTCTTTCCCGTTATAAATACTAATTGCACTTGCAGTAGTTCCAATAAAAATACCTACAAATAAAACTACTAATCCAAAAACTAAATAAGTTTCAAAGGATTTTCGAAAACTCATTTCCTTTTTCTCTGCTTTTTCAATTCCAATAACACTTTTCTTTGCCATCGTACATTCTCCTTACTATTTCAAGTATATCAAAAAACAAAAACAAAATAAATACTTTTTATAAAAACTTGATTAATATCTCATCCATAACATAAATGTCTTCAGGATTAATATAAATATATTCCCCATCAACAATGAGCTCTTCTTCATTCAGAACTTCTTTTAAATCAAAAGCTTCTTGCATATTAATTTCATATTTACGATAAAAATCCTTTAAATTAATACCTTCCATTTTTCGAAAACCTAACATTAATTCATAATACATTTTATCTTCTTTACTTAACATTTCTTCATTTTTTGTAAATTCCCCATTTATATATTTCGTTAAACTTCTTGTATTATCATATCGAACACCATGAATATATCCACTAGCTCCTAAACCAAAGCCATAGTATTCTTCATTATTCCAATATTTTAAATTATGCTTACTCTTTTTGCCATTTCTAGCAAAATTAGAAACTTCATAATGTTCAAAATTTTTACTATCCAACTTATCGCAAATATATTCATACATAGAAGCATCTAATTCTTCATCAATTGGTAAAATTCCAGCATATCCTATCTTTGTATTATCTTCTACAATTAAACTATATGTACTAATATGATCTGGTTCTAATTTAAGCAACAAATCCAAATCTCTTTTCATATCTTTCATTGTTTCTTCAGGAATACCATATATAAAATCAACATTAATATTATCAAAACCTATTTGACGTGCTAAAGAAATAGCATTCTCCGCTTCTTCAAATGTATGATGTCTTTCCATAAATTGTAACTTATTTTCATTAAATGACTCTATTCCTATACTTAATCGATTTACTCTTTTCTCTTTTAATAAAGATAATAATTCTTCATTAATATCATCCAAATTACATTCAAAAGTAAATTCTAAATCATCAGCCAATTGAAACTTATCGATAATTTCAAAAAGATAATTTAAATCCTTCATACTAAGGCATGAAGGAGTCCCTCCGCCAATATACAAAGTATGAATTTCTTCTCCCATATAACGATCCTGTATTTCATTAATCAAAGCATTTAAATATTTTGTTACAAAAGCTCCGTTATAAAACATCTTACAAAAATCACAATAACTGCAAATACTTCTACAAAAAGGAATATGTACATATACACTATCCATCAACAACCACTACCTTATACCAAATCTAATTCTATTTTGTCTTTCTTTATCTTTTGAATTGTATCTTCTATTTCTTTCTTAACAGATGCATTATAATTACTATTTCTTTCAATTTTCTTTTTATAAGACAAAATCATATTATAGTTATTATCATTAGAGTCTTCTAAATAATCAGAAACACTAATATAAAATAATTCTTTTAATGCAACAAAACACTTATGTTCTACTGCAATTTTTAAATATTCAATTGCTTTATTTCGATTTTTAAAAGCAATACTCCCATATCCATGAAGGTAATAATACTTTCCCAAATTATAATATGCATAATAACATAAAGTTCTATGGTTACTTTCTAAGGCTTTATTATAATAATAAAAAGCTTTTTCCATATCTTCCACAATAACTCCGGTTCTATACCATTCTCCAACTTTATTACAAGCCCAACTCTCTCCTAAATCCGCACTTTTCAAATAGTATTCAAAAGCTTTTTCTTTATTTCCTTTTTTCTCTTCGATATTTCCCAAATTATTAATAGCAAATGCATAATTATTATCAGCTGCTCTTTTGAAATAAGGAATTGCTTTCCCTTCATTAACAGCTAATGGATGAATTCCATTTAAATACATTACACCAATTAAATTCGATGCAGCAATGTTTCCTAAATCATAAGACTCTTTTAAATATTGATACCCCATTTCTAATTCACGATTACTTCGATTTCCCAAGAAACCTCTAACATACATATTTCCAATCATGTAACATGCTCCAGCATGATGCATATCTGCTGCTCTTTTTAAATACTCATAAGCAACATCATATCTTGGTTCTCCTTTTACAAATCCATAATATTCATTGCTTCCTATTTCATAATTAGCATAAGCATTCCCAGCAAGTGCTAACTTTTTCATAGAATAATCAAAATTAATTCCTTCTCTAAGTTTTAAACTCAAATATTCTTCTAAAGATACAGAACTAATACTTGTATCACTTAAAATAGTTTCAAATACTTCCTTTTTTAATTCGTCTTCATAAATTGGCTGTTTCTTATGTAAGACAATAAATAACAATTCTTCTACAAAACAATCATATATTTTTTTTGTTTTAATCAAACTACCAAAATAATTACATGTTTCCTTATCAACTTCTTTATCATTCTTTGCAATATTATATAATTTCTTAACTAAATAACTTGCACTTTCATTTTCATTTATAAATAAAACTTGATCATGAATATCTTTATAAACAACACCATCCATAATACATAAAATACCAATAATATTCTCACAAAATTCTTCATGATTCGTTTTATACCTTTTTTCTTTATTTATAAAAACTTGTTTATATTCTCCACCAATACCACGACATCCAACACAATAATTACTTACTGTTGTATCATTAATATTATCAATTTCAAACAAAGTACAAAATAACTCCGTTTGCAAAGCAGATGTCTTATTTTTAGAAGAATCTTTTATTAAACGAAATAAATTTCCTAAACTTAAATGTTCATCATTATTATTTAATTTAATATATTTCTTTTGCATAAGTATCACCATCTATATTTTATCACATGTGTGGATTTTTCACTATCATCTTTTAATTGGTGTGGAATAGTAATACTTTCTCTTTACAATAAGAATGAATATCATGAAACTATAAGGAGGAAAAGAATGTCATGAAAGAAATTTGGAAGAACTACAAAAAAACAATTATTCTAATTCTAGGATTAGTAATAGGAGCTATTGTAGGAATCGTATTTGGTGAAAAAGCAAAATACCTAGCACCATTTGGTGATGTATTTATTAACTTAATGCTAGTTATTATTGTTCCACTACTTTTCTTAACAATCACAACATCTATTGCTAAAATCAAACAACCAAAAAGGTTGGGAAAGGTACTAATCACAATATTTTTATCATTTTTGGTAACAAGTTTAATTGCAGTAATCGTTGGTATTGGAGCAACATATTCTTTTAAACTTATAAATCCAAATGATACAAACGCTATCAAAGAACAAATGGCTGAAGAAGAACCAGTAGAAGAAACAGAAGAAGAAAGCGGTTTCTTACTATATGCCAATAGAACTGTAGAAACAGTTACAGTAAGTGATTTTGCCAGTGTTTTAACAAGACAAAACATTGTTGCTATAATCGTATTCTCTATTCTAGTTGGTGTTGCTATTAGTAAAGTTGGAGTTGGTGCAGAGCCATTCCTAAATGTTTTAGAGTCAGCTAATAAAGTTGTCTTGAAATTCATAGATATTATATTCATCTATGCACCAATTGGTTTAGGATGCTACTTTGCTGCTTTAGTTGGAACATTTGGTAAAGAAATAGCAGTAGGATTTGGTAAAACATTTATAATTTATACAATTGTTGCCATTTTATTCTACTTTATCATTTATTCACTATATGCATTCCTAGCAGGCGGAAAAAAAGGATTTATTACTTTTTGGAAAAATATTTTACCAGCATCAGCAACAGCTCTATCAACTTGTTCATCAGCTGCATCCATTCCTATTAACACAGAATGCGCTAAAAAAATTGGTGTATCAAATGATATCGCTGAAACAATGATACCACTTGGAACGAGTTTCCATAAAGATGGTTCCGTTATTGGTAGTGTATTTAAAATTATGTTCCTAGTGTACTTATTTGGTACTCATCCATCTATTTGGACTGTTCTATTAGTTGCATTACTAGCAACATTATTAGTTACTGCTGTTCCAGTTGGTGGAGGTACAATCAGTGAAACATTAATTCTTACTATGATGGGTTTCCCATTAACTGCTTTACCAATATTAACAATCATCGCTACAATTATTGATCCACCAGCAACTTTACTAAATGTTGTTGGAGATACAAGTTCTTCAATGTTAGTTTCTAGAGTTGTAGATGGTCCTAATTGGATGGAAGCTCAATATAAAGAAGTTAAAAAGTCTAAAAAAAGTAAATAAAAAAAGACCATAAGGTCTTTTTATTTAGCATCAATTTCATAACTAACTAATAAATATTGATTATCTACTTTTTTAAATACATATTGATATACATATAAATCATCATACTTAGTCATTTCTTTAGAAATATCTCTTGCATATTTACCGGTATAGGTTGTTTGAAAAACAGCATTTTCTTTATTACTTGCATCTTTATATGTTCTATAAAAAGATACATTATAATCTCTAACTTCATTTAATAACGAAGAAAATACTTTATATACACGAATAGTATAAATATCATTTTCTACTTTACCACTAATATATTGATTATATATATCACTACCAAATCCATTCTTTGGATGCATTAAGTGATTTGGATTATCTCCATAGCTATCATCATAAATACTATATAAATATAAATAATCACTTCCACCTAAACGATTAAAATGAGTATTACATAGAATGTTTTCAGGTTCTAAAGGAAATTCCATATAATTATTTAAATATTGTTCTAAATCCTTAAAATGAATGTTATTTGATATATTGTCTTTATATAAATAATAAATAAACTGTAAAACTTCTTGATTAGATAATTCATTTACTTTAAAACTCTTAGAATAATAATCTAAATATTTTAATTCTTCTATACGTTGAATAAAGAATTCTTTTTCTTCATCATTGACATTTCTTACAACTACTTCTACTTCTTTTTCTTTAACGCTCTCTACATTCCTTTTACCACAACCAGTTAATAAAAGCAAAAATAAAATACAAATAATCCATATTTTTTTCATATCATCAACACCTTATCTAATCTATCTTTTATAAAACGATTATTAATTAAAATATATAAAAAAATAAAACCTAACATATTCAAAATATAATCATCTATATCAAAAGATCCACTGTTTGTTACCAATTGCATAATCTCTATAAACAAAATACAACATGTAGTAAAAGAAAAATATGTATACCATTTTTCCTCTTTAAATAATCTTGGTAAAAAGAAAGCAAGTGGCATAAAAGCAATAACATTACCAAGTATATTATAAAAAAGATTTATAAAAGCTATATTATGGTTTCTATAAGCTAAAAAATAATTATTAATAGTTTTAAAAGGAATCATATTAAAATTATAAGTAAAATAATTCTTAATACTGACAGGATTATAAGAATATAACACTCCTCCACTTCTTCCAAAATAAGAATCAAATAATGTTAAATTTAATATCATTACAATATATAAAGTAAACCATAAAAGTAAATTAAATTTTGGCAACTTTTGAAATCCTTTATATTCATCTTTTCTCAATAAAAAACAACCTAAATATGTAAATAAAACAATAATAAAAACTATCATTAAGCGTTTCAAAGGAGAAGATAATTCGTATATTGAGAACTCCAAAAATAGGTAATAAAAAATAAGAACAAATGATAATATATAAAATCCAATTCCAAGAATTAAATTAACTTTTCTCTTATTCATTTTATCACCACCCAATTCTACAGAAAGTATACCATATTTTAAACCACAAAAAAAGTATAACAGCTGTCACCATTATACTCTTTTTGATTACGGATTATATTATAATACTCTGACAGGAATATTATAATACTCATTGAAGTTATTTCAAATCCGCATGTACGTACACCTTAATAGCTCAATGAGTAGTATAGCAACCTACAAGCAACATATCATTACTACAGATAAAACAAAGAATAATACAAAACTAAATATAAATAAATATAAATAGTAAAAGTAATACAATGAATTACAAATAATAATGATACTTAATACATGTAAGTAAATAATTATATCTCAACCCTAGAAACATAATTATAAGCTAAGATCACTATCGCCAATTGTTAAATAAATATAATCCGAAGAAAATAAATATAAAACAATTGCTACATAGTATCTAGGACAAGTTCATAAGAAGAAAACTATCATCCCACAAGGAATATCCATTATAGCTAACGCTATACAACCTAGAATATTACTCAAGGTAATGTAGAAATCCAAATATAAACTTTCCTACAACCTTAAACTTTCTATTACTTCTATATTATTAATGAAACATTAATAATACTTGGTAACCTATAAAGTAAGAAAGTTCAAATAAATGTTATATTTCAAAATAGGAACAACGAAATGTTTCCAAAGGATATATAAATATATCCCTTGATTAAAAAGGTATCTTTCAACCAAAGTTTAATCAATAATGAATATCCGAAGAAATTCAAATAAATTGAAATAAACAAATATTCTTACATCCTTACTTTGAAACAGAAATGTTTCAGGTTGCTGTCAGGATATCAAAATACCCTCACAGCAACCTACAGGGTAAGAAATATAATCATATGCTGTACCTTACTATTAAGTAATTATATTATACTATTATTTACAAGATAATGTCAACACCTTTTTTCAATTTACATATGATGTATTTCGTCTTCTCTTAATTCCTTTATTTTAGCTTTTACAAGTAAAATTAGTTCCATGCTAGCATTTACACGTGGTAAAACAATTAAAGCATCCTGTAGCTTTGTTTTAAGCGGCAAATCATGTTCTACATTCCTAGCTTCTTCTTCGTAATTAAAACCTTCTACATAATTTTCTTTTACATAATTTCTAATATAATCTTCTATATCTTTCAATACATATTCTTTTAATTCGTAATGATCCATTTCAGATACTCCATAATAAGCTCCTACTATATAACGAAATGTATCTATTTTCTCTTCCATTACAATCACCAGTTTTATTATAGCATAAAAAGAAGAAACGATTAGTTTCTTCCATATTCTTTTGCATCATTTTCCCATAAATTTGGTTCATATACTTGACCCATAAACCATACTTCACCAGTTTTTTTATCACGAATCAAATACATAAATGGTTTGTTAAATTTTAATTCAATAATGTTCATTTTTTCTGGCATTGCTATGGATGATTCTCTCATCATAAACGCAGTTACAGCAGCAGCTTTTATACCATCTTCACTAAATTCAACTTTAGAAACATGAATTCCATCACTAACAAATAATGCTTTTTCACTCATATTACTAAAATCTGCTAATTTTGGATTAAATGCATCTTTAATGCCTAACGTTTCTAAATGTTTAACAAAGTTATCCATTCTAAATTCATATTCAAATTTAGGTATATATAAATGAACTTCATCTTTTTCCTTTTCTACACTACCTAAATTAGTTATAATATCTTCTACATCACTATCTTTTAAATGACTTATATAATCAGATAACGTTTCTTCTCTTGGCATGATTCCTATAAATTCAAATTGATTGCCATCATATTCCTTTAAATCTTGACTAAATGCAATTACATTATCATTTTTTAAATATTTAAAATCATCTCTATATTTTGTATATGTGCCACTCATAGTTGTAGCTTCTACTTCTTCCCCATCTTCTTTTGTAAATGTTCTACCATAAGTATTTTCTGTATCGAATTTAGAATTCCAAGCCATATCAATAGCTAATGCGTTTATTAATATCATTTTAGACTCAGGATTTTTAACTTGCTCATCTTCAACAATATTCTTTAACATTTTAAATGTCTTATTTTCAATCCAATTATTGACATTATTTGCATCATTAAATTCATCATATATTACTTCAGAATTATACTTGCTTTGGACACTATCAATATAACTAGCTTTAACATATTCTTTATAAGTATCTCTAATAAAAACACTATTAGCCAAGCTCAAATGATTTTCAACATTTTGATAAGTACTTATATTTCCCGTACCAACAACCTTATCAATTTCATCCTTTGTATTACCATTGGCACCTTCACCTAATAATTTTAAAGCATATTTCATAGATAAAGGACTATAAATCATATTTTGTTTTTGATTTTCTAATTGAAACATTTGAATATTAAATGATTGATTAGAATCTACATTTACAATTTCCGAAGAATTATCCTTTTTAGATTCTTCATTACTTCCTTTCTTTATTCGTTTACCAACAATCAATCCTACTCCTATTCCAACAATAAATAAAATAATAAAAAAGATTACAAGTATTTTATTTCCTTTTCTCACAATCCCACTCTCCTACTATTGACATTATATCATAACAAATAAAAAAAGATACTATGAATTTGTATCTTTTTTAGTAATCTCACTTAAATTATATTGTATAAATTCCTTTAACAATCGTATAGTATATTTATCCATATTCCTGCTATTCATAAGTATCTTTATAATGTTTTTGATTTTATATAAATCTTGATAATAAACCAATCCAGCAGTTCGAAACACTCTAAATATTTCCTTAGAAATATTTTCTCTTTCATAAACATTATGATGTTCTAACCAAGAATTAATACTAGAATACAAACGAGTACTTTGATTAGATAATGTTCCTTCCTCAAAATGATCATCATCTATTATCCATGAAAATAAAGAGTGGCATTTTGTATCCTTCCTTGTTCCTTTCACAACATATATTTTTTTATGTTTTAATAACATACCAATCAATGAATAATCTGGTACAAAATGATAAAATTTTTTTTCAATACTTTTATATTTCCAAGAATTCAATTGCTTATCATTTAAACCAGGTCCATCAAATGAATATATTTTTTTTAAATTCATCTTAGTAAAGATATTAGAATACATTCCAGCAATTAATGCCAAATGTCCTCCTTTAGAATGACCAGTTATATAAACTTTTTTATCACAAAAACGAACAACTCGATTGATATAATTCATAGCATCGGTTTCAGCAACCACCGGAAATGAATAAGATAAAGCCATATCTTCTTCCCATCCAATTAAAGTTTCATCTGTACCTTCAAATGATACAATCAACATATTATTTACTCTAAAAGACAAAGCCTTAAATTGCTCGTTTAAGGTAATTTTGGATACAATATCAGAAACATAAATATCTTTATAACGATCACAATCAATTAATAAATTTGCTAACTCTATTAATAATCTATTCTTATGATTAATTCTGTAATATTGTTTATTACTACAACTTGAAATATAGTTTTTCAATAATTCTTTTAGAAATCCATCATTATTACCTAAATTCATATATGCTATCAAAGAAAAAATAGAGGCATCTATTTCATTAAATGGTTTTTCTAAAAAAGACATATTACCATACTTTTTTATATATTCCATATAATTCATATCATCACCTCTATTATCATAATATCCTATCTTAAAAAGAATATCTACTTTGAAATACATCTACGATTAAATCTTTCATGGAAGTACTCGGCATTGCAATAATATACCTTTCATCATTAGGTTCTAAAATACTAAAAATACCAATAATATTCTCTTGAGGAATACAATTATTCTTTTCCAAAAGAATGAACTTTTTATTTTCTACATCCATTTCTTCATTCCATGTTTCATTTGTAATATGAAGAGAATTTAAAATAGTCTGAAGAAATAATACATCTTTATCTTCTCCAACAAGATATACTTTTTTACATTTCTTAGCTTCTATAAGTATATTCGTTAATATTTCTTCTCGAATTACTTCTCTGACATTACATAATATTTTACCAATATTATTTTGACCATCCAAAGTATCTCCAACACCCCAATAATATTCTTTTACCGTCATTTCACGTATATTCTTATGTCCTGTATATAATAATTTATTACGAATATTAATATGTTCTGAAAACTTTAAATACAATCCATGGAACATAATACTATTTTTTATTTCATCGATATTAGAAATACGAATATGATTACGATCTCTACCTATATTAGATGCTTCTTTTGGAGTTTCAGAATTTATAATTTTCTTTTGTATATCCGAATTATCAAACTTATGTGCTTGATAATAATGTTCAACTGTTTTATAGAATACTCCTTGATCATAAAAGCCATGATTCGAATAGTTTGCTAAATATCCTAATTCTCCAAACTCCTTATAAAAATCAACAGATTCCATATTAATTTTTAGCTCCCGGAAATAAAAATTTATCTTTTTCGGTAATTAAAACATTGATATCTGGAATTTCAATTCTCTTCGAAAAAGATACTTGTCCTTCTACAGATGCTGTATTAAATAATTCTAATTTTTGTACACTTAATTGATTATGAAAGTCACAACCTAACATCCAAGCATAATTTTCTTGTTTCATAGTACTACAATGTCTTCCATAATTTCTTTCATGCGTAGGAGTTAAAGGTTCATTAATTAATTTAGTTAAACCCTTAAATAATGATAAAGCTCTCCCTAGATTACATATAGTTCCTGTATCAATTGTAAATTTGGAATCAAAGAAAGATAAAGCAGGATACCCAGCTCTTTTTAAAGCTTTAACATATACTTCTACTACAGGTATAACATGTTCTTGAATATAATTACTCTTATCTAATTTACCTTGTACATAATAATCTTCTGCAATCTTTTCTAAAATATGAATCACTTCAAAGACATCGTTCCATGAAGCTTCTTGAACTACACCACGTAAAGTTAATCCATATTTTTTCTTAAATTCACATAAAGCATTTAAGAAAAATCTTTCTGTAACTAAATAACCAGACTTTTCCCTTTTCTCTGTTTTAGGGAAAATATTAATTCCATAATTACCTGTTTCCTCTATATGTGGATTCATAGCATAATAAACACCTTCTTTATTACTTAGTTTATATGCTTTTACATCACGTACATAATTTAGTTCATGATGATTATAGTAAGAAATAAACTCTTTTTCACTCGTTACTTCATATGGTAAATTATATTCTTTAAACAAAACATAATCTTCTGTCAAACTAATAGAATGATTATAGGGATTATCAATAAAAGATACTGGTATTTTTTCATTTCCTTCATGAATAAATGCATAATTGCCTGTTATAATAAATTCTTTACCATTATATTGGAACACAAACACATCTTTTATTTCTACCAAAGGATTATATCGTAACTCTACACACATTTTTCTTGAACCAGATCCATAAAAATCATAATACTTTTTATATAACTTTAAAAAATTACTAATATCTTTGATATATTCTAACTTAGAAGCTTTGTCTTCCTCTTCCCAAACTCTACCATATTGACTAATAGATAAACGCACTCCTGCCAAATGATATAAAGAGTCACTATTTATAATTCTTTTATGCATATCATTTAATTTCTTATTATGTCTACTATAACCTACTGTAGAAATTCTAGTACGAACTCCTAACTCCTTATAACATAAATTAATAAAATCATCTAAATGGGGATAAGAAGCAATATCATTATTTAAATATGGAAATATTACACCCACTCTATGTTCTTGCCTTTCATACGCAAGCAACACTTCATTACTCGTATACTGTAGTGCTGTATATTTTAAAGCAGCAATAATATTTCTTAAACCTTCTAAATTCCAATATTCACTTTTACAAACAGAAAACTTACTACAAAAACCACAATTATTAAAACATCCTATTTGTGGTTGTAAATGTCTCATCTTAGAGACAAATTCTTGTGGTAATTCTAAAAATTCATTATATAACTTATTACGTATATCATAATCATGATTACTAATATTTTCTTCATCACTTAACAAATAATTCATCTTATCACCTAATTCTATCTGCATCTAATAAAGCGATAAACTTTTTAGCTGCTTCCGTAGCATATTCTTCTATATATAGGGCACATATATCAATTTGTGGAAGTTTTTCATGAAATGTTATAACTTCAAAACTATCTTTGTCATTTTGTGTATCAATAACATTCTTAATAAAGTATCCTATTCCAACTCCACGTCTTACCATTTCAAGCATCATTTCTGTAGTCCAAGATTCCAATACAGGATATAATTTAACATTATTAAGTTCTGTATATTCATCTAATTTCATACGAATAGAAGAAGTTGCACTAGGTAATATCAATGGATAATTTGCTAAATCTTTAACATCATGTATTTCAATATCAGGGAAAGACTCCTTATTATATGCAAAACAATTTTGTAATTTTTCTAATGGTATTTTTTTAACCATCGATTTCGAAGTAAGTATTGGTAATGTATCAACAATTAAATCTAACTTTCTAGTTTCCAACATAGTAACCATATCAGAAGTAGACTTACTTACTATTTCAAAATTAATACCCGGAAAATCTTTTTTAAATTTAGAAATATAAGAAGATAAATAAAACACTCCTATATGAGAAGGTGTTCCAATACGTATCGTACCAGTACTTAAACTTCTCAAATTCTTAAGATGTTCTTCTCCATCTTTCATAATACTAAAAGCAGTAGAAATATAAGAATACAATTCCTTTGCTTCCATAGTAGGTTCTATACCTTTAGAATTACGATAAAATAAAGTATAACCAAGTTGATTTTCCAATTCTTTTAAATTATAACTAATAGCTGGTTGAGAAACATATAACATATTAGCAGTCTTCGAAATACTTTTTTGTTCATATAAAGTTAAAAAGATTTTATAAAGATTATAATCCGTATTCATGATTTTCCCCCCTTTATTGAGACTGTATTATATGTATTTTTTATAGCTTTGTCAATATTCATAAATGCTTTTTATAAATAAAAAAAGATAATTAAAATTATCTCTCTTTCTTTTGCAATCTTACTTTTCTAAGAATACTCTTATCATATTCTTTTTCTGTTAATGGTAAACCATACGTTAACCTCGTTTCAAAAGAATAATCCTTTTGTTCTTCAACTCTCTTTTTAAACAAATAATGTTCATGATACATTCCCATTCGAAGAAGATATTGATAAGTAGGAGCATCTATATAATAACGATTATTCTGATATCCTCTTATATAAGCATAATAAAGCATACTTCTAGCTACTAACAAATCATCACTTGTTCTTTGATTCTTCAAAAGATTTACCATATACTTCCATGCTCTTATATCTGCTAATCTATCTCCTGGATCTATCCAATAATTTTCAATTTTTTTAAATCTTTCCATTAAAGCAAAAAATTCATTTTTGTCATAATAATCATAAACATCCAATCCATGTTCAACAGCATATCTCTTTAAAGAAAAGCCAACAATAGCAGATTCAATATCACTTTTTTCCTTATATAAAGTTTGCAAGTTACGTGCATGTTCCATTTCATGACGTATAACTCTTAAAGCCAATAACTTTTTATTTTGAATTCCATTATTAACAGATAATATCACATTTGGATGAATACATATTTCTCTATCTTCATTAGAATAAGTTCCAAAACTCATTTCGTCTGTTGAAACAATTTTAAAGTTTCGAATAAAAGGTTTTAATCCTTCTTCTTTCTTTAAAATCAGTTCAAATGCTTGATTAATAAAATCGTCATCTAATCCTTTCCCTTGATATTCCATAAATAACTGATATAAATTCATATAAACCTCCTATAAGTAATTCTTCAATAGTTCTTTATACTCTTCCAAAAACTGTTGAACTACATTTGAAACGAATTCATCTAATTGCTTTTCTTCAAAAACTAACATCTCTTCATCATTTATTCTATCATAAACCTTATCAATTCTATTAAAAACATCATATATTTTAGATAAATTAATCTCTTCAACATAACAATTATACTCATGCTCATCTAAATAATCTCTTAAATAATCAGTATCAATATCTAATTTATATTTACGAATAAGATAACTATTACTTCTTGTATATTCTTCATATAAACTTTGTTCATTTAACTTACTAAAAAAAGACCTAGCTTTAATAACATTTCCATTTTTTTTAATTTTAACATAAGTAAAATGATCTTTTTCTTCTACTTCTTGATTATCAGCATCTAAGAAAGTAATCACTTCTGGTAAAAAGAATTTAAAATAATAATGATCAGTATATAAATGAAAAAAATAAGCTAACGTTTCAATATGTTCTTGAACTTCTTTTTTATACTTTTCTAAAAAAATTCTACAATGTGGATATTCCAAAATAAAATTTGTTTCTTTACGAAAATGTGTAATTCTTTTAAACTTTTGAATATTCTTTTTATTGATAAATTCATCTAATGTATAATCTATATCTACTTGCTTAATATCAGGTATAAGATTTCCAATTATAAATCTTGTTTTTTCATCATCCGTAACATGAAGATGTTTTAACAACTCTTTACCACATACACTATGTCCTATATAGGAAGGCATACTATCACCTCTTATATTCTCTTTTAATCCAAGTCATTAATAAATAAACGATATAATTAATTTCATTTTCTGTTAATTCTCTTCCTTTTGGTATATGATGCCATTTTTCTAAGCATCCCCTACAACAACATGCACAAGCATGTTGGGCAATAAAAACAGGATGATTTTTAGTAGGAGTTTGCTTTCCATCATTTTTTGGATTAGCAGATGCTAAATTCTTAACAATAAAATCTCTTGCGTGTTGTTCTATAACATCCAAGCCTTTATCATCTATATAAGTAATCATATACTTTCTTAAATGAAAAGAACTACGAAAAGAAGATTTCGATAACTCATTTAACTTTTTATTAACAATAATATCTCTTTTATTCATAATGACCATCATTGTGATTATAACATAAAAAAGATAGAATTCTCTATCTTTTATCCACAAAAAAACTGGCAACTTCCTATCTTCGCTAAACTATTGTCGGCGTATAAGTGCTTAACTACTCTGTTCGGGATGGGAAGAGGTGTAACCACTTAGCAATCGTCACCAGTGAACTTATTATAACATATAAAGAAAAAAAAGCAAGAAAAAAGAGTTACAATGTAACTCTAATTTTCAAAAACAATTTTAATCTTATCGTAATATAATCCATTATGAAAATCATAAGCTCCACTAATAACTATATTTTTCTTACGAGAATCAACTACTTCTATAGAATTATCAGTTGGATTATAATAACCATTTTCTATAGTTGAACTTTTATCAAATGTCTTAAATACATCTAATTCTTGATAATCATCAAGTAATATTTTATTACTTTTTGCTTTAATAACAACATCAAATTCATAATAATCAATGACGGATTCCTCTGAAGAATAAGAGTCAATTTTATTTTTTAATGTTACATAATCGTCATAAGAAACATCAACACCAGCAGCTACTACTGTCATTGGTGCTTCATGAATCTTATAAGTATTTAATATATCATTTAAATCAATATTCTGATTGTTAGAAACATTTAAATATCCCAGTCCTGTTAAACCTGAAACATCAAAATGATTAATATTATTACTAGCTATGTTTAAACTATAAAGTGTTTCACTATGAATTCCAGTTAATGGTTTTTTGCTATTTTCAATTGATAAGCCTTCTAAACTCTTTAACTTTTCTAAAAAATCATAATTATCAATTCCGTTTTCATCCAAAGATAAATAATATATATTCATATCATTATTTATAATAATTTCATTTAAATTACAATTATTTAATACTAGCATTTCAACATCTTTTAATGATGAAATATTTCCATTAATAGGATTCCCACTTAAATCTAAATAATTTACTTTACCAGTATATCCACTAACATCCTTAATCTGATTATTCTTAACAGATATCATTTCAAATGAAAGATTATTTAACACAGAAATATCTTCTAATCCAACATCATTCATTATTAATTCTGTATAATAATCATCATACTTCTTAAAATCTTTTAATGACGAATAATCCTTAATTGGATTTCCACTTACATCTAAATAAGCTTTAGGAGATATTTTAATTAAAGAAGACAAATCTTCAAATTGATTATTCTTAATTGATAAATAACTTAAACTTTGTTCTTCTAAACCTTCTAAACTACTTAGTTCACACTCATCTAACGTTAAAGAATACAAATTATCTGGAATAGTAGTTAAATCAATTTTATTATTATTAGACAAATCTAACTCTTCTAATCCATCCATACCTTCTGGTAATTTTGTAACATTACTATTCTTAGCAACTAATCTAGTGACATTACTAGGGATTGTAGTAGAATCTAAAAGATGCATATCATTCAACGTCAATTGTTCGTATAGATTCCCTTTTAAAGAAGATAAATCTTTAATATCATTACCAGATAAATCTAATACTTCTACATTTTTAAAATCCACATTCTCAATTGAAGTAATCTTATTATTTGCTACAGAAAAAGACCAAATATTTCCTAAATCCAAGTCATCAATAGATTCAATATCATTATCAGAAACATCTAACCAATACATAGAATCCGTATTCAATTTAGAAATATCTTTTATATGGTTTTTACTCAAATCAACCATTGATAATTTTAAAATATTAATAAATTCTATATCTTCATCTGTAATACCTTTATCAGATAAATCTGAAAAATTTATTCCTTTAAGAGCTAATTTCGAAATATATTTTCTTCCATTTATTACTACAATAGAATTTGCTAACTTTTCATTTATTTCAGAATAAAAATAATCATTTTTAATAGTAGATAATGCAATATATCCATCCATATCTAATGAAGTATTAATAACACCACTTAATGTATTTTCAACGGTAATATCATCATAGGAAATATAGAAATAGCCATTATCTCCCCACCAATCGCCCCAGGAATTTAAAGCAATATATGCTCCATCATGCTCAGGAACATTACCATTTTGAGATAAAAAGTGATCTTTCGAATAGGTATCATCCCAGCCAACAATGGAGATAGCATGATTAGCCCATAAAGTACTATCATTAAAAGTATCTGGTTTGCCTCTGGTCATTCCTTCTGTACTAATTGAAGCATACAAAGAACCATAATTCATAATATGTGTTTTAATAACATTTCTATACTCTTTAACTAGTTCTTCATAATTATCAGCATTTTCATCTATACTTCTTTTTGAAGGATAATTAACTGTTTCTGTTGCAGATACAATTCCTTTATCATTTGGGAATAAACTATATTCTTCTTTTGAATAATCACGATACTCATATTTACTTTCTAAAGGAGAACCCGATTTTGAATAATAGTTTTCAAACACTTGGAAACTTCCGCCATCATGAACACTTCTATATCCAAACAATAAATTAGATTCAAGATAATCCAAATGAATTTCTGAAAAATCATACATCTTACCATGCTTTAAATATATATTTGTTTCCAAAGAATTTAAAGATGCAAAGTCCCAACATAATCCAAAAGATTGTTGATCCTCTACTTTAATATCCATAACATCTGCTAAATTATATTTTTCAGGAATTTTAGATTTATCATCATAATCAATTTTATCTTTAATTTCATCTAATTCTTCATAAGGAACTTCTTCTTTTCTAGGAATTACATCTAATTCTTCCTTTTCTTCATCTGTTAACTTTTCATATTCTTTATACTCATCTGTTGTTGAACGTTTATCTACTTCTTTTTGAATAGATTCATTAGATTCTTTTTTATTTTTTAATATCTCATCTTTTTTCTCTGTAAGAACATTTGCATTTACTATTTGTAAACTATCATCAGATTTTAATCGATCGTTTCCATGTAGTATAAAATGAAATAATATTCCAATAACACACAACAAAACAACTATAATTGGAATTGTTTTCAACAAGAAGGAAACTTTATCTTTTTTTTCTTGCTCTTCTTTCCTTTTTTTCTCTTCTTCTACATGTTGTTTTTCTTCCTCTATTTCTTTTTGCTTTTCTTCTTCTTTCTTTTCAATTTCAGCAACAGTTTCTTCACTTTCAATTAAATCATTGAATTCTTCAGAAGCCTCTTGCAATTCTTTAAGATCTTCTGATTTTTCATTATCATTTTCCACAACAACACCTCTATTCTCCTATAGTATATCATAAAAAAAGGAAATAGAACTATTATTCTGTTTCCATCGGATTAACATGTATAACTGTTAAGTATACTTCTGGAACTTCTTTATCAATTTCTTTTTCTAATCGATTGGCAATATCATGACTCTCAAAAGTACTAAGATTACCATCTACAAATATTGTAAAACTAATATAATAACGATATCCAACTGGCGTAGAATTAAAATGATTAATTCTATATATTTCATCATGCTTTTCAATAATTTTCAAAATTTTCTCTTTAACTTCATTAGACATAGTCTTATCCATTAAAACATCATAACTTTCTATAAATATTAACAATCCATTATATATAATCCATAAAGATATTAACATTCCAACTATACTATCTACATAAGAAACATGATAATAACTTAATACTACAGAAAACAATGTCAATACAGTAACAAAAACATCATTACGATGATCTCTACTATTAGCTTCTACTAATAAATTATTATATTTCTTTGCTATCCTATTTGTATAAAAATATAACATTAATTTTATACAAATAGTAACAAGACAAACAATAAATAACCATAGATTAAAATAATAATCTGACTTTTGAAACAATCCTAAAAAAGAATCCTTAAAAATCGTAATTCCCAAAAGAATCATTGTTATACTAATTAACATTGCATAAATATATTCTGCTTTACCATGTCCTAAATTATGATCATCATCTGCTGCTTTAGAAGAAATACGATTTCCAATAAAAGTCATAATAGAACTAAATATATCTGAAGCGCTATTAACGGCATCTGCTATCATTGCATGACTATGGGAAATAATTCCCACAATAATTTTTATAACAAACAAAAATAAATTTCCAATAATACCAAATATACTAGCACTTTTTGCATCACTATATCGGTTCATAATATCATCTCTTAACACTCATATATTATATCACACTCATCCTAAATAAACATCAAGTATCATCATAATCAAAAATCCTAACAAAAAACCATATGTATTAGATTGTGTTCCATCACTAGATTCTGGTATTAATTCATGAATTACTACATAAAACATTGCTCCTGCAGCAAATGACAAAAAATAAGGAAAAATAAATTTAACAATACTAGTAAACATCAAAGTAATGACAGCACCTAACAGTTCAAAAAATGCTGATAACACCCCGTAAAGAAATGCTTTATTTTTGCTATAGCCTTTTTTTAGTAAAGGTAATGATACCACCGTTCCTTCAGGAAAATTCTGAAGTGCAATACCTAAAGTAAGAACATAACAAGATGATAAAGTAACAAGTCCCATTAAATAAGAAGCAAAGCAAATCCCTACCGCCATTCCTTCAGGTATATTATGAATCGTCATTGCTATCATAATATTATGATCACTTTTTTTCATAAGATAAATATCATAAAAACAAAAAACAACAATTCCCAAAGTAAAACCAATAATTACAGGAAAAATTAGAATTCCCTTAGTCAACTCAATTGCTGGAATTAATAATGACCAAATAGATGCTGCTATCATTACTCCACTAGCTAATCCATAAATACAGTTTTCTATATTTTTATTCAATTCTTTATGAATAAAATATACTAACAAAGATCCTAAACAAGTACCTATAAAAGGTATCAGAATACCAATAATAATTTCCATAAAAATCTCCCTAGTATAAACTATTCCAATTCACAAAAAAAGTACTATTTTTTAGTACTTATATTTCAATTATGTCATTATGATCATTAAAATGTATATCAATTACTTTACGACTACCCAAATAATCACACATATGAACAAATTTCTGTTCTGGTGTACTTGGTATTGGTAATATGACATCACTATACTCACTTGTATTGAATCTACCCATATGACTTGCTATACATCCATAAACAAAATCGATATCTTCATCTGTTAATTTCATATCATCTTTATGTTTCTTAACACTTTCTGCTGCCAAAATGGGATGATCAAAACGTGTATATTTTTCCTCAACTTCTCCTTTTTTTAAAGTATCATGTAATAAACATGACATGATAATTAAATCTTTTGTTCTTTGAGGAAACTTATAAATACCAAACAATTCATAAGCCATACGGACAACTGCCTTAGTATGTCTTAGTAATCCACCATCACCAGTCGCATACATAGGATGATATTTGCCAGTAGAACTAGCTGGAATATGAAAAAAATAATCAGGAATTTGATCTATCATATACTCTAAAGATTCACGTATATCCTTGTCAACAATATAATTAAGTTCTATTTTAAATATTTCTTTCTTATCCATACTTATCACCAATATCATTATATCATAATTTTTGAAAACCACGAAAAAAGCAAGAAAATACTCGCTAAATAGATACAGCTTTTTCTTTTACAGCAACCAAACTCTTCTGAACATTTGATAAATTATCATGAGCTTTATTTGCTTTTTTTTGAATCTCCTCAGCAATTTCTTTTGCTTTTTCTGCAGTAGTACCTTTAAAAGATACCAAATCACCTGTAATGATACTTGAAATATCCTTAAGATCAGACATACAATCATTATTTATTTCTCCTAGTAAAGATTCCCAAGTATCAATCGATGCTAAATCTACTCTAACTTTGTTTGCCATAACTAATTCCCCTAACTAAACTTATCTTCATTTTCACTAAAATTCTTAACTTTTTTCTCCAAAAAAGATGCATAACTCGTTAAGCTTTTATGAATAGCTTTATAAATTTCTATATAAGAATTTAAATAATTGATAAAGCTTGGTTTAACTGTTTCATCTACCCAATCACTAGAACCTTCTATCTTTTTTGACAAAGAGGATAATTCTTCAATATGCGATTCATAATTAGATATTTTGCTTTTTAAATTCTTAATTGTACTTAAAATTTCTTCGGGATTAACCTCTAACATATAATCTCCTCCATCTTATTTTAATCTTGCTATCACAGTAAAGTCACATGATTTAGCAAATTCTAAAAAACTAATAATTAATCCTAGCGCTCCATCTGTTTCTTCAAAAGAAAAATCTGGTGAAAAAACATATGTTTTTAAATCTGTTAAATACTGATTAACATCTATTACTTCAAAAGTATTACTAGCATATGGTCCTGTTCTATTTTTAAAATCTTTTGTAAAACCAATATCTGCATTTACTTGTTCAGAAGGATGACTAGCAATATCAATAAGAAATCTTGACCAAATATGAATAGCATATCCAGGATATTCTTTTACCATAAAAGTACTTTCATATTCCCATTTACTACCATATTCATAATTATTAACATATTCTGAATCTTTCATGATCACACCTCTTATTTAACAGTTGTATAAGAATCTTGTGTAAGATTCATATTAATTCCAACCCATTTATTCTTATAGGAAGAACCCAAATTCCTTAAATTATTATTATCAATCACTATACGATGTTTAAAATTACCACTATTGGTAAAATAATGTCCAGCTTCATATAATGTAACAGCTACTGTCTCTCCTTTAGCGTTCTTTTCTACTTCACCCACACATGCAACATGATACCAATCATACTGTTTATTTAGATTACCAGCATTTTCTACTGTAGCAGCACTTGTAGGAACAGGATTACGATAAAACTGTATTAAATCTCCTACTTTTAATTCACTAGCGTTTGTAGTTACTCCTCCACCAATAGATTTTGCGTATTTTGCCAAAGAACCAGTAGCACAAGTACTAGTAGGTTGCCCTTTTCCTCCTAGAATTCCTGCCTTATAATATAAATAATCCATACCATAATTACAGTTAGTTGTCATATTAATTCCATCACTAGTTGTTCCTGCACATATGGTATCTATATTTTTACCATTTGTATTATCATTCTTACCAGGAGAATTATAAACTCCTTTTGGATAGAACGCATTAGAAGCTACTCCACTATCATTTGCTCCATATTTTCCGTAATGATCAGGATCTCCATTACAATAATCAAAGCCATATAATACCATAAGTCCAAAAACATACTCAGCAATTTCTTGGAACTCAGAAGCAGTTTCTCCCTTTCCTTTTTTATTCTTTCCAACCCATTTAGCAAAAACACCACCTAAGATATTTTTACAATAGTTTTCAAAATCCTCATCATTTTTTATATAATTTCTAAAATTAGAATAATTAAAATCATTTGCATGTTTAGATATTATTTTTTGTGTTTCAGCAGAAAAACAAGATTTTATATCTTTTCTTGTACTTTTTACATTTAAATTTGTATTTGCAGCACATATTGTTTCTTTAGGAGCTTCCGGAACATCAGTCATATCAATTTGTTCAACAACATAATTCTGAACAGCATTATCAGATATATATGGAGTTGAAATACTAGGTGAACCAGAAGAATGACTACCAGAATAGTTTGAATAACTCGAATAATTTGAACTATTATTACTACTTGTAGGTGTACTAGATAAAATCTTTTGACTAGAATTATTCTCATTATTATTTGAGGATGTTTCTGGTGCTACAAATAAAGAATCAGAAATTAAATCGACACTAGTATCCACCGCCTTCGTAGTTGTTACAGAACTTAACTTAGTTTTATAACTAGAAGATATACCATTTAAAAGAGTATCTGCTTTTTCTTTAAAAGCATCCATATCTTTTTTTGCATTATCTCTTGAACGTTCATGAGCATTTTTTAAAGATTCATAATTTTCAGCATCTGGATTCAAGTGATCTAAATATCCAACATACTTTTCATATTCACTCTTACTTTTATCATAAGAATCAATCGCTTCTAAAGCACTTATTAAACTCTTAATCGATGTCACTTCTCCATCTAAAGAGCTATTCAAATTATTAATATTCTCTTGTTGTTTATTCTTTGCTTTACCTTCCCAATCAAAAGAAGGTTTCAAATTTATTCCTGAAATAGATGATAAAGAAGAATTTAATTCTGCAATTGTATCACTATATGCCATAACTACACCTCCATCCTATTTAGGATCCCATTGATTTAATCCATATTGTTCTATTAAACTAATTAAATTATTTGAATAATTCAAGCTTGTTGCATAACCACACTGTCTAACAGCAACACACGCTTCTTTATAATTCTTAGCCGCTAATACTGGCTTATATCGATCATTCGTTAATAACTTTGCATGATCTTCAATAGATTCCTCAGGAGAATCATATGCTCTAAAATCAGAATATATTGAAACATAAGAGCCATCAGAATTCTGCTCTGATGTTCTCATATTAGCTCTTTTACCAGTCCAACCAGAACCTGCTTTTATACCAAACAAATTATTATAATTAGCACTTAATCCACTTTCTCCCCATCCACTTTCCAAAATAGCTTGTGCTAAAGTAAGCGATGGTAAAACACCATATTTTTTATAAGATTCCACTGCACCTTTTATAATAGAATTAATAAAATTCAAATGTCCTCCTGACAATCCCGCAGGATTTTTATATTCAGACATATATAATCCACTGAAGTCAACATCCGTCATTGCTGAAACTTTCATCGTTCCAGTAGAAATAGAAATTGTTTCTTCAGAAGGAGCTTTTTCATCAATATCTACAATAGAAGAAACATAGTTCTTCAAATTATTTGTTTCCGTTTCATAATCACTTTTTAATCCATCCACAGAAGAAGCAATATTACTCGCTTTCGTAACAACATTTGCAAAATCTTCATGGGAAGGGATTTTGTTTAAAGTACTTTTTAAAGAACTTAAATAATTATTTAAATCCTTAACGTTTTTATCATAAGATGATACACTTGTCTCTAGATTTCCTTTGTTTACTTTAATTTTAGCCATATGAAAACAACTACCCTTCTATACTATAAAATAATTATAGCATATTGAAAGTCAAAACAAAAGATTACTATTCGTAATCTTTACTTATCTGCTTTTAAAACTGATAAAAAAGCTTCTTGTGGAACTTCTACTCTACCAATTTGTTTCATTCTTTTTTTACCTGCTTTTTGAGCTTCTAATAGTTTTTTCTTACGAGAAATATCTCCACCATAACATTTTGCAAGTACATTCTTTTTCATAGCAGCAATATTTTCTCTTGCAATTATTTTACTCCCTACACTAGCCTGTAAAGGAACTTGAAACAATTGTCTTGGAATAATTTCTCTTAAATTTTCAACAATTTTCTTTCCTCGATTATATGCTGCATCTTTATGAACAATAACACTTAATGCATCTACAATCTCCCCATTAATCAAAATATCCATTTTAACTAAATTCGATTCTTTATATCCAATTATTTCATAATCAAAAGAAGCATATCCTTTTGTTAAACTCTTTAATTTATCAAAGAAGTCATAAACAATTTCTGCCAAAGGTATTTCATAATGAATATTAACCCTCGTAGGATCAATATACTCCATTCCAATATAATCCCCTCGTTTATCCTGACATAACTCCATAATTGGACCAATATATTCACTTGGAACAAATATATTTGTACGTATGTATGGTTCCTGTATAGATTGAATTCTACCACGATCTGGCATTTTCGTAGGACTATCTATTTGTATAACTTCTCCATTTGTTAAATGAATCTCATAAATAACAGAAGGACTCGTAGCAATAACATCTAAATCAAATTCTCTTTCTAATCGAGTCATAATTATATCCATATGTAACAATCCTAAAAAACCTGTACGAAATCCAAACCCTAAAGCTTCACTCGTTTCTGGTTCGAATACCAAAGATGCATCATTCAATTGTAATTTTTCTAAAGCCTCTCTTAAAGCAGGAAACTTATTTGGTTCAACAGGAAATATACCACTATAAACCATTGGTTTCATAGGTTGATAACCAGGTAATTGTTCATGAGCTTCATTTCGTAAAACAGTAATTGTATCTCCTACACGTACACTTCGAATATCTTTAATAGATCCACTAATCCAACCAACTTCACCAGATACCAATTCATTTTTTATTTCTTCTTTAGGATGATTCACACCTAAATCCACTACACCATACTCATCTTTAGTAGCTAACATCTTAATTGTATCTTTATTAGTAATCTTGCCATCAAATACACGAACCAGTGCAATAACCCCTCTATAAGCATCAAAATGACTATCAAATATCAATGCTCTCGTAGGAGCGTCATTATTAATTCTAGGAGATGGTATTCTTTCAATAATTGCTTGAATTAATTCTTCAACACCTTCCCCAGTTTTTCCACTACATAATAAAACTTCATCTTCTTGAAAACCTAATACATCATGTAATTCCTTTAATACTTTTGGAATATCTGCATTCGGTAAATCGATTTTATTAATAACAGGTATGATAACTAAGTCATTACTCATTGCTAAATATAAATTTGCTAAGGTTTGCGCTTCAATTCCCTGAGCGGCATCTACAACTAAAATTGCTCCCTCACAAGCAGCTAAACTTCTAGAAACTTCATAACTAAAATCGACATGCCCAGGAGTATCAATCAAATGCAAGACATATTCTTCATTATGATAGGAATAATGTAGTTGTACAGCATTTAATTTTATAGTTATTCCTCTTTCTCTTTCAAGATCCATACTATCTAAAATTTGATTTTTCATATCATGAGCAGACACACCACCAGTAATCTCCAATATACGATCTGCTAATGTACTTTTTCCATGATCAATATGAGCAATAATTGAAAAATTACGAATATTATCTTGTTTCATAGAAATCACCTACGAAAGATTATACCATAAATATTTAAAAAAATTAATTGATATCTTTAAAGCTATGTGCTAGTATAGAAATCCGAGGGGGAAATTTCTTATGGCAATTCCAAATAAATTAGAAACAGAAAAAATTATTAGAATATCAAAATTATTACAAAAAATACTTCCCAATAGAGAATTATTAGAAGAAATACTGAATAAATTACAACCTGCATTACGCCCAGAAAACAAACTATTAGTTGCTACAGATAACTTAATTGCATTCCAATACCCAAATGGTGATACTTATTCTATCCATTTAGATGGAACAATCATCGAATCATTTGATAGCCAAAATAGTACAAACTCTTTTCAAAGAAAAACAATTTCTTATTTAAATAATTTTATTTTCGTTAGTGTTGATTCTTCTAAATCAGAACTAGACGACTATATGTCTTTGCCATCTTTCATCGAAAGGATTACAGAAAAAAAAGTATATAAACAGAACGAAATAGTTTATCACAGAATATACCAAACAAAAGCAGCTGCTAGCTTAAAATCCTATTCAAGTGAAACTCATTCTGAAGAAACATATGTAAGTGATAGTAGAATCGCATATAAAAGAGTCATTGACATTAGTAATGCAGAAGAAAACATACCAAAAATAACTTATAGTAAATGCTATAGTTATCAAACAGCTCCATTTAATAATCTAGTAAATCCCAGAGATAAAGAAGATTTATTCTTTGTTCCAAGCAACGAAAATGAATTTATTACTTCGGTAAGAATAATAAATAGAGAACCAATACTACAAAAAAAGTAACTGAAATCAGTTACTTTTTTTATTCTTCATATTCACAAGAACTACAATGTATTTTACCATTTTTATCTAATAACATTTCCCCACATTCAGGACATTTTTTTGAAATAGGTTTATCCCAATAAGCAGTTTTACATTTCGGATAATTATTACATCCATAGAACACTTTGCCTCTTCTACTTCTTTTCTCGACAATTTTTCCACTACAATTAGGACAATCACATATTTCTACAACAGGAACTTCTTCCTTCTTTATATACTTACATTCAGGATAATTAGAACAAGCTACAAATTCCCCAAATTTTCCATTTCGAATAACCAAAGGACTTCCACAATTCGGACAATTCTCTCCCGTTTGCTCAGCTTCTTTCTTTTCCATATTTTTAAACGCATCTTCTACTAATGGTTCAAATTTATTATAAAAATCCTTCAGTAACTTAACATTATCAATCTTATTATCAGCAATTTCATCTAATTCACTTTCCATATTCGCAGTATATTCTACATTAATAATATCAGAAAATCCTTCTTGCAGTTTATCACTTGTTTCTATTCCCACTTTTGTAGGAACAAATTTTTTATCTTCAACTTTTACATAATCACGAGCTTTAATTGTTTCCATAATTGTCGCATAAGTAGATGGTCTACCAATTCCCAAGCTTTCTAATTCTTTAATCAGAGAACTTTCAGTATATCTAGGAGCAGGCTTTGTAAAATGTTGCTCCTTAATAACATCATTTGCAACTAATTTACTATCTTGAATAAGTTCAGGAAGAATAACATCTTCATTAGATTCATACATCCCATATACTTTCAAATAACCATCAAACACTAGTATACTTCCATTTGCTTTAAACTCATAATCATTATTAAATAAGGTAACGGAAGTTGCTTTAACTTTAGCATCGCTCATTAAACAAGCCAAACTTCTAGCATAAATTAAACTATATAACTTAAACTCATCTGGACTTAAATATTTCTTTAAAGACTCTGGAGTACGATATGCACTAGTTACACGAATACCTTCATGTGCATCTTGCATATTATCATTTTTCTTTTGAGATTTAACATATCCTATATATTTATCTCCATATTTTTCCTTAATAAACTGAAAAGCTTCTTGAGCAAACACAGGACTAATTCTTTCACTATCTGTACGCATATATGTAATTAAACCAACAGTTTCACTACCAATATCAATACCTTCATACAACTTTTGAGCAATACGCATTGTTTTACTACTCGCAAAATTTAATTTATTAACTGCAACTTGTTGTAATGTACTCGTTTTAAAAGGCATAACACCTCTTTTATTCTTTTCTTTTGATTCTATATTTGTTATTAAATATGTTTCATCTAAAGAATCAATAACATGCTGTGCCTCTTCTTCATTATGTAATTCAAGTTTTTCTCCTTTATACTTTTGAGCTTCTGCTTGAAAATCAATAAAATCAGCAGAGATTGTCCAATACTCTTCAGGAATAAAAGCTTGTATTTCTCTTTCACGATCAACAATTAGTTTTAAAGCTACACTTTGTACTCTACCAGCACTTTTACCACCTGTTTTAGACTGCATAAGACGTGACAATCTAAAACCAATAATTCTATCCAAAATACGTCTAGTTTCCTGAGATTTAACTAAATTCATATCAATATCCCTAGGATTTTGAAAAGATTCTACAATAACATCTTTTGTAATTTCATTAAATGTTACTCTTTCGTAGTTTTTCTTTAAACCTAAGGCTTCTTTTAAATGCCAACTAATAGCTTCTCCTTCACGATCTGGATCGGTTGCTAATATAATTCGATCTGAATCCTTACATTCTTTCTTTAAATCTGTAATGACTTTCTTTTTTCCTTTCATAGGAATATAAGAAGGTGTAAAGTCACCTTCGACATCTACACCTAAACCGAACTTTCCACTAGTTGCTAAATCACGAATATGACCCATACTTGCAACTACTTTATAATCACTACCTAAATACTTTTCAATTGTTTTACTTTTACTTGGAGATTCAACTATAACTAAATTTCTCATCATCTTGTTCCTTTCATAGTAATGATTTATTCAGAATTTGTATTTTCTTCCTTTTCTGCTCCCTGAACAGACTCTTCTTGAGCCTTTTCATATTCATCAATTTTTGAATACAAATATTTAAAATAATTTGTACGAATAGCTAAATTAGACATAGAAATTCTATTTTTAATATCCTTATTAATAGATGCAACAACTTCATCTGAATATTTATCATTATCATCCACATAAGTTACTTTACCTGTTGATGCATTATAATATGCCTTCTTATCTCTCCACGATCCATCCGCAAATATTACTCTATCTTCATAATTCTTATCCATCAAATCATGTCCAGCATAATACCTAGGATCATAATCTAAATCAAATAAATTAGCAACAGTAGGAACTATGTTCATATAAGAAGTATATTCATCAAACTTCTGTGCCTGAATTCCAGTACTATAAATGATAAATGGAGTTCTGTCAATCTCATTATCTTTAATAGATGTTCCTAAATAATTTTGAATTGTTGCATCTGTTAGCCCATAAGGATAATGATCTGCATACAAAACAATAACAGTATCATCCAACTTGCCTTGCTTTTCTAACCCATCTAATAATTCTCCAATTGCCAAATCAAACTCTTTTAATTTAGACATATATCTCTTTAAAGATATGTTATAATTTGTATCTTTAAACATATCAAGATGTTTGCTTCCTAATTCACTATTAACTGTATATGGTTGATGTGCAGAAACAGTAGTCATCCATACCATAAATCTTTCTTGATCTTCTGTTTTTTCTAACATTTTATCTACAAGTTCCACATCACTTGGCCATTCTTGATATACATTATTATATGGAATACCTAATGCTTGCACCCCATAATACTTTCCACTACCCATATTTGGGTGAATTGTAGTTCTGGCATAATACTGATCTGTATAGTTATGATAACTACTTGTTGTATAATCTGCATTATTAAATAAATTAAATATAGACTCAGGATAAACATTATTCATATAGTTATTAGCTGTACAAGAATTATTAATTGTAAATAATGATACCATTCCACTCATCTCATTATTTCCTGTACTACAAGCATTACGAGGACTATAAGAATTATCCCATGCCCATCCTTCATTATATAGCTTATACAAATTAGGATAATACTCTTCATTAATAGCAATATTATTTGTACTCTCCATCATAATCAATATTAAATTCTTATCTTTGAAAATACCTGTAAAATTATTTTTATCTGTTATTTCTTGACTAATATAATAATTACTCAATTTACGATAATTACTATTTTTTTCTTCAGCAATAATCTTTTCCCAAGTAGAACTATCTATATGTCTAGTAAAATCAGATTGAACCTGTTCAACTAATTCAAAACTATTATCAAAATCAGTTTTCTCTTCTACATTAGATGGAATTACCATTTGAAATATAAGAGTGATCATTTTCAATGAATCCATCACTTACAACAACAGATTCTAATATCTTATACCAAGAATATGTTCCATGATAAGAGATACTATACTGATTACGATAATTTGGAATTTCTACATCTCTACATACATCATTTTTGAAAGTAATTATATTATTCGAAATAGATTGAATACTATAACAAATATTACTATTTATTCCATTCCCAAGTACATAACTATTACCATTAACAGAATCAAAAGTTCCATCATTATATACCAAACTCATGGAAGATGGATAATGATTTCCGACAACTATTTTAGAACCATTTTTAACCGTTTTAAAAGTAGTTAACTCTTCTAAGTAATAAATATCTTCTGTACTAGCATTTGCCTTTAAAATAAGCCCAAATAAGATAACTAAACAATATAATATATATCTTATATTCTTCATATACTCATCTCTATTCTAAAAACATTATAACATAAAATAAAAAGAATAGAAATCATCTTAATTTTTCTATTCTTTCTTCATAATCATCATTCATACACACATAAGATCCACTAACAACCATATCTGCTCCAGCATCTTTTACAAGTTGTACTGTTTTATCATTTATACCACCATCAACATTAATAATATAATGATACCCATTCTCTTCTCTTAAATCCCTTAGTGCTTCTATCTTATATAGAATACTTTCCATGAACTCCTGTCCACCTTTCCCAGGATGAACACTCATAACAAGTACCTCATCTACATGATTTAAAAGGGGAACAATATGACTTACTTTCGTTTCTGGATTAATCGCTAAACCTACTTTCATATTCGTATGCCTAATCATATTAATAACATCAATCGGTCTCCTATGGGATTCATAATGTAATGTTAAATATTCAATATTAGGTATCTTCGTAAAATCTCTAACAAACTTATTAGGAGAACATACCATCATATGAACATCTAATTTTTTATTTGTATTTTTAAATATTTTTTTTAAATCTTGTGGAGTATAATTAAATTCTCCGCAAAAAATACCATCCATCATATCTACATGAATATAATCTGCAGATGATTCTTCTATTTTTTTTATAGTTGTTTCTAAATCATCTTTACTCTTTAAAAAAGATACCGCTACTTTCATTTCCCTACTTCCTCCAAAAATAATAAATAATTATTATATCTAGATTGTAGTATTAGCTTTTCTTTCACAGCTTTCTTTACCCCACAATCATTCTCTTTTTTATGCATACAATCTCTAAAACGACATGCATAATGTTCAAATTCTATAAATGTATACTTTAATTCTTCTTTTCCAATTTCTTTTAACTCTAATGCTGAAAAACCAGGAGTATCTGCAATATAACCACCAGCTACTTCATATAATTCCACATGACGAGTAGTATGTTTTCCTCTCCCCAATGCTTCACTAATTTCATTTGTTTCTATATGTAAATTTTCATCTAAACTATTTATTAGACTACTCTTTCCAGCACCTGTTTGACCAGCTAAAACTACTGTGTGATTTTCAATTATTTTTTTTATTACTGTAGTCTCCGTATTATAAACAACTTTAATACCTATCATTTCATAATACTTTTTAAGATTCTCAATATCTTGCATTTCCAATTCATTTAACAAATCTGTCTTTGTAAAACAAATAATTGGAATAATCTCATGATAAGTAACTACACTAATTAACTTATCTAAAAGCACTAAATCTAAATTAGGTTTCTTTGTACTAGTAACAATAATAGCCATATCTACATTGGCAATAACAGGTCTTTTTAATTCATTCTCTCTTGGTTGAATCTCTAAAATATAATTATTATCTGTATCTATGACAACATTGTCTCCTACTAGAGGAGTAATTCCATCCTTTCGAAATTTTCCTCTAGCACGACAACCAAATTTCAAATCTCCACATTTTACAGTATATAAATTACTAATAATTCTTGTTATTTTACCATTCATGGAACTACCTAACATAATCCTGCTGCAAAACATTCATCCTCAATGTTGCCTTCATCTTCTTCAGATGCAGAATCATCTCCAACTGTAATTTCAAGAACTGTACCACTTCTTACTGTATAACCTTTTGGTCTACTTTGTTTACCAATTTTTCCTTTGTCATATTGAGATGAATACTTAATTGTTAATGTTACATCATGTTCATCACAGAACGCTTGAACATCTGCAATATCATAAGTACCATCCGTAAAATCAGGATATGTATCATCTAAGTCAGGAATTGTTAATGTAATCGTATCACGAGCTTTTAACTTTTCTCCAGGTTCTACACTTTGTTTAATAATAATACCTTGCTTAGCATCTTTATCTTTGGTTTCTTCTCTCGTTATAATAACAGATAAACCTTTAGATTCTAATGCACCCTTAACTTCACGATATTCTTTTCCAACATAGTTTTCTATTTCTATCTTTTCATCTCCAGTAGAAATATATAATGTAACACTTGTTCCAGCACTTCTTTTTGTTCCACTAGCTGGCATCGTTTTAACAACATTACCTTCTACTATATTTTCATCAGCAATTTCCATTTGTTCATCCTTAACAACAAATCCTTCATCTTGCAATTTAGAAATAGCATCACTAACACTCATTCCAGATACATCTGGAACAACAATATCTTTTTGATTTAGTAACTTTGGTAAAAATAATACCAAAACAGCTACAACTAACATTAAACCGACAAAAATCGATGCTAAGATAATTAATAATTTATTTTCTTTTTTAACATCATCATCTGTTACTTCTTTAATTGCAACATCTTCTTTATCATCTTCCATAGCAACAGCTTGTTCTACTTGTTTTGTAAACTTCTTACCATCACTATCTAACTCAGGATATTCATATTCTAAACGAGGTTCATTTAATCTTGATTCATCTAAACAAGTTTTCAAATCCTCATACATTTCCCTTGCATCATTATAACGATTCTTAGGATTCTTAGCAGCACTCTTTAAGATGATATTTTCTACACTTTGTGGTAAATCTGGCAAATCATCACGAATACTTGGTAATGGTTCTTTTAAATGTTTTAAAGCTATCTCAACAGCATTTTCACCTCTGTATGGTAAAACACCCGTTAATAACTCATACATTAATATACCCATCGAATAAATATCACTTTTTAATGTACTACCTTTACCACTAGCTTGTTCAGGTGGTAAATAATGTACTGAACCCATAACAGAATTTGTTTGCGTTAACTGAGTAGCATTCATTGCCATTGCTATACCAAAGTCAGTTATTTTTACTAAACCATTTTCTAATATCATAATATTTTGAGGTTTAATATCTCTATGAATAATATATGAATCATGGGCAACACTTAATCCATCAGCAATCTGACTCATAATATCTACTACTTCAGATACAGTTAATTTCCCACGTTTCTTTAATAAATCTTTTAAATTTTTACCTTCAATATATTCCATTACAATGAAATACTGACCGTTATCATCTCCAACATCATATACTTCTACAATATTAGGATGACTTAAACTAGATGCATTTAAAGCCTCTCTTTGGAATCGTCTAACAAATTTTTCATCATTTGCTAAATCTCCACGTAATACTTTAACAGCAACATCTCTATCTAAAATCGTATCATAAGCTAAATAAACATTTGCCATACCACCTTCACCGATGGTTTTAATAATTTGATAACGATCATTAATCTTCTGACCCTTCATTATCATGCTTCTTCACCTTCTTTTAGCGCTAAGTAAGCAATTGATATATTATCGGTTCCTCCACGAGCATTACTTTTACGAATCAATTTAATAATCTTTTCTTCTATTTCTAATTCATCATCATTCAACACTTTTTCGATTTGTTCTTTAGTTAACATAGTCGTCAATCCATCACTACATAGTAATATACCATCAACACTTGGTTCAACATCAAAAACATCAATTTCTGCTTTATCACTGCTACCCAAAGCTCTCATTAAAACATTACGCTTTGGATGATATTTTGCTTCTTCTTCTGTCAAATCTCCAGAAGCAACTAATAGATTAACTAATGTATGATCTTTTGTTACTTTTGTTAACTTACCATTTTTATATACAAATCCTGAAGAATCTCCAATATTACCAAATATTAAATATTCTCCCGTATACAAGGCCATAACCGTTGTTGTCCCCATACCAGAAGCTTCTGGATGATCTTTAGTATAATCTAAAATTTCTTTATTAATTTCACTTATATTATCTTTCATCCAATTAATAGCATCTAATTTACTGCCAATAGTACTAACATCAGAAAATCTTTTCCCTAAATGAGTTACAACCATAGAACTTGCAACTTCCCCTGCTCTATGACCTCCCATTCCATCAGCAACAACCAATAACTGTTCTCCATTAACATTTTTTAAAATAGTAACAGAATCCTCGTTATGATCTCTTACTTTCCCCGAATCTGTTAAATAAAATGATTTCATAGTTTCACCTCTTTACTTCTAAGTTGTCCACAAGCTGCATCAATATTACTACCAAATTCTTTTCGTATAGTAACATTGATTCCTTTCTTCTTTAATGTATCATAAAACTTCATAATTTGATCTTTCTTACTCTTTTTAAACTCAATATGATTTGTTTCGTTATATGGTATCAAATTAACATATATATTTAATCCTTTAAGCAAGGATGCTAATTCCAAAGCCTGTGCATCATTATCATTTACCCCATTAAGCATAACATATTCTATCGTTACTCGTCTATTCGTTTTCGCAATATACTCTTTAATAGTTTTCATTAAGTCCTTTAAACTATACGCTTTATTGACAGGCATTAACTTATCACGCAATTGAGAATTCGGAGCATGAAGGGATACTGCTAAATTAATTTGTAAATTTTCATTCATAAGTTCTTTCATCTTTGGAATAATACCACACGTAGATAAAGTAATATGCCTTGCTCCAATCGCAATTCCTTTAGGATCATTAATTATACGAATAAAATTCATTACATTATCATAATTATCCAATGGTTCTCCAATACCCATGATAACAACACTATCTATTCGATCTTGAATATCTTTTTGAACCAACAATATTTGTTCTACCATTTCAAATGTTTCTAGATTACGTACTTTTTTAAGTCTTCCTGACTCACAAAAAGCACATCCCATATTACATCCTACTTCACTACTTACACAAATACTCTTTCCATAATCATGTTCCATAAGTACTGCTTCTATATGATTTTTATCTGGCAATTCAAACAAATACTTCTTTGTTAATTTATCTTCTTGCTTTTTTACAATTTTAATCATTTCAAAACTAAAATCTTGATTCATTTGGTCTTGTATTTCTTTTTTTATATTAGACATTTCCGAAAAAGACTTTGCATTTTTTCCATAAATCCACTCAAAAACTTGTAATGCTTTGAATTTCTTCTCACCATTACTTACAAAGTAATCTTCTAAATCCTCTCTTTTCATACTATAAATATTTATCATACAAACACCTATCATAATTATATCATAAATGACCATTTTTAAAACCCATTTTCATTCAAAAAAAAGTCATATAAATGACTTTTTAAAAAACAGAATCATCAAATACAAACTTATTTTTACGATGAATCAAATCAACATCAAAATATGCACTAATAGCAAGTACCATACTAGATATAATAACAACAAACATCTTAAAGTGAACAATCGTCTCTGTATTAACTGGCCCATCTATTTTTCCTAATTGTACCAATAATTCAAATTGTTCATGATAATTATCCAACATTTGAAACATTGCCATAATAATTAATACAAAAAATAGAATATTTAAAATAATCATAAACACATCATAAATATATATATTTGTTTTACTTAAATACTTTTTACGTAATCCTGACTGAACACTCCATCTTACTGCTATTAATACAAATAAACTAACAATAACAGTAACAAGAGCTAAAACACCCATCATCTTCATATTATATTGATTAAACTCTTTCACTGTATATGTTTCCTGATATGGAAATAATTCAAAATGAATAAGTCCATATCTTTGTAATACATAATAACCAATGATAATAACACCAGCTAAAATAACAAGAAATAAATAACTTAATAGAATAGATTTAAAGCAAATACCAAATATAGTAGATTCTGTTTTTAACTTTCCTTTATACTGACTAGTATCTTCTTCTTTAATAATTACATCATTATTAGCGTATTTAATATTATTTAAATAATGATCATCATTAGCAACATAGTTATCAAGACTAGAAGTTTTATCTACAATTCTAGAAGCTTTTTCTTCTTGAGGAGATTCCTCTACTATTTCTTTCTTCTTTTCTATTTGTGTTTTTTCTTTTTTTCTAAATAAACCTCGTTTTGGGGCTTCATAAACAACTGGTTTCTCATGTATCAATTCTTCTTGAACTTCTTGTTCTATTCCTAATTCTTCATCTGTTGGCAAGTCATTATAATCAGCAATAAATTTATTCTTTTTGCCGACTATTTTCTTACCATCCTTTTCTACCACAAATAGCCCCATATTAATCACTTCTATTCTTTTACTATTAAAAGTATATCATATTTAAAACATCATTCCAAATGTATTTTCAGTTTCTTTAATACCTTCTTCTCTATACGAGATATATAAGATTGACTAATTCCCATCATCTCTGCCACTTCCTTTTGTGTATATTCATTCGTATTGTATAAACCATATCTCATAATCATAATTCTCTTATCTCGAGTATTTAAGTTTTCAATAACTTTCTTCATCTCAGAAATATCAATTTTCTTTTCATAATCAGATGTAACAACATCTTCATTAGTACCAACAATATCTTCTAAATGTAATTCATTTCCTTCGGCATCATAAGTTAATGCCTCTTCTAAACTAACATCACTAACTCTTTTCTTATTCTTTCTTAAATACATTAATATTTCATTACTTATACAACGAGAAGCATACGTAGCTAATCGAATATTCTTATCAATCTTATATGTTTGAATTCCTTTAATCAAACCGATAGTCCCAATACTAACTAAGTCTTCTAAAGAATCCAAGGGTGTTTCATACTTCTTAGCAATAAATACAACCAACCTTAAATTATGTTCTATCAAAGTATTCTTCGCATCTTCATAACCTCTATGCATTAAAATTAAATAATGTATCTCTTCTTCCTTTGTTAAAGGAGGAGGTAAAATATCTGTACTACCTAAAAAATAATACTCATTTCTCCCTAATATTTTTAATATATATTTTTTAATAAACTCAATCATGCAATCCCTCCAATATATTTGTACTAATAACACAATCAATTCCATCCATACCAATTTTATCTTCAGAAAGACCTATAACAAAATGATCATGAACTTTTTCTTCAATCTCTAGTTTTCTTCCTTTGATACACTTTAACAGTCCAGAATGATTCAAAGAATGATATGGAACATAATAATAATTTTGAAAAGATAATACTTTCTCCTTATTGACCAATATAATATCTTGGTGAGAATAAGGATCTTTTAAATGATTCCCTGTATCCAAATATGCATTTAAATAAACAAATTGATTCTCATCAAAATATAATTTTACATGATAATAACAACTATAATGATTTTTAAGTATTATCATACACTTTATATACTTTAAAAAAACAAATAAACTAATAAGAATGATAACTACATATGGTACATGGAATTCATTTAAGAAAAAAGAAATCCCTCCTCCCAATAACATACTTACAAGATAAAAATAAACAAGATTTTTTACTACATAACCAAAATCATTCATCCCAAAGGTAATAATTACGATGAATATGGATAATAAAAACATTAAAAATAATACTAGTTTTCTATTAGACACAAACAACAATAAAATAGATAATTCTCCTACTAAGCATCCCAATAGAATCCGTTTCATACTACAACTTCTTCTTAAAATATAACGTACACTAGTCAACAACACAAAATCAAACAAATAATTTAGTAAAAATAATAAATCAATATATATAACATCACCCTAAAGTAACATAACAAATAAAAAGATAAAAAAAAGTCAAAAAAAAACGATTTTTTAAAAATCGTCTCTATTTCTTAAAAATGGTGGAATATCTTCATAATCATCACTGATATAAGAAGTATTTGTTGGTAAATCTTCATCTAAACCACCAATTTGTTCTCTAGCATCATCAAATCCAGTTGCTATTACTGTAACAATAACTTCATCATTCAAGTTTTCATTAATAACAGCACCAAAGATTGTATTGATATCTGTATTAGCAGCATTTCTAACTACTTCAGCAGCATCTTCTGCTTCAAACAATGTTAATGTATTACCACCTGTAATATTGATAATAGCATCTGTTGCTCCATCAATAGTAGTTTCAAGAAGAGGTGATGCAACAGCTTGTTTTGCAGCCTCAATTGCTCTATCTTCTCCTACACCAATACCAATACCAATGATTGCATTGCCTCTATTTTGCATAACTGCTTTAACATCAGCAAAGTCTAAGTTTACTAAACCTGATACAGCAATCAAATCTGATATAGATTGAACACCTCTACGTAATACATTATCAACTTCCTTAAATGCATCTAAAATAGGAGTTGTTCTATCAATCATATCTCTTAATCTATCATTTGGTATAACAATGATTGTATCAACATGTTTCTTTAATTCTTCTAATCCAACTTCAGCTTGTTCCATTCTCTTTCTACCTTCAAATTTGAATGGTTTTGTAACAATAGCAACTGTTAAAGCACCTTGTTCTTGGGCAATTTCTGCTACAATTGGTGCAGCACCCGTTCCAGTACCTCCACCTAATCCACAAGTAACAAATACCATATCTGCTCCAGCTAAAGCTTCTTCTATTTCTTTTTTACTTTCTAATGCAGCTTCTCTTCCTATTTCAGGATTAGCTCCAGCACCAAGTCCTTCAGTAATAGACTTACCTATTTGTAACTTCGTCTCAGCTTTGCTTACATTTAATACTTGTAAATCTGTGTTAGCAACAATAAAGTCTACGCCTCCAACACCAGACTCAATCATTCTATTAACAGCATTGCAGCCTCCGCCACCAACACCGATAACTTTTATTTTAGCAATTTGATCTCTTTCTAAATCATGCATACCTCAAAATCCTCCTTATTAACCATTGAAAATATATCCGAATAATTTTCCAATTACACTTTCATTCTGTTCATCGTAGATTGCTCCACTTAACATTTGTTGTTCGTCTATAGTAAACATACTATAATCTTTATCTTTTAATCTAGCACTATAAGCATAATATTTTAGTAAACCTAAACAAGAACTATATTTATTATTTCTAACACCTATCTCAGGTATAGAACCTACAATGGCATTACTTCCGTAAACTTCTTCTAAAGCAAGTTTAAAATCCTTGCTTTCCGTTAAGCCTCCTGTAAATATTATATAACTTATTTCCTTTTTTGTTAAGTTATTTAGCTCTTTTTTGCTTAAATTCAGTATCTCTAGCACCCTACTCATTACAACTTCACTAATTTCCAATTGGTTAATATTCAACTTACGACCAGTATTATCCTCTACTGTAATCATTTCCGTAGATTGAGCCATATTTTTATGAGCCAAAGCAAATTTTTCCTTTAGTTCTTTCGCAACATTAAGATTTACCTTATAAATAAAGGAAATATCATTATCTATGTTTTGTGCTCCTAAAGATAATACTTTTGTATTTGTTAGAACTCCTTTATTAAAAATAGCCATAGTCGTTTTTTGATCTCCTAAATCAATAACAGCTGTAACTCCCTTATCGTATTCTTTTTCTTTAAATTCAAAATAATCTCCAATAGATGAAATAACAATATCTACTACATCTATATTTAGCCTTTCTAAACAAGCTAATACTGGATATATATTTTTCTTAGGTGTGGAAATCATAACTCCTCGAACAGATAATCCTTTAGAAGTTAATCCCTTTGGATCTTTCACAATTCGATTATCATCCAATGAAAAACTTGTTGGCATCATCGAAATATACTCTAAATTTTCGTCTTTCTTACTTTTGATTGCTTTTTGTACTACTCGAATAACATCTTTTCCATCAATCATATTACCTTCATTAGTAATTTTAATTGTACCTGTTACAACAGAAAATACAGCTTCATTTGCTGGTACAGCAACAATCATTTGTTTTATAGAAAGTCCTATAATTTCCTCACATTTTTGTATAACATTACGAAGTGGTTCTAATAAAAGATTGGGATTATCAACAAGACCATTTTTTACTCCTTTAGAAGGTGCATCAGCGACAGCCAAAATGTTTAATTTTTTCTTAACCATTTCGCCAACGACACATTTAACAGATTCTGATCCTACATCTAAACAAGCCATTATCTTTCGCATCTCAATCACTCCATATTATACTAACCTTAATTATACTAAAATTTCCCTAATAAATCAATAAAATGGAAAGAAAAAAGAGAAAGATAATCTTTCTCTCTATTTACTCAATGCTTCTACTAATTCAGCTTTTTTCATAGAAGTATACCCTTCTACACCAGCTTCTTTAGCAGCTTCTTTTAATTCAGCAACAGTCATACTTGAATAATCTTTGCTAGTTTCTTTTTTAGGAGCTTTTTTCTCTTCTACTTTAGGAGCAGTAGCTTTAGGAGCAACTTTTCCTTCTAGAGCGTCTTTTGCAACTTTAACAAATCCTTCGAATGCTTTAGGATCATCAATAGCAATAGTACTTAACATTTTTCTATTAACTTCAATTCCTGCTTTATTTAAACCAGAAATAAATTTAGAATAACTCATATCATATTCACGACATGCTGCATTAATTCTTTGAATCCATAATTTTCTGAAATTTCTCTTATTTTGTCTTCTATCTCTAAATGCATAAACTCCACTATGCATAGTTTGTTCTTGAGCAGTTTTAAATAATCTATGTTTAGATCCAAAATAACCTTTAGCTGCTTTTAGAACTTTTCTTCTTCTATTTTTAGCGACATTTCCGCCTTTAACTCTTGTCATTTCCTTACTCCCCTTTCATTAGATAAAGTCTTTTAAACGACTTGTATCTCCTTTGCTTAAAACTCCCTTATTTCTTCTTTGTCTAACTGCTTTAGCTGAATCTTTAGCAGTTTTATGATTTCCATTTGATTTCTTATAAACAACTGTACCGTTCTTTTTAGTTTTAAGAACTTTACTAGATGATTTATGTGTTTTTTGTTTTCCCATAATTCTACACTTCCTTATTCTTTATCTTTTTTAGGTGCTAATAGCATAATCATAGTACGACCTTCTAACTTAGGTTGACTTTCAATGCTAGAAATATCACTTAATTCCTCTGCAAAACGTAACATTACTTCTTTACCTAATTCAGGACGATCAATTCTCCTACCTTTAAAACGAATAGACACTTTAATCTTATGTCCTTTTACTAAATATTCAGAAGCATTCTTTTTACGCGTATTAAAATCATGAATATCAATATTTGGACTTAATTGATACTCTTTAACATCTTTGTTGCTTTCTCTTTGTTTCTTTTGAGATTCCTTAAGTTTTTTCTGTTTCTCATAACGATATTTATTATAATCCATAATCTTAGCAACAGCAGGTGTTGAATTAGCACTCATAAGTACTAAATCTAAACCAGCATAATTAGCCAAAGTTAAAGCATCTTGAAGTTGCTTAACTCCCATTTGTTCTCCATTTGGACCAATTACCATCAATTCTGGAATTCTAATCTCATCGTTAATTAACATATCATTTTTATCCTTTGCTATAGTAAAGCACCTCCACTAATGAAAAAGGGCGAATACATAGTATCCACCCATAAGAAACAAAATAAATAAAATTATTTAGCTCTTTACCTATCATAACTTTCTACGATCAGGTGGATGTGGATACATCGCTTTCTTTTCAATAACAATCAAGATTATAAACTAGTTTTATGAACTTGTCAACTTGATTTTAACACTTTTTCTCTATTTTTTCCTTGAATTACTTCCATAACTTCTTGTAATAACATATTATCGGTATGAATATCACTAGACAACATGATTTCATGAAGAATATCTTTGTCATGATACTCCATACCATCAAAATGATAATCTAATCTCCAGAACAACCTTAAAAACTTCTGTGTCAAGTTATCTTGTAACTTCTCTTGTTTTTTATCTTCTTCTATAATAAACTCATTTCCTAATTGTTTTCTATCTGCTTTCACTCTTGTAGCAATTCTTTTAGCATTCCATCTTTCTATCAAAGCAGGAACAATTTCGATTTTTTGATTTCTAGATACCAAACATCCAATCAAAGCAGCAATTAAAAACGAAGGAGTTATATCTTTCAAATTTCCATCTCCATAATTTTCATATGTTTCATTTTTTACATCTAATCCCTGATCGACACCTCTAAGTTTACGATCTAAATATTTTACATATTTTCCATCACGTTCATTATACTTTTCTCTTTGAATTGCATAAATAATACTATATTTATCACAATTACCAATTCTTACGTCTGGTAAATAATAATCCTCATCTAATTCATCAGAATGAATACGTATTTTTAAAACATAAGGAGTTTCATTATCCATCTTTTCTCTTACTTCTTGAATTATAATTCTACCTTTAAATGATTCTACATATCCAAGATCTATTTCTTCTTCCGTGTCCAAAGATGGATGATCAAACATAGAAATTCTATTCTCTAAAAAACGATAGGGATTAATAAAATCATAGTAACCCATATTTGCTAATAATGCACAGATAATACATTTTTCTTTACTAATCATCTTTGTTTCTTCATATTGACTACCATCTAATACTTCCTCATAAAAATTACGATCACCGTAAAATAATAATGCTTTATGAACATATTCGACCAATAATTGATTAAATAATTCTACATTATTAATAAATAAAGTGGGAAAAGTTGTTGTATCTTCCAAATAAGGAGATTTTCGATCAACTCGAAACAACTTTTCTCCCTCTTTACTTCTTATAACCGTATGAAATGGAAGATTATAATATCTATATGAATCAATTCTACCTGTAGTAGCTTCTTTTATAATACAATCATAAAACAATCGTACAATATCTTGATCACTCAAACCAATCACCTATTCTTACCAGAATATACTATAAGTTCATGTTGTGCTCTTGTACAAGCAACATATAATAAATTCTTTTCATTCTTTAAATACTTACTCTCTTTATCACTATACACGATAACACTATCAAATTCTAGTCCTTTTGCTAAATAAGCAGGCAATACAACCAACTCCTTATTAAATTCTTCTGTTGTACTATTTAATAAAGAAATAGGAAAAGAATCTTTTAAATCTTCATAAACTCGTAATGCAGTATTACTGTCTCTCGTAATTAAAGCCACAGATTTATATTTATTACTTAAATACTCAATATCTTTATGTAACTTTGAAATACTTGTTCTATGAATCAATGGAACACTTTCCGTTCTACGAATCGCACTTACATGATTTAAACCTAATATTTTATTTGTAAATTCAATAATTTCAGGGCTAGAACGATACGTTTTCGTTAATTGAATACATTTACTCTTCTCAAATAGATTTGCCAAAACATCAAGACTTTTATACTTATAATAAGGATTAATTGTTTGATTAACATCTCCTAATATAGTAAAATTAGCATTTCTAAATATCTTATGAATAATGTGATATTGTAAGAAACTATAATCTTGTGCTTCATCAATAACAACTTGACGAATTCCACCTTCATAAGGAAATCCTTCTAATAAACCTTTCATATATACAAACAACAAAGCATCTTCATAACCGATTACTTTACTTCTATTAAATGCTCTAATTTCATCATCATTCATTCGTATCTTACAAAAATCACTACTGAAGAAGCCTAAATAAATATCTTTAAAATCTCTTTGAAAACTACTATGTTCCATAATTAACCTACGATAAGTCAATTTCTTTTTAGTACTCCCTTTATAATTTGCTTCACTTAATTTTTCTGAAATAATATCTACTCTTTCAAAGAAAGGTAATGAATTATATCGATTATGTAACAAATCATTAATTTCTTCTTTACGAACAGTATAGATTTTATTTTCTACAAAATCACTTACCATTCTTGCTTTACGAATATAATCTTCTACATATAATAAAATATCCTTAATAATACGATCACTTTGTTTATACTTAATTAATGGAATATTGGATACTTTCTCACTATAATACTTCCCAATAAAATCCATAAATGGTTCTACTTCTTGGAATTCTGTTATCTGACTACTTAAATAATCATTAAAAGTTGTTTGTAAAGTATTATCTTCTCCCAATTCTGGTAATACATTAGAAATATACTCCGTAAATATCTGATTAGGAGAAAAGATTAATACATCATTACTTGTCAAATTTTTAATCTTATATAATAGAAAAGCAATTCGATGCAATGCAACACTGGTCTTCCCAGAACCAGCAATTCCAGAAACAATTAATGTTTTATCTCTAACATTACGAATAACACTATTCTGTTCCTGTTGAATCGTATTAACAATATTTTTCATCTTATCATTACTATCTGTTGCTAATACTTCCTGTAATAATTCATCATCAATATTCATAGAATTATCAAATGCACTTAATAATTTTCTATGTTCTATTTTATACTGTCTTTTACGAATTAGATTTCCTTGAACAGGTCCAGCTGGTGCAGCATAAGCACATGGCCCTACTTCAAAATCATAAAATAAACTACATATAGGACTTCTCCAGTCATAAATAATATTTCCGTATTCATCATCTTTTAAATAAGTAAGTCCTAAATAAACACTTAATCTTTCCTGATCTTCATCTTCAAAAACAATAGAAGCAAAATAAGGATTATCTTTAATACGCAATAATTTCTTAAAATAATCTTGTTTCATTAATATCTTATTTGCTTCAAATTCTGAATCAGCCCTAGCTTGATTTAATTCTTGAACATCCATGGATCTCATATTATCCCAAGTATATCTTCTAAATTCAGTATACTTATCTTCATCTTGAAAAATATCCGTTCCCATTTGAGCCAACTTATCATCAAGCAATTTTGATACTTCTTCCAGTCTTCTTTCTTCAAGTTCAAAGTCTCTTCCAGTTATTGCCATCTCATCACCCTTTCTACATCATAACAAAACTCCACTATAATAGACTTCACCTATAGTGGTATAATCCTCAAAAACGAATTGTCTAAAGTAAAAAGTCATTAATAGTATATAATTATTATAATAATTTTTCAAGTACAAAAAGAAAAGGTTCCATATTTGGAACCTTTTTAATATTTACTATGCAAATGGTACAAAACCAGCATCAGATGAAGTAGTATCAGGAGCTGATGTTGCAGAAGCTTCTGCAGCATTTTCTTTTTCAATAGTATCAACTATTCTAGTCAATTTTTCTTTGAATAATTTCTCCTCTTCATCTTCATATCCTAAGAAGAATATTTTATCAATTTGGTCATGATCAAATAAACATACTTGATTAGAACTCAAATATCCTTCAGGATAAACACATCCAGAATAATCATAGATTTTTTCTTGGTTTTCTTGAGCTACTGAACAAAAACCAGTAATCATAGCTCTTTTCTTACCACCTTTTAATAATACAACTGTTCCGATTGGTAAATATTTTTCCTTCATACTATCTCTTACCCTTTCTATCCTTTATTATAAACTTACTGAAGTTTCATCAAAATTTAATGTATCTAGTAAATCTTCATCAGTTGGACCAGTTTCTTCTTCTTCACCAAGAGTTGTACCGCCTTGAGTACCACCTTGTTCATCACTTGGTCCACTTATTCCTCCACCTGATTCAGGTTTATTATCTTCAGAAATCTTTTTCAAATATTCTTCTTTTTTATCTTGATAATCTTTTTTCTTAGTATCTAATTCTTCTTTAGCTTTATCAGCTGCTTCTTTATCTGTTTTTACTTTTTCATAAGATTCGTTGTACTTCTTAACATAATCATTATATTTCTTGATTTGTTCTTCAGACCATTTTTCTTTATCTTTATCTAAAGTTTTAACATATTCATCTAATTCACCTTTAGCTGTATTTGCAGCAGTAATAGATTCATTCGCAGTTTTTACAGCTTCATCATATGCTGTCCTACTTGCAACATATGCTTCCTTCGCAGCACTTACTTCAGGATTCAAATTTGTATTCGTTAAGAATGCATTTACATCTCCATTAGTTAAATTTGTATAATCAAATCCTAATGTATTTTCTCCTTCATAGTCAAATGCTGTATCGAAGTTTTCAATTCCATGTTCTTGTGCAATCTTATTAGCTAATTGAGTAAGAACTAAACTTTGTTCTCCAGCTAAGAATGCATTTCTAGCAAGATCTTGATTTTGAACAATATATTCAATTTCAGCTTCATTATATCCATACTTAGATAATTTTTCTTTTAACTCTGCTTTTCCATCTATATTGTATAAACGATCAAATTCATCAATTAATTCAGATTGATATTCAGCATATGCTTCTTCACTTTCAAATTGTTCATCGAAGGCATCTCTTGCTAATTCATCAATATCTTCATCTGTAGGTAATGTTTCATATGGTTCTGGAATCTCTCCTTCAACAATCTCTTCATATGTAGCTGTTGCAGTTGCTGTAGCTGTTGCTGTAGCAGTTGCTGTAGCTGTTGCTGTTGGTTGTGAAGTCTCTCCATTATTATTTCCGTTATTTCCATTATAGTCATTATTGTATCCATTATTATTACTATAATTGTTATTATTACCATTGTTATTATTACCATTATTGCTTTCTTCTTCGCTGTCTTCTGCTTTCTTCGTATCGTCTTCTTCCTCATCTTCGTCTTTTTCAGTTGGCTTATAAGCACCAGCTACTAATCCAGCTAATCCCATAGCACCAATTTGTGCAGCATTTGTTAAACCAGATAATGATTCTGCAAATCCATCAATATCGAAGTCTTTCAAATAATCCATAAATTTGCTATGAACCTCATCCTTATCATAACTGTCTTCTCCAAATGCATCATTATACATAGCTTCGATACCAGCAGTACTTGCAACCGAGAAGAAATGTTTATCAGCATAAGAATTAACAGCTTTTGTCATAGCATCTCCATTGCTCTTTAATAATCCTTCTAAATCTTCTGCAGACATATCTGAATTAGCTAAAGCAATTGCAATATCAGAAGCCATTGTAATACCAACATATGTATAGAAAGCATTAACTCTTTCAGCAATTGTATAAACTTCGTCTCCATCGACATAAACAAGAGTTTGAACTTCAATTTGTTCTCCATCAATATTCATAGTCATGTCTCTAACTTCAAACTCACTACCAAGATTTCCAAGAGCTTTCTTCAAGTCTATCAAATCAGGATTATCAGTAGTAGCTGATTCAAATAATTGAATAGCAGTAACTATCTTAGTAAGTTTTTCAGAAACTTCTTGAACTTTTCCTTCATCATTTGTTACATCACTAGTACTACTAGCTTTCGCATCAAAATTAGCCTTATGAGTAGCAATTCTAGACTTTGCTTCTGCAGTAACTGCATCTTCATCCCAAACCCAAGTATCCATATTTCGGTCTCTTTCGGGATCACTTTTATTACATGGTAATCCATCTATATCGTAATAAGTCCAAGAACCAAAACCAGTTTCATCATATTTGTCTCTTTTTACAGAAGCCTTGAATTTATCTAAATATGTACTTTCAAAGCCATCAGAGGTAGTTGTAGCAATCGACTGGAAGCTATCTCCATCATTTGCTACAGATGTAACAAGTTCTTGTAATTTTTCGCCTAAAGTCTTAATATCATCTAATTCGGTTTTAGCCGCTTTAACATGTCCCATATTACACCTCACCTGCACTTAATTTTTCTTCAATAGCTTCCATAGCTTCTTTATTCGTTTTTACTGTTTCTCTATTATCAGTATAATATTGAATAACCTCATCAAGCTTAGCATTTATATTATCAAAAGTACCTTCGCTAGTTTCTAACACAGAAGGACTTAATTTTCCCTTCAGTTCAGTTGCTTGGTTGATTATCTTTTCCATATTTTCATATGCACTATCAGACTTTCCATAATCCATTGCCATTTATCTTCACCTCAAATTCCTTCTCGTGTTACTGCTTCCAATGACCACAGTCATTACTCCATCCAGCTAAAGTATATTCTTTATCACTAGTTATATTACCATATTGATCACATTCAAAATAAGCTCCTTGTCCATCATTTGCAGACTGTTTCCAAACAAAGAAGTATTCTTTATCAGCATGGAAATTAACGCCGTTGCCTCCAGCTGATGAAGGATCCCATTGAACATCATAGTTTCTACCATCGAAAGTAATAACATTTCCATCTTGTGCATATCTTTGGAAAGCATCAAAACTACTAGCAACATGTACTGTATTTCCATTAATTACAGCACCATCTTGTGCATAACTCATACTTTCTAATGGATCAGCACTATACGTAGCAACCGAATCATTACTCAATGGTGGTCTACTATCAGAAGCACCTGTAGTAGTTACACCAGCATCTCCATTTTCATGTGTAACTGAACCAGCAATATTCGAAACATTAACTTGTTTACCATCTGGTAAATAAATACTAGCGGTTTGTGTATAGCCACTAATATTTTGTTTTGTATTCAAATTATCAATAGTCGCATCACCCGTTGTCCATGTTGGATAACCAGATGATGGAGATCCTCCCGGATAATACGCCCTAGCTCTAACCATTTCACCATTTTGATAATAATAAACCTCTCCATTAGTATTATAATAATAATCTACTGTCGTACCATCAGCATTTTGAACTGAACCATAATAAGCATAATTATTTCCAGATAATGTTACCTGATCCCCACTATGCATTGTAACTGGTTGACCAGCTGATTGTGTATTAGCAGCAGTAGTTTGTTGTCCGCCGTTTGATGAAACAACATGTTCAGTTCCAATAGCATTACCAAAATCTTCTTCACTAACTTCTTGATTATTAGGTCCATAATATTTTGTCGTACCATCTGGTGTAGTAACAGATTTATATTGATTTCCATCAGCATCATAATAGTAATTACGTACAGTTTCGTATCCATCAGCATCATGAGAAACATTACTAACTACTCTACCCTGTTCATCATATGTTTTAACATGTCCAGTTCCAGAATCATATTCAGTAATCTCTGTTTTAGTTCCATCTTCATATTCTCTAGTAGTAACCGTTCCGTTTCCTATTTCTGTTATTGTTTCAGAATATGAACCATGTTCATCACTACCAGTAGTTGCTTCAATAACAGGAGTTCCATCTTCATTCATATCATAATTATTTCCATTTTCTTGATGTTGTCCACCTGTATAATTACCATCATTATCATAATTTCTTATTTCTGTAACATTACCATCATATGTTGTTTCAGTTCTTCCTTCAGAAGTATATACTGTTTCTTTGGTTACATCACCATTAGCATTATATTCTGTTTCTTTAGATGCTTGACCATTACTATATTCTGTTTCTTTAGTTCTATTTCCACTATTGTCATATTCTATTTGTCGTGTTCTATGACCATCTTCATCAAAATGAACTTCTTTTGTAACTGTTTCACCATCATCACCATAATATTTTCTAGTTTCTGTCTTACCAGTACTATGGTATGTTACTTCTTCTACTAATTTTCCATTTTCATCAGTAACAGTTTCTGATCTCTTTTGTCCATTTTCATATTCGATTCTATGAACTCTCGCATCTCCACTACCTGTTGTTCCAACACTTACTTCATTAACAAGATTACCATCTGCATCATAAGTTTGCTGTTTTACAATATTTCCGTCTTTATCTGTTTTGATAACAACCTTACCATCTACTCCAAGATCATATGTAGTTGTTGTATTACCATTGCTATCTGTCTCGCTTGTTGCTGAAAGAGCATCATGTTCTTGGCCATCATAATCTGTATATTTCGTTGTTGTAGTCTGACTTCCTTGTGACTGTGAACCAGAACCTACTTCAGTAAC